>LNFM01000105.1_pt1 | contig 200709 bp, 185 predicted proteins | sample 596031 | NCBI WGS metagenome assembly LNFM01 (sample SAMN04254537, study PRJNA301005) | activated carbon metagenome | isolation source: dual media filters at the Ann Arbor, Michigan drinking water treatment plant | place: USA: Ann Arbor
GTTGCTCTGTATATCTGCTCTTCTTCATTTCGCCACTCCTAAAAGTGGACTTTATTTCAATTTAGATTGGTAGCGCAAGTGGGGAGCAGGTCACTGCTACCAAATGATTGGTCAATATAACCACCAATACGCAATTGTTCTGAGGGTTGGTAAGCAAGAATAAGAGCGCCGACATTAGCGTCAAACCCATGGCTATCTGCTTTTGTGTCAACAAATGAAACGCAAGCATTGTTTTGATCAAACTGGGTGCAGTCAAAGTTTAACCCTTGCGCAATTTTAGCAGACTGAAGGTTGAACGCTTGCTTGAGTGCAATGGCGTTACGCATCATTGAAAATCGAGTATCTTGGCTTGAAGCTAAAGTTTGAGCTGCCGCAACTTGGCCAGCAGCCAATGGCACTAGACTTGCCCAAGTATAGTTTTGTAAAGTGTTGTTGTCTGGATTCTCAACGACGTTAGCCGTAATGGAGTCACCATTAGAGTAGCCAGCGGATGGTGTAATGACATTGCCAAAGAAGCCGCTACCTACGTAAAAAATCACATCATTGCCCAATGCGGTGATGGTGCCAGTATTGTGAATCACACGATCCAACGTATTGTTGCTGTTGTATAAACCTAAGCCATAATCACCATTGCCGTTATCTATAAACTGAAAATATTGACCAGGTTGCGTATTGACGGTCACAAAATTGGAATCAAATGGTGCAATAAAATTGGATGCATTGAGCACCCCGTTATTAATTGTATATTGCACATCGAAAATTTGATTGGACCCAAATCTACCGTCAGTGATGTTAGCTAAAGCACACACAGGTAAAAGACAAAAGATGGTTATTATTCGTATTAGCAGCTTCAAAACAAATTCCTTATTTCACAACAAAACGCAGGTTGAACTCACTAGCGAGATAAAAGATATCGCCATAGCTAATTTACGTCTGGTTCTAAGGAAACTTTAAATTTGATTGGTTGAGAGGGAATTTTGGCTAATGTTAATCAACCAATTTGCCATGCAAGTGCAACGTACTGCTGTGGCAATAATGAAAAAAGAGAAGAATGGTTACGAATCTAGCGATGAGAATTGCTGTTGAGTAATTAAAACCACCACCACGCCAACCACACGGCTGCAATTTGAATGCACAAACCTGCAATGACATAAACCGCAAATAATCGCGACCCACTCACAACAGCCATGATGGATTTAGAAACACTGTTGACAGTAAGTGCAACCAAAATAGGGATGACGGCTTGCTGAGTGCTTATAGCATCTGTCAGCGTTAAGGTTGTGACAGAAATGGCGGCAGCATGCACGTCGACCAGCCCTGCGACCGCGGAGGCCATGATCAAACCCGCTTGACCAAACCACACTTTTAATCCAGCCGCAGCAATCAGCACAATCGCTATCACACAGGCAAACTTCAATGCACTCACTAAACTAAAGGCATTGGTGGAAGATGTCGAAGCGGTTGTTTGATTGCGATAAGAGCGCAGTGTAATGATGCCGCCGTAAAGCGCGATGGAGACAGCACCAAATATAAGAGGCCACAACAATGGCTTAAGCGTGGCTGGGTGAATGGCGATGAGCAGTAACGCTAATTGTGCAATGGTGGATAAACTAGACAACAGCGCACCGGCTGCGGCAGCGCTAGTGAGTTCATGTGCGGCCTTTGCTCTAGCCCCCATACTGCCTATGGTGGCAACACTTGAGATAAAGCCAGAGATAAGGCCGACGATGGGTAAGCCAATGCGCCCACCTAATAATCTGAGTGCGATATGGCTAATGGCGCCAATCAGCATGACAAAAATCACAATCAGCCACAAGTATCGCAAATTAATCGCTGCAAACGGTCCGATAAATTGGTTGGGAACAATCGGCAAAATAATCAGAGTGGCCGCAGCAAGAATCAATAAATCATTCAGCTCGGCTTGGGTGATGACGTGTTTCACAAAGCCATGCATAGGGGCTTTGGCGGCCAGAAGTATGGCAAGCATGACGCCTAAGGCGGCTGCCAGCGCCATATCTGATATGGCTAAACTGCCTAATATGACGGTTAGAACTAATGCGATTTCAGTAGTGAGACCCGGGTCTTGGTTGCTGCGAGAATAATACGAGGTGGCGGTGAACACAATCACACCAAACACCACCACGAATAACAGCCACTCATAGAGCATGATGCTGACGCCACCTAGCATGGCAGCAATCGCGAAAGTGCGTATCCCTGCAGGCGAGCGGTCTGGACCACTGCCTTTACTGCGTTCACGCTCAGCGCCAATCAGCAAGCCAATGCCTAGCGCTACTACCAAATTTAGCCAAAGTGGATTCAAGTCGTGCATGAATCTAGTATGCCTAAACTTATTGAAGATGGCTATGACATGAGAATAACCGGTGTGATATCAAAGCTGCCGGTATCATGCCCAACCAAAATTTGCCCATCTTGAATGGTGCAGTTGATATTCATATTGCGGGTGCAGGCCTGCGCCAGCGCTTCCGTATCCGGTAGATTAATCACAGTGAGGTGATTAAGTTTAAGCAAGGCTTTACTGTTTTGGGCCCACCACATATCGGCTACCCTGCCGCCATACAGCACCACCGCCACTTTTTGCGCTCGTCCGCAGGCTTTGCGAATTTCACGCTCATCCGGCAAACCGACATTGACCCATAACTCAATCGCGCCGGTCAGATCTTTTTGCCATAAATCTGGCTCATCGTCCTCACTTAACCCTTTACCAAAACTGAGTGATTCGTTAGCAAACAAAGCAAAAGCCATTAGACGTACCATCAAGCGTTCTTCAGTTTCGGAGGGGTGTCTGGCCAAAGTAAGGCTGTGCTGGGCATAGTAATGCCTGTCCATATCCGCAATTTGTAGTTCAGCTTTATAAATAGTGGATTTAAGTGCCATGCCAGTCCAACAAAAAAATGAAGTGGTGAAATGATACAGGCAAATGCTTAATAGAAACACACAAGTTAAAAACCAAGAATAAAGCCAGCAAAACCACTCTATTTAAAAGAGTGATTGTCATTGCTCAAGCGTACGATAAGCATATCTAGAAGTCTCTAAACGCTCGTGTAACGAATTAGGTGGAAAACATGGAAGAACAAACATTTATTGGGCGCCAGCCTGTCATGGATGCTAAACAGCAAATCATTGGCTATGAATTTTTCTTTAGGCACAGTGCAGATGCAGAAGCAGCGGTGTTTGAAGCAGATATTAAAAACTGCGCCAGTGTGCTCTTATCGACCATCGATCAAATGCACGATGAATGGAAATTAGGTGAAAAACTTGCATTCATCAATGTAAATGGAGAGATGCTGGCGAGCGAGTTGCTAGAGTTAATGCCACCGGAGAAAACGGTGCTGGAAATTTTGCGTCATGTTGAAGTGAACGCCGCGGTCATTGCACGCTGTGAAGAATTGAAAAAACTGAAATACAAAATTGCATTAGATAACCCACATTTAAGCAACGCGCCAGATGCCCTTGCGAAACTAGCAGACTATATTAAGATTGATTTCCAAAGTGTAGATACTGCCAGTGCGATTAAGCTATATAGACACTACAACGATTCATCGGTAAAGCTGGTGGCCGAAAAGCTCGAAACCTATGAGCAATTTAAAGCTTGTCAGGAGATTGGTTTTAAATGTTACCAAGGCTATTATTTTTCTAAACCAGAAACCATTACTGCTAAAGTCATCAACCCATCGTTTGACAGCGTGCTGCATATCTTAAATTTAGTTAGCCAAGATGCCGATAATGACGTGATTGAAGCAGGCTTTAAGCGCGATGTGACTCTATCTTTTAAATTATTACGCTACATTAACTCGGTCGGCTTTGGCCTTTCATGTGAGGTACAGTCGCTCAATCATGCGTTTTCAATTTTAGGCAGAAATCAGTTGTATCGCTGGTTGACCCTACTCATGGTCACCGCAGGCAATAACTCAACGTCGCCAGTATTAATGAAAACCTCCATCACTCGTGGCCGCTTAACAGAGTTATTAGGTGAAGGTTATTTTGAAAAACGTGATCGTGATAATTTATTCATCGTAGGTGTGTTCTCGCTGCTAGATGCCATCTTGAAAATGCCTATGGACGCAGTGCTGGAAAAATTGCAGTTGCCAGAATCCATTACCGATGCGTTGAATAATCGTGAAGGTATATATGGCCCGTTTTTAAAGCTGACCGAAGCATGCGAAGGCGCTAACAGCTCAGAAATTTTGACCCTTGCAGAGTCACTGCAATTAGATGCCGCAAAAGTAAATCAAAGTCATATTGCTGCATTGGCATGGACAGAATCACTGGGTATCTAAAGCTGATTACCTATGTGTGATGGAATAAATTAGCAGCTCAATCCGCGAGCGATCAATTTAAGGGGCTACTCAGCCCCTTTTTAATGCTCAATGGATTCACAACTTATTTTTTACAATATATATCAAATACATAAGCGCTAAGTTGCTTTACACTAGCGCCTATGTTGAAATCCCTGCAACAATTTCATGCTCGTTACAGACATACCCTGCGTTCCCTTGGTAGGTTTTTAATCTACTTCGTTGCATTTTTTCTGGCTGCACTGGCGTATTGGGTAGGTGATAATTTTGGTGAGCCACCACTAGAACAAGTGCTTTACCACTTGCAGTTTGGCATGAGTGGTTTGGTAGATACCGATGTCGCACTCATCCACAGTTTTTTGCAAACTTGTTTGGTTTGGCCAATCGGCTTAGCGCTACTCATTGTGTTAATAGATACTGCCATGGCCCTATTTTTAAGCCATACCCATCAGCATTACTTTTTGGCGAAAATGGCCGGCAAGCTCAATATTCATCTGATCAAGGGGGTGTATTGGGTGATTGGGCATCGCGCACCGGCCTATGTGTTGGTGGCGGCTATGATTTATTTCGGCATGCAATTTTCAGTGCTGGCGTTTATCCATCATCAGTTTGGTGATGATTATTTTTCTGCACACTATGTCTATCCAGAAAAGGTAGAAATTCAAGCAAAATCCCCCAAGAATCTGGTGCTGATTTATGTGGAAAGCTTAGAAAATAGCTACAAAGATAAAACCCTCTTTGGCGATAATTTACTCGCCAAACTAGATGCACTGGGTGGGGAGAGTTTTAGCCAATTTAGGCAAGCGCCCGGCACCGGTTGGACCATTGCCGGCATTACTGCAACGCAATGCGGCTTACCGCTCAAAAGCGTGAGTTTGTACGATGGCAATGGCGTGGGCGAGAACATCAAAAGCTTTTTACCTCGCGCGGTGTGCCTAGGCGATATTCTGCACAAATTTGGCTACTACAATGTGTATATGGGCAGTGACGCACTGCCCTTTTCCGGCAAAGGTAAGTTTTTTCAAGACCATCATTACGATGAGGTCTATGGGCGAGATGAGTTGAAAGGTAACTTAAGTAAGCAACAAATGAATTATTGGGGCTTGTACGACGATGCCTTGCTTAAGCATGCAAAAGACAAGCTCACTCAACTCCACAAACGCAAACAGCGTTTTAACTTGGTGTTCACCACTATTGATACCCACGGTCCAGATGGTTATTACTCCAACACCTGCAAACAACGTGGCGCACAAAACTTTGCCGATATTGTGGAGTGTACGTCAGGTAATGTGGCTGAATTTGTGCGCTGGATGCAAAAGCGTGGCTACCTAAAAGATACGCAGGTGGTGATATTGGGCGACCATTTGGCTATGGAAAATCCGTTGTCAGAAAAGATATATATCATCCAACAACGCACCATTTATAATCAATTTATCTCGCAGCCACCCATCCAAAAAAATCGGGACGAAGTATTACATTTTGATATGTATCCCACCATAATTGAGTTTTTAGGGTTTAATGTGGTGGGTGGGCGTTTAGGCCTAGGCTACAGCGCTATAAGTAATCAAGTACCAGCGCCAAATGCCAGTTTCGAGGAAATGGAAGAAAACCTGCTCAACAACTCCGAGCAATATTTAGATTTGTGGAAACCCAAAACAACCCCTTAGCATTTAGCAGAAAGTAATCAAAATGGCTCAATATGTCATGTCTATGCTCCGCGTGAGCAAAATTGTTCCGCCCAAACGTCAAATTATTAAAGACATCTCTTTGTCTTTCTTTCCGGGTGCCAAAATTGGTTTATTGGGTTTAAACGGAGCGGGTAAATCCACCGTGTTGCGCATCATGGCGGGAGCCGATAAAGAGTTTGAGGGCGAAGTACAGCATCTGCCCAATATTTCGATTGGCTATTTGGCGCAAGAGCCGCAGTTAGACCCCAACAAAACCGTGCGTGAAGAAGTGGAGAGCGGCATGGGCGCGGTGATGGAAGCCAAGCAAAAGCTAGAAGAAATTTATGCTGCGTATGCTGAGCCGGATGCCGATTTTGATAAGTTAGCAGAAGAACAAGCCAAGTATGAAAACATCATTGCCGCCAGTGGGAGTGATGTGGAACATCAATTGGAAATCGCTGCCGATGCCCTACGCTTACCACCATGGGATGCCAAAATTGGTCCACTTTCCGGTGGCGAAAAGCGTCGCGTGGCCTTATGTAAATTGTTGCTTTCCAAGCCAGATATGCTTTTACTAGATGAGCCTACCAACCACTTGGATGCTGAATCGGTAGAATGGCTAGAGCAGTTTTTAGTGCGCTTTCCCGGCACTGTGGTGGCGGTAACCCATGACCGCTACTTTTTAGATAATGCCGCGGAATGGATTTTAGAGCTAGATCGCGGGCATGGCATTCCTTGGAAAGGCAATTACTCCAGCTGGTTAGACCAAAAACAAGAGCGCCTAAAACAAGAAGAATCTGCTGAATCAGCGCGTCGCAAAGCTTTGAACACTGAGCTGGAGTGGGTCCGCCAAAACCCCAAAGCACGCCAAGCCAAGAGCAAAGCACGTATTGCGCGCTATGAAGAATTAGCCAGTGCCGAATACCAAAAACGTAATGAGACACAGGAGATTTTCATCCCAGTGGGTGAGCGTTTAGGCGACCAGGTCATTGAATTCAAAAACGTCAGCAAAGCCTTTGGTGACAGGCTATTGATGGATAACCTCAGCTTTAGCATTCCGCCGGGTGCGATTGTCGGGGTGATTGGCCCCAACGGTGCGGGTAAATCGACATTGTTCAAATTGATTACTGGCAAAGAACAGCCGGATAGTGGCGAAGTGAATATTGGCCAAACCGTCAAACTGGCCTATGTAGACCAAAGCCGCGATGCCTTGAGTGACAGCAAAACCGTGTTTGATGAAATTTCTGGCGGCTCCGATATTCTGCAAGTCGGCCGTTATGAAACGCCAAGCCGTGCCTACATTGGTCGCTTTAACTTTAAAGGCGGTGACCAGCAAAAAATCGTTGGGCAATTATCTGGCGGTGAGCGTGGGCGCTTGCATTTGGCTAAAACCTTGATTTCTGGCGGTAACGTATTGTTGCTAGATGAACCGTCTAACGATTTAGATGTAGAAACCTTGCGTGCGCTGGAAGATGCCTTGCTGGAATTTGCCGGCTGCGTCATGGTGATTTCGCATGATCGCTGGTTCCTCGACCGTATTGCCACGCATATATTGGCGGCTGAAGGTGATTCACAATGGACATTCTTTAACGGCAACTATCAGGAATACGAAGCGGATAAGAAAAAACGCTTGGGTGAGGAAGGTGCTAAGCCTAAACGTATTCGCTATAGACCGATTACTAGATGATCAGCTGATTAGGTTGTTATCCCGACTTGTCATACTGATGCTATGTCTACGTCGGGATATTGCTATTCAGGTTGTTCAATTCGACTTTTATGTGGCGCATTTCTGGTCAGCCTATCCCACAACACAGGTGGAATAAACCGCATTAGTCTGGCCACTACCCCCATCTGCCAAGGAATCACCGTATAACGTGTTTGCTTTTCGACGGCGTCAGCAAATTTTCTGGCAAACACCTCAACCTCCATTAAAAAAGGCATGCTGTAGGTGTTAATGTCCGTCATCGGCGTACGGATATAGCCTGGTGCAACCGTGGTCACAGCAATGTCATGATGTTGCATCTCGCTGCGCAGGCTTTCTAAATAAGTCATCGCTGCAGCCTTGCTGGCACTGTAAGCCCCGCTGCCGGGCAGCCCACGGACACCCGCCACACTGGCTACCCCCACTAATTGTGCTTGTGCACCCGTTTTACGAGCTTGCTTCATGGACGTTATAAACGGTTGAAAGGTATGCACCATGCCCATTACATTAATATCCATCACCGCTTGAAAGGCAGCGATGTCTTCTAGATATTCGGTCAGTGTGCCACGGCTGACACCGGCATTGGCAATCACAATATTGGGCGTGCCAGCCTGCTGCATAAAGTCTTGCGCGGCATTTGCTAGGGCTTTGGCATCGCGTACATCGCATGCGTAAACGTAGCATTTGGCTTGATGTTGCTGCATCAACTGCGTGGCGAGAAATTGTAAGTGCTCACTACGCCTAGCCACAATGCCAATACTCACCCCTGTTTGCTGGTAACGTTTGGCATATTCAATTGCCAACGCTTGGCCAATGCCGCTAGAAGCGCCGGTAATAAAGATGGTTTTCATAGCGTTATAGTATAAGCGATACCAGCCTGTCGCGGGCAAGGTGCTTAATTGGCGCAGTTTGGGTTAGAATGTTTTAAAGACAAGGGGGCTTGGTTAACTATGAACTTAGAAAAAGTAATTTTTGGGTTTTTCATCATCTTGGCAATGACGCTAAATTTTGGCTTTTTTGTCGGAGATATTGATAATCCTAATCATCATCTACACTATGAGTTATACGTTGCAATTGTGGTGAACCTGATTGCCACGATTTTGAAATTTGGTGATAGAACACAGATTGGCGCCATTCATCTGGCCACAAGCTTGGTAGCGGATATACAGCTGATTGCCGCCGCCATTATTTGGGCAGCTGCAGGTGACAATGGTGCAAATCCCGAGGTTATCGTAGGTGTAGTCTCCCTCTCAGGTGGCGCGTTTTTAGCCAATATTACTTCTGTGGTCTTGCTGATTTATGAGACCGTGACATTGCGTCGCTAGCACTGCGGCGGACATTCGGTGAATCTCAATAATATTATCTTTTTAATTTTAAGGCGCATGCGTGCGCCTTTATTGCTGTTGGTGGTGACCTATGGTATCGCACTCATCGGCTTTGTGCTGATACCTGGGGTGAATGAAGTTGGTAAGTCGATTCACCTGACTTTTTTTCAAGCGTTTTACATTTTAAGCTATACCGCCACTACCATCGGATTTGGTGAAATCCCCTACCCCTTTACCAACGATCAGCGTCTATGGATGACGTTTAGCATCTATCTGACCGTGGTGGCTTGGTTTTATGCCATTGGTACCATTATTTCCTTGTTTCAGGACCCCGCATTAAAGCAGGCGGTGACCGCAGCTAATTTCAAACGCGCGGTAGAACAGTTACATGAACCGTTTTATTTGATTTGTGGTTACGGAGAAACCGGCAGTGAGCTGGTGCGTGCCTTGGATAAAAATGAGTTGCGCGTGGTGGTGGTGGAAATCAATCAAGAACGTATCCATGAACTGGGCATGACCGATTACCAATTTAATGTGCCTAATTTGTGTGCGGATGCTAAAAATCCTGAGATTTTATTGTCTGCGGGTCTCAGAAACCCGATGTGCCAAGGCGTGGCTGCGTTGACGGATGATGATCACGCTAATCTCGCGATTGCAGTGGCGGTAAAACTGATTAAGCCAGAGTTGCGTATGCTGGCGCGTGTGGAAAATGATGTGGTGGCCGCCAACATGGCCTCGTTTGGTACCGACCATATCATCAATCCTTATAAAATTTTTGGTGAGCACTTGGCGATGGAAATTAACTCGCTGGGCACCTATCTGTTGCATCAGTGGCTGACCAGTGTACCGGGTGACGTGGTCAAGACGCCATCTGCCGTGCCTAAAGGTAACTGGATTGTGTGCGGATATGGGCGTTTTGGCAAAGCAGTGGTCAAAAGTTTGAAGCAGGAGAATCTCAAAATCCGCATCATCGAGGCTGACCCCAAAGGCACACAGTGTGAAGAATGCGTGGTGGGCAGCGGTGTTGAAGCACACGTGCTGCAAGAGGCGGGGATTGATGATGCCGTGGGGATTGTGGCGGGTACCGATAACGACATTAACAATTTATCGATTGTCATGACAGCATTAGAGTTAAACCCTAACCTGTTTGTGGTGATTCGCAAAAATCGTCGGCTTAACGAACCCTTGTTCGCTCACTTTAACGCAGATATCACCATGCAACCCAGCGACATTATTGCGCACGCGTGCTTATCCTATATGGTATCGCCCATGTTGGCTGCGTTCTTAAACTTATCGCGTATGCAAAGTAACAGTTGGGCCAATGCGGTGATTGCCAGATTGGTGATGGCGGTAGGTGAACAAGCACCAGATACTTGGGGCGTGCGCATTTTGCCCACGCATGCTAGCGCTATCTGCCAATTACTTGAGCAAGGTCACGACATACGCTTGCATCATCTCACCATGAACCCAGCCAATGGCGAAGAGCACTTAGCCATTGTGCCCATTATGATGGTGCGTAACGATGAGAAAATTCTATTACCAGATTTAAATATGGAAGTGCAACAGGGCGACCGCTTCTTATGTTGCGGTCTGGATACAGCAAAATCCACCCAAAACTTCTTGCTCAACGATATCCGCAATATGAGCTATTTGGTGACAGGTGTGGAATTGCCAGAGACCTTTATTGGCCGATTACTGCTTAACCAAAAAAGTAAGTAATCATGGTGTCAGAAAAAAGCCCGCATTTATTGCGGGCTTTTTATTTAACCAAATAACTGTAGAGCCACTATTTTTTCTTGGTTGCAGCTGCTTTATCTTTGCGTACGTTATCAATAATAAAGTCTGCGGTTTTTAGCGCTTCTTCGTTACCACCACTCATGGTGCTAGAGGTAATATATTTACCATCAATGATTAAACTAGGTACGCCAGTAGCGCCAGAAGCTCTAAACAATTGCGCAGCACGGTTTAAATTGGTATTAATAGTGAATGATTTAAAGGCTTGTTCCACTTTCATGCGATCCATACCGCTGGCCTTAACCACCCACTCGGTAATCGCTTTTTCATCGGCAGGGTTTAATGTTTTTTGCTTGTGCACAGCCTCAAACAATGGACCATGTAACTTTTCAGATACACCTAAAGTTTCCATCGCGTAGAACGCCTTGGCCATCGGTGCCCAACTAGCGTTAGGTAAGCCAGGTACGCGCTTAAAGTAAACGTCTGCTGGTAATTTTTTTACCCAAGCGTTGAGAGGCTTTTCCATTTGATAACAGTGAATGCAGCCGTACCAAAAAATCTCCATCACTTCGATTTTGGCAGGCACGTCGGTCGGGATAATTTGCGCAACGGCGTCAAATTGTTGTCCTGTTTGTGGCTCTGCGGCCATCACATGTGTGCTCAGCAGCAATAGTAAACTGGTAATTAAATTTTTCATTTTGATTCCTAAAATTGATAAATTGCCAAAACTAATAACGTATATTTGTCACATTGCGATGACAGCATTATTCTGTTTTTGTCTCTGTGTGTACTTTGATAAGGTCTGCGTTAAATCCGTTCAAAATTAAATCACCACGGACTTTATTGATTTGCTCAGCATCAGTCAATGGGCCAACGCGTACACGATGCCATATGCCTTTATTTGGAATTTCCGCTGTTTGCACCACCGCCTCAAACCCTTGTAATGCCAACTTGGCCTTCATATTGTCAGCATCGTCTTCGTTCTCAAACGCACCCACTTGCAAGAAGTAACTATCTGATTTGATTGTGGTGTTGTTCTTAACCTGTTGCTCGGTCACCTTGCTTTCTGTTTCCGGCAAAATGGTATAAAAATCAAACTTGTTCGGATCCTCTAAACCTTGATCATTTGCATCAGGTTTCACTGCTACTTCAGAGACTTTCTGTTTAGCAGGTTTGTCTTTTTTCTCTGCTTTGCCCATTAATTCAGGTGTAAAAGGGTGATTGTCACCCTTTAAATACAATGTGAGCGCAACAGAGGCGCCAACACCTAACAGTATGCCAACCAATAAGCCCGATAAAAACGGGCTGCCTTTGCTGCCATTACTACCTTTTTGTGGACTGGGTTTGTAATCTCTGCTCATGTAATATCCTCTACATTTTATGGGGTGCGGAGACACCCAATAAGGTTAAACCATTGTGTAGCACATGTTGCGTGGCTGCAATCAGTGCCATTCTTGCAAGCTTAATTGTCACATCATCCACCAAAAATTTGGTGTCATTGTAATAGCTGTGCAAATCACTCGCCAGCTCTTTTAAGTAAGTGGCAATGCTATGCGGCGATAACTCTACACACGCGTTGCTAACCACTTCAGGGTACTCGCTTAATTTTTGCATTAAGGTGGTTTCGCTGGCGGAGTTGAGCGGGCTTAAATCTACAGTTTGTAAGCTGGCTATGTCGCCACCCCATTGCGCGAGCACACTGCAAATACGCGCATGGGCATATTGAATGTAGTAGACCGGGTTATCGTTGGTTTGCGCGCGCGCGAGATCAATGTCAAACACCAATTGCGAATCGGCGCGACGTGCAGCCAAAAAGTAACGGGTAGCATCGCAGCCCACCTCTTCAATTAGGTCACGTAGGGTAACGTAGCTACCAGCACGCTTGGAAAGCTTGACCTCTTCCCCGCCACGCATCACGGTGACCATTTGGTGTAATACGTAATCTGGCCACGCCTGTGGAATCCCAACATTTAGTGCTTGTAACCCAGCGCGTACGCGGGTGATGGTGCTGTGGTGATCTGCACCTTGCTCGTTAATCACGCGCTTAAAGCCACGGTTCCATTTATCTAGATGGTAGGCAACATCTGGCACAAAATAGGTATAACCACCCTCTTTTTTGCGCATCACACGGTCTTTGTCGTCATCAAAATCGGTGGTGCGTAACCACAGCGCATCATCTTGCTCATACGTATGCCCACTGGCAATCAGCGCATTCACGGTATGTTCAACTTTGCCAGTGGTATAAAGCGCGCTTTCTAACGAGAACACATCAAACTTAATCTGAAATGCCTGTAAATCCATGTCTTGCTCATGGCGCAGATAAGCCACTGCAAATTTGCGGATATCTTCCAAATTGCTTAAATCGCCACTAGCAGTTACTGCCATGTCATCCGCCACCACCGTGCTTTTTGCAAGGTAGGCATGGGCAATGTCCATGATGTAATTGCCACGGTAACCATCTTCGGGAAACTCAGCGCTATCGGGTGCAATACCAATGGCACGTGCTAGCACCGATTTGGTCAGGTTATCAATTTGCGCGCCGGCATCGTTGTAGTAAAACTCACGAGTGACATCCCAGCCATTGGCATCCAGCAAGCGGCATAAACAATCGCCCACTGCTGCGCCACGGCCATGGCCGACATGCAAAGGGCCTGTTGGGTTTGCTGACACAAACTCAACTTGCACCTTTTGTTGTTGGCCACTGTTATTTTTGCCAAAGGCCTCGCCAGCATACAAAATATCTTTCACGACGCTTTGTTTAGAATCGGCGCTTAAGAAAAAATTAATAAAACCAGCGCCCGCAATTTCCACTTTGCTCACGTATTGGCTGGCTGGAAGCGCTGCGATGATGCGCTCAGCAATGGCACGGGGATTTTGACGTAACGGTTTAGCCAGTTGCATGGCGATATTGGTGGCAAAGTCTCCGTGGTCTGCCGATTTAGGACGCTCAAGCGTGATAGCGAGCTGCGCAGTGTCGTCGACGATGGATTTTGCTGCTTGGAGTAGTAAATCTGTGATAATTTGTTTCAAGATGGATGATTTCGCTGTTTAATGACGTTTAAACAAAGTGTGTTAAACAATTTCGGTACAGAAAGCATTATTTTAACCTAATTAAGCCGTTATTTACGCTATTTTCACGATTCCAACCGATTAAACCTTGCCAGCATTTATGACCACCCCGCCTCTCACATCCCATATTTTAAGCGTGGCTTTGGATGTGCCGCTAGACCGTGCTTTTGATTATCTACACCACGGAACAACCGTATTGGTGGGGCAGCGTGTGGTTGTACCTTTTGCTGGGCGCCGCTTAGTGGGTGTGGTGATGACCATACAACAGCATAGTGATATTCCACTGGATAAGCTTAAATCGGTGATTCAGGTGTTAGATGATGTGGTGCTGGATAAGCAGATACAGCCATTGTTAAAGTTCTGTGCAGATTATTATCACTATCCATTTGGACAATTACTCATCAGCACGCTCCCCTTGCGTTTACGTCAGATTAAACCTGCAGTTTCGCGCAAAAGTTTTGAATACCATTTAATTAAGTCAGTGCCTGAAACGCGAATTGAAAAGCGTCAATTGGTGTTGCAACGGATTGTAGACGCACTGTCGCAACATGAGATATTGACCGAACACGAATTAAGCGCACTGTCATCCAGCTGGCGCAAATGGTTGCAGCCATTGATTGATGAAGGCTATGTTGAGGCAACGGAAGTCATCGCGGTCAAACCCTCCGTACCTGCTTCTGCTAACCCGCCTGTTTTAAATGCAGAGCAATCGGCAGCCATTGAAACGGTATTGGCCGCGCGCGATACCTTCAAACCCTGGTTGCTGTATGGCATCACCGGCTCTGGTAAAACCGAGGTATATATTCAGCTATTGGCTGCGATTTTGGCAGATAAAAATGCACAGGCGTTGGTGCTGGTGCCGGAAATTAATTTAACGCCCCAGCTAGAAGCGCGTTTTAGGTCTCGCTTAAGCCAATATCCCCTAGTGACGCTGCACAGCAATTTGAGCGAGAGTGAGCGCTTACAAAACTGGTTGGCCGCAAAGTCGGGCGCTGCCAAAATTGTCATCGGCACACGCTTAAGTGTATTCACGCCTATGCCAAATTTAAAATTACTCATCATCGATGAAGAGCATGATGGCTCATATAAGCAGCAAGATGGTATGCGCTATCACGCGCGGGATGTGGCCATGGTGCGGGCAAAACAGCTTAATATCCCCATCGTGCTTGGTAGTGCTACGCCCTCACTAGAAACTTGGTATAACGCCACAGCTAGCCATCACAAAAAGCAAAGCTATGGCCTGATTACCTTAACGCAACGTGCGGTAACGGATGCCGCTTTGCCCAACATTAGATGTATCGACATTGCCAAATCACCGGTCGAGAACGGTTTATCTCCTTTGTTGATTGAAGCTATCCGTAACCGTTTAGCCAACCAGCAGCAAAGTTTGCTGTTTATCAACCGCCGTGGTTATGCGCCGGTGCTACATTGTGCCGCTTGCCAATGGCATGCCAGCTGTATGCGTTGTTCGGCTAAGTTGGTGGTACACCTGAGCCAACGTCGCCTAAAATGTCATCATTGCGGACATGAGCAAAAAATTCCCATGCAGTGCCCAAGTTGCGGCAATGCCGACATCAAGCCTGTTGGTCAAGCCACGCAGCGTTTGTCTCAAACACTGGCGCACTTGTTTCCAGATGCCAGAATTGCGCGCGTCGATCGCGACAGTATGCGTAGCAAAGATGCACTCACCGCCATGTTAAGCAAAGTGCATGCAGGTGAAATTGATATTTTGGTGGGTACGCAAATGTTGGCCAAGGGGCATGATTTCCCAAACTTGACACTGGTCGGTGTGATTGATACCGACAACGCGCTATATAGCCCTGATTTTCGTGCCAGTGAACGTTTATTCTCCCAACTCATGCAAGTCTCAGGGCGCGCAGGTCGTGGCAAGATGGCTGGCGAGGTGTTAATACAAACCAGCTTTCCAGACCATGATTTGTTCCATGCGTTACGAGCGCAAGACTATGCCGAATTTGCAAATGCCTTGTTGCAAGAGCGCATCGCCATGCAGTTTCCACCTTCACGCTTTTTTGTACTCCTGAAAGCTGAGTCAAATGATTTTCAGCAGGTGCTTCAGTTCTTGACCATGGCAGCAAACAGCGCAAGGCAACTGCGGCAAGACGTGTTGGTGTATGACCCGGTGCGCCCACAGATGGAACGGCTCAAGAGCATGGAGCGTGGGCATGTGTTATTACAGGCAGAAAAGCGTCAGAGCCTGCAACAGTTGCTGAGTGCTTGGGTGCCAGAGTTACGGGCGCACAGGCTGGCCTCTAAAATAAGATGGGTATTGGATATTGACCCCTTGGAGTTTTAGCTTGCACCATTTGCATGATTTGCTTTGCCATGCATCGGAGACCCAAGTAAAATATCGAGTTGCCTAAGTAGCAATGCAATAAGCGGCTGTAGTTCAATGGTAGAACGCTAGCTTCCCAAGCTCGATACGCGGGTTCGATTCCCGTCAGCCGCTCCAAACATTACTCAGTAGACGTTGGGTAAAAAATAAAGGTCTGGCCTACGCCCAAACACAGATTATCTGCCTGCCCCGCTAACATTTCCAGCGTATGCACTGCACCTCTACAATAATAAAATCGCCACGGCTTACAGTCGTTTTCTATTCTGATTACCTTAAAGTGCTTATTCAGGAAAATCAAATCAATCGCGTATTGCATGCCGCAGGTGTGCACGCTATTGCAATTTGTCAGCACAATTGCTTCACGGTCATCCAGCATGGGTTTAAATAACAAGCCTTTTAACTTTGCAAAAAATCCTTTGGCAATGTGTGCATTAATGTAGACGTTGCCCGCCCGAATATAGGCGGTGTGAATGCTATCAAGCGAAGGGGTCAGTTTGGGTTCCATAGCCTACTTTCCAATTAAAAGCCCTGTGCAATGATTTTCATCACAATCGGAAACAGCAAAATGATGAACACACAAGGAAATATGAACACAATCAGTGGGAACAACAGTTTGACGGGTGCTTCCATCGCCACCTTTTCGGCATGTGTAAAGCGTTCATTACGTCGTTGCTCGGATTGCGCTCGCAGAATAGGACCAAGGCTCATGCCGGATACTTCAGCCTGGATGAGGGTACTAGTAAAGTTGGTAATCGCAGTGTGGTTGAGGCGTTGCGCCATATTTCTTAAGGCATCGCTTCGGTTACTCCCGGCGCGAGTATCACGCAGTACGCGCTGAAACTCAGATTGCAATACACCCTTAGGCCCTTTTGCGACGGCTTGTTGCATCGCACTATTGATGTTGAGCCCAGACTCTACGCACAAGGTAATAATGTCTAGAAAAAACGGTAATGTTTTGATCATTTGTTTGCGCCGTAGTTGTATGAGATCCCTTAACCAGATGGCGGGAAAATAGAAGCCTAAAGCAAAGGCAATGCTTAGCAGAGACAGGCTGAAAAATTGAAAGCTACTCGCCACCCAATTGGCAAAGCATGCAATCAATATCCCCCATAGGATTCTGCCTCCCAAAAATTGGGCGGGATTCAAAGTGTAATCCAACCCGGCTTGCTTGAGTTCTGTCAATCTTGCCGTTTGGCTTTTACTCGACATCAATGGATTTACATAGAAAGATAACCACTCAATTGGCCACCAAATGATCCTAAACCCGAGCGGTGGTGGATCATTCCAAGTGCGGTCTTGCTCTGGCACCGCGTTAACTAAGCGTGTGAATAGCCAAAAGATAAGCAACACAGCGGAAGCTGTGGCAGTGGCAATTGTCAAAATAATCAGATGTTCGTTGGACATTTTAAGTACTTGCTATACATCAATCGCTACAATTTTTCGGATGAACCAAATACCAAAAAATTCCAGAAACAACACAATGCCAATCACACCAAAACCAATGCGTGTATTCCAAAGCATTTGCATGGCTTCGGGCTCCATTTGTGTGAGTACATAGAGTAAAAAAAGAGGCATCAGTCCCACCACCCAGGCTTGCATTTTGCCTTGTGCTGTAAGCGCACGAATTTTGCGCTCCATGGCGTGCTGGCTTCTTAAAGTAGTGGCAGATCGCTCTAGTGTTTCTGCTAATCCTCCTCCTGTTTCGTTAGCAATCCGCATGGCAGATACCATGAGCTGTATTGCCTGAATAGGCACGCGGTGACTTAAGTTTTCGAGTGCATCATCCAAACTGACGCCAAGCCTTTGCTCATGTAACAAGGTCTGAAACTCTTGTGCGAGTGGCGCTTGGAGCTCTGCAGTGATTTGGCGAAATGCGCTCGACAGTGAGAGACCTGCTTTGATGGTACCTGCTAACATTTGAATGGCATCAGGCAGTTGCTCTTCAATTTTCTCCAGACGTTTTTGTTTTAAAAAGTTAAAAATCCACCAAGGAAAAAACGCCATGACAACGGCAACTGCAATCCCGATTATTGCATTGCCGGTAAATAGCCACACCAGCATGGTCGCAAGCACCAAGATGACAATATTGAGCTCATAGAGTCGAGTGGTGTCGGCAAATAAATACAGCTCGCGTAAATTCACATGCGTGCTTGAGGTAAAGCGTTGCCGATAGTCAGCTAGTAATTGGCTACCCAGCGTAAATGCAGCCCAAACCAATAACATGGCAGTGGTGACACTGAGGATGATTAAATAGGTCATGCTAGAGACCCCAAAGCCTGTTGCTGGGTTTGGGTGTTTGTTGGTGAGACATTGAAAATATCAATATCGAGTGCAAAACCGGCTTCACGCAATGTTTGATAAAAATGTGGGGTGGTATTACACCCAGTGAAATGACCCACAATGCGGCCTTGCGCGTTGCGTTGTGTCTGCTCAAATTTGAACAGTTCTTGTAATTGAATTTTTCCGGACTCAATTCCAGTAATTTCTGAAATACTAGTGACGACACGTTGTCCGTCTGTTAAGCGCCCCTGCTGAATGATGATATCGACAGCGGAAGCAATTTGCTCCCGAATGGCGGTGATGGGTAAATCCATCCCAGCCATTAAAATCAGCGTCTCCAATCTGGCCAGCGCATCACGTGGACTGTTGGCATGAAGCGTGGTCAATGAGCCTTCATGCCCGGTGTTCATGGCCTGTAACATGTCTAGCGCCTCACCGCCACGACATTCACCGACCACAATACGGTCCGGCCGCATACGCAAAGCATTTTTGACTAAATCGCGTATGCTTATTTGCCCACGACCCTCGGCATTTTGCGGACGTGCCTCTAGGCTCACCAAATTTGGATGTTCGAGTTTTAGCTCAGCTGCATCTTCAATGGTAATCACGCGCTCATGACTGGGGATAAAATTTGAAAGCACATTGAGCAAAGTCGTTTTACCTGAGCCAGTACCACCGGAAATAATCATGTTTTTACGATGCAACACACACACACTTAAAAACATGGCCATCGCATCGGAGATAGAGCCAAATGACACCAAATCATTAGCGTTCAGCGCCTTTTGTGAGAATTTTCGAATGGTGACGGACGGACCTTTTATCGCAAGCGGAGGGATAATGGCATTGACCCGCGAGCCGTCCTTCAAACGCGCATCCACCATTGGAGAGGCTTCATCAATGCGGCGTCCCAACGGTGCAACAATACGCTCAATCACGCCCAATACCGCACGGTTACTGGTGAAGGTGGTATGGTGCCGCTCAAGTCGACCTCGACGTTCTAGGTAAATTTCATCAAATCGATTCACCATAATTTCGGTGATGGTTTCATCTTGTAAAAGCGCCTCTAGCGGCCCAAGACCAACAGCTTCACTGAGTACGTCATGTACCAGCTTTTCATAATCATGGGCTTGAATTCGCCTTGCAAGTTGACGTCTATCCTGCGCTTTACCTAATAAATAGGGGTTATCTGGGGATGATTTGGTTTTCTCACGTTCAATAATTTCACGTATCAGCTGCTCGGTTTCTTTGCGTAGTGCAGCGTCTTCCATATGCAAGATATCTCGACGGCGCAAATCAATCGTTTCCAACAGTTGCTCATGAATGCGTGTACGCCAACCATGAAAGGTGGTCGGCGTTTTGGTATGTTGCTGGGTCGCTTCAGCATCAGCATTTGCAATCGACTTTGGAATTTGAGATTGATTAGAGATCTCATTGGTGGGTCGAGATTGTTCAACTACATGCTCAATGTTCAGTTGATAACCGCCAATACTGATGTTATCGGTCGCTGATATCGGCCCATATTGCTGAATTCTTACTTGATTGACTAGTGTGCCATGAAAGTTGCCAAAGTCCTGTATATAAACGCCGGCTTCTGTGATGTAAACACGCGCATGGCTTTTGCTGACACGCCAACCGTCCAGCCTGATTTCGCATTCTCTAGTTTTACCGATGGTAAAACTTTTGTCATGCACCTTTAGGTGTTGCTGCACTTGCTCAGGGTGTGAGATGGAGACTTTAAACATAACGCTGGGTTACTCTTTTTTTGTGTTAGGGAGCAAACCATTGTGAGTTTGCGCGGGCGCTGTGGTCGTTGTTGGTGGGGTGTTGCTAGTGGTAGCATCTCGCGCGATGCGTGCGTTTGCGTTTTCCATATCCAGTTGTTGTTGCGCGGTATGCTTTTGGGTAGAAGTCGGCGTCACAAACACAACCAATTCAGTTTCATTATTTTGAAAACGCTTGGAGCGAAACAAGGCGCCTAAAATGGGGATGTCACCCAGAAATGGCAACTTGTCGATGGTGGTATTTTTATCGCGGGTAAGCAGCCCACTCAACACAATGGTTTCACCATCTTGCACATTAAATTCAGATTCGGTTTTACGTGTGCGCAGTGCCGGACCGGAAATGGTGCTCACAGAGGGGTCAATATCGCTCACTTCGCTGATGATTTTTGCGCGGATGACGCCATTAGGGTCAATTTTTGGCTCAATGTCTAACTTAATACCGTAAGGCTTAAACACAATCGTTGTGCCATTGATATTACTCACAGAGTATGGAATTTCACCACCAGCCAAAAAGTTGGCTTTAGTGCCACTGCGTGTGGATAGGGTTGGCCTTGCCAGCACCACAGCTGAGCCAGTTTGCTCTAGCATATTGAGTTGCGCATTAAAGCCCACATTGAGTACAGACAAGATGTTCAAGCCACTAGGGATTGGTAACACTCCCCCACCTGCACCTGTGATAGGGGCAGCGTTGGTTGTACCGCTAATTTGATTGATTTGAAATGGGCCATCATTGTTATAACGTACAGGACCCCAAACTGCACCCACTGCGCCCCCCCCTGTTGCGCCCCATTTAACGCCAACCTCACGCAAAAACTTGGTAGGAAACTCCACCACTTTCACATCCATGGCAATCATCTTTTCCCAACCAGCACGGTTGGTAAAGTTGATAATTTGTGGGTAGCGTTTGCCCAGTTCTTCAATTTTGGCAAGATCAGCATCGCTCATGCTTTCGCCCTCAATAATCACCTTATCGCCAATCAATGAAGTTTTAGCGTTTGGGATGGTCTTGATAAATGCAGCCACTTCTCTCGAGACTCGTGAGGTTTCTCCTGGCATGACCGTGACTTTGACACGACGATTGCGTCCATCCTTGGTCCAGATATGCAAAGAAGAAACACCGACATCATTGGCAATGAGTAATATTTCCTTGTCATCGAGTACTGCTGCTGATAACGCCGTGCCGTTTCCCACAGCCAAACGGCCAGCATTGGGTTCTTGAATCACGCGCGTTTCACCAGCAAACATTTCAATTTCTGCAGAAAAGTGTTGAATATAGGGCAGCGTGTTGGCAGTTGGTTTTTTGGAGAGCGGTTTTCTCGCTTTTACTGTTGGTGGTGTATTAGCGCTAGATTTGCTATGTGCGTCTTCAAAATCAGGAAGAGGTATGTACTGCGTTTCTGCATAGCTACAAAGCGGTTTGATGCATAGCAGGAGCGCAATAAAGGCAAGGCGTTTGATGTAAAGCAGGTTATACAAGGCGATATCCTAATAATGATGTTGATGAGTAATGTCTAGGATGCATTTCTGACTTTTCACTGATTTTCCGCGACAGGTTTGTCAGCTGCGTTTTGGTTGAGTACGCTGAGCGCATCTTGTGATTGGGCCGGATTAAGCGATAAACCAATCTTGATGGGTCCACCGCCATAAATTACAGGCACTGAGCTCAGTCCATCTCCATTGCCCAAACCTAGCAAATCGTTAGCCTCAGCACGTGATAAGGAGACGCTCGCAGCATCGCTAGGGGACCGTAATAAGGCAGTGATGCGACCGACTTCACGTGCCGCAATCAGTTTTTTGGCATCTTCTGGGCTGGTATCTAAAGTGACGGTAGTGAATGTAGATGGCTTACCCTCTTCATCCGTATTTGTTTGTGAAACTTTTGTGCCGGTGGCTAGCACGCGCATACTTTGCAATAAGGTAAAGGTATAGCTGCGCGAATCTTTTTGCACCGACACAATAATGTCGATTAAGTCGTCAGGTGCTAACATGCCAGAAATGGAGCTAATTTCGTCCACTGGCAGCGTAACTGCACGTCGTCCCATCTCAAGTTTGGTGGAAAAGCTTCCGACTTTTTCGTTTTCCACCTGCGCCCACAACACGGGTTCTCCGGCATTGGCTGGCAAAGCTAGCCGCGCACCATCCGCTCGATTAAATTGGTCCGGTGTAATCGCATCGGAATGTACCCATTCTTTTGGGATATCGCGGGTGGCCATATTTTCTCCAGAAAGCACACTGCCTTTATCCAAATCCTGCTTGGCCACCACCACTTTGACTATGGCTTTATCTTTATCTTTGGCCTCAATACTTTCAATTTTTTGCGCAATATAGTTCTTGGTCGAGATGGCTGCTAAGCCACCCACGCCCAAGGCTGCTAGCAAGATGAACCAGTTTTTGTTTGTTGATGTTGCCATGTCGAGTTGTGTTTCCTAAAGTGTCATCACGGATTAAATTGGTAATGAGATAAAACTGCTAAATTTGTCAAAGCCAGTCCGTACGCTTTCTAAAAAGAAATGGATAACGGTCGGGTGTTCGCCATAACTCAATCCTAGCAACATGAGTAAAATCAAGCTCACGACCAAGTATTCAGTGCTGGATTGTCCTAATTGATAGCCGTGGTATTTCATTCTTGGCTTTGCTCCATGGTTAGTACCACATTGCTGCCTTGCTCCAAAGGCATCACCACCAGCCTTGCCTCACGTTTGTTTCCTGCAAACATATGCATGTTGCGATTTGCTCCGTATGCGTTTGTCGGGGGTTGAAGTAGATATCCGCGTTGCTTTAGCACATCCACCAAGTAGCTGATGTTGGTTTCGGTTGAGTGTTGGTTTTGATATACCAACTGTCTGGCTGTTTTGCCTTGGTCAAACGATTCCATATCCGACAGCACTTTGCTCTGCGCTGGGAGGTTAATGCCTAGTGGTCTACCGTGGTTCGCTTTGGCTGCAGCAACATCACTCACTGTCGTGAGCGTTTCAGAAATACCATTGCCAAGTGGCGTGATACGAATGGTGATGAAATGTTGGCCTCTGCCTTGAGCTAGCAGAACACCATTATCCAGCTCGGTCATCGTATGATTAGACCCTAAGTAGCGTTGATAAAAGTGTTGTAAATGCTTGGGATTTTGTTGGCTGATGATACGGTGCATCCGCATAGGTACCCCATTCAGTACTACACGCTCGCCAATCGATTCAACTTGAGCATGTTGTGGCAGAGGTAACTCTGGCCAGTCAGCAAATGCCAATAATGGCCATAGACTGGACAATATCAGTAACATGGAATTGCTAAGAAGCCGCATCATGATTATTTCAACCTATCATTAGGTACATAATCAGGTTCTACCTTGCCAATCTCGGGAGCTGACGCATTAAATTCAAACAGGCTGATGGCAGGCTTTAATAACGATGCAGGCACATTGAGCACTTGATGCGGAAATATTAAACCGGCATCTTTCACTTTATTTTCTACCTCAGATGCATGCTTGGAAGCCCATGGATCCACTAGCACCACGGTATGTCTGCGAATATTCAAATTAAGGGCATTAAATGGCGTGAGTCCTTCAATGTTGGCGAGTTGAACATTGACCTCGCCACGGTACAGATTGTCGTTATCCAATTCAAAATCATCGCTAAAATCAAATAAAGAGGTTAAGCCGTTGAAAATGCTGGAAATACTTTGCTTCTTGGTATTGACACTTACTTGATTAAAATCCGCCAAAAGCGCGTCACCACGATGATCCACCCATAATCCGTTTCTATCTTCATCAATCTCACTCACCACATCATTGGTCTTAATTGACAAAGAATGCTGGCTGTAAAATCTTCTGCGTACTTCTTTTGCAAGTTCGGTATCCGATTTCCATCCACTCAAACTTGCATTGTGGTGTGTGGTCCCTTCAAATGCGACATATCGGCTGGCAATGCTGGTGGTTTGGGCCATGTCCATGTACTTACCCAAGATAGGTACTATCAAAAATAGGGGTACCAATACCAAGGACAAGATGATCATCTCGATAGTTGATTGACCAGTTTGGTATTTATTCGACATCCCAAGCCTCTTCGTCATCTTCCCCAACTTGGTCATCTTCACATGGATTGACACCGGTTTTCTTGGTCTCGGCTTTACACCATGCATTGGTCGGATTGTTTTTTTCATTGGTCGGATCAAATACCGGACGTTTCATCACCTCCGCGGGTGGTGAAAATTTCCGCTCGTCAATCGCAGTATCAAACTGAACGGATTGTACAATTTCTTCTGAAAAGTCACCTTTGGGCAAATCCCATCTGGAAGAAAGCGTGATGCTGACTGGCATTCGTTTGTCTCGCTTGAGATTTTCGCGTTGCCAAGTGCACCAACTGAAGCCACCTGTGAATGTGTATTTTTTGCAGATTAATCCTGCAACTCTGCTTTCGCCTACATAGGTGGAGTTTCCACGGCTTTGTTGCACTTTTCGGTCAAACATCGTGAGGGCTTGTATCCCTGAGTCGATACCGGGTGTTTCTAACTTTAGCCAGCCATTGCCATCCGTGGCATCGTAAATGTACTGCACACCGCTATGCTTGGTGAGGTGGTTAATTTCAATTTTTTGACCGCCGTTGGTGTAGCGGGCAATACGGGTACCATCGTTCGAGATAAATGTCTGGTGGGTCTCGACTACGGTTTTCCCCAAGATGCGTGTGGTGGATTTTGAATTTATGAGTGTACCGGCACGTTGGTACGCAAGCGCAACGTTAGTGGTTTGATAGCATACAACCACAGTACATAACCCAACGACTAAATGCTTAAATATGCTTGCACAACCCATTAATTGAACCCTTGTAACAATAATGCTTTAACACGATCAGAGGCCTGAGTAGGCGCTAGACGTGCTTGCCAGTAGGGGTTAAATAAGCTCCCCAATTCAGTTTTGCTCTGCGCAGTTGCATTTTTTGTGGGCCGTTCAAAATAAACCTCAACTCTGGCAATGGCTGCACTCTCATTAGACTGGTGCTCGCCCTCGTAAAGGGCAAGCGAGCCTGATGGTTTGACTATGCTATTGCCGCCAGAATAGCGTTGATCTGCCTTGGACTTAGTAACGCGAATGGTCAGTTGGGTTTTGGGGTCACTACTGTTCAGAGCGCTCTCTGACAGCTCGTAAAACTCAGGGATAGCACCCATGCCAACACTATTCGGAGCAAAACCTTTGGCCCGACCAGCGCCTGAATCAGCCGTGGCACTTGCTCTGCGGTTATCTCGTCTGGAACGCGCGTAGCTTACCCCGCTATCTCCCAAACCATCCTTAGAAAAGGCGGTGCCATAGCCCAGTGGTGATTCGCGGTGACGACAACTGAATCGTCGAATGCGATACGTATGTAGGGATAAGGTGTCCATGGATTTCCAGCCATCGACCAGATTGATGAGTTCCGTGCTGCCTCTCTTTTTAAGCCCAATTCCTACCGGACATCCAAAAATGCCAAACTCCCAATTCCTGCGTTTAAAAAAATCGTCGACCTTGCGTTCGTTTTCAACCACTTGACCCATACGCTTGCGTTGGTCTCGGCTGGCATAGCGACTGGTAAATGTTGCAAAGTCGTCAGCAAGTGGGATTAAGTCAACATGGATGTTAGGGTCATTTTCATGTGCCACAGCATCCATCAATGCCTTTCTATTCGCCAATGCAATGCTATTAGCGGGACCGTGCACGGCCAATTGTGAAGCTTTAATGGCCTGAATCGCACTGTCATGGGTCACCACTGCCGCAGCGAGTGGGGTGAGCATGATGTCCATGGTTTGCTTGATTTTCTCTAGAGCGTTTGCAATTGCAGGACCCCAAACAGGGATAAGATAGGCGTACTTACTGAGGTTACCGGATGCGGTGCCAGCATATTTTGCCCAAGAGGCCAGCCCAACCGCTTGACCAATGGCAATTTCATTGGCAATCATGGCGCGGTTGCTATACGCGTCAAAGTTCAACATGCGAGCTTCATACACGCCGGCACTATATGCCACAGCGTCAGCAGTGTTGGTGAGACTCATCTTTTCTTGCACTAACTGTCCGGTATTAAACATATAAAACGCCACCCCAGCCACTGTTGAAAGCAGCACAAGACCAAGCGGTAAGGCTTGACCTTGTTGTCGGAATAAGCGTTGGGTGAGCATGATAAAAAAGACGTCGCATGCCTGCGCATGCGACGTACTTAGATAGCCGAGCGATTACTGGTCTATGTTACCGGTGTAGCTATCTAACGTTCTTCTCTCGCTAGCTCTCTGAGCACCAGTGTTTGCAGCAGCTTGCGCAGCATCTTTCGCCGCAGTGCCATCGTTACCAGCAACTTCGTTGGCGATGGCTGCAGTTTGATTGCGCACAGTTTGACCGAAGTATTGGTAAGTGGCAATGGCGGCAATGGCAATGAGTGCAACAATAACAATGTACTCGGTCATGCCCTGACCACGTTGTGTGACTAATTTCTTCAAAGTTTTCCCCTCAAGCGGATGGTTAATGCTGTTCATATCAAAAAAACTGCAAATTATTGTATTTATCCAAGCACATAGATGCTGGCTTGCAGTTATCTGCTGTAAAATAAGACGTTGTGGTTTAGGTCTAAAAGTTTTTTCCTGACCAGCTTAATCACGTATTTTTTATACAGATGTATACATTATACACATTTTGTATACATGTGTATATTTTTTGAATCATCAGGTTTGGTGCATGGAAAAAAGATCTCGTAAACGACTAGTAGACGAAAAGCGATTAGAGGAAATCACTCTGATTGCTGAAGACATTGTGGCAAAAAAAGGGATTAATGGCCTTACTTTGCAAGAGGTGATTAGCGCAAGCAGTATCTCTAGAGGGACCTTTTACAAGCAATTTCCTTCCAAAGAGACCGTCATTACCTATCTTGGCATCAAAGGCCTTAATTATTGGTCTGGCTTGATGGAGATGGCCGCTGGGTACGATGCGCTATCTAGAGAGCGCTTACTGGTGTTGTATGCAACCCATGTTTTGTGTCACCGTTTACGGCCTATTAACTATCAATGTATTTTTATTGCAAACTCTGAAGTCAATAGACTTGCTGTGAGCCCTGAGTTGAACTCTATCTTGGATGATCGCGTGAATCGCTTAATCACCTTTATTGAAGAGTGCATACAGCAGGCTATTCGCGAGGGTAATTTGACATTGCCTCCCAGCTTATCTACGCCCGAGCTGGCGTTCTTTATTTGGGCAAATCGCTATGGTGCAACGTTAGCTTCTTTGAATTATCAAATAGACAGCAGTGATGGTGATTTAACGCAGAAATACAAACGCTACACTAACTATTATTTGGACAGCATGCATTGGAAGCCGCTTTCTACCGAGATTAATTATGAACGTGTGTTAAACAATATTTTCAACACATTTTATAAGCAAGAGCGTAACCAAGCTAAAAAGCTACATACCACGGTTATGCCGTTTTCAATTACTGAGCAAATATTTGATATCTAGCCTGTATCAAAACTGTTTGGATATAGATGGATACGTAGACTTTCTATACGATAATACATAACCCTCAGATTTTCTGAATTCATCTGCTGTATGATTATGTATTTGCTCGATGTAAGAGATTGATATGTCACCCACCCCACCCACCGTTATGACGTTTGCCGCCACAGATCCCAGTAGTGGTGCAGGTATGCAAGCCGATGTGTTGGCGCTGGCCAGTATCGGCTGTCATCCATTGTCAGTGATTACCGGTATTACCGTGCAAGACACTGTCGGCGTAGAAAGCGTGATGCCCTTGGATGCGGATTGGATTAACGACCAAGCGCGTACCATTTTGGAAGATGTGCAGGTGGCTGCATTCAAACTGGGCTTACTTGGTAGCGTGGAAAACGTGGCTGTGATTGCAGAAATTGTGGCGGATTATCCGGATATTCCTTTGTTAATTGACCCAATTTTAACGTCTGGCCGTGGAGATGAGTTGAGTAATGAGGAAATGCAGGCTGCCATGTGCGAGCTATTATTTCCGCAGGCCACATTGATTACGCCGAACAGTTTGGAAGCGCGTCGACTGGCTTACTATGATGAAGGCGAAGAGGTTAAACACACGACATTGGATGAGTCTGCACAACGCTTATTAGAAATGGGCTGCGAGTATGTGCTGATTACTGGTACACACGAGCGCTCAACCGATGTTGTGAATTCTCTGTATGGCATGCAAATGTCCGGCGTGAATGGCTTGATTAAAGCTTATCATTGGGAGCGTTTGGCGGGCAGCTATCATGGCTCCGGCTGCACCTTAACCAGTGCTATTGCTGCGTGCTTAGCACATGGGTTGACCATGGAAGAAGCTGTGCAGGAGGCGCAAGAATACACTTGGCAGACCTTGAAGCATGCGTTTAGGCCAGGAATGGGTCAACTTATCCCAGACCGATTCTTCTGGGCGCGTGAAGATGATAACCCGAATGATAAAGCCATCTCACTACAACATTAGAGGCTTATACGCAGTTACACCGGATATATTAGAGGTAGAGCTGCTGTGTGAGATGGTGCAGCAGGCGTTAGAAGGCGGCGCGTCTCTGGTGCAATACCGTAACAAGTTTGCCGATAAGCAGTTGTTATTGCGCCAGGCCACGGCATTGTTGGTATTGTGTCGTCACTTCAACGTGCCGCTTATCATTAATGACCACTTGGATTTGTGCGCACAGATTAATGCTGATGGTCTTCATGTTGGTGCATCGGATTGTGATTTGGGCGCTGCTCGCCGTTTGTTAGGGCCTGATAAAATCATCGGTGCTTCTTGCTACAACTGGCTTGATTTAGCCGTTCAGGCAGAAGCTGCCGGGGCATCTTATGTAGCATTTGGGGCTTGCTTCCCTTCCGAAACCAAGCCAAATGCAGTGCATGCGCCACTCAGTTTGTTTACAGAAGCCAGGCAGAAAATAGGTTTGCCGCTGGTGGGCATCGGCGGTATTCATATCGACAACGCAGCGCAAGTGATTGCAGCCGGTGCTGATGCGCTTGCTGTGATTACTGATATTTTTTATGACGATGATATTCGTCACATTACGCAACGTTATACCCAATTATTTCAAGCTTAATTATTGATTCATTCATTATGACCACTACAAACCAAACCCTATTTGAGAAATCCCAACAACTGATTCCGGGCGGTGTGAATTCGCCAGTGCGTGCATTTCGCTCGGTGGGCGGTACGCCAGTATTCTTTAAAAAAGGATTGGGTTCTAAATTATGGGATGTAGATGGCAAAGAGTACATTGACTATATCAACTCTTGGGGTCCAATGATTTTGGGTCACGCGCACCCAGAAGTGGTGGCGGCAGTACAAGCAGCAGCGGCCAATAGCTTGTCGTTTGGTGCACCTACAGGTTTGGAATTAGAGATGGCTGAGTTGATAAACAAGCTGGTCCCAAGTATGGAGCAAGTGCGTCTAAATAGCAGTGGTACTGAAGCAACTATGAGTGCGATTCGCACCGCGCGAGGCTTTACTGGCCGTGACAAAATCATCAAGTTTGAAGGGTGTTACCATGGGCATTCTGATGGTCTGCTGGTGAAAGCTGGTTCAGGTTTGCTTACGTTTGGTGAGCCAGACTCTGGTGGCGTGCCTGCCAGTGTAGCCGCACACACCTTAACTTTGGAGTACAACAATACCCAACAATTAGAAGAAATTTTCAGGCAAATGGGTGATGAAATTGCTTGTGTGATTATTGAGCCAGTAGTGGGCAATATGAATTTAATCGTGCCTCACATGGAGTTTTTACAAACTTTGCGTGCGTTGTGTACCAAACATGGCACGGTGTTGATTTTTGATGAGGTGATGACGGGCTTCCGCGTTGCTTTAGGTGGTGCGCAATCGCTTTATAATATTCAGCCGGACATGACAACCTTGGGTAAAGTCATTGGCGGCGGTTTGCCGGTCGGCGCGTTTGGTGGGCGTAAAGATATCATGCAATGTTTGGCGCCTGTAGGTAAAGTATATCAAGCTGGTACCTTATCTGGTAACCCAGTAGCTGTGTCAGCTGGATTGACTACGCTTAAGTTGATACAAGCGGCAGGCTTTTACGACAAGCTAACCGCGCAGACGAAAAAACTAATGGATGGATTGGTGGAAGCTGCCAAACAGGTGGGCGTGACCTTTTCAGCGCAAAGCGTGGGCGGCATGTTTGGATTATATTTTAGCCAGACCTGCCCAAGTAGTTATGCGGAAATTATGCGCGATAACAACAAGGCGCACTTTAATCAATTTTTCCACAGCATGTTGGATAGCGGCATCTATTTGGGGCCTTCCGCCTTTGAGGCGGGTTTTGTGTCTGCAGCCCATACTGATGGGGACATTGCTTATACCATTGAAGCGGCACGCAAAGCCTTTGCAATGCTAGCTTAGTCTTTTTAGTGAACCAGCTGAGGCTTCACAACGCGTTGTTGCGCTTCACTTATGTCAACTTCATCTCTGCGCTCTGCTTGCACTGGCCTAGCTGGCATAGGATGTTGATATACCGTGTCTAAGCGTAAACTTGCCTTCATCATGATATTGGCAATACTTTGAATGCTACTAGGGCTGAGTCGGATAGAAATGGATCCGAGTTCAAGTTCTACCACTTCACAATTGGGGCAGTAATACAGCCGCACACCTAAGCTATCGGCTAGTATGATTTTTTCGCATGTAGCATTATCAGAGGTTGGATTCATGATTCGCTCCTAAAACGATTAAGAATAAATACATCATTTGCAAATGATAATCATTCTCATTTAAATGGTCAACAGAATACGTACATTGGCGTATAAAAAACTTGGTCTCAATTGTTATAATCATGCTTAAATGATTGAACTTGCACATGTTTAACGGTATTATTGAAGGTTCCGCTAAATGTTTTGTTATTGAATTATTAGGCAAAGAATATGCAAGCCGTAAACACACCCGACACCGTAGAGCACTCGCAAGCAACCACGCAGGCATCCACCCCAATTCAATCTGGCTTGGCACCTCAATCACAAGGTTTGTACGATCGCCGAAATGAAAAAGATAGCTGTGGCGTAGGTTTTGTTGCCCACATTAAGGGCAAGAAAAGTCATGATATCGTCGCCAAAGGTTTGGAGCTACTGACCAACCTCACACACCGTGGTGCTACTGGCTATGATCCTAAATTGGGTGATGGCGCAGGCTTACTCATGCAAATGCCAGATGCGTTTATGCGCAATGAGGCAAGCAAGCTCAATATTGAATTGCCAGCGGCTGGTCAATACGCGGTTGGTCAACTCTTTTTACCGCAAGATGCACAAAACCGCGCTAAATGCGAAGCTATCATCACCGAAATTATTGCGGAAGAAAATCAAACGTTCTTGGGCTGGCGCGATGTGCCAGTAGATAACAGCAATATTGCCGATGCTGCACGCGATGTTGAGCCTTGCATGCGCCAAGTGTTTATTGCGAGCACCCATGCCGACAACAATGTGTTTGAACGCAAATGCTTTGTGATTCGCAAACGCATTGAGCACGCCGTGCGTAAACTCAATTTGCAAGACAAAGCACAATTCTATGTGCCCTCTTTCTCATCACGCACCATTGTGTATAAAGGCATGCTGCTAGCCAATGAAGTGGGTGTGTATTACAAAGATTTAGTCGATGAGACCGTGGTGTCTGCATTGGCTTTGGTGCACCAACGCTTCTCTACCAATACTTTCCCAGCTTGGGATTTAGCACACCCATTCCGCATGATTGCTCACAACGGTGAAATCAATACTGTGCAGGGTAATGTCAATTGGATGACGGCGCGTCACGAAACCATGAAATCTACCGTGATTGGTGAGGATTTGGACAAATTATGGCCATTGATTGCCGATGGCCAGTCTGATTCTGCATGTTTTGACAACTGCTTAGAATTGTTAGTGGCAGGTGGTTACAGCTTACCACATGCCATGATGATGTTGATTCCGGAAGCATGGAACAACAATGCGCTGATGGACGAAGACAGACGCGCGTTTTACGAATATCACGCTGCATTGATGGAGCCATGGGATGGCCCAGCAGCGGTTGCGTTTACCGATGGCAAAATGATTGGTGCAACCTTAGACCGCAATGGTTTGCGCCCAGCTCGTTATTTGGTGACCGAAGATGACATCGTGATGATGGCGTCAGAGATGGGTGTGTTGACATTCCCACAAGAAAAAATTATCAAAAAATGGCGTTTACAGCCAGGCAAAATGTTGCTGATTGACATGGAGCAAGGCCGTATCATTGACGACAATGAAGCGAAGAAACAATTGGCGAATGCTAAGCCATATCGTCAATGGATTGAGCAATCACGTTATCACTTAAGCGATTTGCCAAAAGTGGAAGCTAAGCTGACGTTGAACGAGACGCTATTAGATACACAACAAGCGTTCGGTTATAGCCAAGAAGATATTAAGTTTGTATTACAACCAATGGTGGCTAACGGTGAAGAAGGCGCTGGCTCCATGGGTAACGATGCCGCACTGCCGGTATTGTCTAATAAGCCAAAACAACTATATAACTACTTTAAGCAGTTGTTTGCACAAGTGACTAATCCGCCGATTGACCCGATTCGTGAAGAGTTGGTGATGTCATTGGTCACCTTTATTGGCCCAAAACCGAATTTATTAGCTGTGGATGAGACCAACCCGCCATTGCGTTTAGAAGCCAGCCAGCCAGTATTGCTGTTGGAAGAGTTAGAGCAACTTAAAAATATTGAAGCTGTTACCAAAGGGCAATACAAATCATTAGTATTGGATATTACATACGACGCAGCACAAGGTACCGCTGGTATGGTGAGTGCTCTAGTAGCGTTGCATAAAGCCGCTGTAAAAGCAGTACATGCTGGCATTAACGTATTGATTCTATCTGATCGTGCAGTGTCTAAAACACGTGTGGCTATCCCTGCCCTGTTGGCATGCTCTGCTACGCATGAGCACTTGGTAAAAGCGGGTTTGCGCACAAGCACAGGCTTGGTAATTGATACCGGCTCAGCACGTGAGGTACATCATTTTGCTTTATTAGCAGGGTATGGTGCGGAAGCCGTTTGCCCTTGGCTGACGTTTGAAACCATTAATCATCTGAGTGATGATGCTTATAAAGCACACAAAAACTTTGTGAAAGCGATTGGCAAAGGCTTGTATAAAGTCATGTCAAAAATGGGGATTTCTACCTATCAATCTTACTGTGGCGCGCAAATTTTTGAGGCCATTGGCTTGAACAGCGCCTTTGTAAATGAATACTTTACGGGCACAGCTTCACAAATCGAAGGCATTGGCATCGCGCAAGTGGCTGAGGAAGCATTGCGCCTACACGGTTTAGCTTTTGGTAATGATCCTGTACTGGCGAATGCATTAGATGCTGGTGGTGATTACGCGTTCCGTGTGCGAGGCGAAGAGCATATGTGGACACCGGAATCTGTGTCCAAATTGCAAAACGCAACGCGTACTGGCAAATATGATACCTATAAAGAATATGCCAAACTGATCAACGACCAAACGCGCCGTCATATGACACTGCGCGGTTTGTTTGAAATCAAACCGTTGGGCAAGGCAATTCCGTTAGATCAAGTAGAATCCGCTAAAGAAATCGTTAAACGTTTTGCAACGGGTGCGATGTCCTTGGGGTCTATTTCTACGGAGGCGCATGCTACTTTAGCCATTGCGATGAACCGTATTGGTGGTAAATCCAATACCGGTGAAGGTGGTGAAGATGCGAAGCGCTTCATTCCAGTAGCCAATGCAACAACGATGGCCGATGTGATTGGTCATGACTTAGTGCTGTCAAACGTGGCATTACAAGCGGGTGACTCCATGCGCTCACGCATCAAGCAAGTGGCCTCTGGTCGCTTTGGTGTGACTGCTGATTACTTAGCTTCAGCCGATCAAATTCAAATCAAGATGGCGCAAGGTGCAAAACCAGGTGAAGGTGGACAATTGCCAGGCCATAAAGTGTCCCCTTACATTGCCAAATTACGCTTCAGTGTGCCAGGTGTGGGTTTGATTTCACCACCACCGCACCACGATATTTACTCGATTGAAGATTTGGCGCAGTTGATTCATGACTTGAAAAACGCCAATCCAAAAGCGTCCATTTCTGTGAAACTGGTATCTGAAACCGGCATTGGTACGGTGGCCGCAGGTGTGGCCAAAGCGAAGTCTGACCACATTGTGGTAGCTGGCCATGATGGCGGTACTGGTGCCTCACCTATTTCATCGATTAAACATGCGGGTACGCCTTGGGAACTTGGCTTGGCTGAAACACAACAAACCTTGGTGCTCAACCAGTTACGCGGCCGTGTGGTCGTGCAGGTGGATGGTCAGATGAAAACCGGCCGTGATGTGCTGATTGGCGCCTTATTGGGTGCCGATGAGTTTGGTTTTGCCACAGCTCCGTTGGTGGTAGAAGGTTGCATCATGATGCGTAAATGTCATTTAAATACCTGCCCAGTGGGCGTGGCAACGCAAGACCCAGAATTGCGTAAGAAATTTACCGGTCAACCTGAACATGTGGTGAATTACTTCTTCTTTGTAGCAGAAGAAGTGCGTGAATTAATGGCCAGCATGGGGATTGCTAAATTTGATGATTTAATTGGCCGTGCTGATTTGTTGGACATGAAAGCTGGCATTGAGCACTGGAAAATCAATGGCTTAGACTTTAGCAAAGTGTTCCACTTGCCAGACATGCCAGCCAGCGTTTCTCGCAAAAACAATGATGTGCAAGACCACGGTTTGGTGAATGCGTTAGATAACCAACTGATTGCATTGGCTAAACCAGCGTTAGAGAAAGGTGAACAAGTGAATATTGATATTCCTATCACCAATACTAACCGTACCGTAGGCACCATGTTATCTAACCAAATTGCTAGCCGATATGGCAATGCCGGTTTACCAGATGGCACTATTCATGTGAAATTTACCGGGACTTCTGGTCAAAGTTTTGCGGCGTTCTTGGCCAAAGGCATTACCTTTGAATTGACGGGTGAAGGCAACGATTATGTGGGTAAAGGCTTGTGCGGTGGCCGCATTATCATTAAACCACCAGCAACATTCCGTGGTATCCCGCATGAAAACATCATTGTGGGTAACACCGTGATGTATGGTGCAACCACAGGTCAAAGTTACTTCAGCGGTGTGGCGGGCGAACGCTTCTGCGTACGTAACTCTGGTGCATCTGCCGTGGTCGAAGGTGTAGGCAACCACGGTTGCGAATACATGACCGGTGGCACTGTGGTAGTGCTGGGCTTAACAGGGCAAAACTTTGCTGCTGGCATGAGTGGTGGCGTGGCTTACGTGTATGACGAAGATGGCATGTTTGCAAAACGTTGCAATATGAGCATGGTGACGTTAGAGAAGGTAGAAGCAGCCGAAGCCGATGTGGGCAAAGTGCAGCACCTGAACCAACCAGACGAAGTGACGCTGAAAACATTGGTTGAGAATCACGCCAACCTAACGGGTAGCCCGCGTGCTAAATCGTTGTTGGCGGACTGGACCAATGCGAGAACCAAATTTGTGAAAGTGATGCCTACAGAATACAAACGTGCACTGACTGAGCTTGCGAACGCAAGTGCAAAACAAGCAGCCTAATAACGTATTGATAGAGAAGATAAAGACATGGGTAAAGTAACTGGGTTTATGGAGTTTGAGCGCTTGTCCGAAGCAAACCTGCCGGTACAAGATCGTGTAAAAAACTACAAAGAGTTTGTTTTACATTTAACAGACGACCAAGCCAAACAGCAAGGCGCACGCTGCATGGATTGTGGCATTCCGTTCTGTACCACGGGTTGTCCAATTAATAACATCATTCCAGACTGGAATGATTTGGTGTACCAACAAGATTGGCGTGGTGCGATTGATGTATTGCATTCCACCAATAATTTTCCAGAGTTCACCGGTCGTATCTGTCCTGCCCCATGTGAGGCGGCATGTACCTTAAATATTAATAACGATGCGGTGGGCATTAAGTCCATCGAGCATGCGATTATTGATAAGGCTTGGGAAAACGATTGGGTCAAACCGCAAATCAACCCAAACAAAACGGGTAAAAAAGTGGCCGTAGTGGGTTCTGGCCCTGCTGGTTTAGCGGCTGCGCAACAATTGGCGCGTGCTGGCCACACTGTAACGGTGTTGGAAAAGAATGACCGTATTGGTGGTTTGTTGCGTTATGGTATTCCTGATTTTAAGATGGAAAAATCGCATATTGACCGTCGCATGGCACAAATGGAAGCCGAAGGCGTGACCTTTAAGGTGAACCAGTACGTGGGCGAAAATGTTAAGGCCGATGATGTAATTAACGAATATGATGCTGTTGTACTGGCAGGGGGTGCTGAGCATCCACGTGATTTGCCAGTACCCGGCCGTGAATTAGATGGCGTGCATTTTGCCATGGACTTTTTGACGCCACAAAACAAAACAGTAGCAGGCGATACCATTCCAGACCGCATTATGGCGACCAATAAACATGTGGTGGTCATTGGTGGTGGTGATACCGGATCTGACTGCGTCGGTACATCCAACCGTCATGGCGCGTTGAGCATTAGCCAGTTTGAGCTGATGCCACAACCACCAGAAAAAGAAAACAAAGCGATGGTATGGCCTAACTGGCCCCTTAAATTACGCACTTCCAGCTCTCACGAAGAAGGTGCGAACCGCGACTGGTCTGTCACCACCAAAGAATTAATTGGTGAAAACGGTAAAGTGGTGGGTTTAAAAGCAGCGCGTGTGGAATGGAAAGATGGAAAAATGTCAGAGGTAGCAGGCTCTGAATTCACCATGAAGGCAGATTTGGTATTGTTGGCGATGGGCTTTGTCTCACCGCTACAAAAAGTACTAGATGCTTTTGGCGTTGAGAAAGATAACCGTGGCAATGCTAAAGCCACTACCGATGGCGAAGGTTGCTATAAAACCTCTAAAGCTAAAGTGTTTGCGGCGGGCGATATGCGCCGTGGCCAGTCACTGGTGGTATGGGCGATACGTGAAGGCCGTCAGGCTGCACGTGCTGTCGATGAGTTCTTGATGGGCTCAAGCACCTTACCAAGATAGTTTAGACCTATATCAAGGTCATCGCGTCATATTGGGGATACTATCTAAGTATCCCCAAGTTTTTTAAGCAACCCATTTTGAGCACACCATGACAACATTGCAAAACGATACTTTTTTAAAAGCGCTGATGCGCCAACCTACGGATTACACACCAGTGTGGATGATGCGTCAGGCGGGTCGCTATTTGCCAGAGTATCGCGAAAGCCGTAAAACAGCAGGTAGTTTTATGGATTTGTGCATGAATGCACAATTTGCTACAGAGGTGACGTTGCAGCCGTTGGATCGCTACCCCGAGTTGGATGCTGCGATTCTTTTCTCGGATATCCTAACCGTTCCAGATGCAATGGGCTTAGGCTTATCATTTGAAGCAGGTGAAGGCCCCAAGTTTGAACGCACCTTGCAACAAGAAGCAGACATAAAACAATTAAGTGTGCCGGATATGGCCAAATTGCAGTATGTATTTGATGCAGTGAGCAGCATACGTAAAGCCCTAAATGGCCGAGTACCGCTAATAGGCTTTTCGGGCAGTCCCTGGACTTTAGCGACCTACATGGTAGAAGGCAAAGGCGGCACAGACTTTTTGAACACCAAAAAAATGGCTTATGCTCGCCCGGATTTGCTGCATCATATTTTGGAAGTCAACGCGCAAACCATTATTCAGTACCTCAATGCGCAAATTGCGGCGGGCGCGCAAGCCGTGATGATTTTTGACTCATGGGGCGGTGCCTTATCACACAATGCTTACAAAGAGTTCTCTCTAAATTACATGCAAAAAATTGTGGCCGGTTTGACCAAAACGGCAGAAGGCAAAGTTGTACCAAGCATTGTGTTTACTAAAGGCGGTGCTTTGTGGTTAGAGGCGCAAGCTGCTATTGGTGCAGATGCTCTGGGCTTGGATTGGACGGTAGATATTGGCCAAGCGCGCGCGCGCGTAGGCAACAAGGTGGCATTGCAAGGCAATATGGACCCTGCGATTTTGCTGAGCACGCCGGAAGCCATTGAAAAAGAAGTGGCCAGTATCTTAGCCAGTTACGGACATGGGCATGGCCATGTGTTTAATTTGGGGCATGGTATTACGCAATGGACGCCTCCAGAAAACGCTGGTGCGATGTTGGCCGCGGTGAAAAAATTAAGCAAAGCATATCATCTGTGATTTGGAATGCTTTGTGTGGGCGTTTCAGTGAAGACTAACCATTAGGCTATGTCGGAGCTAAAATGCAGCTACGTAGTTGCGTGCAGTAATAACACACAGCCCACAATACCATCAGTAAGCATTGTTGATCACCCACCTTAACGTTGCGTATCAAATTGCAAGTTAGCCAGCTTGGCATACAGGCCGGATTGTAAACGTAGGGCTTCAGGGCTACCGGTTTCAACGATTTCTCCTGCTTCCATCACCACAATACGGTCTGCCTTTTGAACGGTGGCTAAGCGATGCGCAATAATCAACGTGGTGCGGCCTTGCATGGCAGCGGTAAGCCCATGTTGGACTAAAATTTCAGATTCGGCATCCAACGCACTGGTGGCTTCATCAAGTAATAGGATGGGGGCATCTTTAAGAATGGCGCGTGCAATGGCAATACGCTGACGCTGCCCGCCGGATAGCCGCGTACCACGCTCACCCAAAAAGGTTTGATAGCCATCGGGTAATTGTCCGATAAATTGTGCCACTTGCGCAGATTCTGCTGCGGCTATCACTTCAGCGTCACTCGCATCTTGGCGCCCATAGCGTATGTTCTCTAGCACATTATTCGAAAATATCACTGGATCTTGCGGCACAATCGCCATCATGTTACGTAAATCATGCAAGGTTAGTTGGCGAATATCCAGACCATTAATCTGGATACTGCCTTCAACCACATCATAAAAACGTAACAACAATTGAAACATCGTGGTTTTGCCAGCTCCGGATGGCCCAACCAGGGCAATGGTTTCACCCGTCTTAATGTCCAAATTGATGCGCTTTAAGGCCGGAGTGAGTGGTCTGGATGGATAGTAGAAATGCACGTCATGAAACGTAATGTTGGCGTTAGATGGCATATTGACTGCAACAGGCTGAGCTGGCTCAGTAATCGGTGAGGTAGTGTGCAATAACTCAAGCAAGCGTTCGGTGGCACCGGCAGCGCGCATCATATCGCCCCACACTTCTGCCATGGTGCTCACGCTACCCGCTACCATGGCAGCATACAGAACAAATGATGCAAGCTCGCCGCCTGTCATGACTCCTTGATTGACTTGGCGCGCGCCTAACCACAATACAAAAATAATCGTGCCCATCACCGCGGTAATGATAATGGCGGTAAGTAGAGCGCGCACGCGTACCCTACGAATGGCGGTTTTGAAGCTGAGTTCTGCCGAATTGGTGTAACGTTTGACTTCACGCTGCTCTTGGCTAAAGGATTGCACGGTGGGCATGGCATTTAAAATTTCCCCGGCCATGGCGGAGCTATCTGCAATGCGGTCTTGCGATTCACGCGATAGTTTTTTGACAGAGCGACCTATCATCATGATGGGTAGAATCAGGCCAATCATCAATCCAATATTGATGGCAAATAAATAAAAACTGGTAACGGCCAACATCACCATACCGCCGGTAAATTGAAACAAACTGCGTAATCCCATTGAGGCAGAGCTGCCCACCACAGTTTGAATAAGCGTGGTATCGCCAGTTAAGCGGGATAGCACTTCGCCAGTTTGTAAGGTTTCAAAAAATTGTGGCGATTGATGCATGACACGACGATACACCGCGCTGCGCAAATCTGCAGTGACACGCTCACCTATCCAAGACACGGTAAAATAGCGCGAGGCCACCATGAGTGCCCAAAATGCGGCTAAGCCAAATAGAACACTAAATTGGGTATTTAAATCGACGTGCGATGGTGGCTTGTTGACTTGAGCACTGCCAAAACCCACGTCAATGAGGTCTCTAAATGCCAATGGCACCAGCAATAAAGCACCAGAGGCAAAACATAGCAAAACAAAGGCAATGCCCATTTGCAGACGATAGGGTTTTAAAAACGGCCATAAATCCTTGAGGGACACCACAGTTTTGGTTTTAGCTACAGAACCATCTGCGGGCTTTATGGAAGTTTGGTTGCTTGCTTGCTGTGTGTGCGCCATGATGAATTGATTGTGAATGCAAAGTGATGAAGACCATCATGCCATGTTTAAAGTGCAATACGTGAATATAATTCAATTTGCATTCATCTCGGTCTATCCACAATATCAATTGGGCAGATTAATACAATTTGGATAGGACAGAAAATATGCAACAAGAAGATTTACACAAGTTAGTGACTCAAACCATGCCATACGGAAAATACAAAGGCAGGTTGTTAGCCGACCTGCCAGGCCATTACCTCAATTGGTTTGCTCGTGAAGGTTTTCCAAAAGGCGAGTTGGGACGATTGCTACTGCTCATGCAAGAAATTGACCACAATGGTTTGAAACATTTGCTAGAGCCTCTGCGCTAGCTCGATTGCACGAATTATTTATTCATAAATAATTCAATTTATTAGCATTGGCTGCCGTTAACTTAAGTATTCTCCATATAAAATAAGCGTAACAATAAGAAACAACTATCCATCATGCGTAACCAAGTTCAAAATCAAATCACCGACCCAGAGGTATACAAGACCTTACTGGAATCTACCAAAGCTATTCCTTGGAAAATTGATTGGGCAACCATGAAGTTTGCCTATATTGGACCGCAAATTGAAAAGCTGTTGGGTTGGACTGCTGACAGTTGGGTGAGCGCCGAAGACTGGATTGCTAGGATGCACCCAGATGACCGCGAAGTGGTGCCCAACTACTGTATTACGCAATCTAAAGCTGGGCATGATCATGAAGCGGATTATCGCGCGTTAACCAAAATCGGCGGTTATATCTGGATACGCGATGTGGTGCATGTGGTGCGAAATGAGCAAGGCGAAGTCACGGCGCTGGTTGGCTTTATGTTTGATATTAGTGAGCGTAAAAAAACCGAAGAAGAAGTGTTGCGCTTACAAAAAGAACTTGAGCATTTATCCTATAAAGATGGCCTCACCGATTTGCCCAATCGCCGCATGTTTGACTCGGTGATTGAGTTGGAATGGTTGAACGCAAAACGCTATCGTCACCCTTTGTCGCTCATTCTGATGGATATTGATTTCTTTAAACAATACAACGATCACTACGGGCATCTGCAGGGCGATGCTTGCCTGAAACAGGTGGCGCAGATATTAAGTCAATCGGTGACACGATCACGTGATTTGATTGCACGGTTTGGTGGTGAAGAGTTTGTGATTGTATTGCCGGAAACCGATGCAGTGGCTGCCAGAACCATTGCGGAGCGTTGCCAACATTTGATGGAACAAGCCAATATTGCGCATCGAAAATCTGAAGTGAGTGATAGGTTGACCATCAGCATAGGCGTGAACACCATCATCCCTTCTCAAAAAGATGATTTGCTTGCCTTTATCGATAAAACAGACCGTCAGTTATACCTTGCTAAGGAAAAAGGTAGAAATTTGATCGTTTAACCTAGAGTGATTTGAAATTTTACTCGGCTTGCTCAGTCATACTGCCCTAAACAGGAGAAGTAGATGATGCGAGTACTGGTGCTTTTAATGATGTGTTGTATGTCTTGGCAGGCGATGTGCGCCGAGTACATTTTTAATACTGCAACACAAACCGCTCTCCAGCAGCAGCAGTTGGTGGAGCAATTAAAACAACATTCGCTGATTTTGTTGGGCGAGGTGCATGACGAGCCTTTGCACCACCAACGCAGAGCTGAACTGATTCAGGCCATGTCTGGGCAGAATCCGGTGGTCGTGGCTGAGCAGCTGGAAGCCGGTCAACAAGTGCAATACACTGAGCATTTGACAGAGGATTTAGCACAGGCTGGGTTTGATGCAAAGGTTTGGGATTGGGAACTGTACGCGCCATTATTTTCAACCTTAGCGACTACGCAAAATACCTTAATGGGAGGTAATTTACCAATAGCGTCGGTCAGGCAAATCGCCAAGCAAGGTGAAGTTGCAGTCCCAGTTGCCTTGGTAGAAAAGATTCAGGCGGCTCCGCTGAGCAATGAAGCTCAGGCAACTTTGGTGGCTGATTTAGAGGCTGGTCACTGTGGCCATTTACCCAAATCTTTACTCCCCAACTTTATGCTGGCGCAGCGCGCTCGAGATGCTTCCATGTTGAATAGCATGCAACAAGCCAAACGAACCCCGGTGATTTTGCTGGCGGGCAATGGGCATGTGCGTAAAGATTACGGCATTCCAACACTGTTACCATCTGGTCAATCAACTTCTGTCAGCGTAGGTTTTTTGCAGTTAGATACACTGCCGCCAGAGGCCATTCAAGCGTATCAAGCACAATATGATTACATTTGGATCACGGGTGCAGTGGAAGCCGAAGATGCCTGCGCTGCGTTTAAGCCAAAAAAATAGGCAAACACCATTGCAATCGTATTGGATACTTAGGGTGTACTCATGAATTTCTTGATGGTGCGTTCATGAAGCAGCATAGCGTGGAAATTTGTTAATTCGCTAATATAACAACACGCAAACAAATTACTTGCGCATTACATTCAACAAATTCTAGGAGAATATTATGTGGACAACACCAGCAGCTACAGAAATGCGTTTTGGCTTTGAAGTAACAATGTACGTAATGAACAAATAATCTAGAATTCTAGATTGTATTAAAAGGCGCCTAGTGCGCCTTTTATTTTTTAGTATGTAGCACATCAGTCCATGTCCATAACATTCACCTTTGATTTGCGCATCCGCGCCACCAGCTTGATTCAATAACGCACTCAAATCATCACAGAACTAATCCGTTACCACTATGCCGAGTCATCTGGCTGTCATATTTAACCTAGACAATCATCGCATAAAAAAGATAAACAACATTAAACCGATACATTAGGAGATGACATGAGTAGTGCATTACATCCAGACGGTAAATTAAAACCGCATGACACTGTGAGCAACCCAAGCACACAAGACAATATCCAAAGTTTGATTGAAGCACGCATGCTGACACGCCGCAGCTTTATTAAAGGTTCTGTGGCGGTAACTGCTGTTGCCGCGGTCAGTGGTACTTTATTATCAGGCATGCCATTAGATGCTTTTGCGCACAAAGGTAAAGGCAAACCTCATCAAGACGAACCTGAAGGCAATGGTAGCCCAGTCATTGGGTTTAATTCAGTAAGCCCTAACGTGTTACCCATGACTGATGCTGTAATCGTACCTGCTGGTTACACTGCGCGAGTTCTCGTGTCATGGGGCGATTCATTAACCAAAGCCCCACATTGGGACCCAGCGACACCGATGGATGAAGCCACTCAAAACTACTGCTATGGTGGTCATACAGACGGCATGCATTATTTCCCATTCCCATTTACTGGCAAGGGTGCTTTGGCCAGCAGACGCGGTTTGTTGGTTACCAACAGTGAGTACGTAGACCCACCGTTGGTAAACAGCATTTTGCCAGCCGCTGACTATGCCAACACCACCATTACTTTAGACATGGTGCGTGCGCAACAAGCTGGTCATGGTGTGAACGTAGTTGAAATTGAACAAGAGAAAAAACAATCTTGGGAGGTCAATCGTCACTCAAGATTAAATCGCCGTATCACTGGCAACACCCCAACTATCGTGAGTGGTCCAGCCGCTGGTCACCCCATGATGCAAACAGCTGCCGACTCTAAAGGCCGCGTGGTATTAGGCACCTTAAATAACTGCGCCAATGGTTACACACCTTGGGGTACTTATTTGGCTTGTGAAGAAAACTTTAACGGCTACTTTGGCACCAGCGATGCAAGCTTTGTGACCAACGCGCACGAAAACCGTTATGGCATCAGCCGTGGTGGTTTTGGTTACCGCTGGCACGTGGCTGATCCACGTTTTGATATTGCAGTGAACCGCAATGAACCCAACCGTTTTGGCTGGGTGGTGGAAGTCGATCCATGGGATCCAAAAAGCAAACCGGTGAAACGTACTGCACTAGGCCGCTTTAAGCATGAGAGCGCTGCGCTATCAGTGGATGCGGATGACCGCGTGGCCTTATACATGGGTGATGATGAGCGCAATGAATACGTATACAAATTTGTCTGTGCACAAAAATACAACAAGCGTAACCAACGTGCTAACCGCGACATGTTAGACCACGGCACTTTGTATGTGGCTAAATTTAATGCGGATGGTTCTGGTATCTGGATGCCGTTGGTGTGGGGTCAAAATGGTTTAACGCCAGAAAATGGCTTTGCTAACCAAGGCGATGTTGTGATTAAAGCGCGTCAAGCAGCCGACCGTTTGGGCGCCACCATGATGGACAGACCAGAGTGGGCAGCGGTACACCCGACTTCAGGTGAAGTGTATTTGACTCTGACCAACAATAGCCGCCGTGGCAATAACCCAGTATCGAGCAACAAGGTAGATGGCACTTCTGGCGCGGCTTCCGCTAACCCAGCAGTCGATGCAGCTAACCCAAGACCAGACAATGATTACGGTCATATCATTCGCTGGCGCGAAGATGGTGACACTGTAACGGCCACCAGCTTTGTTTGGGATATTTTTGTACAATGTGGTGATAAAAATACCAGCAAAACACTAGGTGCTTCTTACACACAAGCTGAGTTTGATGGCCAAACAGTGGGTTACAAAGGCAATATCAATGGTGATGACTACGGAGCACCAGATGGTTTGTGGTTTGATGAAGACGGCAGATTGTGGATTCAAACAGACCAGGCTGGCGATGCCAAAGGCGACTGGGTGAATATTGGTGGCAACGTGATGATGTGTGCAGACCCGCAAACAGGCGAGACACGTCGCTTCCTCACTGCACCACCAAACGCAGAAGTGACAGGCGTGATTAATACGCCGGATGGTAAATCCATGTTCGTGGGTATTCAACACCCAGGTGAAGATTGGTCCACTAGCTTTACGGATAACTCAACCTGGCCGGACAATGGCGCAAACGGCCCAACCACCAACAGCCGTCGCGGTGTGGCCAAACCACGTTCTAGCGTGATTGTCATCACCAAAGACGATGGCGGTGTCATTGGTACTTAATAGCTACACTGTTAGATAGAACAAAAAACGGCGTTTGATACGCCGTTTTTTTGTTTATTGCACAATCTTGGTGCATTTGTTAGTCATGTCGGCTGATTCATCAATATCGATGAAAACAGCGAAGGGCAATGTTCGATTTTCTTCTACAAAAAAACAACAGCCACCGCCATTTCATCGCCTATTTTTTGTTGCGATTACAACAATCTCACTTTTGTTCAGTCAGCGACGTATATCTAAAAGGCTTTAACTCTTTGAAATGATTGATATTAATTTCAATACATACAATGGTTTGTTGGCATAAGCTGCAAATTAAGCGGATTTATCAATGATGTTCTGGCAATTGATTTATACCCTTTTCTATTAATCTTTGGTTGTATTCAGCCGATACCAATGTATGAGGGCAATCATAATTTCCCTAAATTTTTTGGCTTGGAACAGGAATTGCTTAGTGTCTATTAAGACGTCTTTATTCACGGTTAAGTTTTTGCGAGGTTTATACATGTTGTTGTAGATTGGAGATTAATCATGGCAAGGTTTAGTTCTACATTTATATATTCGGCAATGTTATTTTTAGGCGCAAGTACGTTAGGTTTAAGTGCCGCTGCATTTGCTGAACCATCACAAGAGTTAATGCACCAACTAAATGCGCAAGTGCTGCGGGTACAAGTCGGATTAGCCAATGGAGGTTACGGATTGGGCTCCGGTGTGGTGGTTGCCAAGGATCAAATAGTCACCAATTGCCATGTAGTCGCAAACGCCTCTACCATTAGTGTCGTCAGCAACGGCGCTTCATTCAACATCACTGCCATCAAACCCGATTGGCGCCATGATATTTGTATTCTAAAAGCGGAAGGCTTAGATGCACCTATTGCCAACATTGGCTCCAGTGAAGCGCTAAAATACGAACAACCAGTCTTTACTATTGGTTACCCGAGTTTCTTGCCGATCCCTACCAGCACGTTTGGCGTGGTGAAAGGTCTGCTTCCGCTAGATGACAGCGTGGTAGTTCGTGCAACCAGCTCATTTAAAATGGGAGCCAGTGGTGGCGGTGTGTTTGATGGTGATGGCAATCTAGTCGGTGTAATCACACTCAAAAGCCCAGGTCGCAATGGTTATTATTACAACATGCCAGTGGAGTGGGTAAAAGCTGCGCTTAAGTTACCAGAGCAGTCTATCACCACAAAAAGTGAGTTGCCATTCTGGGCGCAGGCGCCTGAACAATGGCCTTATTTCATGAAAATTGTGCATCCTTACTTAACTGGTGATTGGAAGGCACTACAAACGATTGCTACTGAATGGACTGCAAAAGAGCCCAACACAACAGAGGCATGGTTTTATTTAGCGGCAGCTGAATACGCCAACAAAGACTTCCAAAAAGCGGAAGAACACTTATACCGTGTGGTGGCGATGAATGACCAGCACAGCCAAGCCATTTACTACCTAGGCCTAATTGCTGAAGAAAGTGGTAAGCACAATGAGGCCATGATGAATGTGGCGCTGCTGAATAAATTGGATGAAGAAGCGGCGACCCAACTAAAAGTAGCCATGGGCCTGACAACGGTTACGGACAAGTAAGCGAAATTAAAGGATAAAAATGGCGCCTATGGCGCTATTTTTTTTGCAATTTTTTCTTCTAAACCCGTGCAGATTTGTTCGAGTACTTCCTCATCAGACTGTTCGCCTAGCATGCGCATAGTGGATTCGAATCCGGAGATGACATAGTCATCATAATCTTTGGCTAAAAATGGTAGTTGGTATTGTGTTGCGGTATCTAGTGCCGTTTTCTTTTGCTTAAAAATGAGCTGGTTGAGCTGGGTCTTATCAATACGGCATACGTTTGCCGTTGCAATCATGGCCCCATCCGCATAAGCGTTATTCACCAGTTGTTCTGCTGTGATTTGCGTGGCTGCCATTAGTGGCGTACACAAGCAACCACAGCAGAAAACAATCAACATCCATCCGCGTAATCTGGCAAAAAGTTGAGATAGAAATGTGGTGTATTGCGTGAACATGAGAACCATGTAGAATTTTGATAAGTCGCTATTTAATCACTATCAGTCAGGTACATCAATCGTGCTCAGTGACTTTAGCAACAATGAGCTTGTTTATCATCAGTTGATGAATGCTCAAGCGGCACACAAATGATTGTTTTGTGAATAAATTTTTTGCGTGCTAAGATAATTCTGTGGGTGAGTGCACCTACATAAGATAACTAAATAATATGAATAACAATAAACTCGTGCTGCTTTCACGTTTTGCTGCACAAGCAAGACGCTTTATAGGGGTGGTCAATGTCACGCGTATGTCGACAGACCAACCGTATGCTTTGCACATTATCCTCAGTGCTTATGCGTGTAAAGATGCAGAGCTGATTGTGCTTGCCAAAAGTACGAGCAAAACGCTGGATATCAATCATCAATTGTTGAGTGCGATTGAGCACTTTCTCAATGAATATGTAAATACGCAAGACCTGCAAAGAGCCGAGCATTACCTACATCATTTTGCGCAGTATATCTACAATATTTCCGTGGATGGTATTGCTTATCGTCGTGCTGTGAGCCAATTTTTGGCGCAATTGCTGGAAGATGAACGTGCGTTCTGCACCCAATTGATTCGTGCGTTTTATCCTTACTGGATGGCAGAGTTATCCACCTACCAAGCCAAAGAAGAGTTAATGGCTTTTGGCAATATGCTAAAAAATCGTAGCTTGGCACCTAAATCGTTGCTAGATTTATGGGAAAGGGCTGAATCTGAACTATTGTCGGATGCAGAACTCACTCTACTTGATCACTTCACCAATGACATGCTGGAAAAAGAACTGGCGGAAGATGCCTTAGATTCACGCAGTAAGATTGCTAAAATTCTGACGGTGGAATTACGCAACCAACAGGCAAAGAACCATTTTGATTACCGTCTGACAGTAGAGAAAATTCAAGCACTCATCAACAAGCATGACTTAAAGGCGTTTTTTGTGCAGGTATCTCGAGACTTTTATTACTTTTGGAATGCCAACGCAGACGCAAACCAACGTCCTGAGTATTCAATTTAGTGGGTAGTTAGCAGATAGGCGTTCTAAACGACTTCAAGCTCTAACTCTTCGACATGGTAGTAATGTTCCTCATCCCATACCGTAAAGTCTTGCGCGCTATACATTGCCTCTTGTAAATCAAAAAACTCACCGTAGCTTTGGTTTTGTTCATTTAACACTTGATAGATTGTCATCGCACACCTCGTATCTTGGTTTGTGTTGTCTTTATTATTACATCGGTCTTGTTGCGATATTCTTTAGATAAAACATAGGTTTGTGTGCTAGTTTGATGTATCAGACTAGCTACTCGATTGCATGAATGGTAGCGAGCACCGTATCCCTAGTAACAGAGATTTGTTGGCTAATTCGCTGCTCGCTGAGTTGGTCTTGACCAAGCGCTGCCCAATCTCGCTGCCAGACCACATACAACTGCTTGCCTTGCAATTGGCTATGGGGGGAGAGTAAGTGGCTTAAATCTCTGACCTGAATGGCATACTTCCAGCCTTCAATCGGGTTACCCTTGGTAGCATCGTCGTCATAATGGGCATAATTGACAATAGTTTGCAGCTCACCCAAATCCTTCAGCACCTCAAACGCAGCATTGCGCATATTGTGATTGCGTTCATTCTGGTGATCACGCCAGTTGTTATAAAACAGACCACTGAGGGCTGTCATTAAGCTAATCAATGCCACGGCGTGCGTTTTGACTTGCTGTGGAATACGCAAATTGATATTTCGCATTTTAATATTTCGCATACTGTCCCTCTGTTGTTTAGCTTTAGTCGACTAGGCTATGATTTCATGACAGGATTAACTTTTACTCACGGCAACAAATGATAGATTTGGTGGTCGTACTGACGACAACAACACGGAACATCAAACATGAAAACATGGATCAACTTGGCTGTGATTGGCCTATGGAGCGCGCAAGCAAGTGCCGCAAACTTACCAGACCCAACAGAAGAATTTTTATATCAACTTAAAGAATCGCTAGTGAAGGTGAATACCACCACCAAATCCGGTGGGCATGGGTTTGGGACAGCGGTTGCCATTGATAAAGATCACGCAGTGACCAATTGCCATGTATTGGGCAATACAAATGGCGTGAGCATCACCAAATGGGGCACGGAATATCCAGTGGATTCGTTTCAGGCGGATTGGAAGCACGACTTGTGTATTTTGAAGGTGACCTACGCAGATTTAAAGCCAGTGGCGTTGGGAGATTCTTCTCAGCTAAGTTATGAACAGCCGCTGATTTCGATTTCCATGCCTACCGACTCCCCTGCGCCTTATGTGGCGTTAAGTGCAATCAAAGCCCTCTATCCGATGGACGATGAATTGGTGATTCGTAGTCAAGCAGCGTTCTCGATTGGGGCTAGTGGAAGCCCAGTATTTGATTATGCTGGCCGTTTGGTGGGTATTAGCACCTTCAAAAGCCCAGGCAAAAACGCGTATTACTACAATGTGCCGGTCAACTGGATTAAAAAAATGTTGAACTCACCGGAAATTGCCTTAAGTGCAGCGCATGCTGACCCCTTTTGGGATGCGCCAGAAGCACAGCGGCCATTTTTTATGCAAATTGTGCTTCCGTTTCAAAATAATCGCTGGCAAGATGTACAAGAGATAGCGACCCGATGGGCGGCAAGTGAGCCTGGCAGTGCTGAAGCCAAGTATTACCAAGGTGAGGCGGCAAGGCAGCAAGGCGATGAAACGGTGGCGATGACACATTTTAGGCAAGCGCTTAGGTTGCATCCAAATCATCCAAGCACATTGCAATCGATGGCGCAGCTATTGGATAAACAAGGCAAGGTCAATGATGCTGAGAGTATTCGTGTCACCCTAAAAGAAATTAACCCAGAATTGCTAGAAGGTGTCGGAACGATAGAGCAATCTGCACCCAATAAAGCAAAATAACATCGACCATTAAGGTGAGGAGTAAGATTTGAAAAGCAAGGTTGGTTACGGTGTTGGAATTGCCATATTGCTGGGCATAGGTGCGTATATATATTTGGATGCAACTGAAGATGCCAAGGTACCACGTACCCTTACGGCGCTTGAGCGCGTGGGTGACGAATGTGAGCTCATTGCAGAAAAGGCCGCGATGGCCTTGCCAGAAGCGCTACCTTTTCAGAAGCTGGAAAAAGCCGCCAGAAAATCACGGGTATTACAGACTTGCATGAATGACCGTGGCTATATTGAAAACCCGGCCTGGGTGAAATATGCCGAGCCCATTGTTGCAAAGGCCGCCAAGGCAGAAAATATTTCTGTAAACGAAGCCTACGAAACACTGAGACGTAATAAGTTGAAGACGTTTTATGAGGCCGACCCTAACACCCCGCTTTATTGGGTTGCAGCCAAAAAGTAAACACTCGCTTTTCTATGGTGTTGATTACTGCGCGTTTTGTATCCATTCCAGTAACACTGACCATTGCTCAATATCTTGTGCCACTAGCGAGGGGCGTAGCTCAAAAATGCTCAGCCCCTGTTCTGCTGCGGCGGTATAGACTTGAGAGTTGCGCAAATAAGCCAGCACCGGAAAACCGGTATCACCCATAAACTCGGCCAGACCAACAGCGGCATTCGTGCGACTGTTCACGCGGGAGCCTACCAGCGCGACAAAGGTTTTATTTTTTCGCACCGCTTTTTCTTGCATTAACACGTCTAAAAAATCAGCCGCTGCACCAATATCAAACGCAGAGGGTTGTATCGGTACAATTACCATATCGGCGTCTTTGACTGCATCTGCCAGCTTTTCATCGCGCAATCCGGCCGGGGAGTCGGTGACCATCCAATCCAATGTATTGGTTTGCTTGCCTGTATGTTGCGTGGAGAGAATCACAGGCGCATCTGCTGGCCTGCGCTTGAGCCATTGCGTGGCCGATTGCTGACGATCCAAATCTGTCAGCATGACATTGGCTTGGGTTGTTGCCAAATAGCCAGCTAAATTTGTTGCTAGCGTAGTTTTACCACTGCCACCCTTTGCATTTGCAACCAAGATATGTCTCATCCCTATCTATCCCCACAAAAACAACATGATTAGAAAGCTAACTAGCTATAGTGACGAAAATTTTAAAACGGCGCTACCGTGACTAGATGGAATTCAGGCTATTTTATTTTCTGGGGCCCAAAAAATCCGATTTTCCCAAATCAACGCCTTGATGACGCAAGATATTGTAGGCCGTGGTGGCGTGAAAATACACATTCGGCAACACCCACTTTTGCAAATAATCCAAGCCGGTAAATTGAATATCCACTTTGCGGATAGTGATGGTTACTTGCTTGGACTCGCTGCCTTCAAACTGCTGCGGAGTGACGCTGTCCAGAAACGCGATGGTTTTTTCGATGCGTGCCTGTAAATCTTCAAAGGTCGTTTCATTATCTTCATACACTGGGATCTCAATGCCCGCTAATCTGGCTGCAGCCCCTTTGCTCATGTCAGTGGCAATTTGGATTTGACGTTTGAGCGGGTACATATCAATAAACAAGCGCGATTCCACAAGGATAGTAGGGTCTACTTCTTTGGCTTTTGCGTAGGCCTCTCCTTTTTTAAGAATCTGCGATAAATTAGTGAGCGTTCTTTTTAGGGGTGGAATCGTGAAGTCATACATCGTTAACATGGTGTGTTCCTTTAATATTTTTGAGTGAATAGATGTTGCTGTCATTTTATACGAAGCCCAAGCTAAATCATGTAGGAATCCAAACCACCGCACGATTGTCAAAAAACTGATTTAATCTATGTGACAATGCTTGAAGAATATATCCAAGCTACTATCTATATGTATATTGCTAATGAAACGGTGCATCTTTGATTTCTATTTATGACCGATTAATACAACGTAGCCCTGCTACCCCTATCACCAATACCTTAATTGCATTGAATGTGGGTATATTCTTTGCCATGGTGCTGTTTGCTGGGGCGGGCATTTGGCACTCACCCAATGATGTTCAGTTGCGCTGGGGCGCCAATTTTGGACCCGCCACACAAGATGGCGAATGGTGGCGCTTAGGCACTGCTATGTTTCTGCATTTTGGCGTGGTACATCTACTGCTCAATAGTCTGTCTCTGTGGGAGGCTGGTCAGCTAGTCGAAAGGATGTACGGGCGTTGGCGCTTTATCGGCATTTACCTGATTGCAGGCTTATGCGGCAATTTGTTGTCCTTGGTTGTGCAAGGCAATCAGGCCGTTTCGGGTGGTGCGTCAGGGGCAATTTTTGGGGTGTACGGCGCCGCACTTCTCTTTTTGTGGCGGGAGCGTGCTGCCATATCGGCGCGTGAATTCAGATGGTTATTCGGTGGTGGTTGCGTGTTTGCTGTCATCACCATTGTGTTGGGTTTTGTGATCCCAGGCATCGATAACGCTGCCCATATCGGCGGGCTGATTGCTGGGGTCTTGGTAAGTATTGTGCTATCACAATCCATGACAGCACGTGCTATGCCCGCAGCTTACCGTTATATTGCAGTCTTTGTGCTGGTGTTGACCAGCGTGAGTTTGGTGAATCACATCCCCACGCCTAAATATCGCTGGAGTGATGAGCTGCTGTTAAGAAGTGAAATCAACGCTTTTTTGTATGAGAATCAAGCCATTAACCGCACATGGTTGGAGATTGCGCACGAGAGCAAACAAGGCAACAAATCATTTGAGGAACTGGCGAGCAAAATTGATTTTGCCGTCAGTAAGCCTTATCAAGAGCAACTGGAGAAGTTGTCTAAATTACCGCAAGACCCCGCCCTGCCCTCGGCGCAAAAGTTGGAGGGTTTGTTGGAGTATGCCGAGACGCGTAAAAACCAATCCGAGGCTTTGGTGAAAGGGCTGCGCAATCAGCAGTCAGTCAATCCATAGCCCTACTACTCGCTGCGCCGATACTGAATCGCCTCAGCAATATGCGCCGCCTCAATGCTGGTGCTTTGTGCTAAATCTGCAATGGTGCGAGCGACTTTCAGAATACGGTGATAGGCGCGTGCAGACAAACTCATGCGATTCACAGCTGTTTTCAGCAAGGTTAAGCCGGCCTCATCTGTGGTGCAGTGCGTATCAATATCCAAACTGCCTAAGCTAGCATTGGGCATGTTCTGACGCTGCAATTGCATGTCTCGTGCTTGTTCTACGCGAGCACGAATCTCAGCGCTACTTTCTGCCACCGTTGCTTGCATTAGCTCATCTTCTTTGAGTGCTGGGACCTCAATCACCATATCAATGCGGTCTAGCAAGGGGCCGGAAATTTTGCTGCGGTATCTGGCCACTTGGTCAGGTGTGCAGCGGCACTTTTGGTTGTAATGTCCTAAATAACCACATGGGCAAGGGTTCATTGCGGCAATCAGTTGAAATTTCGCCGGGAAATCGGCCTGCCTAGCTGCGCGTGAGATGGTGATATGGCCACTTTCTAATGGCTCCCGCAAGACTTCCAACACTTTGCGGTCAAACTCTGGTAGCTCATCCAAAAACAGCACGCCGTGGTGCGCTAAACTGATTTCTCCCGGTCTGGGAATGCCACCACCTCCCACCAACGCAACCCCAGAAGCGGTGTGATGCGGAGCACGATATGGCCGTTGCTTCCACTGTGATAGCTGGTAACGACCGTTCAGTGATTGGATGGCAGCGCTTTCTAACGCCTCTTGTTCATTCATGCTAGGTAAAATGCCAGAAAAACGGCTGGCCAGCATGCTTTTACCAGTGCCAGGCGGGCCGCTCATCAACACACTGTGTCCACCGGCAGCAGCAATTTCCAACGCACGTTTGGCGCGGCTTTGTCCTTTGACCTCATTAAAGTCAGGGTAAGGTGGATTGCTGGTGGGGGTGTCAGGTACGTAAGGCGTGAGCAAGGTGTGACCGCTCAGATGCGCGCACACTTCCAGTAGCGATTTGGCCGGATAAATCATGGCATCCTTCACTAGGCTAGCTTCCTGTGCACTTAATTGGGGCAAGATAAATGCTTGTTGTTTTTTAGCACTACGATGCACCATATGGTAGGCCATGGCCAGTGCACCGCGGATGGGTCTCAACTCTCCGGTTAAGGCCAACTCACCGGCTATTTCGTAGTGTTCAAGCGCAGTTGAAGGAATTTGACCAGAAGCAGCCAAAATGCCCAAAGCAATGGGTAAATCGTAGCGGCCGCTCTCTTTAGGTAAATCTGCTGGCGCTAGGTTGACGGTAATGCGACGGGCAGGAAACTCAAATTGTGCCGTTTGAATCGCAGCGCGCACTCGATCCTTACTTTCTTTGACCTCGGCCTCAGGCAAGCCGACGATGGTAAAACTAGGTAGACCATTTGCAAGGTGAACTTCCACCACAACCTCAGGAGCTTCCATGCCATCCAAGGCACGGCTGTACAGTACCGCCAACGTCATGGCTGGCTATTTGTGACTTTTTTGCAACAAATCCTCAATCGTTTTAAGTTTTTCTTCCAATGCATCTAGCTTCTCTCGGGTATGTTTGAGCACTTCGGTTTGCACATCATACTCTTCGCGTGAAATAAGCTCCATTTTGGTGAGTGCGCCCTGAATTAGTGCGTGAATATTCTTATCTAGGTCACTTGCGGGACTTTTACTAATTAACTCTTTGATTTTATTTGATAATTCTAGCAGTGGTCCAGAATTTAGCATGGTCATATCTCCTAAATATACGTCATTTTAGCACTGTTTATTGAATAAGTAGTATGTTTAAACCCATCTAAAAACGATGTGTTAAACATATTAATCAATTAGTTAATGCATTTATTTAATTTTAATTATTAAATATATATTCTATGCATATGATAAATTTATATATTGATTGTTGGCATGCCTCTTGCTCAAGCGTCTATGTTGTATCTTTTTTGTTGTACCTTTTTTTATCTGTAACGAGGGGAATTAATAATGCGCAAATCAATTTTACTAACCGCTGTATTGAGCACATTGGCAATGGCAAATATTGCTTATGCGGAAGAAGCACCAGCAGAAGCAGCGCCAGCTGCTGCGCCAGCTGAGCCAGAATCAAATTGGACAGCAACATCGAATATCGGTTTTGTATCTGATTACTACACACGTGGTATTTCACAAACTTGGCACAAGCCAGCTGTACAAGGTGGTTTCGATATAGCCCACTCTAGCGGCTTCTTTGCTGGTGTATGGGGTTCAAACGTGACTCCAAATACATTTCCTGACGCGACTGTTGAGTTAGATCTTTATGGTGGCTACACTGGTTCTATTCCAGCAGTTGAGGGTTTAGGCTACACGGTAGGTGTGATTGGTTACTTTTATCCAGGTGGTAGCTGGAAAAAATATGATGGCTTAACTGCTGACCAAGGCAAAAAATCTGGTGGTCGTTGGGATACATATGAAGCTAACTTCGGTTTGTCATACAAATGGTTGAGCGCTAAAGCTTCTGTCACGCTAGGTGACTGGTTTGGTGCAGAAAAAGCAACAGGCTGGGATGGCGGTACTAGTGGTACTACATACCTTGAGTTGAATGCAGCTTATCCGTTGCCATGGGGCGGTTTAACCTTAATTGGTCACATTGGCCATTTAAATGTTGCGGGTAAATTGCAAGCATCAGGCTTCCCAACCGCGAATGGTGCACCAGGTACCTATGCTACAAACCCAGACTACACTGACTACAAAGTTGGTTTAAGCAAATCATTTTCTATTGCTAAATCAGAGGGTTGGAACGCAGGTATCTACTACGTAGGTGCTGATGACAAAAACAATTACTGGGACAATGGTTACGGTGGTACAAGTTTCAGTCGTTCTATCAACGGTACAACAGAGACCAAAAATCTTGCTGATGGCCGTTTTGTAGTAACCGTAGGTCGTACGTTCTAATTTAAGGTTTATTTAAAAAGGTAAGCCAAGTAAACATTGGCTTACCGATTAACCTACCAACAGGAGAAAAACATGAAATTTGTGTCCGCAATAATCAAGCCATTTAAGCTTGATGAAGTGCGTGAGGCCTTGTCCAACATTGGTGTACAAGGGATCACCGTTACTGAAGTAAAAGGGTTTGGTCGTCAAAAGGGCCACACTGAGCTTTACCGTGGTGCAGAATACGTAGTGGACTTTTTGCCAAAAGTGAAGCTTGAAGTGGCTATTAAAGATGACATGCTAGACCAAGTCGTGGATGCGATTGAAAAATCGGCAGCCACAGGCAAAATTGGTGACGGCAAAATTTTTGTGTTCAATTTAGAACAAGTTTATCGCATCCGTACCGGTGAAACCGGTCCAGACGCACTATAAGAGGGGCATGGACATGAAAAAATTTCTTTCAGTTTTATCATTAGTAGCCGTGCTTGGCTTGGGTGTTACCCAAGTGAGTTTTGCGGAAGATTTACCAGAGGCAGCAGCTGCCACTGTGGAAGCGGTTGCAGATACTGCAGCAGCCGTGGCAGAAGCTGTGCCTGAAGTAGAAGCAGCTGCACCGGCAGAGGCAGCACCAGCGGAAGCCGCAGCAGCGCCAACGCCAGTGCCTGATAAAGGTGACAGTGCTTGGATGATTGTAGCGACCATTATGGTGACTTTGATGGTGATTCCTGGCTTGGCCTTGTTCTACGGCGGCTTGGTACGTCAAAAAAATATGTTGTCCGTTTTAATGCAAACATTCGTGATTTTTTCACTGATGGCAGTGTTGTGGACAGTGTATGGCTACAGTGTGGCGTTTACAGGTGGTAGCCCATTCTTTGGTGGTTTAGGCAAAGCATTCTTAGCTGGTGTTACCCCTGAGTCTTTGGGTGCAACTTTCAGCAAGGGTGTATACATTCCTGAATACTTATTCGTAGCGTTCCAATTAACGTTTGCAGCCATTACACCAGCTTTGATTATCGGTGCATTTGCTGAGCGCATGAAGTTCTCTGCTGTATTAGCATTCATGGTCATTTGGTTTACATTTGCTTATTTACCCATGGCGCACATGGTTTGGTACTGGGACGGTCCTGATGCCATTACCGATGCAGCATCTTTAGATACAGTGGTAGCTAATGCAGGTTGGTTGTGGGCAAAAGGTGCGTTGGACTTTGCTGGTGGTACTGTAGTGCACATCAACGCAGGTGTGGCAGGTTTGGTAGCAGCTTTCGTGTTAGGCAAACGTATCGGTTACGGTAAAGAAGCAATGACACCTCACAGTCTGACTTTAACCATGGTAGGTGCATCATTACTGTGGGTGGGTTGGTATGGTTTTAACGCTGGTTCAAACTTAGAAGCCAATGGCTATGCAGCTTTAGCATTAATCAATACGACAATTGCTACTGGTGCTGCAACACTTTCATGGATGTTTGTTGAATGGTTTGGTAAATCAAAACCATCTATGTTGGGTGCTGCATCTGGTGCTGTTGCAGGCTTGGTAGCGATTACACCAGCTTGTGGTTTCGTTGGCCCAGTTGGCGCAATCATTATTGGTTTAGTGGTTTCACCAATCTGCTACTTCTTTGTAACTAAAGTGAAATACATGCTTGGTTACGATGATGCGTTAGATGTATTTGGTGTGCATGCTGTTGGTGGTATTGTCGGTGCGTTGTTAACAGGTGTATTTGTTAACCCAGCATTGGGCGGTGCAGGTGTAGTAGATTATGTAGCGAATGGCGTAGCTGCTTACGACTTTGGCGCACAAATGACTGCACAAATTACCGCAGTAATCACAGCGATTGTAGTATCTGCAGTGGTATCATTCATTGCATTGAAGATCGTTGATGTGTTGATTGGTTTACGAGTATCTGAAGAGTCTGAGCGTGAAGGCTTAGATACGACAGAACATGGTGAGCGCGCATACCACGCTTAATCAGTTAAACTGAGTACTTAATCATCATAAAAACGGCTCTGAACAGAGCCGTTTTTTTATGTAACAATTTGTAACCTGACGGAACTTATTAAAGCGCATCACGACTTATCACAGGCGACAAAATAAGTAGCGCGATTTGTGCTCAATAAAAAATAAATTATGGCGAATATCCAAACTGACAAAACACCCATGCAGCGATTGCTAGAAATGGTGAAGCTTGAGCGGCAAGATATTACTTTGCTAATCGCCCTTACTTTTGGCTATGGCTTGCTCAATATTGCAACACCTGTTGCAGTACAAGCGTTGGTGAATATTGTCACCATGGGTGGTGTGCTACAGCCATTGTTTGTTGTCTCCGTCATTTTGTTTGCCTTGCTGGTACTCTCTGGCATGCTATACGTGTATGAAACCTATCTGGTCGAGCTCATTCAGCGGCGCATCTTTATACGTACCGCCGTCAGTGCCGCAATGAACACCCAAGGTATACAAGCAACTATCTACGATTCAGAAAATCCAGTGGAGTTGATGAATCGTTTTTTTGATATTTCTACGGTACAAAAATCTGCAGCCACATTGCTCACCGTTGGCCTAACCGCAAGTTTGCAAGGTCTGATTGGTAGCTTGATTCTGATTTTTTACAGCCTCTATTTTGCCATTATTGTGATTGCTGTGATTCTCATGTTAGCCATCATCATATTTGTACTTGGCCGTCGTGGTATCCCCACTGCAATAGATGAATCTATCACCAAATATAAAATGGCTGCATGGTTAGAAACCATTGCACGTAATTTTTATGTGTTTAAATTTTACCGTGCCGCCCAACGCACAGCCAATTACACCGATGTGCTAGCTAGGGACTACTTGGCAAAGCGTGAGGAGCATTTTCAAACCTTGCTCATGCAAAATATCGGTGCTGTGCTGCTGTACGCACTCGTGGGTACTTCTATGCTGGCTTTGGGAGGTGCGCTGGTCATCCAAGGGCAAATTAACCTAGGTCAATTTGTAGCTGCAGAGCTGATTATTTTTGGTGTGTTGGCTGCATTTGTGCGCTTTATCAGCAAACTGGAATATTTTTACGACATGCTGGCGGCGCTCGACAAAATCGGTGTACTTAATGATTTACCGCAAGAGGTCATTGGCGCGCATGACCTAGAGAACAAAGAAATTGCCAGTGTAAGTGCGCACAACGTTAGCTTTGCTTACTCTTCAAGAATCCAACCCGTACAAGATCTGAGTTTCAATTTGCAAAAGGGGCAAAGTCTTGCCGTGCTGGGCGCATCAGGTGCTGGTAAGTCAACACTTGTGGGCATTATTTTAGGGTTACGTGGCCCGACAATCGGTCATATTGCCTATGATAGTTTAGATTTGCGACAGTTGAATCAAACGCAATTACGCAACGTGATAGGCTTGGCTAATAGAGTAGAAATACTTGAAGGTACTATCTTGGAAAATATACGCATTGGGCGTACAGAAATTGCGCTCAGTGAAATTAATGATGTACTCAGCGAACTTGGCTTGCTGAATGATTTAGTTAATTTAGAGAAAAGCTTAGACACTGAGCTTAACGCAATTGGTGCACCACTCTCTACCACTCAGTTGCAGCGTCTGGTATTAGCAAGAGCCATTGTAGGTAAGCCCAGCTTATTGATTATTGATGGTTTGCTGGATACGCTGGATGACGAGGAATTAGAAGCGGCAATACAATTACTTGCTCGTCACAAGCAAGATTGGATGCTTATTGTGACCACCCGGTTCGCACACATAGCGGAGCAGTTTGAAACTACCTTATTGCTACCCTCGCAGAAGGAGCGTGCCTAATGGCTTTGCGCAACGATATACCTTTTGCTGAAACACTGACCTTAGCCAAAACGCCTAAGCATGTAGCTAAGTTCATCAAAGTGATTGGATATACCTTTTTTGGAATCCCTTTTGTTGCCTTGTTTTTACCTTGGCAACAAAACGTCACTGCCATGGGCAGAGTCACCGCATTTGCGCCCTCAGAGCGCGTACAAACTATCGATGCACCAGTTAGCGGTGTTATCAGTAAATGGTACGTACAAGAGGGGTCAAAAGTGACCAAGGGCGATACTTTGCTCGAAATCAGAGATATCGACCCGATGTTTAAAGACCGCTTAGAGGCTCAGCGCGATAATCAGCGTAGCAAGCTCAGCGCCAAAGAGAGTGAGCTGCAATCGTACGAGTTACAACAACGTAACCTGATTTCATCACGCGATGCCAAAATTTCAGCGGCACAATTCAAACTGGACGTAGCCAAGCAAAAAATTGTCTCAAGCTCTGAAACGCTTAGCGCCGCACAAGCTACGGTAGATGCGGCAGAATTTCAAGTGAATCGACTCAAACGGCTATATCAAGACGGGCTTGTGTCCAAACGCGATATGGAAGTCGCAGAACGTGATTTTATTATCGCCAAACGTAGTCAAAACAGTGCGCAAGCCCAGTACAACTCTGCGCAAGCTGAGGCAAAATCAGCCAGTGTTGAGGTTCAGCAAATTCGCGCCGATGCACAAGTCGACTTGGACAGCAACTTTGCTGTTATCAACAAAATTAAAGGGGAGTTGGCCGATAGCCAAAACGATCTCACTACTTCGGAGATCAATCTGTCCCGTCAGAACATGCAGAAAATTGTGGCACCACGCGATGGTGTCATTTTTAGGTTGCCGGTCAACTCTCAATCGCAAATGATTTCACAAGGGCAGCCGCTGTTGGTGATTTTGCCCGATACTGAAACGCGTTCAGTGGAGCTGATGGTAGACGGAAGAGACGCACCATTGATTACCAAAGGTAGCCAAGTACGCTTAGAGTTTGAAGGTTGGCCGGCAATTCAGGTGCCGGGTTGGTCACGTGTGCGTGTTGGTACCTTTGCCGGAAAAGTGGCGTTTGTTGACCCCACTGACAACGGCATGGGTAATTTCCGTGTGATGGTGGTACCCGATGATCAGGAACAAGACTGGCCTGAAGCACGCTTTTTAAGGCAAGGGCTCAATGCCAAAGGTTGGATATTGCTCGAAAACGTCACCATTGGTTATGAAATTTGGCGTGTGCTCAATGGCTTCCCACCACGCATTCCTGAAGTATCGTCGGTGCCGACCCCACCTAAACGTTCTTCGCCATGATGCATATATCCACCTCATCATCTATGACCATCGGTTTCATCAAGCCTGTCATGGCGTTGATGGTCTCTCTGTTCTCTTTACTAGTATTAGCAGAGGATCATGCTGAGTTAAAAGGCAAGCTGACTAAGCGCTTGGCGACTGAGGAGCAACTGGAATTAGACAAATACACGACGCAGCCGCCAAAAACGCTCAAAGATGCGGTTGAGGGCTATCAAAACACGCAAAAAAATAGCAATCACAAGGCGATTGTCATCGACCTTAAGAAAGCGTTAATTCCGTTTGATGACCCAGCTGCTGAAAATGGGATTCGACCAGGCGCAGAGGAAGCCAACGCGCAGCAGATTAAGATTGAAGATATCCGCATACGAGCTTTAGGCAACAATTTGGCGATTCAAGTGGCCAAGATTGATCCCTTAATTGCTGCCGCCAGCACCCGCGAAGAAGAGGCCAAGTTTGACAACATTGTGTTTGCTTATGCGAAATACAGTAGTTATGACACCCCAAAAATTTCAGGGGATAAAGTTGAGTTTACCTCCGATAATCCCGCGCTGAATAATCAGCAAGTCAAACTGTCTACCATCGAACAAGAAAAGCGCAGCTTGGGTTTAGAGGCAGGCATCAAAATCCCCTTACGCACTGGTGGCACCGTAACGCTCAGCTCGCCAATAGACGGTAAAGAAGGCATTGGTAAGTTCGCCACTGAGGAATATCGTAGCGCGCTCAGATTCTCATTTAGTCAGCCCTTATTGCGCGATGCTGGCAGACAAGTGAACGAGGCCAGTATTCGCGTGGCCGCCTACGAGCAACAAGCCACCGATTTAAATACACGTTTGCAGGCTATCCGTATTATTGCCACTGTAGATAAAGCTTACTGGGCCTTATATGAAGCATGGGGTGAATTAGATGTGCGTAGGCAGCAATTTGAATATGCACAACAAAATTTGGCGATGGTGAAACGTCGCGTTGAAGAGGGTTTAACCGCGGCAGTAGAAGTAAACCGTGCAGAAATTGGTGTGGCGGATAGGATGGAAGCCTTAATCATTGCTGAGACCAATCTTAAGCTGGCGCAGCGGCAACTGCGCTTCTTTCTCAATGACATCGGAGATACTCCACAGACTGATGTATTGGTGCCAGCCAGCCAGCCTAATCTGCTTAAGTATGAGTTTGATCGCCAAAAGTTATTGAATGATGCCATGGCTGGACGCTTGGAGTTACTGGCGCAAGAAGTCAAATTGGCGGCGGACATGACCAATATTGAGTACCTTGAAAATCAAACTCTGCCGATGTTCACGCTGGATTATCAGTACGGTGCACTTTCTAATACATCGTCCGGCATTGGCAATACCTATCAAAATATTTTCGATGAATCCTTTAACGATTGGTCAATTGGGCTAAAGTTTGAAATGCCAATTACCAACGAGGCCAGGAAAGCACGTTTAGAGCGCGCGGTGCAACAAAGAAATCAGCGCTTGGCCACCAAAAGCCTGCAACAGCTCACCGTAAAAAAAGAAATTTTTGATGCATTAGATCAAGTTGATCAACAGTGGCAGCGTATTTTGGCAGCAAGGCAACAAGTATTAATTGCTGGTATCAACTACGATGCTGAGCTGAAGCAATTCAACGAGGGCTTGCGCACCATGACCGAGGTGCTCGAGACGCTCACGCGACTGGGTGAGGCGCAAATCAAAGAAGTCCGTGCTATCAGCGATTATCAAATATCACTCGTCGACACAGCTTACGCCACAGGCACGTTGCTTGGCTACAGCAAGCTAAATTTTCAGTAATACCTTTCCGTTTTAGCTAAACAAATTTCTTGACAAACATAACTATATAACTAATTATGTAGTTATGAAAACAATTCAATCCATACCAATTGAGTGGCAAGCTATCTCAGCCCTGTTCGTTGCATTAGGTGATGAGCAGCGACAGCGAATTCTGTTAGCATTCGATAAAGATGAACACTTAAATATTCTGCAAATTGTTGAACATTCCAAATTAAGCAGAACCGCAGTGACGCATCATCTAAAAGTACTACACAAAAGTGGGGCATTAAAAAGCGAAAAAATTGGCAAAGAGGTGTTCTTTTGGGTTAACAAAGAGCACATGATTGAAGCCATACATAATGTATTAAATTACATACAAAAAGAGATTTAATGGGGGTAAGTATGCTGGCAAGTCTATTACGTAACGTTTGTAAGGTAATCTTTCGTGTCAAAGTGCATGGTTTGGAGCACGTTCCTCAAGAAAACCGATTACTGATAATCGCGAATCATGAGTCATTTTTAGATGGTTTATTGCTAGGGCTTTTTCTACCTAAACGCGCTACTTTTGTAGTCCACACCGGTGTGCTTAAAAATCGTATCTTTCGTCAGTTTTTAAGACTCACCCCCTATCTGGCCGTCGATCCCACTAGCCCTTTAGCCATGAAGCAAGTCATCCGTCGCTTAGATTTGGGTGAAAATGTGGTCATTTTCCCAGAAGGTCGCATCACGCTCACTGGCAGTTTAATGAAGGTTTATGATGGCCCAGGTTTTGTCGCCGCTAAGACCGGTGCGCGCATTTTGCCTGTCAGAGTCGAGGGTGCGGCGCAGTCTTATTTTGGGCGTTTGTCCGATGCACATCCTAGAAAAATACTGCCACGCGTCACATTGACTGTGCTACCTAGCACAGAAATTTCTATAGAAGACCCTACCAATCACCCGCCTCTCACCGCACGGCAAAGACGACGTATTGCGGGTGAAGGCATGCGTGGCGTGATGCAGAAGATGCTGTTTCAGGCACAAAAAAGCCGCACATTTTTTGAGGCGTTTTTGGACACGATCGATAAGTTTGGTAGCCGTACCAAGATTATTGAGGACATGAATGGCGTAGAAGAAACCTACCAAATGTTGCTTAAGAAAAGCTTGGCGTTGGGCCGAATCGCCTGCAAAGTCAGTGCGCCCAGAGAAGCTGTCGGTGTACTGATGCCAAACGTGACCAATACTTTGGCCTTGGTGTTGGGGATGACCGCATTTAATCGTATCCCAGCCATGTTGAATTACACCGCAGGCACAGCGGGAATGCAAAATGCCTGTATTGCTGCAAATGTTAAAACCATCATCACCTCACGTAAATTTATTGAGGCCGCTAGTTTGGAAGAGGTGGTTTCAAAATTCACAGATTTAAATGTGGTGTATTTGGAAGATTTACGCGCACAGTTTGGCGTTCGTGATCGTGCATGGTTAATGGGGTATGCACTGCACTATCCAAGAGCGGCCATAGAAGAAACACGGCCAGATGATATTGCGGTCATTCTGTTTACATCGGGCTCAGAGGGCAAACCAAAAGGTGTAGTGCACTCACATAAAAGCATCTTAGCCAATATTGCGCAGATTATGGCAATACTTGATTTTAACCCCACTGATAAATTTATGATGGTATTGCCGATGTTCCATGCCTTTGGCTTTACAGGGTCACTCTTACCAATATTGGGCGGCATCAAAATCATGGTGTTCCCCTCACCTCTGCAATACAAAGTCATCCCCGAAGTCATCTACGATAAAGGTTGTACGGTATTGTTTGCAACCAGCACGTTCTTGGGCAACTATGCCAAATTTGCACACCCCTACGATTTTTACAAATTGCGTTTTGTGGTGGCTGGGGCAGAAAAACTGAATGAGGAAGTGCGTAGAACTTACCACGAAAAATTCGGCATTCGTATTTTGGAGGGCTATGGCACCACAGAGTGCGCACCTGTCCTATCAGCCAATACCCCTATGGCTAATCGCCACGGCAGTGTGGGGCAATTAATGCCAGGTATTGAATACAAGCTTGAGCCAATACCGGGGATTGCAGAGGGCGGTGTGCTGCACGTGAAGGGTGAGAATGTTATGCAGGGTTATTACAAGTTTGATGAGCCTGCAGTATTAGAACCGCCCGAAGATGGTTGGTATAACACAGGCGATGTGGTGGAAGTGGATGCTGAAGGGTATATTTTTATCAAAGGCCGGGTGAAACGTTTTGCTAAAGTGGCGGGTGAAATGGTCTCGTTAGAGGTGGTAGAAAAAATCGCACATACCGCCGCACCCGAACATCAGCATGCAGCTTCAACACAAACCGACCTGCAGCGTGGTGAGAATATCGTACTGTTTACCACAGACCCTGCTTTAAAGCGGGAAGACCTGCAAATTGTGGCTAAAAATTTGGGCAGTCCGGAGTTGGCGATCGCTAGAAAAATTGTGCAACTTGATGAAATCCCATTGCTAGGTACAGGTAAAACCGACTATGTCACTTTGAAACAGATGGCGGAAGCAACATAGAGAATGATGTAAATGGTCGATTGGGGTGGTGCATAGTGAGGGCATGTTAGACCTGAACATGGTGCAAACATTAAACTTACTGAGCTATGTTGAATATTTCTGATTACGATGATGATATGAAGATAAAGTCTTTCTTTCCTAAGCGCTAAAAGCCCAGGACTAATTTATAAAGTGCAACCATGACAACTATAATAAATAACAGCTCAGACAAGTTATTCTCGCGCGGTATGATCGCCGTGTTAATTGCGCAATTTATGTCTGCTTTTGCAGACAATGCATTATTGTTTGCAGCAATCGCGTTGCTAAAGGCTGGATCAGCACCAAACTGGCAGGTACCGCTATTGCAGGAGTTCTTTGTAGTAGCGTTTATTATTCTGGCACCTTTTGTCGGACCAATAGCTGATGGTTTTCCTAAAGGGCGGGTGATGCTAACAGCCAACTTGCTCAAGTTATCGGGTGCTACGGTAATGATGCTAGGACTAAACCCACTGTTAGCTTACGGCTTGGTGGGTATTGGTGCCGCAGCTTATTCCCCGGCCAAATATGGCATTTTGAGTGAGCTGGTGAGCGCAAATCAATTAGTGAAAGCCAATGGTCTGATTGAAGGATCAACGATTGTTGCTATTTTGTTAGGTGCGGTTTTGGGTGGAAAGATCGCAGATATGTCCGTAATGTTCGCATTAACAGCCGTTTGTGCCTGCTATCTATTGGCAGCAGGCGTCAATACCTTGATACCTCGTTTACCTGTTGCAAGACCAGACACCAAGTTATCACTCTTAAAGTTAATAAAAGAATTTTTAGAGGCGCTTAGAGTGCTCTCGTTCAATAAAGACGCTCGTTTTTCATTAATAGGCTCTAGTATTTTTTGGGGGACAGGATCAACTTTGCGCTTACTATTGGTTGCATGGGTACCTGTGGCGCTAGGTATTAACGACTTGAGTATGCCTGCAAACTTGAGCGGCGCCGTTGCAGTAGGTATTGCGATTGGAGCTGCGTTTGCGGCCAATTTCGTTCGACTTGAACATGTGAATCGTGTGCTTCCAGCAGGTTTGCTGATTGGGGTGCTCATCATTATGTTTGCGCAAACAACTCAACTATCCATCGCCATTGGTTTACTCATCCTAATAGGTTCAGCAGGTGGGTTTTATGTGGTGCCACTCAACGCTTTGTTGCAAGAACGTGGACATGAAACGGTTGGTGCAGGCAATGCGGTGGCAGTACAAAACTTTTTTGAAAACTTTTGTATGATGACATTGATAGGTATCTATATTGTTCTGCAAAAAAATGATGTACCTGTCATCACCACAACCTGGGTATTTGGCGGAATTATTTTAATGGCGATAAGCCTACTGGCGCTTAAAAGGTTACGGAAACTATAAAGACATTAAGCATATCCGTTCAATGCATACTTTAATCTCCCTCACCGCTAGCGATAATCCTTTACCGCTGATGTTTTGTGCGACCGTCTTTTTTCTGAGCATTTATTGCACTTTTGCAGGCTTGGTGTATTTGCTGACAAAACAGCTTGATCGGACCATTGAAAAGCGAGAAGCCACTGGCAAGCAGATGGCGACAGAGCTTACTAACTCTATGCGTACGATAGGATTGTTTGGCATTGGCATGATAGTGCCATGGTTGTTGATACAAAATGGATTGGCCAGCATTGATGTGAGCCACACTAACGTGCAAATTGTATTGGAGTGCTTAGCACTAATAGTGTGGAACGATATACATTTTTATTTCGTACACCGTTTGCTACACACACAGCACAAATGGTTTAACTTTAAGACTTTACATGTCACGCATCACAAATCCGTGTCTGCCACCCCGTTTGCCGCTTATAGTATGAGCGTATCAGAGGCCATCTTACTAGGAAGTGTGATGCCCATAGCCATGCTAGTGTGGGATTTTTCGGCTATTTCGCTACTCTTCTTACCCATCTGGTCCATCTGCATTAACGCATTAGCACACTCCAACTGTGATCTTTTTCCTCATGCCAGTCAGCGCTCTTGTTTAGCGCTGGTGAAGCATCACCAACATCATCACTCGCATTATCACGGTAATTACAGCTTCTTTTTTTGGCAGCTGGACGCCTTCTTTGGATCTTTACACAACTCAAAAAAACAGGATACCCATGACACCATTTAGCCATGTATACATCACCGACACTGCCAGCTTTATGCCAGGAAAAGCGGTAAACAATGAAGGAATGGATCAGTATATTGGGTCAATCAATCGCATGTCAGATCGCATCAAAATGCGCATTTTGGCTGAAAATGGCATTCAGCATAGGCATTATGCTATTGATGAAAAGGGTCAATCGTTACATTCGGTAACTTCTATGGGTGCTAATGTGGTAGCGGCTTTAAGTAAAAATAATATGCCTCAATTCTTGGCTGCCGCAACTACTGGAAGTGATTGTGCGGCACCGGGCCTTGCCAACTTAATTCAAGGGGAATTGGCGCTTCCACCGCTAGAAACACTATCGGTATCAGGCATATGTGCAGCATCTATAGGTGCGCTTAATGCGGCAGCTTCTGCAATTCAATCAGGCGCTGCAGATACCGCAATCACGGTAGCCAGTGAGTTTCCTTCTAGGCTGTTTAAAGCCTCCCGCTTTGAAAACCGGGAGGCGGATATCGATTTTGATGCACATTTTTTACGCTGGATGCTGTCAGACGGTGCTGGCGGCGTGATGCTGAGGAATCAAGCAGCGGCGCAGGGAATATCATTCAGGCTAAAGTGGATTCATCAGCGATCATTTTCCGGGGATATGCCTACCTGTATGCAAGTGGGTCAATCCATTGGTAACACGCTACCTGGCTACTTGGACTACCCGACTTTGGCAGAAGCAGAAAAGGCTGGCGCTTTCGATTTACGCCAAAATATCAGAACACTGCCTAACTTATTTGATATGGGGCTACATGAGTATGCTGGCTTGGTGAAAGATGGGTATGTTAACCCATCAGATATCGACTGGTTTTTGTGTCATTACTCATCCGAGCGCTTTAAGCCGATGATGGCAGATTTAATGCAAGAAGCGGGTATTGCTATTCCAACTGAAAAATGGTTTTCTAATCTATCAAGCAAAGGCAATACTGGCTCCGCATCAATTTTTATTATGCTGGATGAGTTTTTCAAAACTAAAAAAGCTTCATTAAAAGTAGGGCAACAAATATTTGGTTTTGTACCAGAGTCAGGACGCTTTAGTGTTGCCTATTTTTTACTGGAAGTGGTGGATTGCAACACAGTTACAAGTGCTACGCAGCAACCTGCATCTCATGCTGTAGTAGACTTTGCGACCGATTTAGCACCAGCCCCTATGTCGGCAGAAGGTCAAACTGGCGTGGTTGCGGATACGCTCAAAGGCTTGATGGCGGTATGGCATGATTACCGCTCAGAAGTATTCCGTACAGATATTGCTTGCGCGATCATGCAAGGAAACATTCAGCTTGCTGATTATTTGAGCTGGATGGAGTGTTGGATTCCACAGGTGCGCGAAGGCAGTCTTTGGATGCGACGTGCAGTATCCAGCATGAGCCCACAATACCAACAACTAGCGCAGCTTGTACAAACGCATGCGGGTGAAGAGCAGCTTGATTGGCAAGTGTTATACCAAGACTATGTACAGGCTGGGGGTAAGCTTGACGCAAGCCATTTAAGACGCAACCCCGGTGGTGAGGCGTTAAATGCTTTTATGCACAGTTATGCAGCGCGTAAAGACCCGATAGGCTTACTTGGTGGCATCTACATTATTGAGGGCACTGGACAGCGGATTGTGCCCACTTTACTGCCCAAATTGAAGCAGCATTTAAGAGTGTCCTCATCCATTTTAAAATTTATTGAGTACCATGGTGAAAATGACCAAGCACATATGATGCGGTGGTTAGAAGCAGTTAAACTGGTGGTGAAAATTGACAGCAGTGCTGCAAAAGAGATTGTGAGCGTGGCACAAACTGTCGCTACCTTATATTTGCAGCAATGGAAATTCGTACCCGTTAGCGACTAGTTCAAATGATAAATAAAATAGCTTATTTAAGTGCTGCTGTGCTGTTCTGGGTATGTTCTTTTGCATTAGCAATGGATCAATCTAGTGATTTTATTGATACACAAATTGCAGCGCATCCGGATAAAACGGGTGTCTTCGTTTTAGATAAAGGGGAAGACGCTCTGATAGCGCGAGCATGGTTGGCTGACTATGCAAAACAAACCATAGAAGTGCAATACTTTATTTGGAGTGATGACAATATTGGGACACTTGCCTCAGAAGCCCTGCTGCGTGCGGCTGATAGAGGAGTGATGGTGCGTGTAATTGTCGATGACCTATTGATCAATGCACCTGACCAAACGTTATTGGCGCTGGCTTTACACCCCAACATTAACATCAAAATTTATAATCCGCAGCATTCAGTAGGCGTGCCATTTCACAAAAGACTCATCAATATCATCACTGATTTTCGTGGAGTTAATCAGCGCATGCACGATAAAACTTTTATTGTGGATGGCAAAATTGCTATTACTGGTGGGCGTAACATGGCTACTGAATACTTTGATTACAATCATTCCTATAATTTTAGAGACAGAGATGTATTACTTTTAGGGAAAGACGTTGCAGGCATTAAATCTAGTTTTGAGCGTTTTTGGAAAAGTCCTTTAAGTGTCAGCGTAGAACATTTATATGACGGCATAGGGATTTTTAAAAAAAATGTACAGGTAGAAGATAGTCAAGTTAAAGAAATTTACCAGTCGCTCCACGATTATGCACAATCTAGCAGTAATTTCTCTGCATATTTGCGTGGTGTGATTAGTAACATTCATAATGCCTTTAATGCTATATCCCAGCAAATTATCTGGACAAATGTCTCGGTGATAAGTGACTTACCCGGTAAAAATAAGGCTTCTGGGCTGGCGGGTGGAGGTCAATCCACATCAGCACTTGTTCAATTGGTTAACGCCTCGCAGAAGCAAATCACCATTCAATCGCCATATTTAGTCATGTCAGACCAGGCTGTTTCATTGTTCCAATCTGCCATTAATCGCGGCGTTAAAGTGCGAATTAATACCAACTCATTAGCGGCCACCGATAACATTCAGGCATTTAGCGGTTATCGTAATCAACGTAATCAGCTACTTAAAATGGGCGTAAGCATTTATGAATACAAACCCAACCCAATCGTCAAAAAACATCTAATAGCCGCTTCAATATTGGCACATAAGCGCTCACCTAAATTTGCAATTCACGCTAAAACAATGGTGATTGATTCGGAAACTGTCTTTATTGGCACATTCAATTTCGATCCTAGATCTGAAAATTTGAATACAGAAATAGGTGTTGTAATACACAACACCAACTTGGCTAAATCAGTAGAAAAGGCAATCAAAACAGATATGCAGCCCGATAACAGCTGGAACGCCGCAACGGATAACCCTGACCGGTATGTCAGTTTCACTAAGCGCTTGAAAGTGTGCTTATTACAAGCCTTACCGATTAAAGCATTGTTGTAGCTAACTTTGGAGAGCGAGAGTAGCGTGGATAATAGACGTCAAAAAAAAGTAGCTTTACCCCGATCTGCACCCAATTTAGAGGCTGCTCATAATCCAGATGATCCAGACCCTTGGCAAAGTCTGTGGTTGGATCAATCAACACCTATCAATCCAGGTGTAAAACAGGCCTGGCTCCGCGATTCCAATACTTGGTCTCGCCAATTTTTATTGCCGGTAGTCAGACCGCTGGCCAGGCTCAGCATTGTCTTACTGCAAGTCATTAAAATTATTATCCCTAACCGATTTTGCTCATCACGTTTACTACATAAGTTATTGGCTTGGGCTTTGTCGATTTTTGCCACTCCGGAAGCCAATTGGTTAATTCTGCGGCATTTCTGGATTGGTTCTGAAAATCTGGCTTTTTTGAATGCCAATATTAAAGGCGCTGGTGTCGCTATGCATCCGCTGCGACCATACGATTTACCAGATTTAAAAGACAATTTATTTATACAGCATGACTTAAATTTATTTAACTTTATCACTCGGCTCAACTTGTCGTTGCGGGCGAACAATGTTGGGGATGTTCAAGCCAATCAATCATTAGATTTCTCCATGATTTCAGAGGATGGCAACTTCCCAATCGCACCTCAAAATGATGGCTGGTTAAATGTATTAGATTTGCAAACATGTATCGATATTTTCACCCCTATTTACCAGCTGTTTTTGACAGATAAAGATTTTTGGCGCTCTGTGCACTCATTGCAATTTGATGAGACGATAGGCATTTATGCGGCCAAAGTGTTGAATAAGCCTGAGGGCTTAATATTGGTGAATAACAAACATCCGATGGTCGTTCCTGCGACATGGTCAGCTGGTTATCGCTTGGTACTGCATGGACTGTCAGCTGAAATGCTGCATGCGCTGTTGGTTCAAGCTAAACAGCAGTCACTACAAAAGGGTGCTGGCTGAGTATGTTAAGCGATATAATCAGCGTTTTTAGCACTCGCTGCGTCTTACATTCAAACTTATGCATTTTCTAAATATTTTCAGCGTATTCAAACGTACAGTTTGGCGCTTAGCGCTTAAGGCAGGCCCATTTGCGCCTTTAATCTCCATGTTGTTATTGGGCTTGGTGATTTTGTCATTGTCACGACTGGGTTTGGTGTTGTGGAAATTTGACCGTGTACATGCGACTGGTGAGTTATTGGCCGTCATGTATCAAGGCGTTCGCGTAGATATCATCGAGCTCGGTTTGATTGCGCTGATTCCGCTATTGCTCGCACCCATATTGGCCATTAAACGCCTTTTTAACATTTGGAAGTGGCTCACCTATAGTTGGGTGTTGATAGCAATCGTGTTGCTCGTATTTTTAGAGGCCGCTACGCCTGGTTTCATTATGGAATACGATGTAAGACCTAACCGTATTTTTGTGGAGTATCTAAAGTATCCACATGAAGTAATGGGTATGTTATGGACTGGCTTCAAAGTGCATATCTTTGCAGGTGTGCTATTTACTGTGCTGGCATTTTTAGGGATGCGCTACTGGATGCAACCATGGTGTAACGCCCAATCTACTTGGACTAACCAACGTTTATGGTTGGTGTGGCCGCTAATCTTTGTGCTCACGCTATTAGGTATACGTTCAACCTTAGGCCATCGACCAGCCAATCCCGCATTATTTGCAATCACCCAAGATAGCATGGTCAATAGCCTGATTTTGAATTCTGGATATTCTGTTTTCTACGCCATTTATAGCTTGCAACATGAGGCAAAATCCAGCGAAATCTACGGCAAAATGGACAAAGCGGAAGTGTTTAAAATCACTGGCGCTAAAGATACCGAACTGCCTACTTTAACCACACTCGTGCCATCAGCCAAACGCGATAAACCACTTAATCTGGTCATTATTTTGCAAGAAAGCTTGGGTGCTGGCTTTGTGGAATCGTTGGGTGGCAAACCCGTTACCCCAAATATTGAGCGTTTAAAAGACGAAGGTATTTGGTTTGAGCAGTTATACGCCACTGGTACCCGCTCTGTACGTGGTATTGAAGCGGTCGTCACTGGCTTTCAGCCAACACCTGCGGATAGCACGGTGAAGCTCTCTTTGAGTCAGAAAAACTTCTTTAGCTTGGCCAGTTTGTTAGAAAAACAAGGCTATATCACCGAGTTTATTTATGGCGGTGAATCGCACTTTGATAACATGCGTAGCTTTTTTATGGGCAACGGTTTTCAACAAATTGTGGATCAAAAAGACTATAAAAATCCGGTATTTGTTGGTAGCTGGGGTGCCTCTGATGAAGATTTGTTGAATAAAACACATGAGCAATTGCTGGCGCACTATGCCAGCGGAAAACCATTTTTCACGCTGGCATTCAGTTCATCTAACCATGCACCGTTTGAGTTTCCAGACGGGCGTATTGAGCTGTACGAGCAACCCAAAGCCACAGAAAATAATGCGGTCAAATATGCAGATTATGCCGTGGGTGAGTTTATTAAAAAGGCCAAAGCCAGCCCCTATTGGAAAGACACCATATTCTTGATTGTGGCAGACCATGATATTCGTGTACGTGGCGAAACCTTGGTACCGATTGAGCATTTTCATATCCCGGGATTAATTCTGGGCGCGGATGTCAGCCCTAAACGCATTAAGGCCATAACCAGTCAGATTGATTTGCCTGTGACCGTCTTATCACTGATGGGTGTGAATGCCCAGCACCCGATGACAGGAACGGACATGACTAAGATCCCAGAGGATTATTTGGGGCGCGCCATGATGCAATACAACTACAATTTTGGATGGATGGAGCAAACCCAGCCCATCACAGACAAAATGATTCCCAACCAAGTGGTGGTGCTACGTGAGGGCAAAGCACCTGCTTTTGGGGTGTATGATACGCAAAACAAGCATCTCAATGAGACTCCACCCCCAGAGAACGCAACCGCATTAGAGCAACGTGCGCTGGCTAATTCACTATTGCCTTCCCTGTTGTATACCGAACAACGCTACCGGTTGCCCTAATGACCAGCGCTTCCTATCAGCCTTCCATGCTGACCAAGCAGGTTGTCCGTGATGGCCTGAGCTATTTTCTGCGCGGTGGGCTGTGGTTGCGCCAAGCGCATTTGCCTGTCAATGACCATGTGATTGCAGATGACTTTATTGGCGTATGCGTGGCGACTCAAGAAGATCCGGCATTAGACGCTTATGTGATTGCGCAATTGCGCATGCTGGGCATCAAGCGTGTACGTTTAGATTTTACTTACGGTGATTTAGAGAGCGCTAACGCACGCTTTTTATCAGCGTTGATTGCTGCAGGCTACCGTGTCAATCTGCATTTGGTACAACCTTTCCAGGCTGCCAAGCAAATGTTGCTGGCAGAGGAGCAAGACATCTGGCGGCAGTTTTTGCATGATGTGCTTGACCGTTTTGGCAGTCAACTTACCCATATCGAAATAGGCTCGACCATTAACCGCAAACGTTGGAGCGGCTATAGTTTTGATGGTTTTCTTGCGACATGGGATATTGCTTACAAGCTCATCAAAGCACGCAATATCACTATCGCCGGGCCCAATGTTCAAGATTTTGAGCCGTTTTATAACGTTAGTTTGCTAAATCAATTAAAGGCTCGTCAGCAGCTGCCCGATATCTGCAGTAACAATTTATTTTGTGAGCGCGTGCCTGAGCCGGAAAGTAATGACCATCGTGTATTTAAATATCAGTGGACTACTTGGTTTGATTACAACTTAATCAAAAAAGCGCGATTATTACAGAAAATCAATCTTGATTTTGGCGTTTCTGCACTGATTTCACCGGTAGCATTTTGGTCTGTTTTTCGTATACAGCGCCGCTACCCAGATGCACTAGAAAAACAGGCCGATTACGCCGTACGTTATTTCCTATTGTTAGCTGCTTCGGGCGCATTACAGCAAACCAACTGGGGCGCCTTAATTTGTCAGCGCGAAGGCTTGATTAGCGACGGTTTGACCGAGCATGATTACCCAGCGCTAGAACGCGTTACGCATTACGCACATGCAGATGGTCAAGTTACCAATTACACGCATCGTCCCAGCTTTGCAGCAGTGAAAACCTGTGCCGCGCAGATTCAGGGTGCGCGTTATGTGGGTGCTTTGGCTAATGGTGATGGCTTAGAACATCATCATTTTGAAAAAGATGGTCACACTATCCATGCTATTTGGACACAAAATGGCAAAGTAGCCTTTTTAGATGCTGTCTACTCTCAAGCTGTTCTAGCACAAGCTGTCATGGTGAGTCGGGATGGAATAGTGCTACCCAACACACATGTATTTGTGACTGAATCACCTATGTATTTGATTTGGCATCACTCTACCGAAATAGCGGCTGAGCCAACTTTGGCCAAGGATTTGTTGATTTATGCACATCAACCAGACCTAAAATATTTCCGCTTTGATGAAGGTGATTGGCAAGGTTTAGTGCTCGCTAAAGATGCAGAAGACGCGGCTGTATTGATGCGTGAATTGCATCCAGAAGGCTTGCAGGCACCCCACAAAGCAGGAGCTTTGCGCCATGCGCGTAATGCAATCTGGGCAGTGCCGGATCCAAGAAATCCGGAGCGGCAATTGACGATTAAACAGCCAGTCAAAATGTATCCACACAAAGCCTTTTTAGATCGTTTTAAACCCAGCAAGGCCAAGCGTAGCTGGAATGGGGCGATGGAGTTGATGCGTCGTGGTATTGGCACAGCTATGCCGGTGGCTTACTTTGAAAAAGTAGGCGACGCTAGCTTAAAGCAAAACTTTTATGTGTGTGAATACGTGCCGTCAGAGGCCAACATCGGGCAAATATTTGCTGCTTTTGCGCAGGGAGAAACCCATTTTAATAACTTCCCGGCAGAAGACGTCTATTTCCAATTTGCGCAATTCTGTCATGATATGCACGGCCGCTTGATTTACTTCAGGGATTTTTCCGGCGGCAATATTCTGGTCAATCTGGACGCAGATAAACAGCTTACGTTCTCATTAATTGATACCGCACGTTTGCGTACATTTGCCATGACGCCTTTTCCCGAGCAATATCGTCTTGCCGATATGACACGTGCTTGCCACAAACTACATTGGGCAGGGCGTGAGCGCTTGATGCAAATTTATTTTGGTATGTTGGGCCGTCAGTTTACTTGGCGTCATCGTCTAGCATTCCATCTCTATGATTTCAAAGTGCGTTTAAAGAAAACCATAGGCCGTAAAGGCTGGAAACGCATGCTACGAAAGATAAAAGGATTAAAGGCCTGATTGCTAATCTCATGAAAACCATGAGACAGTTTTAAGCGCTTTATACAGGTGATATTTTTGATGCGGGCGTATAGTAGATTCACGTTATGGATTTGCACTCACAGTAATGTTGAAGTAAACCAAACGAATTTTAACTAAAGGAGAATCATTATGTGGACAACACCAGCTGCTACTGAAATGCGTTTCGGTTTCGAAGTTACAATGTACGTAATGAACAAGTAATTCTTGTTATTCGTATGTTAAAGGGTGCTTACAGCACCCTTTTTGATTTTTGGTTATATATACGCCAGGCTCACGGCGCAGGCAATTTAAATTCTTTAGGTAGCAATACCCAAATCGTGCCAGATTGCTTCATTGCCCCTGCCATTTTCCCTGCGTAGTTACCACTCCCCCAGTAGAAATCGGCTCGAACACCGTCTTTAATCGCACCACCGGTATCTTGTGCAATCATCAAGCGCTGTAAAGGTTTGGTGCTGTTTGGATATGTGGTAGATAAATAAATAGGCGCACCTAAGGGGATATACTTCGGGTCTATTGCTACGCTACGTTCTGCTGAGAGCGGTACACCCAATGCGCCCAATGGGCCGGGCAAGTTGGCCGGCAACTCTCTAAAAAACACATAACTAGGGTTGGTGTTTAGTAGCTCGCGCAATTTACCCACATTTTTACGTCCCCAGTCTTTAATCCCCTGCATAGATGCTTGGCTGGCCGTGAGTTCACCACGTTGTATCAACACTTTACCAATCGAGTTATAGGCATGCCCGTTTTGATCCGCGTAACCCACATGCATTTGTTCACCCGTATCCAACTGAATCAAGCCGGAGCCTTGGATTTGCAGGAAAAATGCATCAACAGCGTCATCGACCCACACCAACTCGCTACCAGCCAAAGGTGGTTTCTCAGATTCAATTTCTGCACGCGTCAAGTAAGGCACAAGTCTATTCCCGTCCAGTTTGCCGCGTAACCGTTTAAATTTGAGTTCCGGAAAGAGTGAGCTCAGGTCGACGGTGATTAAATCTTTAGGTTGGCTATAGAGTGGGAATGCATATTGCGCAGATTTGGTACGGCTTCCTTTCAAAATCGGCTCATAGTAACCGGTAATCAGTCCGCTATTGCTGCCGGCGATAGTGCTGGTGCTGTAAACATTAAAGTAGCGCGTAAAGTAATCAATAATTTGGGTGTTGTCTGGCGTAATTAATGTTGCCGCTGCTTGGCAGGCAGGTTGCCACTCAGGCTTGTTTTTTAGGGTGGAACAGCTGGTGAGCCAGGCTTGCCAGCCTTCCGTTAAATTATCTTGCTTCCAAGTTTCAATCTCACGCCAATCAGCAGGTTTCAGTAAGCCATATTCTGGAATCTTGCTACCAGGTACTTCCGGCTTAGTCTCGGGGGCTGGCGTTGGCTCAGGACTTGGTTTGCTAGGCTGTGTGATGACGGGTTCGCAGCGACATGGCGCTTGCTCTTTAACAACTTTCTTGCCGCATGCGGTCATCATTAGCACCAAGATTAGTAGTAGCCAATGATGTCGTATGCGCAATGAGGTCATTAATGTAATACCCTGTGTTGATATAGCTGAAACGGCTCAATAATTGCCTCAAATAGGGTGCCATCTTCTGCCACCATTTGATAGGTGCCACGCATTTCACCAGAGGCGGTAGTCAGCAAAGTACCACTGGTGTATTCAAATTGTGCATTGGGTTCAAGCAGCGGTTGCTCGCCAATCACACCCAATCCTTTTACCTCATCCACTTCATTGTTGGCGTTGGTGATAATCCAGTGTCGGCTAATCAGCTGTGCGGCAACCGTGCCAGTATTGGTAATGGTCACGGTGTAGGCAAACGCAAACTTTGATTCATCTGGCTTAGATTGCTCCGCAAGAAACGTTGTTTTCACCCTCACCGTGCAGGCGTAATGCTTTTTCTCTGCCATGGATTAATTGCTACCTGAAATCATTCCAGTAGTGGGCGAGCTAGGTGAAGCTGAGTAAAGTTTTTTGGCCATACGCCCAGCCAAATAAGACTCTCTGCCAGCTTCGACTGCTTTTTTCATGGCGCCAGCCATCAGTACAGGGTTTTGTGCAGCTGCAATTGCAGTGTTCATCAGTACACCTTGGCATCCTAATTCCATGGCAATCGCGGCATCGGCAGCACAGCCTACGCCCGCATCGACCAATACTGGAATCTTGGCGTTTTCAATAATGATTTGTAGATTCCATGGATTCAAAATGCCCATGCCAGAACCAATCAGAGATGCCAACGGCATGACTGCGCAGCACCCAATATCTTCTAGCTGCTTAGCAATAATCGGGTCATCAGAGGTATAGACCATCACATCAAAGCCCTCTTTCACTAATGTTTTGGCGGCGCTTAAGGTTTCTATCACGTTGGGATACAGCGTTTTTGGGTCGCCTAATACTTCCAGTTTCACCAAATTGTGACCATCTAATAATTCACGCGCCAAGCGCAAAGTACGCACTGCATCATCTGCGCTGTAGCAGCCGGCAGTATTGGGTAAATAGGTAAACTCTTCCGGTGGTAAGTAATCCAGCAGTGAAGGTTCATTGGCGACCTGACCAATATTCGTCCTTCTGATGGCTACAGTGACAATTTGGGCACCACTTGCGTCAATGGCAGCACGTGTTTCGGTAAAATCTTTATATTTACCTGTCCCTACCAGCAATCTGGAGTGATAATTTTTTCCTGCAATAACTAATGCATCGTTCATCTTTATGTTCTCTTTTGTTACTTATCCGCCACCGACTGCGCCAACAATTTCCAATTGATCACCATCATTTAACATGACATTTTCAAACTGGCTACGTGGCACAATTTCACCGTTACGCTCAATAGCAATGCGCTTTCCCACCAGATCCATGGCAGAAACCAGTGCGCTCACTGTAAACGCTTCACAATCAAAATGTTTATCTTTTCCGTTGATGATCAAATGCATAGCAAATCGGGCAGCTGCTGTAAAGATTGTTATTTTACGTAATTATGCTGACACATGGGGCGTTAATAATGATTTATTTAGATGAAAATTTATCTGTGGCACAGTCTATGCTTGTCATCTTGCAACTAAGTTATGCGTTATCAGCAGTAAGCACAACATTTAACTGGTTGATTTAAATTGTCATGATTTACATGATAGTGCGACTAAAGTGTGTAGAAATTGAATTTTTTTAACGATTAAAGCTCTACGTCCATACGAACACAATTCGTGTGGTTTTTAACTCCCAAAAGGAAACGATGATGCAAGTAACAGAAAGAGTACAAGTACAAAAGCATAATGCTTTGTTAGATGAAATTTACGCACCTGCTATTTCTGAGAAATCAGACAAGGTAAAACAGCAGGAAGCTGATATTTTGGTATTGCAAAGAAACAAAAATCTAAACCGATTTTTAGAAGCTAGTTGCGATTGCGTTTAATGTAGCGCCGTCCGCTGTTAGGCATTTTTAACGCCTAATAAACGGACATCACTCATCAAGCAATAAAAAAGAGGATGGCATAGCCACCCTCTCTCAAGTTTTTACTTCCCTAAAACTTACTCAATCGTCAATTGCGGACGACCAGCCTCTGGCCAATCCAAGTGGAAGAACTGACCACGTGGTTGATCTTTACGCTCATAAGTATGCGCGCCAAAGTAATCGCGTTGGCCTTGTAGCAAGTTCGCAGGCAAGTCAGCACTGCGGTAACCATCGTAGTATGCCAATGCTGCTGCAAAACCTTGTGCCGGAATACCGTTAGTCACAGCTAACGCAATCACTTTACGCCAGCCCGCTTGACCTTCGTTCATCGCATTGGTGAAGTACGGGTCTAACATCAAGTTTTTCAGACGTGAGTTTAACGCGTAAGCATCGGTAATTTTTTGCAAGAAGCGTGCACGGATAATACAACCACCGCGCCAGATTTGTGCAATCTCACCAAAGTTCAATTTCCAGTTATAAGCCACTTGTGCTTTATCAATCAGTTGGAAACCCTGTGCGTAAGCGCAGATTTTTGAGCAGTACAAGGCGTTTTTAATGGCTTCGATAATCGCTGCCTTGTCTGTTTCTTTTACCAGTGTTGGGCCTTTTAAGATCTTGCTGGCTTCAACACGCTCTTCTTTCAAGCTAGACAATGCACGTGCATATACCGCTGCTGCAATCGCGTTGGCCGGTGCGCCTAGTTCAAGTGCATTGGCGGCTGTCCATTGGCCTGTGCCTTTTTGACCAGCAGTGTCCAGAATTTGGTCAACCAAGAAGCCTTTGCCTGTAGGGTCTTTTTGTTGCAGGATATCTGCAGTAATCTCAATCAAGAAGCTAGAAAGCTCACCTTTGTTCCACTCGGCAAACACTTTGCCAATTTCATCGGCCGGCATGCCCAGTAGGTTTTTCATCAACCAGTAAGCTTCACAAATCAATTGCATATCGATGTATTCGATACCATTGTGTACCATTTTTACGTAATGACCAGCACCGTCTGGGCCAATGTATTCTGCACAGGAGAAGCCGCCTTCCACTGGTTTGCCAGGTGTGCCACCTTCTAACGGTGCGCCAGTCACTGGATCAACTTTAGCAGCAATATCGCGCCAGATAGGTTCTAAGCTAGCCCATGCTTTGCGTGTGCCAGATGGCATGAGAGACGGACCAAAACGCGCGCCAGTTTCACCGCCTGAAACGCCTGAGCCAATAAACTCAATGCCTTTGGCAGCCAATTCTTTTTCGCGGCGGATGGTGTCTGTCCACAATGCGTTACCACCATCAATGATGATGTCGCCTTGCTCAAGGAATGGTAATAAAGCATTAATGGTCACATCGGTTGCGCTACCTGCTTTTACCAATAACACGATTTTACGTGGGCGTTTGATGCTTAATACAAAAGAAGCTAAATCGGCATGGCCCACTACACGCTCATGGGATGGTTCATTTTGTTTGCATTCCTCGATAAAGTTCAGCATTTTCTTTGGGTCGCGGTTGTAAACAGCGATGGTGTAGCCGTGGTCAGCAATGTTTAAGGCCAGGTTTTGGCCCATCACTGCCAAGCCTACCAATCCAATATCCGCATTTTTTGTAGTCATAATAATCTCTATAAATGGTTAATTTAGTTGAAAAAAAGCACAGACTTTTGGCCTGTGCTTGGACTAGGGTATGTATTGAACATACCATGCGTGTTGTTTTAAAAATCGCAACAGGCATAACACGTTCAGCACCATAGTTTTCTTTGTCTCAAGTGTTCTGTGTTCGTTTACTTGAGTACGTTACCGAACATTTGCAAGGTCAACTGGTATCCGAGGTTGACCAACTGTGCATCGTAACGTTCACCTTCATCACGCATAAAAGCATGTTGCCCGTTAAACTCGTGCCAGGTGTATTGCAAGCCTGGGATAGCCGCAAAGCGGTTATACAGCTCGGCACGTTTGTCGCCCGGGATATGCGGGTCTTGCTTGCCCCAGATCATGAGCAATTCGCCCTTAATCTCGTTGACGCGCTCCATGCTGTGTTGGCCAGGTTTGTTTGGAATCACTGTAGTATGCAAGTCGGTGGCATAGAAACAGGCAGTCGCTTTTACTTCCGGCTGCAGGGCAGCGCGAAACGCCAGATGACCACCAATGCAGAAGCCAGCTGCGCCCAGATTGCCATCGTACCAAGCTTGTTTATTTAAAAACTCAATCATGGCACGGTTATCGGTGTCGTAGGCCTGAACGTCTTTAGCCATCTTGTCAGCATTGCCTTTGTCGCGGCCTGCATCGTCATAGCCTAACACCGTGCCGATTGGATTCAATTCATGAAACACCTCTGGCACTAACACAGCATAGCCATGACCAGCCAAAAATCTTGCAGCGCGCTCAATCGGACCGGTTTGCTGGAAAATTTCAGAATAAAATAAAACTGCTGGGACTTTTTTATCGCCAGCTGGGCGGTGAATGTAGGTTCGCATTACGCCGGTTGGAGTATTCAAATCAGCAATTTCGGTTTTGATGAGCATGGCTTGCATCCAGAAAATATATTTTTGAACCCAATATTTTACAGTGCTTTAAAGGCATTTTCACCTCATATTGACGGCTAATTGAGAATTATTTATGAATACATGCAAATGATGTGCACGCTAAGAATTATTTGCGCGCTAAGATGTCCATTTCTGTACATAAATATCAGAGAATTATTATGCGACTTATCTTAACTCTATGTTTGGCTGGCGTGGCGCTGACGGCATTGGCCGAGCCTAGTACAGACCTTACCTATCAGCTCAAGGGCTCAATAGCCAAAGTACATGTGGTGACTAAAACTGGCGGGCATGGTGTGGGCACGGGCGTAGTGGTGGCAAAAGACATGGTCGCTACCAACTGTCACGTGCTGGCCAATGCCAATGGCGTCAATATCACCAAATTTGGCGATAGCTTTACCCCAATTGGCATGAAGGCGGATTGGAAACATGATTTATGTGTTTTGCGCTTTCAATATTTAGATCTGAAGCCTGTGGAGCTTGGGGATTCCGAAGTGTTGCAGTATGAGCAATCTATGTTTTCAATTGGCTTTCCTGGCGGACCGCCCAAGCCGCAAGTCACGTTTGGCAAAATCAAAGCGCTCTATCCGCACGATGATAGTGTGATTGTGCGCACTGATGCCTCGTTTATCATGGGTGCCAGTGGCAGCCCAGTATTTGATGAACAAGGTAAGTTGATAGCGATTAGCACCTTCAAGAGTCCGGGGCGTGGCGCATATTTTTACAATATACCGGTCAAGTGGGTTAAAGCGTTGCTTGATGCTCCTGATACCACTTCGTTGCAATCAGACATTTTGCCGTTTTGGGACGCGCCGCCTGAAGCAAGGCCTTTCTTTATGCAGGTGGTCATACCTTATCAAAATAATGACTGGCCAGAATTAGCGCGCATTGCAGCGGCTTGGATTAATCAAGCGCCCAATACTGCAGAAGCACATTATTACCTTGCAGTAGCACAAGCAAATCAAGGATTGGTCGCTGAGGCTAAGAAAGAATTTAAGAAAACACTGGCGTTGCAACCACAACATACAGATAGCTTAATCGGCCTTGGCTTGTTGGCGAATCGTGACGGCGATGCGGGTGAAGTTGCCCGTATGCATGCCGCTTTACAGGCTATTCATACCGACTTAGGTGAGGCGTTTAATGTTGCGCTTAAGAATCAGACAGTAGAAAATCAAACTCAGTAATCGCTGCTGCGACCAGTGGAGTAGCCTTGCGGAACATCTTGTTGCCATTCTCCGCAGTTGTCACAGCGGTGATCGTGCATGGTAGGACTAAACACAAGCTGTGTGCTGTTGCAGAACTTGCAAACGGCTTGTGCAGTGCTTTCAGATTTATGATGGAGCGAATGGTGCTCGGTCGCTACCTTGGTACTACCTAATCCGTATTTGTTGTCCATGGGTATGGTCCTTTCAACAGGAATAGCCTTCTGGAAAATACAACTATAAGTGCTTAAGTTACGCTTTTTTGTTAGTACTCGCAAGCATGTAGTTTGCTTGCGTTTTATTTGGGTATTGCTTGTGCTTTACATGCGGTGTAAGACAATACATCGCCGTCGGTCAACGTAGTTTGGTCGCCCGCCAATACTAGCGTAATTGCGCCAGTGACATAGCGATTTTTATCGGTGCTGGATTGCGCAAGATTGACTTCATGGTCTGGGAAAATCAACCAAGCATCTGCGCCTTTGTTGAGCATGCGCACAAAAAATCGTTTATTACCCTCGCAAATATATTCCGTGGCGTTTTCTGGATTTTTAGAGATCTCTTTTGATTCAGATTTAAATATTTTAAAAGGTGCCACCATGCTGCACGCAGAGAGCACTATGCAGGTTAGTGCAATGGCTGAAACTTGCTGATAATTCATGTGTTGCCTTAATAATAAAAAATTCAACAGGTTCATTTTGCCATCTTCTCTCTATGCCGACAATCTTAGACACGGCTCAGCCGGCTGGTTTAGAAGTTTTCTCGATAGCCGGCACGCGTCAAACGGTCGCGAATAGCAGCCCACTCTGGCAGATTTGGAGGCAGAAAAATCAAGATAGTACTGGCCTGCAATTGGTCTAGTTTGTGTAGCGATTCATACAAATGTTCTGCCACTTCGGCAGGCGTGTCTGATAAAGCAATGCAGTGCTGAAAACCTGAGTTAAGATTAGTTGTCACGTTACCAATCAGCAATGTGGCGCAGTCTTGATGCGTTTGAGCGTATTTTTGTAGCTCAATATACTCATCAAACAATTGTGTCGGCGTGCGCGGAGAGTAATGTAGCAAATGCTGTCCAGGCGCTTTGGGTGTAGCCATAGCATGCGCTAAAGCAGGTTTCCCAGCGATTGCTTCAATCTGCGCTTGCGTAATCATGCCATGACGCAATAACTGCCAAGTATCACCATCTACGCTTACGATGGTGGATTCAATCCCCACTTGGCATGCGCCGCCATCTAATACCGGAATATCTTGACCCAAGCTTGATTCCACATGCGCTGCGGTAGTGGGGCTGAGTTGGGTATAACGATTGGCGGAAGGCGCTGCCAATGCCAATCCACTTTCTTGCAGGAGTTGTAAGGTGAGTGGGTGCGCAGGAACGCGTAGCGCTACCGTTGGCTCGCCAGCACGAACTACAGTTGAGACGGTGGGCTTGGCTTTGAGCACTAAGGTAAAGGGACCGGGCCAAAACGCTAAGCCTAACTTTTGCGCCAAAGGTGGAAACTCAGAGGCGAAATCATCGACTTGCGCCGCACTGGCAATATGCACAATCAGTGGGTTGTTGGCTGGCCGTTGCTTCGTTGCATATATCTTATGTAATGCCGATTCGTTCTGCGCATCACCCGCCAACCCATAGACGGTCTCGGTGGGTATCGCTACCACTTCGCCACGCTTTAAAAGCGCAATCGCGTCTGCCAAACTTACCCGCATGCCAACCCAGCCAGTAATCAAAACGCTATTTTACTACTGGTTTGGTATTTTCTTATCTAGCACGTTTGCGTTACGCAGCCTTTTGCAGTGCGCGCGCGTCCGTTGCTGGAGTGTAGTCATGCGCCGAGAAGGGGTGAGTGACCATCTCACTCCTTTCCACGACTTCTGCCGCTTTAGGCAAGCCAGCTACCGCGCGCTGAATTGCCAATTTGGTTGCCGCATAATTCCAGTCCTGAATTTTGGTGTTGTCCTCAGCATCCCAATGGATAAACACGCCCACACAAATAAAGATATCATCGGCTTCCTCTAATGGAATGGTGCCCTCTTTCACTGCATCAGTCACTGCTTTTGCTACACCGGATTGCGCAGGCCCAAACATTTGCACCGCTTGTTTGGCGTCTTTGATATCGACTTTGTTGAACATGACGGTGGCTGGTTTCGCCATTAAATTGGGGGCCACTACCGCCAGCAATGCGTTATCGCCACGTTTTTGGTTGGTGAGGGTGAGTGAAAAAGCGGTTTCGGCAGCACTGCCGCGTGGGCCCATAATCAGGTCCACATGAGCCACCTCGTTGCCTTCGCCAACGAGGGCCTCTCCCACTAATAATTTGTTGATTTTTAAGGTTTTCATGGTAACACTTCCTTTCTGCTTTCTAGCCCTATCGGGCGTTAAAGAAGAGACGGACAAACCTTAGAGCTCATCAAAATGCGTTCATTATTATGACCAATAATTGCGCTGATGGTTGCAACGATTTAGCTGTTAAAATAGCGCATCGTTAACTATTTAATAGAGTTCCCATGAGCCAAATTATCGTAGAAAAAAATCCAGCACAAACTAAATTAGACGGACTAGGCGTAAGCAAATGGCCAACATGGCAAAAAGAAGTGTCCACGTTTCCGTGGCATTTTTTAGAGCAAGAAATTGCGTATATTTTAGAGGGTGAATGCGTGATTACCCCCGAAGGTGGCAGCCCAGTAAGCTTTGGCAAGGGTGATTTGGTCACGTTTCCTGCGGGCATGAAAGCCAGCTGGGAAGTGAAACAACCACTGCATAAACATTACAAATTAGATGGCAATATTCTTTGCCAAACATGGTTGCGCATTAAAGATAAGCTCGGCTTAGTCAAATAAGCTAAGCCTACCCAACCCAGTTAACCGGCTTTTCTAAAGGTTAGGTTAATGCGTGTCTTGCTCAGCTTGGGGTGCTGATTGGCTTGAATGGTCATCACCCCATGATAAAACTTGCGCGAGGCGCCACCCCACACCACCACATCGCCGTGACTGAGTAAAATCTGAATCGGTTTATCGCTACGCTTGTTGCCCCCAAACTGAAATCTTGCTGGAATGCCTAACGATACGGAAACTATCGGCTGGGTAAAATCGCGCTCGTCTTTGTCGCGATGCAAGCCCATTTTAGTGCCGATTTGGTATTGGTTAATCAAGCACGCATCGGGCAAAAAATCATCAAAGCCTGCGGCGCTGGCTGCTGTTTGCGCTAGTTGTATAAAGCTATTGGGCATGGTCGGCCAAGGTAACTGGCTGATGGGATCCACTGCCGAATACCCATAGCCAGTGGTATCGCCCACCCAACCCAACGCGCCACAGCTGGTGGTGGCCACTGACATTGGGTAGCCCATTGGTGTCATCATGGTTCGCAAGGGTGCGGCAGCAATGACCTTATTTAGGTCATCAAGCAACTGCTGTTCATCCTGCAAGGCAAAGCCACGCAAGTACACCAAGCCAGAGGCAAACGTTTGTTGGGCAGGTTCTAACGCTGAAAATAATTGCATAGGGCTGAGCGGTTACATAGATTAAGTGATGACGCTGATGTTGAGGTATGCCACAATTTTGCCATGACCACAGAACATATTCCATTTGCTGAGGCCACGCAATGGCTAAGCAACATAGACAGCGATTGGCACCGATTAATTCAGCAAGTCGGCGTTTGCACACTTCAGCCTACCAGCTATACAGAGCCCTACGAGGCGCTGGTGCGCGCAGTGGCTTATCAGCAGTTGAGCACCAAGGCGGGGGATGCCATTTTTGCTAAATTCAAATCGCTTTTTGATGGGAATATTCCCAATCCAACCACCTTGGCAGAGGCGACCTTTGATGATTTGCGTGCGTGTGGTTTTTCCGGGCGCAAAGTAGAAACGTTACAAGGCATTGCGCAAGCCGCGTTATCCGGCATTGTGCCTGCGCGCACACTGGCGGATGAAATGAGCAATGAGGCGCTAATTGAGCAATTGGTGACGCTAAAAGGCATAGGCCAATGGACGGTGGAGATGATGCTGATATTTACGCTAGGACGTTTAGATGTATTGCCGGTGGATGATTTGGGCGTGCGTGAGGGCTATAAGCGTTTGAAATCATTACCAGAGGCACCCAAACCCAAAGTATTGGCTGAGATTGGCTCGGCTTGGCGGCCTTATCGCACTGTGGCGAGTTGGTATTTGTGGAGAGTGCCTAAATAATATTTTTCTGAGTTTAATTGTTAAATTGTTTTTGCAAGACGGTTCACTCTAGTGACTTTAAAATTAAACTCTAACAATTTGTGTGAAGATTTATACTTTAGGGTTATCAATTCAGCGATAGTGAACAATTACAATATTTGATTATGACTTTGCTGTGAAGGAATTAGCCTCAATGAGACTAACTTTCCTAATCCTGATGCATACAATATCCACCAGCACGATTACAGGAACCATTGCTAATAATGCCAACCAAGGATTTTCATCAAAATAATTTTTTGCAAGGTAATAAATAGTATAGCCAGCGCCACCCAATCCTACGCCTACAATATTTGTTCGCTCAATTGTGCTTAAATTGCCGCATTTGGAACACTTGATGTATTTATTTATTTTTAGCCAATTTTTTACTGGGTTAATTCTGGCTTGGCAACTAGGGCATTCAAATAGATGCATGGTTTATCCTGACGCAAAAATATATCCTATTTCACTTTGATATTTCCGTAAAGCAACGTTAATTAAGAAAAAATTACAATTTTTAGAGCCTAAAAAGGCGTTAAATTTAATGGCTCACCCACTCAATACTAACACCTTGTTCTTTAGCCGTAGCTTCCATCTGCGGAATGGCTTGTTCAAGCCTATATAAATAATCAGTCGCGGTTTCTTGGTGAAACCCTAGCACCAGCACAGGTTTTTGTTCAGCCATCAACGTTTTAAACATATCGACAATTTGTTTTGTGCTGGTGTAATCGGCCAAGCAAGCGTTATTGGGGTATTCGGTTAAGCTGTTGGATAGTGGAAAAGGTTGTTCCAGCGCGGTGCTGGTGGGGTGTAATTGACGCAACATGCTGACCATACCACTTTGCTCGTGCCAGCGCGTGGTGAGTAGATTTGCATCAATACGCGAGCTATCCCAAGTAAAGTCATTGGCTTGCAAGGCTGCAATCAGTTTGGGGCCTAATTGCCAACCACCTGCCCTAAAATGCTTGGGTTTGCTAAAGCCATTGGACACCAACACATTGCTGCTGCAAGCAATCAACTTAGTTAAATCGGCTTGTGAATAGGCATATTCTAAGCTGACGGTGTAACCGCAATCGCCTTCGGTGCAGGCTTCATCTAAGTCTGCAAACGAATGGCTGTTTTGGTATGGTACGCCGCAATATTCCACTAGCGATTTCCACGCATGTACGTGCAGGCCTTGCGTGTCTTGCGGTAAAAAGGTGCTGCGTATAACGTTGACCGTTTGCGCGGCGCGTTCGGTATCGCGTAAAAAATACACAGGGTTGAGTAATTGCAGCATGGGGATATGCGGAAACCGCTTGCGAAACGCTTGCATCGTCTCGATATTCTCTTGCTCTAACGATGCGCCCTCCCAATCCACTGTCACGTAGACTTGTATGGTCTGTTGTGCTTGCAAGTGCAATGAAACTAGCAGCAGAGCCATGCAGCAAATGCAGTGGGTGAATCGGTTAAGCATGCAGATGTCCAATCAGCAACGCGTGGTGTATGAAACGAAAAGTTAGTGCGCCCAATCTATATCAGCAGAATCGCACTGGGCAACGATGGCTCATCGGCATGTTTGCACATGCTTACTGCATTATTCTTGGCACTAACGCCATCATTGTACCTAAACACGCGCGCTCGCATCTAGGCAGATGAAACGCGTGAATTAAATTTATAATGGTTGTATGGAAAATTCTATTCAGCAGTTGTTTCGTAATCATCAGTTTGCGTTTGTAAAGTTGTTGGCTTTTCGTATTCAAATGGTGTTGGCTTATCAGATGATGGCTGTGGTGGTGGGTTGGCATATTTATGAGCTCACCCATGACCCATTGGCGCTTGGCTTAATTGGTTTGGCAGAAGTGATTCCTTACTTTTCTTGTGCTTTGTTTGCCGGGCATGCGGTAGATCACTATTATTCGCGGCGTGCGTTTGGGGTATTGGCGGCGGTGATGCTTTGTCTCAATGCGCTCACCCTGATGGCTGTGTCTGATGGCTGGATTGCGGGTAACCCACAATGGTGGATTTACGGCTCAATCGCCTTCACTGGCATTGCCCGTGCCTTTATTGCCCCCAGTTACAACACTTTATTTGCCATTATTGTGCCCAGAGCGTCCTTCGGCCGCGGTGCTGGCATTGGTAGCTCCATCTTTCAAATTGGCTTAATTCTTGGCCCTGCGGTTGGTGGCCTGTTGGTGGGGTTTGCCAGCAAAACCATGGCCTATGCCTTGGCCAGTGCCTTGTGCGCTGGCGCGGTGGTGGCTTTGCTGATGCTAAAAGTACAAGAGCCACCCGCCCAAGATAGTCCACCTGTATTCAAGAGCATTGGTGAGGGTTTGCGATTTGTGTGGGGTAACCAGATTGTGTTTGGTGCACAAATGTTGGACATGTTTGCAGTGCTATTTGGTGGAGCCGTCGCGCTATTGCCAGCATTTGTGCATGATGTTTACCAGATGGGGCCAGAGGGCTTGGGCGTGTTGCGTGCTGCCCCGGCAGTGGGAGCGATTGTTACAGGGGTATGGTTGACCAGACACCCTATTAATTTGCATGCGGGGCGTTGGCTGTTGGGTGCAGTTGCTGGCTTTGGTGCTTGCATGATTGCGTTTGCGCTTAGCCCTTATTTTTGGCTGGCAGTGCCAATATTGATGCTGTCAGGCGTACTGGACGGCATCTCTGTGGTGATGCGCCAAACCATTTTGCAGTTGGCGACCCCAGATGGCATGCGTGGCAGAGTGTCGTCCATCAATGGTATCTTTATCGGCTCATCCAATGAATTAGGTGCGTTTGAATCCGGCGTAGCTGCAAAGCTTTTGGGTTTGATTCCTTCTGTGATTTTTGGCGGCATGATGACCATCGGCATTGTGGGGCTGACGGCTAAATTGGCGCCCAAATTGCGCGATTTGGAATTGAAGCAATTGCATTAACATCATGCGCGATTTGGATGATTTGTTTGCTGTACTCGCCCGTTCTACGTTTAGAGCTGGCTTTAAGCTGAATGCGCGAGATTTAAGCTATCTACAGGAAAAAGGCATTTCACAAGTGCTCAACCATGCTGAAGACTTTGTGGCAAAGCGCCTTGCCCCCGCAGTGATTGAAAATGAAGGTAAACAAACGCCCATGCGCGGGCATCCAGTGTTTGTGGCACAACATGCCACGGCTTGTTGCTGCCGTGGCTGTTTACAAAAGTGGCATGCCATTCCACAAGGGCGAGTGCTTACATTGGAGGAACAAGCCTATATTGTGGTGGTGCTAGAGCGTTGGCTGCAAGCCTATATGCCGAGATAAGGGCGCAGGTGGGTGAGTACGATGGGCAGGCCAATGGCGCTAATGACACCATTCAAGCCCATGGCCATGCTGGCAAAAATCCCCGCCTCTTCGTTCACACTAAACGCACGGGTAATGCCCAAGCCATGTGCGCCGACGCCAATGGCGGTGCCGCGTATCCACCATTGTTGTACCTTTAACGCATTGAGAATATAGGGCGCCAAAATCGCGCCCAACATCCCCGTAATCACCGTGAATACTGCGGTGAGCGTGGGGGAAACATTGATGCGCTCCGCAATGCCCATGGCGATGGGCGCAGTGACAGATTTGGCGTACATACTGCCTACCATGTTGTTGCTTGCACCCATCCACTGTGCAATGGCAACCGCGCTGACAATAGACACCGTGCTACCTGCTGTAAGCGCTACCCACATATGAAAGATTTTGCCTTTCATACGCCTAAAGCCGTTGTAGATAGGCACGGCTAGTGCCACCGTGGCGGTGCCTAATAAAAAGTGTACAAACTGTGCCCCTTCAAAATACTTTTCATAGGGCATGTTCAGCGCACTGATAATCAGGCAGGTTAGCACCACCGAAATGGCTACGGGATTCACAATAGGGTTTCGGTTGGCGCGCACATACAAGATATAACCCAACTGATAAGTGGCTAGCGTGATTATCAAGGCAAACAGCGGATCGCCAGAGAGGTACACCCAAATTTCAGAGATGGGTAAACGCTCATTCATGGCGCTGACCTTTGCCAAATTTAAGTGAGAAATACCAAAATACTTTCAGTACTACTGCAGTCACGCCGATGGTAAGAATGACACTCACGATGAGCGCTGTAGAGACGGCAAGTGCGTGCGTTTGCAATTCGGGTAGAAATAACACTACGCCAACTGAAGCGGGCACGAATAACAGCCCTAAATGCTGCCTAAAGCTATCGGCTACTTGGCCAAGCGGCTCGTTAACCTCACCTTTAATGATGAGAAAGACGACCAGAAAGATTAAACCCAATACTGGCCCTGGAATGCTAGGGAGCAAGAACTTAGAGGCTAACTCGCCCAAGCCTTGCCACAAAAATAACTGAACCAAACCTTCAATCATGCGGGTGCTTTGTGTGAATTAAAGTTTTAAGTTATCACACTTTTATTTTGATTTTTGGTCCAAAACCGAAATTTATTGCAAAACACCATCTAAACCTGCTGCTATGCGTGCCCTGTAAAAGTGCAAACGGGTTGTGCATGCTAAAATAACGTTCGTCAACTCACTGAATTTGAAAGTATTGTATGTCGGTCATCAAGATTAGCCCCCAAGAAACTCAATTGCGCAATTTGTTGGCGCAACGCATCCTGATTTTGGATGGTGCGATGGGGACCATGATTCAGCAATACAAGCTGACCGAGGCAGATTATCGAGGCGAGCGTTTTGCTGATTTTAAAGGCCCCGCTGGCGAACGCGAATTGTTTGTGAAAGGCAATAATGAGCTGTTGACGCTGACGCAACCGCAGGTGATTCAGGAGATACACGAAAAATATCTCGAAGCAGGTGCCGACATTATCGAAACCAATACCTTTGGCGCCACCAGCGTTGCGCAGGACGATTACCACATGGCGCATCTGGTGTATGAGATGAATGTGGAAGCGGCCAAATTAGCCAAAGCCGCCTGCCAAAAATACAGCACGCCCGATAAGCCAAGGTTTGTGGCGGGCGCTTTAGGCCCAACGCCTAAAACTGCATCCATCTCACCCGATGTGAATGACCCGGCTGCACGTAATGTAACGTTTGATCAGTTGGTGAGTGCTTACTTAGAACAAACGCGCGCCTTGGTAGAGGGTGGAGCAGATATCTTAATGGTGGAAACCATCTTTGATACGCTCAACTGTAAAGCCGCTTTGTTTGCGATTGATAGCTTTTTTGAAGAGGTGGGTTATACCCTGCCACTGATGATTTCCGGCACGGTCACGGATGCTTCTGGACGTATTTTATCCGGTCAAACCGTCACAGCTTTCTGGCATTCTGTGCGTCATGCTAAACCACTCACGGTTGGTTTAAACTGCGCCTTGGGCGCTACTTTAATGCGCCCATATGCAGAAGAGCTTTCGAAAGTAGCCGATACTTTTGTGTGTATCTATCCCAACGCCGGCTTGCCCAACCCCATGAGTGATACTGGCTTTGATGAAACGCCAGATGTGACCTCCAGCCTGGTGAAAGAGTTTGCCGTGAGTGGTTTTGTGAATATCGCGGGTGGTTGCTGCGGTACTACGCCGGCGCACATCAACGCCATTTACGAATCTATTAAATCCCTGCCACCGCGAGCAGTGCCTGAGCAGGCTCCTGTCACCAAGCTATCAGGGTTGGAGCCATTTATCATTAATGAGGAGTCGTTGTATGTGAACGTGGGTGAGCGTACCAACGTCACAGGCTCTAAAGCATTTGCGCGCATGATTATCAACGAGCAATATGAGGAAGCGTTGAGCGTGGCGCGCCAACAGGTAGAAAATGGCGCACAGGTCATTGACATCAACATGGATGAAGGCATGTTGGACGCTGTAAAAGCGATGACGCATTTCCTCAATCTGATTGCATCAGAACCTGATATCGCGCGCGTGCCCATCATGATCGACTCTTCCAAGTGGAACGTGATTGAGGCCGGTTTGAAATGCGTACAAGGCAAAGCCGTCGTCAACTCTATCTCCATGAAAGAAGGCGAAACCGAGTTTTTACGCCAAGCTAAATTATGCCGCCGTTACGGCGCCGCCGTGATTGTGATGGCGTTTGACGAAAAAGGCCAAGCCGATACCTTTGAACGCAAGATTGAAATTTGTAAGCGTGCCTACGATTTGCTGGTGAGCCATGATTTTCCTCCAGAAGACATCATATTCGACCCGAACATTTTTGCTATCGCCACCGGTATTGAAGAGCACAACAACTATGCGGTGGATTTTATTGAGGCCACACGCTGGATTAAGCAAAACCTGCCACACGCCAAAATCTCTGGTGGCGTATCTAATGTAAGTTTCAGCTTCCGCGGTAATGACCCTGCACGTGAGGCGATTCATACCGTGTTTTTATATCACGCCATTCAAGCGGGCATGACCATGGGCATTGTCAATGCCGGCATGATGGGGGTATATGATGACCTAGACCCTGAGCTGAAAAAGTGCGTAGAAGATGTGGTGTTGAATCGCATCACCGACCCCAATAACTTGCTTGCTCCTACTGAGCGGCTGATTGAAATTGCTGGCACGCTCAAAGCCGGTGGCAAAAAAGAGGAAGCCACATTGGCGTGGCGCGGCACACCTGAGCAGCCTGTCAGTGTGAATAAGCGTCTGGAATACGCCCTAGTGCATGGCATTACCGAGTTTATTGTGGAAGACACAGAAGAAGCGCGTCTTGACGTGATGAATAAAGGCGGTCGCCCCATTCATGTGATTGAAGGGCCGTTGATGGATGGCATGAACGTGGTGGGTGATTTGTTTGGCCAAGGCAAAATGTTCTTGCCGCAAGTGGTGAAATCCGCGCGCGTGATGAAATCCGCCGTGGCACATTTGATCCCGTTTATTGAAGAAGAAAAAGCAGCAGAAGAAAAACGCACCGGTATTGTGGCAAAGCCCAAAGGCAAGGTGGTGATTGCCACGGTAAAAGGCGATGTGCATGATATTGGTAAAAATATCGTTAGCGTTGTGCTGCAATGTAATAACTTTGAAGTGGTGAACATGGGCGTGATGGTGCCAGCGGCTGAGATTTTGGCGATGGCCAAAGCCGAAAACGCCGACATCATTGGTTTATCCGGCCTGATTACGCCATCTTTGGAAGAGATGGCCTACATTGCCAAAGAAATGCAGCGTGACCCACACTTCCAAGATGCACAGACGCCATTGCTCATTGGCGGTGCAACCACATCGCGTGCCCATACGGCCGTTAAAATTGCACCACATTATGAGGGGCCGGTGATTTACGTGCCGGATGCCTCGCGTTCAGTGTCGGTCATGCAAAACCTGCTCACGCCGGAAACGCGCGGTGCGTATTTGGCTGAAATTCAAGCCGATTACGAAAAAGCGCGTCATCAACATGCCAACAAAAAAGGCGTGCCGTTGCTCACCTTGGCAGAAGCGCGCGCCAACAAAGCAAAACTCAGCTTTGAGGCTACTTATGCACCGGTGAAGCCAAAATTTATTGGTCGTCGCGTATTTAAAAACATTGATTTGGGCTTAATTGCGCAATATATTGATTGGGCGCCATTCTTCCAAACATGGGATTTGGCTGGTTTCTATCCGTCCATTCTTACCGATGAGGTGGTGGGCGAAGCAGCCACCAAAGTATTTGCCGAAGCGCAAATTATGCTCAAAAAAATCATTGATGGCCGCTGGTTAACTGCTAATGGTGTGATTGCTTTGCAACCCGCAAATACAGTGAACGACGACGATATTGAAATCTATACCGATGAATCGCGTGAGCAAGTAGCGTTTACTTACTACGGTATGCGTCAACAAACAGTGAAGCCGGTGATTGATGGTGTAGCACGCCCCAACCAATGCTTGGCAGACTTTATTGCGCCCAAAGGCCACGGTGCCGATTACATTGGCTTGTTTGCGGTAACAGCGGGTTTGGGGATGGAAAAGCGCTTGGCCGAATACGAAAAAAATCATGATGATTACAATGCCATTATGTTTAAATCCTTAGCGGATAGGCTGGCAGAAGCATTTGCAGAATACATGCACGAGCGGGTACGTAAAGATTTGTGGGGCTATGCTCCAGAAGAACAACTGGATGTGGATGCACTAATTAAAGAAACGTATTTGGGCATACGTCCTGCGCCGGGTTACCCTGCTTGTCCAGACCACACCGTTAAACCCGATATGTTTAAGCTGTTGCAGTGCGATGAAATTGAGATGACTTTGACTGAATCATTTGCCATGATGCCAGCAGCGGCCGTGTCTGGCTTTTATCTTGCACACCCTGAGGCCAAGTACTTTAGTGTGGATAAAATTGGCAACGACCAATTGGAAGACATGGCGAAACGTCGTGGTTTAGACAAAGAATATCTTGAGCGTTGGTTAGCCCCGAATTTGGGGTAAAAGGTAAAGGAAAATGGATGCTTAAATATCTCTTAGGATTGATCTGTTTGGCATTTAGCCAACTTGCCACGGCGGATTCAAATGAGATCGCCCAAGCAAAAAATGTGATTGATACCATACTGCATGACAATAATGCCTTTGCAAAACATCACAAGCACCAATACTTTGAACGATTTGCGAAATCTCAACACCCTCGGGCAACGGTAGTCACATGCGCTGACTCGCGTGTGCACGACCAAGCACTTGAGCATGACCCAGATAATGATTTATTTATAGTTCGAAATATTGGGAATCAAATAACAACAGCGGAGGGCTCTGTTGAATACGGTGTGCATCATTTGCATACGCCATTATTATTGATTGTCGGGCACTCTGCTTGTGGTGCTATAAAAGCGGCTGGTGGTGACTATAAGAATGAATCCGTTGCGATTAAGAGAGAGTTATCTACAATAAAACTTAGTCATGCCATATCACCAGAGGATGAGCGAGAGGTGTTAAATGGCGTCATGGATAACGTCAATTATCAGGTAAATCTTGCACAGAAAAAATTTGATCTTGAATTAAAGCAAGGCCATTTAGTTATCATTGGTGCTGTGTATGATTTTACAAATGTGTTGAGTCATGGGGAGGGAAAGTTGACAATCACCAATATCAATGGTGACACTAACCCAAAACATATTAGAGAGTTTATCCGCTCAACTGAACACCATCGACCAATTTTAAAACAACAAAAATCATAATATGCATATTCACATTTTAGGCATCTGTGGCACGTTTATGGGCGGTATCGCGGTGCTTGCCAAGCAGGCCGGGCATCATGTTACCGGCTGTGATGCCAACGTCTATCCCCCCATGAGCACGCAGCTGGAAGCGCAAGGTATAGAACTCATTGAAGGTTTTTCACCTGACCAAACTCAACTAAATCCTGATATTTACGTGATTGGCAACGTGGTAACGCGCGGCAATCCACTCATGGAAGCCATCCTTAACCAAGGCTTGCCCTATATTTCGGGCCCGCAATGGTTGGCAGAGAATGTATTGCAAGGTAAATGGGTGATGGCGGTGGCGGGCACGCACGGTAAAACTACTACCAGCTCCATGTTGGCTTGGGTGTTGGAATATGCGGGGTTAGCCCCTGGCTTTTTAATTGGCGGTGTGCCCGAAAATTTTGGCGTGTCGGCGCGTTTGCCTCATGTGCCAGTTCAAGACAAAAACAGTATTTCTCCCTTCTTTATCATAGAAGCCGACGAATACGACACCGCCTTCTTCGACAAACGTTCCAAGTTTGTACACTACCATCCACGCACCGCAATTTTAAATAATCTTGAATTTGACCACGCTGATATCTTTGCCGATTTAGCGGCGATTGAAACGCAGTTTCACCATTTGGTACGTACCGTCCCGCAACAAGGTTTGCTGGTGGTGAATGGCCGAGAAGACTCCATGCAGCGCGTATTAGCGCGTGGTTGTTGGACACCGGTGGAATACTTTGCTGGCGAGCAAGACTGGCAAACGGCTAACTTAGCAGAGGACGGTAGTTTTGATGTGGTGCACCAAGGACAAACCCTAGGCCGCGTCACTTGGGATATGTTAGGCGACCACAACCGCATGAACGCATTGGCGGTGATTGCGGCAGCACGTCATGCTGGGGTGGCGGTGGAGACCACGATTGAGGCATTGGCAGCGTTCAAAAATGTGAAGCGCCGTATGGAAGTCAAAGGCACCGTCAAAGGCATCACTGTGTATGATGATTTTGCACACCACCCTACCGCCATTGATACCACGGTGGCAGGCTTGCGCCACAAAGTGGGCAAGGCGCGCATTTTGGCTGTTCTTGAACCGCGTAGCAACACCATGAAATTGGGTGTGATGAAAGATGCACTGCCAGCCAGTTTAAGAGAGGCCGATGTGGTGTACTGCTACGGTGCCAATTTGGGCTGGGATGCTGCCGAAGCACTTAAACCGATTGCGCATAAGGCGCAGACCTTTGATAATTTGGATATGCTGGTCAAAACCATTGTTGCAGCAGCCAAAGCGGGCGATCACATATTGGTGATGAGCAATGGTGGTTTTGGCGGGGTCCATCAAAAAATTTTAGATGGCTTAAAAGGGTAGCAAGCATTTGGCACGCAGTAAACCACAGCCAGCGACCGTAAAAACAACGGTCAAACAGCGCATGAAGCGTGACCCACTCTGGGTTGCGTTCTGGTTGTCGGTGCTGGTGCATGTGGTGATACTGAGTATTAAATTTCAGCCAGAACTCAAAAAATTCAAAGACCAATTGCCCACTATCGAAGTCATGTTGGTCAACTCTAAAACTAAAGATGCGCCTACCAAGGCAGATGTGCTGGCGCAGGCTAACTTGGATAGAGGTGGTAACACCGATGCCAATCGCAAGATGAAAACGGCGCTGCCCTCGCCCAACCAAAAGACGCAAGAAGTTAAACTGATACAACAGGCCGAGCCCAGTAGTGCCAAAAAATCTAGTCGCTTAAGCGCTGAAGAGCTGCGTGAGCAAAAGCAAGTGCAAGAGCTGGAAAAGCAAGCACAAGCCTTGATGACGCAAATCGAAGCTTTGCAAAAAGTACAATCGCAGCCCACACAGCAGGCCAGCGCTGCAGACCCTGAGGTGGGTAATCAACCAGCTACTTTAAAATCGCTGAATACAAGAGATTTAATTGCTTCAGCGAAAGAAATTGATCGACTAGAAGCCTTGATTGCCAAACAGCAAGACGAATATCAAAAACGGCCTAAACGTAAATTCATAGGTGCCCGTACGCAAGAATATAAATACGCGATGTATATCGAAGCTTGGCGTCAAAAAGTAGAGCGTATAGGCAATCTCAACTATCCGGCAGCGGCTAGAAATCAAAAGCTTTATGGACAGTTGCAAATGACGGTCTCGATTAAATCCGATGGCACTTTGGAGGAAATTAAGGTAAACCGCAGTTCAGGCCATAAAATCTTGGACGAAGCCGCCAAAAAAATCGTGGAGTTATCGGCACCTTTCGCAGAATTTCCTGCCGATATACGACGTGATACCGACATTTTGAGTGTGACTAGGACTTGGACGTTTACGCAAGAAGACGCTCTTTCCACCGAGTAATGCTTTTTCTATTGTTTTTATGCGGCGTTATTTTCGCTTGTCGTACTTGTTGTACTGTCTGCGCTCAAATGTCTTGCCCACTAATTTACGTATTGCTTTGCTATCGAAAATTTTTTTAAACTTATCGCTAATATTAGGTAAAAAATGACCAATCACTTTAAGCATCACGTATTTTTTTGTCTAAACCAACGCGATAACGGCGAAGATTGCTGCATGAAAAAAGGCGCTGAAGCAGCGTTTGACCACATGAAGGCCCGCGTTAAAAAGTTAGGTTTAAATGGTGAAGGCAAAGTCAGAATAAATCGCGCTGGTTGCCTAGACCGATGTGGTGAGGGCCCGCTCATGGTGGTATATCCCGAGGCGGTTTGGTATACCTTTGTCGATAACGAAGACTTGGATGAAATCATCGAAAGCCATTTGGTCAATGGCAAGGTCGTTAAACGCTTAATGGTGGATTAGCAAGTTTTAAAGCCTTACCAATCAAACAATTAAGACAATGCACATTCCACGTGTGCTTTTACGTTTGCAGTGAGTGTTTTTATTTGTTCGGCAGTTAATGGCTGTGTAGAGGTGTTGCGCACAGCCTCCCCCCAATGACTATTCGGAAAATGTTTGTCGGTTTCAAAGCGCGGAATCACATGCCAGTGCATATGTGGCGTTTTGTTGCCTAAACTAGCCAAATTGATTTTGTCAGGCTGGATTATTTCACGCACAGCCGTCTCTACCGCAAATACTACTTTCATGGTGCGTGCGCGGTCTTGCGGCGATAAATCGGTCATTTCTTTCACATGTGACAGTAACTCAACCCTGCAGTAGGCTGGATAATCAACATCTTGTAGTAATACCACACGGCAAAAATCATCATGCCACAATATTGGGTGCGGACTGGCTTGGCAAAGTGGGCATGAAGGCATTGCTATGACGCTTGTAGCATTCTATCCAAGGTTAATTTCGCCAATTCCGCCTCATGCTTAGGCACTTTGATTTGATTGACTACATTGCCCTCAGCTAAATTCTCTAAACACCACGCCAAGTGTTGCGGGTCAATACGTGCCATGGTCGAGCACTCACACACCACATGGCTCATAAACTGCACATGCTTGCCTTGCGGTTTCATTTGCTCAGCCAAGCGCGTGACCAAATTGAGTTCAGTCCCTACCAACCACTTGGTATTGGGGGGTGCTTCCGAAACGGTTTTGAGAATATATTCAGTAGAGCCCACGTAATCGGAGTTTAAGCACACTTCAAACGGTGCTTCGGGGTGGGAAATCACAAAACCATCTGGATGCAGTTTTTTAAAATGTTCAATGTTTTGTGGACGGAACATTTGGTGGACCGCACAATGGCCTTTCCATAGCAAGATTTTAGCGTTTTTAATTCGCTCGACTGTTAAGCCGCCCAAAGGCTGGTCAGGATCCCATACTGGCATTTGGTCCAGTGGAATACCCATTTTGTGACCACTCCAACGGCCTAAGTTTTGGTCTGGGAAGAACAGTACTTTTTCGCGTTGTTTAAAGCCCCATTCCAGAATTTTTGGGGCATTTGTGCTGGTGCACACAATGCCACCATGCTCACCACAAAAGGCTTTTAAATCGGCGGCTGAGTTGATATAGGTAATCGGCGTGATTTCTTCATCAAAATTGAGTACTTTATTTAACTCACGATAACTACGCTCAACCTTCGCAAGGTTGGCCATGTCCGCCATCGAGCAACCTGCGGCTAAGTCTGGCAGTATCACGATTTGTTCAGGGCGGCTCAAAATATCAGCCACCTCTGCCATGAAGTGCACACCTAAAAACACAATATATTCGGCATCTAAGCTATCGCAATATTTAGAAAGTTTTAGCGAGTCACCTGTGTAATCCGCATGACGGTAAACGCTCTCATGCTGGTAGTGATGCCCTAAAATCACCAAACGTTTGCCAAGTTTTTCACGGGCAGCCAAGATACGTGCTTGGCAATCGTCATCTTTGGCAGATTGAAACTTTTCAAATTTGATGGTGGCAGTTTGCATAATTCAACAGTCAAAATAGATAAGCAATATTTTACAACTTAATGGAATGGCTTGCTTAAGAAACGTGTTTATTCGAGGATATGCTGGGGTGATGCGATTAGCATTGAATGTGTAAAAGAATTAAAGAAAGACGGTTAAAGACGTTGCCCATATTGAGCCCCCAAACGTTTTAGGGCATCCACATTCGTCCATGAAAACACACGCTTCGCAGCCTCACGCCAATCCACCCATTGATATTGAGTATGCTCATTGGGCTCAAGGGTCACCGCTAGTGTGTCTGGCAATAATAAGCCAAATAAATGCTCGGTATTTTCGGTAACGCCAGGGGCGTAGCGGTGGCGCCAATGCGGGTAGATTTCGTACACATTGCTCGCTTGCCAATCTTGAAAGTCATAGGCCAAAGCATCTAATCCCGTTTCTTCTTTCACCTCGCGGATGGCTGCTTGATAAGGGGTCTCGCCTATTTCGATGCTACCTGTGACTGACTGCCAAAATCCGGGCTTGTCTGCGCGCTCCATCATCAGCACCTGCAAATCAGCGGTATGAATAAGCACTAAGGCAGACACGGGAATTTTATGCATGAGACATCTATGGTTGTTTAATAAACTTGTATTTATTTGGATAGGGCTTTGCTAGGTGCGTTGACCAAATTTTTTGGCAATTGAAACACCACGCTCTCGGTCACACCTTGCAACTCTCTGACCTGACTCGCCCCCATTTGTTGCAATTGGGCGATGACTTCTTTTACCAACACCTCTGGCGCAGATGCACCAGCAGACACCCCAATTTTTTGTTTACCTACTAACCATTCTTGTTTTAAAAAGCTGGCATTGTCCACCATGTAGGCTTCCACCCCTTGGTTTTGCGCCACTTCACGCAAGCGATTGGAGTTTGAACTGTTGGGCGAGCCGACAATAATCACCAAATCACAATCTTTGGCCATGATTTTCACCGCATCTTGGCGGTTTTGCGTGGCATAACAAATGTCGTCGCTTTTAGGGGCTTGAATGTTCGGAAAGCGCGTCTTAAGCGCATTAATCACTTGTGCCGCATCGTCCATGGAGAGTGTGGTTTGCGTCACAAAGGCTAATTTATTGGTATCTTTAACCTGTAGTTTTTCCACATCATCCGGCGTCTCCACCAAATACATGCCTTGCGCGTTGGGGTCGCCTCCCACCTGTCCCATGGTGCCCTCTACCTCGGGGTGGCCTTTATGCCCAATCATGACAATTTCTAGGCCTTCTTTACGCATTTTGGCCACTTCAATATGCACTTTGGTGACAAGCGGGCAAGTGGCATCATATGCCGTCAGGCCACGTGCATCAGCCTCAGCACGTACGGCTTTAGAAACGCCATGCGCACTGAATATGACGGTGCTACCGGTGGGGATTTTGTCCAAATCATCGACAAAAATCGCGCCTTTATCACGCAGTTGGTTCACCACAAATTTGTTATGCACCACCTCGTTACGCACGTAAATGGGGGCGCCAAATTTCTCTAGCGCTTGTTCCACAATAATAATGGCACGGTCTACCCCAGCGCAAAAGCCGCGTGGGTTGGCTAATACAATGTCGGGTAGTGTTTGATTGGATGGTGAACTCTGATTCGACTGGCTCATTTGTACTCTCTCGTGATTGCTCAGTGTGTGGCCGCATCGGGTATAATCACACCACTTTATATGATGTGCATGCACGCAATGGCTATGAAAAATACCGCAACACTGTTAATAACCTGTCCAGATGCAAAAGGCATCGTGGCAGCGATTGCTGATTTTTTGTATCAGCACAATGCAAATATTTTACACGCAGACCAGCATCAGGATGCAGAAAATAATCTGTTTTTAATGCGTGTGGAGTGGGATTTAGCGAATTTTAATGTGGATGAAGCTTCGTTCAGCCAAGCATTTTCGCCCATAGCTGCCCGCTTTAACATGACTTGGCAACTCAAGTTATCCCAACATAAAACGCGCGTAGCCATAATGGTGTCGCAATATGACCATTGCTTGGCCGATTTACTGCATCGACACAAAAGCGGTGAACTGGCATGCGAAATTCCACTCGTTATCAGTAATCACCGTGATACCGAAGCGCTGGTGAAGTTTTATGGCATTGATTTTCACTACTTACCAGTGACCAAAGAAAGCCCGACAACTAAAGCAAACAAGGCTGATGTAGAAGCGGCACAGTTTAAATTGTTTGAACAATACGATATCGATTTAATCGTATTAGCGCGCTACATGCAAATTTTGTCGCCCGATTTTGTAGCGCGTTATCCGCAAAAAATCATCAATATTCACCATTCCTTCTTACCTGCGTTTATAGGTGCACGCCCTTACCATCGCGCATTTGAACGCGGTGTAAAACTGATTGGTGCGACCAGTCATTACGTGACCGAAGTGCTGGATGAAGGCCCGATTATTGAGCAGGATATTGACCGTATCTCGCATCGAGACCAAGTAGAAGATTTGATTCAGAAAGGTCGAGATTTGGAGCGTGTGGTGCTCTCAAAAGCGGTGCGCTGGCATATAGAAAACCGTATATTGCTTTACGCGAACAAAACGGTGATTTTTGACTAATCGAATCACTAAACAAAAAAGCGAGCGCTAAGCTCGCTTTTTTATTGTTGGTGTTTTAAGGGAGCAGTTTTTCCAGTGCAAACAGTTGTTCGATGCTTTCCCGCTGGCGAATGAGGTGGAAATTTTCACCGTCGACCATAATCTCGGCAGCGCGGGCACGCGTGTTGTAATTGCTGGCCATGCTCATTCCATAAGCGCCAGCAGATTTGACGGCGAGTAAATCGCCCTCTTTGATATTCAATGCACGGTCACGTCCCAAGAAGTCGCCACTTTCGCATACTGGGCCAACAATTTCGTAATTTGCTTGCGCACCATCGCGTGGCTGCACTGCAACAATATCGTGATACGCATCATACAACGCTGGTCGCATGAGATCGTTCATAGCAGCATCGACAATGGCAAAGTTTTTGGGTTTATCCACATCATCCGCATTGCCCATTTTCAGGTATTCCACCTTGGTCAGCATCACTCCGGCATTACCAACCAGCGCACGGCCTGGCTCAAACAACACTTTTAGATTGCGACCGGCCAGCTTTTGCAATATGGCTTGGGTGTAGTCGCCAAATGCAGGCGGTGTTTCGTCTGAATAGGTGATGCCAATCCCGCCGCCCACATCAATATGCGTAATATGAATACCTTTGCTTTCTAAGTGGTCAATCAGGCCAAGTACGCGATCAAGCGCATCCAAAAATGGCGAAAGTTCTGTGATTTGGGAACCAATATGACAATCTACGCCATGAATCGATATGTTTGGCATGTTGGCGGCTTGCTCGTAAAGTGCAATTGCACTCTCAAAAGCAACGCCAAACTTATTGTTTTTGAGCCCGGTAGAAATATACGGGTGTGTTTTGGCATCTACGTTAGGGTTTACCCGTAAAGAAACGGGCGCTACTTTGCCCATGCTGCCTGCGACGGCATTCAACCTGTGCAGTTCGCTTTCAGATTCGATATTGAAACACAAAATGCCAGCATTCAAGGCTGTGCGCATTTCTTCATGGCTTTTGCCTACACCTGAAAACACGACTTTTTTTGGATCGCCACCTGCCGCCAACACACGTGCCAATTCACCACCGGAAACAATGTCAAATCCGGCCCCTAATTTTGCAAACAAATTCAAAATAGCTAAGCTAGGGTTGGCTTTTACAGCAAAGCAAATCAAATGATTTGCGTTTGTGAGTCCTGCTTGAAACTGCTTGAATGCATCTGTCAACGCTGCTTTTGAATACACATAACAAGGTGTTTGGTATTGCTCGGCAATGGTGGTTAATGAAACTTGTTCGGCACAGAGTGTGCCGTTTTTGAATTGAAATGAACTCACGGTAATGACTTAAAAATAATAGTTAGTAACTTGAAGACGGCGCGGTTGGTGCTGGTTGCGGCGAAACCTCTGGCGTATCTTGCGGATATTGCTGCTCCGGAATGTATAACGGCCCTTTGGTGCCACAGGCGGAAAGCAACATCAAGAGTAGTGATAAAAAGGCAGCTTTGGCATAAAAGTTACGCATAGTGACACACCATGAATCGCATAAGAGTAAGCCGAAATTTTATCATTAATGATTATAAATCAGTGATTAATATCAAGAACAGAACCGTTTATATCCCTTAATTTACCGATTGTCGGATGCCAGTAGACTTTCAAACAATGTATTTGGCATGATAAGAATGTGTAATTGGGGAGTATTAGAATGGTTAAAAGTCCAGTTTTAAAAAGTGGGTTGTTTATAGAGTGCGCTATGCAAAATATACGCAATCAGCAAAAAGGATTTACTTTACTTGAACTGATGGTGACCTTTGCGATTATTGCCATTCTTGCAACAATCGCTATTCCGGCTTACTCAGAATACGTTAAGCAAGGCAAAGTGGCTGAGGCCACCTCAACACTTGCTGACCTAAGAATTAGAACTGAGCAGTATTTTCAAGATACCCGTACTTATGTAAATGCACCATGCACACCCGCCCCTGGTACAACTAAACATTTTGATTTTGTTTGTAATGCGGACGCCACCACCTACACTATTACTGCGACTGGAAAAGCAGATCAGGACTTAAGTGGGTTTGAATTCACGATTAACCAAGACAACTTAAAAACCTCGAAATATGAAGGTGCCACAGGTGCCACCTGTTGGATTACCAAAAAAGGTGGAACATGTTAGTGGTCAAGACATACTCGCATGTTCGGGGCTTCAATATGATTGAGCTTGCTGTAGTGATGGGCGTGATAGCTATCGTCACTACAGTTGCGTTTCCAAGCTTTATGTCCATGATAGGAAATGCCCAAATGCGTGGCGTTGGTGAGTCTTTTAAGAACGGGCTGCAATTGGCACGTGCTGAAGCGGTTACACGCAATCAGCAGGTTAGATTCAAACTGAATGCCGACAACTCTTGGGAAGTCGGTTGCGTGACTGTGGTGGGCGATACGGATGGTGATGGCGTAGAAAATTGCCCGTCTATTATCATGCGTAAAGCAGCAAAAGAAGGCTCTAGCAGTAATATTGCTGTAACTCGGGTAGGGAGTGACAACGTTATTTTTAATGGTTTTGGTAACCGAGCAACCATCGCTGGGCAACTATCAGAAATTAATATTGATAACACCAGCATGAGTGAGACTACCAAAAGAAAGATTCGCGTGATTCTACCCTTTGGTGGTTCGGTCAGAATGTGCGAGCCCGCAATTACAGAACCTACAGATCCAAGAAAGTGTTAAGTGAGTATGAAAAGAAAACATTTTAAAAGTAAAGAATCTGGCTCAGTGCTGATTGAAGCGCTGGTATCAGTGCTAATTTTTTCCATGGGAATTTTGGCGCTAGTAGGTTTACAAGGGGCCATGGTTAAAAATAGCTCAGATGCAAAATATCGTTCGGATGCCAGTTTTATTGCCCAAGAGCGTTTGGGATTGATGTGGACAGACCCCACCAATGTAGCCAACTATGTTGAGGATGAAACCCCTGTCGCCCTATTGCCCAACGGAAAACGCACCGTCACAGTTGGCCCAAGAAGGTTTGCCACAGTAACGGTAACATGGCAGGCGCCAGGTATGGACCCGCATCAGTATGTGACTTCCGCTTACATTAGCGCAGCCAATTAAACATAAAGATAAATGCTATGAACAATACGCAACGAGGGTTTAGCTTGATTGAACTGATGATAGGTCTTGTCATTGGTTTGATTGCTACTTTGGTCATTACCAATGTGTTTAGCAAATTTGAACAACAAAAACGTGTGACTACCGGTGGTGCAGATGCACAAACCAATGGCTCTATAGCTTTGTATACCATGCGCCGTGAGATTGAAAACGCAGGTTACGGCCTGCCTGTGTTCAATCAAGATATTACCCCGTTACGTTGCCCGATCAATGTGACTTATGACCATGATGTTAATGGCGCCACGCCAGAGATTGGACTCTCACCCGTTGTGATAATTGACGGTGGGGCGGGCAGCGATAACGTCGTAGTGCGTTATGGCTCAACGATGAAGAGTGGAGCAAGTGTTGAGATTCAATCAGTGCCGGATCCAACGCCTACGCTTCAAGTGCCAACAGCTCTTGGTTGCACTAAGAACGATACAGCCTTGGTGATTCAAGAAATCTCAACGACCACGCTCAGATGTGCCATGGGGCGCGTTACCGAAGTGGCAACCGCACCTAACCAAAGAATTAAATTAACGAATATTTCACCATCAGGAACAGCCGTACCTGTCACAGCAGGTTTCAAAGTTGCCTGTATGGGTGCTTGGAATGAAACTAATTTCCGACTAACGAATAATCAGTTGATGAGAACCGGTGCAACTGTGGCGCCGGCTAATCCTGATGAGACTGCTTTACCGGATGCTACGGAGTTTCCAGTGGTGTCGGATATTGTGAGTATTCAAGCGCAGTATGGTGTATCTCAGGTTGATACAAGTAATTTGGTCACGCAATGGGTGGATGCAACTGGCATCTGGAGTGCAGGTGCGATGACCGTAGCTAATCGTAATCGTATTAAAGCCGTCAGAGTGGCTGTAGTTGCGCGCAACTCACTGAGAGAACAGATGCCAGTAAGTCAAAGCTGCGACGGCGTTGCCGCTGGCTTGGCGCGTGTTTGTATTTGGAATGAAACTACAAACGTTAATTTAGCCGCAGATGCTAATTGGCAAAATTATCGATACAAAGTTTACGAAACAGTTATTCCTTTAAGAAACGTATTGTGGAATAGAATCGCGTTCTGTGGAGGTACGCCATGCTAAATAGCCGTAATAAATCTACACAGCAAGGACTAGTGCTTTTTGTGGCGTTGATGGCGTTGGTGGTGATGTCTCTGGCAAGTGTGGCACTCATTCGATCTGTGGATACCAGCAGCCAAATTACTGGTAACCTGGCGTTTAAACAAAGCACATCCATTACATCTAGCTACGGTCTTGAGGCAATGGCCGATACGATTGGTAGTCAACTCAAAATCTACGCCACCACAAACGACCCCGCCAACGGCTTTTATGCAGTGTGTACAACATTTGATAACGGTGCTACAGGCCAGTGCAATGGTGAAAATTTAGTACAAGATGCCACTTGGACAGATGCAAATAGCAAATTAGCCACCGGTGCAGGTATAGCCGATGGTAAAGACCCTTACGGAAACACAATTCGCTACATAGTGGAGCGGATGTGCAATCAGGCAGGAAATTCAAGTGTCGACAATTGCTTAATGGCGACAAGCCCAACGGACACATCATCAAAAAACGTGGTGGGTTTAGGCTCTCCAATATTACAGCCCATCAGCGAGCCATTACCGCTTTACCGCGTGACGGTGCGCATTACCGGACCTAAAAATACAACTACTTATGTACAAGCATTTGTCTCTTAACGAGGTATAAACATGAATTCATCTATCAAACAAAACTTACTAATATCACTAAGCTTTCTGTTTGCCCTTGGCTTTTCTAATGGTGTCAGCGCTGCAAACCATGTGGAGATTTCAAGTACCCCTTTGGTTAACTCAGGCACTTCGGATGTGTTGCCAAACATTATGTTTGTGTTGGATAACTCAGGGAGTATGGCAAGGGAATATACGCCAGATTGGGCAACGGCATCCTCTAATTGGCTTGAGAAAAACGGTACCTACAATACGCAGTACTATAATCCAAATATCACTTATACTCCTGCCGTAAAATACGACGGTGTCTCGATGGGAAGCCAATTATCACCATGGACTTCTGTAAAGAATGATGTCACTGATACTGGCGCGACAAAAGGGGGTACCGTTAGCCTTGTGGGGAATGCGGAATATTATCTATATGTACCCGGTGAGTATTGCACTACACAGGCACTCACTTCTTGCATTATAAGCAATGTGCCAACTGCTACTTATAAATTTCCTGCTCCTATTCGTTGGTGCAATAATGGTACAAATGCTACAACAAGAAATTTAACAAGTACAACAGCATGCCAATCTATAAGAGTAGACGGCTCTTTTACAAGTCATAGACAGCCGAGATCGACCTATACTTTGACCTTTAATGTTTCAGGTTCCACAACCGTAAGTAGCGTCAAAATCAACAATATTGAAATCTTAAGGCAGTCAGTTAGTGCAAATGGCTCATCAAACATTGCAGCAGAAGTCTACGATGAACTTTGTAGAAGTGGCGTCACGGGCGGTCAATGTCAGTTAACCAATAACGTGCGAGTTAGTCTCTCCAGCGGTACAATCACATTTAGGTCGTTTGCAGGTCAACCGCTCAATCCAGCTTCCCCAGTTCAAGTGAAGCTGACTAATGGCACCGCCACAGGGGCAGTTGTAACACCTAATGCAAATGATGTGGCTGGTAGCTTAGCGTATGTCGACATTGTTAATAGTATTAACAGTTACACAGTTCCAGGAGAAACTACCAAAGCCGTTGATCGAACAGACTGTGCTGGCACTGTGTGTACCTATGCAGAAGAAATGACCAACTACGCTAACTGGTACACCTACTATCGCACACGTATGCAAGCCATGAAAACTGCTGCTAGTATTGCGTTCAAAGGGATTGATAATCGGTATCGCGTTGGTTTTATCACCATATCCAGTCAATCTAGCAATTATTTACCCATAGCCAAATTTGAATCTGGTAGTAATGGGCAAAAAAGCAAGTGGTATAAGCAGTTGTATGTCACATCTCCTGATGGGGGTACACCATTGAGGTCAGCGCTGTCTATTGTGGGTAGGATTTATGCTGGCAAAAAGCCCATAGGTAGTGCCGATCCAGTCGAGTACTCCTGTCAGCAAAACTTTGCGCTTCTCACCACCGATGGTTATTGGAACACTGATTATCCATCTGATGTTAAGGACATTAAAGGGAACGCAATTGGTAATTTAGATAAAACATCACCACGGCCGATTTATGAAGGTCCTACAGCAACATCAGGTAGCTTAGCGGATGTGGCCAAGTATTATTTTGATACGGATATTCGCAATCAAACAGATTTCAATAACTGTAGTAATGGCACAGCAGGCAGTAATGTGTGTGGTACTGCTGATGATCATCCTAAACAAAATATGGTGACGTTGACACTGGGCTTAGGCATAGACGGCACATTGTTATATACCGACGATTATAAGGATCAATCTTCTGGCGATTTCGCTAATATCAAGAGTGGCTCAGCAAACTGGCCGGATCCAAGAACTGCAGATAGGACTGTAGCAGCTGAAAACGGCACTCGTATTGACGATTTGTGGCATGCTGCAGTCAACGCGGGTGGTACCTACTACAGTGCCAAAAACCCTAAATTACTTAGAGACTCCCTGATTAAAGGTTTGTCTGAAATTAAGAGTGTGTTTGGTGCGGGTTCAGCAGCTGCAGCAAGTAGCTTGGCACCGACCACGGGGGACAACTTCCAATATGTAGCCAGCTATCGCTCTGTTAAGTGGACAGGTAACTTAGAGGCTAGAACAGTGGACGTGCAAACCCTCAAAACCAGTGAAAAAGCGGTTTGGTGTGCAGAAAATGTCGCTGGTGGTACTTGTACAGCGCCAGCCACATTAAAAGCTGTAACTTCTGGTGGAGTACAAACTTTTTATTGTGAAACTCCTGGATCGAACACCGATGCGTGTGGTGACATTGGAGGGCAGTTAGGCACAGGCGGCACTGCGGATGCTTGTTATGTAGAAGTGAGCACCACTTGTACAGGTAAGATGTCTACTTTAGTTTCGGAAGCTACTGATAATCGCAAAATTTTTGTAAATAATGGTGGAGCATTAACTAACTTTACAGCAGGTGCATTAAGCCCGTCGGCACAAACTGCCTTTGTTAATGGCTATGACAACCTAAGTCAGTTTGCGGACTTTACAACCACTCAACAAAATAACAGTAATAAGGTCGCAAACTTGGTGAGTTTTCTTCGTGGTCAATCCCAGTTTGAGAACCGTAACTCGAATCCAGACCCAGAAAAACGCCTATTCCGTGCAAGAGAGGCTATCTTGGGGGATATTACGCAATCTAAACCTGCTTATCTTAAAAAGTCACCATTGAATTACGTAGACCCTGGTTATACAGCGTTTAGGGATTCAGTTGGCCCAAGCAGACAAGGTACTGTGTTTGTAGGCGCAAACGATGGTATGTTGCATGCCTTTAATGCGGATAATGGAGTTGAAATGTGGGCGTTTATTCCAACCCCGGTCATAAAAAATCTACCAAAATTGGCTGATAGGGATTACGCAATCAAACACCAAAATTATGTCAATGGTAACCCTTACTTAGCAGATATTTGCGTGGCTGGTTGTGATACGGCAAGCGCACAATGGAAGACCATTCTGGTAGGTGGTCTAAACGGGGGTGGTCGTGGTTATTACGCTTTGGACGTTACCGACCCAACCAGCCCATCCATGCTTTGGGAGTTCACTGCCGATAACGATAGTAGCCTAGGCTATACCTTTGGTGAGCCGGTGGTGACAAAGCTAAGTGCCGGCACTAATGCTGGCAGATGGGTTGTACTGCTTACCTCTGGTTATAACAATGGCACATTGGATAATGATGGTGTTACCTCAAATAATCCTGTGGGTAATGGTCAGGGCTATTTATATGTACTTAATGCGTTTAATGGAGCACTAATTTCTAAAATTGGCACGGGTGCTGGTTCGCCATCCGCGCCGAGTGGTCTTGGAAAAATTGCAGCCTTCGCAAACGATGCATTCAAAAATAACTTCGCTACTTATGCTTATGCCGGTGATCTTGACGGTAGTTTATGGCGATTTGATATTAATGGAAACGTTGTAAAATTGGCAACGTTGAGAGACCCGAGTGGTGTACCACAACCCATCACTACAGCGCCACAACTGGGTTTAATTAACAAAAAACGTGTGATTTTTGTGGGCACTGGTAAATACTTGGAGCAAGAGGATTTAATCAGCACCCAAGTGCAGTCTGTGTATGCCATCAAGGATGATGACGTTGCTGCTGAAATTTCTAGCCTAAGAGGCGGCGGATTAGTCATGCAAACGCTCAGTACCGATGGGGATTTCAGAACATCCACATCAGAAAGTGTTGACTTCGGTACCGGCTTTGGTTGGATGGTGGATTTCCCTGCCGGCGAACGTGTTAATGTAGACCCATTACTTTTAAATGGTGTCTTATTAATGCCAACCACAGTGCCTAATAGCACAAGTTGCTTGGGTGGTGGATATGGCTGGTTTAACTACTTTAATTACAAAACAGGCGGCTCACCGATTATTGCTGGTGGCGTGGTATCAGAAAAGCTGAATACCCCAGCGGTTGGCTTTAACATTGTGTACGATCAGGACCGTAAACCAGTAGTTTCTGTGGTGGAAAGTAACGATCCAACACCGCATCATTTGAAAAACAAAGATGTGGCGGCCAATTCTGATGCAACAAGAGAAACAGTGTATGAGAAGTATGACGATGGAACTTACGGTAGACGTTCAATCTGGCGTGAGCTAATCAGATAATAAATCATTAAAATCATTTAAACGCCTTGGAAACAAGGCGTTTTTTTATGTTTATTTATCTAGCAACTTTGCAGTAATTAGACCATTCACTACACCAAAGAACAGTGCAGCTAACGCAAAAACCGGAACCAACACCATGACGCTACCGTGAGGAATGAGTAAAAGCCTGACCAAGATGAGCTGCCCTGCAATATGAGCAAAAGCAGCCAATATGCTTAATGTGATGACGCTAAAATAGCGTTTGGGTAGCCTGACAGCAATTGTGAGTGCAACCAAACTAAGTACTGCGCCGCTTAGGCTAAGTAAAAATGTTGGCGTTAAAAACTGACCCAGTAGCAAGCTACTTGCGAACACCCTTAGTAAACTGACCCATACAGCGGCTTGAATGCCATAACGTTGCAACACATAAAGCACTACGATATTGGCAACCCCTGGCTTTACCCCGGGTAATGGTGAAGGAAATGCGGATTCAATTAAATGCAGCCCAATCGCAAATGCGGTGAGTTTCGCAATGCGATGGTCTTCATCTGTTGTTTGAAAATGTAGCTGCGGCATCAGTAATTGAGCGTGTCAAAAGCGGCTTTTGCACCAGTCAGTTCGATACTAATTTGATTGGGGATGCAGATGGCAGTTTGATTGGCATGAGAGAGCCAGCCTTGATGAACACAATACTGGTTATGGCAGGGTGAATGCTTAAAACGCACTTTACCCTGTTGAATTTCAATGACAGATTTACCCAATTTGCCTGCAACGGTCAGTGTTTTGGTTTGCATCAAGCTGTATTCCCCAAGTACAGCATTTCCAGCGCGAATGCGCAGTGTTGCTGCTGGTTGGTGTGACCAAAGTGTCGCAAAACTGATCACTATCAACCCTAAGCTAAGTAAGATAATGCACCAATCCCCTAATAAAGGTTTGGGGAAGTTATTGAAGTGTGCGGACACGTTTTTTTGCGTCTTCATCTAGCCATTCTAGACGTTGTTGCATTTCTGGTGTGGCCAAGATTTGACCATCTTCTTGGATGACCAATACGTTGGATACCTCCATCTTTTTTGCAAACTCTGCTTTATTTGAAAGCTCGCTGATAAAAATTGGTTTAGAAGCAACATCAGACAATACCCCTGCACGTGCCCCGGGTGGTATCAACACAGTGACAGATTGCGTACCTTGAGCTGGCTCGCCAGTGCGTGGGTCAATAATGTGGCAGTAACGTTTACCGTCTAGTATAAAAAACCGCTGGTAATCACCAGAGGTGCCAATGGCCCAGCCGCTCTCCAAGGCAATGGTGGCAATGGCATCTGGTTTTCTAGGATGTTGAATGCCTACAACCCAAGGCCTATCACCATGCTTGCCAAGGGCAATCACATTGCCGCCAATGTTGATCAAGGCATTTTCTACATGAAACTCGTTGAGTAGCTTAAGTCCAACATCTAACGCATAACCTTTGGCATACCCTCCTAAGTCCAGTTTCACATGGGGGTTATTGCTAGTAATTTGCCGGCCATTCATCACAACATCCGTCATTTTGGGTTGCTCTGCTAGTAGGGCTTCCAGTGTGGTTTGGTCCGGTGAGACAGCGGTAAATTCGTCGCGCTGAAATCCCCAAACCTTGATTAATTTACCGATGGCAGGGTTAAATAGACCTTCGGATTGAATGGAAAGCTGGGTAGCATCTTGGATGATATTCACAATATCTGGCTCAATCAGCTTGGGTCTGTTCTCAGTAAACGTGCGGTTGATACCATTGATTTCACTGGGTTTCCATGCATGTAAGCGATTATGGATTTGTTGAAACTCACGCGTGATCTGACTAGTAATCTGCTGTGCCTGACTTTCCTCCTCTCCGTAAATGGAAATGTCTACCAGCGTCCCAAACACATAGGTTTGCGTGTGGTAAAGCGGGTCTAATTGAATGCTGCAGCTGAGTTGCGTGAAGCAGGTAAGAAGCAAAATAAAGTAGCGCATAAGCGCTATGATAGCCGGACTAACGCGTTCCTTCCAGCGCAACCATTTCCTCTAGCGCTTTAACCCAAAGGTCAGCCGGATTGCAGTCGGTTTGTGCAGCGATTTCCACCATGCCGGTTGGGCTGGTGACATTGATTTCAGTGAGGTGCTCACCAATCACATCCAGCCCAACTAAAAATAAGCCTTCTGCTTTAAGTGTTTTACCCACGGTACGTGCAATTTCCCAGTCGCGCTCCGTTAGTGGTTGCGCCACACCTTTGCCGCCAGCTGCCAAGTTGCCACGTGTCTCGCCAGGTTTGGGAATACGTGCCAATGCATAAGGTGCAGGCTCGCCGTTGATGACTAAAATACGTTTATCGCCTTGCTTGATGGCGGGCAAATAGCGCTGCGCCATGATTGTGCGTTGCTCGTATTCGGTAACCGTTTCCAAAATCGCACCTATATTGGGGTCTTGCTCGGTCAAGCGGAAAATGCCACTTCCCCCCATGCCATCCAGCGGTTTGACGACAATATCTTGATGTTGCGCCAGAAAATCACGAATACGCGCGTTATTATTGGTAACCAAAAATTCCGGTGCAAATTGCGGAAATTTGGCCACAGACAGTTTTTCGTTCCAGCTGCGAATCGCTGTTGGATTGTTCAGCACGCCCGCACCTTGTTGTGCGGCAAGCTCTAGCAAATAGGTGCTATATAAGTATTCGTTATCAAAGGGCGGGTCTTTGCGCATCAGCACCGCATCAAATACGCTGGGTAGATAGTGTTCGCTAGCGCCTAATTCATACCATGATTCGTTTGCTGTGAGTGATAATACATTGGCGCGCACATGCACTGAGGCTTGCTGTAAATACAGATCATGCTGCTCGCACACAAACAAGCTGTGGCCGCGCGCTGCCGCCGCGCGCATCATCGCAACGCTGGTGTCTTTGTAAGACTTAAGCTGGTGAATCGGGTCAATGATGAACAGTAGCTTCATGATGCGCCTTGCGTAAATTCAATATGGATTACTGATTCAATGGATCTTGCTCTTCCAACTCAATGGCTGCTGCCAGCAAGGCTAAGCGTGCCACCACGCCGTAGGCATAAAAGCGATTGGGCGGCGCGTCTGGTAAGCCTGCACAGTCTGGCAACGTACAGGGCTTTTCAAAGGCCAGTGGCACAAAATGCATGCCAGGAGCGTTAAGATTCTCATCAACAGCACGCCCGGTATGCACACGGTAAAAGCCACCAATCACAAAGTGGTCCATCATATACACCACTGGTTCAGCCACCGCGTCGTTAATGCTCTCAAAAGTGTAAACACCTTCTTGAATAATCACTTCGGACACTTGCATGCCTTCTTTGACCACTGACATTTTATTGCGGGTTTTGCGGTTTAAGTCACGTACATCATCCGGAGATTTCACGGTCATGATGCCCATGCCATAAGTACCGGCATCAGCTTTAACAATCACAAACGGCTCTTGTGTGATGCCATATTCCGCATATTTGGCTTTAATTTTAGTCAGCAGCTCATCCACTTTTTGTGCCAAACATTCTTCACCGGTACGCGCGTGGAAATCAATCTCACCACAGGTATCAAAGTAAGGGTTCAATATCCATGGGTCTATGCCTAAGAGTGTGGAAAATTCATCAACTACTCGGTTGTAAGCTTCAAAGTGTTGCGATTTTCGGCGTGTGGACCATCCGGCATGCAGAGGTGGAATCAGGTTTTGCTCTAAGTTTTGCAGAATCGGCGGAATGCCGCCTGATAAATCGTTATTTAGCAGCACGGCGCAGCTATCAAAGGCTTCATAGGTTACGCCATCCAAACTACTTTGCTTGAGCACGATGCGGTTTTTCTCACGTACAACTGGTTCCAGCACTAGGCTATGACCATCATGCGTTTCCAAACGTGTAATGGTCGTAATCTCCGGAGAAATGCTGCCGATGCGCACATCTAATCCTGCAGCACGCATGATATTGCTCAATTCATACACATTGCGCAAATAAAAGGTATTACGCGTATGGTTTTCGGGAATAATCAGCAAGCGTCTCGCTTCTGGACAGATTTTTTCTACCGCCACTTGTGCGGCTTGTACGCTTAAGCTTAAGAATTCTGGATTGAGGTTGTTAAAGCCTCCCGGGAACAAATTGGTGTCGACCGGCGCCAGCTTGAAACCAGCGTTACGCAAATCAACCGAGGCATAAAACGGTGCGGCGTATTCTTGCCATTGGCTACGAAACCAATGTTCAATTTGCGGCATGGCCGCCAACATGCGCTTTTCTAAGTCTAGTAATTGGCCGTTTAATGCAGTGGTTAGATGGGGCACCATAGTGTTTGTTATCCAAAAAATTGATTATTTATTATGGATGGCGTCTGCACGTCACTTATTCAAGTGTGCTTAGCGTACTCTTTTTGTTAGATTTAGACCACTGCGTGCGCTTGCAGGTCAGCATGGTAACTACTTCTGACCATTGGGCCACTGGCGGCGTTATCAAAGCCCATTGCATCTGCTTGGGTTTTTAAGTAGTCAAACGTAGCAGGTTCAACATAACGCATCACTGGTAAATGGTGCACGCTAGGCTGTAAATATTGACCGAGTGTGAGCATGCTGACTTGGTGCGCTCTTAAGTCTTGCATCACCGCTATAATTTCTTCATCGGTTTCGCCCAAACCAAGCATCAAGCCAGATTTAGTGGGAATGTGCGGGTACATCTCGCTAAATACTTTGAGCAGATTGAGTGAGTTTTGATAGTCTGAACCTGGCCGTGCTTGTTTGTATAAGCGTGGCACGGTTTCCAGATTGTGGTTCATCACATCGGGTGGCGCTTTGCGCAATATTTCTAGCGCGACATCTAAACGCCCACGAAAATCCGGCACTAAAATTTCGATTTTGATGTGCGGCGAGTATTTACGAACGGCTTGAATACAATCAACAAAGTGTTGCGCACCGCCATCCTTCAAATCGTCACGGTCTACTGAAGTAATCACAACATATTTCAGCCCCATTTGCGCAATGGTGCGCGCTAAATTTTCCGGTTCGTTCACATCCGGTGGCAATGGCTTGCCGTGCGCTACATCACAGAATGGGCAGCGGCGTGTGCAAATGTCACCTAAAATCATAAAGGTCGCGGTGCCGCCACTAAAACATTCGCCGATATTGGGGCAACTGGCTTCTTCACACACCGTATGCAGATTGTTCTCGCGCAATACACGCTTAATCTCTTGAAAGCGTGCTGAATCCGGCACCTTCATGCGGATCCACTCGGGTTTACGCAACATAGGTTGCGGCACGATTTTAATAGGGATACGTGCCGTTTTTTCGGCATCTACTTCCTTGACACCCGCGATTTTCTTAGCGGGTGGCGTGACATTTATCGGGTCGGCCATGCGTTTAATTTCTTTTCTAATATGGAGAGTAAGGCCTCTCCTATTTCTGTCAGAGTGGCTTGGATACCAAGCGCTTTGGTTTGCGTCATGCTTAAGCCGGCATATCCACAGGGATCAATGGCCTCAAATGGCGTTAAATCCATGTCGATATTCAAACTCAAACCATGATAACAGCATTGGTTTTTTAAGCGTAATCCCAGAGAAGCAATTTTTTTGGCATCGACATAAACGCCGGGTGCGTCTGGCTTTGCTACCGATGCTACGCCATACAATGTCAGCACTTCTATCAAACTTGTTTCTAAGATGGTGACAAGCTGTCGAACATTCAAGCCACGTCGAGCTAAATCAATCAAACAATAAATGACGAGTTGGCCGGGGCCGTGATACGTGATTTTACCGCCACGGTCTACCATCACCACAGGAATGTCATTGTAAGGTAAGCGCACACCTTTGCGGTTGAGCCCTAGTGTGTATACCGGCGGGTGCTCGGTTAACCATAGTTCATCTGCAGTATCGGCCGTTCTGGTTGCAGTAAGCGTTTGCATAGCTTGCAACGTGGTTGGGTAATCCGTCAGCCCTAATCGTTTAAGTTGAATGTCCATGACGTTCAAGGTGGCCGTGCAGGCTTGCCGCCAAAAGATTAAAGCACCACTTTCACCATGGGGTGAGCCGTTAGCGTGCGGTAAATATCATCCAATTGTGGCTTGGAGGTGACATAGACCAAGCAGGTCAGGCTGATGTATTTGCCACCAGCGCTGCCGCGCATCTCAATTAAATGCGCCCCAAAATCTGGGATGTGTTGCTGGATGGCTTGCGTGATGGCTGAGGTGAAGTCTGGGTGCGTCTCGCCCATCACCTTGATGGGGAAGTTACACGGAAACTCAATCAGCGTTTCCTGCGAGCTTGGGTCAATATCGGCCATATTATTGCAGCATCAGTTTGATGCTATCTAACATACGACTAAAGAAGCCACCCGCTTCGACCGCTTTAACCGCAATCAATGGCCGCTCGGCTAATTGTTTGCCATCTAAAGTAAAGGTGATTTTACCGATGACTTGCTTGGCTTTCACTGGTGCAATCAATGGTTGCTGGCTGGTCATGCTGGCTTTAACGCGAGCATAATCGCCTTTTGGTAGAGAAAAATAGACGTCTTGCGCAACCGTAGCATTAACCAGTTTCTCGTTGCCTTTCCAAACGCGTAATGCATTAATCGGCTGGCCTTGTCTGTATACCAAAGTGCTTTCAAAAAACTGAAAGCCGTAATTAAGGAGTTTTTGGCTTTCAATCGCTCGCGATGCTTCTGACACCGCACCCAGCACGACAGAAATCAGGCGGGTATCGCTACGCTTAGAGGATGCAATCAAACAATAACCAGCAGATTCGGTATGGCCTGTTTTCATGCCATCCACATTAGCATCCAACCACAATAATCGGTTGCGGTTAGGCTGTGTGATTTTGTTAAAGGTGAATTCCTTCATGGAGTACAGGCGTTTGTAATCTAAAGGGAAATCACGGATGAGCGCGCTGGCTAACAAAGATAAATCGTAGGCTGTTGTGTAATGTTGCGCATCGGGCAGGCCGGTCGCATTCATGTAATGTGTGTTCTTCATGCCCAATTTAGCGGCTTTTTTATTCATTAAGTCGGCAAACTGTTCTTCAGACCCTGCAATGCCTTCTGCTAATGTGATGGAGGCGTCGTTACCGGATTGAATAATCAAGCCATGCAAGAGCTCGTCCACGGTCACTGGTTTGTTTGGTTCGATGAACATTTTCGAGCCTTCAATTTTCCAGGCTTTTTCGCTGACGGGTAACGTTTGATCCAGTTTCAAATAGCGGTTTTGAATGGCTTCAAACGCAAGATATGCCGTCATGATTTTAGTTAGCGATGCGGGCTCAACGCGCTCATTTTGTTTAAAGCCGGCCACGATGGTGCCGCTGTTGTAGTCCTTGAGAATATAGGCATTCACCGCTAAGTTTGGTGGTGGTGTGACTTCCGCATGAACGCTGGCAACCAGCAAACTACTAAGCATGAAAAATAAAGTTTGGATCAGTGTGCGCATAATTGAATCGTTATTGTGTGTGAATAATACTGTTGATATTGAGTCTTTGCTTGATGTCTGCCGCAATTTGACTAGCTTTGTTTCTAGAGGCGTAAGGGCCTAATTTCAAGCGATATATCTGACTATTATACACGTGGTTAATATCTTGACCGTTTGCGATGCCAAGGTTTTGAATTTTTTGCTTGAGGGCGCTGGCGTTGGCTTCTAATTTAAATGCACCGACTTGCACAAAAAATTGTTGTAAAGTAGTTTGCAGGGAACTGCTAGATGCACTGTTACTGGATGTGGTGTTGCTTGGAGTTGAGCTACTTGCAATGGCTTCTACAGATTGGGGTTCAGGAGCTGCTTGTTTGTTCTGCGAGGCATAGCGCTCGGCATCCACTGCCTCAATCTCTACGCGTGCGCTTCCTTTATCTAAAATACGTAATTTGTGTGCAGCAGCATAAGATAAATCAATAATGCGGCTGTGTTTGAATGGCCCCCTGTCGTTTACTCTCACAATCACTGTGCGACCATTGCTAGGGTTGGTTACCTTTACATAGCTTGGCAAAGGTAATGTCGGATGGGCAGCTGTCATGGCATACATGTTATAAACCTCGCCATTGGCAGTTTTGCGACCATGAAATCGTTTGCCGTACCACGAGGCGACGCCAGCCTGCTTAAATGGTTGATAGCTTTTCATCGGCACATAGGTTTCGCCTAATGCTTGATAAGGGCGTGTGGCTGGAGGATGAATCACCTCTTGTTTGGGAACGGCGTCTGGAATTTCATCTAAATTGCTAGGTGGATTCGCTTCAGGGCCATCATCCATATAATAGCCGCCAGGGGTATCCACCTCAGCTTGGGCGCTAGGAGTTGTTTGCCCTGAGCTTGATTGTGGCGTGCTTTCACGTTCTAAAGGTGGGGCTGGTCTGGTTGTTTGTTGGCCGCCACAAGCGGTGAGCAGTGTTGCGATAAACAGCGAGAGTATTATCTTATGCATGGTATTAAATCCGTTTCATTATCCGGCAGCCACTAGTTTTTTATGTGTCTGTATACTCATTAATAATCCGAATCCAAGGCCTAGCGTTAGCATCGAAGTGCCTCCATAGCTGATTAATGGTAGGGGCACACCCACTACGGGTAGTATGCCGCTGACCATGCCCATGTTTACAAAGCAGTATGTGAAAAAGGTCATGGCAATGCTGCCGGCCAGTAATCTAGAAAATGTGCTTTTGGCTTGAGAGGCAATATAAAAACCTCGCCCAATGATGATAGCAAATAGGGTTAATAGAAGAATATTTCCTATCAAACCAAACTCTTCACCAAATACAGCAAAAATAAAGTCGGTGGTACGCTCTGGTAAGAAATCTAATTGTGTTTGCGTACCATTCAGCCAACCTTTGCCAGCAACGCCGCCAGAGCCAATGGCAATAGTGGATTGAATAATATGATAGCCGGAGCCCAGTGGGTCTTGTGTGGGATCTATAAGAATCTCGATTCTGCGGCGCTGATAATCATGCAGTAATGACCAAAAGATAGGGCTAAGCGCACCAACAAGTACTACGCCACCCAGAATAAAACGCCAACTTAGGCCGGCTAAAAAGATGACATAAAAGCCAGAGGCAGTGACTAGCATAGCGGTACCTAAGTCAGGCTGCTTCATGATCAATAGTACAGGCACCATCAAAATGACCGCCCCGATAATAAAGTCTAATGCTGTTAGGTTGGATTCGCGTTTAGAAAAGTACCATGCCAGCATAATCGGCGCCGCAAGTTTGAGCAGTTCAGACGGTTGGATTTTAGTAATGCCAATATTGAGCCAACGTCTGGCACCATGGCTGATATCGCCAAATAGTGCAACAGCGATTAGGAGTAATACCCCAAGAATGTAAGCAGGTATTGCAATCCGCTCTATATGCTGTGGTTGCACGTTAGCCACTGCCCACATAGCAACCAATGCCACCGCCATATTAATCATTTGCGCACTGACTCTGGAGAGTTGTTGCCCAGAGGCACTGAACAGCACAAGCAATCCCACCAGCATGGCAAATAAAATGCATGCAAGCAGCACTGAATCAATATGCTTGAATAAACCAGTGATGAATTTGCTAATCATAGTGTTCTTCTTCAGCGTGTGTCTCTGCAGCGTTATTCGCTGGGCTATTAGGGGGTGGTACAACTGCATTTGGCGCTATTTCTTCTGCAGGCTCTTTCCCCAATAAATAGTAATCCATGACTTTGCGTGCAATTGGGCCTGCAGCGGAGCCGCCATGCCCGCCATTTTCAACAATCACTGCCAGCGCGATTTTGGGTGCTTCAGCAGGTGCATAGGCAATGAACAGCGCGTGATCGCGATGGCGCTCGTTGATGCTATGTTCGTTGTATTTTTCGTTTTGTTTAATGCCAATCACCTGTGCTGTACCGGTTTTAGCTGCAATACTATAGCCAGCATTAGCACCCACTGAGGCCGCAGTCCCGCCGGGAAGTGTTACGTCTACCATGCCAGCTTTTACAATGTCTAGATTTTGCGATTTAAGATTAAGTTTATCAAGTACCGTGCGCGCTATCGGCGTAACCACGTTCGTTTTGGAGTTAACTACCGCATTGACAATGTGTGGGCGGATTGCTGTACCTTGGTTAGCAAGCGTTGCTGTGGCATACGCCAACTGCATAGGCGTTACCAATGTATAGCCCTGACCAATCCCTACAATTACAGTTTCACCCATATACCATGGTTGTTTAAAGCGCCTTTTCTTCCACTCTGGCGTAGGTAGCAAACCAGAAACCTCACCATGAATATCAAGCCCAGTTTTTTGCCCGAAGCCAAAGTGTCTGACAAAATCGGTCAAACGCTCAATACCCAGCTCCATCGCTAGGCCGTAAAAAAACGTATCGCAAGAGATAGTGATGGCTTTGCGCATGTCTACACTGCCGTGCCCGCTTGGCTTCCAATCGCGATAGCGGTGGCGGCTGTTAGGCAGTGTAAAGTAACCTGCATCCTGAATGCTGTAAGGAGGCTCGCGCTTGCCAGCTTCTAGACCTGCTAACGCTACAAACGGTTTAAAAGTAGAACCCGGTGGATAAATGCCTTTAAGTGTACGATTGATTAGTGGTTTATCTATGGAGTTGTTCAGCGCATTCCAATTGTCGTAATCAATCCCATCGACAAACAGGTTTGGGTCAAAGGTTGGCATGCTGACAAAGCCAAGCACCTCACCTGTGCTGGGCTGAATAGCGACCAATGAGCCTCGACGATCACCAAAAGCCTTTTCTGCAATCGCTTGTAACTTGGCGTCAATTGATAACACAACGTTGTTGCCAGAGGTAGGCGCAGCACTAGAAAGCACCCTCACGGCTTTGCCGTCGGCATTGATTTCTACTTGCTGAAAACCAGTGCTGCCATGCAATTCACGCTCGTAAGCCTGTTCAACGCCGCCTTTGCCAATGTGGTCGGTGCCCTTATAGTTAGAGATGACATTGTCCTCTTTGAGCTTGGCCAAATCCTTCTCATTAATACGGCTGATATACCCGATGGCGTGTGTCCCCAATTTACCTTGGGGATAATGTCGGTAGAGTCTGGATTTCAGCTCTACGCCTGGAAAGCGATAACGATTAACCGCAAATTTCGCTGCTTCAATCTCATTCAGATGTGTACGAATAGGAACGCTCTCAAAAGAGTGGCTTTCAGCTTTCAGTTTTTTAAAGCGCTTGAGATCGACCATGCTGATTTCAACTAGCTCTGATAGATTGGCAATGGTGGTGTCCATATTGCTGACTTTAGACGGCGTAACTTCCAGTGTGTACACAAAAAAATTGTGTGCTAACACGATACCGTTACGGTCAAGTATTAGGCCCCGATTGGGTGATATGGGGACAATGGAAATACGATTGCTTTCGGCTAGTGTGTGGTAGTAATCGTGGCGTTGAATTTGTAAATAATAAAAGCGCAATCCAAGTGCGCCAAAAGCAATCAGCGCCAACAAAGCAGCAATCGTCAGACGTACACGAAAATTGTGCTGTTCGTTGAGGTGGTTTCTGAGTTCTGCGCTATATGCCATGCCAATATGTCACTAGTGCCTAGGGCGGGTAGGCGCACCAAACATCAGCACCATCAGTTGCCACAAAATCAGGCTGGTAATCACCGGCCAGAAATATGACAAACCAGGGTTGTCATAGTCAGCGAACAGTTTCAGCATTAGCACAATCGCGCGCTCAGCTATCAGCAGTGCGAAAATATAGATAGTCAACTGCCAGCGATTAAACAAGACTAGGCGTCGCTGGTATAACAATGCTAAAAAAGCGGCAAATCCAAATGCCAGTGCGTGTTGACCGAGCAAACTACCTGTAGATAAGTCCACAATCAAGCCGGCAAACCATGACAATCCCACGTTGACTAAATATGGCGCACGAATCACCCAATATAGCGTGACGACTAGCAAAAAGTCGGGCCTGAGAATGACGCCTTGACCAGACCATGGATATAGCTGAAAGGTTAGCGCGACTATCAGCGTAAGTAATACTGTAGTGATATTAACGGGGCGCATTTGGTTTTAATTTGGGCTTAGCCACAAGTTTGGGGTCGGGTTTGGTAACAACTGGTGGTGTTGCTGGAGCGCTAGGGGGATTCTCCTCCTCAATAGTCATTTCAGGCTCAGGCAAGCTAAGTATCAGTAACTGCAAGTGATTGTTGACTCCTGCAATCGGAGTGCTGACGATTTTAGCAAAAGGAGAGTCGGGGCTTTGGCGCACTTGCGTCACTTTTGCAACGGCTAGTCCTGCTGGATACACCCCATCAATGCCAGAGGTGACTAACTTATCTCCCACTTTAATGTCTACGCTAGTCGGTAAAAAGGGTAAGTCGATGGTGTTACTTTTGCCCTCGCCAAAAGCGATAGCACGTAACTGGTTGCGTTCCACTTGAATGGGAATAGAAAGATTGTCATCTGTGATTAACGTGACCTCCGCGCTAAATGGGAAAGCGCGTGTTACTTGACCAACAACTCCTTCTGCATCCACAACTGCTTGTCCGGCCTTGACTCCATGCTGAGTACCACGGTTTATCACAATAACATTGCTGAAAGGATCACGACCCATGTGTAGGATTTCTCCCAAAATCGCTTTAGGAATCAGCGGAGCATTACCTTTTAGCAGCGTCTTTAGGTGGGAGTTCTCTAGTTCGATGGTTGAAAGTCTTTGCAGCATGACTTTGTGCTCGACGGCCTGCTGTTTAAGCTGCTGATTTTCAACAAGCAACCGATTGTGTGAGGTGAAATACTGGCGGATATTCATACCCCATTCGCTAGGGGCATTCGCTACCATTTCTAACGGATGCAAGGCGGCAATAAAAGTTTGGCGAAACTGTGCAAGGTAGTTGAGGCGCGAATCCACTGCCATCAGCACGATAGACAATGCACAGAAAAACATCATGCGTGAAAAAGGGCTGGGGCCACGAACAAAAAACGCTACTGATTCTTGCGGTTCTAGTTTCTGGTGTACACCCTTAAGCATGCCAATTTAGTGCTGAATAAGTTACGAGTAATGATCAATAAAAATCGACTAACGATTACTCGTTAGCAAACACGTTGCCTAGTTTATCCATATCTTCAAGTGCTCTGCCACAGCCGCGAGCTACGCAGGTCAGCGGATCTTCCGCCACAATTACTGGTAGGCCGGTTTCTTCCATCAGCAATCTGTCCAAGTCGCGCAGTAATGCGCCGCCGCCGGTCAACACCATGCCTTTTTCGGCAATATCTGCACCCAACTCTGGCGGCGTTTGCTCCAAGGCAGATTTCACTGCGCCAACGATAGAGTTTAGTGGCTCGGTGAGCGCTTCTAAGATTTCATTGCTTGAGATAGTGAACTTACGTGGTAAACCTTCTGCCAAGTTGCGGCCTGTGACTTCCATTTCCAAGACTTCTGAACCCGGGAAAGCAGAGCCGATTTTTTTCTTGATGGCCTCTGCGGTAGGCTCAGAGATTTGCATGCCATAGTTCCGGCGAATGTAATCAATAATGGCTTGGTCAAACTTGTCACCGCCCACACGTTCAGATTTAGCGTAAACGATGCCACCTAGGGAAATCACGCCTACTTCCGTGGTGCCGCCACCAATGTCTACCACCATCGAGCCGGTGGCTTCTGCTACTGGCATATCAGCCCCAATCGCTGCAGCCATTGGCTCTTCAATTAGAAACACTTGTTTTGCGCCTGCACGTTCTGCGGACTCTTTAATAGCGCGGCGTTCAACTTGCGTGGAGCCTACAGGCACGCAAATAATAATGCGTGGACTGGGTGAAAACCAACGGGATTCATGTACTTTACGGATGAAAAACTTGAGCATTTGCTCGGTGATAGTAAAATCTGCAATCACACCGTCTTTCATGGGACGAATGGCTTGAATGTTAGCTGGTGCGCGACCTAGCATGCCTTTGGCATCAGAGCCAACAGCCAGTAGCACTTTTTTACCGTTGGGACCACCCTCTAAGCGAATAGCCACTACCGATGGTTCGTCCAGCACAATGCCCTTGCCGCGTGAGTAAATCAGCGTGTTGGCCGTGCCTAAGTCAATGGCTAAATCATTAGAAAAGTAACTGTTTATTGAACCGAACATGTTTTATCCCGATATTGACAAATGGTATCCCACGACTGATATCGATTTAATCGATTTGCTCTTAAAGGCGTGAGGTGAAATCAAGGTATAATAGCTTAAATCACATCTAAGTTTAAGATGTTATTACAGATTGTTACAAACAAACGACAGAAAATTGTATGGCACTCAACATAGAAGATATTCAGCGAATTGCATACTTGGCGCGCATAGAAATTAACGAACAGGAAGCCGCAACTACGCTCACCAAACTCTCCGGTATTTTAGGGCTGATTGAGCAAATGCAGGCAGTGAATACCGAAGGCATTGCACCCATGTCGCACTCTCAAGACCTGACGCAACGCTTGCGTGAAGATGTAGTGACGCAGACCAATCAGCGCGAAGCGTTTCAAGCGATTGCACCTCTGACTGAGAGCGGCTTGTATCTAGTGCCTAAAGTCATTGAATAGCTGCACAGCGTGTGGACTCATCGAATAACGAACACAGAACTGAATTATGACTAACAGTATAATCAATGCTAGCTTAGCCCAGCTTAGCCAGATGTTGGCAAGCAAGCAAGTATCTAGCGTGGAACTCACGCAAGCTTTCTTAACGCGCATTCAACAACACAATCCCACTATCAACGCTTACATAGCCTTAGATAACGAAAAAACGCTGGCACAAGCGCAGGCGGCCGATGCCAGAATTGCAGCTGGTGATGCAGAGGCATTGACCGGTATTCCTTTTGCCCAAAAAGATATTTTTTGTGCCAAGGGCTGGAAAACTACTTGCGGCTCAAAAATGTTGGCGAATTTTGTGGCGCCTTATGATGCGCACGTGATTAGCCAATTTGATGCAGTGGGTGCGGTGAATTTGGGTAAAACCAATATGGATGAGTTTGCCATGGGTTCATCCAACGAGACCAGCTATTTTGGTGGGGTTAAAAACCCATGGGATTTTGACCGTGTCCCTGGCGGCAGTTCAGGCGGCTCTGCCGCTGCAGTTGCTGCGCGCTTATGTGCAGCCGCAACAGGTACCGATACCGGTGGCTCTATCCGACAACCGGCTAGCCTGTGTGGGTTTACCGGCTTAAAACCTACGTATGGCTTAGTGTCACGTTACGGCATGATTGCTTTTGCTTCCAGCTTGGACCAAGCAGGGCCAATGGCGAAATCGGCAGAAGACTGTGCGCTGATGATGAATGTGATGGCTGGCTTTGATGCACGTGATTCCACCAGTCTGGATCGTCCTAAAGAAGATTACACCCGTGGTTTAAGTGCCGTGACTGGTTCACAACCATTGAAAGGCTTGCGTGTAGGTTTACCCAAAGAATATTTTGCTACCGGTCTGGATGCTGGGGTGTCAAAAGTGGTGCAGGATGCGATTGCCGAATACCGCAAGCTTGGTGCTGAAATGGTGGATATTTCATTGCCGAACAGTCAGCTGTCTATCCCTGTCTATTATGTGCTAGCGCCTGCTGAAGCGAGTTCGAACCTATCACGCTACGATGGTGTGCGTTATGGTCACCGAACAGCAGAATATGACGATTTGCTCGATATGTACATGAAGAGCCGTGCTGAAGGATTTGGCGCAGAAGTAAAACGACGCATATTGATTGGTACCTATGTGTTGAGTGCTGGCTATTACGACGCCTATTACCTCAAAGCACAGCAAATTCGTCGCTTAATTGCACAAGACTTTACAGAGGCATTTAAACAATGTGATGTCATCATGGGTCCAACAGCGCCATCCACAGCGTTTAAAGCAGGTGAAAAAGCGGATGATCCGGTAGCGATGTACTTGCAAGACGTGTATACCATTGCCACCAATTTGGCAGGTTTGCCCGGCATGAGTATTCCGGCTGGGTTTAGTAACGGATTGCCCGTAGGTTTACAAATTATCGGTAATTACTTTGATGAAGCGCGCATGCTGGATGTCGCGCATGCGTATCAACAAGTCACAGATTGGCATCAAGCCATGCCAAAAGGAATTGAATAATGGAATGGGAAGTTGTGATTGGGTTGGAAACCCACACGCAATTAAAAACAAACACTAAAATTTTTAGTGGCGCATCCACCACTTATGGCGCAGAACCAAATACACAGGCATGCGAGGTAAGTATTGCCCTGCCCGGTGTGTTGCCCGTCCTAAATAAGCAAGCCGTAGAGTGTGCCATTAAATTTGGCCTAGCGATTGATGCTGAGATTGCACCGCGCTCAGTATTCGCGCGTAAAAACTATTTCTATCCAGACTTACCCAAGGGCTATCAAATCAGTCAGTACGAATTACCGGTGGTGGGTAAAGGTAAATTAACGATTCAAGTTCCAGCAACTAAGCATAGCGAAGCCTACGAAAAAACTATTCATATTACCCGCGCCCATTTGGAAGAAGATGCGGGTAAATCTGTGCATGGTGCTGTTGAGGGAATGTCGGGCATTGATTTGAATCGTGCAGGTACACCTTTGTTGGAAATTGTGACTGAACCGGATATGCGCAGTGCGGCTGAGGCGGTGGCGTATGCCAAAAAACTACATGAGCTGGTGCAATGGATTGATATTTGCGATGGCAATATGCAGGAAGGTAGTTTCCGTTGCGATGTGAACGTGTCTGTGCGACCAAAAGGTTCGGATAAATTGGGCACGCGTCGCGAGATTAAAAATCTCAACTCTTTCAAGTTTATGCAACAAGCGATTGAGTATGAAGCCCAATGGCAGATTGATACCTTGGAAGATGGCGGTAAAATTCAACAGGCAACGGTATTGTTCAATCCGGATACCGGCGAAACGCGTGCCATGCGCTCTAAAGAAGAAGCCAACGATTATCGCTATTTCCCAGACCCGGATTTGCTGCCATTGGCTGTGAGCGAGGCAGACAAGGCGCGTGTAAAAGCACTCATGCCTGAATTGCCTGAGGCGATGAAAGCACGCTTTGAAGCACAGCACGGCTTAAGCAGCTATGATGCTGCAACGTTGACCGCCAGCCGTGATACAGCTGATTATTTCACAGCCGTGGTGCAAGCGGGTGCCGAGGCTAAGCCAGCCGCTAACTGGGTGATGGGTGCCTTATCAGCCAAGCTAAATGCAGAAGAAAAAACGATACAAGCATCGCCCGTGTCCGCCGTGCAATTGGCGCAATTGTTAAAACGCATTCAAGACAACACCATCTCTAACAATGCTGCCAAGCAGGTGTTTGATGCCTTATGGGCAGCTGAAGGTGATGTGGATGCGATTATCGCAGCAAAAGGCTTGAAACAAGAATCTGATAGCGGCGCCATTGAAGCGATTGTTGACGAAGTGCTGGCAGCCAACCCTGCCATGGTCGAAGAGTTTAAAGCAGGTAAAGAAAAAGCATTTAACGCGTTGGTCGGGCAGGCGATGAAAGCATCAAAAGGCAAGGCAAACCCTGCACAAGTCAACGAAATATTGAAGAAAAAGCTTAGTTAGTTCATTTAAAAGACACTGGCGGTAGCTCGTTATTATCAGCCATTGGCTAAACTATTGTGCACCACTCAGGGTTTGTTCATTTTTCTTAATGAGTGCTTTAGCCTCTGCGATTTCGTTGTCAGCACGCGCTACCTCTTCGGTTGACGATAAAAATCCATCCGAAATGTCTGTGGGGAGCGCAACCCCTCTGCGTTTATAGCGCACCATTTCGTTTTTGTAATATTCTACTCGCCGTTGCGCATCTGCCCGCCATGCCTCTAACTCAATAATCGAGCGCTTTTTACTTTTGATTTCTGTAAGAGCACCCATTTTAGGTTTTAGCTGGGCGTAGCGTATTTTATCCTGCTCAAAACGTTCATTTGTGTTTGCGATGTCTTGTTTTTTTGCAGTGATTTGGCGTTCCGTTTCCGCGATGTCGATGACAAATCTCTCTTTTTCTTTCAATAGTTGTGGTGGTACCTGACGCTTGGATTTGTGTAGATTGGCAATTTGCGTACTATTTTTTTGTTGATATTCTTTTAGGTTGGTTCGTTTTTGGTACAAGCTTTCCAAGGAAAACTCGTCCATTTTTGTATTGCGTTCACGCGCAATATCAATTTCTTCTATGGAGTTGTAAGAAGCAAGTAAGGCGGAATCGCGACGGGATTGTTCTGTAGCAACTTTGTCAGTTGATTGATGCTGTGTTGACGTTTGGTCTATTTTTTTGACAGTGATGCCGTCCTTATTCAACACGCTCGACTTGCTGGTGTCTGCAGGCATCGGCGGCTTGTCGCCATAATGCGTCACGCCGTCTTTATCGACCCATTTGACAATACGATTACCTTCGGCGAGCGCCATTGAAATACTACAAATTAGGGTAATGCAACATACAACAGCTTTAATTATATTCATAGTCGCCAGAGATGTTAGACACAGTATTGTTGTCGATAGTCATCGACTTTATGCAAATACTGTGCCAAATCAAGGCTGTTTTCAATATATTTAAGTAGGTCTGAGAGCTTGGCAATGCTAGAAACTGGGATGTTGTTGTTTTTTTCCACCTCTTGAACCGCAGATAATTCGGTGAGGCCCTTTTCTTGGCGATCCAGCGCTATACTGACGCCGCATGGCGTCGCCTGTTGCTGCAAAATAAGCTCAACCGACTCGCGAATTGAGGTGCCTGCAGAGATAACGTCATCAATAATCAAGACTCTACCTTGCACCGGCGCACCAACCAAAGTGCCGCCTTCGCCGTGGTCTTTGGCTTCCTTACGATTATAGGCATATGGGTAGTTTTTACCCTCCCGTGCAAAAGCAATGCTAATAGCGGATACTAGCGGGATACCCTTATAAGCAGGGCCAAACAGCATGTCAAATTGAATGCCTGAAGCCTGAATACTTTTGGCGTAAAATTCACCCAGCTTAAGTAAACTCTCGCCATCGTTAAACAGCCCAGCATTGAAGAAATAGGGGCTCAAGCGACCTGCTTTGGTTTTAAATTCACCAAATCTTAACACCTGTTTTTTAACAGAAAACGCGATAAACTCTTGGCTTAAGTCACTCATGGAAATCAATAAGAAAGTAAATAAATGCGCATTATAACGTTGAATTTAAATGGAATCCGCTCCGCAGCAAATAAAGGCTTTTTCACATGGCTACAACAGATGCAGCCTGACATTATCTGTATGCAAGAAGTGAAAGCACAAGCTGCGGATATGTCAGCAGAAATGCTGGCACCGACTGGATACCACGGCTACTTTCATTATGCTGAAAAGAAAGGTTACAGCGGCGTAGGTATTTACAGCAAGCAAAAACCAAATGCTGTAATTGAAGGCTTGGCCAATGCCCATTTGGCGGATATGCCGCACGAAGTCACAGACATTGATGCGGAAGGCCGTTACTTGGAGTGCCGTTTTGGTCACTTATGTGTCATTTCTTTGTACCTACCAAGTGGGTCTAGTGGCGAAGAACGGCAGCAATTCAAGTTCAGTGTAATGGCACGCTTCATGCTTCATTTAGAAAGGCTCATCAGTCAGGGCTATGACGTAGTCATTTGTGGTGACTGGAATATTGCACACCAAGAAATTGATTTAAAAAATTACAAGGGTAACAAGAAAAATTCTGGATTTTTGCCGGAAGAGCGCGCTTGGATGACGGATTTATTCAGTCGCGTAGGATGGGTAGATGTGTATCGCAGCTTGCACCCGGATACCACGGATACAAGTTACACCTGGTGGAGTAATCGTGGTCAGGCTTGGGCGAAAAATGTGGGTTGGAGGATTGATTATCAAATTGCAACGCCTGCATTTGCAGCCAAAGCCATAGAAGCCAATATTTATAAAGCAGAACGATTTAGCGATCATGCACCACTCATCATTGATTACCGAGACTAGAGACTGTTGAGAACGGCACTGCCGAGATTGACGGGTGCTAGCGGTGGAAAGGGGTTGCAATGATAGAGATTTTATTGAAAGCATTAGCGATTTTCATCATGTTGACATTGTCACCGTTTGCATTGGGGATTGCCAATGCGGAAGGCAATGGCTTGACGCACAGTATTAGCGCAGCGTATTCGGATGTTGATATGCAGTTGGGCTTAATTACGCAGAAAAACGCGCGAGCCTGTATAGAAGATGAGTGTATTGCACAACAACAGTTTGATGAGCGCGTGCTGGTATTGGGTGAGCGCCTAGCCTTGGCGGCGTATGCTGTATATCCAGATTTGAAGAAACGCATTCCTTCTTTTGAGTTTAAAGTGATAAATAAAGTAGCGGCGGCCACCACCTCTACAGCCAATGGGCGTATTGTAGTGTATCGCGGATTACAGCAGCTAGCATTGGCCGATGAAGCCTTAAGCTATGTATTGGCACGCGAGATGGGCCATGTGATTGGTCAACATCACACGCAAAACTTTGCTACTAAACTTATCATTACCGCGATTGCCAGTGTGGCTTTTCCGGCGTTGGCGATTGTCAGTGCATCATCCACAGCGGCTCAAGCTTCTACTGCCACCACCGCTATCACCAGTGCTGCTTCTTCCTTAACCAGTTTTGTTGGGACGGAAGTCGCCATCAAAAAAGCCAAACCCAATCAATTGGCCGAATCGGATCGTATTGCATTGAATCTGATGGTGTATCAAGGTTATGACATGGAAATGGTATTGGCTGGTTTGCCAGCGGCAGATGAAACTACAACCACTGCGTGGCTGAAAGAATTGCAAACAAGTAGCATGAATTTGGAAAAAGTCATTCACAGCCAAGTCTTTGATTTAGCACAAGCACCTATCTAGACGCACTTGCGCTAACTATTCCTCTTGGCAAAACTGGAGCGCCAAACTTTGTAAAACCGCTCCGGTTTGCCTGTCCTGTACAAACATCACAGCGCCAGCATCGCGTTTTTGCCAAGCTGAGGTTAGGTTAAATTGTTTATTAAATGCGTTCAGTGTATGCATCGGGTATGCCCCAAATAACTCACGCACTACGTAGTCGTGGTGTAGTTCGCTACCATTGTTTTCGCCGGCATTCACTTTGCTGACAAGCTTATTCTCATAGAGTGCTACAAATACATCAGCACGCTTAGCAATCGCGCTATCTTGGATATTAGCTATGGCTTTGAGTGTTATTTCCCCAGTACTTAATGACTCAGCAGCTAGTTGTAGATTTGCGGCTGCAGGAAGCGCGTGAATCCTATCGGTAGCTTGTGTCAAGCGCGTGCTATTCCAAGCTCTGAAATCTTTGCCGTTTAATACAAATTGTGGCGTATAAACAAAGCCTACCGCATTGGTAGCCAGTTTGCGTTGTCGGCTGCTGTATTCTGCTTTTGAGAAGCGGTCTTGCCAGCCAATGTAATTCCAATAATCTACATGAAATGCTAAAGGTGTCACCTTGGTAGACTCTGTATTCAAGTTGCTCAACCATTTGTCAGCGGGCGGGCAACTGCTACACCCTTCAGAAGTATAGAGTTCTAATAGAGGCACAATATATGGTTTGCTTTGGGCGCTGCATCCCTCGGCTTGGGCTTGGCTAATATTAATAAGCAATAAAGATAGCGCGAAGTAATAGGCTGGTGAGCGTTGCATCATGTTTATCCTGACAAGATAAAGTCATTAGTCGGATATACATGTGCTAACTTACAAAGGTGTTTCGTTTTCTTTCATGGTGTTCCATGGCGCGATTTTGTAAAGAAGTAACATGCCAGGAATCGCCAATAAAAAGCAAACAATGTAAAAATTAAACCAGCCTAGTCTTTCTACCATAAAGCCGGTGCCAGCATTGGCAACAGTCCTCGGTACAGCTGCCAAACTGGTAAACAGTGCAAACTGCGTTGCGGTGTAGAGTGGGTGTGTGGTTTGTGCAATATATGCAACAAAAGCGGCGGTACCTAAGCCTACGCCAAATGCCTCAAAGCCAATCACCAGGGCCAACACCAGTACATCATGACCAACCAATGCCAGCCATGCAAAGCCCAAAATCGCCACCATTTGCACAATGCCAAATAACCAAAGTGCGCGATTGATGCCAAGTTGTATCATCCAAATGCCACCTAAAATACCCCCCGCTACGCTAGACCAAAGCCCTGCGTTTTTGGCCACTAAACCAATTTCGGTTTTACTAAAGCCCATGTCCAAATAAAACGGAGTAGCCAAGGCGGTAGCCATGCTGTCACCTAATTTATACAGAAAAATAAATGCCAATATGACGAGCGCTGTGCGCATGCCGTTACGCGATATAAACTCATGAAACGGTTCTACGACGGCTTGCCGTAGCGTTTTTGGCGCTCCAAGTTTGAGTGCCGGTTCATCAACGACGATGGTCATGAATAATCCTGGCAACATAAATAACGCGGTAATGATAAACACGCTTTGCCAAGGTAAGTGGTCAGCCAAAATGAGTGAGAGTGACCCCGGCACCAGCCCAGCGATTTTATAGGCATTGACATGGATAACATTACCCAGCCCTAACTCGATGTCCGGCAATATTTCACGGCGATAAGCATCTAGCACGATATCCTGACTGGCGCTAAAAAATGCGACTACAGCCGCCAAATACGCAACTGTCCAAAGATCCAATTGCGCATGTAGGTAGCCAAAAGCAGGGATGCTGAATAACAGCGCCAATTGCGTAATCAGCAACCAGCCACGTCTGCGGCCTAAAGGTGGGGTGTATCTGTCAAATAATGGCGCCCAGATAAATTTCCAAGTAAATGGCAGGCTAATGAGGGAAAACAAGCCAATCGCTTTGAGATCCACGCCCTCTGAACGCAGCCAAGCTGGCAAAAGGCTAATTAAAATGTACAGGGGTAGGCCTGAACTAAAGCCGGTGAATACACATATCAGCATGCGTTTGTTGAAGATGATGTCCTTCATGGCTTGCTTAGTGGCCATTCATCATCTCCTTTTGGCGCTGGTGGTGAATTTAGGCAATTTTTAAACGATACATGGCTAAATTGCCAAGAAAATTGGGTAGGAATTGAACATCTTGCCCACCAGTGATGACTTTGCGTTCAATCACTACAATATTGTGGTTGCGGCAAAAGGTATCAAAATCATGAATGGTGCATAAGTGCACATTAGGGGTGTCGTACCATTGGTAAGGTAAGGTTTTGGATACTGGCATTTGGCCCAACAGAATTTGGATGCGATTTCGCCAATAACCAAAATTAGGAAAGGTCACAATCGCTTCGCGGCCCACCCGCAGCATTTCCTTCACAATGCCCTCGGTATTGTGCATGGCTTGCAAGGTTTGCGAGAGAATCACGGTATCAAAAGAGAGATCTTCAAAACCAGAGAGCCCAGACTCCAAGTCCATCTGTAACACATCGACGCCATTTTCCATGGCGGTTAACCAGTTTTTGTCATCCTTCTCAATACCGTAGCCACGAATATCATGCTGATGGTGCAAGTGGGTGAGGAGCTCGCCATCGCCACAGCCTAAATCCAGCACCTTTGCGTTGGGTTTTACCCACTGGCTAATCAAAGCAAAGTCTGGGCGAATCACGGTGTTCTCTGTTGTCATTGGTATGGATTGGCTCATAGGTGCTTACACTTTAATTTTAGCCAAATAGCTACGCATAATGGCGTGGTAATGGGGGTCAGGCATTAAGAAGGCGTCATGACCATGAGCGGCGGTTACCTCGGCATAACGCACTGAAATTTCATTATCCAGCAAGGCTTTGACTATTTCTTTTGAGCGTGCAGGCGAGAAGCGCCAATCGCTGGTGAATGACACCACTAGAAATTTGGCTTTAACATGCGCCAGTGCCGCAGATAGATCGTTTCCATAATTGAGCGCTGGGTCAAAATAATCCAAAGCGCGCGTCATGCGCAGATAGGTATTGGCATCAAACTCGCCGGCAAACTTATCGCCCTGATAGCGCAGGTAAGATTCCATTTCAAATTCAACATCAAAGCTGTATTTGATACTGCCATCGCGCAATTTTCGGCCAAATTTGGCACCCATCACGTCATCGGACAAATAAGTAATATGGCCAAGCATACGCGCTATGCGTAAGCCACGGCGTGGCACCACGCCATGGTTGTAATAATCGCCATCGTGGAACTCAGGGTCGGTAATAATGGCTTGGCGAGCTACCTCGTTAAACGCCATATTTTGTGCGGTGAGGTTAGGGGCAGAAGCAATCACCAGTGCATGCTTTACTCGGTCAGGGAAAGCAATGGTCCACTGCAAGGCCTGCATCCCACCCAAGCTGCCACCAATCACTGCTGCCAATTGTTGAATGCCCAAATAATCCATTAAGCGCGCTTGAGATTCCACCCAATCTTCTACGGTCACTATCGGGAATGTTGCACTGTAAGGACGGTCTGTGGCCGGATTGGTGTTGGATGGGCCGCTACTGCCGTGACAGCCCCCCAGATTATTCACGCCAATTACGAAGAATTTATTGGTATCTAAAGGTTTACCAGGACCTACTAAGTTATCCCACCAGCCCGGTGCTTTGTCCGTTTCTTTGTATTTGCCGGCCACGTGATGATTGCCAGACAGCGCATGACAGATCAGCACCGCATTCGATTTGTCTGCATTTAGTTCGCCATACGTTTCATAAGTGAGGTGGTATTGCGTTAATACTTCGCCGCTTTTTAGCGGCAATGGAGTATCAAAATGCGCGGATTGTGGGGCAACAAGGCCAACAGAATTATTTTCAGACATTTCGTGATTATACTATGTGATACTTTAAAAATTAACTTCTGCTGCGAAAGGAAAACATGGGGAATCTTCAGGCATTTCAATCACATGTGCCGCAGCTTGCAGAGGGTGTTTATGTGCATCCCTCAGCTAACATTATTGGGCAAGTACAGATTGGCGCCCACAGTTCTGTTTGGCCGAGTGTTGCCATTCGCGGTGATGTGAACTTTATACGTATCGGGGCAGAGTCTAATATCCAAGAACTGAGTAGCTTGCATGTCAATCATCGTTCACCGCAAGACCCAAAAGGCGCGCCATTGGTGATTGGTGACCGCGTGACGATAGGCCATATGGTGATTTTGCATGGCTGTACCATTGAGGACGAATCGCTGATTGGCATGGGCAGTATTGTCATGGATAAAGCCGTGGTGCAGCGTCATGTGTTGCTGGGTGCGGGTAGTTTGGTACCCGAAGGCAAAGTGTTGCAAAGTGGCTATTTGTATATGGGCCGCCCAGCCAAGCAGGTGCGTATGCTGACCGCAGAGGAAATTAATGAGTTGCGGCAATCTGCGGCGATGTATGTCAAGCTTAAGCAGGCCTATTTAGATCAAGGCTAGGTTGGCTTAAGCAGCCCCGGCAAATCTGCAATGCTATTAATCGTGGCGCAAGGGCGGACGGCAGAGCTTTCTGCGTAGGTTTGGCGATATTTGCCCGTACGCACTAATGCCCCCGCAATACCAGACGCTTGCGCGCCGCCAACATCTGCATCAATATCATCGCCTATCATCAATACCTGCTCTGCTTTTAACTGCATATCGGCTAACACGGCAGAAAAAAAGTCTGGAGAGGGTTTGCCAATAATGGTCGCTTTGGTATTCGTCGCATACTCCAAACCGTCGATAAATGCGCCTATGTCCATTTGTAGGCCTTGCTCAGTTTGCCAAAAACGGTTTTTATGAATGGCAATGATACGTGCGCCACGCATCACGCACTGAAACACCTCATTGAGCATCGTGTAAGTCCACGCATTGCCAATATCGCCAATCACAATAAATTGTGCCTCAGTGTTAGATTGCGTGAACACGTTGAAGTCTTTTTTCACGTCATCGGCGAGCAATAGGCGGCATCTGGGTGACCCTTCCTGCTTGAGTAGATGCAAGGCGGCTTGCGGCGCACTAAAAATTTCAGACTGCGCTACCTCAAACCCCAATCCCAGTAGTTTTTGCTGCAAGGATTGCAATGACAGTGTGCTGGTGTTGGTGACAAAACGACAGGCATACCCTGCATTGCGCAGGTGGTTAACGGTCTCAATCGCACCTTCCACAGGGGTGTTACCTACATAGAGCACGCCGTCTAAGTCAAACATAATGCCTTTGATTGCTGAGAAATCGGTCATAAGACTCTCCATCAATGCAATAGTGTATTAGAGAAAAATAATAGGCTAAACCCTGCCAAAGGTCACGCGCTGAATGCCTGCCAAGTCAAATGCATGACCAATCTCTTTAAAATGGGCTTGTACCAATAATTCAGCCACTGCTTGTGCTTGGTCATAGCCATGCTCTAATAATAGCCAGCCATGAGGATTGAGGTGTTGAGGTGCTTGCTCAATGATGTGACGAATATCGTTAAAGCCATCTGCGCCAGAAGTTAGCGCTGACTTGGGCTCAAAACGAACATCCCCTTGCGACAAGTGCGGGTCATTCTCAGCAATATAAGGCGGGTTGCTCACGATGACGTCAAAGCGTTTGTTATTCAGCGCGCTAAACCAATGGCTGTGCAAAAAAGTCACGTTGTGAATAGATAAGTGTTTTGCATTTTCACGTGCGACATCCAATGCGCTTTCAGAAAAATCGACAGCGGTCACATGCGTCAGCGGACGATTTTTGGCGATGGCTAAGGCAATTGCACCTGTTCCAGTACCTAAATCCAGCACTTGATAAGACGATTGTTGCGTGATGATGGCTAATGCTTGCTCTACTAGTGTTTCAGTATCAGGTCTGGGGATTAACGTATCAGGGGTGACTTTTAAAGGTAGACCAAAAAACTCACGTGTGCCCAAAATATGGGCAATCGGCTCGCTATTCAATCGGCGTTGCAATAGCACTTCAAAAGCATGTTGCTGCGCTTGCGTGGTTGAATCCTCTGCATGCGAGATAAGCCATGCGCGATTGACCAATAAGGCGTGTTGTAACAATAGATGCACTTCAATTCGCGCATCATTTCTATCTAATGCAAGCGTTGATTGTAGTGCGTATAACGCTACCCGTTCTAGTTGAGCAATGGTGGCTGACAATTAGTTATCGTCACCCAAGGTCGCCAATAAGTCCGCCTGATGCTCAGTAGCTAACGCATTAATCAGCTCGTCCATATCGCCTTCGGTAATCGCATCAATCTTATACAAGGTAAGATTAATGCGATGGTCAGTAATACGGCCTTGCGGGTAGTTGTAAGTACGAATACGTTCGGAACGATCGCCAGAGCCAATCAAGTTGCGGCGCTCGCTGGCGATCTTGCTATTTTGTTCATCCACTTGCTTGGCTTTAATCCGTGCTGCCAGCACCATCATGGCTTGTGCTTTGTTGGCATGTTGGCTACGGCCGTCTTGGCATTCCACCACAATGCCTGTGGGGAAATGCGTAATGCGCACGGCAGAATCAGTTTTGTTGATATGCTGACCGCCTGCGCCAGATGCTCTAAAGGTATCTAGGCGAATGTCGGCAGGGTTAATCACCACATCGCTTACTTCATCGGCCTCTGGCAAAATGGCAACAGTACACGCGGAAGTGTGGATGCGCCCCTGCGTTTCGGTGTCTGGCACGCGCTGTACGCGATGACCGCCTGATTCGAACTTCATTTTGGAATAAGCGCCATAGCCTTCAATTTTGGCAATGATTTCTTTGTAGCCACCCACTTCGCCTTCGTTGGCGGAGAGCACTTCTACTTTCCAACGTTGGCGCTCAGCATAGCGGCTATACATGCGGAATAAATCGCCTGCAAATAAGCCGGATTCGTCACCGCCGGTACCCGCACGAATCTCTAAGATGATATTTTTCTCATCATTTGGGTCTTTAGGCAGTAACAGTTTTTGCAGTTCCAGTGCAATTTCTTCTAGTCTTTTCTTGCCAGCCTCAATCTCTTCCTGTGCAAACTCTTTCATATCCGGATCGCTGAGCATCGCCTGCGCTTCTTTGATGTCGGACTCGGTTTGCGTATACAAATGGTATTGCTCAACAATAGGCGTGATTTCAGCGTGCTCGCGCGAAATTTTTCGGTAATTGTCCATGTTGTTGGTGATGTCTTCGGATGACATCAGGCGATTAAGCTCGTCTAAGCGCTCACTCAGGTTGGCGAGCTTTTGTAATATGGAGGGTTTCATGCTGATTTCTTTTAAGATTTGATATTGTAGAGTTGTCTTAAGACGGATTCTAAATGGCTGTGTTCTTGCCCATGTGATTGATTTAGCGCATGACTTGGCGCATGCAAAAACTTATTGGTGAGCGCGTTGCTCAGCGTTTCTAATACTTTTTCTGGGCTCTCGCCTTTTTGAATCAACTTGAGTGCTTTTTCTAGCTCGGCTTGACGCATGGCATCCACTTGGTCACGCAAGGCTTTAATGGTGGGTACAGATTCGCGCTTTTTAACCCAATGCATAAAGTGCTCAACACGGGCGGCCACAATCATTTCAGCGTTGACCGCGGCTTCTTGACGGTTGCCCATGCCATCGGCGACTACTTGTGCTAAGTCATCTACTGTATAAAGAAATACATCGTCTAACTCAGCTACTTCCGGCTCAATGTCACGCGGTACCGCCAAATCCACCATAAAAATCGGACGATGGCGGCGCGCTTTAATCGCACGTTCCACCATGCCTAGCCCTACAATCGGCAATTGACTGGCGGTGCTGGTAATCACAATATCAAACTCGGCAAAGCAATCAGGCAAATCGTTAAGCAAAATGGCGTGCGCGTAGACGCCTTGCGATTGCATCTTTTCTGCCAGTTGCATGCCGCGCTCAATGGTGCGATTAGCGACAGTGATGGATTTTGGACGCTGCGCAGCAAAATGGTCTGCGCACAATTCAATCATTTCACCTGCACCAATAAACAATACTTTTTGCTGGCTAATATCACCAAAAATACGTTGCGCCAGTTTGATTGCTGCAGCTGCCATAGAAATTGAACTGCCGCCAATATCGGTATTAGTGCGCACTTCTTTGGCGACTTCAAAGGTGCGTTGGAACAGCTTGTGCAATAGCGTGCCTAGTGTGCCGGCTTCTTGTGCAACTTTAATCGATTGCTTGAATTGCCCTAAAATCTGCGGTTCACCTAAGACCATGCTATCTAAACCTGAGGCTACACGGAATGCGTGTTTAACAGCTTCTTGATTAGAAAATGTATAGGTATAAGGCTGTACTTTGTCCAATGCGAGTTTGTGATAATTGGCTAGCCAATCAATGACAGGCTCAGGCCGCTCGGATTGCACGTAAATCTCGGTACGGTTGCAGGTAGATAAAATAGCCGCTTCTGCAGCACTCTGTGCGGTCAGATCGCTCAACGCATGGCGTAATGTTTCGCCGTTGAAGGCAACGTTTTCGCGGATGGCGATAGGGGCGGTGGTGTGATTCACACCAATGGTATAAAGCTGCATGTGGCTATTTTACCAAGGCCTTGATTGAAATAGGAAATACCATCAAAAAAAGATTAATTGTGGGTGCAATGCATACACAGAAAGGTATTGGGGAATTTAGGCATGCGTAATTTTGAAGGATTGGCTAGCCATAAGCAAGAAGCATGGCAAGAACCATAGGAAAAAACCATAAAATGGCGTTAAAATAGCGGATTATCTTATAAACCAAAATGGCAGTGCTTATTTTGGATGTGGCTCAAGTTAATGGGCACATGACACACTTGCCATTTACTTATTGACGGAATGATTAGCATGGACAAAACCTTTAGAATTGCACCGAGTATCCTTTCAGCCAACTTTGCCAAGCTGGGCCAAGAAATTGAAGATGTGATTAAATCTGGTACGGATATCGTGCACTTTGATGTGATGGATAACCATTACGTGCCTAACTTAACCATCGGCCCATTGGTCTGCGAATCGATTCGTGAAATCTCTAAAAATGTGGGTGCGTTGATTGATGTGCATTTGATGGTGAAACCAGTAGACCGCATTATTCCTGACTTTGCTAAAGCGGGTGCCAATATCATCACATTCCACCCAGAAGCCTCTGAGCATATTGACCGTAGTTTGGCCATGGTGCGTGATTTGGGTTGTAAATCAGGCTTGGTATTTAACCCAGCGACTTCATTAAGCTACCTTGACCATGTGATGGACAAAGTGGACATGATTTTGTTGATGTCGGTAAACCCAGGTTTTGGCGGTCAAAAATTCATTCCAGAAACGTTGGAAAAATTAAAATTGGCGCGTGCACGTATTGATGCTTACTACGAAAAAACTGGCCGTCAAATTTGGTTAGAAGTTGATGGTGGCGTGAATGCAGCGAATATTGCTGAGATTGCCAAAGCTGGTGCAGATACCTTTGTGGCCGGCAGCGCCATTTTTGGTGCAGGTAAAGATACAGACCCTAACCGTTACGATACAGTGGTGGGTCAAATTCGCGCTTCATTAGCGACTGTTTAAGTAAGACGTCGTTATCGTTGTTGGGTTAGCAAGGTAGCGTTCAATGTCGCAGTTTAAAGTCAGCGCGTTGATGTTTGATTTGGACGGTACCTTGCTGAATACGGCACCGCAAATTGCCGAAGCAGCAAATGCAATGTTAGTGGAATTAAGTTTACCAACATTGCCTTATGCGCAAATAAAAGGATTTATTGGAGAAGGTGCACAAGCACTGATACAACGGTGTTTGGCTGGTGCACTGAATACAGAACCAGACCAAGCAACGTTGACGGCGGCGCAGCCATTGTTTTTTGCGCACTATGCGAATAACGCGACCGAAAGTTTACCGTTTGACGGTGTGCAAGATGGTTTAGCTGTTTTAAAGCAGCGCAATATAAAGCTGGCTTGTGTGACCAATAAACCCGAAAAGTTTACGCGTCCATTATTAGATGCGAGTGGATTGGCAGCATTCTTTGACATCGTAGTATCTGGCGATACGTTGCCAAAGAAGAAGCCTGACCCTATACAATTGCATCACATTTGTGCAGAATTCAATGTGATGGAGATGGAGGCAATGCTAGTGGGCGATTCCGCCACGGACATTGCAGCGGCGCAGGCCGCAGGCTGTTTTATTGTGACAGTGCCGTATGGCTATAATCAAGGGAAACCCATTGATGAAAGCCAAGTGGATGCGATGATTCGAGATTTAACCGAATTGCCGTCTATATTAATGTGATTTTTTTAGTTTATTTAACCAACCTAAAGTTAATTGATATGTGTTCTCAACAGCATAATTTTTCATTCCAGCCTCAAATAAGCTGGCGCAGTTCTTGGCGAAGCTAAGACACGACTTGTTCATGTCTCATTAGCAGACTTTTCCACCGCATGCGATTGTGGTGGGCGACCAAATAGAAAATTATGTAGAAAGTGTAGAACCATGTTAACCACGATTTCCCAGTCCGAATTTAATGCCTTATCAGCGCAAGGCTATAATCGCATCCCGCTGGTGCTTGAAACCTTTGCCGATTTGGATACGCCGTTATCTCTGTATCTGAAATTAGCCAATCAGCCGTTTTCCTACTTATTAGAAAGCGTGCAAGGCGGCGAACGTTTTGGACGCTATTCCATCATTGGCTTGCCTGCTAAAACGCGCATAGTGGCGCGCGGTCAACAACTGCAAGTGCTGCAGAATGGCATTGCCATTGAAACGCACGATGACATCAATCCCCTTGATTTCGTGAAAACCTACCAAGCGCGCTTTAAAACACCGCCTTATGAAGGTTTGCCACGCTTTACTGGCGGCTTAGCCGGCTATTTTGGCTACGAGACCATCCGTTATATTGAGAAACGCTTGGCGCACACGAACAAGCCTGATGTATTGGGCGTCCCAGATGTGTTATTGATGGTGTCCGAGGAAATAGCTGTCATCGATAACTTAAGCGGCAAACTTTATTTTATTGTGTATGCCAATCCAGACGAAGCCGATGCTTACGCCAAAGCGCTTGCACGTATTCAATCCTTGCTGGGGATGTTACGCAAAACAGTCGCGATTCCAGAATCGCTGCCGATGCCCAAAACAGAGGCAAAATCAGAGTTTGGTGAAGAGTCGTTCAAAGCAGCAGTGAAAAAAGCGCAAGCCTATATTTTGGAAGGCGACATCATGCAGGTGGTGTTGAGCCAACGCATGTCGCAGCCGTTTGCTGCTCCACCACTCTCACTGTATCGTGCATTGCGTAGCCTCAATCCTTCTCCGTATATGTTCTATTACGATATGGGCGATCACCATGTAGTAGGCGCCTCGCCTGAAATTTTAGTGCGTTTGGAAGATGATACGGTCACCTCACGCCCGATTGCTGGTACGCGTCCACGTGGCAAAACACGAGAAGCCGATATTGCGCTAGCCGCTGAGTTGCTGGCAGACCCAAAAGAGCGCGCGGAGCACGTGCAGTTAATGGATTTAGGCCGCAATGATGTGGGTCGTGTGGCGCAAATTGGCTCGGTCAAAGTCACGGATAATATGATGATTGAGCGCTACTCCCATGTGATGCATATTGTGAGCAATGTAGAAGGCAAGTTGAAACCTGGACTCGATGCTATCGATGTCCTAAAAGCGACCTTTCCTGCTGGCACAGTCTCTGGTGCGCCAAAGGTACGTGCCATGGAAATCATTGATGAACTAGAACCCAGCAAACGCGGCATTTATGCGGGCGCAGTGGGTTATTTAGGTTTTAATGGTGATATGGACGTGGCGATTGCCATTCGTACCGCGGTGATTAAAGACAATATGCTTTACGTGCAAGCAGGTGCGGGAATCGTGGCAGATTCGGTGCCGCAATCCGAATGGGAAGAGACCCAGAATAAAGCGAAAGCAGTGATACGCGCTGCTGAATTAGTGCAAGCAGGACTTGATAGCAAAGGTGAACAATAATGTTACTGATGATCGATAACTACGACTCGTTTACCTACAACTTGGTCCAATATTTTGGTGAGCTTGGTCAAGATGTGCAGGTATACCGTAATGATGAAATTGATTTGGCGACTGTGGCAAAGCTAAAGCCACGTCATATTGTCATCTCTCCTGGCCCATGCACGCCTAACGAGGCCGGTATTTCGGTGCCGCTCATTCATGAATTCGCTGGCAAGATTCCATTGCTGGGCGTGTGTTTAGGCCACCAAAGTATTGGCCAAGCGTTTGGCGGAAAGATTATTAAAGCCAAAACCTTGATGCACGGTAAAACCTCACTGATTCATCATGAGAATGTCGGTGTGTTCCGCAACTTGCCCAACCCCTATACCGCGACCCGTTACCATTCATTGGTAATTGAGCGTGAGACGATTCCGGATTGTTTAGAAATCACAGCATGGACGGAAGATGATGAGATTATGGGCGTGCGTCACAAAACCTTGCCGGTAGAAGGCGTGCAATTTCACCCAGAATCTATTTTGACTGAGCATGGTCATGCGTTATTGGATAATTTTCTGAAAGCGTATTCATGAGCATGAACCCAAAAATTGCACTGCAACGCTTGATAGACCATGCCGATTTTTCCCATGAGGAAATGCTGGCGATCATGCAGCAAATCATGGGTGGCGAATTCACACCCATACAAATCGCTGGTTTTCTTTGCGCCTTACGCGTAAAAGGTGAAACCGTGACTGAGATAGCGGCCGCGGCACAAGTGATGCGCGAGCTCTCCAGCAAGGTAGAGGTGACTGATGCACGTCATCTGATTGATACCTGCGGCACTGGTGGCGCCCCCAATAAGGCATTTAATGTGTCTACAGCCTCTGCATTTGTGGCGGCAGGCGCTGGGGCAAGAATCGCCAAACACGGTGGACGCGCAGCGTCTTCCAAAAGCGGTTCAGCCGATGTGCTGGAAGCATTAGGTGTGAACATCAGCCTTACACCAGAGCAAGTCGCACGTTGCGTGAATGAAGCGGGCATTGGTTTTATGTTTGCCCCTAACCACCATGCTGCCATGAAGTATGCGGCACCTGTTCGGCGTGAGTTGGGCATTCGCACGATGTTTAATTTGCTGGGACCCATGACCAATCCAGCAGGCGCTAAGCGTCAAGTGATGGGGGTGTTCCACCGTGATTTAGTGCCATTACTGGCGCAGACCCTACAAAAACTGGGTAGTGAGCACGTGATGGTGGTGCATAGCGCCGATGAAATGGATGAAATCTCATTTTCAGCAGATACTTATGTGGCTGAACTTAAGGATGGCCAAGTGCAAGAATACACGCTTAACCCAACGCAATTCGGCATGCCATTGCATGATATCAATAGTATCCGTGTGGAAAATGCGCAGCATTCCAGTGAAATCATTCTTGGCCTTTTGTCTGGCGAAAAAGGCCCTGCGCGTGACATCGTGCTATTGAACGCAGGGGCAGCTATTTATGTGTCTGGCCTAGCCGCCGACATGCAAGCGGGCATTGCGCAAGCCGCGCTCGCTATTGATTCTGGTGCGGCGCTAAATAAACTGCAACAGCTTAAGGTACTGAGCCAGCCAGCATGACGCGCTTCACGCTGATTGCACTATCTGTTTGTTTGGTAGCTTGTCTGCAAGCGCCGCAGGAGGATGTAGGGCTCAACCAGCCGCAATCGGCAGTAGCGGTTAAAGACACCACGCAAACGCTTGATTTAAAGCCATTAAGTAATCAGTTCAATTTAGATGTAAACCAGACAGTTGTTGATGCATTTGAACGCAGGCAAAGTGATGTTTGGGTGCAAGGTGCGGGGATTGTGACCAAATTATTGCCAGACGACAACAAAGGCTCGCGTCATCAAAAATTTTTAGTACGCATCAACGAAAAGCAGAGTTTGTTATTTGCACACAATATAGATTTATCACCGAGAATTAATGCTTTGAAAGTCGGTGATAGCATCGAGTTTAAAGGTGAGTACGTGTTCAACCCCAAAGGTGGCGTGATCCATTGGACGCACCATGACCCTAAAGGGCAGCAGCAAGGTGGATGGATTAAACATCAAGGAAACACATTTGAGTAAGAGAATATGAGCGATATATTAAATAAAATCTTAGCGACCAAAGCCATTGAAGTGGCTGCTGCCAAAGCCAAAAACAGTTTGGAAGCTGTCCAACAATTGGCAACTGAACAATCCCCACCACGCGATTTTGTCGGTAGTATCCGCCAAAAAATCGCAGAGGGTAAATCTGCCGTCATTGCGGAAATCAAAAAAGCCAGCCCTTCTAAAGGTGTAATCCGTGCCGATTTTAAACCTGCCGAGATTGCTGAGAGTTATGAGCGTGGCGGTGCAGCCTGTTTGTCAGTACTTACTGACGAGCAATACTTTCAAGGTTCGGCTGAATACTTAAAGCAAGCGCGTGCTGCATGTGGCTTACCGGTGCTGCGTAAAGATTTTATGATGGATGCTTACCAAGTGTATGAAGCGCGCGCCATGGGCGCAGACTGCATTTTGTTGATTGCCGCCGCACTCACTTTGACTAAAATGCAAGCCTTAGAGGGCATTGCGCATGAGCTGGGCATGGCTGTCTTGGTTGAAGTGCATAATGGTGAAGAACTGGAAGCTGCTTTGCAACTGACGACACCATTACTTGGCATTAATAACCGTAATTTACGCACGTTTGAAGTGACGTTAGATACAACGTTTGGTCTGCTCAATCGTATTCCTGCTGACAAAATCGTGGTCACGGAATCTGGCATTTTTACCAATGATGATGTCCAACAGATGCGTCAGCACAACGTGCATACTTTTCTAGTCGGTGAAGCATTTATGCGGCAGGATAATCCCGGCCTAGAGTTATCTAAAGTGTTTGCCTAAAGAGGTCACTATGCACAACCAATTCTTAGCTATCCGCCAACGTCGCATGCGTAAAGATGAGTTCTCGCGCCGCTTAATGCGAGAGCATGTACTCACTACCAATGATCTCATTTATCCGGTGTTTGTGTTGGAAGGTGAAAACAAAACCGAAGAAGTCAAATCTATGCCGGGCGTTCAACGTCAAAGTATTGATGTGCTGCTTAAAACCGCACAAGAGTGTGTGGATTTGGGTATCCCTGCCTTGGCCATTTTCCCTGTAGTACCGCAGGAATTCAAAAGTTTAGATGCTAAAGAAGCGTACAACCCAGATGGCCTAGTGCCACGCACAGTGCGAGCGTTGAAACAAGCGTTCCCCGATTTAGGGGTGATTACCGATGTGGCCTTAGACCCGTATACCACGCATGGGCAAGACGGCTTAATTGATGACACAGGATACGTACTCAATGATGAAACGGTAGAAGTGTTGGTGAAGCAAGCGCTTTGTCACGCAGAAGCAGGCGCTGATGTCGTAGCGCCCTCTGACATGATGGACGGCCGTATAGGCGCAATCCGTGACGCACTGGAAGAAGCCGGCTACATCTATACGCGTATCCTTGCTTATTCGGCTAAATATGCCTCTGCTTTTTATGGCCCATTTAGAGATGCCGTAGGTTCTTCTGCCAACTTAGGCAAAGGCAATAAATACAATTACCAAATGGATCCTGCCAATTCGGACGAAGCCATTAAAGAAGTGGCGCTGGACATTGAAGAAGGCGCGGACATGGTGATGGTGAAACCAGGCATGCCATATTTGGATATTGTGCGACGCGTGAAGCAAGAATTTGGTGTGCCGACCTATGCGTATCATGTCAGTGGTGAATATGCGATGTTGAAGGCAGCCGCCCAGAATGGCTGGCTGGATGAAAAGGCTTGCGTATTGGAGGCGATGTTGGGATTTAAGCGCGCTGGGGCGGATGGGGTGTTGACGTATTATGCGATGGATGTGGCGCGTTGGTTGAGGCACTAATTGTTATGAAAGAAATACTATTCCTCGCAGCGATTTATCTTATTTATGTAAATTTTTTTGGTGAAGAGTCTGGATGTGAAAAGTATGCCTCAAAATTCTCATGCAAGTATGTAATCGAAAAAGCTGATTTTGATGTTTATTATTGGAAAAAAGTTGCTGATGGCAACCCAGATGATGAGCAACTGATTGGAAGAGTGAAAGGACTTGTTGAATGTAAAAACAAGGCAATTCAGCACTCGATTTTTATTAATGAAGCCTGGAATGATCGAGCATACATCTGCTTATTAGTTAGGGATGGAAGCAATTTGGAAAAACACAGGTTACTTAATTAGCTCTGGATTTTTCGCCTCTAGGCGAGTTACTTTACTTTTGCTTGCTCAAAAGAAAGTAACCAAACAAAAGAGCACCCCGCTGCCGCTTTACCCTTCGGTCTTAGCGCCGCATATGCGTGGTGACTGCGGAACTCGTGCTTTCAGCACTCAAACAGTCCTCGTCACCTTGCATCTGCCGCTCAAGCCTCAGGCGCGACAGAGGGGGAAGTTAAAAAGCCCGCAAGTGCGGGCTTTTTAATGGGAGCTACCTGGAGAGACAATCACTTCAAAGTCATGCGCTGCATGGTGGTGTCTTTATCAATAAACTTATGTTTAAGCGCACCAAGGATATGGACGATGATAACCAATAAAATAATCACACCGATGATTTCGTGCGCTTCTTTAAATACATCACGTAATCCTTTGTTATCCAAACCCGGCAGAAACTCTAAACCAAACCACTTCACGCCGTATTTACTTGACATGGCCATGACAACACCACTTACGGGTAAAGCCACCATCAGCAAATACAATAGATGGTGTGCGCCTGTGGCAAGTTTGCGCTCTATAGCGCTGTAGCTGCTAAGTAACGAAGGTGGTTTGTGGGTAATACGCCAAAAAATACGGAAGGCGATTAGTGCAAGCAGGGTGATGCCGATAGATTTGTGCAAATTAAAGTAGAAAGTACGTGGGCTGGCTTCTTCTGCTAATTGCCAGGTGTAAATGCCTAAATCAAATAAATCGTATGCCATTTGTTTGGGTGCTTCTTTGGGGAGTTCACTCATGTACCAGCCTAATGCAAACATGGCAAAAATAGCGATAGCGATTAACCAGTGAAGCACCACTGCGGTTTTGGTATAACGATTATTTACATTCATCCACGACTCCTCATATTATTTATAAGCTTATAGTTATGGTGTGACAGCCGTCACACACATTTGTTGCTCTTAACGCATAATATTAGCGTATTCTCTGTAATACACCGTGTGTAAAATCATTAAAAGGAAAACGCATGCTACGTCTAACCCTATATTTGTTGGCCTTGATTTCAACTGCCTGTGCGCAAGCAGAGGTGGGGCATGCTGCCTTTAACGTTAAGAAAGTGGCGGAAGGTATTTACGTGCATCATGGCGAGCATTTGGATATTGATACAGGTTACCAAGGCGATATCTGCAACACGAGTTTTGTCGTGGGTAGCAAAGGCGTGGCGGTCATTGATACTGGCGGCAGCTTAAAGGTGGGTCAGCAGTTGCGTGATGCCATCCGCAAAGTCACTGATAAGCCTATTCTTTATGTGATCAACACCCATGTGCACCCTGATCATGTCTATGGCAATGCCGCATTTTTGGAAGACAAACCACAGTTTGTTGGGCATGCAAAACTCAGCGATATGCTGCAATTACGTAAAGACGCCTATGAAAAGCTAAACAGCAAGTATTTGGGTAGCGATGCCAAGGGTACGGTACAAGTTCTGCCTACACTAGTGGCCAAAGACAAGACGGTGCTGGATTTGGGAGATACAACACTTACTGTGGTGCCCTACGGTGTTGCACATACCAATACGGATATTTCGGTGATGGATAGCAAAACCGCTACATTATTTACGGGCGATTTGTTATTCATTGAGCGCACACCAGTGGTAGAGGGCGATATCAAAGGCTTGATTGCAACGATTGATACCCTAAAGACGTATCCGGCAAAACAAGTGGTGCCTGGTCATGGCCCAGTGGCGAAAGATTGGATAAAAGCCTTGGAAAATGAACAACGTTATCTCAATGCTGTGCTCAGCGATGTACGTGCTGCCATCAAAAAAGGCGACAGCATGGAACAGGCGATGGCCACTGCGGCTGCGGGTGAACGCGATAAATGGTTGTTGTTTGATATTGCCAATCGCAGAAATGTGAATACGATTTTTACTGCGCTGGAATGGGAATAAAAAAACAGGTGAGCGCTTAAGCGCACCACCTGTTTTTTATTAAGAGTTGAGTCGATTATTTTTTGATGTTATCTAAACTCAATGCGCTTTGCGGGTAAGTGCTGAGTAACAGCATGCCACCAGCAATGCCAAGGTACAAAAAGAACACTTCTGGAAACATGCGGCCAAGCACAACTGCCAAGAACAAGGCCAATACCATCATTACACGTGCGGCAATCTTGGTTTTAAATCCCACAAGCAACGCTACACCACCCACCAATTGCACAAGAATTAACAGCGGCGCAAAAATGCCAGGTAAACCAAACTGCCCCAATGTCATTTGATATTGTAAGTAACCATCTGGGTTAGACGTAATACTGCTTAGGCGTAGCAATACAAGCCCTAAAAATACCAATGCCAGCAACACTCTGGCGATTGTGGTTTGATAACTTTGCATAAAAAACCCTATAAAATGTCAACAAAATGTAAGTGTGCATAATGCCTGTATGGCTGATGAATTGCAATCTTAAGCCACCCCAATGACCAAAAGACACAGTGATGACCGCAAAGTTTAGTATCGAACAAACCACTTGGCAGGGCCCCAAGCAAGGCATGCTAAAGGCCTTACGCCAACAAGTATTTATTGTTGAGCAATCGGTGCCAGAGTATATTGAGTGGGATGAATATGACGACACGGCCATTCATTTATTAGCCACGGATGAAACGGGCAAAGCAATCGGATGCGCACGAATTCTGCTTGCGCGTGGACGTGTAGGCCGTATGGGGGTGCTACAAGCGTGGCGCGGTCATGGTGTGGGCATGGCGTTGTTGCATGAGGCCATTGTTATTTGCAAGCAACTAGGGTTAACGCAACTCCAGTTGTCATCGCAAACCCATGCGATTCAATTTTACGAAAAAGCGGGGTTTGTGGTCACGAGCGATGCCTACATAGACGCCAATATTTGGCATAAGGACATGGTGTTGAAATGGGCATGACTTTATGTTGCAAGCCTAAAATTGTATAATGTTCGCTCAAACTTTTAGTCATCCTAATCCGCAATATTTCATTCTTCATTAAGGAAAAACCATGTCAAAAATCGTTTTAAAAGCAGGCGAAGCCACCGTATTTAGCGAAGGCAAAGACGTCACAGCGGCCATGCCAGAAATCGTTATCGGTGCAGTAGATGGCCCAGTAGGTACAGCATTTGCCAACATGATGGCGCAAACCAAAGGCCATACTGCCATGTTTGCCGTGCGCGACATTAACCAATTGGTACGTCCTGCTTGCATGATGGTGCCAAAAGTAACGCTTAAAGATTCACTCAACATTGAGTTGTTTGGTGGCGTGGTGCAAGCCGGCGTGGCCGATGGTATTTTGGATGCTGTGATTGAAGGCATTATTCCTAAAGACCAAGTGAATGATTTATGCATCATTGCTTTGCTGTGGATTGATCCGGGCTGTGCAAAAGAAGCTAACTTAGACAAAGCCGACTTGTACAAAAACAACTACGATGCGATTAAATTAGCACTCAAACGTGCATTAAATGATGAGCCTAGCATTGATGAGTTGATTGCAAACCGTCACAAAATCAAACACTGTATGTGGGAAGATAGCTGGGATCAAAAATAATCTGATTTTAGAATTCCCCACACGCAAAAAATATTTGCTATGATGAATATTGTCGTGGGTTGTGGGGAGATTGTTATGTCAGACCGTAATGTATGTATGGAAGCATTTGAGCGTTTATGCGCCGATGTGAATACCGATAAAAAATCAGAAATCAATAAAGAAGATTATTGGTTGTTTGAGTTGGGTTTTCGTTCTGCCATTGAAGAATTGTTGAATATTGCAGATACAGGAAGTCAAACGCGAGAATTTGTATCGCCGCGTTTTCAAATGCTCGCAGACCGCATTTTGCAATCCAGAATGCATTAAATTAAAAAGCCGACTTAGCGTCGGCTTTTTTGTCTTTGAAATGATTATTGTGTTGGTGGTTGCGTTTTGGCTTCACCACCACTCGCTTTTGCCGGTCCTTTACTCACTTCCAGATTAAGCTTGGTTGGTACCGATTTTGTTTTGGTGTCGCTAGACTTTTGCGCCACAGCACTATTGATACGAATACGTTGTGCATCAATACCAGCACTAGTGAGCGCATCTCGAATCGCCTCCCCACGGCGTTGTGCAAGCTGGGTGAGGTCGCTTTCTTTTACTTCTATGCTTTGCGTGAGCTTTTCTTGTGCAGCTTCATAATGCCCGGCTTCTGGCGTTTCAAATTTCTCTTTTAAACGTTTAAGCAAGCCTTTGTTGGTGAGGTCATCATGCAGGCTATCAATCGCCTTTTGTACTTTGGGATTCGTGAGATCAATCGGCCCTGCTTGTTGGCCTGGCTCAAGTGTGATGCCCATTTCATCTGCCACTTGTTGACGTAAGGCCAACTCTTGTAACGCGCGTTTATCTAAAGTGGCGTCATAACTGGGGCTAATGCTGAGTGCCAAACCAAGACGCTTGCCCAGCGCTTGGCTCATGGACTTCACTTTTTCCTGCTCGGGTGGTGCTAGCTTGGTCTGGCCTGCATCAAACACGATGGCATCCAGATTTTCTCCACTGCCACCAAACAGCTTGCCTAATGCCCTGAATGGCGCGGTGACAATTTTAGTGAGTACATTTTTAATAGCTTTCCACACAATACTGCCGTAGCTAAATTGTGGATCATCCAAACTGCCAGATATGGGCAGGTCTAAATCAATCACGCCATCGCTATCCTCTAAAATGGCAATCGCTAAATCTAATGGCAAATCGGCGGCATCTTTGCTTTCAACGCGTTCACCCAATATCAACTTATTGATGACAAATTTATTTTCACCTGCTAATTGGCGTTGTTTAATTTTGTATTCCAAATCTACCGATAACTTACCGGAATCAATCCGTCTGCCAGCAAATTTGCCAGAGTATGGGGTCAGTCGATTCATCTCAAGGTTGGTGAACGCCAGTTTGACATCGGTAAATTGGGTGGCTTGGAACGGTTGTAGCGAACCGCGAATTTTGGCTGCGCCGTATTCATCTACTTTGCCGTCTAACTCAAGTTGCGCGGTGGCCTGCGGGTTAGTTGAAATGCTGTTAATCACACCGGAGAGGGAGTGCATTTTGGTGCCAAACTGTGGCGTGAGCGAGAGGTCCGCAAATTCCAATTCTGCATCTTGAATGCGGGTGGTTTCAATATTGACAGGAAACACCTCTTCGTATGCCGTATTGTTGGCAGGTGGCGTAGGTGCTGGCGCTTGTAGTTTGTCAGTACTTACTTTCACGGATGTGGACGCGGCTTGGGTCAGGCTTGTGTTGCTGGGCGCGCTGCTGGTGCTAGGTTTGGTTTTTGCAGCTGCTGTAGTGTTGCTCTCAACTGGTGGCGGTGCGTTGTCCGAGCTACGTAATATGCGACTGATGTTGGTGGTTCTATCCTCATAAATAATGAATTTACCAGTGGGTTGTTGCAGTTTCAGCGTGCCCAATTGCAGTCGGTTGGGGGATAGCGACATTGCAACATCATCGCTGGCCAACAACTGCCATGTTAGAAAAGGTGCTTTGGTGGTTTCTTCATTCAGTGCCAATTGCTTCACACTGATACCACCGTTAAAGTTCAGGCCAAATGTTTTTTGCTGCTGCATCGCCACTTTACCGCTGACGCTAGCCGAGCCTGACCCTAATTCCAGCTTGGCAAACTGATTGAGGTAAGGGGCAAACGGTTTGAATGCGGCATCGGTCAGCTTGAGATTGAGTGTGCTTTTAAAAGGCATCGGTGTGACATTCCCTTGCGTCTCAAAGCGGCCACCCTGCTTAATCGCAAAGCTAGCCTTAACCGGTACTGGCTTGTCGAGATTGAGCGAAATATTGCGCAACTCCAACCCAATTTTGTCTAAATCCAATCGCACAGGCTGGCTTGGGGTTTGGTCTTCAATATGCAACTGACTCTGACCCAGTGCAAGTTTGTCTACATTCACTGCCCAGCTAGAAGCGGTTTGGTTATTTGCGCTAGGTTGAGCATTGCTCGATTGCGGTGCTTTGTTATCTAGCAGTGTTTGCCAGTTTAATACACCTTGTTTGGGTTGAATCACTTCGGCATTCAGACCAGTTAGCACAATCGATTGGATATTCACTTGCTGCTGATCAATCCCAATATCACCTTCGGATAGTGCTATTTGTTTGAGTGTGGCCACCGGTTTTTTAAAGGCGGCAGAGGTGAGTGTAATTGCATTTAATTGTGTTTGAAGTTGTTTAATGCTCCATTTGCCCTCTCCATTATTCACGCCAAAGCCAATATCAATGTCTTGCACATCTAGGCTAATGGGGTGGGTAAACGTCTGGTCTTCAACATTTAGCGACCAATCTTGTAATTGCACAGCGGCAATATTCACAGCGAACGGCGCGGTTTGTTTTTCAGTCGTTAAAGCAGCTGGTGTTTCAGCCACTGTTGGTGCGCTCGATGGTGATTCAACATTAGATGTTTCTGATGATGGTGAATCAGGCGCAGAAAATGCAGTTTGCCAATCCACACTGCCATCCTTCGCCCGTTTTGCGGTGATGGCACCTTGCGCCAATTGAATTTGTGCAATGCTGGCCTGTTGTTTCGCTAAATCTAAAGCGATATTTTGTAAGGCTATGTTCGGTACTTTTAATAACGCCTGTTCGCCATGTTGCACAAGTAATTGCTGACCATCAATATTTAAGTCTTTAAATGTAAGTTGTGTTTGGTCTTGCTGGGCAAAAGTGAGTTGTGGAAGTTTGGCGGTGAGTTTTGCCAATCCAATCGATGCGCCTGGCTTGTCTGCCACGTTGCTAGGGCTAAGCGTGAGTGCCAGCCCATCCAAATCCAATCCAATAGTGCTGAGCACCAAATTGGGCTGATCGTTTGGCAGGGTAAAGTCATAGCCAAAATGCGCTTGCAACTGCCCTTGTTGGAGTTGAAGCGGTAGCTGTGAGTCTTTCACAATACGCGATAAACCAGCTACTGCAATATTTTCCAGCGCCACTTCCCCTTTGGATGCCAGCGGATTCACGCCCATATTGCCTTTCCATTTCAAGGTGCCGCCGTTGTCAGCAAACTTGGCCGCAATCAGGTAATCACCACGGTCTTGCGGTAAGGTAGAAAAGCCTTCCAGCTCAAAGTTAATCGGGGTGATTTCTGCTTGAAATGGGGTGGCACGGTTTGCATCCTGGTATAACACTTGCCCCTGCACAATGGCCAATTGCGTGATGACTACCCGAGGAATACTATCGCTAGGCGGGCTTTTTTCTTCATTGAGTTTGGCAATCAGCGCATCCCAATTTAATCTGCCGTTTCGCTGAATGGCAACTACGGTATGGGGTGCTTGTAGGCGTATTTCTTTTAGCTTCCATGCCAAGTTGAATATCCCACTAAGCTCTAAATCCACTTTTAGCTGAGCAAAGCTCGCCAAAGGCGCGCCTTGTAATGTGTTGAGCTTAAAGTCATCAATCACAGCGCTTAAGTTGAATGGATTAAAACGCACTTGTCCAACGCTGGCTTGGCTGGCTAATTGTTTTTCTGCAATCCAAGGTACTAATTTTTGCGCGAGTGGATTGATGGCCAATAGGCTAAACAGCACATAAAACCCATATACCCCCAATATAATTTTGGTGGGCTTTTTGGCTAGCCATTGTTTAAGTGTTTGCAACATAAGGTGTGGTTTGATTAAGCTTTACGCAAGCTTATCAAAATTTTTCTAACTGGTGTGGGTATCGCTGCACCAATAGCATCTTCTATCGATAGCCAAACGGTGTTGGGGATTGGTGCGCTGGTGGGTTTACTCACTACATCTAGCGGTTGCGGCAGAATATCTAATTTGTAGTGGCTAAACGCATGTTGCAGCACGTTCATGGGCTCTTGCGTTTCTACCCGCAAGCCAAAGCGTGCCAGTGCCGCTTCGGTTGCAATGGTTTGCATATCAATTTCTGGCAAGCTCCACAGCCCACCCCAAATGCCTTTGGCGGGTCTTTTCTCCAGCAATACCTCTTGCCCATACTGCAAAATCAGCATGGTAGTAAACTTTTGCGGGCTGGTTTTTTTGGGTTTGGGCGTAGGCAGCAGATGTACGCGTTGTTGCGCATACGCTAAGCAACTTGTACTGAGTGGGCAAGTGCCACAGGCTGGCTTGCTGCGCGTACACATAGTTGCACCCAAATCCATCAGCCCTTGTGTGTAGGCCACCATATCGGCTTTGGGTAGCAGAGATTCCGCCAAACTCCACATGGCCTTTTCAATCTTGGGGGTTCCCGGCCAGCCATCAATGGCAAAATGGCGGGCAAGCACACGTTTAACGTTGCCATCTAAGATGGTTTGTACTTGATGAAAAGCAAAGGCTGCAATGGCAGCAGCGGTTGAGCGACCAATGCCAGAAAGTGTTTGCATAGCGGCAAAATCTTGCGGAAATTCGCCGTTAAATTCATCGACAATGGTTTGTGCAGCATGGTGCAAATTGCGTGCTCTAGAGTAGTAACCTAAGCCACTCCAATGTTGCAGCACTTCTTCTTGCTCTGCAGCGGCTAGGCTTTGAATAGTGGGAAATCGCGTCATAAAACGTTGGTAATAGCCAATGACCGCGCTCACTTGCGTTTGTTGCAGCATGATTTCCGACACCCAAATGGCATAAGGGTTACGTGCTTGGTTAGGCTTAGTTTGCCAAGGCAAGTCATGCCGACCATGCTGCTTTTGCCAGTCGATAATGCGCTGTGCAAAATCAGACATGCTGAGATAACCAATCAATCACTTGCGTCGCATTTTGGTCTGGCGGAAATACAGGGTAAAAGCACTGTTGAATCTTGCCATCAAATGCAATCAGGGTAATTCGTTTGATTAAGCGCATGCCTTCTATATTAAACGTGGGGAGTTTGAGTGCATTGGCAAAGTCTAGTTGTGCATCGCTTAATAAAGCAAACGGTAGGTGTAGACGCTCTGCTGCTTCGGTTTGATAGGTTGTGGTTTGCGTGCTTAAGCCAAATACCTGTGCGCCCACCAATCGTTGCAATTCAGCGTGATGGTCTCTAAAAGCGCAAGATTGTGGCGTGCACCCTCTTGCCCCAGGAATACTGTCCCAACCATCGGGTAGTGGTACTCCGGGTGTTCCGGTCATCGGGTAGCAATAAATCACTAACCAGCCTTTGGGTTGGCTCAAATTGACCAGCGCACCATGTGTGGAGGCAAGAGCAATATCGGGCAACTGCATACCCGCCAGGTGCTGGCATGCGCCATCATCCTCGGGAACAGGCAAATCTGTAGGAAGCGTTTGATAAGACTGCATGCGCTAAATGCCTAGTCTTAAAATTTCAGCAATTTCTTAAGGGCTTCCTCTTTGGCTTGCTCTTTTAACGATTTAGGCTCTTCCTTAGGTGCGGCGTCGGCAGGGGCTGCTTCTTGCGTAGTGCCAGACTCTGTCTTGCTTGCGTCAGTGCTGCCGCTTTTGGATTTGCTGCCGCCCAAGATATTTTTGAGGGCATCGGCTTTATTCTCGTTACCCAGCAGTTCTTTAACCGCTGCACCTTTTTCGCCACCCACTTTATCCAATAAGTTAGATTTTGCAATGGCTGCGCCAATCGCGGCAAAGTCCATTCCAAATTTTGGGCTGGCAAATGTGCCCGTAATTTTCACCGGAATAGATAAACCGCTGAGTTGGTCTAGGTCAGCTCCGCCTTGGCCTTTAAGCGATTTAACCACCGTTGGTTTGGCCAAATAGTTGATTTTTTCTGCACCAATATCAATATCGCCTTTGCTATCGCCCTTGGCTAATCGCAAAATGGGGGCTTTCATCGCCAAGTCTTCATTGTGCGCAACACCGTTTTTGATGACAAAACTCGCGGTAAGCTCACTGAAATCAGTCTTTTTAGTTTTATCTGCGTCTACTGCGTCTTTGGATTTAAGCAGATTGGCTTTGTTTTTTAAATCACGAATGGTGCCGGCAATATCAATCCCCTTCACTGCACCATCTGCAAGATTAAGTGATGCGTTGCCGGCCAATGCTTTTTTTAATGCACCTACCGTTGTGCCTTGAGTGGTGATGTCTACATCCACAGAGCCGGTGCCTGCCAACATGTCGTTATTGATGGCATCGACTAATAGCGGGCCAACCGAGATGTTTTTCATGGCTTGTTTAAACGTAATGACTGGAGTGGCGCGCGCATCTACTTTCAGTGCACCATTCATGCTGCCTTGATACAAATTGGCTGCAAATGGCGACACGTTAACGACACCTTGTTGCGCATTCAAGCCAATATTCACATTTTGCGTTTTTACGTTGGCAATTTTTAGCCAGCCGATCTTAGCCGAACCGGTGGCATTAAACTTTTTTAATGCACTCAGATCAATCGGCGTCTCTGCGCTGGCTTGCGTGGTTTTGGGTGCAGTGCTTACGGCAGCTGGCTCGCTTTTGGTGATATAGCGGTCAGCGTCTAGCTTATCGATATCCACATTAAAATTAAACACTGGCTGGCTAAATTGGCTCACACCCAAGTTGGCGTTAATCTGGCTATCATCCACCTTGGCGCTGACTGGGTTAAGGTTTAATTTCTCGCCGTTGGCATTGAGCTTAATGTTGATATTGCTGGCTTTGGTTTTGCCATATTTCAATTGCCCCACGCGGATGCTGCCATCTGCATTTAAGGCTTTAAGTGCAGATAAATCCAAAGGTTTGTCGGATTTGCTAGGCGCAGGTGTGCTTGCTTTGCTTGGTGCTGGCGCGCTGCTGGCGTAACGGTCCAAGTCTACCTGGTCTACATCAATATCAAACGTATATAAGGGTTTGTTGAACTGGCTGATGGCAAAATTGCCTTTAATACGGCTGTCATCCACTTTCACATCCAAGCCCGTTAGCGCCAGTTTTTGACCATCGCCTTTAATCGCCACATTCAAGCCAGTCACGCGGTAGGGGTCATACACAATGCTGCCGATATTCAACTTGCCATCCACCAACAAGGTTTTAAGGGCAGACAAATCAGCAGGCTTGTTGCTGCCTTCTGATTTTTTAGCACTGGTTGCGGGGGCAGTAGAAGCTTTGCCCAATAACTGAGTGAGGTTGATTTTGTCAGCCGTCAGGTTAAATTTGATATTCGGTGTTTTAAACCCTGTCACGTCCACATTGCCGTTCAGCTTGGTCTCAGCCACGCTCAAATTAAATGTGCTGTCGGCCTTTTCTTGTTTAATATCGGCATGTGCGCCCAAGTTAAACGCGCCTTGAATCGCGCCGTTAGGCAAGCTAGGGTCTTGAATATTCACCTTGCCTGCCAGTTTGGGAATATCAAATACCAAGGCTTCAATATTGCCTTTAAAGGGAGATGAAAACTGGCTAGTCACCACCCGTTTGCCTTGCGTCATATTTAAATCGCCGCTAATACCACTACTTTGCAGCGCTTTGGGTGAGCCCTTCATGTCGGCAATCACCATATTTAACTTCAAGTTGGCATCGGCTTTTTGTTGCGTCACATGCAGCGTGATTTTTTGCGTGCTCACTTCATCTTTTAAAATCTTCAGCGCGGGTGCGTTCAGCTCAACCGTTTGTTTAGCGCCATCAAAATCGCCGCTGGCCGCCAGTTTTAAACTGTCCACCAAAAATTCCATGTTTTCAGGTTTGGCATCCACATCACCGCTGGCTTTTACCTCTACGTTTTTGCCATTGAACATATCGCCAGTGATCACGGTATCCAATCCTGCGACCTTGAAGCGTTTGGTTTCAGGGTCCACCAAGAAATTGCCTTTTAAGTTCACGTTAGCAGCAATCGCGGGCTGATTAGCATTTACTTTAAAGTCGGTGGTAATGTCCATCGGCTCGGCTAGGGCAATGCGGCCAGAGCTTAAGTTAAACTGGCTAATCGCATAAGTTGAACCGGTGGCTTCATCGGCGTATTGCACCGCTGAGTTGGTGACTTTCACGCCCTGTACGTCAAATTTAATCTCGGTAGATTCTTCTTCGTCTTTGCTTAATAAGTCGTCAAAGTTAGTGGTGCCGTCTTTGTATTTGATAATGTTGGCCTTGGCACCATCCACATAAATGGTGTCCACCACCAATTCTTTTTTGAGCAAGGGCAATACCGCCAACGCCACTTTTGCGCTGTTCACAGAGGCAAACTCTGCGCTGCCTTTATGCTCAGAAATTGCAATTTTGCCTAAATCCGCACCAATTTTTGGCCAGAACGATAGCTTAATATCGCCCTCAATGGTCAAGGTGCGTTCTTTTTTCTCTTTCACCAAATCAATGATTTGTTGTTTGTAATCATTAGGATTAAAGGTGGCTGCAATCATAGCTACCAAGATTAGCAATAAGGCAACCAAGCCCCCAATGCCATAAAGACTGTATTTGAGATATTTATTCATTGCATCTCCCCAAAATTGATGCCCATTATTATTGTACGGTCCAGTTGACGATGCCTGTGTAAGCCGTCACCAAAACAATCACCCCAAAAGCAATGCGGTACCACGCAAAAATCGTAAAGTCATGATGGCTCACGTAACGAATCAGTGCACGCACCGCTATCATCGCGCTGATAAAGGCAAAAATAAACCCGATTATCCAAGCGCCCATATCATCCATGCTTAACAATGCGCGGTCTTTATACATGGAATAAACAGAGGCAATGCCTAAGGTTGGGACTGCCAAAAAGAAAGAAAATTCGGCCGCGGCCTTGCGCGATAAGCCAAAAAACAAGCCGCCAATGATGGTAGAGCCCGACCTAGACATGCCAGGAATCAGCGCAACCGCCTGTGCAAACCCCAGCTTTAACGCATCCATCGGCCGTATATCATCTACCGTTTCTATCGTCACGGTATGCGCTCTTTTTTCTGCCCACAAAATAATCAGCGCACCCACAATAAAGGCAATGGCCACCGGTACGGGTTTAAATAGAGCAGCTTTAATCATGTCGCCAAACGTTAAGCCCAATATCGCCAGCGGTAAAAATGCTATCGCCAAATTGGTAATTAAACGGTGGGCAATTGGATCACGCCCAAGCCCGGCAAAGGTGCTGACAAAACGCTGACGATACTCCCAAACCACTGCCAAAATAGAGCCTAGTTGAATCGCAATTTCAAACACACTGCGTTTGTCGTGATCCATAAAGTTCATCAAGTCACCCGCTAAAATAAGGTGACCAGTGCTGGAGATAGGCAAAAATTCAGTGGCGCCTTCCACAACGCCCATGATGGCAGCTTTAAGCAGTAAGAGTATATCCATGTAGCCTTAGTAAACGTATGTGTTATTAATGAATAAAGGGGCGGTTTGCCCCTTGGTAACAGCAAGCATGGCTTACTTAAGCATCCCCATTAATACTGATAATAAGTTGCCTGACTCACTAGGCACCTCACCATTTGGGGTGAGCTTGTCTACAATCGCAGGTAAGTGCTCTGCAATTTGTGCACTTAATGTGTTGGGGTCTATACCAAATTTTGTGGCAATTTCACCTATTTGGCTGTTGCCTAACACGCTGGCAATTTGGTCTGCTGAGATGGGTAAGTTTTCACCAGTGCCCACCCAAGAGGCCGCTTGTTCCGCCAAACCGCCTTCTTTAAATTTCTCAAGTACGCCACTTAAGCCGCCGTTTTGGTTAAGCATATCCATCGCCACTTGTGCCATGGCGCCTTTTTCACCCATCACTTTTTCCAACATGCCGCCGGCCAAACTATCTAACAATCCCATTTCACATTCCTTAAAATTAAATTATTGTTTGTATTGGTTTTTTAAAATCGTTCATCGTCGCGCAAATAACGCCACTCGCCCACGGGCAGTTTGCCCAGTGTCACACTGCCAATGCGTATGCGCTTTAAGCCCACCACTTTAAGCCCTACCATTTCGCACATGCGTCTAATTTGCCGCTTTTTGCCTTCTTTCAACACAAAGCGCAGTTGGTCTTCGTTTTGCCAAGAGACTTTTGCAGGCTTAAGTTTCACGCCATCCAAACTTAAACCATAGTTCAGCTTTGTTAAACCATCATGACTCAGTTCGCCTTCAACGCGCACCAAATATTCTTTTTCTACTTTGGAGTCTTCACCTATCAAATGGCGGGCTATGCGGCCATCTTGAGTAAGCACTAACAAACCGGTAGAGTCAATATCCAAGCGGCCTGCTGGCGCAAGACCTTTTAAAAAGCCACGTTGAAACATTTTTTGGGTGGTGTCTTCTTCCCATTGGTTTTCTGGGTGCACCAACACTATCGCTGGCTCGTAGCCATCCTCGGCTTGGCCGCTCACATAGCCCACAGGCTTGTGCAGCAAAATCGTCACGTTTTCCGCTTGGTGCTCTTTGGCATAACCGCTAATCACAATCTCTACATCCGGCGCAACGCGTGTGCCAAGTGTATCTACAATCTCGCCATTGACCTTCACCCAACCGTTCACAATCCAATCGTCTGCTTCACGGCGTGAGCATAAACCGCGTTCTGCCATTAGCTTAGAAAGACGCGGTAAATCATCATTTCCAGCACTCGCGGCGGGTTTGTAAGCTGCTTTGGCTGCAGCACCATAAGTCGGTGCGTTGGCATCATACCCGTCGCGTGCTTTACCACCACGCCTCGGCGCTTGGCGATATTGCGGTTCTTCACGGTTGCCGCGCGGTGTGGTGCGTGTATCTGCATTAGGGGTTCTTGCTGGTCTGGCTTCGGTATTTTCTTGGCTTCGCGCTGGGCGGGCTGGGCTCTCTTCACGCAAACTACCATCATGTCTGTGGTTGCGTTGGCGTGCGCTGTCTGGTTTTGCTGAGCTAGGTGATTTATTGTTGCTACTGTAAGGTGTGCTTTTGTTGCTTGGCTTGCTGTCACGTGCTGGCTTATTAGCAGGTACTTTTGCAGTGCTGTTACGTGGTGCTTCTTCGGTCATTTCAGACCGAATCACTGCCTTAGGTGGGGCTTTTGTTCTATCGCGCTTGGTCGGGTCTGCGCGGCGTACAGGCGCCTTGCCAGTAGATGGCGTATTGATAGGTTTTTTGCTGAGCTTAATCGTGGTCAAAATTGGGCTAACGCGTTTTGAATAATGCCATTATTTTAACAAAATTAAGCGCTTAGCCCTTAATTAATCGCTGTTAATTCTGTTAATAGTTTAATTCAGGTTTGGGGAGCCAATCCACCACACAATTCAGTACCATTCACTATTCAATTACAGTTGTTAAAAAAGCTATATTTGAATTCTTAAAGCTAGCCTGCTAATCTGCGTCATTATGTATTTATAGCCCCCCGTGTTACATGAACGGGAGTGATAGTGAAAGCGCTAGTATTAGTGAAATAAGAAAAGAAGAAAAATTAAAGTGCGATTCAAATGATATTATTCAATTGAAATTTATATTGGGATTGATAAGTATATGTATGAGATTAGAGCAGACAACATTTTGTCTTTTTTGAACGATAAGACAGTTAGGTTCCCACGTTTTCAAAGGAAACAGACATGGAATGAAACTAAAAATATGGAGCTAGCTGTCAGTGTATTTAAGCAATATCCAATTGGTGTAACCATCATAAACAAAGAAGATTACAAAGGTCAAAATACGAGATGGTTGTTGGATGGAAGACAAAGAAGACATGCTCTAAAACTAATTTTGGAGAATCCAGAAAATATATATAAATGGAGTAAACGTTTTTTAAAAATAAAAGGTAATTCTCAGCTACAGGATATTGAAGAGGAATTTTGGAAAAAAATTGATGACTATCTTAATCAAGATATAGATGATGAAAATCAAGAGGACAAACTTCAACAGGTAGCACAAATTGAGTATCAGGGGGATTTTGATGATGATACTGATAATGAGGAAAAACTTGATTCACTAGATAATGATCTCCTAGTTGATGAAATATCAAGTAGATCATATTTAGGGAATTTAGTACATTTGTTAGAAATAATTAAAACTGTACATCCTTTAAGAAAAAGCAATTCTGGTTTTTCAAAGCCGTTCGACTTTACAGTCCTAACAGAAAGACTTCCATATATTGAAAAAGAAGATGGAAATGTTGTCATTTCAGGGAAGAAACTAACGACTTTTATTCAAGAATACTTGAAATATGCCAGAGATGATCAGCTCAATCAATATTCGAAAGATTCATTTAAAGATTTTCTTACTCTAAGAGTTGCTATTCCAAATGATAAGGAAAAAAAGCTAGATCAAATTTTGGAAAAGAATTGGGAAGGCATTTTACGATCCATTAGAGCAGTTGAAAGTATAGAAAATACGCTATCAGAATCTAGAATTGGCATAATTGAAACTGACAATATATCTGCAACTGATAGCCAAATGATTTTCAAACTTATCAATGACGCGGGTACAAAATTATCAGCTGTAGAGATTTTATCTGCAAAGCCAACTTGGAATATAAAAGTAAAGAATCCTAACGAAACTTTAATAAAACATACTAAACAGCTGTATACAGTCATTGGAGTTGAGTCTAGTGCGGATAGTCCTGTTAGATGGGATTATCCAGCAACATTTTATGAAAGATTACAAAACTTAGAGTTTATATTTCCTAATTTAAGTTATGAAAAAAAATTAGAAAATAAACTAACACTAGGTTTCAAGCTATTATCAGGGATATATGAAAAAGGTATAAAAAAAGAGGACATCTCTAACTTGTCTAAAAGCCCAATTGCTTGGGAGACAGACATCGATAAGCTTGAAATTGAACTCTCTAATATTGGAAAAATTTTAAAAGATAATGCGTATTTCAGCTTTTTACATTCTTATAATCAATCTCTACTGAGCTTAACTAGCGAGGCAATCGCACTAAATTTTATTTTTATAATATATTTAGACTACCAAAGAAAAGGAGCTCCAGTTGCTTCAAAAACAAAAGCTTTACAGAAGAATGCTTACATTCTTGTTGACAGACTAATTTATGAATATCTAACAAAACGATGGAGAGGCTCTTCTGATTCTCGAGTAGCTCAAAATATTAAGCAATTCCAAAATCAACTTGATATTTTTGATCCTGTTAAAGAGAATGATTGGAAGGATTTAATTATTGAAATTAATGAAAAATTTACAATTCAGGATGAGGATATTAAATTTAGTTTAATGAAGCCTCTAGTTTTTCATATCTACTCGACATGTGGCATCGACGGACCAAATAATCCAAAAATTAACGTAGAGGTTGATCATATTCTCCCCAAAAATATAATAAATAACAGTGTTTTATCTAGTGAGAACTTTTTAGATTCGCTTTTTAATCTGGCGCCATTTCCAGAAAAAGAGAACATTAAAAAATCTGATGACGCTCTCGATGTAATTAAAGACAAATGGCTAATTACACAAATTACAAAATATACTGGAATTGAAAAAGAAGACTTTGAGAAATATTCAGATGCGTCTAACTGGAAAGATTTAAGAGAGTTAAGAAGTAAGTTCCTTTTGGACCAATTTTTATCCGATAGGCGAACTATTTTAAATAATTAAATGAAAGTTTTTATACTAAATGATTTATTAAAAAACTATTGAGTACGTCCTAAACAATATTAAACACAACATACCAGTTCTCAATATTGTTGCAACTGGTGAACCAGACTGGGCTCGAACCCAATAAAAAAGCCAGCATCAGCTGGCTTTTTGCTTATAAAAATTTAACGCTAACTAAGTTCTCCAAGGGTGTTTAGGCATATCGCATTCACCACAGCGTGTTGCGCCAGCCACAGCCACAATATGGTCATTCTCAACTGTATCGCCACTCACGCCCACCGCACCAATTAAGTTGCCTGCTTTATCCACTATTGGGACGCCACCGGGGAAGGTAATGAGGCCATCGTTAGAATGTTCAATACCGTAAAGTGGCGAGCCGGGCACAGAGAGTTTGCCAATTTCGCCAGAGGGCATGGCAAAGTAGCACGCTGTTTTGGCTTTTTTAATGGCGATATCGCTACTGCCCACCCAAGCATCGTCCATGCGGGCAAACGCTTTAATGTTGCCGCCAGAATCCAGTACGGCGATACACATTTTTACGCCTAGTTCGAGTGATTTTTTTACTGCGCTATCGACAATTTGTTGTGCTTCTTCAAAAGATACGTGCATGCAATTCTCCAATGATGTTTTATTAAAACGCGGCTGAATTCCGCGATAGGTGTTGGCTAAATGAAGCCGATGTGTTGCAAATTCTAGCCAGAGCTTAGCAGGTTTGGTGGCTTAAAGGGTTTGTCTTTAATCAATCATTTGATTTTTTGAACGCAGAAATAATAAAAAGCCAGCTACGCTGGCCTTTTATAGATTGCGCATTCTCAATACGTTTTGCTGTGATTTAATTAGGTGATTGGTTAAGGAAAAATCACATGGTCTGTTGGCCATATTCCTTTATAAGCTGCTTCTGGATGCGTTTTGGCTAACAGGTTGCGGATTTCTGTGAGTCTATACATGGGCACAGAAACAATTAGCAACACAGCGCCATTTTCAATGTCTTTCTTAAAGGGTTTTAGTTTGTGGCTGGGCACGCCAGCTGCTAATACACCTGCCCATGCTGCACAGGCAACAGCGCCCACAATCATGCAATAAGGAATCACTGCCACGGTGACCGGACCAAACCAAGCGGGTGTCATATACGCCAACAAGCCACCCAAAATACCAAATATTGCACCACATACCATACCACCCGCCACGCCAAACATGACGTCTGACTTTTCTAATACATTGGCTTTGGGGAGGTTGCCTAAATTGCGATCCGGCTTGGCATGAAAATGGATATGGCTATCATCAATACGGGCGAGCAATAACTCGTTCATCACCACTTGCGCACTTTTTACATCAGGTAAAACAAAATAGAGCTTACGTCTCATATCGTCCTCCTATGTCTGTTGTTGAAGTTCTAGGATGAAGCAGTTACTTTGATTGCTAATACTCACAATAATTCAATTTAATGTGGATATAAGTCATTGATTGAAAATGAAAGGTGGTGCTTAACCCAATAAAAAAGCCAGCTTGCGCTGGCTTTTCTTAGTCAAATAAAGGCTACACCTTTTGGTACACTTCGCTGCCTTTTTTCACAAACTCAATGGCCTTTTCTTGCATGCCTTTTTCAAGCGCTGCTTGTTCATCTACGCCTAATTTATCTGCGTAATCACGCACATCTTGTGTGATTTTCATGGAGCAGAAATGTGGGCCACACATAGAGCAGAAGTGGGCTTGTTTTGCGCCTTCTTGTGGCAAGGTTTCGTCGTGGAATTCTTTGGCTTTTTCTGGATCTAGGCCTAGGTTAAATTGGTCTTCCCAACGGAACTCAAAGCGCGCTTTAGATAGCGCATTGTCACGAATTTGCGCACCAGGATGCCCTTTGGCCAAATCAGCCGCGTGGGCAGCAATTTTATAAGTGATGATACCCACGCGCACGTCTTCTTTGTCTGGCAAGCCTAAGTGCTCTTTTGGTGTCACGTAGCACAACATGGCACAACCATACCAGCCAATCATGGCAGCACCAATACCAGAGGTGATGTGGTCATAACCCGGTGCGATATCTGTAGTCAAAGGCCCTAACGTATAGAATGGGGCTTCACCGCAGTGTTCCAGTTGTAAGTCCATGTTTTCTTTAATTAAATGCATTGGCACATGGCCTGGGCCTTCAATCATGCATTGTACGTCGTGCTTCCAAGCGATTTGTGTGAGCTCGCCCAATGTTTTCAATTCAGCAAATTGCGCTTCGTCGTTGGCATCGTAAATCGAGCCAGGGCGTAAACCATCACCGAGTGAGAAGCTCACATCGTAAGCTTTCATGATTTCGCAAATGTCTTCAAAGTGCTCGTACAAGAATGACTCTTTGTGATGTGCCAAGCACCATTTCGCCATAATAGAACCACCGCGCGACACAATACCGGTCATGCGTTTTGCCGTCATCGGGATATACGCTAAACGTACACCTGCATGAATGGTGAAGTAGTCCACGCCTTGTTCTGCTTGCTCAATGAGGGTATCGCGGAAAATTTCCCAAGTTAAATCTTCTGCCTTGCCATTCACTTTTTCTAGTGCTTGGTAAATTGGCACAGTGCCGATTGGTACTGGGCTGTTGCGGATAATCCACTCGCGGGTTTCGTGAATGTTTTTACCAGTCGATAAATCCATCACGGTGTCGCCACCCCAACGGGTGCCCCATACCATTTTCTCTACCTCTTCTGATATTGAAGAACCTAAGGCGGAGTTACCAATGTTGGCGTTGATTTTGACCAAGAAATTACGGCCAATAATCATCGGCTCGATTTCTGGGTGGTTGATGTTGGCAGGGATAATGGCACGGCCTCGCGCTACTTCATCACGCACAAATTCTGGCGTAATCACTTTAGGAATGCTGGCGCCAAAATCATGGCCTGGGTGCTGCGTTTGCAACAACTCACTCATGTTCTCGCGGCGTTGGTTTTCGCGGATGGCAATAAATTCCATCTCTGGGGTGATGATGCCTTTGCGTGCGTAATGCATTTGGCTTACGTTCATGCCGGCTTTGGCGCGCAAGGGTTTGCGGTGCAAGTTAAAGCGCATTTCTGCAAGTTCTGGGTCCACCAAGCGTTGGTGACCAAATTCTGAAGTTGGGCCATCCAATTGTTCAACATCGCCTCGCTCCATAATCCATTGCGCGCGCAATGCTGGTAAACCGTTGCGGATATCAATGCTCACATCTGGGTCTGTGTATGGGCCCGAAGTATCGTAAACCACCACTGGTGGGTTTTTCTCTGCGCCAAACGCAGAAGGGGTATCGCTTAAAGAAATTTCACGAAACGGCACGCGAATATCGGGGCGGCTACCTTCTACATAGATTTTACGTGATTTAGCAAACGGTTTGGTGGCGCCTTCGTCTACCGAGGCGGTTTCATTGAGGAATTTGGTGAGGTTTTTATCGGTGGCGTTCAAGGCTGGCTCCAGTAAATAAAATGGTAGGGAGCACAGTAAACTGCATTCCCTACGGCGGGATGATCCGCATCAGGTTCGAAGGGTATATCTCACTCTAAAACGATTGTTTTAAAGACCCCTAGCAATAGGCGAAATGTACGCGAAATGTCTTTGAAAAGCAAGAATTTAGATTAAAGAAGCTGATTAAGACGCCGTAATGAATATGGTGTGGGGTAGATACTTTTTTATTAAAAAATGATATAAATACAACTGTACAAAAACCGAACATTCAAATTATATTTTATGATTTTAATTGCCATCTATTACTTGTTAGCGATTGCTGTGCTGACACTGCATTTCACCGGCCACTTGGAGCGCTGGGGAATGGAATGGTTGGTGTTTGTATTTGCTGCAACGGTGTTCCCAGCCGTGCTTTACCTCTAAACAAACACGCAAATTTAATTTTTTGGTTTTATCAAAAACTCGCGCGCAAGCGCGGTTTGTTTTTTTAGGCCTATATTCACCACCCGCGGGAATATGCCATTAAGCCAAGCAAAGAAAGTTTGCGGTTGCCCAATAAATAACTCCTGCTTTTCCGCTTCCAGCGCTTGCACAATACATCTGGCAACATGCTCAGCGCTATCAACTGCATTACCCGATTTTTTCCACATGGCATCGACATTGGGTGCGTTCATGGGCGTAGCAATGCCTCTGGGGGCAATATAAGTAACGCCAATATTGGTATCGACCAACTCCCGTCTTAATGCTTGAGAAAAACCGTGTACAGCAAATTTGGTGGCGCAATAGGTAGCAAAGTGCGGGAAACCCAGTGAGCCGAAAATGGAGCCAATAAAGACAAAACGCCCTTGGTTGGCTGAAAGAAAATCTGGTAAAAGGGCGCGCGTGAGTTGAATGAGCGCGGTGACATTAGTGTTGACCATCTCGGCAATACGCGCGTCACTTTGGTCTTGTAACTCGGTAAAATCGAGAACCCCTGCATTGTTAATCAGGATATCGATACCCCCAAGCGCAGCCTTGGCCTCTGCAATCAGTTTGCTACTGGCGTTGGCAGTGCTTAAATCGGCCACCAGACACACGGCTTGCGTACCAAAGGACTCAACGGTTTGTTTCAAGGCTTGCAATTTTTGGGCATCGCGACCCACCAAGCCAAGAATAGCGCCTTTTTTTGCTAGCAAGATTGCCACGGCTTGACCTAAGCCGCCTGTCGCACCTGTGAGTAAAATACGCTGTTGCTTCAGTTGCATAAGGTTCTCCCTAGTCCATTACATGGTGCGTGCTGATACATCTCTAAACACATCACCATACAGTTTATAAAACATTTTTGCCGCATGAATCACAATCGCTTGGTCTTTTTCGTCCGTGATTTGGTTCACCAGACTCTCGTAAAACGAAACATGGCTGATGTCTAATGACCCATGTGACAGCAAATAACTAAAGGCTTTTTTCGGTAAATTTAAGCTTTGCATCAGCTTTTCGCCCGCTTGGGTCGCTACTGCCGTGCTGGTGCCTTCTAGCACCAAGACCATGCCAAAAAAGCCTACAGGGTTCACGCGGTAAATCATATCGTAAGCGTAGGCCACCATCAGCTCTGTGGCTTGACTGGCACTGGTGTCAGCGTAGCTTGAGTTACGCACGGCTTCTTTGTCTGCACCGCATACTTCAATATCATTGAGCACCCACTCCTGATGCCCCATTTCTTCTTCGATATATTCGCCAATGGCCGTCCGTAGCCACTCATATTGACCGCTTAAACGACCGCCACAAGCCATGAGTAAAGGTGTGGTGTGTTTGACATGATGATACGCCTGTGTGAGAAACGCAACGTATGTTTGCAGAGAGATATCGCCCGCACCACCACGTTGAATCAGTGGCAGGCTCATGAGCGAATTGCGCTCTTGTTCGGTGGCGGCTAGTAATTGATTGTAAAAAGCCATGCTTATTCCTTTTCTGTATAAAGTGCTTGAATCTGGTGTTGGTATTGTTGCCAAATGGCCTCGCGCTTGAGGCGGCCATTTGGGGTAAGTTGTCCATTGCTGACGTTAAACGCAGTCTGGCTGGTGAGCCAATGGCGTATTTGTGCGTAATCCGGTAGTTGAGCGTTTACTTGCGCAATGCTTTCCTCCACTGTGGTGGGGTCTGATTCCGGATGGGGTGTAATCACGGCCACATTCCACGGTCTGGCTTCGCCAAACACGCAGGCTTGCTGGATGGCGGGTAGGTGCGTAAGCTCGCGCTCAACCCATTCTGGCGACACATTGCGGCCAAACGAGGTGATGAACATGTTCTTTTTACGCCCTTGTATGTACCAAAAGCCTTCGTCGTCACAGCTACCAATATCACCGGTTGGCATCCAGCCATTTTCAGAAAAGTTGGCAGCGTCATGGGTGTAGCCGATAAAATTAGCCCCTTTAATCCATATTTCATGGTCTTCCGCCAAACGCATGGCAATATGGGGCAGCGGTTTGCCCACACTGCCAACGCGATGGGCTGAGGGCGTGTTGAGCGTGACTACCGATGCACTCTCGGAAAGGCCATAGCCTTCGTAGACAGGCAAGCCAACTGCGGCAGCACGTTGCAGTAAAGCTGCGGATACATGCGCACCACCAACCGCGATAAACCGCAAATGCGCCAATGCAGATCTGCATGATATGGCCGCATCTGACTCACATAATTGAATCAAAGCATTTAATAGCTCTGGTATTAAAATAACAGTGCTGGCTTGGCTTAATGCCAAGGTAGAAAAGAGTTTTTTGACATCAAAACTGCTGCCCACAAACCCGACTGTTTCTGAGGGGTAAACATGGATGGTTGCACCAGCCAATAAGCTTGCATAAACGCCCGCCACATTCTCTAACAGTGTGGATAGAGGCAGCACGCAGGCATGACAATCTTGAGGTGTCAGTTGCACTTGTGTGCTGATGGCTTGCGCGACATCTTGCATGGCTTTTGCGCTTAAGCATACGCCCTTGGGTGCGCCGGTAGTGCCGGAGGTGTAGGTAATTTTTGCAGTATTTTTTTCTAATACTGGTTGTGCAAAATCTAGTCGATATTCTGCCAAGGCCGTGCCTGCAATTAATAGCGTAGATTTAGCCAAGCTATGCGTTTTTACCAGTTGGTCAAAGCGTACGGTCTGGTCTGTAATGAGTACATTCACCCCAGCATCCTGCATTGCGTGTAGCAATTGGGCATCGGTAAAAAACGCGGGTAGCGGAACGGAAGGCAGGCCTATTTGCAAGGCTGCAATATCTAACACTATCCAAGCAGGTTGGTTGTGCATGGCCACTGCAATGCGTGTTTGCGCCGGATATTTGGCTAAATGTAAACTGGTTTGCACAATCGCATCGTTCAGTTGACTATAAGTGAGCGCGTGCGAAATGCCCTGCAATGCCACTTTGTGTGGGTTGCGCTGTGCATGACGAATGATTGAAGAATGAATCATGTGAATGCTAAATGTTCTCGTATGTTGGTTGGACAAGCATGTAATCAATGTGTCGCTAGAATATAGACGACAGCGCCAAAACAACAGCGCTGGGTACATGACAAGTTTGCCTAATCAAACTGGAGGCAGCGGTTCAGCAATGCCACGGATAGCCACGATTTGCGGCAAGTGACGGTAATAAGAACCCCATTGCTTGAGGGCCTCTGGTGTGAGTCTCGCCGGGTCTGCCGGTGAGAGTGCATAGACATCGCGCCCACCTTTAATCAAGCCATTTTGCAGGCTGTGATGCGCTGTAGCGACTGCCCACTCAATACCAATATCCAAGCTGTGTTGAATGACATGGGCAATCAGCACGCCGGCATTGCGTGGGTTGGCCACTGCTAAATTGCCGATGCAAGTGATTTCATTGCGAGTGATGGTGCGTCCAAGTTGTTCAGTGAGCAGTTGTTCAATGGGGATATCGATATATTGCTCAAGAAATAAAGGCTCGCCTGCAGCCGAACGCAACCCAAATGCAGCCATTAAGATGCCGTTGCTATCGCGTAACGCGACTAGGTCTGGCATAAATTGTGTGATGTTTGCGCCATACACTTGGGCAAACACAGTTTTAATAAACCCTTCTACTTCTGCACGGCAGGGCGCATCTTTGGCCACCGCATGCGCGGTGATCTCGCTGATTTGGTAGCGCTTGGTTTGTGCAAATTCTCTCAATTGGTAAGCCGTTTCGGCGGTATATATCGGTTGTGTTGCTACGTTCACTGGTAACATTACTTTACTCTCAACATGGTGTTGTTATCCATTATGCAAGCCATGTGCCAGTTAATTATCTTTATTAAAATCAGCTACTTATCATTATCTGCATTTATTATCCCTGCAAACTTTGCAGGGATGTCACTTAGCAATCTCCATATTCCTGCAAAAAATGTATGGTTTAACGCCGCTTAATGTTGGCTACCTCCTGCCGTTTCTAATTTGAAGCAACCCCACAATCATGCTAAGTGATTGTTTATCCAAATTATTTATTCAATTTTTTAATTTTCCCCATCACTTTTTTTACAACTTGGCACATCCCTTGCGAACTTCCTCCGTCATGTACGCAGATGTTCTGCCTATTTAACAATAAAAGGTTTATGTCATTTTGAGTTTCCAACAGCCCTCTATTTCTCATGCCACCACGCAAGCGCCACCCCAGCAAACAACAGCAAGTACCATGCTCTGGGCTTATGGCTTGTTTTGGTATTTAACAGCCACCACACCGCTATTGATAGGATTATCGCGCACGGGTTCATTTGAAGGTTTTAAAGACGCAACTTTTACCGCGTTGTTGTGGCTCATTCCTCTGTTGCTGATGCCCAAGCAGGCCAAAAAAATCGCAGGCATATCCGCCATCTTGATTTGGTTAATGGCCTTGCCCGGATTTGGTTACTTTTTGGTGTACCGCCAAGAACTGACGCAAAGCTTGATATTTATTATTTTTGAATCCAATAAGTCAGAGTCGACTGAGTATTTTCAGAACTACATTTCATGGGGCATTGCATGCGGATTTGTGTTGTTTAGTCTGGTGCCTATTTACCTATGGTCAAAGATCAGAGTTATTCACCTAACACGTTCCACTGCTTATGCGTTTGCAGCCACTCTATTGGCGCTGATTTTTGCTTACCCAGCTTACAAAGCCATCAAAGGTAGCGATATTCAGCTGGCCTATCGTTCTATTGATCAACATTTTGCAGTGGCATCACCATGGCAGTTGGTGCTGGGTTATTGGCATTATCAACATGAACTGGGTGAGATTGAACGTAATTTGCTTGATTTTAAGAAAATTCCGCCATTAAACCATTTGACCGAGCAAGATAAACCGTTACCCACCACCATCGTGCTGGTGATTGGTGAATCGACTAATCGTTTGCATATGGGCTTGTATGGATACCACCGTAATACCAATCCTAAGCTCAGCACGCTGCAAAACGAGCTTAAGGTATTTAAACAGGTATTTGCGTCTAGACCCAACACCATAGAGAGTTTGGAGCAAGTACTCACTTTCGCCAATCAACAGCACCCAGATTGGTATAAAACCAAACCCTCTATTCTGGCGATGATGAAGCAAGCGGGCTACAAAACTTATTGGGTGACCAACCAGCAGACACTCACAGCGCGCAATACCATGCTGACCACCTTTGCAAAGCAGGCGGACGAGCAAGTGTTTTTGAACACTTCACGCAAGCAAAACGCATATAGCTACGATGAAAAAGTATTGGCGCCCTATGCCGATATGCTGAATCGCCAAGATGAGAAAAAGCTGATTGTGGTGCATTTGCTGGGGACGCACATGAAATACACCTACCGCTACCCTGAAAATTTTGATTACTTCCATGATGCCCAAGGGTTACCCAAAGGTTTGTCCCAAAAGCAAATTGAAACAGTTAATGCTTATGACAACGCGATACGTTACAACGATACGATAGTGTTCGAGTTGATTCAGCTACTCAAGCAGCAAAACCAACATAGCTTGTTATTTTACTTTTCAGACCATGGGGACGATGTTTACGACTCCACACCGCATGATTTTCAAGGCAGAAACGAAGGCCGCCCCACCTATCCCATGTACGCCATTCCTTTTGTGGTTTGGCACTCCCCCAATTGGTTTAATGCAGATTTGCTGCATGCCCCAGAGCTATTGAATCGCCAATATGACAATGCCGATTTCATTTATACCTTCTCTGAGTTGCTGGGTTTGCAATATGACGGCTATTTGCCGCATGAAAGTATTGTGAACGCGCACTTTATGAACGACCCAATTATGGTGGGCAATCCACATCAACACGCGCTGCAGGCATTAGCCGACACTAAGCCGTATCCGCTACATGACATTGATTAACGATTGAAATGACGACGATGACGCAATTATTTACACTTTCATACCCACCATCGCGACTGCAATCACCACATCGAATGACGTTGCTGGTGAGCCTTTTTTTAATGCTGTTTGCCAATCACGCGCTGTTTAGTCATATCTTGCAGATTTACCCGTTCTCTGCAACAGAATGGCCGTTTCTGGTTTCTATTGCATTGTTTTTTACTGCGCTGACTGCGCTTTTTTTGCTGTGGATAACGTATGGGCGGGCCACTCGATGGGTGCTGGCATTAATATTAGTGCTGGCCTCACAAGCTGCGTATTACATGGATACCTACGGCGTCATTGTGGATACGGTGATGTTGGACAATATTTTGCATACCAACCCGCAAGAGTTTGCAGGATTGCTGACCTTTAAATTGCTGATGTACACCGTCTTGATGGGGCTGCTGCCAGCTTGGATAGTGTTGAGATATTCACCCCGCAGCACCATGAGCAAAGCAGTGTTGTTGGGTAAGCTCAAGTTGTCTGGGGTGTTGCTGATGTTGGTGGTCGCTGCGGTTGCGCCATTTACTGCCCACTACGCATCGTTTATTAGAGAACATAAGGTGGCGCGCATGTATGCCAATCCCACCTTTTTTAGTTATTCCATCATCAAATATTTAGCATTGGCCGCTCAAGCCAGCGAGGTAAAAACATTAACGCCGGTTGCGCAGGATGCGGTGGAGGTGGATGCGCACAAACACCACGAGCTCATCATTATGGTGGTGGGTGAAACGGCAAGAGCAGATCGATTTTCACTCAATGGTTATCAGCGTTTGACCAATCCGCGTTTGCAACAAGAAGAGGTGTTGAGTCTCAGTAATGTGTCATCTTGCGGCACCTCGACAGGCGTATCGGTGCCTTGTATGTTCTCTGTGTTGGGGCGTAAAGACTTTGATAAAGAAAAAGCCAAACATATGGAAAATGCATTGGATGTGTTGTCCGATAACGGTGTGGAAATCTTGTGGCGTGACAATAACTCGGACTCTAAAGATGTGGCCACGCGTATGCACTACGAAGATTTTAAAACGCCTACTTTTAATACGGTGTGTGATAGTGAGTGCCGTGACGTGGGTATGCTCAAAGGCCTAGATCAGTTTATAGCCTCTCAACAAGACAAAGACATTTTGATTGTGCTGCATCAAATGGGCAATCATGGCCCTGAGTATTACCGACGCTATCCCAAAGCGTTTGAACAGTTTACGCCCACCTGCAAAAGCGGTGAGTTGAGCACCTGTACCCAGCAAGAAATTGATAACGCTTACGATAACGCGATTTTATATACCGATTATTTTTTGTCTGAGGTGATTCGGTTGTTAAAGCAGTATGAAAACAGTTATGAGACTGCCATGCTGTACGTGAGCGATCATGGCGAATCACTAGGTGAGCATGGCATTTATTTGCACGCGGCACCTTATATGATTGCGCCTAAAGAACAGACGCACGTGCCGGCGATTGTGTGGATGGGCAAACGTTTTGATTACAGCCTGGATCAACTCAGGCCGTTTAAAGACTACCCGTTTAGCCATGATGATGTGTTTTGTAGCTTGTTGGTTTCATACGAGCTAGATTCCGAAACCTGTGCAGCCAAACGACAAGTGCTGATGGCGAACAAAGACCTAAACTAAGCGGCTAAATTGGAGCCAAGTTGCTTTTATTTGCAGTTTAAATGCTCAGGCGCTTCCGTCGAGATATGGTCTTTGCTTATCCATAAAATACTCTGCACGCGCTTATCGGTATGGCAGGCATCTACATAACCAATACTGCCTTTGGTATCGGCCACGTAGCGTAGCATGGCTTCCTCTGATTGCAGACTACGTGGCGGTCTGACACCGTGGAAGTAGCGCTCGTTCCAGTAATCGGTTTGCTCCTTTGGTAGGTTGTTGAGCACCACTTTAGAAAACAGCAAGCGCAATGGATGTTCGGCATGCAAATTGGCAGGTTGCATGCGTTGGCCGCCTTGCCAAAACTCTTTTTTGCGCCAATAAATCAGGCGCAGCTCACTCGCGGCAAGATTGCTCACTGGTGCAATGTCTGCACTGCTGGAGACAATCACTGCAATCACTGGCGACTCCTCGGCATAAACAAGGTTTAACGACAGCCACCAGCACGTTAGGCTGAACACAATGAAGCGCATGATGCGATAAAGGTGCAGCATTAAAACAACACCGCAAATGTACTGATAAAGCCACGTGGGGAGTCTGGTAATTCGCCACTGCCCCCCACAAATTCAAACTTTAATAACTGATTGGGTTTGACGCGCTTGGTGGCGCCTATTAACCATCGTTCTGCACTGCCAGACTCAGGATGGTCAAAGGTTTCTAGCCTTGTCAGCCAATACCATTCATTGCCCAAGTGATACGCGCTTTGTAAATAGGCGCCACTGCCACCATCATTGCCTTTATTAGTGTTGCGGTAAAAGCCTTCGCCACTAAGCTCAAGGTTGCCGATATGGGTGACAAAATCTAAGCCAAATAAACGATAGGTCGGGGAAAGAGGTCTGTCTTCCTGAAAGCTGGCCAATGTCAGCCCAATATTGATGGGCGCGTTGAGGGTAAAACGTGCGCCATTGACATGCTTGTAGATGATTTCGTTATCATCGCGGATTTGGTCTTTGAGGCCTTCTGTAAAAAAGGTGTACTCAAACGCATAGTCTTGATAAGGCACACTGCCATACAGCATAAGCCCGTTAATCGAGCTCGGGAACAGTAAGCGTGTGGCAATGGGGCGGGTGGAAGTCCAAACCAGTGGCGCTGCATGGATGAGATTCCAGCGGCCTGCCGGCGTTAAAAAGCGGCCAGCGCGCAAATTCAGCTTTTCGGATAGGTTGTAGTCTAGGTAAAAACGCTCTAAATCTAAGTAGGCATCACGTGTGGTCAGCCCTTGTTGACTGTTCCATTTAAGTGGTTCTTCTAACTCAAACTCACCAAAAAATTTAAAGCGGCTTTCATTCTCCCAAGTGAGGATTAAACTGATTTCATTGATGAACGCATTGGCCTTACTATCTCTTGGAATTTCTACGCCAGCACTGCTATAACCGCCTAAAGCAAAACTATCCCAGAAATTGCTGTTGTCTTCTGCCAACACTGGCTTGCACAGGCCAAGCAGGCTGGTTACACTGGCAATCACAACTATGAATCGTTTAAACATAAAAAAACCTCATCACTGTGCATCCACACTGCGTTTTATTACTGGCTGGATGGCAAGCGCAGATTGTCTCATTTAACCCTTTATGCCAAAAGCACTTTCGATTAAACAACTCCTATTATTGGCTTTTGTGCTGGCTGGTTTGCTGCCGGCCATGCTGGTGAGTTTTCTGAGCTTTAAGCAAGCGAGTAATGCGCTTAAAACAGAAATTTTGCACGATTTACAAACCTTAAGTGCAACGGTGGCGGCCGATGTAGAACGCATGATGTTCGAGCGCTTGCAAAATGTGCATTCGTGGAGCCAATTGGGCTTGATGCAAGAAGTGAGCATCGGCGATATTGATAAGCGTTTGTCCATTTTCTTAAGCGAGTCACAACAAGCTTATCACCAAGAGTATAGGGCATTGTATGTGCTGGATTTAAAACGGCAGGTAGTGGCTTCAAGTCGCGCTGCTGCCATCGGTAAAACCATGTCACGTCCACCCAATTGGTTCACCGTAAAAGTGGGCGAGCGCTCTCTGGATTTATCAGTGATCCATCAGGATGTTTTAACCATGACCCAACCGATTCAGGACAGCGATACGCAGCAACCCATCGGCTTTTTGGTGGCAGAATTTAACTGGCAGGTGATTAAAAAATTACTGAACGATTCAGCAAACAAACAAGCTTCGATTGGATTGCTAGACCAGCAACAGCGTGTCATCGCAGCCTCAAATAATTGGTCAGAAGAAGGCCATGCGCTCCACGTCAGCAATGGCTTGCAAGGCAAGGTCAATTTACCCGGTTGGTCTGTGCGCATTGAGCGTGCACACTCTATAGCCGTAGCGCCAGTGCATCGTCTGGGCTATATTTTTCTGGCACTGCTGGCTGCGACCTTGTTATTTTCGTTGGTGTTAGTAAGGCCAATTGGCCGCGCCATTACCCAACCATTAGAGCGGCTCACGCAATTTGTGCGTGGTTTTCATCAGCAGAAGCGAGCGGTGCCACCCAAAGAAGGGCCACCGGAACTGCAGGAGCTGACACAAGCTTTTGAGAAAATGATTCAAGATTTGGAAGTGTCACAAAACAATCTCACACGTGCTGCCAAGTTGGCCGTGGTGGGCGAGATGGCCGCAGCCATGAGTCATGAGGTGCGCACTCCATTGGGTATCATGCGCTCATCGGCCGATGTGTTATTGCGCGAACCGCAATTGAGCAAAGATGGTCGTGAGGTGCTGGGCTTTATCATTTCTGAAACCGAGCGCCTTAATAAGCTGGTCAGCACGCTGATTGATGCCGCCAGACCGCGCACCCCAAACTTTAACCCGATTGATTTAACCCAGTTGATTTATCGCGTGATTGCGCTGTTACAAAGCCAAGCACAAGCCAAACAATTGACCATTATCTTTACTGAGACGGAAATCATGACGGTGTGGGCTGACCAAGACCAAATGACCCAAGTGCTGATGAATCTGTTGATGAATGCGATTCAAATTTTGCCGCCACAAGGGAAGGTTGTATTGCATTTGGAGAAGCTTGAAAACAATATGGTGCTAACCGTATCTGATAACGGCCCTGGCATTCAAGTGTCTGACCAAGCACAGGTATTTGAGCCATTCTTTACCCAGCGTGCTGGCGGTGTTGGATTGGGGTTGGCGGTGGTGCGACAAATCGTACATAGCCACCGCGGTGAAATTACCTATCGCAATAGTGTGATGGGTGGTGCAGAATTTACCCTCGTATTGCCTGTTACCCAGACCAGTTAAGAAGAATAACTATGGATGCACTCAAAACAGTACTCGCGGTGGATGATGAGCCCAATATGCGCCGCTTATTGGAAATTAGCCTGCGTCAGGCCGGTTACCGAGCGTTGGTGGCGGAGGATGGTAAACAAGCGTTGCATCTTATTAACACGCAAAATGTAGATTGTGTGGTGAGCGATTTGCACATGCCAGGGATGAATGGGCTAGCTTTGTTGGGGCAGATTCGTCAAGTATCTGAGCGCCTGCCGTTTATCATGGTCACTGCACAAGGCGAAGTCAAGACCGCGGTAGAGGCCATGAAACTGGGCGCCTCAGATTACATTCAGCGTCCGTTTGAGTTGGAAACGCTAGAGCTAGCGATTAGTAAAGCGCTCACCAACAATAGAATCGTGCTGGAAAACACTTTTTTAAAAGCGGACCAACAACCAGCAGAAAATGGATTAATTGGACAAAGTAAAGCCATGCTGGTGTTAAAGCAAATGATTCAACAAGTGGCGCCAGAAAAAGCCACGGTGCTGATTACTGGTGAAACCGGGACAGGTAAGGAGCTAATCGCCAAAGCTTTACATGCAGCCTCGCCCAGAAAAAACGCATTGTTTGTGGCAGTCAATTGTGCGGCGATTCCTGCTGATATTTTAGAGTCCGAGTTATTTGGGCACGAAAAGGGCGCCTTTACCGGTGCGGTTAAAGAGCGGGTGGGCAAGTTTGAGCTGGCTGATGGCGGCACGCTGTTCTTGGATGAGTTGACCGAAATGCCTATCCACCTGCAAGCCAAATTATTGCGCGTTTTGCAAGAGGGCGTGGTGGAAAAGTTGGGCGGTAATCGCCAAATTGCGCTAGATATCCGCGTGGTTGCTGCCACCAATCGTGACCCACAACAAGCGGTCAAAGATGGCAAATTGCGTGAGGATTTGTACTATCGCCTAAACGTATTTCAACTTAACTCACCTGCTCTGCGTGACAGAGATGAGGATATTGCATTGCTATCTCAGTATTTTCTGAATAAACGCAGCACATCGCTTAGCGCTGAAGCACTCGGCTGTTTAAGCGCATATCGCTGGCCTGGCAATGTGCGAGAACTGGAGAACGTGTTGGAGCGCGCAGCCATTCTCTCTGGCGGAAAGGCCATTACCCCTGCACATTTGCCTGCCGATATTGTCGGGGCCGCTACACCAGCCATGGCGGCTACCTTTAATGCACTTGAGCACACAGCAGAGCACGAGCATGCATACTCTATTCCTCATGCCACCGCGCAGCTAGAGCGGCAATTGATAGAGGCCGCATTACGCGAATGTAAAGGCAACAAAGCCAAAGCCGCCAAACTGCTGGAAATAAGTGAACGCTCGCTTTGGTATAAGCTAGAACAATACGAAATGAAGTAAACCCATAACATGGTTGACAATAAAAATTAACAGTGTTAAGTTAACGTTGTTAATTTAAATAAATATGTATGTAGTCTGATGCCACCCAAACCAAAAACAGAACAAGAACGCGAACAATTTAGAACGCTGATTATTGATACAGCGCGTGATTTGTTTGTCAGCAAAGGCGTGGAGGCTGTCACCATGCGCGAGATTGCCAAGCGTATTGGGTATTCGGCCACCAGTATATATTTGCATTTTGCTGATAAAGAGTCTCTGATACGCGCCATTTGTGAGACTGATTTTTTAAAGCTGGCCACCACCTTAAAAGAGATCTTGGCGATAGCAGACCCCATTGAGCGCATGATTGCATTTGGCGAGGGCTATGCCCGATTTGCGTTAGCCTTTCCAAACCATTACCGCTTGATGTTTATGACGCCGCATTTGCCGAACGTCTCCGAAAATATGGCGTTAGAGAAAAATAACGCGGAGCAAGATGCCTATTTTCAGCTTAAAACCGTGGTGCATGATGTGTACCTTACTGGTGGATTTAAGCCCGATTTACAAGACTCGGAACTGATTACGCAAACCTTATGGGCTGGGATACACGGGGTATGCGCTTTACAGATTACTATGGCGGATGATGATTGGGTAGAATGGCGACCAATCGAGGCTCGCTTAAGCATGATGCAGCAATTAATGCTATCAGGATTATTGAAAGAACAATATGCATAAAAAAACATTTCTACTGCTGTTGCCACTATTGCTCAGTGCGTGCGATAAACCTGTTGAAACGGCACCCCCACCACGCCCTGCGCTGGTGATGAAAGTAGGCCAACATAGCCATCAAGACAATGAAATGGTGCTGGTGGGCGAGTTGAAATCACGCTATGAATCTAACGTTGGGTTCAGAATCGCAGGCAAAATTACTAAGCGCTTGGTGGATGTAGGTGCACAAGTTAAAAAAGGCCAAGTACTCGCCACCATTGATGCTAATGATGCCAACTTAAGCGCACAAGCGGCCAATGCCGATATTCAAGCGGCTGAAGCCAATTATGCACTGGCCAAAGCAGAGCTAGACCGCCAACGCCAGCTATTTGAAAAACAGTTTATTTCTAAATCTGCTTTGGATTTACGCGAGGCTGAATTTAAAACATCCGTCGCACGTTTAAAACAAGTCAAATCACAATCAGCTGTGACGGGCAACCAATCTAGTTACACCAAGTTAGTTGCAGACCGCGATGGGGTCATTGCGCAAATCACAGCAGAGCCAGGTCAAGTGGTAGCTGCGGGCCAGCAGATTGCGCAAATTATTGATTATGGGCATATTGAAGTATTGGTAGCGGTGCCAGAGTCCAAAATGTCACACCTGCAAGTGGGGCAATCTGTGTTGGTGAAACTCTGGGCAAACACCGAAAAGACCTATCAAGGCAAAGTACGAGAAATCGCGCCCGCAGCCAATACTGCCACCCGCGCGTTTGATGTGCGCGTAGCGGTAGAAAACCCAGATGCGCAACTCAAAGTGGGTATGACGGCCGGTGTGGCGTTTGATACACAAGCCAGCCAAAAAATCGTCATCCCCAGTACCGCACTTACCGAACTAAATGGTCAAAAACAGGTGTGGGTGATTGATAAGGGCGGCATTGCCAAGCTAAGAACTGTGGAATCTGGCGCATTTAATGAGCAAGGGATTGAAATCACCAGTGGCCTACAGCCAGGCGAGATGGTAGCGATTGCTGGCGTGCATACCTTGGTCAATGGCCAAAAAGTCATGCCGCAATTATCGGCTTCTGCCATGGCGCATGCGGCAACAGAAAGCGCACAACAATGAATCCGGCTGATCAACAAGATAGCTCGCCAGACCATCAGCCGGAGAAGTCTAGGTTTAACCTTTCGTCTTGGGCGTTAAATAATCAAGTCATCGTCCTGTATTTCATGTTGCTGCTCACCTTTGCGGGTATGTTTGCCTACACGCAACTTGGTCAGTCCGAGGACCCGCCTTTTACGTTTAAAGTGATGTTAATACGCACCAGTTGGCCTGGCGCTAGCGCGGTAGAAGTAGAGCAGCAAATCACCGATAAAATTGAAAAGAAAATTCAAGAAGTTCCGCATTTAGGCTACTCCAGTAGCTATTCTCGCCCCGGGTTGTCTGTGATTTTTGTGGTGATTAAAGATGACACGTTCTCTGGAGAGATTCCGGAACTATGGTACCAAGTCCGCAAAAAAGTGGGCGATATACGCCACACCCTACCCAGCAACATCGAAAGCCTAACTTTTAACGATGAGTTCAGTGATGTCTATGGCAGCATGTACGCGCTGACTGGGGATGGTTTTGATAATTTTGCGCTCAAGCAGCAGGCAGAGCGTATTCGTGCTGAGTTGCTCAAAATCAAAGACGTGGCCAAAGTGGATTTTTTTGGCGAGCAGAAGCAACGTGTATTTATCGAGATATCCAATGCAAAACTCACGACGTTGGGCATCAGTGCAACCCAACTACTACAAACGTTGCAAACACAAAATGCCGTGGTGCGCGGTGGCACATACGAGTCTCCGGATGAGCGTATCCGTATCGATGTGACAGGTCGATTCACCACATTGGATGATTTACGCAATTTAGAAATTCGTGCCAGTCAGCAGGCTTTCAAGTTGGGTGATGTGGCGCGTATCTATCGTGGCTATGAAGACCCACCGCAAGACACTGTGCGTTACAACGGCACAGATACTCTGTTGTTAGGGGTGAGCATGGCTGAGGGTGGTGATGTAATTGCCTTGGGTAAACATTTGGATCAAACCATCCAAAAAGTGCAACAGCAATTGCCTGTAGGCTTAACACTCAGCACCGTCACCTCACAACCCAAAATCGTAGCAAATTCTGTACAAGATTTTGTTAAATCGCTGGTGGAAGCCTTGGTGATTGTGTTGGGCGTGAGCTTGCTATCCCTTGGATTACGCACAGGTATAGTTGTTGCGATTTCTATTCCTATCGTGATGGCGGCCACGTTTTTGGCCATGCATTATTTTGATATCGGGCTACACAAAATTTCCTTGGGCGCATTGATATTGGCGTTGGGGTTGCTGGTGGACGATGCCATTATTGCGGTAGAAATGATGTCTTCCAAAATGGAACAAGGATGGGATCGCATACGCTCGGCCTCATTTGCGTATACCTCCACCGCCATGCCTATGCTCACAGGCACCTTGGTTACAGTGGCTGGCTTTTTACCCATTGCCACCGCCGTGTCTTCCACGGGTGAATACACGCGCTCCATCTTTCAAGTCTCAGCCATTGCACTGATGATTTCATGGGTGGCGGCTGTAGTATTTGTGCCCTACCTTGGTTATCACTTGTTGCCGGATTACAGTCAAAAGCCAGCCTCGCCTAAATGGATTGTTTGGATAAAACAGCGTTTAAACCTCAAAGATGCAGACGATGCCGCGCACCATCATGACATCTACAATACCGCATTTTATGGTGCTTTCCGTCGCTTGGTTACCGCTTGCGTACGCTATAAAAAAACGGTGATTGTCATCACCATGTTGATGTTTGTATTGGCATTGGTCGGCTTTAGTAAAGTACAGCAGCAGTTTTTCCCGGACTCTACACGTTTGGAACTGGTGGTGGATTTACGTTTAACTGAAGGGGCTTCTTACCACGCCACAAACGCCGAGGTAAAACGTTTGGAGCATTGGTTGCAAGCATGGAATAAAGAGCATGCCGCGATAGATAATTTTGTTGCCTACATCGGCACCGGTGCGCCACGTTATTATCTACCATTGGATGTGCAGTTGCCGCATCGAGGCTTTGCACAATTTGTCATTCTGACCAAAGATTTGGACATGCGTGAACGCCTGCGCTCAGATTTATTGCATCTGTTTGAACGTGACTTTCCAAGTTTGCGTGCTTCCGTATTGCGTTTAGAAAATGGTCCGCCGGTCGGGTTTCCGGTGCAGTTTAGAGTGGATGGCGCAGATATTCCTCAGGTACGCAGCATTGCCCATCAAATTGCAGAAGTGATGCGCGCCAACCCCAACCTCACCAATGTGCAATTGGGCTGGGAAGAGCCCAGCAAGGTCATGCATGTGAAAATTGACCAAGCTAAAGCCAGGTTGTTAGGGGTCAGTTCCGTTGATATTGCCAATATGCTTAACGGTGCAATGAGCGAGTTGTATGTGACCGAGTTTAGAGAGGGCAACGAGCGGATTGATATTGTGGCACGTGGGCCGGAAATAGAACGTCAACAACTATCGCGTTTACCAGATTTGATGGTGTATACCCAAACCGGTAGAAGTGTGCCATTGTCACAGGTGGCTACCATTACTTCTGATTTTGAAGAGGGCGTGATTTGGCGACGCAATCGCGTGCCATCGCTAACCGTGCGAGCACATTTGCGAGGGAACATGCAAGCACCTGTGGTGTCTGCACAAGTGGAAGAAAAAATTAAGCACCTGCGTGAGACGCTACCCATGGGTGTTACGGTGGAAACTGGCGGTGCGGTAGAAGAGTCTGCCAAGGGCGGCGCCTCCGTTGCCAAGGGTGTGCCGTTATTCATCGCGGTAGTAGTGACCTTGTTAATCATTCAGCTTCGTAGCTTCTCACGGGTTTTTCTAGTGATGCTCACCGCACCATTAGGGTTGATTGGGGTGACAGCGGCTTTGTTAATTTTTAATATGCCGTTTGGCTTTGTCGCCATGCTGGGTACCATTGCGCTGTCTGGCATGATTATGCGTAACTCGGTAATTTTGGTGGATCAGATTGATCAAGATAAATCCAACGGCTTGGCCGATTGGGAGGCTGTTGTGGAATCGACCATTCGTCGCTTTAGGCCAATTGTACTGACGGCGGCGGCAGCTATTTTGGCGATGATTCCACTGACACGCAGTGTGTTTTTTGGGCCAATGGCCGTGGCCATTATGGGTGGTCTGACGGCCGCCACCATATTAACGGTGCTATTTTTGCCTGCTTTGTATGCGTTTTGGTATGGCATTAAAGTGGACGACCAAACAACAGCGGGTCGCACGTGAAGCATGGCAATTCAGTTATAATTAAACGATACAAATGAAGAGGTTAAGCATGAACGCAGCAACAGCTAACACTAAGATTGAAACCGCACGATTCAATATGATTGAGCAGCAAATCCGCACATGGGATGTGCTAGACCCCACCGTGTTGCAGTTGCTCAACGATGTGCCACGTGAGGCCTTTGTGCCTGTCGCTTATCAAGGACTGGCATTTGCCGATTTGGAAATTCCGCTAGGGAATGGCCATGTCATGCTGAGCCCTAAGTTGGAAGCACGGATGTTACAAGCACTGAGTGTTAAAAAGACAGACCGAGTATTGCATGTGGGCACTGGGACTGGCTACATGACGGCTTTGATTGCCAAACTTGCTAAAGAAGTGATTTCTGTAGACGTTGAGGCCAGCCTAAGCGCGTTAGCCTCTGGACATCTGCAACAGCAGCAAATTCATAATGTTACTTTGGAAGTAGGTGATGCAGCGCAGGGTTGGCCACAAAAAGCACCATATGATGTGATTGTGTTTGGTGCATCTTCACCAGTGGAGCCAGCGCAAGTTAGGCAACAGTTGGCGATCAATGGTCGCCTGCTGATTGTGCTGGGTAGTGCGCCAGTGATGCGCGCGACCTTGATTCAAAGAATTTCTGAACATGGCTATAAAGAAGATGTCCTATTTGAAACCTGCATTGCGCCGCTGGTGAACGCGCCGCAAGCACAACCTTTTCAATTTTAAGCACCTGATATGACCAAACCATCCATGTTGGCCTTGTTGTTGCATGGCCTGTTGTTAAGCGTGACCCCTGTCATGGCAGAGCCTGTCGAAAGTTTGCTGGATGTCTATCAAGAGGCGGTGGCACACGACCCTGCATTGGCTTCAGCTACTAGCCAAAACCGTGCTGCACAAGAAGTGATTGAACAAGCCAAAGCCAGTTATCGCCCTAATGTGAATTTTTCAGCCGGAGCTTCTGGCTCACGTACCAATATCAAGTTTATTGGCAACAATATTTTCCGTTCAGATGGTCGCGCCAGTTTTGAAGGGTACAACTATCGCTTTGAGGCGCGCCAGCCAATTTACCGTAAAGATAGCCTGGTGCAAATTGACCAAAGCAAAGTGCAAGTCAGCCAAGCGGATAAGCAATTGCACCTAACACAGCAGAACTTGATGCTACGCACCACACAAGCCTATTTTGATGTGTTGATAGCTCAAGATAGGATTGCCCTGATTCAAGCGCAGAAAGCTGCTATCTTGAGTCAACTTGATCAAGCGAAAGCGACTTTTGAGGTAGGCACCGCCACCATTACTGATGTGAATGAAGCGCAAGCGCGTTACGATTTGGTGGTGTCGCAAGAGATTGCGGCCGAGAATGAGTTTGAAATTGCCAAACGTGCGCTTCAAGCCATCACTGGCAAAATGCCAGAAAAATTAGCTACTGTGAAATCAGATATTCAAGTGGCACAACTCAGCCAAGGCATGAAAGATTGGCAAGATGTGGCGCTGCAAAGCAACTTGAATATTCAAATTCAGCAAGATGCGGTGAAACTGGCCGAGCAGGAAATTGAACGCGCCAATGCTGGTCACATGCCAACCTTAGATGCTGTAGCCAGTTTTACCAATACCTACAGCAATGGCAGCCCGAATGGCTTTGGTAGTGATTTAGAGAATACTACGGTCGGTCTTGAGTTGCAGATTCCTTTGTACCAAGGCGGTGCAGTGACCTCCCGCGTACGACAAGCTGCTTATAACAAGCAACGAGCGCAAGATGACATGGAACTGGCCAGACGTAATACCGATTTGGAAACACAGCGCGCTTATTTGAATTTAAGTAGCAGCATCGCGCAGGTGAAAGCGTTAGATCAAGCTTTGTTGAGTAGTCAAAGCCAATTGGACTCGACCAAATTAGGCTATGAAGTCGGCGTGCGCACTAGTGTGGATGTGCTCAATGCGCAGCAACAATTGTTCAGCGCCAAGCGTGATTTATTACAAGCACGCTATAACTATCTGGTAAACATTATTCGCCTAAAATCAGCTTCTGGTGTGGTTAGTGAAGCAGATTTGATCGATATTAATCAACAATTGGTGGCCTTAAAACAGCATGACTAGCCTTGTGAAGCTAGATGCCTGCCAATTGGTGGTCATCGATATGCAAGTTAAGTTGAGCACGGCTATGCCAGCCGATGAAATGGCAACGGTCATCAAGCAAACCGAAGTGATGCTGCAGGCAGCGCAATTATTGGCAATGCCCACACTCTTCACCGAGCAATACCCACAAGGCTTAGGTCATACCTTACCGGAGTTGCTTAATGATACTACCCACGCGCCAGTTATCGAAAAAACGGCTTTTTCCGCTTGTGCCGAGCCCAAGTTTAATGCCAAACTCAGCCGCGATAAATCACAAGTGATACTCTTAGGCATGGAAGCCCATATTTGCGTGTTGCAAACCGCGTTGGATTTATTGGCCAATCATAAGCAAGTATTTGTGGTGGAAGATGCTGTTATTTCACGCAACCCAGCCAATAAAGCCAATGCAATGGCACGTATGCGCGATGCCGGTTGTGTCATCACCAACACCGAATCTGTGTTATTTGAATGTATTGGCAATGCGCAACATGATGCATTCAAGGCCATCGCTAAATTGATTAGGTAGCGCTGTTGAACTGGAAGCTCATCGTTTTTATCTTATTGATAGGATACGGTGCTTACCAACATTTTTCTGAGCGGCCAGACTATTCAACGCCAGGCGCCATGACGCAACAGTTGCCAACGCAAACAAATACAAAGCATTCTAGTTTTACCTATCACGATTACACCATCACGCCTCTGGCAGACTTTTCCATAGAGGCGCGCGTGTTGGCCAAAGAAGCTTACCATCTGGACCGTGGTGCCAGCTTATCCCCCATTGATTTAGCTCTGGGCTGGGGGCCCATGTCAGATAGCAAGGTTCTCAATCAAATCCGCATTAGTCAAAGTAACCGCTTTTATTACTGGCATGTCGATCACTTTCCTATTCCCCGTGAGGCTATTGAAACCAACAGCGCCAATATGCATATGATTCCTGCTGATGACACTGTTGAGGCACAGCTGAGTGATGTACGTGTTGGCCAGTTGATTAAAATCGAAGGGTATTTGGTGCAAGCCAATGCCAAAGATGGCTTTAATTGGAAAAGCTCTTTAACACGTCAAGATACAGGTGCCGGTGCCTGTGAACTGGTATTTGTAAAAAAGTTGATTACGCAATAAAGCACGCCTAAATACGCAATTTCCACATGATTTATGTGGGCACCCTAGATCTATTTCGCTACACTTAATAATCAGCATCTAAATGATAAGTGGTTAAACTGAACGCTGCTGAATAATGTGTGGCCGATTCAATCGTCCAATCATTGCAAGTACGCAATCAATCAACACACTGGCACATTAGTTGCTGAATTCATTGGTATATGAGTCGTGAATATAGGTGTTATTGAGAGTTATTGGTTGTATATGAAGCTTTTCCCAACTACTTTTAGTCAATTTTATCAATGGGTTAAGGCTGCTGTTGATATAAAAAGACTTGGCTTGCTTTTACTGCCTTTAAGCCTGTGGCTGACTGGTAGTGGTCTAGCATTTGCCAATGGCAATGAAAATCTGACAGATATGGCCTTAGAAGACCTGCTGGTGCAGGAAGTGAAAACCGCTTCTAAACTCGCCAAACAAGTCAGCGAATCCCCCTCCGCAGTGAGTATTGTCACTGCAAAAGATATTCAGTCCTATGGGTATCGTACCTTAGCCGAAGTGATTAATAGTATGCGTGGCTTAAACACCACCAGCGATCACGTCTACACCTACATGAGTGGTCGCGGGTTTGGGCGGCCTGGCGATTACCCCGGACGTGTGATGTTGTTGATCGATGGTCATCAAGCCAACGACAACTTGTACAACGCCTCTTATCTTGGTCAAGATGGCCTATTGGATACCGAACTGATAGAGCGCGTGGAATATGTCTCAGGCCCCGGCTCTGTCATCTATGGCAATGGTGCTTTCTACGGCATCATCAATGTCATCACTAAAAAAGGCACCCAGTTCGATGGCGCACAAGTTGCGGTTGAGGCCTACAGTCAAGATGGCTATAAAACACGCCTAACCTATGGCAATACTTTAGACAACGGGGCTGATGTGTTGCTATCAGCCTCCGGCTATCGCAGTCGCGGTGAGGACTACTACTTTAGTGCTTTTGATGATGCCAGCACGAACTTTGGCGTGGCCAAGAATTTGGATGACGAGCATAACCACCGCTTATTTTTCAAACTGAATTACGCAGAATGGTTACTGGAAGCCGCTTACGTTGACCGAACCAAAGATGACCCTGCCGCTGCTTTTGGTACGGATTTTAATGCCAAACCCAATGAAATGCGCGATACCAATGCTTATCTCAATTTGATTCGAGAGACCAGTTTGAGTGATGCCCACAAAAATGTCTCAAAAATTTACTATGGGCACTATGGTTACTCAGCCAGAAACTTGTATAGCGGTGAATTGTACAAGGAAGATAATCTGGGCCGATGGTGGGGCGCCGAGTCTAAATTTGCTTACACCGGCTTTGCTAACCATCAGTTGGTGTATGGCCTGGAGTACCGTAATGATTACCAGCAAGACTTTTACTTGCCTAATGCCAATATCGAAAACAGCATTTACATGGCCAGTGCATACCTTCAGGATGAGTACCGTTTGAATCCACAATGGGCGGTCAACTTAGGTGCCCGTGCAGATTACGGTGGCAAGCAGGCCAAAAATATCAGCCCACGCTTGGCTGTGATCTATTCACCTAATCACCAAACAGATATTAAAGCTTCTTATGCCACAGCATTTAGACGTCCAAACGCTTATGAAAAATATTATGCGGACGACAGCACACAAATCGCCAACCCAAATGTGAACAAAGAACGTATTGCTGCCACAGAATTGGTGCTGGAATACCGCCCTAACGCGACTAGCAAATGGTTAAGCTCGATTTATTACTACCAAACCAAAGACTATATAGGCGTGACGGATTCGATCAGTACTCCAGGCTTTCTGCAAGCAGCGAATTGGGATGGCAACCAAACCAGAGGCTTGGATGTTGAGTATGAAAAGAAATGGTCTACAGCGACACGTTTAAGAGCGAGTTATGCTTGGCAATATGCCACAGAAGCCAACGGACGCTGGATAGTCAACTCACCTAAAAACCTAGCCAAAATCAATCTAGCGCATGGTGTGTTGAACGACAAATTACATTTGGGTTTAGAAATTCAGCACGTGGGCAGGCGACTCACCGAAGGCAATAACGAGTTAGGCAGTTTTACCCTGACAAATTTAACAGTGCATAGCAAAGCGCTGTTCAAAAATACCACGCTATCAGCCAGCGTTAAAAATCTATTCAACAAGAACTACTCAGTACCAGCACCATCTTTTTATCGACCAGATAGCTTTGAGCAGGACCAGCAAAGCTTCTGGTTACAGCTCATGTACGATTTTAAATAATGGGGCGCATCCATATCTATTTGGCGAGTTTGTTGGCAAGCTGGATGCAGCCAGGATTTGCCGCGTCTGTTGATGAGCGCGATATGAAAGCGGCGTTGATTTACAACTTTGCGGTATATACCTCATGGCCAAATAACGCCGACAAAGCATTTAACATTTGTATGTTTGAGGCCGACCAAGAGAGTTTGAATGAAGCCATGCTGGAGCGTAAAGTGCTCAACGGCAAATCTGTACATGTGCGTAATATCCACGACATTGAGGATGTAAAAGCCTGCCAAGTATTGTTTATGGAGGATGCCACCACCAAAGACGAAAAGCATTTGCTACAGCAGCTGCAAAAATATTCAGTGTTGTTTGTGCATAACGGCCAAAAGCAAACAGATGCGAGTATGATACATATCGAACTGGTGGATAAGCGTTATCACTTTTCGATTAACCACCAAGCAGCTAAAGATGCAAACCTGACCTTGAGTTCCAAATTGCTGCGATTGGCAACTAGGGTGTATTAATATGTTGAAACCCTATTTTAGTAAGTTAGTCATCCGAGACAAATTACTTGTGATGCAATTGGCAGTGCTTGCGGTAGCCATGTTGATTGTGTTTGCGGTGACTGTAACCTATCAGTACTTGAGTTACCAACGTGAGCTCATGCAAGATTTGCATGCGCAAATGACCTTGATAGAAGACAACGTGGGCTCTGCCATCGCCTTTGAAGATGCTAAAGCAGCAGCGGAAACGCTGCAATCGCTCAGTATTAATCGCAGTATCGATCAAGCCTATATTGTGCTGAATAATCAAACGCAATTTGCTGGCTATTACGCCGATAAGCATCGCTACCTCACCAGTAAAGAAGTGAAAGCCATCAGTGCCCGTAAAGATGGTGTGCACTTTAACCGCCCGATCATGGTCAATGGCCAACAATTGGCTACACTATACTTAGATGCTAATTTCGATAAGGTCAATGCGCGCATTCAAGTGTTTGCATTTGCCTTATTTTTCGCAGTGACTTTTGCTATTTTCTTGGCCAGAGCAGCTTCTAAACGACTCAACCGTATTTTGACAGAGCCGATTTTGTATCTTGAATCTCTGGTCACCAATGTCACCAAATTCCACAACTATAAGCAGCGCTCCAATATTCAATCTGCAGATGAAATAGGCGCACTGTCTGAAGGCATTAATAGCATGCTGGATAACATTAAAATGCGAGATGACAAGCTGGTGGAAGAGCTTAAACATCGTATTGTGGTAGAGCAGAAATTAGACCAGCTCGCCTACTTTGATAGCCAAACTAAGCTGCCTAACCGCCATGCCTTTACCGCATACTTAAATAAAGCCACTGGCGAGGATCATGCCCATTTCTATTTGCTGATGCTGGATTTAGACTTCTTTAAAGTAGTCAACGATACACATGGCCATGAGGCGGGTGATCAACTGCTAACGCAATGTGGGCAGCGTTTGCGCAGAGTATTAAATGCAGAAGACGCTGTATTTAGAATTGGCGGTGATGAATTTGCCATCGTGCTAAAAGCGGTGACGACCATTCACGATGTGGAAAAAATTTGCCACCGCATCATCCATAGTATTTCACAAAAGTTTATGATTCATGGGCAAGAGATTCATATTGGTACCAGCATCGGTATTGCGCAGTGCGCCAATAACAACTGTACTGAGTCTAATTTAATTAAACATGCTGATGTGGCCATGTATTGGGCTAAATCTGCGGGTAAAAACACTTATAAGTTTTACTCAGAAGAAATAGAAAAAGCCAATTACCATCATCAAAAACTCACTACCGACTTACAAACCGCGCTGAAACATAATCAGTTTGAGTTGTATTACCAGCCTATTATTAACGTACAAACTTCAGCGATTGAAGGGTTTGAAGCGTTGTTGCGCTGGCATCACCCTAAAGAAGGCATGATTAGCCCCAATGTCTTTATCCCAATTGCAGAAAACACTGGTGCGATTACCACCATTGGTGCATGGGTGATTCAACAAGCCATCACGCAAATCAAGCAGTGGCAAAGCCAATTCAATCCTAGCTTGTTTATGAATATCAATATCTCTGCGCGCCAGTTTTTTGATAAACGTGTGGTTGATATTGTGCGCGACGCGCTACATCAGGCGCAGGTTGACCCCAATACCATACACATTGAACTGACGGAATCTATCCTGATGGAAGATGTGGATAAAGCGGTGGGCATTCTCAAGCAATTGCGCGAGTTAGGCGCTGGTATTTCGATTGATGACTTTGGTACCGGTCACTCATCCATGAGTTATCTCAAACAATTCCCGGTGGACACTATCAAAATTGATAAGAGCTTTGTTAGAGGACTACCCACTGATAACGTAGATACTGCGATTGTAGAAGCGATATTTGCTTTGGCAAAAAGCCTGCGCTTTGATGTGGTGGCAGAAGGGGTAGAAACACAGCAACAGCTGGCTTGCTTAAAGCAGAAAAAATGCTCCAAAGTACAGGGCTATTTGTTTAGTGAGCCAGTGCCAGCAGCAAAAATTGAGGCCTATCTGGCGCGAGCATCTAAGCTCAGCTATCAATAACGTTTCTTGAGTAGGTCAGTGCACTTAAGCCAAGTATTGGCCTATGGTCTGCATCATACGCACCGTGGTACCAGTAGATGCTTTACTAAAATTCAGTGCGGCCTGCCCCATTTTTTCGCGCTTACTCGGGTTGTCCATCAGGGATTGAATTTTCTCTCGCAGATTTTCCACATCACGCACTTGGCTTGCCGCCCCTGATTGCACAGCCCCTTTGGTGGCTTCTGCAAAGTTATAGGTGTATTTTCCAATCAAAATCGGCTTGCCCATGCTCGCGGCTTCAATCAGGTTCTGCCCGCCAAATTTTAGCAAGCTGCCGCCCACAAAAGCCACATCGCCAGCTGCATAGTAGGTATATAGTTCGCCCATGGTGTCACCTAATACCACTTGCGTGTTGGCAGGGATGTGCGTATTGATATGCGTACGGCGTACATATGGAATATTGCGTTCTATTAGTAGCGCTTCCACTTCATCAAACCGTTGTGGGTGGCGTGGTACCATAACAGTCAGTATATCCAGCCCTTGCACCGCATCTAAAATCATCGGCTCCTCGCCTTCGCGTGTGCTGGCAGCAATCAATACTTTTCGGCTGGTGCCTAACATGGCGCGCAATTGTAGGCCCAGCGCCTCGCTCTCGGCAGGGGCGGTGGCATCAAACTTTAAGTTGCCAGCCACCATGGTATGCGCTGCGCCCAACAATTTAAAACGCGTTTCATCTTCGTTCGATTGCGCAGCAATGAGCGTTAACTTACTTAAACCGTCTTGTGCTAAGCGTCCTAACTTGGCATAACCCGCAGCCGATTTGGCCGACAAGCGTGCATTCAATAGTAACTGTGGTATCTGCTGGCGGTGGCAGGCGTCAATCAAGTTAAACCAAAGTTCGGTTTCCATAATCAGCGCCACTTTAGGGGCAAAGTGCTTTACAAAGCTGTTTACCGCAAACGGCACGTCATAGGGTAGGTAAACGCGGCTCACTTCATCAGCAAATAACTGCTCGCTGGTGGCTCTGCCAGTGGGTGTGGTGTGACTAAGTAGTACTTGATACTGCGGATATTGTGATAACAGTATTTTCACCAAAGGCGCAGCTGCTCTGGTCTCCCCCACCGATACGCAATGTATCCAGATCACAGGCTTGAGCGGTTTGCTAGTGTACATGCCAAAACGTTCGCCCCAGTGTTGCAAGTACTCTGGTTGTTTAATGCCGCGCCACAGCAGTTTAAGTGGCACAAAAGGCAAGGCAACATATAGTAACAACGAGTATAAAAAATGCGGCATGCCGGTATTTTCTCACAAATTGATGATTAGTTTGGCGCACACTTGATTTAATAAGCGAGCAATTAATTTGCGTATAAATAATATCAGTCCAATATGACAATAAAAAATAATTATGCATACCATTTATTAGGTGAGTAACCGCTTACCACCCCGCAATCCAAGTAACCATCGCACCTGCCAAAAATCAAGCTAAAAATGCGCAAATTTGGTGCAAAAAAATGTTGTAAATTATGGTTGACGAACACTAAATAAAGGCATAAATTTGCATCCAGTGCACAATATGTTGTGTTTCTAGTGAGTTTTTACACTAAAAAAAGATTGAAGTATTAATAATCAGTCAGTTAGCAAATTCAAGCAATTCGTGGGGTTTAAATTAGGTTTTAAACTGCTGCGTACCAATAAAAATGAACAGTAACGGGAGCAAGTGATGCTTAAAGCAGTTGAATCTACAAAAAAAGCCGACCAGTCTGCAGGTGAGTCTGCACACATTCCAATCCAATCCGTATCGCTCGATATTTGGGATAAGAAATACCGCCTTAAGACCAAAACGGGTGAGCATGTGGATAAAGACATGGATGATTCTTATAGCCGCGTAGCACGTGCGCTGGCGGATGTAGAAACCACAGAAGAAAAACGCCAAGAGTGGCATGAGAAATTTTTGTGGGCATTGCGCCGTGGTGCTATTCCAGCGGGCCGTATTACCTCAAACGCGGGTGCTTTAGAGCACAAACCAGCCACTTCTACCATCAACTGCACCGTGTCTGGCGTGGTGGAAGACAGCATGGACAATATTCTAGGCAAAGTACACGAAGCTGGCTTAACCCTTAAAGCGGGTTGCGGCATTGGGTATGAGTTCTCAACACTGCGTCCAAAAGGCGCATTTGTGGCAGGCGCTGGCGCGTATACCAGTGGCCCATTAAGCTTTATGGATATCTACGACAAAATGTGCTTCACCGTGTCTAGCGCGGGCGGTCGTCGTGGTGCGCAAATGGCCACGTTTGATATCAGCCATCCTGACGTGACGGACTTTATTAAAGCCAAACGTGAAAATGGCCGTTTGCGCCAATTCAACCTAAGCTGCTTGATTACCAAAGAGTTTATGGAAGCGGTAAAAGCAGATGCTGAGTGGAAATTGGCTTTCCCCGTGACAGAAAAAGAAGCCATTGTGGATGGCCTCAACGTGAATGACGAAACGCACGTGGTGTGGCGTGAGTGGCCAGTCAAAGGCAAATACCTCACCAAATCAGAAGGTAAAGATGCAGGCAAAGTGGCTTGCCGCGTTTACAAAACCATCAAGGCACGTCGTTTGTGGGATGTGATTATGTCTTCCACCTACGATTTTGCCGAGCCAGGCTTTATCTTGATTGACCGTGTGAACGAGATGAACAACAACTGGTTTTGCGAGAACATTCGCGCCACCAACCCATGTGGTGAGCAACCCTTGCCACCTTATGGCGCATGCTTGTTAGGCTCCGTAAACCTGACTAAATTTGTACGCAAACCATTTACCGATGAAGCTCATTTTGATTGGGATGAGTACCGCAATGTAGTGGCTATCTTCACCCGTATGTTAGATAACGTGGTAGAAATCAACGGCTTACCACTGCAACAACAACGTGACGAAATTGCGCGTAAACGCCGCCACGGTATGGGTTACTTGGGCTTAGGCTCAAGCCTCACTATGTTAAAAATGAAATACGGTGAAGAAGACTCCGTCAAATTCACTGAAGAAGTCACCCGTGTGATGGCCGAAGTGGGTTGGGAAATTGGCGTGCAATTGGCCGAAGAAAAAGGCCCAGCGCCGATCATGGAAGAGAAGTTTGAAGTGACTGCCGATATGTTGGCTAAACGCCCAGAAATGGCGGCTGATGGTATTAAAGTGGGCAGCAAAGTGGCCGGTAAAGTGTTGCTGGGCAAATACAGCCGTTACATGCAGCAGTTCCCAGAAGGCTTGCGTAACCAAATCGCCACCAAAGGTGTGCGCTTTACGCACCACAGCTCAATCGCGCCAACTGGCACTATTTCATTGAGTCTTGCCAACAACGCCAGCAACGGCATCGAGCCTAGCTTTGCCCACCACTATGCACGTAACGTGATACGTGAAGGCAAAAAATCCAAAGAGAAAGTCGATGTGTTCTCGTTTGAGTTATTGGCTTACCGCGAATTGGTGAACCCAAAAGCCATGCCGTTTAGCGATAAAGAAGATGAAAAACTGCCGGACTACTTCTTAGATTCATCCACCATCATGGCCAAAGCGCACGTGGATATTCAAGCAGCATCACAAAAATGGATTGATAGCTCTATCTCCAAAACCATTAACGTGCCTACCGATTATGATTTTGAAGATTTCAAAAACATCTATCTGTACGCTTATGACAAAGGCTTAAAAGGTTGCACCACATTTAGATTTAATCCTGAAGCGTTCCAAGGTGTATTGGTGACCGAGAAAGATCTGGAAAACACCACCTACAAATTTACGCTAGAAGATGGCACTGAGATTGAAGTAAAGGGTAACGAAGAGATTGAGTACGATGGGGAGATTCACTCAGCGGCTAACTTGTACGATGCACTCAAAGAAGGTTATTACGGCAAATTTTAAATTTGCACATTTCAAACTACGTCGTTTGTTTATGCGTTGTTGTGTTTGATTTTTTAATCCTCATGTACTACAAGTACACTCCGGCTAAAAATTCAAACACGCCTAGCCTAAACTGCACTTGTAACGTTTGAAAAGCACAAATTAGAAATAGGAAACGTTAAAAAACCAATAAGTTGAATCAAAGTGGGAGGGTTGTCATGTTGCATGCACTACAAACACGTATTCAAACAATTAAAACATGGCTTGCAAATATCAAGGCTGAGTGGTCGCCGCTGCAAGAGCTTAAGTATTTAGGAGAAATATTATGGCAGTTAAAATAGATAAAAAAATCACCGCTTACAAACTGGTAACGGATGAAGACAAAGCGCAGGCGGCAGAAGCCAAAGAAAACACCAAAATCGTGCAACTGGGTGAGCCGCTAGACCGCCCAGAAAAAATCACGGGTTCTACTTACAAAGTGAAAACGCCAGTGACCGAGCACGCACTCTACATCACCATTAACGATGTAGTGATGAACGAAGGCACACCGCAAGAACACCGCCGCCCGTTCGAGATTTTTATCAACTCCAAAAACATGGATCACTTTCAGTGGATTGTGGCGCTCACTCGCGTGATGTCAGCTGTGTTCCGTAAAGGTGGTGATGTCACCTTCTTGGTAGAAGAGCTTAAAAGCGTGTTTGAACCCAGTGGCGGTTATTACAAACGCGGTGGCAAGTTTGTGCCTAGCTTGGTGGCAGAGATTGGCGAAGTGGTAGAAAAGCACCTACAAGAAATTGGCATGCTCAAAAAACCGGGCTTAGATGAACACCAACAAAAACTGGTGGATGAGAAAAAAGCCGAGTATTTAGAAAAACACGCTAACTCAGGTGAAGAGATGAATGATGAGGGTTTCCCAAAAGGGGCAAGCCTGTGTAAAAAGTGTAATACCAAGGCCAGTATTATTATGGATGGGTGTTTGACTTGCTTGAATTGTGGTGAGAGTAAGTGTGGATAAAGAGTTTTAAATTTAAAGGGGCTTTGGCTCTGTGCGACACCCCATAAGCGACTAGTTCTACCCCATAAGTCGCTAGCACCAACTGCATAAAGCACTAGTAAAAAGCCTGATATTCGGGCTTTT
>LNFM01000107.1_pt1 | contig 200500 bp, 190 predicted proteins | sample 596031 | NCBI WGS metagenome assembly LNFM01 (sample SAMN04254537, study PRJNA301005) | activated carbon metagenome | isolation source: dual media filters at the Ann Arbor, Michigan drinking water treatment plant | place: USA: Ann Arbor
CGGTTGCCCAGGTTGTCGGCGATTTGCGTCAGGCGCTGTGCGGCGTCGTAGGTGTATTGCAGGAAGCTCGCATCCGGCAAGGTGACGCGGGTGAGCTGGCCGGCGTTGTCATACTGGTAGGTGGTGATTTCACCGCCCACCGAACGCGAAGTGAGGCGCTGGCGGGCGTCATACGCCAGAGTAGTCACCAGACCGTTGGGGTCGATCACGGTCAGTGGCTGGCCGTGGGCGTTGTACTCGGTGATTTGGGTGATGTGGCCGGCGGCGTTGGTTACTGTGGCGACCTGGCCACGGCAGCCCAGGGGGCTCGCGCCCGCGCAGGTGGCGTTGTTGGCGTGGTAGGTGTAGGTGGTGATATCGGCCACATCGGTGCGGGGTCCGTCCATGGTGAGCACGGAGCCGTTGACGTTGTAGGTGTAGGCCCACACCCGTGCTGTGCCGGTGACGGTGGCACTAAGGCCTGCGGCGCCGGTAGCGTCGGTGGTGGCCTGGACGGTCCTGCTGCAGAGGACACCGGGCACCCGGGTTACGCCATCGGCTTTGAAGCCGCAGGAGGCGCCGCCATCACCGTTGTAGACATAGGTGGTCTTGCGCAGGGGCTCCGTCACCACCACCGGCAGGCGGAAGGTGGGGTGCCACTGGCTGGTGATGGTACGGGTGGCGGCGGTGGTCGCACCAGCCGCAGTCAGGCCTTCGGTGCGCGAGGTCTCAAGGTTGCGCGCAAGATCGTAGGTGTAGTTGGTGCGGTTGCCGTTCCAGTCCGTCCGCGATGACACGTTGCCGTTGGCGTCGAAGGTGCGGGCATCTGCAACGGTGCCGGATCCGCTCGCCGCAGGCTGGGTCAGATCACCGTTCTTGGGCACGCCCAGCGTGATGCCGAAGTTGTAGTTGCGCGCCGCCCCCAGGGCGTCGGTCACAGTGGCGGAGTTTGCGCCATAACTGATCGTGGTCTGGTTGGCATTGCCGGCGCGGGTGGATGCGATGGCACGGCCTGCCGAGTCGTAGCTCCAGGTCGCAAAACGCACCCCGTTCTCGTCGGTAATTCCGGTCAGGGCATTCGGGAAAGCAGTGTCTTCGTAGTGATAGGCGCGAACCCTGAGATCCGGGAAAGTGACGGAAATCAGATTGTTGTTTGTTGCGTAGGTGTAGGTATAAACGCCCCCACTCGGATCAGTCATCGTCGCGATGCGGCTTGACGCGTCGTAAGTGAATGCCAAGGTGCGGCCAAAGGCATCTGTGACAGACGTCAGACGTGATGCCGCGTCGTATGCAAGCGTTTGAGTCAAACCCTCACGATTGGACATTGAAACCAGCCGGCCCGCGCCATCATAGGACTCGATGAGGTCGCCGTTGGCTGAGGTGTATGTCCAGCTGGTGGCAGTGCCACTCAGGGGTGACTGGCTTAATCTGTCGGCGATATCTGCGGGGGCAATCCACGTGCCGCCAGGACCAACTTTGAATTTAAGCACCCGGCCATCCGCCCGGTAGACAGAGACACCGGAGCCTTCATAACGAACTTGGCGATCGTAAAAGCTTCTCCAAAGACGACCAACCCTGATGTTGAATGGGTGAACCGACTGAAAGGAGAGATTCAGTAAAGCGGGGTTACTGTTGTAAGTTCTGGAAAACTGCAGCGGGAAGGGCCCAGCTCCAGAATAATCCGTCTCGGTCTGGAACTTGTTGCCCGTTCCCGGGTTGATGGGGTTGCCGCAGCAAGGCTCGGAAACGCCGGCGGTCTTTTCAGGCTCGACAACGGGGGGCGCGCATACTCCAAAATCATTCCGCACTTGGCCGCTGGCACAAGGCGTGGCGCCCACGCAAACAGCGTTGCCCATATTGAAGCCATTAAGAACCCCGCCCCCAGGGCAGATGGGCTCTCGCCGATAGAACCGTTGGGTCTGGAATTCCCAGGCCCCGGTGCTCACTTTCTTGCACGTAAATTGTTGTTGGGTCAATCCGGATGAGCCATTGATAGGCAGCTCCATATTGCCGGGCATGCTGGCCTGAGAGTTGGCAGAACCGCAATTCAAACACCAGCGCCCCCCTTCATAAAAAGTGCCGCTGGGATCAACAAGACTGCACCAGCCATCCAGCGCTTGGGCAGCGCTACTGGTAAACAGCGATGCTGGCAACGTCCCTTGCTGCGCGAAAGATTGCACGTTGGTGACGAGCGCATGCCCCATTGGCGCTTTATAGTTTTCGGCGCGCGCTTCGAAGGTCGCGCTGATGGGCGACAACAGCAGGGCTATTGCTGCTGATGTAAACGCCGACGCCAAGGCGCTTTTTCGTGTTCGGGAATGAGATGCAGCGAGTTTTTTGCGCGTCAGCTGCCATGTGCGGATCGGAAGGCCGCGCCCTGCTCCTAAGCGCATGCGGAGATATCGCAGGGAGCTCTGGAGGATTTTGGGTGCCTGGGTTTGAGCTAAACAGCCCGACGTGAAGGCGCGAATCGCATTGAGGCAACCGCTCGCATACGACATCTTTTTCTCCCCGATATTCAGCTTTATTCTTTTTTTAACTCATTGCAACAAAAAATGAGTTTTCAATGACAAAATGACATTTTTTTTTGATGAATGCAATAAAAAACCGACTTTTCAAACTTGCCATTTTGATAAGTTTTGGATAACAACTTGATTTAAATGATGAAAATCTGCCTATTTTTTAATCGGCACTCTCAGGTCGAGGTTGCTGACAGGTAAATCTGGTTTTGGTGGCGGGTATTCCGCTTCGATTGTTGTCATCACGAAACCCCTTAAACCCGTACGGCGCTGTGCGGCTTAAGGCTTGCAGTAACATGAGCGTTACGGGGTTTGGTCGTCACGATGTTTAGCGATGAATAATCAATTGACAAGGCAACACCGCAACGCTGCCGACGGAGGATTCACTCTCCTGGAGCTCTTGGTGGTTCTGGTCATTATTGGACTTCTCGCCGGCTATGTCGGCCCTCGGTATTTCTCCCAGATCGGAAAATCAGAATCAAAAATCGCCAAGGCCCAGATCGAAGCGTTTGACAAAGCGCTCAGTCAATATCGAATTGATACCGGTCGCTATCCCTCGACTGAGCAGGGACTGAACGCCCTCTTTATCAAGCCCGCTAATGAACCCAAATGGGACGGGCCTTATCTTTCCAAGGCCGTGCCTCTGGACCCCTGGGGCAAGCCCTACATCTACCGCTACCCAGGGCAAAAAGCGGAATACGAGTTGTTCACGCTGGGCAAGGATGGCGCGCCGGGTGGCAGTGGTGACGCAGCCGATGTGACCAACTGGAATTGATCCCTCATGCGCTTTCAGGTGAAAGGGGTTCGCGGTGTGTCGGATATCGCCGTGCTGCATATCGATGCCGCCAGCGAATCGGAGGCCCGTGCCGCCGCAGCCCTGCAAGGCTATGAAATATTGTCGATCCGCTCGACAGGCGCTGTTGGGATGTCATGGTCGCGCCCAGCGGCTTTTCCCGTCACACGCTTTACCCAGGAATTGATTGCCCTGCTGGGCGCAGGACTGACGCTGGTTGAGGCTATCGACATCCTCCAGCGCAAGGAAATCATCACCGCCCACCAGGCCATCATCCAGGGTTTGCTCAAACGTTTGCAGTCTGGCGAGCGCTTTTCTCAATCCCTGGAGTCGCAAGCCACGATTTTTTCTCCCTTGTATATAGCCACCGTACGCGCAAGCGAGCGCACGGGCGCCATCCGCGATGCCTTAAACCGATACTTGGATTACCAAGCCAGAGTCGAGCAGGTGCGCTCCAGGGTGGTTTCGGCATCGATCTACCCGGCGCTGTTGATGCTGGTGGGTGGCGCGGTATGCCTGTTTCTGCTGGGCTATGTAGTGCCTCGTTTCAGCCGCGTTTATGAGGACCTCGGGGACCGCTTGCCACTGCTCTCGCGCTGGCTGATGGGTTTTGGTCAGGTTGTCGATCAGCATAGCGCTGTTGTGGCTTCTGTCCTGATCGCGGGGGTGGTAGCCGCTGTGTATGTTGCCTCCAGCCAGAGATTGCGCATGGCGACGATGCAAGCATTCTGGCAATTGCCCTGGATTACCGAACAACGTCGCACTTACGAACTGGCCCAGTTCTATCGCACGTTGAGCATGTTGCTTCGCTCCGGGCTGCCGGTGATACAAGCCTTGAACATGGCTAAACCGCTGTTGTCACCAGAAGCACAGCTTCGACTCGATGTCGCCTCGCAAAAGATTACCCAGGGTCAAGCGTTCCCGGATGCCATGCGGGAGCATGGTCTGACCACCATCGTTGCCCACAGCATGATGATGGTGGCTCAACGCAGCGGCAATCTGGCGGAAATGCTGGATGTGGTGGCCGCATTTCACGATGAAGAGCTGGCTCGCTGGGTGGACCGCTTCAGCAGGCTGTTTGAGCCGGTCCTGATGACGGTGATTGGACTGGTGATCGGCTTGATCGTGGTGTTTATGTACATGCCGATCTTTGAGTTGGCCGACGCCGTGCAATGAGTATAGCCACCCCATCCAGTAATGGCGCGCCTATCAAGCTCTTGCCTGAGCAGGTGGCACAGGCGCGCAAGATCGCCATGCAAGGGGGCTCAAGGGTGCTGGAAGTGCTCGCCACCCAGCTTGCCTTGGATGCACGGCAGTTTCTCGCGAGCCTCGGCGAGGCTTTTTCGACGCCTGTATATGCATTGCCCGAACTGCAGGCATGCAAACCAGCCTTCGACGTCATTGCCTACACCGATGCGGTTCGCCATGAATGTCTTGCGCTCCGGCGCGAAAACGGAAGCTTGCTGGTGGTCTATGCCGATCCATTCGACCCCGGCAAGCAGGCCCGGCTTGGGGAGCTTGTCCCGCAGTCTGTCGAGTGGGGCTTGGTCAGCCTGGAGGAGTTGTCCGGGGAGCTGGCCCGTTTGGAACGCACGGTTCGAGCGATGGAAAGCTTTTCTGATGAATCGGTGGATTCTGAGGCGCTGACCGCTGCATCCGTTGAAGAGATTTCACTGCTCAAGCTCGATGAATCCGGCAGCCCGGTTGTCCGGTTTGTGCACTCGACCCTGTTTGATGCGTTGAGATCAGACGCCAGCGATGTGCACTTTGAAACCCACGCCACAGGGATGACCGTCAAGTATCGTTTGGATGGTGTGTTGATCGTGGCCGGTGGTTTGTCGCAACAGGCCATGGCTGAACAAGCCATATCGCGAATCAAGGTCATGGCCGAGCTTGATATCGCCGAGCGCAGAGTGCCACAGGACGGGCGCTTCAAGGCCCTGATCGATGGACGAGCAGTCGATTTCCGGGTCTCGGTCATGCCCAGCGTATTTGGCGAGGATGCGGTGATCCGTATTCTCGACAAACGCGCCCTCGTCAACCAGACCATGGAGCTGCGGCTCGATGGTCTGGGATTTGATGCGTTATCCATTCAGACGCTGCGTAAACTTGCCAAAGAGGCCTACGGCATGATGCTGGTGACCGGGCCTACTGGCAGCGGTAAAACCACAACCCTGTATGCCTCAATCACTGAAATCAATGATGGTCAGGACAAGATTGTCACCATCGAAGACCCGGTCGAGTATCAACTGTCTGGTGTTTTGCAAATCCCGGTCAACGAGAAGAAGGGGCTGACCTTCGCTCGTGGCCTGCGCTCCATACTTCGCCACGACCCTGACAAGATACTGGTCGGTGAAATCCGCGACCCGGAGACTGCCGAAATTGCTGTCCAGGCCGCATTGACCGGGCATCTCGTGTTTACCACAGTGCATGCCAATAACGTCTTCGACGTGATAGGCCGGTTTACCCATATGGGCGTAGACCCTTACAGCTTCGTGTCTGCCATCAACGGCATTGTGGCGCAGCGCCTTGTTCGGCTGAATTGTCCGCATTGCAGTTCTGAGCATGTCCCCGACGATGAACTGCTGCGGGAGTCGGGCTTAACCCCTGATACGGCGAAGAGTTATCGTTTTCGAGCCGGTAAAGGCTGCGACCATTGTCGAGGCACCGGCTATAAGGGACGTAAAGCCATTGCCGAAGTATTGATGATGACCGAAGAAATGCGGGAATTGATCATTTCGCGTGCCTCGGTCCGTTCCATGCGCGAGACAGCCGCTCGCAACGGCACGGTTTTTTTGCGCCAGACCGCACTTCAACTTGTGCAGTGCGGAGAGACTACCCTACAGGCGATCAATCGTGTCACTCTGGTTTGAAAAGTCCTGTATTGCCTTGACTCCGGAGCGCCTGATTGAGGTGCGATTGAGCCGGGGGCTTCGTCCCCAACTCACTGTCCAATCGGATTTGGGCATTACCCCCGACGATTCCTCGCCCTGGGCTATGGCGCTTGATACCCTGCGAACGCACCGAAAACAACAAGGCACACAAAAGCGGATTCAATACGCGATTCTGCTTTCGGGAAAGTTTGTGCGTTTTCAGGTCATTCCATGGCAGGGCGCCCTCATTAAACATGCCGAGCGCATTGCGTATGCGAAGCACTGTTTCCGCGAAGCTTATGGTGCTGCCTCTCATGCCTGGGACGTTTCTTTAAGCGAGGCGGGCTACGGCAAGGCCGTGCTTGCTGCTGCCGTTGATCGTGAATTCCTTGAAGGAATCCGCATCTGCTTCAAAGACGCCCCGCTCGTCTCCATCAAGCCTTGGCTGACCGCTGCCTATTCACGCTTTTGCTCCACATGGCATCGGGCTGCGACCCCACATTATTTCTGCGGCGTTGAAGGCCAGGAGCTTCACGTCATACGAACAACTAAAGGGGAACCCAGTGGCGTGTATCGTCAATCCATCCGCAGCAGCTGGCAGCAGGCGCTCCAGGCAACCCGGCTACAGGCCACGCAACCTGGCGAAACGCGAAGCACCGTCAGCGTCTTCGGGGTCAGCGTTGCTTCCGCCTCACGGAATGCTGATGAGCTGTTACGGGTATTGACGCTGGATCGACGGTGGAAAAACCCGTCCGACAAGAACTTGTTCACCGAAATGGCAACGGTAGGTCTGTGATGCCAACCAACCTCCAGATTGATTTTCAGCCTCGGACCAAACCAAAATGGGTGGGTTGGGCGCTGTTGGGTCTTGCAGTATTTTCTGTCACTGAAATCGATGTTCGTCGCGCTGAGCTGGTGCAAGAGTTAAGCATATGGCGACAAGCCGCGGCCGATCGGCACAAGGCTGCGGGCCCTGACACCATGGCTGCCAAGAAAAATGGTGCTGATGCCGGCGATCGGCTCCATAAACCCTGGGCACAACTCTTTTCCGCGCTGGAAAAGGCACAGACCGATACGGTTGCACTGCTCTCTGTGATGCCAGATGCGCAAAACCGATCACTGTTATTGACTGGAGAAGCCAAGGGCTTTAACGAATTGCTCGATTACGCCTCCAGACTGCGCTCCGAATCAGGGCTTCAGGACGTCCATTTCACCAGCACTGAGGCGAGAGACGACCAACCACAGCGTCCCGTGGCTTTTTCCATCTCCGCCAGTTGGAAACAACTGCGATGAAACGCCTGCTTTGGATCTCAATGCACTTGGTCGACCGTATCGGATGGAGCGGCCTGCTTTCAATACCTGTCTTTGCGTTTGCGAGTCTTTTTTACATTGCTGCGCTGTTGCCCTTGCAGTCAGAAATGCAAGCGCTCGCGCATCAACAACCGGTTGGAGACACCTCCTCAACGGTGTCTCCGGTTCAAGTTTCGGTATCGGAGCCCGAGCAAGCTTCAGCCTTGAACGAACATCTTGAAGATTACCTCAAGCAGATATACGAATCCGGCATCAACGCCGGCTTGCCGATCAAGCGCATGGATTACCGGATGGTTGCCGAAGCAGGGGGCGGATCTTTGCAATACCAGATTTCGATGCCGCTGACACATTCTTATCCAGGCATTCGGACGTTTATCGCTGATGTTTTGCACCGGGTTCCAGTGCTGTCCCTTGACCAAGTCCAACTGAGCCGTAAGCGTATCGCCGACCCTGTAGTTGAAGCCGAATTGCGCTTCACCCTCTTTTTGCCGGTGCGGCCGTGAGGCTGCAACGTCCCGTTCTTTTCACTGTTGCCGCGCTGGCGCTGGCGTGTGTGACCCTGCTGTTTGAGGGGGTCTCCAGCAATCCCAAAGTGGATGACGGTATCGCTCGATTGCCGCCGGCACGCGCTACCATTTCCACCGATGCACCCCACCCTGCAGCGACTTCCCTCGAACGGGTTCCGCTGGCTGATCCTGTGCCCGACCTTTTTGCATCGAGGTCCTGGATTCCACCACCACCCGCAGTCGCCATGGCCCCTGTAAAGCCACCGCCGCCCTCTGCGCCGCCTTTGCCCTTTCGTTATGTAGGTCAGATGACTGATGCGACCGGGCAGTTGCTGGTTTATCTTGCCAGGGGGGAGGATGTCCTGTTGGTCAAGGTTGGCGAACAACTGGCCGGCAGCTATCGGCTTGATAACGTGGATGATGCCAAGCTGGTGTTTACCTACGTTCCACTCAATCAGCAGCAGATGCTGGTAATTCCACCGAAATGACCCCATGAACCTTCGTCTTAGTGCTGGTCCCGGGCGTTTATGTATTGCCGGCCTTTTTGCCATCGGCTTGATGGGCTGCGCAACACAACTGGATCCCAGGCACGGGGAAGCCATGCGACTTATTGGCACTGGTGGACACGAGCAAGGCATCAAGATGCTCGAAGACCTGGTCGTGCAGTTCCCGCAGCAAAAACGGTATCACGTTGATTTGGTCAATGCGCGCACCAGTTATCTGAACCGCCTGCTGTCTTTGGCAGATGGAGAACGTCGTGCGGGACGACTTGATACTTCCGAAAAGTTACTGAGGCAGGCGCAAAACCTGGATCCAAACTCTGACAGCATCCGTGAAGGTTTGGCCGAGTTGCGCAGGGACGCGAGACACGCCGAAATGACCAGAACTGCCAAGGAAGCGTTCGAAAAAGGCGAGCCTGATGGGGCTTGGGCGCGACTGGAGCCGGTTTTGACCGAGAACCCTCAAAACCCTCTTGCTTTGGAATTGAGGCAGCAAATCGAGGACCGGCGCGCAAAGGCACGCATGGCCAGCCCTCAGTTGGAATCGGTTTTTCGCAAACCGGTCAATCTTGAGTTCCGGGATGCGACTGTTCGGGTGGTGTTCGATGCTTTGTCGCGCTCTACCGGTATCAACTACATCCTGGACAAGGATATCCGGCCCGATTTGCGCACAACGGTGGTTACACGGCTTGCCCCGCTTGAGGATGCCATTGATCTGATTTTGATGACCAATCAACTTGAGAAAAAGGTGTTAAGCCCCAATACGATTCTCATTTACCCGGCGACTCCGCAGAAACTGCGGGAATACCAGGATTTGGTGATCAAGGGGTTTTATCTGACGAGCGCTGATGTCAAGCAGATTCAAAGTGTGCTGAAAGGGATGCTCAAGATCAGGGAAGTTTCCATCGACGAGAAACTGCGCCTGGTTGTTGTGCGCGATACCCCCGATGCTGTGAGGCTGGCGGAAAAACTGATTGCCATGCATGACCTGGGTGAGCCTGAAGTCATGCTGGAGCTTGAAGTCCTTGAGGTTCGGCGCAACCGCCTGCTTGAGCTTGGGGTGCAATGGCCGGACCAATTGACCTTGACCCCCCTGCCTTCTGCGGGTACCACGGTGACCCTGAATGATTTGAACAATCTGTCCTCTTCCAGGACTGGCGCCACTCTTGCGAACACCATCATCAACCTTAAAAAGCAGGATGGCGATGTGAATTTATTGGCCAACCCGCGCATACGTGCCAAAAACCGGGAAAAGGCCAAAATCCTGATAGGTGATCGGGTGCCTGTGATTACCAGTAACGCGACAGCTACGGGCTTGATTTCCCAGAGCGTTCAATACCTTGATGTTGGCCTGAAACTGGAAATAGAGCCTGATATCCAGCTCAATCGGGAAGTTTCGATGAAAGTTGCCCTGGAGGTGAGCTCAATCACCCGTGAAATCACCACGGCCACTGGATTGCTGACTTATCAAGTTGGCACGCGCAATGCCTCTACTGCATTGCGCTTGAGGGACGGTGACACCCAGATTCTGGCGGGTTTGATCAATGATGAAGACAGGAGAACGGCCAACCGCGTTCCCGGGCTGGGGGAGTTGCCGTTACTGGGGCGGCTTTTCGGGAGCCAGCGCAATGACAACCAAAAAACGGAGATTGTTCTGTCGATCACGCCACGCCTGATCCGCGGGCTGGTCCGCCCTGACGCCATGACCTCAGAGTTCTGGTCTGGTACTGAGGCGCGCTTAAGTACAAGACCATTGGTGATTGCATCCGTGGATCCTGGTGTGTCCTCCGCCCTGTCTGCGGGGAGTGTTGGTGCTGGCAGCAGCAGCAATCCCCCCGCCCAAGCGTTGTCGGAGGCTTTGTTTAATTGGCGCGGACCCTCTTCCGTGAAGGTTGGCAACGAAGTCCGTGTCGAATTGCTCGTTAAATCCGAGCGACCTCTGCGCGGGCTTCCCCTGCAGATTTCTTTTGATTCAGCGACTTTTGATTTTGTGCGATTGGAAGAAGGAGAGTTTTTCCGCCAGGGCGGCGCCAAAACCAGCTTTGCCCACAACATCGACCAGGCCGCAGGCCGGGTGTTCGTGGGGATCAACCGCAGCGCCAGCGATGGCGCCCAGGGAGAAGGGACTGTTCTGAGTGTGGTTCTCAAAAGCAAGGTGGCTAAACCGGGAGCCGAAATCAACGTAGTGGCAGCCACGCCAGTGGTCTTGGGAACAGGGGCGGTGACCGTATCCCTCCCCAAGCCCCAGGTTGTCTCCGTGACGCCCTGAACCCTGAATCAGCATGCTGCGTTGCCGGTCTGCCGCTGGGTTTACTTTCATCGAGCTTCTTGTCTCGCTGGCCATCATCGCCACCCTGGCCTCGGTGGTTTTCCCTCTGGCACAACTCCAAAAGCAACGGGAACAAGAGCGCGAGCTTCGCTCCGCATTGCGTGACATTCGTTCTGCGCTTAATGCCTACAAACGCGCCGTTGATGAGGGACGTGTCGTCATAAAACCCGGTGAATCAGGGTATCCGAGAACCCTGCAGGACCTGGTGGACGGGGTTGAGGATGCCAAAGACCCTATGCGGCGAAAGATCTACTTCCTGCGTCGGATTCCCCGAGATCCTTTTGCCGCCGACTACAGCGTGCCTGCCCATTCAAGCTGGGGGAAACGCAGTTATTCCAGCCCTGCTGACAAGCCTCTGGAGGGCAATGATGTTTTCGACGTTTACTCAAGGTCTCCGGGTGTTGGTCTCAACGGGATTCCCTACAAAGAATGGTAACGAGTATTAAACGCTCTGGATTTACCCTGATTGAACTCCTTGTGGTGCTTGCCGTTGTCGCGACACTGCTGAGTCTCGTGGCACCTCGATATTTCCAGAGCATCGACCGCGCCAAAGAAGCCGCCCTGCAGCAGAACTTGTCAACCATTCGGGATGCCATCGATAAGTTTCACGAGGATAAGGGACGTTTCCCGGGGAATCTTGAGGAACTGGTAACGGCGCGCTATCTGAGGGCGATTCCCAAAGACCCGGTCACGGAAAGCCAAAATAGCTGGATACCGGTTGCCGCCACAAAGGGCGATAAAGGGGGGATCGCCAATGTCAAAAGCGGGGCGCCGGGGACATCCTTAACCGGCGTGCCGTTCGCCGAGTTTTAGAAAGCCGGTCAATGCGTTCAACGGCTGGATTTACCTACGTCGCCATTCTCATCTTTATCGCCGTTTTTACGGCCGGCACGGCGGCAATGGGTATGAGCTGGCAACGTGACCAAATACGGGACAAAGAAGCCGAATTACTCTTTATCGGTGAAGAGTTCAGGCAGGCAATCGGCAGCTATTACCTCCGCACGCCTGGGGGTTCGAGGGATTACCCGAAAAGCCTTGATGAGCTTCTCGCAGATGAGCGGTTTATCAACAAACCACGCTATCTGAGAAAAATTTATGTTGATCCGATCACAGGTCAAAAAGATTGGGGACTGATCTTGTCTCCTTCTGGTCGAATCATGGGTGTGCACAGTTCTTCAAACAAAACGCCCATGAAGAGCGGCGGATTCGATGCAATTTCAAGTGACTTTTCAAAGGCGACAGGTTACTCAGACTGGAAATTCGTTTATATCCCACCGTTACCCTGACAACACCAACCCACCAACTGCTCATCAGTAAATGATGGTGTGTATATCATAATTTTTTTAATTAAATCAATTACTTAATGAGGGCCGCCGAATGAACATGCCGCAACCCGAACGTTTTCCGCCGATCCCCCAGGACCAATGGACCGCGGAGCAGAAAGCCGTCGCCGCCACCATCGCTGCCGGACCACGCGGGGAAGTGCGCGGTCCCTTCCTCGCGTTGCTGCGCAGCCCCGGCCTCGCGCAGACCGTGCAACAGGTCGGCGAGTACCTGCGCTTCAAGTGCCCGCTGGAGCGGCGTATCGCCGAAATGGCGACGCTGATCGCGGCGCGGCACTGGACCCAGCAGTACGAATGGCAGTCGCACTACAAACACGCGATGAAGGCCGGCTTGAGCCCCGCGGTGGCGCAGGCCATTGCCGAAGGCCGCCGCCCCGACGCGATGGCGGAGGACGAAGCCGCGCTGTATGACCTGCTGACCGAAGTGCTGCACAACCGCAGTGCCTGCGACATCACCTACAACCGCGCGCTGAAATGCTTCGGCGAACAGGGCGTGATCGAGCTGGTGACGATTGCCGGCTACTACGCCATGCTGGCAATGGTGCTCAACCTCGGCCGCAAGGCGCTGCCCGCCGGACAGCAGCCGATGCTGCCCTGGTTTCCGAACTAGACCGCGGCGCATCGTTGCTGCAACAGTTGCTGTTGCCGGCGCTGCTCGCCGGCCATACCTTCGCTTCGATGGCGGTGCTGGTGCTGCCCGCCGTCGCGCCCGAAGTCGCGCGCGGCTACGGCTTCGATGCCTCGCTGATCGGCTACCAGATCAGCCTGGTCAGCACCGGCATGGTGGTGACGCTGACACTGCTCGGCAACCTGAGCCGCCGCCTCGGCGCGGCGCGCGTCAACCAGATCGGCCATGCGCTGGCCGGCATCGGCATGCTGGTGCTGCTGCTGCCGGACGCCGCCTTCCTCGTCGCCGGCTCGCTGGTGATCGGGCTGGGCTACGGCCTGATCACGCCCTCGGCCTCGCACCTGCTGATGCGCTACACGCTGCCGCAGCACCGCAGCACGGTGTTCTCGATCCACCAGACCGGCATCCCCGCCGGCGGCATGCTCGCCGCGCTGATCGCGCCGGCGGTGGCGGTGACCGCGGGCTGGCGCTGGTCGGTGCTGTTGAGCGCCCTGCTCCTGTTTGCGGTGGTCTTGCTGATGCAATACGGCCGCCGCGGCTGGGATGACGACCGCGACCGCGAGGCGCGCGCCATCACCCCGAACCCGCTGGCCGCCGCAGCGGCAATCTGGCGGCGCCCGGCGATGCGCCTGCTGGCGATCGCCGGCAGCTGCTTCTCCTGGGTGCAGTTCTGCACCGCGACCTTCGCCGTGGTCGCCTGCGTCGAGGCGCTGGGCATGAGCCTGGTGGCCGCGGGAACCGTGCTCACCGTGGTCCAGGTCGCCAGCGCCGCAGGCCGCGTGCTGATCGGCTGGATCACCGACCGCATCGGCGACACCGCGCGCGTGCTCGCGTGGAACGCCGCACTGATGGTGCTGTGCGCGCTTGCGGGCCTCGCGCTGCAGCCGCAGACGCCTCTGCTGCTGGTGTACCTGTGGTTCGCGCTGCTGGGAGCGACTTCGGGCTGCTGGCCCGGCGCGATACTGGCCGAGGTGGGCCGGCGCTCGCCGCCCGGAGAGGTGAGCCTGTCGATCAGCGGCTCGCTGGTGATCACCAACGTCGGCAAGTTCGTCGGGCCGATCCTGTTCGCCAACCTCTACGCCCTGACCCGCGACTACGGCATCGCCTTTGCCGCGCTGGTGCTGCCCTCGGCGATCAGCCTGTATTGCCTGCTCGCCTCGGGCCGCAGCCGGACCTAGGCCAGGATCTGGCTGACCTGCTCCTCGCGCAGCAGTTCATAGACGAAGGATTCGAGCTCGGGCCCCAGCGCGTCGCGCACCGAGATCATGCCGACCGGCCGTCCCTGTTCGGTCACCGGCAGATGGCGAAAGCGGCCCTCGTGCATCAGCGCCAGCGCGTCGGAGAAGGGATGCTCCGCGGTGATGCTCACCGGATTTGCCGTCATCACCGTGGACAGCCGGGTTGCGCCGCTGTCGAGGCCGGCGGCCACGACGCGGAACAGTGCATCGCGCTCGGTGAAGATGCCGGCCAGTTTGCCGCCATCGACCACCATCATCGCGCCGACGTTGCGCTGGCGCATCTGGCGGGCAGCCTCGGCCACGGTCATTGCCGGAGGGGCGGTCAGCAGTTCCTGACCCTGGATGATGTCGCGTATCGTGCGTTCGGCCATGATGCACCTCCGTATCGAGATATCGGGAACACCACTACGACTCCAGCGGGTCGCTGGCAACGCCGCCGCGATCATCCTACGCCCGCCGTAAAGCGGCGGTCAAACCGCGCGCCAAGGTCCTGTTTATGCGGGCAAAGCGCCGCGGCCCTCGCGCATGAACACCGGCAGATCCATGGTCGGCGGGCGCTGGCCGGGCACCGCATAAATCATGTCGGAGACAAAACCGCGGTGGTAATTGGCGTGCATCGCCAGGTGCAGCAGGATTTCGCCGCGGGTCATCGCACCCTGGTTGCCGCCGATCAGCGTGTAGTGCACGGTTTCGCGCAGGCCGGCATCGCTCTGGGCATCGGCCCAGCCGACATACCAGCCGTCGAGATCATCCTGCAGCCGCGCCAGCTCGGCCAGCGGCGGATGGTCCCGGGTGTTGCGCGCCTCGTAGCCGTGATCGCGGCCTTCGAGGTGCGCCTTCCAGATGCTGTCGATCACATAGTTGTGGTTGAGCGTGTGCACCATGTTCTTGAACAGGGTCTGGCGCGGCTTGAGCACCTCGTCCTCCGGCAGCCCGGCGAGGGCGTCGAACATGGCGCGGTTGGACCACTGCTTGTAGCGCGCCAGCATGCGTGCGGTTGCGGCATCCATGATGTTCCTTTCAGGCGGCGATGCCGATCTTTCGCTGCAGGTCGGCGATGACCTGGGTCCAGCCGCGGGTGCGCCAGCGCACGCGATCGCCGATGGGTTTGTTCTCGATGTCGGGGTTGACCTTCATCGCCACGAACACGGGCCCGGGCTGGCCGAGGATTTCGGGCAGCGCTGCGGTCACGCCGCCGAGTTCGGTGAACGAATACACCCGCGGATAACCCGCAGCCCTGGCCATCATTGCGTAGTCCACGTTCTTCGCATTGGGCACCGGCTGGCCGCCGGTGGTGGCATAACACTCGTTGTCGAGCAGGAAGTGGTAGAAATTCGCCGGCTTCAGTTCGGCAATGGTGAGCAGGATGCCGAGCGACATCTGCAGATCGCCCTCGGAATCGAACAGCACCACGCGGCGCTTCGGCTGCGCCAGCGCGAGGCCGAAGGCGAAGCCGGAGTGGCCGCCCATCGCCGGATCGCCCATCGGCAGGTCGAGGTGGGGTTCGCCGCTGATGTGCACCCAGTGCTTGCCGCCGCGGCCGGGCACCACGATGGCGTCGCCGCGGTGGGCATTGAAGGCCTTGAGCATTGCTGCGGTATCGATCATCGGTGCAGTCCCCGTCATTTGTTGAAGCCGTGGTATTCGTCGCCGACCAGCACGGCAACCGGACGCTTGCTGCGTTTCGCCTCGTCGAAGGCGTGGCTGATGCGCGAGACATCGGCATCACTCTCGACCAGGTAATAGTTGATGCGGAAGGCATTGAGGAAGGGTTCGGTGTAGACCGAGGCGGTGTCCGCGGTGGGAGGACCGTGGCGGTTCCAGCCGCGCATGCCGACCATGTACACCACCGGGATCTCGAGCCCGAACAGCCAGCCGCGGATCGAATCGCCGGATTCCATCAGCCCGGTGTTCTGCACCAGGATCACCGGCACCTGGCCGCCGGCGGCAAGCCCCGCGGCGATGGAGCAGGCCAGGCCTTCACGCGGCACCGGCACCAGGGTCAGCGAAGGCTCGGCCTTCATCAGCAGGTAGAGCCAGTTGGTTTCGCTGTCGGGCAGCCACACCACGTGGGTGACACCGTGCTTTTTCAGCTGCGCGAGCACGGTTTCGGGGCTGAGGTGGGCGGGGGCGCCATCGTTCATGTCGGTTCACTCCTGTAGGCCTGCGGGGCATTCATTTCAGTCACCTTCGAGTTTGGCATCGGCAACAACCTTGGTCCACTTCGCGATCTCGGTCCTGACATGGGCCATGAACTGCTCGGGCGTGGCCGTCTGTACGGTGACCCCCTGGTCTTCGAGACGCTGCTTCAACGGACCGGCGAGGATCTTGTTGCCATCCGCGTTTAGGCGGGCAAGGATCGCCTGCGGCACCTTGCTTTGGGTGCACAGTCCGTACCAGCCGGTGACGTCATAACCGGGCACGCCGGATTCGGCGAAGGTCGGCACATCCGGCAATTGCGAGCTGCGCACTGCTGAAGTCACCGCAAGAGCACGCACACGCCCGGACCTGATCGCCGCCAGCGGCGCCCCGGCGAGATTGCCGACGGAGGATTCGATGTGGCCGCTGATCGCGTCGCCCAGCGCCTGCGCAGCGCCCTTGTACGGCACATGCACGATATTGATCCTGCTCATCATTTTCCACAGCTCAATCGACAGGTGCGGTGAAGCGCCGACGCCGGAGGAACCGAAGTTGAGCTTGCCCGGCGCCTTGCGCGCGTAGTCGATGTACTGCTGCAGGGTGCGCACCGGCATCGAGGGGTGCACCATGAATACATTGGGCACGCCGCCGATCATCACCGGAAACGCAAAATCGCCGATCGGGTCGTAACTGAGTTTTTTCGCGAAACGCGCCGGCGTGATCGCATGTGAGCCGATGTTGCACAGGACCATGGTGGTGCCGTCAGGCGGCGACTTCACCGTCACTTCGTTCGCGACGTTACCCGCAGCGCCGGGCCGGTTTTCCACCAGCACGGTGGTGCCCCACAGCTCACCAAGCGCCTGCGCCATCATCCGTGCCGTGGTGTCGACACCGCCACCGGGAGAAAAACCGACAAGAATGCGCGCCGGCTTGCCACCTGGAAAATTCTGCGCAAACAGCGCCGCCGGAACCAGCAGCGCCAGCAGGCCAGCCATACGAATCATCGGGTGCATGGACTTACTCCTCGCTCGTTGGATTTGTGCATTTATTTGCTGCCGCTGTTGTTGTCGGTGCATGCGGTCAGTCAATCCTCGCGCCGGCACGGCGTATGACCTCCGCCCATTTCACCGAATCGCTGCGCACCAGCGCCCAAAACGCCTCGGGGGTGCCGACCAGCGGCTCGGAACCCAGCGCGAATATTTTTTCACTGGCCGAAGGTGACATCACCGCGAGATTGAGCTTTTTGTTGAGCACCGCGACTGCCGCGCGTGAAATGCCCGCGGGGGCGACCACGCCATGCCAGGTGGTGGCCTCGTAACCGGCGACCCCGGATTCGATCAGCGTCGGCACCTCGGGGAAAACCGGCGAACGTTTGGCGCCGGTGACGGCCAGCCCGCGCACACGGCCGGCCTTGACGTGGCCGCTCGCCGAGTTGAGACCTTCCATCATCAGTTGCACCTGCCCCGCCATCAGATCGGTAATCGCCGCCGGACCACCCTTGTACGGGACATGGGTGACCTGGATGCCGGTCATCGTCTTCAGCAGCTCAAAGCCGATGTGGCCAGGTGAGCCGTTGCTCGAAGAGGCGTTGAACAATTTGCCGGGATTCTGTTTGGCGAAGTCGATCACCTCACGCACTGTCTTGAACGGCGTCTTCGGACCGGCGAGCAGCATCATATGGCCGGTGATGGTCTGCCCCACCGGCGCCAGCTCGCGCAGCGCGTCGATCGGCGGCTTGGCCACCAGGTGGGGGCCGATCGCCAGTGAGCCGATCGGCGCGTAACCGATGGTGTAACCGTCGGCGGGCGCACGCGCGGTAAGTTCCATACCGAGTTGCAGCGCACCGCCCGGCCGGTTATCGACGATCACGTTCTGGCCAAGTTCGCGCGCCAGCTCGATGGCGACAATGCGCGCGACATTGTCGGTGGAAGCACCCACGGCCTGCGGCACGATCATCCGCAGCGGCCGCTCGGGGTAGGCGGCGAACCCCGCGCAGGCGACCGGCATCAGGGTTGTTGCAAGCACACGTCGAATCACGGATTTCATGTAGGGCTCTTTCAGTTCGCCGCAGTGATGCCGGCCGCCTTCACAGTCTTGGTCCACTTTTCGAGCTCGCTACGGATGAATTGCCGCGCTTCGTCGGGACTGTTCGCCACCGGCACCGAGCCCAGCCGCGCCAGGCGCTCGCGGATGTCGGGCAGGCCGATCACGCGCACCGCCTCCCGGTTCAGCGTGTTCACCACCGGTGCCGGGATTTTTGCCGGCCCCATCAGCACACCCCAGGATGTCGATTCATAACCAGCCACCGTGTCGGCAATCGGCGGCACCTCGGGCAACTCGTTGGAGCGCGCTTTCGAAGTCACACCCAACGCGCGCAGCCGTCCGCCCTTGATGTGCGGCAGCGTCGCGATCACGGTATCGAACATGATGTTGACGCGGCCGGCGATCAGGTCCGGATGCGCGGCGGTGCTGCCCTTGTACGGCACATGGGTGATCTTCAGCCCGGTCATCAGCTTGAACAGCTCGGCGCTCATGTGCGGCGAACTGCCGGTGCCGCTGGAGGCGAAGGTCAGGCCGTCGGGCTTGGCGCGCGCCATGTCCATCACCTCCTTCACCGTCTTCGCGGCAAAGCCGCTGCCGGTGACCAGCACCAGCGGATTGGAGGCGGTGATGGTGATGAAGGAAAAATCCTTCGCCGAATCGTAGGGCAGCTTGTGGATCGCCGGGTTGATGGCGAAGCTCAGCGCGACCAGCCCCAGCGTATGGCCGTCGGGCGCGGCCTTGGCGACGAGGTCGGTGCCGATGATGCCGGTGGCGCCGGTGCGGTTGTCGACCACGACGTTGACATTCCAGGTCTGCGCGAACTTGTCAGCGAGCATGCGCGCGGTGACATCCGAAGCGCCACCCGGCGGGAAGGGCACGATGATGCGGATCGGGCGCTCGGGATAGGCCGCGGCAACCGGCAACACACCGCCGATGAAACCCAGGGCGCCCAGCAGCAGCGCCATCTGCAGGCGCGCGGTGACCGCGGCCTTGCTGTTGTTGTGTGGCATGTCATCTCCTCCAGATGAGCGGCCATTGTCGCCGAAGCACGGCATCGCGCAAACCGCCGAGTGATAAACACACTGTTAAAGGCGCGGTCAGCGACCCCTCCCCGGGATGCAAAAATTAATGTTTATTAACAATAACTTGCAAATAAACAGCAATAGCAGCCATCGCCGGACTGTGGCGTAGCGCCCAATTTGGCCTTGCTCCAGAATAGCGACCGCACCACGCACAAGACCACCATCTTCGTTCCGGAGGAGCTTCATGCCAGCCGCTTCAAACCCCGCGTCCAGCAAAACCGCCATCCTCGCCGCACTGCCGATGCGCAGCGACGAGAACCCCTTTGCCGTCACCATCGGCGGCTTCTACCGCCGCTGGTTCAACCTGATCGACGACATGCAGTTGCTGATCGACACCGTCGCCAAAATCAAGAGCACCGAAGACGAAGACTGGGTGCCGGTGTGGAGTGCGGTCGGCGCCGAATACGAGAAAAAGGGCGACGCCCTGCTCGCTGCAAAAGACCGTAACGCCGCACGCCAGGCCTATATCCAGGCCAAGTCCTACTACAGCCTGGCCCGTTTCCCCGCGCCGTACTGGTCGGGTTCCTCGATCTGCCCGCCCGACATGAGTCCGCTCAAGGCGCAGTCGTATGAAGATTATCTGCGCTGCTACGGCAAATCGGCAGCCCTGCTCGACAACCCGCCGCAGCCGCTGGTGGTCAACAAGAACGGCATGACCGCCACCGGCTACCTGCGCCTGCCGCCAGGCGCCTCGAAGTCGAACAAGGTACCGGCGGTGCTGGTGATGTGCGGCGCCGACATGTACAAGGAAGACCGCGAGAAATACGCAGAAGGCGCGCTGGCGCAGGGCATGGCCGCGCTGGTGGTGGATGCGCCGGGCACCGGGCAGACCTCGTTCCCGCACGCGCCGGAATCCATCGTCGCCTGGCAGGCCGCGCTCGACGAACTGCAGAAGCGCCCCGAGATCGACGGCAACCGCATCGGCGCCTTTGGCGTGAGCCGCGGCGGCCTGTGGGTGATCCGCCTCGCCGCGCACGATGCACGCATCAAGGGCGTGATTTCCTGCGCGCCCGGTGGTGTCGGCTACTGGGGCGGCGACGAGGAGCGCGCCGAGTGGCGCGCCGCCGCCTACGAGCGCGCCAAGACCAACTGGTTCGGCCCGCGCGGCACCCGCCCGCCGCTGAAGCAAATCACCGAGGAAGAACAGCGCAAGGAATTCCTGCGCTGGTCGCTGAAAGACCAGGGCCTGCTCGACAAGCTGACCATGCCGATGTACCTGGTCAACGGCAAGATCGATCACCTGACCCCCATCGGCAACCTCTATCTGCTGCTCGAGTCCGGTCCTGCCGACGGCCGTGTTGCCCGCGTCTACCCCGACGACGGTCACATCGCCGCCCGCAACGAGCGCGAATGGGGGCCTGCGGCCTGGGCCTGGCTGCGCGGCGTGTTGACCAAGGGCATGGCCCCGGCAACAAAACGCGTGATCAAGGTCGACACCGGCCGCAAACCCGCGAAAAAACAGGTGATCACCGTCAAAACCGGGGTTGGCGCCACAAAAAAGAAAGTCGCCCCTGGCAAGCCGGCCGCAAAAAAGCGCGTGATGCGCCTGGTCACGCTGAAAACCAGCGCATCCCGAACCACGGCAGCGACAAAGAAAAAAGCGCCGGTGAAAAAGAAGAAATAACCACCTCGAGCAGCATCAACAACAACGGCGCATCACCTGATGCGCCGTTGTTGTTGGGCTGCCGCAGCCACTCCGCCGCTACTGCCGCGTCACGATATTCATGATCTGCCCCCAGCAATCGCACTCACTGGCGCCACGCGCGCGGTTATCGCGCACCATTTTCTCGGTGCGCTCCGTCACCTCGCGCCAGCGCTGACGGTCGGACTCGCGTTCGACCGGCGTCGAGCGCATCGTCTGCAGCATCGAGTTGACCATCTCGCGGCATTGCGCTTCGGTTGGGATTTTGTGCTGGGCTGAGGCTGGCGCGGCAGCCAATGCAAAAACCACAAACAACCGTAGGGCGGATAAGGCGCCCCCCAAGAGGACTTGCTTCGCAGCGCGTAGCGCCGCCATCCGCCGAATGAAAAACTCAATCATTCCCCCGCTCACCAAACACCCCCTCAGCCTCATCAACACCGCCCCAATCCAAAGAATAAACCCCCGCCCGCACCAAGCGATGAAACGACGAATACGGCCAATCAACCACCCGCTCCACCCAGCCATGCTTCACCGGATTGAAATGAATGTAATCCATATGTGTTGCGTAATCACGTTCATCACGGATCGTATGCTCCCAGAAACGCCGCTGCCAGATGCCGCGCTCATGCCTGGCAAGACGCACTTCGGACAATGATTCCTCCCGCGGCACCGCTTTGGCAAAAGCAGTCTTGATCGCCTTCCATCGCCGCGAATAATCGGCATCACCCGGCGGCAAGGTCCAAAGACAATGCAGGTGCTCCGGCAACACCACCCAGGCATCGATGTGAAACGGTTGTTTGTCCCGCACGTTTCGCACGGCCGCGCGCAACGCTTCGACATGCTCAACCAGCAAGCGACGCCGGCGATCGAGCAGGTTGACGGTAAAAAAGTAGGTGCCGCCGGGAATGCGGTTACGGCGATAGTCCGGCATGGGATGGACCGATTACGGGTTTGGTTATTCCCGTAACGCGATACCGGAGCAGAAGGATGACGCGGTGGCATGCGGCGGATGGCGCCGCGTTGCGGCTTATCCGCCCTACGGCTTGGCGATCAATCAACTTCTATGGAGTGACAGGCGGAAGTCCCAAAGCCTTCTGAACACCTTTCCCCCCAAATTCGTCGATCCGCCTCCATAAAAGTGTTGCAGCGTCGTCACCGATGCTCTGGAGTGCCCGCTTGATATTCTTGAAGTCCTCAACACTCCAAGCATGGGCTTCTGCTCGGGCGATAAGCGCATCAATGTGTGAGCGCCACGGATCACCCGAGAATGAACGCGGATTAATCTTGCCCCCGTACGTTTCGCGAACTCGATGCATGGCAAGAAACGGGGTCTTCGCGTAAAAGCAAGCCGCGTCAATTCTCGACGTGACTTGACCAATATGGCGGCCATCGTTTGTCGGATTCCGGCCCAAGACTGCCGCAGCGTCGGAATAGGTCATGTGATAGCTGGGATCTTGAAGGATGTTCTTTTCAAGGCTCTCGACAAGCTTGAGAGCATCAGCGTGCTGAATATTTGCAGCCACTCGAACCTCTCTTCCTAATGAGGACAAATGTTATCGCGATACCAATCAGCATCACCCTAGTTTTAATTATTTTTCTGAATCTACCCCACACAATCCCGGCAACACCTCCCCGATCGGCAGCCGCACCACCGCATCCGCGACATCATCAAACTGCGTCGGCTGGGCGTTGATGATCACCACGCGCGCACCGGCATCCAGTGCAATCGGCACGGCGCCGGCAACCGGGTAGACCTGCAGCGTGGTGCCGATGGCGATGAGCAGCTCGCCTTCACGCGCGGCACGCATCGCGCGGTCGATGACTTCGGGTATCAGTTGCTGGCCGAAGGAGATGGTGTCGCTTTTCAGCAGGCCACCGCAGGCGAGACACTCCGGGTCTTCCTCGCCGGCGCGCACCCGATCCAGCGTGTGCTGCATCGGGCCGCGCCAGCCGCAGCCGAGGCACATCACCGTGTGCAGCGTGCCGTGTACTTCGATCACCTTGTCCGCGGATACACCCGCACGCTGGTGCAGGCCGTCGATGTTCTGGGTGATCAGCGCGTGCAATTTGCCGCTTTGCTCCAGTGCGGCAAGCGCGTGATGGCCGGCGTTGGGCGCGGCGGTCCACGCCGGATGGGCAAGGCGCGACTGCCAGGACAATCGGCGCACTTCGGGGTCTGCCGTGTAATAACGGATGTCGGACATTTTTTCCGCCTTGGGATTGAGCGTCCACACGCCCTGCGGTCCGCGGAAATCCGGAATGCCGGAATCGGTGGAAATGCCGGCGCCGGTGAGCACCGTGACACGCTGCGCGGCGTCGATCCACGATCTGATCGTTGCAAGTTCAAGATGGTCATTCATGACTGCAATCATGCATCGCCTGCCCTCTGCTGGCCAGTGCGGACCAAGGCATCCGCAATATGGGCATCCGCGGCGGGAACCGGGGGTGCCCTCTTATAATGCGTTCATCCCATGCCGCTGCTCCTGATCATCGCCCTCACCAGCATCACCTTCATCACGATGAAGGGCAGCCGTGTGCTGATGACGCTGTATGCGGTGGACCTCGGCGCCGGGCCTTTTGAAACCGGCATCCTGTTTGCGCTGTACGGGCTGTTTCCCTTTCTGCTGGCGATTGCCGCCGGGCGGCTGGCCGACCGCTTCGACAACCGCCTGCTGATGTACTGGGGGCTGGGCAGTTACACGCTGAGCCTGGCGCTGCCTTTTGTGTTTCCATCAATGACGACGCTGTTCATCGTCGCGCCGCTGTGGGGATTCACCAGCATGTTGTGGGTGGTGGCGACGCAGAATCTGGTCGGCATGCTGTCCACCGCCGACAACCGCACCCGCCACTACAGCTATTACAGCCTCGGTGAATCGACTGGAGCCGTGATCGGCCCGGTGCTGGTTGGCGTATCCATCGACACACTGAGCCATGTGCCCTCATTTCTGGTGATGGCAGTGATTCCGCTGCTGACGCTGACCGTGGTGGTGATCAAGCGCGACACGATTCCGCAGCCCGTCCCAGCCACACCCGTCGCCGGTGCACAGCCCCCGCGCAACATGGGCGACCTGCTGGCGCGGCCGGCAATGCGCAACGCGCTGCTGTCGAACGCGGCCGTGATGACCGGGCTCGATCTGTTCAACCTCTACATGCCGATCTACGGCCACAGCCTCGATTTTTCCGCGACCACCATCGGCCTGATCATGGGTGCATTCGGCGCGGCGGCCTTTGTCACGCGGCTGTTTATTCCGTGGGTCACCAAACGTTACGGCGAACGCGCGATGCTCGCCGCGGCTTTCATGCTCTCGGCGGCGGCGTTCTGCGTGTTTCCGCTGACCACCAGCGCGCTGTTGCTGGCCCTCGCCGCCTTTGTGCTCGGTCTTGGCCTGGGCTGCGGCCAGCCGCTGTCGATGATCCTCGCCTTCAACGCGGCACCGCCGGGACGTTCGGCAGAAGGCATTTCGATGCGGCTCGCGGTCAGTTACGGCGCGCATGTCGTGGTGCCGCCGGTGTTCGGCGTGGTTGGCGCGGCCGTGGGTGGCGTCGCAGCGATTTTCTGGAGCTGCGCGCTGATCATGGGTGGCGGCTCGTGGATCAACCGCGCCAGCGCACGCAGCGCCGATGCTGATAAAAATAATCAATAAAAACAATTACTTATAACGATAAAAATACCCGATTTTTATCACCCCTCACCCCAACCCTCTCCCCGCTCGCGGGGAGAGGGAGTTATAAAAGAGGATATTCATGGCTCACTACCCCGAACTCAAAAACCGCGTCGCGCTGATCACTGGCGCCGCACAGGGCATCGGCGCCGAAACCGCGCGCCTCTTTGCAGCGCAGGGCTGCCGCGTCGCGGTGGTCGATATCGATGCCGACAACGGCGAGAAGGTTGCCGCGGCGATCCGCGGCAACGGCGGCAGCGCGCAACTGTTCCGCACCGACATCACCAGCGAGGATTCAGTGGCGCAATGCATCGCCGGCATCGCGCAAACCTTCGGCGGCATCGACATCGTGATCAACTGCGCCGGCGGTTACGGCCGGCTCGCCACCGTTGAAGACATGCCGATCGACGAATGGGACCGCACCGTCGCGCTCAATCTGCGCAGCGTGTTCCTGATCTGCAAGATGGCGATTCCCTGGCTGAAAAAATCAAAAGCCGGCCGCATCATCAACGTGTCGTCGATCTCGGGGCGCACGGTGCATGCCGCGTCCTCTCCCGCCTATGGCGCGGCGAAAGCCGGCGTCACGCAACTGACGCGCTTCCTTGCCTTCCAGCTCGGCCCTGACAACATCACCGCCAACGCCATCGCGCCGATCACCACACTGACACCGCGCGTCGCCGCGCTGCGCAGCGAGGCCGACATCGAACGCATCGCTTCGCAGGTGCCACTGCGCCGGCTGGCAGTGCCGGAGGATCACGCGCAGGCGATGCTGTTCCTCGCCTCGGATGCCGCCGCCTACATCAACGGCGTGGCGCTCGATGTCAACGGCGGCCGGGTGATGATGTAAGCAGCGCTGCGCCCGGCCGCTCAGCGGCCAAAAATCCCGCGCAGGGCCTTGATCCCTTCCTGCACCGCGTCAGCCGGCGACGGCAGGCCCGAACCACCGGCCGGCGCGCCTTCGGCCGGCGCCGCGGGTTCGGCACCGCGGCTGCGGCTGCGCGGCGCAGCCTGCGCCGCTTCGCCGAGCATCGCGCTGGCGGTGGACTTGAAGCGCACTTTCACCGCCCACTCCTGGTTCCACACCGCTGCCGGATCCTTGGGCCGCGGCGGATGCACGAAGTTGGCTTCGTCACCGTAGGCAATGAAGCGCACGAAGGACATCGGCGCGGCAGCGACGAATTGCGCCGGCACCGCGCACTCGGTGGTGGCCGGGGCCATCACCACGCGCTCCTTGATCAACCGCGTCACCTCGGCCGGCGGCAGCCAGGTCATCAGTTGCTCGCCGAATTCGCGGCTGGTGCTGGAACTCCAGAACACGACGTCCTCGCTGCCATCGCGCCCGCCCATGGCTGATGCGTAGTAGCCGGTGGCGCCGGCCACGGCATTCCAGCTAAGGCGCGTGGCAGCACCGGCGCGCGCCGAACTGAGCGCCACCGCGTCCATGAAGTCGTGACGGTCGAGACTGAAGCGGATGTCGGGCGTGTAATTGCCGCGCACGGCATGGTCGCCGCGCAGCGAAGCGTCGGAGGGCACGCGCTGGCTGTCGCGGGCATTGGGCCATTCGCCGTAGGTCTTGCTGCGTGCCGGCGAAGGTCCGCGCTGCAAGTTGACGCGGCGGCTGAACAGGCCCTGCGGCCATTCGCCCTGCGCCAGGCGCGCGAAATCGACGATGAAAGGCTGGCCGGGACCGGCCTGCTCGCCGCAGCCCCAGAAAATCAGCAGGCGCCCGCGCGGGCGCTCGAACTGCTCGGGCTGGCCGTCCTCGCGCGGTTCAGCGCGCACGCGTTGCGGCGATTCCAGCGGCAAACTCGCACCCATGCGCAGGCCCGGCGGAATTTCATGCGCCGCCGCCGGCGTGCCACCCGCCGCGCGCTGCGAACCCAGCTCAAGCAGCAGCGAGCGTGCCGCGCCGCCGGCATCACCGCCGCCGAGCATCATGCGGCCGAGGTCCATCATCGACGGCGCGCCACCGCCCATCGGCAGGCCGCTGGCGGTATCGGCGCTGACCCAGTAGGTGGCAACCGGCGGGGTGATTTTCTGCTGGGCCTGGGCGGCGCTGAAGCTGCAGGCGGCACATAACACGGCAATGCGGAAGGCGAACCTGTTCATGGCGGACTCCGGACATGGGATGACGCCAGTTTACGCGCTTAGCAAATGACTGGCGGCATGCTAGCCTGCGCGGCAATCACATCATCACAAAAAAAAGGGGGGAGCCATGACGATGCGCCTGATGCTGGCCCTGGTGCTGGCCCTGGTGCTGGCCGGCAGTTTCACCAGCACCGCCTGGTCGCAGAATTTTCCCAACCGCGCGGTGCGCATGCTGATTCCGTTCACCGTGGGCAGTGCGGCCGACGTGATTGCCCGCGCGATGGAACCCGCGCTGCGTGAACGCCTCGGCCAGGCGGTGGTGATGGACAACCGGCCCGGTGCCGGCGGCAATATCGCCGCCGAACTCACCGCAAAAAGCCCGCCCGACGGCTATACCGTATTCATGGGCACCATCGGCACCCAGGCCATCAACTACAGCCTGTACAGCAAGCTCAACTACCATCCGCTGAACAGCTTCAGCACCATCGCCCGCGTCGGCGACAGCCCGAACGTGCTGGTGCTGCATCCCTCGCTGCCGGCGAAAAACGTCAAGGAACTGATTGCCCTCGCCAAGGCGCGCCCCGGTGAACTGAACTACAGCACCTCGGGTGCGGGCACCTCGGTGCACCTGTCGGCGGAACTGTTCAACAGCATGGCCGGCGTGAAGACGGTGCATGTGCCGTTCAAGGGCGCTTCCGAAGCGCTGACCGCGCTGATCTCGGGACAGACCCAGCTGCAGTTCGCCAGCGTGTCGTCGGCGATTCCGCTGATCAAGGCCGGCCGGCTTCGCGGCCTGGGTGTGACTTCACCGGCGCGTATCGCCTCGCTGCCCGATGTGCCGACCATCGCCGAAGCCGGACTGCCCGGCTACGCCGCGGTGGCCTGGTACGGCATCGTCGGTCCTGCCGGCATTCCGGCACCGATTGTCGGCACGCTGAGCAAGGCCGCGCTGGATGTGCTGGCACAGCCGGATGTGATCAAACGACTCAACGCCTCGGGTGTGGACGTCAATCCCGGCGGCCCGGAGGAATTCCGCAAGCTGATCGAGGCGGAGATTCCGAAATGGGCGGCGGTGGTGAAGGCTTCGGGGGCGAAGGCGGATTAAAACTGTTCAGTGCACATCGAAGGCGCGAAAAAATGAAGGGGTCGCTTTTCATGCCAATTTTATCGGGGTCTAAAATGCGACAGCTCTCTATAAATAATTGTTTTTATTGAATTATTTATGAATTTTTGTTGGGATGTTATCTGCCGTGTCGGAATGTTATCCGGCGTTTTTGCCGTATAAAACTAGTTAGGCGTCACGGGAACCCTTGGTAGCCGCAAAATGAACCGAATATTCGTTCAACTGCTGCTGTTATCGATATTCTTAAGTGGTTGTGCTGCACCCGCGTTCAAACTCGACCCCAACTTGCGGCCTCGTCCTTGGGGTCCGTTAGAGCAAGCGGAGCGACTGGCGGTACCCTGCACAAAGCCAGCGCGGAATTTCGATCTAAATGCAAACTTTCGGTACGGGTGCTTCTGCGGTAAGGGCCATCCAGATCTTAAACGCGGTGAAAATGAGGAACTTTACGATTTCATTGGCAGGTTTTATTCCATCAAGGCGTTTGACTCGATCGACTTAGCCTGTCGTGATCACGATGTATGCTGGATTCTCTGGGGTGACAACGACGGGTATTGCAATCAAGAGTTAACCTTTCGTCTTGTAGACGTTTGGCTGCACATGTTCGAGCGGCGGAGCGAATCCGCTTTGCGATGCGCACGGCTTGCGTCGCAAGTCGGAGTAGTCTTTGCAACGATTTTTACTCCTTCTCGGATGGACAACTTTTCAGACGGTGTTAGCAGCTTAATCCAACGAGCAATCCAAACCATGATTCAGACACCTATATTTGCAGTTACGCTTTTGGAGAGCGACCGCTACCCGCGAGAAGGCGACCGATGTGACGCGCCAACGCCTCAAATAGAAAAATGACTGGTTCGATCTTGTTTCAGGTATCGAAACAGCTTGGAACAGGAGATGCCCTCAAAAATCTTCTGTTTCAATGAAGCTAGTGACGCCTAACCCTTCGTTCGAGTCGACCCGCTCCGGCATGGCGGTTTTGGCCCCCATTTCATTCTGGGCCAAAACCGTCCTGCCTCCACGGGCGGCTCAACTCAAACGTTAGCAATCAAAGCCATTCAATGTCAGACCGCAAGCGCCCCCGCTGAAACAAGCCGCGCGCAAGCTGTGCAAGGTAGTCACGCCGCTCCATCAATAAAAAAGCCGTTCCCCTTCGACAAACTCAGGGTGAACGGCTTTTTTACGCCTGCCAGAAACGCGTCAGCCGATCTTGACCACGATCTTGCCGACCATGCCGCTGTTGTCCATGCGCGCCTTGGCCGCCGGCAGTTCGTCAAAGCTGTACACGCTGTCGATCAGCGGCAGGATGCGGCCGTCGTTGATCGCCGGCAGCACGTCGTGGCGGAAACCCGCGGCGGACAGAACCTTGCCCGAGGCCGGGAGGTGGGCGTTGGACACCCCAAAGATTTCCTGACGCCAGGCATGCACCGCATTGAGATCGATCTCGGCCTTAAACACGTTGTCGACGTAACCGACTGTCGCCAGCCGGCCGCGGAAACCGAGGCAACGCTGGCACTCGGCAAACACCGAACCGCCGACGCCGTTGATCACCAGGTCCACGCCCTTGCCGCCGGTCAGCTCGCGCACCTGCGCGGCAAAGTCCGGCTTGCGCGTGGCAATGCCGACATCGAGGCCGGTGGCCTTGAGCTGTTCGATTTTCTGCGCCGAACCCGAGGTGCCGATCGAACGCGCGCCGATCAGCTTGGCGAGGTGGATGCTTGCCACACCGGCGCCCGAAGAGGCGCCCATGATCAGCATCGTCTCGCCCTTCTGCAGCTTGCCGTACTGGAAAATCATTTCCCAGGCGGTGATGTAGCTGATCGGGATCGCCGCGGCCTGTTCCCAGCTGAGATGCGCGGGCTTGGGAAAAATCTGCGTCGCATCCATCACCGCGTATTCGGCGAAACCGCCGCGCACGCGGCCGAACACCGCATCACCGACCTTGACGCCGGTGACACCTTCACCAACTGCATGCACGGTGCCCGAGGCTTCGTTGCCACCGAGTTTTTCCGGACCGCCGTGCACCACGCCGCCGACAAACATCTCGCCGCGGTTGAGCGCCGAGGCCATGACCTTGATCACGATCTCGCCGGCCTTGGGCTGCGGCTGCGGCACGTCGCGGTATTCAAGAACGTTCTGGTGATCCTTGGTGACGATCCAGCAGGATTTCATGATTTATCCAATAAAATCAATAGTTTATAAAATTGATTGAGGCCGCTTATTCGATGCCGACGGCCTGCACGATCGGGCCCCAGCGCTTGAGTTCCTTCTGGATGAACTGGGTCGCGCGTTCGGGCGAAGTGTTGGTCACCGGCTCGGCGCCGGCTCGGCGCAAAAATTCCTGCATCTCGGCATTGGCCAGCACTTTCAGATTGGCCTGGGCCAGTGCATCGAGCACCGGCCTCGGCATTGCCGGCGGCAGAAAGATCGCGTTGAAGGCCTCGACCACCAGTTCAGGCATCCCGGCCTGTGCCGCAGTCGGCACATCGGGCACTGCCGCCAGGCGTTGCTCGGAGCAGATGGCGAGCATGCGCAGGCGGCCCTGCTTGTGGTACTCCAGCGGTGCCGGGCTGATGGTCGGCGTGTACATCGGAATATGTCCGGCGATGAGGTCGGTGAGACCCGGGCCCGCGCCCTTGTATGGCACATGCACGATCTTCAAATCACCATTGAGCTTCTTGAACAGCTCGCCGGTGAGGTGGGTGATGCTGCCGGTGCCGGCCGAGCCGAAGGACAGTATGCCCGGGCTGCGCCTGGCCAGCGCCACCAGCTCCTTCAGGTTTTTCACCGGCAGCGAGGGATGCACGGCGACGCCGGTGGGCACCAGTGTGATGATGCCGAGCGTGGTGAAATCCTTCAGCGGGTCATAGCCGAGTTTGGGATTGCCCAACGGGCTCAGCACATGGGTGGTGGTGTTGGCGATCAGCAGCGTATGGCCGTCGGGTTTGGCGCGTGCAACCTCGAGTGAACCGATGGCACCCGAAGCACCGGCGCGGTTCTCGACAATGACGTTCTGGCCCAGCACCTTGCCGAGGTCCTGCGCCCAGCGCCGGCCGATGATGTCGTTGACGCCACCGGGCGCGAAGGGCACCACCAGGCGCAACGGACGGTCGGGAAATTTGGTCTGCGCCTGTGCTGCGGCAGGAAGCAGCATCGCGGCGGTGATCAGCGCAGCAGCGCCGGTGACAAGATGAACAGTCATGAACCGGTCCTCGGATTGTTTTTTGTGGCAAGAATTTACAGCCTGGCACGAGCCGCGCATCCTAAGGACTAAAACCCCTGACCGCAACCGTTCTTCGGAGCACAGGTTCAGGTCGAATACGCCCACTCCCGCCAGCCACCGAGCAGCGGGAAATACAGTCCGAGCCGGATTTGCCCCTGGCCGGAAGCCTGCAGCAGCCGGGCGTAACGTTCGAGCTGGCCGCGGTAACGCGCCTGTTCATTGTCGAGAAAGGCATCGACATCGGCGCCTTCATGCCGGCTGGTCTTGTAGTCGATGATCCAGCGCGTGCCCTCGTCATCGACAAAGCTGCGGTCGATCACTGCGCTGACCAACCGGCCGTCATCGATGCCGCTCAGACGCCATTCCGAACGTGCCTGCGGCTGCGCCGAAAGCAACCAGCGCCCGCGCTGGTCACTGACACAATGGATCAGCGCCTGCTGCGCGCGGGTCGTGGCCTCGGCGACTTCGTTTTCACCTACACCCTGCGCCGCCAGTGCAAGCCGGATCGCGGGCCCGATGGCATGGATACGCGCGGCGTCCCAGCCGGCGCAACCATCCTCGGCGATGCGCTGCAGCCAGCGATGCACCACGCTGCCGATATGCCGCGCCGTTTCACCGGCCCAGGAAAATTCGAGTTCATCCTGCGCGCGCGCCGGATCGGGTGGTGGTGTCCAAGCCGCGGGCGGTGGCGCCTCAGGTCTGGTCCAGCCCGACGGCAGACGGCGCAGATGCTGATCCACCACCGCGGCCTGCTGCACCTGCGGCACAGCCACGTTTTTCGCAACATCCGCGAGGGCCGCCCGGTACTCCGCTTCCACCACCGGCCACAACTTGCCGAGCAATGAACGTGAAGGCGGCGGCTTGACGGTTGGTGCTTCACCGTCATCACCTTCCTCTTCCACCTGCACGCTGCCCAGCAGATGCAGTTGCTGCCGCGCACGCGTCGCCGCGACATACAGCAGGCGGCCATCCTCCAGTGCCTGCCTTTGCGCATGGAAGCCGGCAATCCACTGATAGATCGCATCGCCGTCTTCGCCAGTCGCATTGATGGGTGCCAGCAGCAGGCCGGGTTCGCCATGTACCGAGGGCTGCTCGGCCCACAGGAACAGTTTTTTGTCATCGTGGCGCGGTCCGCGTGCGAGGCCGGGCACGATCACCACATCGAACTCGAGGCCCTTGGCCTTGTGCACGGTCATGATCTGCAGGCTGTCGTCGGCCTCGACGTCGGCCAGCGCATACAGCTGACTCAAGCCTTCTTCAAAAGCCGCACGATCGGGCAACTCGCCCGCTTCTTCGTGACGGTCGAGGTAACGGAAAAACACCTCCGCATCCTCAAGACTGGTTTCATCCTCGACACAGGCCGGGCCGCCCAGCGCAAACCACGCACCCGCCACCTGCTCGCGCAGCGGCGCACGCCGGCGCGCCAGCATCATCGGCTGCAGCGCCGCGCACAGCCGCGCCGCACGCACACAGCCATCAGCCGACAGCTGCGCGATGCGCTCTTCGTCATGCAGCGCATCCCACAGCGTGACACCGTGGTTGTTCGCGGCAAGAACATGCAGGTCGGCGAGTGTGAGGCCACACCACGGCGCGCGCAGCAGCGCGAGCCAGGCAATACGATCACCGGGGTGGGCCAGCGCGCGTGTCAGCGCGAGCAGGTCCTGCACCACCGGCCGCTGGCCGAGGGCCTCGATATCAATGGCGCGGAAACGCAGCCGTGCCGCCTTCAGTGCCGGCACGATGTCGCGCAGATGGCTGCGGGTACGGGTGAGTATCGCCACCCTCACCGCGGGATCGGCGGCGCGGGCGGCCAGCACGATGTCGGCCACGCGTTGCGCCTCCGCCGAACCATCATCAGCGAACAGTGCATGCACCTGAACCGCCATGCCGGGCAGCGCAGCGCGGGTGGGCACCGAGGCGGTGTACGGCACCGCACCGGAGGCAATGTCCTCCGCCGCGGGCAGGATGCGGGCAAAAGCGGCATTGACCCAGGCAACGATGCCGGACTGCGAGCGGAAATTGGCGGACAGCGCGATCGGATGCAATTCAATACCGGCGATGCCTTCGGCACGCGCACGCAGGAACAGGCCGACCTCGGCTTCGCGGAAGCGATAGATCGACTGCATCGGATCACCGACAACAAACACGGTGCGCCCGTCGTCGGGCAGCCAGCCCGCGGTCAGGCGCTCGACCAGCTGGAACTGGCTGATCGAGGTGTCCTGGAATTCGTCGATCAACAGATGCTGGATGCGGTAATCCAGTGCCAGCGTCAGATCGGTGGGCGCATCTTCATTACCCAGCGCCAGCAGTGCGCCCTGCGCAACTTCGGTGAAATCGACCTGGCGGCGCGACTGGAATACCAGTTTCAGCTGGGCCACGGCCAGCGGCAGCAGGCGCAGGATTGCGCCCAGCACCTGCCACTGGCTGTCGGTATAGCCGGCAGGAGGCAGATGGCGCATCGCATCGAGCGCCTCGCGTGTACCGCCTGTCTCCAGTGCAGCGAACAGGGCCAGTGCACGCTCTTTCCACGGCTGATGTTCCTTGCCGGCAAGAAAGCCCTGGTCTTTGGTCAATCGTTTGCGCCAGGCTCCTTCGGCCGTCAGCAAAACCCCGGCAAGTCTCACCCAGTCATCCACCTCGCCAGCAAAAGCACCCAGCCCGAGGTTGCCGAAGGCATAACCAGCCAGCGCGTGCAATTCAGCACCGGCCGTGGCCGGAACGGCCGCACGCAACTGCTGCAGCGCCCGGTCTCGCGCATGTTGCAGGGTAGCCTCGAGTTGCTGACGACCCTCGCCCCGCAGAATCAAACGCAGCCACTGGTCACGGCGCGCCAGCATGTCGGTGATCAGTGATTCGGCACGGGCGACATCGTTGTCGAGATGGACCAGCAGGTTTTCAACATCGGCGGCCACTGCACCGGCGTCATTGATCTGCGCCAGCAAGGCCTGTGCGGCCTGACGGTACAGCGGCTCTGCATCCTCGACACTTTCCGGCTGCGCGCCAAAACGCGACAGCACCGGCATCTGCCGGGTGAGGCCGGCACACAGGGCGTCGATGGTCAGGATGCGCAGCTGCGCGGGATTGGCTATGAGCTGCCAGCCCGACTCCTGATCGCGCTTCAGCGCCGCCGCCGCCAGTTCCAGCGTCAGCTTTTCATGGTCGGAAGCCGGCACCTTGCCGGCCTGCGCATCACACAGCGCCAGCAGCACGCGCTCGCGCATCTCGCCGGCGGCTTTTTTGGTGAAAGTGACAGCGATGATTTCCTCGGCGTGTTTCACCCGCGCCAGCAGCAGCAGGTAACGCTGGATCAGCAGCTCGGTCTTGCCCGAACCCGCCGGCGCCTGCACGATGAAGGAACGCTGCGGGTCCAGCGCCTCGCGGCGCTGCGCGAGATCGGGGATGATCGTACGCGTGGCACTCATTCGCCGGGCTCCTGTAATTTCGCATCCTCGATGACCGGCTCGCCAAGGCGCTCGCGGATGCGGCAAAACGATTGCAGGTCGCAGTACTGGCAGGTTTGCGGATAACGTTTCGGGTCAACCGCCGCGACACCTTCGGCATGCTCGCAGGCGATACGCTCCAGATCCTCACGCCACGCCGCAACCAGATCCGCCCACTGCGGATGATCCTTGGCATGCCGGCTTTCGGCATGGGCCTTGATGCCGGGCAGCAGATCGGCATCACGCGCCAGCCCGACATAGGCCATACGTCCCGCACGCACCTGGGCAAAAGCCAGCGCGGCGGCATCCGGTTCCGCAGTCAGCAGATAAAGCGGCAGCTGCGGCTCTTCGGGTCGCGATCCGAGCATGTCGCCGGCATTGGCCTGGCCGGTCTTGTAATCAACGATGACGCGGCGGCCGTCGGCGGTTTCATCGACACGGTCCAGCCGCGCCTTGAGCTGCAGGCCACCGATGTACATGCCGCGCTGGTCTTCGACCGCGAGCACTTTGAATGCTCCGCGCTTGCGGTCTTCCCCGAGCCAGGCGCGCGCCAGGCTGATCAGCCGGTTTTTTTCAATGCCGGCAAAACGGCCGTGCACGGTGGCCGGCCGCTCACGGCGCAACCGTGCCATCGCTGTATCAGCAGCGGTGCCGAGCAAGGCATCCAGCGCCTTGTCATCCATCGCCTGCAAGGTATCACTGCTGCGCAATTCACCCCAGACCTGGGCCAGCACGTTGTGCACCAGCGTGCCGCGCTCCAGCGCATCCAGACCGGCGTGTGGCGCATCCGGCGCATCGGCACGCAGGCGGTGCCGCGCCGCGGCACGGAAGGGACAGGCCGACTGGTCCTTGAGTACGCCGGTGCCGCCGCTCGCGGCGGTTGAATCAGCGAGCGGCGGCAAACGGTCATCCTGCAGTTGCTCGAGATCGCACAGCGCATGGATTGTTTCGCGAAAATCGGGAAACACCGTGATTTCAGGTTCCGCAGCATTGATGTGCGCAATCAAGGCACTCGGCCGCAGCTCGCGATCCTCTTCCTGCAGCGGATGGCTCAGCACCACTTCCGCGGCCGCCGCACACCAGCGCGCAGTGATGTCGCGTGCCGCGGCCAGTGCTTCAGCCGGTGAAGATTGCGGCAACCCCGCGGCACGCTGCACCGTCAGCGGCAGAAAGGGATTGGGACGATGCGGCGGCGGCCAGTGCCCGTCATCCAGTCCGGTCACCCACAGCGCATCAAAGGTCATCCCCGAGGTTTCGAGCACACCGAGGATCTGGATCGGCACATCCGGCGATTCCGGCTGGAACAGCGTTTCCGTCGCCAGCCGCCGCAGGCGCGACAGCGCTTCGGCATAGACCATACGCGGCACCACACGCTCCAGTGCGGCAAAACCGGCAATCACCTCATGCCAGCTTTTTAACGCCTGGTATTCGACCGAATCCAGCGAGCGTTCGCCGGGGAAACCCATCACCGCCAGCGCCTCCGAAAAAGCACGCGCCCATTGCGACGGCGGCTGCGCACCGAACAGGCGGTTCCTGCGGAACTCGGCGAAAGCAGCGAGGCGCCGCGCGAACTGCGGGCAATCAGCACCGTGGCGGGCCAGCAGGTTCTGCAGACGCTCCAGCGTCAGCACCGGCTCGGCATGACGGCGCAATTCGATGTCGAGTACTGCGCGCGGAGAACGTTCCGTCTCGGCTGCGGCGATGAACGGCGAGCGCAACACACGGCTCAGGCGTTCGTATTCGATATCCCTGCCCGCGAGTTCGAGCAGCAACAGGGCGGCATTCACCAGCGGATGATCCGCCAGCGCATTACCCAGTGACAGGTTGAAGGGCAGAACACGCGGCGGCGCATCAGGCAGGGCGTAGTCCGGCGCCATCGCCGCGCTGAATAGGCGCACCACCGCGGCACGGCGCGCGGCCAGGTCAGGCACCACCACGCCGATGCGGCGCTGCCCCTGCTCGAGACGGCTGCGCGCCCAGGCTGCAGCACGGCGGATTTCCTGCTCTGCATCGGCACAGGGCAGGCGCAGCACACGGGCATCGTGCAGCGGTGGCGCCGACAGCAGGACCTCGCAACCGGCCTTCTGCAAGCCCTGCAGGAATTCGGACTGCTGCGGCGTAAAACTGTCGAAGCCGCAAACCACCAGCGCCTGCGGCCTGTGGATGCGCCCGTCACAAAGCAGCGGCAGCACCTGGTCGGCCAGTTCCACGGCATCCATCAGGCGGTTGCGGCGCAGCGTGCGCTCATACTTCGGCGTCCAGTCCCGGAAGGCCTGGCCGTCTTCATTCAGTGTTGCCGAACGCAGACGCGATTCCAGCCGCCAGCGGCGGGTCAGTTGCCAGGCCTCGTGCGCCAGCCTTGCAGCATCGGCCACGGCAAGCAGTGCCTCTCCGGTCGGCGACGAACGCAGCAGATTTTCCCAGAGGGCCTGCGACTGTGCGGCGGACAGCAGCAGGGGCAAGGCATCGGCATCCGAATACCGCGCATCCCTGCCGGCGCGTTCGACAAAGCCCGACCACGACAGGATGTCGGCCGACTCCCACAGTGCCCGGCCCTGTGCAAGCTGCTGCCCGGCGAATTCCTGCTGCAGCGCCAGTGCAAGCCGCTGGTTGGGGGTGATGACAGTGAGCGATGAAACCGTGCCGGCCGGAGACCGGCTCAGCCGGGCCAGAACTTCATCGCGGGGGATTTCGGGAAACGGTACGGCGGACATGGACAGGCATGATAATCCCGCCGCCACGGCGCGGAAGCACCGTCATGCTTCCTATGTACGGTTACTTCTCGATCAGATGCTTTTTATCTTTGACCTTGGCCCAGTCGTCTGCGTCCGGAGGGCCATCCTTTTTCTCGATGATCGGCTTCCAGACCTTGGCCAGCTCCGCATTGAGCGCAATAAACTCCTTCTGCTCATCGGGCACGTCATCCTCGGCAAAAATCGCCTCGACGGGACATTCGGCCACGCACAGGGTGCAGTCGATGCATTCATCGGGGTCGATGACCAGCATGTTCGGCCCTTCTCGGAAGCAATCGACGGGACAGACGTCCACACAGTCGGAATATTTGCACTTGATGCAGGATTCGGTAACGACGTAAGTCATGGAAATTCCTAGATTAAGCAGCCCTGCGGGCAGTCCGGAACGCTGTCCGCAAACCGGCGGTCTTGAAATTGCTCTGCAAAGACCACATTTTAACAGATGCCGCGGGGCAGCAAGCCGCAAAGGCCGTCGCCGGCCCGGCTTCCCAAGACCGGTGATTTTCGATAGCATGAAGTCCTTCATTTGTTGCCGCGTCTCCGTGGCAACCACCCCCCCAACAAACGAGGCAGGACCCCAATGAGTGAGCATATTCATCACGTAACCGATGATTCTTTCGACCCCGAAGTGCTGCAATCGGCAACGCCAGTGCTGGTCGATTACTGGGCCGAATGGTGCGGCCCGTGCAAGATGATCGCGCCGATTCTCGACGAAGTCGCCCGTGAATACTCGGGCCGCCTGAAAGTGGCCAAGCTCAACATCGATGACAACCAGGCGACGCCGCCGAAATACGGCATCCGCGGCATCCCGACGCTGATGCTGTTCAAGAACGGCTCGGTAGAAGCCACCAAAGTCGGCGCGCTGTCGAAGTCGCAGCTGACCGCATTTATTGACAGCCATATCTGAACGCTATATCTTCACTTCCAGCACCTGACCCCGCGCTCCGACCCGATGTCCGGGCTCCAAACCAAAAGCAACATCCGGCAGGTGCTGGCTTAGCATCAACCCAGTTTCGATTTCCCAGTTTTAGCCAGCCCGGTTTCAGTTTTAATAACCGGCCTGAGCAGCCCCCTCCCCTCCCAACGTTTTCCGTTCCTTCCGCGATCCTCGCCTGAAGTCCATGCATTTATCCGACCTTAAAAATCTCCACGTTGGCGAACTCGTCGACATGGCCGTCAAGAACGAGATCGACGGCGCCAACCGGCTGCGCAAACAGGAACTGATTTTTGCGCTGCTCAAAAACCAGGCCAAGAAAGGCGAGTCGATTTTCGGCGGCGGCACCCTCGAAGTGCTGCCCGACGGCTTCGGCTTCCTGCGCTCGCCGGACACCTCGTACCTCGCCGGCACCGACGACATCTATGTGTCGCCGTCGCAAATCCGCCGCTTCAACCTGCACACCGGCGACACCATAGAGGGTGAAATCCGCACGCCCAAGGAGGGCGAGCGTTACTTCGCGCTGGTCAAGGTAGACAAGGTCAACGATGACTCCCCGGAGAACTCGAAGAACAAGATCCTGTTCGAGAACCTGACGCCGTACCACCCGACCGAACACCTCAAGCTCGAACGTGACATCAAGGCCGAGGAGAATTTCACCGGCCGCATCATCGACATCATCTCGCCCATCGGCAAGGGCCAGCGCGGCCTGATCGTGTCACCGCCCAAGGCCGGCAAAACCGTGCTGATGCAGCACATTGCCCACGCCATCACCTCCAACCACCCCGAAGTCGTGCTGATCGTGCTGCTGATCGACGAACGGCCGGAAGAGGTGACGGAGATGCAGCGCTCGGTGAAGGGCGAGGTACTGTCCTCGACCTTCGACGAACCGGCTTCGCGCCACGTACAGGTCGCAGAGATGGTCATCGAAAAAGCAAAGCGCCTGGTCGAACACAAGAAGGACGTGGTGATCCTGCTTGACTCGATCACCCGCCTAGCCCGCGCCTACAACACCGTGGTGCCGGCTTCCGGCAAGGTGCTCACCGGAGGCGTCGATGCCAACGCGCTACAGCGCCCGAAACGCTTCTTCGGCGCGGCGCGTAACGTCGAGGAAGGTGGTTCGCTGACCATTCTCGCCACCGCGCTGATCGACACCGGTTCACGCATGGACGACGTGATCTACGAGGAATTCAAGGGCACCGGCAACATGGAAATCCACCTCGACCGCCGGATGTATGAAAAACGCATCTTCCCGGCGATCAACGTCAACCGCTCTGGCACCCGTCGCGAGGAACTGCTGGTGCCAAAGGACGTGCTGCAAAAGATCTGGGTGCTGCGCAAGCTGCTCTACCCGATGGATGAACTCGAGGCCACCGAGTTCCTGCTCGACAAGGTTCGCGCGACCAAGAACAACGCCGACTTCTTCGACTCGATGCGGCGCGGTTAGCCCCCGGCAGCCGCCTCGCTCCATCGACGCCGTTATTGTGCTTCCGGCAGCCCGTGTTGCTGCGCCGGGGCATTGGCACCCTTTCCGTCACATCCAGTGGACGGAATATAAGGTCAGGTGAACCTGTTTATGATGGTGCAACTCCAAGGGCTGTTGACTCATAGTGAGGCCTTGGACCAGACAACCGTCCGGTAACCCTTCGAATCCCCGACTTCCAGGAGCGCGCCATGACCAGAACCCTGCTGCTCGCCATATTCACCCTTGCATTCGCCGGCTGCGCGCAACTCCCGCCGCCGCCCGAAGACGCCGCCGCCAAACGTTTCGAGCCGGTTCCCGGCAAAGCGGTTGTTTACCTTGCCCGGCCACCCTTCGACCCCAGCTATATCGCCCCGGTGGTGCTGGGCGACGAGCCGATCGGGTCAACCTACCGCAACAGCTTTCTGCGGCTGGAGTTGCCGCCTGGACAGCATGTTCTGCGCGGCATGGCCGGAGACAGCGGCTCGATCCGGCTCAACGTCAGCGCCGGCGGGATTTACTACGTCCAGCACAACACCTTCGGTTATCGCAGCTTTGTCGGCTCCACCTATGGCCTGGTTGAACCGGAGTGGGGACAGTCCATCGTCCGCGGTGGCCAGATCGCCGGCCTGATCAGTCGCTGACCATGGTTGGGCTTGCCGGGAAGTCCTGTTTTGGCGATAATTACGGGTTTCCCGCTTCAGGGCGGGCACCCAAGCCGGATTTACCCGTCAGAACAATCAGCAGGATGATGCGATGAGAGCCGATATCCACCCCGAATACGTTGAAATTTCAGTCACTTGCAGCTGCGGCAACAAGTGGCAGACCCGCTCGACAATGGCCAAGGACCTGCAGGTTGAGGTTTGCTCGTCCTGCCATCCGTTCTACACCGGCAAGCAGAAGATTCTCGATACCGCCGGCCGCGTCGAGAAATTCAACCAGAAATACGGCAAGCGCACTCCGGCCAAGGCCAAAGCCGCAGCCTGATGTGATTGTTGTTTGGACCAAGGGCAGCCCGTTGCGGCTGCCCTTTGTTTTTGCGTCAACTGTCAACAACCCGCTGTTTATGCCGGCACGCCCGATCACACCGGTCACCCCTCGAGGAGAGCTGTAGATGAAATCGTTCCGCATCGCCGTGATTCCCGGAGATGGCATCGGCAAGGAAGTGATGCCCGAAGGCCTGCGCGTGCTCGAAGCCGCCGGCCGCAAGTTTGGCATCCAGTTCAAGTTCGACGAATTCGACTGGAGCTGCGACTACTATGCGAAGCACGGCAAGATGATGCCGGATGACAGCCTGAAGATGCTGGAAAAGCATGACGCGGTATATTTCGGCGCCGCCGGCTGGCCGGACACCGTGCCCGACCACATCTCGCTGTGGGGCCTGCTGATCCCCTTCCGCCGCGGCTACGACCAGTACGTCAATCTGCGCCCGGTGCGACTGATGCCCGGCATGAAGTGCCCGCTTGCCAACCGCAGCGTCGGCGACATCGATTTCTGGGTGGTTCGTGAAAACAGCGAAGGCGAATACTCCTCCGTCGGCGGTCGCATGTTCGGCGGCACCGAACGCGAGTTTGTCACCCAGCAGGCGATTTTCTCGCGCCAGGGCGTGGATCGCATTCTGAAGTTTGCCTACGAACTGGCAAACAAGCGCCCCAAAAAGCACCTGACCTCGGCGACCAAGTCCAACGGCATCTCGATCTCGATGCCGTACTGGGATGAGCGCGTCAAGGAAATGGCGGCGAAATACCCGCAGATCAAGACCGACCAGTACCACATCGACATCCTGACCGCGCATTTCGTGATGCACCCGGACTGGTTCGACGTGGTGGTGGCTTCCAACCTGTTCGGCGACATTCTCTCCGACCTCGGGCCCGCTGCAACCGGCACCATCGGCATCGCGCCTTCAGCCAACATGAACCCGGAAAAGAAATTCCCGTCCCTGTTCGAACCCGTACACGGCTCGGCGCCTGACATCTACGGCAAAAAGATTGCCAATCCGGTCGGCCAGATCTGGGCTGGCGCGATGATGCTCGACCATCTGGGCTGCGAAGATGCAGGCGCCGCGGTGGTCAAGGCCATCGAAACCGCGCTCAAGGAAGGCCCGAAGACGCCGGACCTCGGCGGCAAGGCCATGACTTCCGATCTGGGCAAGGCGGTCGCCGAAGCGATCTAGTACAGCTCGGCGAAATGCAAAAATGCCGTCCACAGGTGGACGGCATTTTTCTTGATTCAACAGCTCAGTAGGTCTTGTAGGACAGGTATTTGCCGCTCATCACGATCTTGACGCGGTCGCCATTGGGATCGGGTTCGCGCTTCATGTCCATCTTGAAATCGATCGCACTCATGATGCCATCACCGAACTCTTCGTGAATCAGCTCCTTGAAGGTGGTGCCGTACACGCTGACCAATTCGTAGAAGCGGTAGATCAGCGGATCGGTCGGCACCGCTGTCGGCAGCGAGCCCTTGTACGGCACCTGCTGCAGCAGCAGCACTGCGTAGGGCGGCAACCCGAGCAGCTTGCCCGCAGCCTCGGCCTGGGCCTTGGTCATCTGCATCTGGCCCAGCAGCGCGGCGGTCGCCCATTCCTTGCTGGTACCCACGGTTTTGGCGATCTTGGCCCAGCTCAGGCCCTTTTTCAGCCTGGCCTCGACCACCATCTCGGTCACGTCCGTGCGTTTCATCGGCTTGCCCGCGCTTGCGGCGGCAAGCAGGGCCTCGGGGGCATCGTTCTTTTTCATCGGGGTCTCCTCTGGGGTAAGTGAAATCGGACTGCAGTCGGGATTCAGCGCACCACCGCCAACGGTGCGGTGCCGCCGCCCGGTGCGCGTGAGGCAGCCCCGGCACCGTCGGACTCGTCCAGACCCGGCGAAACCAGCGGCGGATGGCGCGGATCGAACTCGGCCGAAACCGCTGCGAACAGCTTGGAACGGTCGACCAGAAAATCGATCAGGTGGTTGCGGATGCGGTAGTAGTGCGGATGCTTGTGCAAATCGTGTCGAGTACGGCTGCGCGGCATGGTGTTGACCACGATTTCGGCAATTTTCGCGTGCGGGCCATTGGTCATCAGGATGATCTTGTCAGCGAGCAGGATCGCTTCGTCGACGTCGTGGGTGATCATGAACACCGTCTGCTGCGTTTCGGCGCATATGCGCAGCACCTCCTCCTGCAGCACACCCCGGGTCAGAGCGTCGAGGGCGGAGAACGGTTCGTCCATCAGCAGCATCTTGGGCTGTATCGACAGCGCTCGCGCGATACCCACGCGCTGCTTCATGCCACCCGAAAGCTCCGCCGGCCGCTTTTTCTCGGAACCGGTGAGGTTGACCAGATCGATGTATTTCTGCGCGTGCGCGGCCACCTTGTCCGTGCTCCACCCGGGCCAGCGCGAGGAAACCGCAAAGGCGATATTGCCCATCACCGTCAGCCAGGGCATCAGCGCATGGCTCTGGAATATCACCGCGCGATCGAGGCTGGGGCCGCTGACTTCGCGGCCACCGACAAAAACATAACCGTCGGAGGCCTGCTCAAGCCCGGACAGGATGTTCAGGATCGTGGTCTTGCCGCAGCCGGAGTGTCCGATCAGACAGACGAATTCTCCGGGCTCGATGCCGAAGTGAAGGTTCTCGAACACCGTGGTTTCGGTGCCGTCCCTGCCGGTGAACTTCTTGGCGATGCCTTCGATGCGGATCAGGGGTTCGCTCATGGCCGTCTCATTCAGGGAAGGTGACGAGGCGGGTCAGCCTGGCCAGCATCATGTCGAGAAGCATGCCGACCAGACCGATCGCCAGGATCGCGGTCAGGATGTTGGTGATCGACAGGTTGTTCCATTCATTCCAGACGAAGTAGCCGATGCCGGTGCCGCCGACCAGCATCTCGGCGGCGACGATCACCAGCCAGGCGATGCCGATCGAAATGCGCATGCCGGTCATGATCGTCGGAGCGGCTGCAGGCAGGATCACGCGGAAGGCGGTGCGCAGGGGTCCGACTTCCAGCGTGCGCGCGACGTTGAGCCATTCCCGGCGCACGCTGGCGACACCGAAGGCGGTGTTGATCAGCATCGGCCACAGCGAGCAGATGAAGATCACGAAAATCGCCGACACCGAGCTGTCCTTGAGCGTGAACAGCGCGAGCGGCATCCACGCCAGCGGCGAGATCGGCTTCAGCACCTGGATGTAGGGATCGAGCGCACGGTATACCGTCGGCGACATGCCGATCAGGAAGCCCACCGGAATCGCCACCAGCGCCGCCAACAGGTAACCAGCCAGCACGCGGGCGATGGAGTAGGCAAGCTGGATGCCGATTCCCTTGTCGTTGGGGCCACGATCGTAGAACGGCTCCTGCAGGTGCTGCCAGATCTTGGCTCCGACATCGGCGGGTGACGGAAACGCGGACTTCTGTCCGGCCGCAGCCGCGGCGCCGATCAGCGCCGCGTATTCAGTGTCGGCCGGCGGTGGCGCAGCCTTGGGCAGCGTCAATGCATGCCAGATGCCGATCATCAGCAGGAACATGGCCATTGACAGCGCCGGTGCTCTCCAGTTGAGCAGGCTTTTCATCGGCTTCGATCAGCTGCGGCGGATGGCAAAACTCTGGATGTAGGCGTCGGGCTTGGCCGGATCGAACTCCTTGCCCATCACCGAAAATTTCTTGGTGGTGGCAGTCGGCGGCTTCATGCCCACTTCCTTCATCAATCGCGCCGCATCTGTGGCCAGGAACACCTCACGCGCGACCTTGGCGTAATCAACCTCACCCTTCAACTGCCCCCAGCGTTTCATCTGGGTCATGATCCAGATGGCGAAGGAATGCCAGGGGAAAGGATCGAAATCGATACGGTTCGGATCCTTGCGGATGTTGCCCAGGCCGTCTGCGAAGGTACCGGTGAGCACCTGCTCGATCACCGTGACCGGCTGGTTCAGGTAATTCGCCGGCGCGATCGCCTCGGCGATCTGCTTGCGGTTCTCGGACTTCGAGGCAAAAGCCGTCGCCTCCATGATCGCCTTCAACAACGCGCGGTAGGTATTCGGCATCTTGGTCACAAACTCACGGCTTGCGGCAAAGGCGCAACAGGGATGGCCATCCCACATTTCCTTGGTCAGCATGTGAATGAAACCCACACCGTCAAACACCGCACGCTGGTTGACCGGGTCCGGCGCGAGGAAGCCGTCGATGTTGTCGGCGCGCAGGTTGGCCACCATTTCGGGCGGCGGCACCGAGCGGATCTGCACATCCTTGTCGGGATCGAGGCCATTCTCGGCAAGCAGATAGCGCAGCAGGTAATTGTGGATCGAATAATCGAAGGGCACCGCGAACTTGAACCCTTTCCACTGCTTGGGGTCGCGCTTGTCCTTGTGTTTCACCGACAGCGTGATCGCCTGGCCGTTGATGTTCTCGATCGCCGGCACTGTAAACGGCATCGGATTGGCGCCGAGGCCCAGCGTGATCGCGATCGGCATCGGCGACAGCATGTGCGCGGCGTCGTATTCCTTGTTCAGCGTCTTGTCGCGGATCACCGCCCAGCCGGCTGTCTTCACCACATCCACGTTGAGACCCTGGCGGCCGTAGAAACCCATCGGCTGCGACATGATGATCGGCGTGGCGCAGGTGATCGGGATGAAGCCGACCTTGATCGAGGATTTTTCGAGCGGACCCTTTTGCGCGAATACGTCCTTGGCCATGCCCAGCGGAAAAAAGGTTGAAACCGCGGCCATCGCGGTGCTGGCGCCGACGGCATTGATGAAGCGCCTGCGCGTGGCGTCGTGGGGGAACAGGGCACGCATCACCGCGGCTTCGACCACGCGGTTGCCGAGTGCCTCGGAATCACTGGTCTGAGCGCCAAGGTCGGCGTCATGCGCCGCCTGGTCACTGTGGCGGCCGCAGCCGCAACCAAGCTTCACCTCGGAACTGAACGGGTCTTTGAAGGCGGACATGGAGTTTCCTTTTCTCGGACGTTGCGACGGGCCTCTTCAGCCCGTCTTTGTTGGATTACAGCTTAGGCAGCCGGAGGATGGATGGCTGTCGCGACACCCGCCTATCGGCTGTAGTAATGGCACTACACGAATGCGTTACACCTGGTGCAAGCCCTGCCTCACCGCATAAAGCGCGATTTCCACATCGTTACGCGCGCCGGTTTTTTCGCATATCCGTGCGCGGTAGGTGCTGACGGTGTTCGGACTCAAGGCCAGCTGGGCGGCGATCTGGGCCACGCTATGGCCGGCGGCAATCAGGCGCAGCACCTGATATTCACGGTCCGACAGGAATTCATGCGGCTGGCGGTCCGCAGCCGGCGCGGAGAGCGCCATTGCCAGCGCCTCGGCCTGCGCGGTGGTGACAAACACGCCACCGTTCGCCGCCTTGCGCACGGCTTCCAGTAACTGGTCGGTGTCGGCGCTCTTGTTCAGATAGCCTGAGGCGCCCAGCTTCAGGCAGCGCACGGCATACTGCTTGTCGGGATAGGTGGACAGCATCAGCACCGGTAGCCGCGGCAGCTCTGAACGCAGCTGCTTGAGCGTTTCGAGGCCGTCTCGGTTGGGCATCGCGATGTCGAGCAGCACGACGTCGATGCCGCCGGCCCTGGCCAGGCGTATCGCCTCGCAGCCGCTGGAAGCCTCCGCCGCCACCTCGATGTCCGGGGCGTCGGCGAGAATCTGCTTCAGGCCCTGGCGCACCACCAGGTGGTCGTCACAGATCAACAGGCGGATCATCGCGCCTCCTGCTGAGGCGCGGACAAAGGTTCAGGTATCGGAATCCGCAGCCGCACCGCGGTCCCGGCGCCGGGGCGGCTGCTGATCGCCAGTTCGCCGCCGAAATGCCCGGCGCGCTCACGCATGCCGAGCACCCCGTAGGCGCGCGGACTGTCGAATGCGGCAACTGGCGCGCCGCGCCCGTCATCAGTGACCTCGATGCCCAGCAGTCCATCCTCGGCGAGGATGCGGATGGTGACCGCGGTGGCGCAGGCATGACGCGCGACGTTGCTGAGCATCTCCTGGAAGATGCGGAACACCGCAATCGCCAGGGTGCCGGTGGGCACCGCCGTTCCGGCGGCGATCTCCAGCCGCGAATCACAACGCAGCTCGCTCGACTCGGCGAATTCCTGGGCCTGCCACTCGAGTGCGGCCCACAAACCCTGGTGGTCGAGGATGCTCGGCCGCAGGTCGGTCATGATGCGGCCGACGTTGTCCACCGCGGTCTCGATCATCCGCCCCATCGACTGCAGCTTGCGGCCGAGATCGGCATTCCCGCCCACACGCTTGCCGAGCCAGTTGACATCCATCTTCAGCGCCACCAGCAGACTGCCCAACTCGTCGTGGATTTCACGCGCGATGCGCGTACGTTCCTCCTCGCGCACGCTGTGCATGTAGGCGGAGAGCTCGCGCAACTGGGACAGGGCGCCGGTCAGGGCCTGGGTGCGCTCTTCCACACGGTGTTCGAGTTCGTCATTGGCCCTGCGCAGCAGCTCCTCCGCATGCTTGCGCTCGGAAATATCGACAAAGGTCACCACCGCGCCGACCACGTTACCGCCCTCTATGATCGGATACGAGGAATACTCGGCCGGAAAACATGAGCCGTCGGCGCGCCACAGCACTTCCGAGTCAATGCGGCAGGGCAGTCCCTGGCGGAAGGCGCGGAAGATCGGACACTCCTCCACCGGGTAATGCCGGCCATCGCCATGGGCATGGTGGATCAGGTAATGCATGTTGCGGCCGATCAAATCAGCAGCGGCGTAACCGAGGGTCTTTGCGCCGGCACGGTTGATGAACGTGCAGCGACCGTCAAGATCGATGCCAAACATGCCCTCGCCGGTGGATTCCAGCAGCAGCGTCAGCCGGTCATTCCATGGACCGGCGCTGCCGCCGGGCAGAAGCGGGTGCGCCAAGGCCGTCCGGCACGAAGCTTCGGCGCAGAGTGTGGCGCTGTAGAGGGTGTCGGCGGGGGACATGGTTGCGGATGTTGTTGACAGCCCGGTAAATGCATCTACCGTGCCAGTGCCGAGCTGATACCGGATTTGCGTGCCAGCACGCTGATTTACAACAGCTTTTATTGATCAGCCGGTCTGCGCGCAGCGATCGCCGCACAAATTCGGGACATCCGCCGAGGCTTGAGCATCTTTTGCGCCCTTAAATGGGGCGTCACGCACCATGGTGTGGCGCGTCATTGGGGCCCGCCCCGCCTTGCCCTAAAATTTCATCCCCTAAAATCGGTATCCAACCATGAGCCCCGGTACAAAAACCCGACTTGCAGCGCTACTTGCCGCTCTGTCGCTCACCAACTGCGCCGTCAACCCGGTCACCGGCAATCCGAACTTCGTGACCCTGTCCGAAGCGCAGGAGGTCAACGCCGGGCGCAGCGAGGATCTGCGTGTGCGACAGCAGTACGGCAGCTACGACGATGCCGAGCTGCAGAACTATGTCAAAGCCATCGGCCAGCGTCTGGCAAGCGCCAGCCACCGGCCCGGCCTGCAGTATCACTTTCTGGTGGTGGACTCACCCGAGGTCAACGCTTTCGCGCTGCCCGGCGGTTACATCTACATCACCCGCGGCATCATGGCTTACCTCAATTCCGAAGCCGAACTTGCCGCGGTGCTCGGCCACGAGCTGGGTCATGTCACAGCGAGGCATTCGGTGCAACAGATCTCCGCTGCGACCGCCGCCAATGTCGGCGGCTCGCTGCTGCAGATCCTGCTGCCGCAAATACGCAACACCGGCGCGGATTCACTGGTAAACCTGCTCGGCGGCGCGCTGCTCTCGGGCTACGGCCGCGAGCACGAACTCGAGGCAGACCGCCTGGGAGCCGAATACCTGGCGCGTACCGGCTATGACCCGCAGGCGATGATCAAGGTTGTTGGTGTACTGAAAAACCAGGAACTGTTCGACGCCGAACTCGCCAAGGCCGAAGGCCGCGAGCCGCGGCGCTACCACGGCCTGTTTGCCTCCCACCCGGACAACGACACCCGGCTGCAGGAAGTGGTGCGCGAGGCCGCGCGTTTCACCGGCAGCGAGAAGCGCGTCGACCGTGAGGCCTTCCTCAAGCGCATGGAACGGCTGGTTTTCGCGGACAGCCCGGAGCAGGGCATCGTGCGCAAACAGCAGTTCTTCCACTCGAAGCTGGGGCTCGCGTTGCGTTTTCCCGAAGGCTGGCGTATCCGCAACACCACGCAGAACGTGGTGGCGACCAGCCCCGACCGCACCGCGCTGGTTGACCTGCGCAGCGCCGGCGCCGCCGAGGGCACGCCCGCCGACGTGCTGCGCCGCCTGCTCAAACTCGGCGGTGGACAGCCGGTGACGCCGACGAAGATCGGCGGACTGCCCGCGGCCACCATCGAACTGGCGCTGTCCGGCAAACCCTCGCGCATCGCCGTTGTTTTCATCGGCAAGCAGGCTTATGCCATCGGCGTGCAGGCGGCCAACGATGGCGCCTTTCGCCAGCATGCCGCCGCGATGGATGCGGCGATGCACAGCTTCCATGCCCTGACCGCCGAGGAGCGCGAGCAGGCAAAACCGCTGCGTATGCGCATCATCACCGCCAGCGCCGGCATCACCTTCGCAGAACTCGCCAAAACCTCGCCGCTGGGCCGTCATGCCGAGGGCCAGTTGCGCCTGATCAACGGTCTCTACCCGCAGGGCGAACCGGTTGCCGGCCAGGCACTGAAAATCGTGGAGTGAGCAGAGGCTGCGGATGCGATAATCGCCGCGCTTCAGCGCAACGCATGACGACAGACATTATTTTTCACGCCGCCCTGACTTGAACGCCACCCCGACCACCATCACCCACCTGCCGCTGCGCCCGCTGCTGATCGCGCTGCTCGCCGCGGCCTGGCTGCTGCCGGGCCTGATCGGACACGATCCCTGGAAACCCGACGAGGCCTACACCTTTGGCGTGGTGCATGAAATCCTTCGTGGCGGCAGCTGGGTGATTCCGCACATCGCCGGTGAGCCCTTCCTCGACAAGCCGCCGCTGTTTCACCTGACCGCAGCTGCGAGCACGGTTGCGTTGTCCTGGCTGCTGCCGACACATGATGCAGCGCGCATCGCCGCCGGCCTGTGGATCGGACTTGCCTTCGTCTTCGCCGCTCTCGCCTCGCGCGAATTGCACGGCCCGCGCCATGGCCTCACCGCGGCGCTGCTGCTGCTCGGCTGCCTCGGCCTGGTGGTGCGCGGCCACCAGCTGATAACCGATGTCGCCGCGTTCTGCGGATTTGCGATGGCCTATTACGGCGCGGCGCTTGCGCTTCGCCGCGCAGCGCCCGCCGGCTTCTGGATCGGCACCGGCTGCGGCATCGGCTTCATGACGCTCGGCGTGCCGGAGGCAGTGATGATCGCGCTGATCGCGCTGCTGCTGCCCCTGTCGCCGCACTGGCGCACACCGCGTTATGCGGCAGCGCTGATCACCGCCGTGGTCGCGGCGCTGCCCTGGTTGGTGATCTGGCCGGCACTGCTGCATCAGCGCGATCCGGCGCTGTACGCGGCCTGGCTCAACGCGGAAAACCTGGCACGTTTTTTTGCAACACCGGACCTGATCTCGGGCCTCGCCTACTATCTGCGCATCCTGCCCTGGTACGCCTTCCCGGCTTGGCCACTCGCGGCCTGGGCGCTGTGGCGCGCATATCGCGGATCACGGCTCGCCGACCCGGGCATGGTGCTGCCGCTGACGGGATTTGTGGTGACGCTGCTGCTGCTCGGCAGCGCCGCCGAGACCCGCGAGCTCTACGGGCTGCCGATGCTGCTGCCGCTGGCGCTGCTGGCAGTGCCCGGCGTTGATGCGCTGCGCCGTGGCGCGGTGAACGGCTGGTACTGGTTCAGCATCATGACCTTCACTTTTTTCATCGCCATCGGCTGGTTCTACTGGAGCGCGCTGGAGCTGGGGATGCCGGCGAGGCTGCACGGTCACCTGCACACCATCCGCCCCGGTTACGATTTTGGCTTTCGTCCCCTGCCTTTCCTGCTCGGCCTCGTCTATACCGCCGGCTGGTTTGTTTTGCTCTCACGCCTGAAGCGCAGCGCCGAGCGGCCACTGATCGTGTGGACCACGGGCGTCACCGCGGTGTGGGCTCTGCTCGCCACGCTGTTCATCGGCTGGGTCGACATCAGCAAGAGTTATCGCTCGATGATGACGGACCTCGGTCGCGCACTTCCCGCGAAGCAGCATTGTCTGGCCAGCCGCGACCTCGGCGAAGCGCAGCGTGCAATGCTGCAGTACTTTTCGGGCATACGCACCGAGCGTGTCGAAACCAGCGCCCGCGCGGCCGGCTGCGACCTGCTGCTGGTGCAGGGACGGCCGCTCGACGAACTGGTCATCGGCAGTGAATGGCGGCAAATCTGGGAAGGCCACCGCCCCGGCGACAAGGACGAGCGCTTCCGCCTCTATCAACGCACGGCGAAGACGCGGTGACCGACCAGTTGCAGCGTTTTCTGTTTGAAGACACGCCGGTGCGCGGCGAATTTGTGCGGCTGGCCGCGACCTGGCAGGCCGTACTCGAACACCATCACTATCCTCCGCCGCTGCGCACGCTGCTCGGCGAACTGATGGCAGCCGGCGCGCTGCTTGCGGCAACCCTGAAGTTCGACGGCCTGCTGTCGCTGCAACTGCAGGGCAACGGCCCGGTGAAGCTGATCGTGGTCGAATGCACACGCGAACACACCATGCGCGCCACGGCAAAATGGCAGGGCGGGATCGCTGACGGCGGCCTGCGCGACCTGCTCGGTGAAGGCCGCTTTGTGGTCAACCTGATGCCGGGCAGCGGCCAGCCCGGCTACCAGGGCGTGGTCGGTCTCGAAGGCGACACTGTCGCCGCCGCGCTTGAACACTACATGGCAACCTCGGAACAGATCCCGACACGGCTGTGGCTCGCCAGCGACGAACAGCACGCCGCCGGATTGCTGCTGCAAAAACTGCCTGAGCAGGCCGGCCGCGATGGCGACGCCTGGCCCCGCGCCGGTCATCTCGCCGCCACCGTCACCGCGCAGGAACTGCTGCAACTGGATGCCCGCCGCCTGTTGCATCGCCTGTTTCACGAAGAAGATCTGCGCGTGTTCGACGCCAAGCCGGTGTCCTTCCGCTGCTCCTGCACCCGCGAGCGGGTGATCGACATGCTGCGCATGCTGGGCCGCGATGAAGTGCGTGCGGTCATCGCCGAGCGCGGCGAAGTCGAAGTGCACTGTGAATTCTGCAACCGCCGCTACGCCTTTGATGCGGTCGACAGCGGGCAAATCTTCACCAGCTTTGGCGTTGGCACGACCCGCGGCACACGTCATTGATGCCGCTTCAGTTTGCCGATGCCGGGGCGGCGGGCGTAAACTTTCAGGTGTTCGGCTCCCGTATCTCGGGTCAATAATAATATCGTTTAATATCAATAGGTTACATAACGGAGACGGTAATGAGCAACATTCGCGAGGTGGTGGTACTGAGTGGTGTGCGCACGGCAATCGGTGATTACGGCGGCGCACTGAAGGATGTCGCACCAAGCGAACTCGCTGCACAGGTGGTGCGCGAAGCGGTCAATCGCGCCAAGGTTGATGCCAAACAGGTCAACCAGCTGGTGTTCGGCAACGTCGTACATGGCGAGGCGAAGGACATGTATTTCTCGCGTGTCGCCTGCATCAAGGGTGGCCTGCCCCAGGAAACCACCGCGCTCACCGTCAACCGCCTCTGTGGCAGCGGCCTGCAGGCCATCGTCTCCGCCGCGCAGGGCATCCTGCTTGGCGACTCTGATGTCGCCGTCGGCGGTGGCGCCGAATCGATGAGCCGCGGCGGCTATCTGATGCCGGGCCTGCGCTGGGGCCAGCGCATGGGCGACGGCGGCGCTGTTGACATGATGGTCGGCGCGCTGACCGATCCCTTTGACACCGTGCATATGGGCATCACCGCGGAGAACATCGCCGCGCAGTGGAAAATCAGCCGCGAGCAGCAGGATGCCTTCGCCGTCGAGAGCCACCGCCGCGCCATCAACGCCATCGAAAAAGGCTACTTCAAGGACCAGATCCTGCCGGTCGAACTGAAGACACGCAAAGGCACCACGCTGTTCGACAAGGACGAACATCCACGCAGCGATGTCACGCTGGAAGGCCTCGCCAAGCTGCGCGCGGCATTCAAGAAGGAAGGCGGTTCGGTCACCGCCGGCAACGCCTCGGGCATCAATGACGGCGCCGCCGCGGTGGTGATGATGGAAAAGGAAGCCGCAAAAAAAGCCGGCCTGAAACCCATGGCGCGACTGGTGTCGTACGGACTCGCCGGTGTCGATCCCAAGATCATGGGCATCGGTCCGGTGCCCGCGGTGCAGAACGCACTGCAGCGCGCCGGCCTCAAGGTCGAGGACATGGATGTCATCGAGTCGAACGAGGCTTTCGCGGTGCAGGCGCTGGCGGTGTCCTGCGATCTCAAATTTGACGCCGCAAAAACCAACCCCAATGGCGGTGCCGTCGGCCTCGGCCATCCGATCGGCGCCACCGGCGCGATTCTAACCGTGAAGGCCTTGTACGAACTGCAACGCACCGGCGGCAAATATGCGCTGGTGACCATGTGCATCGGCGGCGGCCAGGGCATCGCCGCAGTTTTCGAACGCCTCTGACGCGACGCTGACGCCATAAGCAGCGGTCGGGGCCCCAAGGGCGCTGGCAGCTGCGGCATGACGCCGCGATGATGAACCCGACCCCGATACCCGCGGGCATGGCCGAACCCGAGATCCGGCGCCTGCCTCTGCCCGAGGACCGCGATTTTTTCGCACACTTCCCGCTGGCGCTGGCCCTGGTCGGACGTGATGGCGGGTTGCGCGTCAATGAAAAATACAGCGCACTTTTTGATCCCGCCGAGATCGATGGCGGAGCACTGCGCCACCTGACCGAAACACCGGGACCGGGCTGGCGCAAGGCCGGCCTGCGCAGCCGCGATGGCAAAATCATCGAAGTCCATGCCCAGGCCGTCAGGCTCGCCGCCGGCACCCTGATCCTGCTCGCCGACGACCATGCCCTGACCCGTGATGACGAACTCACACATCTGCGCGAGCGCATCACCGAACTCGAGAAAGTCAGCGCCACCGACCACCTCACCGGCGCCTGGAACCGCGCCCACCTCACCCGCGTGCTGCATTCCGAACTGTCACGCAGCCTGCGGTTCCGGCAGCCGCTGTCGGCGCTGCTGATTGACATTGATCATTTCAAGCAGATCAACGATCACCAGGGCCACCAGGCCGGCGACGCCGTGTTGTGCAAGGTGGTGGAACTGATCCAGGGCAAGATCCGCAGCGCCGATCTGCTGTTCCGCTGGGGTGGCGAGGAATTCGTCGTGCTCGCGGTATCGACGCGCTACCGCGATGCGCACACCCTCGCCGAACACCTGCGCGGGCTGATGGCCGGCCACGTCTTCCCTCACGGCGCGCCGGTCACTGTCAGCATCGGTGTTGCCGAACACAACGGACAGGAAAACGTCGAGGCCCTTTTTTCGCGGCTCGATGCCGCGCTGTTTGTCGCCAAGAACAGCGGGCGTAACCGTGTGGTCACTGATCCGCGCGGCAATTCGGACAACTGGGCCGCCGAGCCGGCGCCGGCCAGAAGCCTGGTATGGCGAGACAGCAACAACAGCGGTCATCCGCAAATCGACTCCGAACACCGTCGCCTGGTTGAACTCGCCAACACGCTGAACACCGCCGAGTCGGCGCCGCCCGCGGCCTTCGACGCGGCTGTCAGCAACCTGCTCCAGGCCCTGGCCGAACATTTCACCAACGAGGAGCGACTGCTTGAAACCAGGGGCCACCCGGGCCTTGCCGAACACCGCCGGACGCACGCAACGCTGCTGCGCAAGGCAGCCGAACTGCGCGACAGCGGGGGTTCGCTGGCCGCCGGCGATGCACGGCGACCGCTGATCGAATTCCTCGTCAACGAAGCCGTTGCACGTCACCTGTTCTCCACCGATCGCGGCTTGTTCCTGTCGGACACCCCATGAACATCATCCATAAATAAACAAAACCCAAGAGGAGAATTTTTATGGCATCAATCCGAACGCAGTTGAAATCACTGACCATTGCCCTGACCTTCGGCGCCCTGCTGCCGCTGGCCGCTCCGCAGGCGGCCGCGCAGAACGCGCAGACCAGGTTTCCGGAAAAACCGATCCGCCTGATCATCGGCAGCGCGCCCGGCTCCGGCCCCGACATCATCAGCCGCACCCTCGCCGACCGTCTTTTTGAAACCTGGAAACAGCGTGTCGTCGTCGATGCGCGCCCCGGTGCCGCCGGTGCGATCAGTGCCGAACTGGCGCTGGCTTCCGCACCCGACGGCTATACCTGGATGATGCTGACCTCGCAGTTGTTCGTCGCCTCGCAGGTGCTCGCCGACATCAAGTTCGACCTGCAACGCGACTTCCAGTCGCTGGCGCTGATCGGCACCACCCCCTTCGTACTGCTCGCCAACAACCAGTTGCCGGCGAAAACGCTGAAGGATCTCATCGACCTCGCGCGCAAACAGCCGGGCAAGCTGCGTTACGGCTCGGCCGGCACCGGCGCCTCGGAGCATCTCTCCGGCGTGCTGCTCAACCACCTGACTGGCACCAACATGCTGCACGTGCCATACAAGGGTGTGCCGCAGTCCATCGCCGACACGCTGGCCAACGAGGTGCAGACCACCTATGCGGTGCTGCCTGCTGCGCTGCCGCACATCACCGGCGGACGGCTGCGCGCGCTTGGTGTCACCACCGCCAAACGCGCGGCACTGATTCCCGATGTGCCAGCCATCGGCGAGGCTGTTCCGGGTTACGTGATGAATGCCTGGTACAGCCTGGTGGTGCAAACCAAAACACCGGGCGCCGTCATGAACGTGGTCAGCAGTGAAGTCACCAAGGTGATGCGCGAGCCGGCGCTGATGGACAAGTTCCGCAGCATGGGCATCGACGTCATCGCCGGCGACCGCGCCGCGCTCGATGCCTGGCGCAAGGAAGAGCTCAAGCGCATCAACGAGGTGGTGCGTATCTCCGGCGCCAGGGAAACCCGTTAATACAACGCCAGCCATGCTGCGTCTGTCCGCCACGCTGCTGCTTGCAGCAGCCATGGTGGCGCAGGCTGCGGCACCGGCGGCGGCGATTGAAGCCTCCGCTGGCGAGCTGCCGATCATCCTCACCGCGCCACATGGTGGTGACGAAAGCCTTCCCGGCTGCGCTGAACGTACGCCCGTCGGCGTGCGTTTCGTCAACCGTCCCGACGCCCACACCGACCGCCTCGCGCGGCTGATCGCGGCCGAGCTGCAGCGGATCACCGGCCGGGCGCCGTACCTGGTGATCGCACGCTTTCATCGCAAGTACATCGACGCCAACCGCCGGGCCGAGGAGGCTTTCGGCGACCCCGGCTGTGCCGCGGCGTATGCCGCTTACCACGCCACCGTCCGCGCCTACATCGATGACATCCGCGGCAAACACCCCCATGCAATGCTGTTTGACGTGCATGGCCAGATTGCCTTTCGCGATGCGATCCTCCGCGGCACCCGGTACGGCAGCACGGTCAAGGCGCTGCTCTCCCGCGCCGGCGCGCCGGCCATCAACGGCCCGGACAGCGTGTTCGGGCGTTTCGCGGCTCAGGGCTACAACATCGTGCCCGGCATCAACAGCGCGCCCACCGATCACGTCGAGGCGAAAAACTACATTGGCGGCCACACTGTCGAGATTTACGGCAGCCATCGCAGCGACGGCATCGACGCGATGCAACTGGAGTACGGACGCGACCTGCGCGAGGGTGCGGCGCTTGAAGCAACCGCCCGCGACTCGGCCCGGGCCATCGCCGCCTTCTACGAACGATTTCTGAGAGCGCCACCGGTCGCGGCAAAAGCACGCGGCGCAACGCCCAGCGCGCGGCGGAACATCGTCGAAAACGCACCCGGGCTTTCGTAACCAAGATCAACCGCCACCGTGGTCACCGGCAGGCCCTCGGCCAGGCGGCGGATGGATTCGAGCAGACGCGCCTGCTGCTTCCATCGCGCGAAGGTGATGCCGGTCTCGCACAGGAAGCGGCGGTACAGCGTGCGTGTGCTGGTATTCATGGTGGCGGCATCCTCAATGCTCGGCCGCCGCGTCGACAGATCGGCGAGGATGCGCTCGCACAGAAGCGTCAGGTCCGTGCTCTCCGGCAGCGGCAAGTCGAGCGCGCTGCGCGGCAGGCGGCGGATTTCCGCCATCAGCAGGCGCATCAGCAGTCCGTCATCGCCGCGGTCGTCGTAACCTGCGGGCAACGCAGCAGCACGCACAATCAGTTCGCGCGCCAGCGGCGTCACCTCGAGCACGGCGCAGTCTCCGGGCATGCCGGCACCGGCCTTGTCGCTGGCATACAGGCTGTGCATCTGCACCACGCCATGCATCTGGATTTCGTGAACGGTACGCGCCGGCAGCCACAGCGCGCGTGAAGGCGGCACGATCCAGGCGCAGCGCGCGGTGCGCACGCGCATCGTGCCCGACACCGCGTAGGCAAACTGCGCACGCGCATGCCAGTGCGGCCGGATGTGGTGGCCTTTGGGATACGCGGTGCGCAGCATCACCAGCGCGCGGCCTGCGTCACCGCGAACCGGGTGCTCCGGCGCTGCGGCAAAGGCGCGCTCACTGCGCAACTGTGGGGTGGATCGGGCAGTCACCGGCGAAACCATCGAAAGCAAGACATCAAAGCTTGTCCATTTACAGTAAATTCCGTGTAAAACGCCGAAAGTCAGACGATTGTAACCCGGGCACAATTCAGAGATGACTACCACCACTGATCCAGCCGTCGCTGACGGCCATTCCTCCGCGGTCAAGCTGCTGCTCAACATCGGTCACGGTATCGACCACATGTTTCTGCTGATCTTTGCCACGGCAGTGGCGAAGATTGCCGCCGAATTCGGCCTCGCAGACTGGACCGAACTGATGCCCTACGGCGTCGGTGCGTTTGCCCTGTTCGGACTTGGCGCGCTGCCGGCGGGACGGCTCGGCGACCTGTGGGGCCGCCGCGTGATGATGATCATCTTTTTCTTCGGCATGGGCCTCTCGGCGATGCTGGTTGCGCTGACGCAAAACGCCTGGCAACTCGCCGGCGCGCTGACGCTGATGGGCGCCTTCGCCGCGATCTACCACCCGGTCGGCATTCCGATGCTGGTGCAGGGCGTATCCAACCCCGGCGCGGTGATCGGGCTCAATGGTCTTGCCGGCAACCTTGGCATCGCGGTCGCCGCGCTGGTCACCGGCTTCATCGTCAAATGGCTGGGCTGGCGCGAGGCCTTCGTGATTCCTGGCCTGGTGTCGATTGCCTGCGGCGTCTGGTTCGTCCTCGCCTGCCCGAAGGAAAACGAAGCACCCGCCAAACGCAAGGGTGGCAAGGCCCAAGTCTTACTGAGCCCGCAGATGCTGATGCGCGCCTTCTTGGTGATGACCTCGGCCGCCGCGGTCAGCACCGTGCTGTTCAACTTCACCACCAACGGCAATGCGCAACTGCTGTCCGAGGGTTTTTCAGGCGTGATCGAGGATCCGGCGATGATCGGCATCCTGCTCGCGCTGATCTACGCGGTGGCTTCGCTGGCACAGATCGTGGTCGGGCGGATGATCGACCGCATGCCGTTCAAGTCACTCCAACTGTGGATGTCTGTTGCCCAGGTGCCGCTGCTGATCTGGGCCGCGCATACCCAGGACTGGTGGCTGTTCGCGGCGCTGCTCGCGGTGATGGTCTTCGTCTTCGGCTCGATTCCCTTCACCGACGCGATGATCGTGCGCTACGTGGATGACCGCCTGCGCTCACGCGTCGCCGGCATGCGCCTCACCGTCGCCTTCGGGTTCAGCTCGCTCGCGGTGTGGATCCTCGGCCCGCTGGTCAAGAGCATCGGCTTCTCCAATGCGCTGTGGATCATGGCCGGCATCGCCGCGCTGAAAGCCGCCATCGTGTTGCTGCTACCCGACGAGCCGGACGCCGGCAAGGCAGCCGCATGACCTGCTCCGCATAAAAATATCTTTTAAAATCAATAACTTATATAAATACCCCCGGACAACCCTGAGGCCGCCTGCTGGCTGCGGTTTGGGTCGTGCGGGGTGATTGGGGTATCATCGCGGGTTACCGACTGGCGCTGGCAGCGATGTAATCATGCGGCCGCGCCGGTGCTGCCCCTCCACCCTTTGCACAGAGAGAAGGCAAGACATGCAGGCAATTCTGGATCACCTGAAAAAAACCGGCGAACAACTCGACGCTGAAATTGCCGCCGCCACCGGACTGTCGCTGGCCAGCGTCCGGCGGCACGTCACCCAGCTGCAGTCGCGCGGCGACGTGATGATCTGCAAGTCGATCCGCTACAAGGACGGCAAGCCGAGTGAAGGCATGCTGTGCCGTATTTCCGGCTACATTCCGCCGGTCGCCCCCGGCCGCAAGCCGAAGGCCGTGGTTGCCGCCAAGCAGGCGCTCGAAGGCTGAGCCTGGGTCCTGCTGCGGCAAAAAGGGCGCCCGCGGGCGCCCTTTTCTTTGGGCGGTGACGGTCAGCCCGCGAGCGAGGGACGCTCGCCGCGGGTTTTCCACAGCGACACCAGCACCCCGCCCGCGATCAGGCCGAAGGTAACCGTGAGCGAAATCACCGGCGGAATCTTGCCGATGATGCCGACCAGGAAAATCTTCGAGCCGATGAACACCAGCACCAGGGCCAGCGCGTACTTCAGGTACTTGAAGCGGTGAATCATCGCTGCCAGCGCGAAATACAGCGCGCGCAGTCCCAGGATTGCAAAAATGTTGCTGGTGTAAACGATGAACGGATCGGTGGTGATGGCGAAGATCGCCGGCACCGAATCCACCGCGAACACCAGATCCACGAACTCGACCAGGCAGAGTGCGAGGAACAGCGGCGTAACCCAGGTTTGCATGCGTCCATCGCTGCCAGGACGGCGCACCATGAAGGCGTTGCCCTCGAGGCCATCGGTCACCCGAAGCCGCCCGCGCAGGAACTTGAGCAGCGGATTGCCGGCGATGTCTGGCATGTGGTCGGCCAGTATCCACATCTTCACGCCGGTGATGACCAGGAACAGCCCGAAAAGGTAGAGGATCCAGCTGAACTGGCTAACCAGCGCCGCGCCCAGCCCGATCATGATCGCACGCAGCACGATCACGCCGAGGATGCCCCAGAACAGGACCCGGTGCTGATAGAGCCGCGGGATCGCGAAGTAGGTGAAGATCAGCGCGATCACGAACACGTTGTCCATCGACAGCGACTTCTCGATCAGGAAGCCGGTGAAATACTCGGTGCCGCTGTCGGCGCCGAGGTACCACCAGACCCATGTACCGAACAGCAGCGCGATGCCGATATAACCTCCGGACAGCAGCAGGCTTTCGCGCACCCCGATCTCGTGGTCGTCGCGGTGCAGCACGCCCAGGTCAAATGCAAGCAGCGTAATCACGATGCCGATGAATCCCAGCCACAGCCAGGCGGCATGACCCAGAAAAGGCGTGTGCAGGAACGCGGTGAGCGCGTCCATCTCAGGGGCTCCGGCAGGCCAGGCTGCGACCGGTGTCGGCGAACGCAAGCATGCGGCGGTGGATGCCCCACTGCTCAAGCGCCGCCGCCAGCAGCCTGAATTCGCCCTCGCTCAGTTCGCCGTCGGCCTCCGCAACGTCGGCGCAGAGACGAAACAGGCGATGCCGGCTGTCGCGGTCGCCGATGCCGGCCAGCAGGCCATGCAAAGTCCCGGCCTCGGGCAGGCATGGCCCTTCCCAGTCCGGATCGCAGGCCGACAGCAACCGGCCGGAGCAGGACTGGACCTCGCGGTCGAGGGTCTCCGGCGCGATGCCGAGCCGGCGCATCAAGCCATGGCGGGCCCGCAGGGCCGCGCGCTCATCGGCGGAAAGCCGGCCGTCGGCGAGCAATGCCAGCGCAAGCACTCGCGTCGCGGCAAGCGACGCTGCAGTGGATTGGTTTTGATTCATGTTCATCGGCTCCAGTGTTCAGTCGAGCATTCCGGCCAGCCAGGATTTGCGCTTGCCGTAGTGGCGTTGCTCGGCCTCGCGTCGCTGTGGCTCGCCGCCATAGCGGTATTCGGCGGGATGGATGCTGCGTGCGGGCGCGCTGCGTTCAGCGCGCCGGACCAGGTTCTCCAGCTCGCCGCGGTCGAGCCACACGCCACGGCACTGGTGGCAATAGTCGATGTTGACGCCCTGGCACTCAGCCATGGTCAGCGTGACTTCCCTGCAGACGGGACATTTCATGGGCAATCCTCCCGCCGTGCCGGGTTCATTGCGCCTCAATCGCGTGACGCAGCGCGCGCCGCTTGGCCTGGCGCAGCACAGCGGGATCGCCGCGCCGCTGCCACACCCGGGTGAGCAATCGCACCGCGCGCTCCAGCGCCTGGTCGAGCGCGCTGCGCCAGTCTCCGGCCAGCGTGCGGATCACCAGCACGCCCCTGCCTTCGGTTTTGAGCGTGACCTGGCAGCGCTTGTCGATGCCGCCGCGCGGGCCGTTGATGTCCGACAGATGGACATCGGCGCGGGACACCCGCTGCATCAGGCGGCGCATCACGAAACGCACCCGCTCCTCGGCGCTGCTGCGCACATCGTTTTCGAGCCGGGCCTTGCAGTCGATCTGGACTTGCATTTGACACCTCCTCTTCGTCGGGTTGACGGCGCGCAGGTTAGGCTGGCCAATAATCCTTAAAAAGCAGATAATTTCTGCATTTATTTCCTTTATTTTAGGAATATGTCAGGGAACTTCAGCTATCGGCATCTGTATTACTTCTGGGTTGTCGCCCGCGAAGGCAGCGTCACCGGCGCCGCCGCACGCCTCGGCATGGCGATCCAGACGGTCAGTGCCCAGGTGCATGCGCTGGAGCGCGATCTCGGCTATGCCCTGTTCAAACCCGCCGGCCGCGGGCTGACCTTGACCGAAGCGGGACAGGCCGCGCTGAAGCAGGCGGAGCAGATCTTCCAGCTCGGCGAACGCCTGCCCGAACTGGTGCGTGATGCCGCAAGCCAGCCTGGCCTGCGCCTGGCAGTGGGCATCTCCGACGGCGTCTCCAAGCTCGCCACGCACCGGCTGCTCGGCCCGGCGCTGGGCCACGAAGCCCTGCACCTGGTCTGCCTGGAAGATGAATTCGACGACCTGCTTGGCGATCTTGCGCTGCACCGGCTCGACCTCGTGCTTGCCGACCGCCCGGCGCCCACCGGTGTCAACATCAAGCTCTACAGCCACGCCCTCGGCGCCTCGGGCATCGCCTGGTATGCGCCGCCCGCGCTGCAGGCGCAGGCACGGCGCGGCTTCCCGCACAGCCTGTCGCGGCTGCCGGTGTTGCTGCCCACCAGCCATGTCTCCGTGCGCGCCCAGCTCGACCAATGGTTTGAGCGCCACGGCGTTAAACCGAAAATCACCGGCGAGTTCGAGGACAGCGCAATGCTCGCCACCTTCGGTGCCGCAGGGCTGGGCGTGTTTCCTGCCGCCGAGATCGGCGAAAAATCACTGACGGAACAGCAGGGTTTGCAGCGGATCGGCGTCTGTGACGGCGTCGAGGAACGCTTCTATGCCATCGGCACCGAGCGCAAGGTGGCACACCCGCTGGTGCAGCGTATTGTAGAGACGCGCGCCGGCCGGCACTGAAGCGCCGGCGCCGGCGCAAAGGCTACAATGCGCCAGACCCCGCTGCCGGGGCCCCAACGGAGGAACTTCATGCCCAAGCTGTACGGATCGGCGCACTCCCGCGCCCTGCGCGTCATCTGGCTGGCCGGTGAACTCGGCCTGAATTACGAACACAAGGAATTCCTGCCGCGCTCGCCGGAGACGCGAACCACGGACTACCTCGCGCTCAACGCCAACGCGCGTGTGCCCACCCTCGACGACGACGGCTTCATCCTGTCGGAATCGATGGCGATCAACATGTATCTCGCAAAAAAACACAAAAGCCCGCTTTATCCGGCCGACCCTCGCCACGAAGCGCTGTGCTGGCAATGGAGCCTGTGGGAAACCGACCGCCTCGACCGCCAGATCGTCGATTACGTGCGCAATACCGTGGCCGAAAAACCCGAGGAGCGCGACGCCGCCATCGCAGCCGCCGCATGGAAACAGGTGCAGCCCGCCTTCGACGTGCTTGAAGGCGCCCTCGCCAAATCGCCATGGCTCGCCGGCCCCGCCTTTTCCATCGCCGACCTCAATGTCGCCAGCGCGCTGTATCGTGCGCTGTCCATTGATGTCAGCCGCTGGCCGAAATTCGACACCTGGCTGCACACCTGCTGGGAGCGTCCGGCGGCGAAAAAGGCGCGCGCGATGCGCGAGCACTGATCGCACGCTGCAAACCCGGCGCCAGAGCCCCAAAACAAGGGCCGGCGCCGACATCAGGGAGGAGAACCATGTCCTGCATCCGCACGTTCTGTTGTTCACTGCTGCTCTTGCTGCACGGACTGGCGTTTGCCGCGGGATACCCCGCACCCGTCGAGGGCAGCTGGGTGGCGAAGGATTTTCGCTTCCACACCGGTGAAGTCCTGCCGGAAGTCACGCTGTATTACCGCACCATCGGTGACCCCAAGGGCGAACCGGTCCTGCTGCTGCACGGCACTGCAGGTTCCGGCGCCAACTTCCTGACGCGCAACTTCGCCGATGAGCTGTTCGGCCCCGGCCAGCCGCTCGACGCCACCAGATACTTCATCATCCTGCCCGACGCGCTGGGCAGCGGCCGTTCGACGCGCCCCTCCAGCAGCGGCCTGCGCATGAAGTTTCCCAAATACAACTACGACGACATGGTGCAGGCCCAGTACCGCCTGGTCACCGAGGGCCTCGGCATCCGCCACCTGCGGCTGGTGATGGGCAATTCCATGGGTGGCATGCAGGTCTGGGGGTGGGCCACCAAATACCCGCAGATGATGGATGCCGCGGTGCCGATGGCCTGCCAGCCCGGCGCGATGTCAGGCCGCAACTGGATGCTGCGCAAGCTGCTAGCCGACTCGATCCGCAATGATCCCGAATGGAACAACGGTGACTACCAGCAACAGCCACGCAACATGATGCGGCTGCTGACTTATTTCGCTGTAGCCACCAATGGCGGCAATATCGCCCTCTACAACGACGGTCCCGATGCCGGCAAGGCCGAAGCCGTACTCGCCAAGCGGCTCGCCGCCCCTTTCCGCGGTGATGCCAACGACGTGCTGCTGCAGTGGGAATCATCACGCGACTACAATCCGCTGCCGCTGCTGGGCACAGTGCAGGCTGCGGTGCTGGCGATCAACGCCGCCGACGACGAACGCAATCCACCGGAGCTGGGCATGATGGAGGATGCGATGAAGCGCCTGAAAAACGGCCGCTACCTGCTGATTGCGCAGAGCGCCGACACCCGCGGCCACGGCACCACCGGCAATGCCCGGTTCTACAAGAAGGAACTGGCGGAATTCCTGCAGAACGCGCCGCGGCTGCGCAAATGACAAGGTCGGCGCTGGCCGGCGCGTGGCTTTGCTCCTAGAATCAAGGCCACGGCACCATTGCAGAAGACCATCATAAACAGCCGTCGAGGAGGATTCATGCTGCGCTTTTCGCCACGATTCTGGCTGGGCCTTGCCGCGCTCGTATTGCCGGCTGCAGCCCACGCCGCCGAGCCCGCCTACCCGACCAAACCCGTACGCATCATCGTGCCCTATCCGCCCGGCGGCACCACCGACCCGACGGCACGCGCGTTCAGCAACTGGTTCGCCGAAAAGATGAACACTACCTTCGTCATCGACAACCGCCCGGGCGCCGGCTCGACCCTGGGTCACGGACTTGCAGCCAGGGCAACACCGGACGGCTACACGCTGGTGCTCGGCACTTCGGGCGGACTGGTGGTCAGCGCCGCTTTCGGCAGCAAGCTCGCCTACGACCCGGTGAAGGACTTCACGCCGATCGGCGTCGGTGTCTACGTGCCGTTCCTGATCGTGGTGCACCCCTCGGTGCCGGCGAGAAACGTGCGCGAGCTGGTCGATCTCGCCAAGGCGCAGCCGGGCAAGATCAACTTCGCCTCACCCGGCACCGGCACGCCCAACCACCTCGGCATGGAACTGCTGACCTCGCTCACCGGCGCGAAGTTCACCCATGTGCCGTACAAGGGCGGCGGCGCAGCGACAGTCGACCTGCTCTCCGGGCGCGTGCAGGCGATCTTCGGTGGCGCGGCACCGTGGCAGCCGCACATGGCCACCGGCAAGGCACGCGCCATCGCCATCGGCCATCCGACACGCCTGAAGGCCCTGCCCGACATCCCTGCCATTGCCGAGACCTATCCCGGCTTCAACAACACCACCTGGTACGGCTTCCTCGGACCGGCCGGCACGCCGGCGCATGTCGTGCGCAGAATCAACGCCGAAATGAAGCGCGCGGTCGAGGATCCCGGCGTGGTCAAACACCTGGAAAGCATCGGCATGGTGCCAACCTCGACCACGCCCCAGGAAATGGCCGAAATGATCCGCAGCGAACTCGCGCGCTGGCGAAAAGTCGTCGCCGAAGCCGGCATCAAACCGGATTGAGTCGCAGCGAACCGGGGCCAGGCCTGTAATGGCAAGGATTACCACCGGCCTTGCTGCAAGCGGCCCAACGAGGAGGACACCATGCCCGCAGTCCGAAAGAAAAAAACCACCGCACGCAAGCCGCGCAACACCACGGTTCTGGTCGCAACCCGCAAGGGCGCCTGGCTGATCCACGGCGATGCGCAGCGCAAGACCTGGAAAATCGACGGCCCGCATTTCCTCGGCCATGTCATCAGCCACCTAGTGCTCGATCCGCGCGACGGCCGCACGCTGCTCGCCGCCGCCAAGACCGGCCACCTCGGGCCAACGGTGTTCCGCTCCACCGATCGCGGCCGACACTGGAAGGAAGCCGCGCAGCCGCCGGCCTTCGCCAAGGCCGCCGACGGCGGCGGGCGTTCGGTGGATCACACCTTCTGGCTGACCCCGGGCCCGGCCTCGGAACCGGATGTCTGGTATGCCGGCACCAGCCCGCAGGGCCTGTTCCGTTCCAGCGACGGCGGCGTCAACTGGAAGCCTTATTCAATCATCAACGACGATCCGAAATTCCGCGAGTGGATGGGCACCGCGCAGGACGGAACACCCGATGGACCCAAGCTGCATTCGATCATTGTCGATCCGCGCGATGCGCGCCATCTCTATATCGGCATGTCCGGTGGCGGCGTGCATGAATCCACCGATGGCGGCCAGAACTGGAAAACCCTGATCAAGGGCCTTGATGTGGTCGAAGGCTTCGGCTTCGATCCGCTGCAGCCAACCTTCCACGACCCGCACTGCCTGCGCCTGTGCCCGTCCAACCCCGACCGCATCTATCAGCAGAACCACTGCGGCATCTACCGCCTCGACCGGCCTTCCGATACCTGGGTGCGCATCGGCAAATCGATGCCCAAATCCGTCGGTGATATCGGCTTCCCTCTGGTGGTGCATCCGCGCGACGACAATCGCGCCTGGGTGTTTCCGATGGACGGAAGCGGTGTGTGGCCGCGCACCAGCCCCGGCGGCAAACCCGCGGCCTACGGCACCAGGAATGGCGGCAAGACCTGGCAGCGCCTTGATGCCGGCCTGCCCAAGCAGCAGGCCTGGTGGACCGTCAAGCGCCAGGCGATGTGCAGCGACACACAGGCCAGCCTCGGACTCTACTTCGGCACCACCAGCGGCGAGGTGTGGTCCAGCCGCGATGAAGGCAAACGCTGGAACTGTATCGTACGCAACCTGCCGGAAATCTACGCCGTCGAAACCGCAGTCTTTCGCTGACCAGCTCCGGACTGCACAACATGCGGGTGATGATTCCCAGCGCGCTGCGCTCGTACACCGATGCCGGCCAGGCCGAAGCACAGGGCGCAACACTGGCCCTGCTGCTCGATGACCTCGACCGCCGCCATCCAGGCATCCGCTTCCGCATGGTTGACGAACAAGGCCGCATCCGCCGCCACATCCGCATATTCATCAATGGCATGCAGGAGCATGACCTTGCCCGCGCGCTGCGCGACAGCGACGAGGTCATCATCGCGCAGGCACTCTCCGGCGGCTGAACCCCGGGAAGGTTTCCCTGAAACATTCCTGTCTCGTCGCGACGGATACAAAGTTCCGCCGCCCTTCAGCCATGCTTTACGCCCCCGCTATCAGGGCGTAACCTGCTCTTTCCAACAGGGAGGAAAACAATAATGAAATCCACCGTCGCCGCAGTGGTCACACTCACCACGCTCGCCTGCACGCTGCTGGCAGCCCCCGCCTTCGCCAACGATCCGCTGCCCCGCGCGCGGCCGGAATCCGTGGGCATGTCTTCCGAGCGCCTCGCGCGCATCGGCCCGGTGATCAACGCACACATCGAAAAGAACCACTTGCCGGGCATGGTGGTGGCCGTCGCGCGCAAGGGCAGGCTGGTCTATTACGAGGCCTTCGGCTGGCGCGACAAGCAGAACAACGTGCGCATGACCACCGACACCATTTTCAGCCTGGCTTCGATGACCAAACCGATGGCCGCGGTCGGCGCGATGTCGCTATATGAGGAAGGCCGGCTGCTGATTGGTGATCCGGTGGGCAAACACCTCCCGGAACTGGCGAAGATGGATGTCGGCGTGGTGAAAGCCGGTGCCGACGGCAAGCCGGTGATCGAGCGTGTGCCGGCAAAACGGCAGATGGTGGTACAGGACCTGATGCGCCACACCGCCGGCCTCACCTACGGCGCGCGCGGCGCCAGCCCGCTGCACGCGCTGCACCCGGCGTCATCCACCACCACCGCGCTGAAAATGAGCGCCGACGAATTCATCAACCAGCTCGCCGGCCTGCCGCTGATACATCACCCCGGCACGGTGTGGGAATACAGCGTGTCGATCGACGTGCTCGGCATCCTGCTCGAACGCATCACCGGACAGAAACTCGGCGACATCCTCGCCGAGCGCATCTGGAAACCGCTGGGCATGAACGACACCGCGTTCAACATCCCCAAGGAAAAACTCGCGCGTTACGCCAGGGCGCTGCCGATCAATCCCGACACCGGCCGCCCGCAGGCGGTGACTGTGCATTCCGGTCCCGCGCCGAAATTCGATTGCGGCGGCGCCTGTGCCGCGGGCACTGCCGGCGACTACCTGCGTTTCGCGCAGATGCTGCTCAACAAGGGCGTCCTCGGCGACACGCGCATCCTCGGCAAGACCACGGTCGAATACATGACCGCCGACCACCTCGGCACAACCATCGACAATCGCGTGGCCGCGACCGATCCCTCGCGTGCCGGTTACGGCTTTGGCCTGAGCATGGCGGTACGCACCGCGGCGGGTGAATCCGCGGTCACCGGCACCGCCGGGGACTACAACTGGGGCGGCGCCAACGGCACCATGTTCTGGGTTGATCCGAAAGAAGAACTGGTGGTGGTGTACATGGCACACACCCCGGGCGAGCCGCGGCTCTACTATCGCGCGCTGATGAAATCGCTGGTGATGCAGGCGCTGGTCAAGTAGCTGCGTCAAACAACAGCGACACAGCGACCGCACCATAACAGGGCGCCGCACCGGGCTTGTAATCCCGGCCGGCGCCCTCATCTTTCGCGGAGGCCTTGAAACAACACACCCAACAAAACATTCCCTCCGGAGCCTTCATGCCCGATTTGCACAGTCCGATCCAGTTCGGCGCCATCACCGCGCCCAACCGCATGTTCATGGCGCCGCTGACCCGCTGCCGCGCCGACGCCGACCATGTGCCCACAGCCATCATGGCCGAGTATTACGCACAACGCGCCAGCGCCGGGCTGATCATCGCCGAAGCGACGATGGCCATCGAAGGCAACTCCTCGTTCTGGATGGAACCCGGCATCTACTCCGCGGCGCAGGTCGCCGGCTGGAAAAAAATAACCGACGCAGTCCATGCCAAAGGCGGCCGCATCTTCCTGCAGATCTGGCACGGCGGCCGTGCATGTCACCCGCTGCTCAACAACGGCGCGCAGCCGATGGCACCGAGCGCGATCCCGATCACCGGTGACGAGGTGCATACGCCGGAAGGCAAGAAACCCTATGTCCTGCCGCGCGAACTGCGCGACGACGAACTGCCGGGCATCGTCGCCGGCTTCCGCAAGGCCGCGGAAAACGCCAAAGCTGCCGGCTTTGACGGCGTTGAGGTACATGGCGCCAACGGCTACCTGCTCGACGAGTTCCTGCGTGACGGCGCCAACAAACGCAGCGGCCCTTACGGCGGCCCCATCGAAAACCGCGCACGGCTGCTCTGCGAAGTGATCGAAGCGGTGTGCGCAGTCTGGGGCAGCGACCGTGTCGGTGTGCGGCTGTCACCGCTGAACAGCTACAACAGCATGATCGACAGCGATCCGGTGAAACTGGTTTCGACCGTGGCGCAGATGCTAAACCGCTACCAGCTCGCCTATCTGCACGTGATGCGCGGTGACTTTTTCCAGCAGCAGAAAGGTGATGTGCTGACGCCGGCACGCGCGAACTTCAAGGGCACGCTGATCACCAACATGGGTTATGGCGCCGACGAGGCACAACAGGTCATCGCCTTGGGCCAGGTCGATGCCGTCGCCTTTGGCGTGCCTTTCCTCGCCAACCCCGATCTGCCGGAACGTTTCCGCAAGGGCGCGCCGCTCAACACGCCCAACCCGGCCACCTTCTACACACCGGGCCCGGTCGGCTACACCGACTATCCGGCACTCACGGCGTGAGTGAGTATATTTCGTAAGTCATTGTTTTTATTGATTATTTTTTGAGTCTGCGGCACTGAAGCGGCGCACCAACTGCCACCCCATCACACCGTACTGGACCCACTGCAGCGCGCGGCGCGGACGCCACACCACCAGCGCCGCCGCTGCAGCCACCACCAGCAGCGGATGACGCGCCACGCTGCGCAGCAGCGACACGCCGCGATCGGCAATACCCAGCACCGGCTGCACGCCCTGCCACTGCGCAGCCAACGCACTGCGCTGCGCGGCCACCGTCACCAGCAACTGCGCGCGCCGTCTTGCCACCGCATCACCACGGCCGATCAAGGTTTCGCCTCCAGCTGGTCGCGGTCCTTTTGCAGTTCGGAAATGCTTGCATCAAACATGCGCGGCGCAGTGCGCAGCTTGTTCAGTGCCAGCCAGCCGAGCAAGGCACCAACCAGCATGAAAAAACCGGTCAGGCCGCCCAGCGCCAGCAGGCGATTCGATTCCCACAGCGCAATCACGATCAGCAGCGCCAGCAACACCACACCGACACCGAAGCTGAACAGCGCGAGCAGCACCAGCACCAGCAGCGTGGTCAGGCGCTCGCGCTCCTCGGCGACATCGCTGGCCAGCAGCTCAAGCCGTGTCTGAGCGATGGCGAGCAGGTTCGCCGCCATCGACTTGACCGAGGCCAGCAATCCGCCGGCGTCCGGCTCCCGGGCTTCAGCCATCGTGCTCAGCGACGGCCGATCAGCAGGCCGATGATCAGGCCGGCACCGGCGGCGATGCCCACGGCATGCCAGGGCTTCTCGTGCACGTATTCATCGGTCGCCGCGGCGGCAGCCTTGGCTTTGTCCAGCGCGAGGCGCTCGACTGCGGTCAGCTTGTCCTTGGCCACGGCCAGTGACTCGCCGACACGCGCGCGCATCGCCGTGACCGCCTCACCACTCTGGCTGGCAGTGGCCTTGAGCAGGGCTTCAGCATCGGTGATCAGGACCTTGAAATCCTGGACCAGTTGTTCCTTGGAAACTTCAACGGGCGTGGCAGTCTTGGCCATGGCGTGGATCCTTTCGTTTGCAGGTAATGATTTGAAAAATTAGGAAGAACTACAGAAAATGAGACCGTCTCAGGGGGCCGAAGTTTCGATCAAGTTTGGATCAAATTTCGATCAGGTTTCGATCCGGCATCAATCCGTGATTTACGGCATGTACCGGCCGTTCATGCAGTGATGATACCAATACCGCACCGCGCTCAGGGCGCAGCCGCCCGCCGCGCCGCCAGCCGTCCCAGGCAGAAATGGGTGAACGCCAGCCCCGACAGCACCGGCACCGCAAGATTCAGCACCGGCACATAAAACAGCAGCGACAACGCCACACCCAGCACAAACAGCGGGCCGCGGCTGGCCGCAGTGATCTGCGTCATCTCCTCGCGCGAGGCATGGTCGGCCAGCGCGTCGTAGCGGAAGAGGCGCTGGTTGAGCCAGGCCGAATTGAGCAGCGGCGCGACAAAGGCGCCGATGCCGGTCAGCCACAGCGGCAGCGTCACTATCCACAGCAGCATGAACACCACGATCGCGAACAGCGCGTTGCCGATGCTGCCGGCAACACTGCCGCCGGCCTCACGCCGCAGCCCCGGGTAATGACGGTCCGCGACCCAGCGCACGATCACCGGCATCGCCACGACCTCGGTCACCAGCAGCGCGGTGACCAGCATCGCCGGCAGGATCGCCACCAGCACGGCGAGCACGGCGGTGTAATCAATCACCCACAGCGCATTCCAGTCGGCGAGCCAGCCCGCCACCGTGGTCAGGCCCAGCGCGCCGCGCACCATGCCGGTCCAGGCATCCCAGAACAGCCAGCCGAGCACCACCCACAACAGCAGACTGCCCAGCGGCGGCAGCAACAGCAGGCCGAGTATGCGCGGCTCGAACAGCGCGGCAAAGGCGCGGGTCAGCGATTGCGGTACCGTGTTCATGCGAACCACCGCCAGATCACCAGCAACAGCGGCACCAGCAGCGCCGTAACCAGCCCGTTGAGACCCATGCCCAGTCCGGCGAAGGCCCCTGCCTGCTCGCTGACCTGGAAGGCCCGTGCGGTGCCGATGCCATGTGCCGACAGACCCGCGGCAAAGCCGCGCACGCCGTGGTCGGTGATACGCAGGCCGTCCAGAACATACTTGGCCATCACCGCGCCGCTGACGCCGGTGAACATCACCAGCACCGCGGTCAGCGAGGGGATGCCGCCGAGTTTTTCGGCGATACCCATCGCAATCGGCGTGGTCACCGACTTCGGCGCCAGCGACAGCAATGTTGACGGACTCGCCCCAAGCAGCCAGGCGATACCCACTGCCGACACGATGGCCGTCACCGAACCGGCAAGCAGCGCCATGATCAAGGGCAGGGCCAGCGTCTTCAACCGGCCGAACTGCAGGTACAAGGGTACCGCCAGCGCCACCGTGGCCGGGCCGAGCAGGAAATGCACGAACTGCGCGCCGTCAAAATAGGTCGCGTACGGCGTGTCGGTGAAATGCAGTGCGGTGACCAGCATTGCCACCGCCAGCAGCACAGGATTGAGCAGCGGATTAAAACCGGCGCGGCGGTACACCCAGTAAGCCGCCTGATAAGCGAGCAAAGTCATCGTCAGGCCGAGAAGCGGCGTCGCCGAAAGATAGACCCAGACGTCATTGATGCGCGGGTTCATGATTCATCCTTCCGCCCCAGCTCCCGCCCCCTGATCATCCACTGCATCACCAGCGCACTGACAGCCATCGCCAGCGCCGTGCTCACAATGGTCGCGGCGAGGATCGGCAGCCATTCCCCCGACACCCTTGAAAAATGCACCATCACGCCGACACCGGCCGGCACAAACAGCAGCGACAGGTGCTGCAGGATGCCGTTGGCGGTGTCGCGCAGGGGTTCGGCCAGCGCACCGCGCAGCACCAGCGTGAAAAACAGCAGCAGCAGGCCGATCACCGGCCCCGGGATCGGCCAGCCGCCGAACTGCACGATCACTTCGCCGAGCAGCTGGAACACCAGCAGCGTGGTCAGCGCGCCGAGCATGGTCACACTCCTGAAATCAAAGCCGTTTAAGCAAGGCTTCATTGTAAACGCGCCATCCCTGCCGGCGTCCGCTGTGACGTCCGCAAGGTAGAATCGAGTCATGTCGCAGCCCGCAATAGCCAAATCCGGCACATGCCCCGCACCTCACTGACCCGCTCGCCGGCCTGGCGCGCACTGGCCGCGCAGGCCCGCAACTGGCGCGCCCTGCACCTGCGCGATCTGTTCGCCGCCGACCCCGGCCGTTTTGAACGTTATTCGCACAGCGCCTGCGGCGTGCTCGCCGATTTTTCCAAGCAACGCATCGACGACCAGACGCTGCAACTGCTGTTGGCACTGGCCGCGGAACGTGGTGTCAGCGAACGCCTCGCCGAACAGTTCGCCGGAAAAAAAGTCAATTTCACCGAAAAACGCGCCGCACTGCATACCGCCCTGCGCGCTGCCGCTTCCGCGCCGCGTGATGTACAGCGCACGCTGAAACGCATGCGCCAGTTCAGTGAAGAACTGCGCAATGGCAAACATGGCAACGACGGCAAACCGCTGCGCGACGTGATCAGCCTGGGCATCGGTGGCTCGGCGCTGGGCACGGCACTCGCCGCCACTGCGCTGGCCGACGGCGAAGGCCCGCAGGTGCATTTCGTCAGCATGCCCGGCGCACCGCTGAAACGGCTGCTCGCCGGACTTGATCCGGCGAGCACGCTGGTGATCATACAGTCCAAGAGTTTCACCACCCAGGAAACACTGCACAGCGCCGGCATCGTCCGGCAATGGCTGACTCAGGCTCTGGGCGACCAGGCCGCGGCGCAGCTTGCGGCGGTCACCGCCGTGCCCGAAGCCGCGCGCGCGATGGGCATCAGCGATGAAAGCATTTTCCCGATGTGGGACTGGGTCGGTGGCCGTTATTCGTTGTGGTCCGCGGTGGGCCTGCCGGCAATGGTCGCCATCGGCCCCTCACGTTTTGATGAACTCCTGGCGGGTGCAGCGGCGATGGATGCCCATGCTGCCGGCAGCGCAGCTTCCGGCAACCTGCCGCTGCTGCTGGCGCTGATCGATGTCTGGAACTTGAATTTCCTCGGCGCCTCGTCACGCGCGGTGTTCGCCTATGAACCCGGCCTTGACCTGCTGCCGGACTGGCTGCAGCAACTCGAGATGGAAAGCCTCGGCAAACGTATCGACCGCCGCGGCAAGGCGCTGCGATACCTCAGTGGCCCTTCACTTTGGGGCGGCCGCGGCACAGAAGCCCAGCACGCCTGCTTCCAGTGGCTGCACCAGGGCACGCACGACATGCCGGTGGAATTTGTCGCCTGCGCCGCAGCCGCGGCCGGTGATGAAGGCAGTCATGCGATGCGGCTGGCGAACTGCTTTGCGCAATCATCGCTGCTGATGCGCGGCGTACATCCCGAAGAAACCGGCGCGGCCGGCGCCCTCGCCGCGCACCAGAGCCTGCCCGGCAACCGGCCCAGCACCACACTGCTGCTGCCACGGCTCGACGCCGCCAGCCTCGGCGCGCTGCTTGCACTGTATGAACACCGCACCGCGCTCACCGCCGCGCTGCTCGACATCAACGCCTTCGACCAGTACGGCGTCGAACACGGCAAACGCCTCGCTGGCAGCCTGCTGCCCGCGCTGTCGGGCGAGCCGGTGACGATGCCGGATGCTTCGACCGCCGGATTGATCACGCATGTTGGGAAAAACTTCAAACCCTAGCCACAGAGGGCACAGAGAGCACAGAGAGCACAGAGAGCACAGAGAGCACAGAGAAAACCAATTCCAGACACTCCGGCGCACTGGCATGACGTCATGTTTTTGCAGTTCTCTGTGTTCTCTGTGCCCTCTGTGGCTAAAAAGCTTTTGACCTTAAGGAGATACAAACACCATGAACGACGAAGCCCTGAACATGAGCATCCGCCGCTTCCTGAAAACCGTCGGCGTGAATTCGCAGCTGGCGATTGAAAAGGCGGTGCGCAAGGCCATCGAAGACGGCAAGCTCAAGAGCAGCGAGGCGCTGCCGGTGGCGATGACACTGAAAGTGGGCGGGATTGCGCTCGACGTGACGTTTGACGGTGAGCTGAAGCTGGACTGACGCTACGTAAAACCCGTCTCAAAACCTGCGGAGCGCAGGGATTTCTGAGGCGGGAGTCAGATCTTCATCACCTGCGCCCGGTAGTAGCGCAGTTCCTCGATCGATTCGTGGATGTCGGCCAGCGCTTCGTGCCTGCCGTGTTTGACCATGCCGCCGATCACTTCCGGCTTCCAGCGCCGCACCAGTTCCTTGATCGTGCTGACGTCGATCATCCGGTAGTGGAAATAGGCATCAAGCTTGGGCAGGTACTTGACCAGGAAACGCCGGTCCTGGTGCACTGAATTGCCGCAGATCGGCGACACCCCTGAAGGCACGTAAGCCGACAGGAATTCGATCATCTGCTGTTCGACGTCCGCTTCGGACAACCGCGACGCTTTTACCCGTTCAATCAGGCCCGATTTGCCGTGGGTGGACTTGTTCCAGTTGTCCATCGCATCAAGCACGCTGTCCGGCTGATGCACCACGAACACCGGCGCTTCGGCCACGGTGTCGAGCTGGGCGTCGGTGATGACAATGGCGATTTCGAGCACGCGCTCGACTTCGGGGTCGAGGCCGCTCATCTCCATGTCGATCCAGATCAGTGCGTTGGGATCCTGTGCCATAATGATTTTCAGGATCCGCCCGGATCCAGTGAATTTTTGGTCCCGCATTTTGTCACAGTCCGGACCCCGACATCCGCCCAAATCCGCTGAACCGCCATGCAAAACCCTGAACAACTCTTCGCCATCCTGTTCATCGCCGCCCTGCTGCTGGGCAGCGCCCTGCGCCTGTGGCTGGCCGCCCGCCACGCCAGCCATGTCGCCGCCCACCGCGGCGCGGTGCCGGCGCAGTTTGCCGACGTGATCACCCTCGAAGCGCACCAGAAGGCCGCCGACTACACCGGCACCAAGACCCGGTTCTCGATGATCGGCATCGGCCTCGAATTGCTGATCGCGCTGGCGCTGACATTCGGCGGCGGCCTGCAGGCGCTGCACGAACTCACCGCCGCCTGGTTCGAGCCCGGCATCGTCCGCGGCCTTGCACTGATCGCCGTGGTGATGCTGGTGATGACGCTGGCCGACCTGCCGCTGAACATCTACCGCACCTTCGTCATCGAAGAGCGCTTCGGCTTCAACAAGATGACCCCGGCGCTGTTCTGGGTCGACTTCGCCAAAGGCCTGCTGCTGTCGGCCGCGCTCGGCCTGCCGCTGGTCGCCGTGGTGCTGTGGCTGATGGAACGCATGGGCGAATGGTGGTGGCTCTATGCCTGGGTGACCTGGATCGCCTTCAGCCTGTTTGTGCAGGCCATCGCGCCGACGGTGATCATGCCGCTGTTCAACAAATTCGCGCCGCTGGAAAACGACTCGCTCAAGGAACGTGTCGAGCGCCTGCTCGAGCGCTGCGGCTTCAAGGCCAAGGGCCTGTTCGTGATGAACGGCTCGCTGCGCTCCAGCCATGGCAACGCCTTTTTCACCGGCTTCGGCAAATCCAAGCGCATCGTGTTCTTTGACACCCTGCTCTCGCGCCTCGAGCCGCAGGAAGTCGAAGCCGTGCTCGCCCATGAACTCGGCCACTTCAAGCTGAAGCACGTGATCAAGCGCATCATCTGGATGTTCGCAGCCAGCCTGGGCTTCCTCTGGCTGCTCGGCGTCGCGATGAAGCAGCCGTGGTTCTACCCGGCACTCGGCGTCAGCGAACCCTCGACCGCGATGGCCCTGGTGCTGTTCACCATCGTCGTGCCCGCATTCACCCTGCTGTTTCAGCCCCTGGGCGCGGTCTACTCGCGCCGGCACGAGTTCGAAGCCGATGCCTTCGCCGCGACGCACACCCCGGCGGCGGACCTGATCTCGGCGCTGGTCAAGCTCTACAAGGACAATGCCTCGACGCTGACGCCGGACCCGCTGCACTCGGCCTTCTATGACTCGCATCCGCCGGCCATGCTGCGCATCGCAAAACTGCAACAGGCCGCATAAGCAACAAGCCCCATACCATCATGAGCAGCCTCTCCCAGAAAAAATGCAAACCCTGCGAAGGCGGCGTCGCACCGCTGACGCCGGCTGAAACCGCGAGCCTGCTGAAGGGGCTCAAGGACTGGGCGCTGGCCGAAGGCAAACTGGTGAAGACCTTCAACTTCACCGACTATTACGACACCATGGCCTTCGTCAACGCCACGGCATGGATCTCGCACCGCGAGGACCACCACCCTGATCTGACGGTGGGCTACAACAAATGCCGCGTGGAATACATCACCCACGCCATCGGCGGCCTGTCCGAGAACGATTTCATCTGCGCCGCCAAGATCGACGCGCTGTTTGAACTCTGAAACCACACTGCAGGGCCTGATCACCGCAGCCTACGGCCGCAGCTTCCGGGTCGAGGGCGGCGACGGCCTGGCACGCGACTGCGTCACCCGCGGCAAGCGTACCGACTACGCCTGCGGCGACGAGGTCAGCATCACTGTGCAGGGTGATGATCAGGGCGTGATCACCGGCTGCGCGCCGCGCAAGAGCCTGCTCTACCGCTCCGACCAGTGGAAACAGAAGCTGATCGCCGCCAACGTCACCCAGGCGGTCATCGTAGTCGCGCCACTGCCTTCCTTCGACCTTGAAGTAGTCGATTGCTGCCTCGCCGCGCTGGTGGCTGCCGGCATCAAACCACTGATCGTGCTCAACAAATCCGACCTGCCGGAATCAGCCAAGTCGCTGGCCGCGCTGGCGCCGTACACCACGCTTGGTGTGCAACTGCTGCAGCTCTCGGCACGCGACAGTGTCGCCGCGCTGACGCCGCGGCTCAGCGGTGAACGCAGCGTGCTGGTTGGTGAATCCGGCATGGGCAAATCGACCATACTCAACAGCCTGCTGCCGCAGGCCGAGGCGCACACCCAGGAAGTATCAGCCTCGCTGGGCACCGGCAAACACACCACCACCCACGCGAAGCTCTACCATCTTGATGAACGCAGCGAGCTGATCGACACGCCCGGCGTGCAGGCCTTCGGCGTGCATCATCTCGGCGTTGAAGAGCTCGCCGCGGCCTTCATCGAGTTTCGCCCTCTGATCGGGCAATGCCGCTTCCGCGACTGCCGCCACATCAATGAACCGGGCTGCGCCATCGCCGATGCGCAGGCCGCGGGACAGATCACGCCACGGCGGCTGGCGGTGTATCGCCGGCTGGCGGCAATGAATCTGAAGAACGAGCGGCCGAGCTGGGCTTGAACAAGGCTTTTCTTGGGGAAACTTTCTTCAAGGTAAGCCCAGCAAACGCTGGTTCAGCCCCTCACCCCAACCCTCTCCCCGCAAGCGGGGCGAGGGAGTTTCTTGCGCGGCTAACCCATCCTGCGCAACTGCTCCGTCATTCCGGCGAAAGCAGGAATCCAGTGATCGTAGGGATCGTAGGGTGCAATAATCGCAGCGCATTGCACCGTTCGTCCTAACCCACCGCCTTCGCTATAGAAACAATAAACAGCAGCACCAGCCACAGCACCAGCGCGCGCCAGATCAGGCCAACCACGCCGCGCAGGTCTTCAACATTCGCCTCTTCGCCAAGGCCCAGCTCCGGGCGCTGGTTGAGCATGCCGTCTTCGCGCAACACGCCGCCGAGCTTCACTCCCAGCGCGCCGGCACCACTGGCCAGCACCACACCTTCGGCGCCGCGATTCCATGACGCAGCCTGCGTGCGCCAGCAGTAGGCGGCGTCCTCGAAATTGCCGGCCACGGCAAAACTCGCCGCGGTCACCCGCGCCGGCAGCCAGTCGATCCAGAAAAACGCACGCTCGGCGAACAGCGCGAACACCCGCTTCTCGGGCTCCATCTGCCGGCCCCAGCACTCGGCGATCAGGTCGGCGGCGCGGTACACCACCGGGCCCACCGGGCCGAGCACGACAAACCAGAAAATCGGGCCCAGCACATAACGGTGCGCCTGCAGCAGGCCGAGTTCAATCGACACCCGCGCCACTTCGGCGGCATTCAGTTCATCTGCCGGCACACCACGCCAGCGCCCGAGCACATCACGCGCGGTGTTGAGGTCGTGTTCACGCAGCGCCTGAGCGATGTCGGTGAAACCGTGGCTGAAGCGGCGGAAACCGAGGCTCACATACAGAACCGCCACCGACCAGGCCAGCGCGAACATCGCGCCGAGACTGCCGAGCAGCGCATGCACGATCAGCACGATCAGCGCCAGCGGCAACACCGCAACCAGCCAGGCAATCGCACCGTGGCTCGCCTGCAATCCGTTGAACTGGTTTTCCAGCACATCGGCGTAACGCTCGTAGGCGGCGTACAGCGGATTGTTCTTGCGCAGCGGTTTGGCCTGCTCGATGAGCAGCGTGATGACCAAGGCGAGAAACTTCATGTTTTAATAAAATTATGTTTAAAAACAATTACTTATTATATACCACCGAGATGATCTCGACATCCAGCTCACCGGCCGGCCGCCGCCACTTCACGGTGTCACCGACCCGCGCACCGAGCAGCGAACGCGACAGCGGCGAAGCCCAGCTGATACGCCCCGCGACAACATCCGCTTCATCATCACCGACGATGCTGAAGGTTTCGCGCCGGCCGGTTTCATCCTCGACGCTGACCGTGGCACCAAAACGCACTTCGTCCTTCGGCTGCAGCGCGGGATCGACCAGCTCCGCGCGCTCGAGTTGCGCCACGAAATAACGCAGGTCGCGTTCGACCTCGCGCAGCTTGCGCCTGGCCTCCGAATCCTCTGCGGAGAGCGGCTTCAGTTGCTCGTGGCTTTCGGCCAGCTCGCGCATCCTCGCGCGCAGCTGCTCGAGCCCGCGCGGCGTCACGTAATTGGCGTGTCCGGGCACCGGCCGCTCCGGCAGCTCGTCGCCCATCTCATCATCACTTTCCTTGACGAATGCACGGCTCATGCGCTTCCTCCTGCCTTGCTTTTGCGCCCGCAGGCGGCCTCGCGCCGCCGGCCTTTCACATGATGTTTCGTTGATGTTCCGCTTATACCGGCTGCGCGCGCCGGCGGCAACCTTCAGCGCTGCTGGTAGCCCAGGAATTCGAGCAGATCATCGCGCTGCGCCATGGTGTCGGCGTAGCCGAGCTTGATCAGTGCACGGCAGAACGCCTTCTCGAACAGCAGGTACGACACCAGGTTGGAGCCGGTGCGCTTCATCGCGCCCACCGTATGCAACAGACCGCGGATCACCGGCGGCAGTTCCGCCGCGTGTTGCGCGGCGATCTGGCTCAGCGGAATACTCGGCGTGATCACCCGGAAATCGACCGCGCGCAGCGGATAGTCCACCTTCGCCAGGGTCTCCGGCGGAATGATCGCCAGCGTGCGGTTGATGCGCTGCAGGCGCTCGAGATCCACCTCCAGCGAATCCAGAAAGATGCTGTCGAGCGCATGGCCGGCAATCTGCGCCAGCGGCGGATAACCGTCCGCGGGCTGGCGCACCGCCGGCTGCGAGGACTGGCGGCCGACGCCGATCACCAGCAGGCGCTCGGCGCCCAGATGCAGCGCCGGACTCACCGGTGCGATCTGGCGCATCGAGCCGTCACCGTAATATTCACCGTTGATGTTCACCGGCGGGAAGATGAACGGCAGCGCGCTCGACGCCAGCAGGTGCGGCAGGCCGATCGACATCGCCATGCCGACACGACGCGCCCTCGCCCATTCGCCATGCTCCCCGCGCCCTTCGAAAAATGTCACCGACTGCCCGCTGGTATAGCCCGAGCAGGTGATGGCAAAGGCCGAGAGATGACCGGCGGCGATGTTGCGCCCCACCGCCGGAAAATCGATGTATTGCCCGAGCAGCCGCGCCAGCGGTTCATTGTCGAGCAGCGACACCGGCCCCTTGAAGCGTCCAGCCGAAAGTGAAGCCAGCAGCCAGCGCGCGCTGTTGCCGAGTGCGCCAAGGGTGTCGGCGCGGTAAACCTGTCCGACATGAAAGTTTTTCCACACCGTCATCAGCCGGCGCACGCCGCGGCGGAAATCATGGGCATCGGTGGCCAGCACCGCTGCATTGATCGCGCCGGCCGAAGTGCCGGTGATCACCGGAAAGGGATTGCCGCAGTGCCTCGGCAGGATGTCGGACAGCGCGCGCACCACACCCACCTGGTAGGCGGCGCGCGCGCCGCCGCCGGTCATCACCAGACCGACCGCGGGACGCTGCGCAGGCTGGGCCGGAGCGGACATGCTCAGTCCGGCTCGATCGCAGCGTCGACCAGTTGCGGCTGCAGCACGCGCTGCAGGTCGGTGACGGCGAGGCTCACCAGAAAACCGCGGCTGCCGCCATTGATATAGATGCGTTCGAGCGCCGCCACCGAGCGCTGCAGGTACACCGGCATCACCTTGCGTGTGCCAAAAGGTGAAGTGCCGCCAACGCGATAACCCGAATGGCGCTCGGCCACCTCCGGTTTGCAGGGCTCGATCTTCTTGACGCCGATGTGGCGCGCCAATGCCTTGGTCGACACCTCGCGGTCGCCGTGCATCAGCACGATGCAGGGTTTCGCGGCCTCGTCCTGCATCACCAGCGTTTTCACCACGGCGTGTTCATCGACACCCAGCTCGCGCGCCGACACCGCGGTGCCGCCGCGTTCTTCATAGGTATAGAAATGCGGTGCGAACCCGACCTTCGCCGCGCGCAGCGCGAGCACCGCCGGCGTGGACGGCATCCGCTCAGCGGCCATGAATCACCCGGCACAGGCTGTACAACATGCCCGCGGTGGCGCCCCAGATGTAGCGCCCCTCATACGGTATCGCCAGGTAATGGCGGTGGCGGCCGTTGAAGCGGTACTCGCGGCGCTGGTAATTCGCCGGTTCCAGAAAATGGGCGAGCGGCGCCTCGAAAATCTCCGCCACCTCGAAATCGTCGGGTCTGAGCACAAACGGCGGCTCCACCCAGCCCACCACCGGCACAATGCGAAAACCCGAGGGAATTTCGTATCCGGGCAATCGTCCGAGCAGCCGGATGCGCTCGCGCGCGATGCCGATTTCCTCCTCGGTCTCGCGCAATGCGGTCGCCTCGCGATCGGGGTCGTCCGGCTCCACCCGACCGCCGGGAAAACTGATCTGCCCGGCGTGGTCGCGCAGATGCGCGGTGCGCTGGGTCAGCAACAGCTGCAGGCCCTGAGGCCGGTGCACCAGCGGCACCAGCACCGCAGCCTCGGTGACCTTGCTGCCCTCTTTCAGCGAGATCGCATGCAGATCGTTTTCTTCGTGCGGCGGCGCGGGTCGCATCAACGCCAGACGAATGGCCTCCGGTGTCAGCGTCGCAGCAGCCAAATGGGAGTCGGTGAACATCCCGAAGATTCTACCCGCAACGGCATTGCCGATCGCCGTGGCCGGATTGCTTCGGCTGAAGCTGCCGCCTGCTAACGGCTCACCGCCTCCGCTGGCACGGCCAGTTGCGCGAGCAGCGCCGAGGCGACACGCGCCATCGGCCCGTCAGCACGGCTGGTCAGCGCGATGGGCACCCGCGCGCCGAGCACCACGCCACTGCCGGTGGCGCCGGCCAAGTGCTCAAGCTGCTTGGCGAGCATGTTGCCGGACTCGAGATCGGGCGCGACGAGGATATCCGCCCGACCCGCAACGGGTGACTCGATCTGCTTGATGCGCGCGGCCTCTTCTGAAATCGCATTGTCGAAAGCCAGCGGGCCATCCAGGATACCGCCGCGGATCTGTCCGCGGTCCGCCATCTTGCACAGCGCCGCCGCATCCAGCGTCGAGGGTATCGCCGGGTTCACGGATTCCAGCGCTGACAGGATGGCGACCCGGGGCTGGTGGATATTGAGGCGGATCGCGAAATCGATCGCGTTTTGCACGATGTCAACTTTTTCCGGAAGATTGGGGCGAATATTGAGCGCGGCGTCGGTGATCAGCAGCGGCTTGTCATAAAGCGGCACATCGAAACGGAACACGTGCGACATGCGCCGCCCGGTGCGCAGGGAAGGCTGTGCCAGCACGGCCTGGATCAGTTCGTCGGTATGCAGGCTGCCTTTCATCAGCATCGCGGCCTCTCCGCTCGCTGCAAGCGCCGCTCCGCGTTCGGCAGCAGCATGGCTGTGGGCCACGGCGATGATCCGCACACCGTCAAGGCTGATGCCTCCTTCCTCGGCGGCGGCGCGTATCCGCGCTTCCGGGCCGATCAGCAGCGGCTCGATCAGCCCATGCCGCGCCGCATCCATCGCACCGGCGAGGGATCCCGGATCACAGGGATGCACCACCGCGCAGCGCACCACGGGGCGGCCCTCACCCAGCGCCAGCAGCTCGCGAAAGCGGGCTTCAGGGTCGAACAGCTGCAGCCTTGGCACATTCACGCGCAGCAGCCGCATTTTCTGCGCCGGCGCCAGCACGCGCGCCAGACCTTCGAGCACCTTCTCGCCCTTCTGGTTGTGCACATGGCAATCGAGATGAACATGCTTTTTCGCATCGTCCTTGGACGCCACAGTGACCGCCACAGTCAAGGTGTCACCAACACGCACCGGCCTCAGAAAACGCAAGGCCTGTTCCAGATAAATGGTGCCGGGCCCAGGAAACTCGGTACCGAGCAATGCGGAAATCAGCGCCCCGCCCCACATGCCGTGGGCGATGACGCCCTGGAACAGCGTGTGGCGCGCATACTCCGCATCAAGGTGCGCCGGATTGGAATCGCCCGATACCGCGGCAAAGGCGCGGATGTCCTCCTGGGTCAGGGTACGCAGCAGCCTTGCACTTTGGCCTTGCCGGATTTCGTCATAGGTGTGGTTCTCGATCCACGCTTCAACGGGCTGATTCATGGCGATCTTTCGATGAAATCTGCCGGATTGAAATCCGGGTCAGGCAAGAATGTGATATCCGGCATCGACGTAAAGCGTCTGCCCGGTCATGCCGGTGGCGCCATCGCTGCACAGAAAAACACACAGCGCTGCGACTTCCTCGGCGGTGGCAAGCCGCCCGAGGGGCACCTTGCGCCGGTTGTCTTCCAGCAGCGCGTCGAAACCAGGGATGCCCGAAGCGGCACGGGTTGCAATCGGCCCCGGCGACACCGCATGCACCCGGATGTCGCGCGAGCCCAGTTCCACCGCCATATAACGCACCAGCGATTCCAGCGCCGCCTTCACCGGCCCCATCAGGCCATACTGCGGCACTGTCTCGACTGCGCCCAGATAACTCATCGCGATCAAGGTGCCGCCGTGGCGCAGATGCGGCTCGCACAGGCGGGCCAGACGCGCGAACGAATGGCAGGACACGGCCATCGCACGGGTGAAGCCCTCGCCGCTGCTGTCCACCACGCGTCCCTGCAAATCCTGCAGGGGCGCCCAGGCAATGGAATGAATGACGAAGTCCAGTCCCTTCGCACCGGCGGCGTGTTCCACCAGCGCCTCGAGGCTGCCCGGCTGCTCCACATCGCAGTTCACCAGATCAATGCCCGCGGGACGGGTCAGGGGCTCGACCCACTTTCGCGCCTTGTCATTGAGGCAGGTCGCCACCAGCTCCGCACCGGAGGCGACGGCGAGCCTCGCGCAATGCCAGGCAATGCTGTGCTCATTGGCGAGCCCGAGGATCAAACCGCGCCGCCCTTCGAGCGCTCTGGAGTGCGGCGTCATGCACACGCCACTCGGCTGCGCATGAAAGCGGCGAACCGTTCATTCGCAGGCCATGCCGCACAGTCCGGCATCAACAGTAAGTGCCAACCCCGTGTTTCTACAGCCTGCGCCTTTAACATCGCGATGTCCCGCCCATGCAGAGGGGACGATTGTGAAAAGACCGTGTTGCCGATTCATGACATCGCGATTGCGCCGCACAATATTTTCTGCAGACTGTGTCTGATCCGGAGCCCTCACGGCAGACACCACGCAACAATGCCCCGGAATGAGGCGCAGCATTGCAGCGCGCACCGCAATGACGCCGGGGTCAGGATGCGCCGGCCTCGTACGCCAGCGCATCCCCCACGGCAATCACCCCGCCCGCGAGCACTCTTGCGGTGATGCCGCCATGCCCGCGCATCGCGTTGTAACCACCGGCGCCGAGCACTTCCTCCATGCGTGAACAGGGTTCGCAGGGCCCCGTACCTTCGAGCACCACAGTGCCGATGCGAAAGCGCTCGCCACGCAAGGCCAGCAGATTGATCCCCGACACCAGCAGATTCCGCCGCAACAGCGCCGGATCAATCGCCTCGCGTTTCAGCAACTGCGCCACCGCCGCCATATGCTCGCGCTGGATCAGCGTCACCTGGCGCTTGCCGCCAGCGCGCTGCGCCTTGTGATCACCGGCGAGACCGTGGTCGGTGATGACCTCGACATGATTCATCGACTGCAGCGGCGTACGCCGGCCCGGACGCAGGCCTATCCATTCGAGGCGGCCCTCGATGGGGAAGGTTTCCATCAGGCTGCGGAGCGGGCTGGTGGGGTTAAGTTTGGTCATGGAAAGCGAGTTGATACGAAATCATTGCAACAACGGAAATGAATTCCGCTATTCTTTCCCGGGTCGATTATCGGGTGTCGCTTTTCATCCCGATTTTATCCATATCGAAAACACGGTAAATATTTATACGTAATTGTTTTTATTAAATAAAATGTGGTGGGGTCACAGGATGTTATCCATCGTACCGGAATGTTATACGGCGTTTTTGTCGGATAAAACTAGTTAGGCTTCACATGGTAGCGCACATCACTACGGCGGAAGCAAAGAACCAACTCCTGCCTGGCTTTGATGTATATCGATACTCGCATCTCTTGTATCACGATGACTTAAATCGAGACTTTGGTGTCGTTCGCTTGAATGTCGAAGCAATGAAGGCTTTCTCCGACACTGTAACGATCACCCAGCGTAAGTCGATCGCTGAAGATCAAGCAGCCATCAATCGCTGGCAAGCGCAAGGCGGTTTTCAAGAAAACTTGCCGTTCCCGTGGTGGGGCGACGCGACGCGCGCAAAAATGGAATACGTCAACTACGAGCACTTCAAGATCGCCACGGCGTTCGAGTTGCACCTGAAAGCCAGGCTGCTCGCTCGCAATTTCATACTTCACGAAATTGATGCAAAGATCTCAGGATACAAGACGCTGGCGACTGAGCAAGCGAGTAGGCCAATCGGAAAGTTCGAGATTATCGCTATCCAGCCATATTGCTTTGACGGAAAGCAGAACTACCTCCCGGGGCTAAAAGATACGTCTTTGAGATTTTCGTCGCTTACCGACAAGCCATTGTACAGATCAGCGCTTGGGCTAACCGATGCTGAATTGGACATCATCCGCGTCTATCGGGTTCTGCGAAACCAAATCCACTTTCCCGGAGACCCTGTGGAGATGCCAAACCTTCAAGCGTTTCCGAAGCCAATCGTCGAGTTCTTGATTGACTTCATCAACCGAGAGATCGTCGCTTGGTCAAACACCCTCATTGCCCAATACAAAATGAACTATCGCCCGCTTGTGTACTTCAACTGAGGTGAAGCACGCATTAGCGCATTAGCACGCGTTAGGGTCAGGTCTTTCATTATCACATCACACGTACGTGGTCCGACTCAATAAGTATCAATAAGTAATCCCTACCCCGTCGGCAAACTGGAGCCCCCCTTCACTTCGGCTTGCCGTACCCACCGCCTATCCACGCCTCTGCACTGACCGCGTTTAGTTTGAAGTCTGCCCGCACCCTCACCTGCGCCAGTTGTACGCCATCCGGATCATGCGCGCTCAGCATGGCATGCGGCTCGTCTTCGTCAGGCACGACGGCCAGGGCCACACGGACAGGCTGATCGTTCACGATGACCGTGATGGTTTTGTGCAGCGAGGCCTGCAGTTGCTGCTCGTGGCGGAGCACCACCTCCGAGGCCGTTTTGACCAGCGTGTTGAATGCGTTGCCATCGAGCGGCTTCGGATTCTTTTTATCGCGCCCCATGGTCCACGGGCCAACCAGCGCGGGTTCGGCCTGGCCATCGAGAATCATTTCCACGGCCCAGCCGTCGTCATCGTTGTTTTTGATGACACGTGCGGTCCACCCCCTATCCACCCACAGGCGCGGTTCGTTGATGACGGGGGCTTCGTCAGACGCAAGGTCTGGGTGGTCGAGGGGTGTTTTCATGGCGGTAGTGTAATGTCACTTGTAACCGATGCCGCCCAGATTCCAGCGCGTGATCGATACATACCCTGTATAAGGGTGCCTCAAATCACGTTGAAGGGAATTCAATTTTGACCATTACATTGATCGGCACCAGCTTTTGGGTGATGGCACTGCAGGATATTGGCGAGACAATCAAAAAGGGCTTTCATGTCCTGATTGATCCGGATGCGATACCGGGCCTGACGGATTTTGTGCTGGTCGGGGATAATCTGGAGCCTTGGCACGGGCAGGCAGGCTCTCGCGGGGTTGTGGTTTTGGCGGGGGAGGACGTTTAGCAAACGTAACCATTTAGCATCAAACAAAACGCCCACCGACTAGCGCCGGCGGGCGTTTTTGTTTCCCCTCACCCTAACCCTGCTACGCTTCAAGTGTTCCCTTGTCTCCCCGCAAGCGGGGAGAGGGAATTTCATCAGGCTTACTTCTTCTTCGCCACCTTGATCTTCATCCCAACCATGCTCTCCGGCTTGACCCACTGGTCGAACTGGGCGCCGGTCAGGTGGCCCAACTGGATCGCCGATTCCTTCAGCGTCAGGCCCTTCTTGTGAGCGTTCTTGGCGATGGCGGCCGCCTTGGCGTAGCCGATATGCGGGTTGAGCGCGGTCACCAGCATCAGTGATTCGCGCATCAGCTGGTCGATGCGTTCGCGGTTGGGTTCGATGCCGACGGCGCAGTGTTCCTCGAAGTTTTCGCAGGCATGCGCCAGCAGGTGCGCGCTGTGCATGAAGTTGCGGATCACCATCGGGCGGAACACATTGAGTTCGAAGTTGCCCATCGAACCGCCGACGTTGATCGCGGTGTCATTGCCGAAAACCTGGCAGCAGACCATGGTCATCGATTCGGACTGGGTCGGGTTGACCTTGCCCGGCATGATCGAGGAGCCGGGTTCGTTTTCCGGGATGGAGAGCTCGCCGATGCCGCAGCGCGGGCCGCTCGACAGCCAGCGGATGTCGTTGGCGATTTTCATCAGCGCGGCGGCGAGTGTTTTCAGCGCGCCGTGGGCGCTGACCACGCCGTCGCAGGAGCCCAGCGCCTCGAACTTGTTCGGCGCGGTGATGAAGGGCAGACCCGTCAGTTTCTTCAACTGACCTGCCACGTCCTTGGCGAATTTCGGATGGGCATTCAGACCCGTGCCGACCGCGGTGCCGCCGAGTGCCAGTTCGCACAGGTGGGGGCGTGCGGCATCGATGTGTTTCAGCGCGTGGTCGAGCTGGGCCACATAACCGGAGAATTCCTGGCCCAGGGTCAGCGGCGTCGCATCCTGCAGGTGGGTGCGGCCGATCTTGACGATGTTCATGAAGGACTTCGCCTTCTTGTCCAGCGTGTTGCGCAGTTTTTTCAGCGCGGGTTTGAGGTCTTTTTCCAGCGCGATCATCGCGGCGACGTGCATCGCCGTGGGGAAGGTGTCGTTGGAGGACTGACCCTTGTTGACGTCGTCGTTCTCGTGCACCAGGCGCGCGGCGCCGCGTTTGCCGCCGAGCAGCTCGGAAGCACGATTCGCCAGCACTTCGTTGACGTTCATATTGGTCTGCGTGCCGGAGCCGGTCTGCCACACCACCAGCGGGAAATGATCATCCCATTGACCGGTCAGCGCTTCATCCGCGGCCTTGACGATGGCGCCGCCTTTTTTCTTGTCGAGGATGCCCAGCGCCATATTGGTCAGCGCAGCGGCCTTCTTCACCAGCACCTGCGCGTGCACCACCGGCAGCGGCATGGTCTCGCCGGGGAAATGGAAGTGGTGCAGGCTGCGCTGCGTCTGCGCGCCCCACAGCATGTTGTCGGGCACGTCGATCTCGCCCATCGTGTCGTTTTCGATGCGGAATTTGGCCATGGTTGTGTATTTAAAAATTTATCAATTAAATCAAATACTTATAAACATTCTGCGCCTTGCTGCAGCCCCTCTGCTTCGCTTCCAGTGTTCCCTGGACCCTGGCCCTCCCCCCGCAAGACTGCGGGGAGAGGGAATTACAAAATCATGCGCCCGATAACCCGTCCACACATTGCGGGGGGTGCGCCGCTCAGATCAGCGGCTTCTGCTCGCCGCGCTGCGCGCCGGCATCCACCACTGCCAGCGCGGTCATGTTGACGATGCGGCGCACGGTGGACGATGGCGTGACGATGTGCACCGGCTTGGCGGCGCCGAGCAGCATCGGGCCGATGGTGATGCCGTCACCGGCCGCGGTCTTGAGCAGGTTGAACGAGATGTTGGCCGCGTCGAGGTTGGGCATCATCAGCAGGTTGGCCATGCCCTTCAGGCGGTTGTCGGGCAGCGCGCGCAGGCGGATGTCCTCGGACAGCGCCATGTCGCCCTGCATCTCGCCCTCGACCTCGAGGTTGGGATCCCGCTCCATCACCAGTTCCAGCGCGCGGCGCATTTTCTGCGCGGTGGCGCTGTCGCTGCCGCCAAAGCTCGAATGCGACAGCATCGCCGCCTTGGGCGTGACGCCGAAGCGGCGGATTTCCTCGGCGGCGAGGATCGTGGATTCGGCGATCTGCTCGGCGCTGGGGTCGAAATTGACATAGGTGTCGCAGATGAAGACGGTGCCCTTGGGCAGCAGCAGCGTGTTCATCGCGGCGTAGTGGTTGACGCCGGCGCGGCGGCCGATGACCTGGTCGATCAGGCGCAGGTGGCGGCCATACTGGCCGAGGATGCCGCAGAGCATGGCATCGGCCGCGCCCATGTGCACCAGCATCGCGCCGATCAGCGTGGGGCGGCGGCGCATGTCGAGCTTGGCGATCTCCACCGAGATGCCCTTGCGTTTGGTCAGGCGGTGGTATTCGGTCCAGTAGTCGCGGTAGCGCGGGTCGCTGTTGGGATCGACCACTTCATAGTGCTTCTCACGCTGCAGGCGCAGGCCGAGGCGCTCGATGCGGGTCTGGATCACATCGGGGCGACCGATCAGGATCGGCCGCGCCATGCCCTCGTCCACCACCTGCTGCGCGGCGCGCAGGAAGCGCTCTTCCTCGCCCTCGGCATAGACCACGCGCTTGGGCGCTTTTTTCGCAGCGGCAAACACCGAGCGCATGATGTGGCCGGACTGGTAGACAAAGCGGTTGAGCCGTTCCTTGTAGGCCTCGAAGTCGGTGATCGGCCGTGTGGCCACCCCGCTGTCCATCGCGGCCCTGGCCACCGCCGGCGCGACGTGCTCGATCAGGCGCGGGTCGAAGGGCTTGGGGATCAGGTAGTCGGGTCCGAACTTCAAATCCTGCTCGCCGTAGGCGGCAGCGACGATGTCCGACTGCTCGGCCTGGGCCAGCGCGGCAATCGCGTTGACCGCGGCAATTTCCATCTCGCGGTTGATCGTGGTCGCGCCGACATCCAGCGCACCGCGGAAGATGAACGGGAAGCACAGCACGTTGTTGACCTGGTTCGGATAATCCGAACGGCCGGTGGCCATCACCGCGTCGGGACGGACCTCTTTCACCAGCTCGGGCAGGATTTCCGGCTCGGGGTTGGCCAGCGCCAGGATCAGCGGGCGCGCCGCCATCTGCTTGACCATCTCGGGTTTGAGCACCTTGCCGGCGGATAAGCCGAGGAAGGCGTCGGCGCCGGCGATCACATCGGCGAGCTGGCGCGCATCGGTTTCGATCGCGTAGCGCGCCTTGTCGGCGTCCATCAGCTCGGCACGGCCCTTGTAGACCACGCCGACGATGTCGGTGACGGTGATGTTTTCTTTTTTCAGGCCGAGTGAAACCAGCAGGTCGAGACAGGCCAGTGCCGCAGCACCTGCACCGGAAACCACCAACTTGATTTTCGAGATGTCCTTGCCGACAACCTTCAGCCCGTTGGTGAAGGCGGCGCTGACGGTGATCGCCGTGCCGTGCTGGTCATCGTGGAACACCGGGATCTTGCAGCGCTTGCGCAACTCGCGCTCGACGATGAAGCACTCGGGCGCCTTGATGTCTTCGAGGTTGATGCCGCCGAAGGTCGGCTCCAGCGCGGCGATCACATCGACCAGCCGGTGCGGGTCCTGCTCGTTGATTTCGATGTCGAAGACGTCGATGCCGGCGAACTTCTTGAACAGCACCGCCTTGCCCTCCATCACCGGTTTCGACGCCAGCGGGCCGATGTTGCCCAGGCCCAGCACCGCGGTGCCGTTGGTGATCACCGCGACGAGGTTGCCGCGCGCGGTGTAGAGGCTGGCATCTTCCGGTTTGTCGGCGATTTCGAGGCAGACCTTGGCAACGCCCGGCGTGTAGGCCAGGGCAAGATCACGCTGGTTGACCAGGCCCTTGGTCGGTGTAACCGCGATCTTTCCCGGCACGGGATAACGGTGGTATTCGAGGGCTGCCTTGCGCAGCTGTTCTTCAGGCATGTTGGTGATCCGCCTTTCGGGAAATTCAGTCGCATCGGCCCTGCCGCGCGGGAGCGGGATTATACCGTAGCCTCAACGAAAGCCTCGTCACACGGCACCCGTCCAGTCATCAGCACCATGGTCAAACCCAGTCAATTTCCAGGGCGCCGGCGTGGTGATCGCGCGCACAAACGCCCGGACGTATTTTCGGCCGCATTACCCGCTGCGAGTGGCACAGCAATTGCTATAACATCGGCGCGAAACAGTTATGGTCAACCTGGTCAATCAGCAAGAGGAACAGCACATGGATTTGCAGTTGCGCGGAAAGTCGGTGCTGGTCACCGGCGCATCCAAGGGTATCGGGCTCGCCACCGCCCGCGCCTTCGCCGGCGAGGGCTGCGATGTACATCTGGCGGCGCGTTCGGCCGATGCGCTGGCGCTGAACAAGGCCGCGATCGAGCGCGAATTCGGGGTCAGGGCCTTCGCGCACGTGCTTGATCTGGGCGATTCGACGGCCCTGAAAACACTCGCCGCCAACTGCGCTGATGTCGACGTGCTGATCAACAACGCCGGCGAAATCCCCTCCGGGCCGCTCGAATCGCTGGATGAGGCCGTCTGGCGCAGCAGCTACGACGTGAAACTGATGGGTTACATGCTGCTGGCGCGCGAACTGTATCCGCGGATGAAGGCGCGCGGCAGCGGTGTGATCATCAACGACATCGGCAACTCGGGCGAGAACTGGGATGCCAACTACATCGCCGGCAGCACCGCCAACGCCGCGCTGATGGCCTTCACCAAGGCGCTGGGCGGCGTGAGCCTGGATTTCGGCGTGCGCGTCATCGGCGTGAATCCAGGCCCGGTGGAAACCGAGCGCATGGTCAAGATCAACAAGCGCCGCGCGATCGACCTTTGGAATGACGAGAGCCGCTGGACCGAACTGCGCGACAAATATCCCGCCGGCCGCCCCGCTTCGGCACAGGAAGTGGCCGATCTGATGGTGTTTCTGGCTTCGCCTCGCGCCGGCTATATCACCGGCACGATAGTCACCATCGATGGCGGCATCGCCGCCCGCGGATCGGTGATCAAGGAAAGGTCCCGCCAATGAGCACAGCCCGTGGCTTCGACGTACGCAACGCCCATTTCGACCGCCTGTTCAACACCCCCGGCCTGATGTGGCTCGGCCAGAACACCAATCACTTCGAGACACCGCCCGAGGTGATGGCGGCGATGCTCGGCTCGCTGAAACAGGAGGAATACCACGCCTATGCGCCACCCGCCGGGATGGAGGAGCTGCGCGGCCTGATCCGCGACGACCTCGGCCTGCCGGATCATTCGGTGCTGGTCACGGACGGCGGCGTGGCGGCGCTGTATACGGTCTGCCGCACGCTGTGCGAACCGGGGGTGACGCTGGTGACCACCGACCCGGGCTGGAAATGGCCGCTGCATTTTTCGCGCGCGGCCGGCGCCAAAGTCATCGAACTGCCGATCTACGACCCAGCCCAGGGTTACCGGCTCACCGCGGCGCAGCTCGATGCAGCGGTCGATGAACGCACGCGCATCATCTACCTCGTCGATCCGAACAATCCGCTGGGCATCTGTTACACAGCGGACGAAATCGAAGCCTTCACAAAAATCGCGCGCCGGGTTGGCGCGTACTTTGTCCACGACTGCACTTACCGCCACTTCGCCGATTCACACACCCTCGCCGCCCGCTTCTATCCCGAGCGCAGCATCACCATCTACAGCTTCTCGAAGTGGCTGGGACTCGCCGGCCTGCGTGTCGGCGCCATCATCGCCGCGCCCGACATCCTGGAGCAGCTGGCGGCGGCGCCGCCGAACAACCTCGGCAGCAATGTCGTGTCGCAGCGAGCCGCCATCGCCGGATTGCGCATCCGCGACCGCTGGTTCCCCGAAATCAACCGCCGCCAGCGGCGCAACCAGGCGCAGATACACGCCGCGGTCGGGCGTATACCGGGCATGCAGGTGGCGGTGTACCCTTCGCAGGCCAACTTCCTGGTCATTGAGGTTGTCGACGCCGGAATCACGCCGGAGGCGCTGTGCCATGCCTACTCCGGCGAGGGCATCATGATCCGGCAAGGCACCTATCACACGCCGCGCTTCGGCCATCGTTTTGTCAAGGTCAGCACCACGGTGCCCGAAGCCTGGGCCGATGCCTTCTGCGAGCGCCTGCCGGCGATGGTCGACAAGGCGCGCACGATCAAGGACGTGCCGCCGCTGTTTTAAGGAGAAGTGCCACATGCCCCACATCACCGCAGACGACGGCGTGAAGCTCTACTACGAGGAAGCCGGCCAAGGGACGCCGATCGTGTTCGTGCATGAATTCGGGGGCGACCATCGCAGTTGGGAACCGCAAATGCGTTACTTCTCCCGCAAACACCGCTGCCTGACCTACGGCGCACGCGGCTACCCGCCCTCGGATGTACCGGCAGAAGTCGGGCAGTATTCGCAGGCTCGTGCCACCGCCGACATTGCCGCGGTGATGGATGGCGCCGGCATTGACCGCGCCCATGTGGTCGGACTTTCGATGGGCGGCTTCGCCGCACTGCACTTCGGGCTTGATTATTCCGCGAGGGCCCTTTCCCTGGTCATCGCCAGCGCGGGTTACGGCGCCGAGAAACAGCACGAGGCCTACTTCAGAGGGGTTTCACTGGAAGTGGCGGCGCAGTTCGAAACCCTGGGCAGCGTGGAATTCGCCAAGACCTATTCGCTTGCCGCCTCAAGGGTGCAGTACCAGAACAAGGACCCGCGCGGCTGGCAGGAATTCGCGACGCAACTGGGCGAGCATTCCGCCACGGGTTCGGCCAACACCATGCGCGGCGTGCAGGCGCGGCGGCCATCGATCTACGACCTCGAAGCGCGCATGAAACAGATGCAGTTGCCGACCCTGGTGATCGTCGGTGACGAGGATGACCATTGCATCCTGCCCGGCATCTTCATGAAAAAGGTGATCCCGGCAGCCGGTTTGCTGATACTGCCCAAGACCGGCCACACGCTGAACCTAGAGGAGCCCGAACGCTTCAATACTTTCGTCGCCGAATTCATCGGACTAGCCGAAGCCGGGCGCTGGACTCCGCGCGACCCGCGTGCGATGCCCGCCGAAATCATGAAGACGAAGTAGCCTCAATGACGCGCCCCAGCACCCATGTTGACGCGGCACGGCTGTGGCAAAGCCATCTCAGCCTCGCCCGCCACGGCGCGACCGCGGCCGGTGGCGTAAACCGGCAAGCTCTATCCGACGAGGAGATCGCGGCACGGCGCGAACTGATCGCCGCCACGCGCGATCTTGGCCTTGCCGCTTTCACCGACGCCGCGGGCAACTTTTTCCTGCGCATGGACGGCCGCGAAGCCGACGCGCCACCGGTGCTGACCGGATCACACATCGACAGCCAGCCCACCGGCGGCCGCTTTGATGGCGCTTACGGCGTACTCGCCGGCATTGAGGCGATCAGGGCGCTGCGCGCGTCGGGAATCACGCCGCGGCGGCCGATCGAAGTGGTGGCGTGGATGAACGAGGAGGGTTCGCGGTTTGCGCCGGGGATGATGGGCTCAGCCGCCTTCGCGGGGGCGGCCGAACTCAGCGCCTTCCTGACGGTCACCGATGCCTCGGGGGTCAGCGTCGGGGATGAACTCGCGCGCATGCAGAAGGCCTTTCGCGATGTTCCGTTACGTCCGCTCGGCCAGCCGGTCGCCGCCTATGTCGAGGCGCACATCGAGCAGGGCCCCTTGCTCGAACAGGAGGGGTTCAGCGTCGGCGTGGTCACCGGCATCCAGGGCAAGCGCACCTTCCGTGTCACCGTCAGCGGCGAGGAGGCCCATGCCGGCACTACGCCGCTGCGCGGGCGCAGGGATGCGCTGCTCGCCGCCACCGCCATCATCCAGGGCCTGTCGCGGGCGTTTACCGATCCCGACGACATCCTCAAATTCACGGTGGGCCGCATCGAGGTCCAGCCCAACGCCCCATCGGTGGTTGCCGCCCGCGCGGTGTTCTCGATTGATCTTCGCCACCCCGATTCGGCGCGCCTGCGTTCACTCGGCGACGACATCGCGGGGCTCAGCATCGACTACGGACGCCCCTGCGAGGTCACGGTGCGTGAACTCAGCTGCGCGATGTCGCTGGAGTTTCCGCAACCGATCCGCGACCTGATCCGCGGTCGCGCCACGGACATCGGCATCCGCACCCTTGATCTGCCATCCGCCGCCGGGCATGACGCGCGTTTCCTGCATGGCGTGTGCCCGAGCGGAATGATATTCGTACCCTGCAAGGGTGGCATCAGCCACAACGAGGCTGAATCGGCCACCGCATCTGATCTCGCTGACGGTGCGCGGGTTCTGGCTGATGTGCTGTTGGACCTTGCGGGAAATTGACCGGATTCTGTGCGTAGCGGGTACGAAACTCCGCTCCGGGCACATCGAGGCAATGCACTGACGCACCGCAAATGCGCACTGTCATTTTTTCCGCACCGTCACAGTGCGCCCAGGTCCGTCATGGCGGGCTCAATGACGTCCGAAAGTCTCAAAAGAGTGGCACGGGATTTGCGTCCCGTAAAAGAGACATACCCAGCGTTTCCCACCCGGAGAACTCCATGAGTGCCCTGTTACGCCCAGTCATCCTCGCCCTGCTGGCACTGCCGCTGCTGGCCCATGCCTATCCGACCAAGCCGGTGCGGATGATCATTCCGTTTCCGCCGGGCGGCGCCTCGGATTACGTCGGTCGTGCCGTCGGCCAGGCGCTGTCCGAGCAATGGAGTCAGAACGTGGTTCCCGACAACCGCGGCGGTGCCGGCGCCACCATCGGCACCGGCCTGGTCGCCAAGAGCCCGGCTGATGGTTACACGCTGCTGATGGGGGTCAACGCCGGCGTGGTGATCGCACCGAGCATCTACCCCGAGCTGCCCTACGACCCGCGCAAGGATCTGATCGCGATCGCCTCCTTTGCGCAGTCGCCGCAACTGCTGGTGGTGACCCCGAGTCTGCCGGTGAAATCAGTGAAAGAGCTGGTGGCGCTGGTGAAAAGCAAACCGGGCCAGTTTTCCTTTGCATCCTCCGGCAACGGCGCACTGCCGCACCTCGGCGCGGCGATGTTCAACATGATGACCGGCATCAATGCCGTCCACGTGCCGTACAAGGGCAGCGGCCCGGCCCTGCCCGACCTGATCGCCGGACGCACCCAGTACATGATTGACATCATTGTTTCAGCGCTGCCGCATGTGCAGAGTGGCAAGTTACGCGCGCTCGCAGTGACCACCACCAAACGTTACCCGACACTGCCCGAGTTGCCGACGGTCGCGGAGAGCGGCCTGCCCGGCTATGAGGCCGCGCAGTGGTATGGCCTGTTCGCGCCGACGGGGCTGCCCAAAGCGGTGGCCGCAAAAATTGAAAAGGATGTCGAGCTTCTGCTGGACAACAAGACCCTGCGTGCCGGACTGATACAGCGCGGCGCGGAAATGATATATGGCAATTCCCGGCAGTTCACCGCGGTGGTGCAGCAGGACATCGCGAAATGGGCCAAGGTGGTGAAGGAGACTGGCGCCAAGGCGGATTGAGGTTCAGGACTCGGGATTGAGGGGTGTGGTTTTGGATATCAATATTCCGGAAGTGCTGGCTGAAGTGGACGCGGCATTCAGGCGTTATGAGCAGGCGCTGGTCAGCAACGATGTGGCGGTGCTCGACGAACTGTTCTGGCACAGCCCGCACACCATCCGATACGGCGCCGCGGAGCTGCTCTACGGCTATGATGAGATCGCTCAGTATCGCGCCGCGCGCCCATCAGCAGGACTCGAGCGTACGATCCAGCGCGAGGTGATCACCACATTCGGCCGCGATTCCGCCACGGCCAGCATCCATTTCGAACGCGGCGGCCGCATCGGCCGCCAGATGCAGACCTGGGTGCGCATGCCCGAGGGCTGGCGGGTGGTGGCGGCGCACGTGAGCATGATGTAATCATTGCGATTACCCCAGCCGTTCGGGCTGAGCCCGTCGAAGCCCGCCCTTCGACAGACTCAGGGAGAACGGTGTCTTGTCTGTCCGCCTTCCCGCTGCCCACCCCATCTGGCCGCTGCCGCTTTGTGGTACTGTTGCCAGCCCTACGCCACATGATGTGGCGTTTATTCCCAGCACTCAGTCCCGCACACCGTAATGCCAGACGTACGCCCCGCACCGCGCGCCGAGCTGTATCCGGAAATCCAGCCCTATAACAGCGGCATGCTCGCCCTCGATGGCCGGCACCACATGTATTTCGAGGAGTCCGGCAATCCGCATGGCGCGCCGGTCATCTTCCTGCACGGCGGGCCCGGCGCCGGCGCGGCAGCTGCGCACCGCCGCTTTTTTGACCCGGCGCATTACCGCATCGTGATTTTCGACCAGCGCGGCGCCGGACGCTCGACGCCGCTGGGCGAGTTGACGGACAACACCACGCCGCTGCTGGTTGCCGACATCGAAAAGCTGCGTGTGCATCTTGGCGTGGAACGCTGGCTGGTGTTCGGCGGCTCCTGGGGCAGCACGCTGGCGCTGGCCTATGCCGAGGAACATCCGGGGCGCTGCAGGGGACTGATCCTGCGCGGCATCTTCCTGTGCCGCAACAGCGAGATCGACTGGTTTCTCTACGGCCTGCGCAACCTGTTTCCCGAAGCCTGGCGCGCCTTCACCGACCCGATACCCGAGGCCGAACGCGGCAGTCTGCTCAAGGCCTATCACCGGCGGCTGACCGATCCCGATCCAGCCATCCACATGCCGGCGGCACGCGCCTGGAGCACCTATGAAGGTTCGTGCTCGACGCTGATGCCGAGTCCGGAGACAGTGGCCTATTTCGCCGGCGACGTGGTGGCGCTGGGGCTGGCGAGGATCGAGGCGCACTACTTCATGAACAACATTTTCCTGCCGGAGAATTCGCTGCTCGACAACGTGTCGCGCATCCGCGGCATTCCCGGCGTGATCGTGCAGGGCCGCTACGACGCGGTGTGCCCGATCATTTCCGCCGACGATCTGCATCGCGCCTGGCCGGAAGCGGAGTACCACATCGTGCCCGATGCCGGCCACTCGGCCTGGGAACCGGGCATCTGCGCGGCGCTGGTTCGCGCGTGTGAACAATTCAAATACCTGAACAAGGGAGGGTGAAATGAAACTGGTTACCTATTCGGCAAGCAAGCGCGGCACCAGGGCCATCGGCGTGATCGCCGCGGACGGCAGCGTCATCGACCTGGCATCGGCCGCAAAAAAGGCGCGGGTGAAACTGCCCTTCGCCGCCGACGACATGATCAGCCTGGTCGCGGCCGGCAAGAGCGGCCTCGCGCTGGTGAAAAAGGCGGTGTCGGGCTTCAAGACCGGCCACCACAAGATGAGCAAGGTCACGCTGCACGCGCCGATCCCGCGTCCGCGCAAGAACGTATTCTGCGTGGGCTGGAACTATGTCGAGCATTTCGAGGAAGGCGCCAAGGCACGCCCGCATGTGACGGAGATGCCCAAACATCCGGCCTTCTTCACCAAGCAGCCGCTGGCGGTGAATTCACCCTACGGCGATATCCCCTCGCATCCCGGTGTCACCGAGAAGCTGGACTGGGAAGTGGAAATGGCGATCGTCATCGGCAAGGGCGGCCGCAACATCAAGGAAGCCGATGCGATGAAGCATGTCTTCGGCTACATGATCGCCAACGACGTATCGGCGCGTGAAGTGCAGCGCCAGCACGGCCAGCAGTGGTTCAAGGGCAAGAGCCTCGACGGCCACTGCCCGATGGGTCCCTGGCTGACCACCGCCGACGAAGTGAAGAACCCGCAGAACCTGCGCATCACCTGCCGCGTCAACGGCGTGACCAAGCAGGATTCGAACACCAGCTATATGTATTTCAAGATTCCGCGGCTGATCGCCGAGATGTCGGCCGGACTGACGATGGAACCGGGCGACCTGTTCCTGACCGGCACGCCGGCCGGTGTCGGTCACGCACGCAATCCGCCGGAGTTCATGAAAGCCGGTGATATTCTGGAGACTGAAGTCGAAGGGCTTGGGCTGCTGCGTAACAAAATTGCGGCGAAATAAGTCGCTGGAAAAAAGCTTCCCCGCCCTGCATAAAAAAGCGCCTGCTATTCAGGCGCTTTTTTCATGCTGTCCGCGGCAGCCTTGCCTGCGGCCTGCAGGCTTTCAAGCCCGGACTTCTGCATCTCCAGCGTCTTGATCGTCATCTGTACGAAACCGGTGTTCATGGTCAGCCAGGTTTCGACAGCCTTCAGTTCGGCTATCTTTTTCTCGAGGTCTTCGACATTCATCGTGGGCGCGACCATGCCGGGTATCGGGAAACCCATCGGGTTCCACATCTTTTGCATGAATTCGAAAAAGTCCTGCGGGTTGTTCTGCTCGGCCATGATGCGCTCCCGTTGATGACAGGATGATTATAGGCCGCGTTCAGACGGCTTCGTCACCCTGCTCGATACGCACCGTGTCGCCGTCGCGGGCGCTTTCAAGCACCGAGGGATCACCGCGCAGGCGGCCCAGCACATTGCAGGGACTGACCAGCCGGCATTCATTACCCTGCGAGATGGGTGTACGGCCCCAGGGCAGCGCCAGCGCGCCGCCATCCACCCAGAAACAGACGGTGCCCGGCGGTACCACCTGCAGGGCACCGGGTTCCAGCGCCGCCTTCACCGGCAGGGAAAAATAAACCTCTTCGCCCCAGGTATTGATGCTCGATTCACATGGCAGGGCGGCAAGCAGCCGCCGGGTGGTGGCGCCGGGATCGAGATCGGCCAGTACTGAACCACCGGGCCAGGTGATGCGGATGCTGGTCAAGGCAATGATGCCTTGTCAGATCCTCTCGCCCAGCGGAGATTCCACCTGGCGCTCGCGCCGCTGTGACACCCGGGTGGCCGTCGGTGCCGGCCCGGTCATGTTCGCAACCACCTGCTGCAGGCGCTGCTTCTCGCCCAGCACCTTGGTGGTGTAAGTGTCGTTGTCGTCATTCAACGCGCCGGCATACATCTGCAGTGCGATGCCGAGGTTGCCCGTCTTGGTGAAATATTCCTTGAGGATGCGGGTACCGACGCGGATGTTGGCTTCCGGGTCGAACACGGCGCGCTCGCCGCCGAAGGCCGCCAGCTTGTCGCCATGAAAACGCGGGATGATCTGCATCAGGCCCTTGGCACCCATCACGCTCTCGGCGATCGGGTTGTAGCGCGACTCGACCGCGATCACCGCCATGATCAGCAGCGGGTCGAGGCCGACACGGCCGCCCTCGGCGTGGGCGATGCGGACAAAGTCCAGGGTCAGTTCCTGGGCGACCTTGTAGCGCTTGGCCAGAAACTCGGCCAGGGCGACATGGCGCTCATTGTCGGCAGGCACGGCCTCGGGCTGGGCCAGAATCGCGGTGGCTTCCTGCTGTACGACAGCCAGCGCCGAGCCCAATACGCGGACTCCAAGCCGTTCTTCAAGCAATACGATCAGGGTGGAGAGGCTGGTCAGGACGAGGACCAGCGTAAGCAACTGGCGGACCCGGGGCAGGGCATCTGCCGGGCGGTCTGCTGCGGATGTTTCTGGAATCGATTTTGCAAACATGCAAAACCTCCTTTCAGATGGCACGGCCGGTAGGGCGGCGCCGGTGGTTACCTCGCTACGGTAACGGTGGTTCTCCTTAAGACTCGTTCAGCCCAATACCACTACAGGTTGTGGGCCACTCAAAAAAGCTGCGCAATTCTAGGGGTTCAACCTGACCCCCGCAACCCGAAATCGAAATTTCAGGCCGGTTTTGCGGGGTGTCGGCGAAATTTGCGGAGGCGGAGTTTAACGGATTAACTTTCCGCAACGCAACATATTTTAAACCATTGTTTTTAAACAATAATTTAAGAAATTATCGAGATCATCCGGGTAAAACTCAAGATAACGCCGCATCTTTGAGCTGGCGGGCGGCGCCGAGTTCCGGCAATCGAGGGCAATGGCCTCAATCATAAAATTTTATTATTAAAAACAATTACTTAATAACACCTTCCGGGATGATCCCATGACGTAACTGCCAGTCTTCTAGGGCCTTTTCGTAGTTAGTGAGTGCTTCCCAGTACCGGTCATAAACGCAGGGATCGCAGCCACTCTGGCAGCACTGCCAGGGTTCCGGCTCCTCGGGTTTGACCGGCTGCGGATCGTCGATCACGGTTGCCCGGCCTCCGGCAGGCGCTCGTCCGGGAAACGTTTGTGGAACTCGGCGGCGACCGCCTCGGCTTCGGTCAGACGTTGCGCGCGGCGCAGTTCGAGGATGCGCTGCAGCCATTGGGCTGCCGGTTTGCCGACGAGATCCTGCCAGGGTGCGGGTGGCGCGGAAATCGCCACGGCCGGTGAACGGGCGCCGGCGGCATCGGCGCTTGCCGCCGGCGCCCGCATCAGGGCCCGGGGTGCGGCAGCCGGTGCTTCGGCGCTGCGCAATTCGCCAGTCGCACCCTGGCTGGCCATGGCCGCGGCTTCGCTGCGCGCCATCATCGGCGGCTGTGCCGCTAGCGCCGGAGCAGCGGGCGCTTCAGCCACGGCCGGCGGGGCGGGACGTTTTTCCGCGGCAAATGCCTGGAGTTCGGCTGGAGTCTGGGCTGGCGCCATTGTTGGCCCGGCAGGTGAAGCCGTGGCGGGGGCGGCAACCGACATCGCCGGCGGCGCAGCGGCTTCACCCATGACTTCAGCTTTGGCCGCAGGCTGCTTGTTCTCCGTGCTGCCGTCACTGCCGCCATGACTGATGGCAGGCAGCGGCTGATCCAGCCGATCGGCGCCCTGCTCGCGCATCGTGGTCACCACACTGACGGAAAGCACCAGCACCGCGGCCAGCGCCAGCGGCATCTGCCAGCGGCGGCGTACTGCGAGCGGACGCGGGCCACTGCCCGCTTCGCGGCGGGCTGCGGCGCGGATCAGGCCATCCAGCCGTGCCGGCGGTCCTGCTTCGGCACCCGCCCGGTAGGCAGCGTCGAGTTGCGGATCGCGTGTCATGCCATCAGCACTTTCGTTCGTATTCCGCGATTTCTGGTTCATGAATAAATCCCCCGGCGCAGCCTGGCGATGGCGTAACGCAGCCGGCTTTTTGCCGTCTCGCGGTTGACGCCGGTGGCTTCGGCGATTTCCTCGACGCTGAGTCCGCCTTCCTGCTGCAGCACAAAGGCCTCACGCTGTTCCTGTGGCAGTTCATCCAGCAGCTCGAGCAGGCGCGCGGCTTGTTGACGCACTTCGGCCTGTGTTTCGGGCTGCGCCGAACGCGGCGCTTCGGGTTCGTCGATGGCGGGCAGTGTCTCGTCGTCGAGCGAAACCGCGGCACTGTCATGGCGACGGAAATGGTCGATCAGCCGGTTGTGAGCAATACGGTAAAGCCAGGTGCTGAATTTCGCCTGCACGGTGTAGCCGCTGCGCGCACGGATCAGGTTCATCCACACATCCTGGAACAGCTCGTCCGCCAGCGCGGCATTGCGGCACTGGCGCAGCAGGTAGCGGTAGACACCGCCACGATGACGGTCGTAGAGACGATCAAAGGCGGCGGCATCACCATCGCCGTAGGCCAGCATCAGGGCCTCATCACCGGTATCGCCGGTATCTTCATCTGCGGTGCTCACGGAGGGCGAGTATGCAATCCCACCCGCCCCCGGGCAACCGCTGCGCATTACCGCGACTGACATATCGCTAGCTCGGGTCAGGCACAAAACGCCCCGGAAAGGGCAGCGGCAGCGGACGTGCAACAGGCGGCAGGCGAATCACGCCCTGCGCCACGAGGTTGCTGTGGCTGTCGTAATAAATGGTGATCACTTCGGCGGGCGTGCTGCTCGCGCGCTCGAATCCGGTCATCGTCACCAGCGAACGTTCGCTTCGGCCGTGGCCGGTGCCAAGTCGCGCCGGTTTTTGTGCCATGGCCGGTGCCCCGGCACGCGACGCGCTGTCGGCCAGCGCCGGACCCGCACTCTCCGCGGCATGTGGTGCGGGCTGCGGCAGGACCACAGCGGGCGGTTCCGGCTTGCGGCGAAACACCGCGACGCCGATCACACCGACATGGTCGGGACGGCCGGTGCGCGCGGCATAACTGTCAGGCAGTGCGGTGAAATAGAACGCAGCGACACGGTCGAGGCTCTTGCGCCAGCCGTTCAGCGCATAGGCCTGTTGCGGACCGAGCACATAACCACCCTGCTCCCAGTCCGCGGTGTCGCCGCTCAGCACGTTGACACCATCGACCGCAATCACCGCCAGCATGTCATCAAGCTGGCGGTTGCGGATACGCACTTCGTATTCGTTGCCGGGCTGGCCGGCGACATAGTGCCGGCCTTCATGCAGGTACACCGGCAGTAACCGCTGCTGCACGCGGTCATACACGGTGATGTCGGCACTGCGGCCGACGGCCTGTGCCACCGGTGGCATCAGGCTGGCGGCCAGCGCGGCCGCGATGATCAGGGTTTTCATGTCGAGTCCTTTCCGGCGGAGTTGGTTTCAGGAGGGCAGAACGGTCCGCTGACAGGGCTGTAAACGGGACATGGCCGGATATGGGGTTAAGGTCCCCGTGATAAATTCCTGTGATGGATGATTTAGTGCTTCGCGGCATGGCCAAGTGGCCAAACGTACCTTCGGTCTTCGGCTGGCTGTCGCTGACCCGCCGTGGCGACTGGCTGCTCAAGGGCGAACGGGTGAACAACCCCGGCATCTGCGATTTTTTCGGCCGCAACTACGGCCACGACGAACTCGGCCGCTGGTTTGTGCAGAACGGACCGCAGCGGGTTTATGTGCTGCTCGATTACACACCCTGGGTAATCCGCACGGCACAAGACGGCTTCCAGACGCACACTGGCAAGGCCATCGGCAATATCCAAGCAGCCTTCATCGATGACGGCGGCGCGTTGCTGCTCGATACCGATCTCGGACCCGGCGTGGTGCATGACCGCGACCTCGATGCGCTGGTGTCGCACCTGGTCGATGCACAAAACCGGACGCTGTCCGCAGCGGCCCTGGCCGAAGCTCTCGACAGCCTGCAATCAGGCCGCGCCACCGGGCTGAATCTCCTCACCGGTGACGGCGCCGTTGCCGTCGCGCCGCTGCGCGCAGCCGAAGCGGCCGCACGCTTCGGCTATGTACAACAGCCGCGGCAACCGGCCGGCGAAGCTGAATGCCATTGATTTCATCACCGAACTCCGGATGAATATTTTCAAAACCGAAACACGAAAGCGACCGCGACCATGAATACCCCGATAGATCTGCGCACCGATACCGTGACCCGGCCGACAGCGGAAATGATGGTCGCGATGCAGAACGCCTCGCAGGGCGATGATTCCCGCGATGGCGACGAGACCGTGATCAAACTCGAAGCCCTTGCCGCACAACGCACCGGCAAGGAGGCCGGCCTTTACATGCCCAGCGGCACGATGACCAACCTGGTCGCGGTGCTGGCCCACACTTCGCGCGCCGGTGAAGTGCTGCTCGAGCGCGGCGCCCACATGCTCAATACCGAACTCGGCGGCCTCGCCGCGGTGGCCGGCGTGTTCTACAAGGGTATTGCGGGCACACGCGGCGCGATGGACGAGGATGCGCTGCGCGAAGCCGTCCGGCCGATGACCCGCAACAACTTCGGCACCGCGCTGATCTGCATGGAGACCACGCACAACGGCGCCGGCGGCACGGTGTTGCCGCTCGCGCACATGGCTCGGGTACATGCACTGGCGCGCGAGAACGGCGTGCCGGTGCACACCGACGGCGCGCGTCTGTTCAACGCCGCGGCAGCGCTGGGTGTCCCGGTTGCAGAGATCGCGGCGCACACCGACTCGGTGTGTTTCTGCGTGTCGAAGGGACTTTCCGCGCCGGTCGGATCAGTCCTGTGCGGGAGCAAAGCCTTCATCGAACGCGCAAGGCCGTTCCGGCGCATGGTTGGCGGCAACATGCGCCAGGCCGGTTCGATAGCCGCCGCCGGCATCGTCGCCATCGAAACCATGGCGCAGCGCCTCAGCGATGATCATCACCGTGCGCGCGCGCTGGCCGCGGGTTTTCACGGCATCGATGCACAGCTGATTGATCCGGCGACCGTGGAAACCAACATCGTGCGCATCAGCGTCGCACACAGCGGACGCAGCGCGATGCAATGGTCGGAAGCGTTCAAGGCCCGGGGTGTCGCAGTCAGTCCCGCTGATGCGCGGTCACTGCGTTTTGTCACGCATCGCCACATCGGCGACGCCGAAGTGGTGCATACGGTGAAAGCCTGCGCGGAAATCCGTGCTGAAATCGGCTAGGCACTGTCAGGGAATATGTCCGGTTCGAAGGCCTGTCCGGGGGCGTCAAGCCGCCTTTGGGCTTGCTGAGAATATTTGACAAACCTGTATAACCTATTGTTTTTGTTTACTTTTTTACACAATAATCAAGAGGTAAGCTGACGCCCTGCCTTGTCCGGCTGGAACAGATTGGGTATCTTTCCCGTCCTGCTGTTGAGGATCAGGTTCAGGTCTGACAGCGGATTTGGCTACTCCCGTGTCCGAATCCGCGATCAGGCTGGTGTCAGGGTTTGTTTCCCATCGGGAACGGCCAGGCGCCGGGAATCGCGATCGGACGGACAGCTGCGGTAGCCGGAGCCACTGATTTGGGTGCCGGTTTTTTTGCAGCAGTGCGTTTCTTTACCGCAGGCTTTTTCTTGACTGCTTTTTTCTCAGCCGGCTTTCGAGCCGGCTTTTTTTTGCCCGCCTTTTTTGCCGCCTTCTTGCGGCTTGCCGGTTTTGCCGCGGCCTTGCGCTGCACCTTCTTAACGGTTTTTTTCTTCGGCGCGGCTTTTTTCTTTGCCACCCTTTTCTTCGATGCCTTTTTCTTCGCTTTTGCCATGATGGCCTCCGTTACGTCCTGCGGTTGTTCATGTGCCCGTGCCGGCTGTCACTGCAGCACGGCGCCAGTCTTGTAAGCGAGGTTGCGGTAGAGCATGTCGGGATCGATACGCACGCCGCCGCTCCAGGTCAGCAGGTTCGACACCGGGTCGAATGCAACGCGGCGAAACAGCGAAGCATCGGAGAGTACGGCCAGCGCGGTCTCCTCGACCAAGTCGCCGAGATAGACCTCACCCTCGAGGCCGTCATCGAAGCGCAGCCAAAGGGTGCAGTTGTCTTCCGCCCTCAGCTCGGTGACGGTGTGCAGGTTGGGCCTGCGGCTGCGGTAACTCCTGACCTTCAGACTGAGTGCCAAGGGTTGATCCCTCCATCGTTGGGTTGAGTGCCGTTAAAAACGAATCCGGCGGCGCCGCCCTGCGCAAAACGTCGCAGTGCAGAACGCCGCCGGCCGCAAAACCCGGACTGGCTGCTCCGGTCAAGTACTCCGAAGCTGGACATGTCGTGATGCTGGTCCGTCTTGATCTCCGTCAGTCTGACCTGCCTTGTTTGCGGGACTATTCCCAGGACAACGCACCGCCGGTCTGGTACTCGATGACGCGGGTTTCAAAGAAATTGCGCTCTTTCTTCAGATCGATCATTTCAGCCATCCACGGGAAAGGGTTGGTCGCCCCTTCGAACAGCACATCAAGGCCGATCTGCTGTGCACGGCGGTTGGCAATGAAACGCAGGTATTCCTTGAACATCGCGGCGTTCAGCCCGAGCACACCGCGCGGCATGGTGTCCTCGGCGTATTTGTATTCAAGCTCGACACCCTTGTGGAACAGTTCCTTCAGTTCCTCGCGGAACTCGCTGGTCCACAGATGCGGGTTTTCCATCTTGATGGTGTTGATCAGGTCGATGCCGAAATTGCAGTGCATCGATTCGTCACGCAGGATGTACTGGTACTGCTCGGCGGCGCCGGTCATCTTGTTCTGGCGGCCCAGCGCGAGAATCTGCGCGAAACCGACGTAGAAGAACAGGCCCTCCATCAGGCAGGCGAAGACGATCAGGCTTTTCAGCAGCTTCTGGTCGGCTTCCGGCGTACCAGTCTTGAAATTGGGGTTGGTCAGCACGTCAATGAACGGGATCAGGAACTCGTCCTTGGCGCGGATCGACGAAACCTCGTGGTAGGCGTTGAAAATTTCGCCTTCGTTGAGACCCAGGCTCTCGACGATGTACTGGTAGGCGTGGGTATGGATCGCCTCTTCAAAGGCCTGGCGCAGCAGATACTGGCGGCACTCCGGCGCGGTGATGTGGCGATAGGTGCCGAGCACGATGTTGTTCGCCGCGAGCGAATCGGCGGTGACAAAAAACCCGAGGTTGCGCTTGACGATGCGGCGCTCATCTTCGGTCAGGCCGTTGGGATCCTTCCACAGCGCGATGTCGCGGCTCATCTGGATTTCCTGCGGCATCCAGTGATTGGCACAGGCCGACAGGTATTTGTCCCAGGCCCATTTGTACTTGAACGGCACCAGCTGGTTTACATCGGTACTGCCGTTGATGACGCGTTTGTCGGCAGCGTTGACACGTCGCGACTCAACATCTTCGCGGTCTTGCCGAACGTCCGGGGCCTGCTTGAGCAAACCTGCGCCGGGGGACGGCACGGACTCGTCGAATTGCAACATCTTCAGTCTCCTTTATTGGCGTTGTCGGTGGACACTTGTTCAGGCGGACGACCGGCCTTGATCGTTATTGACGGTGACCTTGCCGTCCGCCTTTCATGCAACCTTCAACAACTGTTCTGTATCGCTAAAGCAAAAAACGTTTTCTGGTTCTTGAACCTGAATCAATTCTCAGGCCGCGGTTACTGGCAGGCCTCGCACTCGGGATCGAGAATCGAGCACACCTTGGGTTGCTCCTCCGTCGATGCGCCGTCCGCAGACACCGCATTGAGCTGGCCGGCGCGTACGGTCGATTTCTCGGCCGAGGTCGCGCCCAGCGTGCGCAGGTAGTAGGTGGTCTTCAGGCCGCGCAGCCAGGCCAGCTTGTAGGTGTCATCGAGCTTCTTGCCCGAAGCACCGGCCATGTAGATATTCAGCGACTGCGACTGGTCAATCCACTTCTGGCGGCGCGCGGCGCACTCGACCATCCAGCTCGCGTCCATCTCGAAGGCGGTGGCGTAGAGGCTGCGCACATCCGGCGGCACGCGGTCGATTTTCGCCAGCGATCCGTCAAAGTACTTGAGGTCGGCGATCATCACTTCGTCCCACAGGTTGAGCTTCTTCAGGTCGCGCACCAGGAACTCGTTGACCACGGTGAACTCGCCCGAGAGGTTCGATTTCACGTAGAGGTTCTGGTAGGTCGGCTCGATACACTGCGACAGGCCAGTGATGTTGGCGATGGTCGCGGTCGGTGCGATGGCGATGCAATTCGAGTTGCGCATACCCACGCGCTGGATGCGGCCGCGCAGCGCGTCCCAGTCCAGCGTGGTCGACATGTCGCATTCGACGTAGCCACCGCGCTCTTCGGCGAGCAGGCGCATCGAATCCAGCGGCAGGATGCCGCGTTCCCACAGCGAACCCTTGAACGTCGAGTACGGGCCGCGCTCTTCGGCGAGATCGGCCGACGACGAGTAGGCGGTGTAGGCAACCTGCTCCATCGAGCGGTCGGCGAACTCCACCGCGGCCGGCGAACCGTACGGGATGCGCAGCATGTGCAGGCAGTCCTGGAAGCCCATGATGCCGAGTCCCACCGGACGGTGCTTGAAGTTCGAATTGCGCGCCTTGTTGACGTTGTAGAAGTTGAGGTCAATGACGTTGTCGAGCATGCGCATGCCGGTGCCGATGGTGCGCTTGAGCTTCTCCATGTCGAGCTTGCCGGTCGACAGGTCAAGATGGGCCGGCATGTTGACCGAAGCCAGGTTGCAAACGGCGATTTCGTCAGGGCCGGTGTTCAGCGTGATCTCGGTGCACAGGTTGGAACTGTGCACGACACCGACGTGGCTCTGCGGCGAGCGCAGGTTGCAAGGATCCTTGAAGGTGATCCAGGGGTGGCCCGTCTCGAACAGCATGGTCAGCATCTTCCGCCACAGCTGCATCGCGGGAACCCTCTTGAACAGCTTCATCTCGCCGCGGGTGCATTTAGACTCATATTCGACATAGGCCTTCTCGAAGGCCCTGCCGAACTTCTCGTGCAGGTCGGGCACATCCGAGGGCGAGAACAGCGTCCACTCGCCGTTTTCCATCACCCGCTTCATGAACAGGTCGGGAATCCAGTTCGCGGTGTTCATGTCGTGGGTGCGGCGACGGTCGTCGCCGGTGTTCTTGCGCAGCTCGAGGAATTCCTCGATATCAAGGTGCCAGGACTCCAGGTACGAACATACCGCGCCCTTGCGCTTGCCGCCCTGGTTGACCGCCACCGCGGTGTCGTTGACCACCTTCAGGAAAGGCACCACGCCCTGCGACTTGCCGTTGGTACCCTTGATGTAGGCGCCGAGGGCGCGCACGGGGGTCCAGTCGTTGCCGATGCCTCCGGCATACTTCTGCAGCATCGCGTTTTCCTTGATCGCCTCGTAGATGCCATCAAGGTCATCCGATACCGTGGTCAGGTAGCAGCTCGCGAGCTGCGAGCGGCGGGTGCCCGAGTTGAAAAGCGTCGGCGTGGAGCTCATCAGGTCAAAGCTCGACAACACATTGTAAAACTCGATGGCGCGCGCTTCGCGGTTGCCTTCCGGCTCGTTCAGCGCAAGGCCCATCGCCACACGCATGAAGAACACCTGCGGCAGCTCGATGCGCTGGCCTTCGATGTGCAGGAAGTAACGGTCGTAGAGAATCTGCAGGCCGAGGTAGGCAAACTTGAGGTCGCGGTTCGCGTCCAGCGCGGCGCCCAGTGCCTTCATGTCGTAATGGCCAAGGCGTTCGTCGAGTAGCTCGGCGGCAATGCCCTTTTTGATGAACTCGGGGAGGTAGGCGGCGTAACGCGTCGCCATTTCCTCGTGGGTCACCTCCTCGCCCAGCGTTTCCAGGCGCATCGTGTGCATCAACAGGCGGGCGGTGACATAGCTGTAGCCGGGGTCCTGCTCGATCAGGCCACGCGCGGCGAGGATCAGCGACTTGCGCACCTCTTCGATCGGCACGCCATCGTAGAGATCGCGCTGCATGGCTTCGAGGATCGGCGCAGCGCTGACGTCGCGGCCAAGCCCGGCGCAGGCGCCTTCGACCAGCGCGGTGATGCGCGCAACATCCATCGGGCGCTTCACGCCATTGTCGGTGACGTTGAGCACCGGAGCCTTCTCGGCGCCGACCGCCGGCTGGATCTCGCGCTGGCGCGCCCGCTCCCGGGTACGCTCTTCGCGATAGAGCACATAGGCACGGGCAACGTGATGCTCGCCGTTGCGCATCAGCGCCAGCTCGACCTGATCCTGAATGTCCTCAATGTGGAATGTGCCGCCAGAGGGCTGGCGACGCATCAGCGCGGTAACGACGCTCTCGGTGAGGGCTGCCACCTGCTCACGCACGCGCGCGGAGGCGGCACCCTGGCCACCATTGACCGCAATAAAGGCCTTGGTCAGCGCAATGGCAATCTTCGAGGGTTCGAATCCGACTACCGCGCCATTGCGGCGGATGATCCGGTATTGCGCATAAACCGCTTCGCGTTCCGCATCATCGACAGGGGCTGTGATTTGGGGGTTGCTGCGGGGCTGGACCGAATCGGTGGTGACTTGCATGCATTACTCCTTGATATTTTTGGCTTTTTTATATGCCGCCACACCTGAGCCTCACCTGGGCGCCGCGGACCACCAACCACAACATCTTGTGGTTTGAACTCAAATTTGGGCAAATTCTAGTAGTCCGTTTTTGAATCCGCAATAGCTTTTGACGCTTTTTTTAAAAGTTCCGGCAAAACAACAGGAACGGGGTTTAAGCACCGGATTTTCTGCACAAATTTTGGGCAGCCGATCAGGCCACATTGGTGCATGGGGGCTATATTGGCGCGTGGCAAGTAAGGGGCGCCAAAAGAGCCACAAAAGGCCGCCAGCAGCCCTTCAGCCACCTCAAACCACGGGGGTCCCCGCCCTCAGCGGTCGCTGCTGTCGAGCCCGCTGCGGTAGCGGGCCCAGTCGAAAGCCGGACCGGGATCCGTCTTGCGACCCGGTGCAATGTCGGCATGGCCGACGCTGTCGACGATCGGGTAACTGCGGTAAAGAGTCTGCGCGAGCTGCGTCAGACGTCCATATTGTGTATCGGTGTAGGGTTGGTCATCAACGCCCTCAAGCTCGATGCCCAGCGAAAAATCATTGCAGCGTGTCCGCCCGCGCCACTGCGACTGCCCGGCATGCCAGGCGCGTCTGGTGCAGGGCACGAACTGCAGCAATTCACCGTCTCGGCGCAGAAAGAAGTGCGACGACACCCGCAGACCCGCGATGGCCTCGAAATATGGGTGCGCCGCAGGATCCAGCCGGTTCAGGAACAGGTCAATGACGGCTTCACCGCCAAACTCGCCCGGAGGCAGGCTGATGTTGTGGATCACCAGCAGCTCGACCGGCATGTCCGCCGGACGCGCGTCGCAGTTGGGCGAAGCGATGTAGCGCGCCTCATCAAGCAGGCCGTCCCGGCTCAAATACATGTTGTGTTCAGCAGCAGGCGCCGCCGGTGTCCACCCGCGCGCTCAAGCCTTGGGCTCGAGCTCGTGGCGGATGCCGAGGCGCTGGATGCGGTGGCGCAGCGCTCGGAAGGAAATACCGAGCACCTTCGCCGCAGCAGTCTGGTTGTAGCGGGTACGCTCAAGTGCCTCGAGGATGGCTTTGCGCTCCACGGCTTCCAGCCGCTCCGGCAGCGGCATGCCCTCGATGTCGGCGCCCTCGTCGGCGGGTGCCCTTTCGTCATCGAGCTGCAGGTCGTCGACGCCGATCTCGCTGCCAGCGGCCAGCGCAACCGCCCGCTCGAGGATGTTCTCAAGTTCACGGACATTGCCCGGAAAATGGTAGTTCAGCAGCGCCGCCTCCGCCGCAGCCGACAGCCGCAGCGTACGCGACGCACCGGCATGCCTGGCGAGAATCGCCGCGGCCAGCCGCGGTACATCCTGGCCCAGCTCGCGCAGAGAGGGCATGCGCAATTCGATCACGTTGAGGCGGTAATACAAATCCTGGCGGAACGCCCCGCTTTTCACCTCGTCGGCGAGATGACGGTGGGTGGCGCTGATGATGCGCACATCAACCGGCTCCTCGCTGGTGGAACCGATCTTGCGCACGCGTTTTTCCTGGATCGCGCGCAACAACTTGACCTGCATCGACAAAGGCAGGTCGCCCACCTCGTCAAGAAACAGCGTGCCGCCGTTGGCGGCCTGGAAAAATCCGTCGTGATCAGCAACCGCGCCGGTGAAAGCCCCCTTGCGGTGCCCGAAGAACTCGGATTCCATCAGGTTCTCCGGAATCGCGCCGCAATTCACCGCGACAAACGGACCTTCCCGTCTTGGGCTTTTCAGGTGGATAAGCCGCGCAGCCAGCTCCTTGCCGCAGCCGGATTCGCCGCGCACCTGCACCGGCGCCTGGCTGCGTGCAAGCTTCTCGATCAGTTGGCGCGCGGTCTGCAGCGGCAGCGACTCCCCGATCAACTGCGGCTCGCCCTGAACCGGCGCAGCCTCGCCATCCTGCGCCGGCTCCGTCGCGGGAAGTTTCAGCGCGGCCCGCACCAGCGCACGCAGCTGATCCAGCGACACCGGCTTGCCGAGATAGTCGAAAGCACCCGCTTTCAGTGCGGCTACGGCATTTTCCGCGCTGCCGTGCGCGGTGATCACCGCGACCGGCAGGCTGGGATGGTTGCGGGTGATGTGCTCGACGACAGCCAGCCCTTCACCGTCGGAAAGCCGCATGTCGGTGAGGCACAGCTCGAAGCGGTTGCGGCCGAGCAGTTCGATGGCCTCGCTGACGCTGGAGGCGCAATAAGGCTCCAGGCCCATCCGGATCAGCGTCATGCCGAGCAGTTCACGGATGTCGGCCTCGTCATCAACCACCAGCACCTGACCGTTCGCCAAGCCTTGCCCCTTTCCGCCTTTGGTCTTTGATTACCGCCCTGTCGTTTCTTCTGCTGAAGGCTTTTGTTCAACCCGCAGCGCAGGTTACCGCGAAGCGGGCACCACCGGGGCCTTCGACATATTCAAGCATCGCGCCGTTGGCTTCGCAGATTTCGCGCGCAAGGTGCAGGCCGAGACCGGTTCCGCCCGGGTCGGTGGTGAAGAACGGCTCGAACAGTTTCGTCCGGGCCTCGGCAGGCACTCCGGCACCGTCATCAACCACATCCAATCTTACCGCATTGCTGCGCGACGCCCGCATCACCTGCAGCCGGATGCAGCCAGGCCCGCGGCTTGAATGGCGCAGCGCATTGCGGCACAGATTCCACAGCACCTGATTCAGGTGGTCGCGATCAAACATGATGTGCGGGTCCGTGAAAAGCTCGATTTCAATCTCGCCGCCCTCGAGCCTTTCGGTTTCGGAAAACTGCGCGACGAAAGCCTGCAGATAGGGCCCAAGCTGGAACCGCTCGCGCTCGGCACGTTCACCGCGGTTCAGCATCTGCACATTGTTGATCATCCGGTCGAGACGCCTGACGTTGTCGCGAATGATCGTGGTCAACCGGGTCAACCCGGCTGCCGCGGCCGGCTCTTCCTGCAGCAACTCCGCGGCATGGCTGATCGCCCCGAGCGGATTGCGGATTTCATGGGCGATGTTCGCAGTGAGCCGGCCCAGCGCGGCGAGCTTCATCTGCCTTGCCTCGCCACGGATGCGTGCTAGGTCTTCGAGGAAAATCACCGCGCCCGCGCCGCGCCGCTGCGCCACCGGCACAAAGCGCGCGCGCAGGCTGGCATCAATCTCGAACAGATTGGGTCCGTCCACCAGCGCCGGATCGCGCAGCCAGCGTTCGAACAGGTCCTGCAAGGCGGGCAGATGGTCCTTGAGGCGGATCACACCGCTGCCGGAAAGCCCGCCCACCATCCGTGCGGCAGCCGAGTTCGACTGCCTGACCACGCCGTAGCCATCAACAACAATCACCCCCTGCTCCATGTCCTGGATCACCAGCTGGTTGACCTGCGCCATGTTGGCAAGGTCGATCTCACGCTGCGCTGCCAGCTGTTCGCTTGCCACGCTGCGTTTCGCCAGCGTATGCGCGAGCCACGCGACGGTAAAATAGGCGATCGAAAGGAGCCCGGCCTGCACGTACTGGCCACCGCTTTCGGAAAAACGCAGCACCTCGTAGGAATGTTCCAACAGCACCGCGATGGTCGCGATTGCGGCAAAGAACAGCGTCAGCCTGCCGCGCGAAACCAGGCCGGCTGCGGCCAGTGAGGTCAGCAGCAGCAGGCCCAGGCCGCTGGCGAGACCACCGCTGGCATACATCGTCACCGTGATAAAACCAATGTCGCCGCCGATCTGGGTCGCAAGCTGCCAGTTGAACCGTTCGCGCAGGCGCATCCATGCAAACATCGCCAGAGCAAAGACCAGATAAGCCGAGGCAGCACCCAGGAACAGGCGCATGTCGCGTGCGCCAAACTGCAGGGTGTCCCCCCATACCCTGCCCGCGACAAGCAGCAATACTGCGATCGCGGTGCGGTATAGGTTGAACAGCAGCAGCGAGCGCCAGTATTGCGCCGGCGTGGCGGCGGTTCCCGGATATCCCTGCGATTGCACGCCGGTATCAGCCATTTTGAATCGTTGCAATCAACCCGCGTCGCGGCGATGCTGCTCACAGCAGAAATGGCGCCCGGACGAGATCACGCTTTCAGCACGCGGCAAATGAAGGCCACAATGGGCACAACACACCATGGCCTCGGCGTTGGGTGGCGATTCGGGGGGCGGGGTACGTCGGCGCATGCCGCGCATCAGCAGCAGCAGCGCAATCACGATCAGCGCAATCAGCAGGATTTTCGATATCAAGACATCACCACTCCGCTTGTGACGGCATCGTCGCAGGATATTGCGAAACATGCGAAACAGGGTGCAAATCCAGAACGGCGGGCAAACCGCAGGGGGTGATTGTAGCCGTGCCGGCCGCGTTCCAGTCCCGGGCGGCTTGCGCAGCCGGAAACGGCAGGGGGATATCGATAAAGGTAAAAATGCAGGCGCCGAAAAAATCATCCGGCGCCAAGCCTGATGCGGCCCGCCGCCGATGAGAACACCAGAAACCTGGTCGGGGTGAGAGGATTCGAACCTCCGACTCCTGCGTCCCGAACGCAGTACTCTACCAGGCTGAGCTACACCCCGAATCTCACAAACCGAGTCGCATAAATGCCAAGGGCACATTGCGTGCCCCCTGAGTCATGCAAGACTGATCATGCAAGGCTGATCCTGTAGGGAATCAGTGTGTTCGCGTGACCGCGAAACCGCATAATTGTATCAAAGAATCGCGATACGGCGATGCCGGGATCACGCTCAGTGCGTTGCGTGCGGTCTCAGCCTCGGCCTCAGCCTGGCGGCGGGTGTAGTCGAGGGCGCCGCTGCGACGGATTGCAGTCAGAACCTCGTCCAGGTGCTGCGCCCCGCCCTCAGTCAATGCCTGCCGCACCAGCCCGGCCTCGGTTGGGGTGCCCCGGCAAATGGCATGGATCAACGGCAGTGTCGGCTTGCCCTCGGCCAGATCATCACCAATATTCTTGCCGATCACGCTGGGATCACCCGAATAGTCGAGCACGTCGTCGATCAGCTGAAAGGCGGTGCCAAGGTGCATGCCGTAGCTGGCCATCGCATCCTCCTGCGCTGCAGTGGCTCCGGCCAGCACCGCGCCCAGCCTGCCGGCCGCCTCGAACAGCTTGGCGGTCTTGTAGCGAATCACCCGCAGGTAACTTTCCTCCTCGATATCGGCGTTGCGGCAGTTCATCAGTTGCAGGACCTCGCCCTCGGCGATCACGTTGGTCGCATCAGCGAGAATCTGCAGTACGCGCATGTTGCCAATCCCGACCATCATCTGGAAGGCGCGCGAATAGACAAAATCGCCGACCAGCACCGATGCGGCGTTGCCAAACTCGGTATTGGCGGTGGGTCGTCCGCGGCGCAACGCGGACTCGTCGACCACATCGTCGTGGAGCAAGGTGGCCGTATGAATGAATTCAACAACCGCGGCCAAAGTGTGGTGGGCTGAGCCGCGATACCCCAGGGCGCCTGCCGAGAGCAGGACCAGTTGGGGACGCAGGCGCTTGCCTCCACCACCGATGATGTATTCCGCCACCTGGCGGATCAGCACGACATCGGAATGCAGGCGCTCGCGGATTTCCGTATCCACCGCCCGAAGGTCTGCAGCGAGCAATTGATGAAGCTGGTCTAGAGGTTCTTTGGCCACGGCAAAAAAGTCGCGATGATAACAACTGGGACCGGCGGCGCCGCTTCGAGACGGTTCAGCCCATCCTCAGAGTTGGCATGGATTGCCATAAGTTATTGATTATATTAAATATTTAAAATAACAGCCATGACATCCCGGCAACGACCCGACTTTGACGTCCGCATCGATGGCTTGTATAATCGCGGGCTTTTCGTAGTAATGAATTTCCGGGGGATTTCCCATGTATGCCGTAGTCAAAACCGGTGGCAAGCAATACCGCGTCAGCGCCGGAACAAAAATCAAGGTCGAACAACTGACCGCCGAAGTGGGCAGCGAAGTCACGCTGGACCAGGTGTTGATGATCGCCAATGATGGTGACGTCAAGCTCGGCAGCCCGTTACTTTCCGGCGCCGCCGTCAAGGCCAAGGTGCTGGCCCAGGGCCGTGGCGACAAGGTTCGTATTTTCAAGATGCGCCGCCGCAAACATTACCGCAAGAGCCAGGGCCATCGCCAGAATTTCACCGAGCTGGAAATCACTGGCATCGCCGGCTAAGAAAAACGGCTAAGGAGACCACACCATGGCACACAAAAAAGCAGGCGGCAGCTCACGAAATGGCCGCGACTCTGAATCGAAACGACTCGGCGTCAAGCGTTTTGGCGGTGAACTGATCCCCGCGGGCAGCATCATCATCCGCCAGCGCGGCACCCGGGTGCACGCCGGAGAGAATGTCGGCATCGGCCGTGATCACACACTGTTTGCCAAGATTGACGGCAGGGTGCTGTTCGCGACCAAAGGACCGCTGCGCCGCCAGACTGTCAGCGTCGTTCCAGCCTGATCTTCGAAGCTTCTGCTGAAAAGGCCCTGTTGAACGACAGGGCCTTTTTTGTTGCAACCGGATTTGTCGCAGATCAGCCATGAAATTCATCGATGAAGCACGCATTGAAGTCCATGCCGGCAAGGGCGGAGACGGGGTAGCTAGCTTTCGCCGCGAGAAATTTGTCCCGCGCGGCGGCCCTGACGGCGGCGATGGCGGCCGCGGCGGCAGCATTTACGGCATCGCCGACCGCAACATCAACACGCTGATCGACTACCGTTATGCGCGCATCCACCGCGCAAAGAACGGCCAGAAGGGCATGGGCTCGGACTGTTTCGGCCGCGCCGCGGACGACATCGTGCTGCGTATGCCGGTGGGCACCGTGGTCAGTGACGCTGAAACCGGGGAAATCCTGTTTGACCTCGACAAGGACGGCGAACGTGTCACGCTGGCCCAGGGTGGCCGCGGCGGACTCGGCAACCTGCATTTCAAGTCGAGCACCAACCGCGCACCTCGGCAGTTTACGGTCGGTGAACCTGGCGTATCGCGATACCTAAAGCTCGAACTCAAGGTGCTTGCCGACGTCGGCCTGCTCGGCCTTCCGAATGCCGGTAAATCGACCCTGATTCGCGCCATTTCAGCGGCACGGCCGAAGGTTGCCGACTATCCGTTCACCACGCTGCAGCCGAACCTGGGCGTGGTTCGCGTTGATGACAATCGCAGCTTCGTGGTTGCCGACATTCCGGGACTGATCGAAGGTGCCGCAGAAGGCGCCGGGCTGGGCCACCAGTTCCTGCGCCATCTTGCGCGCACCCGGCTGCTGCTGCACGTGATCGACGTGGTGCCGCCGGACCCAGACGCGGACGTGGTGCGCGACGCCAAGGCGCTAGTCCGAGAGCTGCGCAAGTACGACGAAGCGCTGTACCGCAAGCCGCGCTGGCTGGTGCTTAACAAGGTAGACCTGCTGCCTGAAGACGAGCGGGAAACCCGTGTTGCCGCTCTGCTGAAAAAACTCGGCGCCAGCAAACGTCACTTCGCGATCTCCGCCATCAACGGCGCGGGCTGCCGGCCGCTGGTTTTTGCCGCGATGGAACATCTCGAGGATGCCGGCGGCACAAAAACACTCAGCACCACGGCAGGGAAGTCCGCCAAAAAAACATCATGAACAGCACGCCGCAGGAATCCATGATCCGGCATTCGAAACGTCTGGTGGTGAAAGTCGGCAGCGCGCTGGTGACCAACGCCGGCCTCGGCCTCGATCACCAGGCGCTCACCGGCTGGGCGGAGCAGATCGCGCGCCTGCGCAATGACGGCAGGGAAGTGGTGCTGGTTTCCAGCGGCGCCATCGCCGAGGGCATGCAGCGTCTGGGCTGGACGCAACGCCCTCACGCCCTGCATGAACTGCAGGCGGCGGCGGCCGTGGGGCAGATGGGCCTGGTACAGGTCTATGAATCCTGTTTCCGCGGCCACGGGCTGCTCGCCGCGCAGATCCTGCTGACCCACGAAGACCTCGCCGACCGCAAACGTTATCTCAATGCCCGCTCGACGCTGCGCACGCTGCTGGGGCTGGGCGCGATTCCGGTGATCAACGAAAACGACACGGTCGCGATCGATGAAATCCGCTTCGGTGACAACGACACACTGGCGGCACTGGTCACCAATCTGATCGAGGCCGATGCGCTGATCATCCTGACTGATCAGCAAGGTCTCTACAGCGCCGATCCGCGCAAGGATCCGGCGGCAACACTGGTCAGCGACGGCATTGCCGGAGACCCCTGGCTGGAGACAATCGCGGGCTCCACCGGCAGCGCAATTGCACGCGGCGGCATGCTCACAAAAATCACCGCGGCCAAACGCGCGGCGCGCAGTGGCGCGCACACCGTCATTGCTTCAGGACGCGAACCCGAGGTGCTGCTGCGTCTGGCCGGGGGCGAAAAACTCGGCACCCAGTTGCTGGCCGGTGAAGGCACGGTCGCAGCGCGCAAACAATGGCTGGCCGACCACCTGCAGGTACGCGGCCAGCTCACGCTGGATGACGGCGCGGTTAAGGCGCTGACGGTCGATGGCAAGAGCCTGCTGCCCGTCGGCGTGACTGCGGCAAGTGGCGCCTTCGAACGTGGCGAGGTGGTGAGTTGTCTCGACGGCAGCGGCCGCGAAATCGCCCGTGGTCTGGTCAACTACAGTTACGGCGAAACCTGCCGCATCCTGCGCACGCCATCAAACCAGATCGAAGCCCGGCTCGGTTATGTGGATGAATCCGAACTGATTCACCGCGACAACCTGGTCCTGCTCTGAAACCACCCATCCGTTCATTCGAGCAGTGGCGGGCGGTCAATCCCCCTGCGCAAGGTGCGGACAATCCGCTCCGCCGGCTCCGCCATCTTGATCTTGCAGAAGTAATTTTTATGCAACTCGGCGTGATGGGCTCCGCCCTGCCGCGCGGAGAACTGTCGCCACTGCGGATTACGGGCGCGCACCCAGCTTCGGTCACCGGGGCGGCCAATCGCATAAAACTTCTGCTCCGCGGGATCACAGCGTATGCCCTCGAAAGAGACATTGGTGGCTCCGCCGGCGGTTTTGATGACCAGGGTGTAGCGAATCACGCCATCCTTGCCGCTGGAGATCGACAAACCATCAATAAAATAGCGGTGCGGGCTCACGGCATCGATGTCCAGGGAAATCAGGTTGCTGTCCAAAGGATAGGCCGGAATCTCTGAGACCAGTTCAGACCATGGCGTGATCTCGCGGTCATATTTGTAGTCCCAGCCTTCCCAGAGGGTCTGCGCCTTTGACTGGGACGTCAGCGCAAGGCCCCAGACAAGGCTGCACAGCATCAGCCAGGGCAGAAACAGGGTGATCAGCGGTCTGCTCATGGCACGATTCTACTACTCGGCAACCAGGTCCGGCTTTCAGCTGAGATCGCCGAGCAGCGACACCCTTGTTGCCTCCGGCACTGACCGCAACTGCGCGCCGTAGTTGTGATGATCAACTCCGATGTCCAGCGCCGCGCCGGCACGCAGCGCCGCCACCATCGCCTTGGTCAGCTCGAAACGCAGGAAATGCACCGAAGAGGTTTTTTGGTCGTTCTCGCGCTCCAGATCCTCGTCTGCAACCGCATATGAGCATTCATGACCTGCGACTTGCACCCAGACCCTGTCCTCGATGCCGATCAGCTTTGCCAGCCAGATGCGGCGTTCGTTTTCATCCGGGTACTCGATCATCATCGTCGCCTTCCAGTTGCTGCCATCCGGAATCAGGGGGTTGTAGGCTTCGAGCTCGTCGTTGATGCCCTCTTCCTCGAATATCCGTTCTGCGCGCAGCATTTCCTGGACCTGGTAACGGATGGTCAGTTCGTCCTCGAAGATCAGCGTGACATGCTCACCAAGCCGAAGGGTACGGTCTTTCTTGTGCGCCATCACCCTGGCGCGGAACTCGGGCCGCGACTTGGCGTAGGTTTCAAGGGGCATCAGGGATTCACGGGTAAGGTGTGCCATGGTGGTGTTCATAATCCGTAAGCTATGCGTATGAGTGTGATCGGATGCTGCTTCTCAGCACCGGCACCAGCGCCGTCGCCGATGCCCTGCTGGATGTGACGGCCGGCGATGGCGCAGTCAGAGCTGATGTAATCGGGCGCAGCCTCGCCCATCTGGCGGAACACCGGCCGGCCGATTTTCATCGACTGCTCGAAAAACTCGCTTTTGACACCCCAGGTGCCGTCGTGTCCGGCGCAGCGCTCGACCGTGGTGACCTTGGTCTCCGGCACCATTTCCAGCAGTTCGCGGGTCTTCTGTCCCATGTTCTGCACGCGCAGATGGCAGGGTATGTGGTATGAGACCTTGCCCAGCGGCTTGCTGAAACTGGTCTTCAGCAGCCCGTCTTTGTGGCGCAGGACGAGATATTCGAAGGGATCAAACATCGCTTCAGCCACCGCCTTGACGTCGGAGTCATCCGGGAACATCAGCGGCAGCTCCTGCTTGAACATCAGCGTGCAGGAAGGCACCGCGGTCAGGATCGCATAACCCTCGCGCGCCAGCTTTGCCAGCGGCGGGATATTGATGTCCTTGTTGCGCGCTACAGCCTCGAGATCGCCTAGCTCGAGCTTGGGCATGCCGCAGCAGGCCTCCTTGTCGACGATGATCGACGGAATTTCATTGTGGGCCAGTAATTTCAGCAGGTCGTGACCAATGCCGGGCTCGTTGTAGTTGACGTAGCAAGTCGAGAAAATCGCGACCTTGCCCGGGGTTTGCTTGCCGTCCTTCACCGGGAAGGCGGATTGCGGCTTCGCGTTGGCGCGGAATCTGGCGCTGTCGTATTCCGGCAGCACGCGATCGTGGTGGATGCCGAGCATGCTGTCCATCACCTTGCGCACCGGCGCCGCCTTGTTCGCGGCATTGACCATCTGCACCACCACCGGGATCGAGGCCAGCTTGCCAAGGGCATCGGTGCTCGACAGCAGCTTGTCGCGGAAGCTGACTTCACCCTTGCGGAACTTGACCGCCTTGGCACGCAGCATCAGGTGCGGGAAGTCGACATTCCATTCATGCGGCGGCACATACGGACACTTGGTCATGTAGCACATGTCGCAGAGGTAGCAGCGGTCGATGACTTCCCAATAATCCTTTTTCGGGATGCCGTCGACTTCGAGGGTCGGGCTCTCATCGACCAGGTCAAACAACTTCGGAAACGCGGTGCACAGGTTCACGCAGCGGCGGCAGCCGTGGCAGATGTCGAACACGCGCTCGAGCTCGTGATTGAGCTTGTCCTCGTTGTAGAAATCGTCCGACTTCCAGTCCAGGGGGTGCCGGGTCGGGGCCTCGAGACTGCCTTCACGTACGGTCATGGTGGTGTAACTCGCCAGAATGAGTGGGAAAAATGCGCTGGAAAAGAAAGAGGCGCTTGTGGCGCCCCTTTCTGCCTGCCTGCCGGCTGCTTGCCTGCGATCAGTCGGCCAAGCCGTCCAGCGCCTTCTGGAAGCGGTTGGCGTGCGAGCGCTCGGCTTTCGCCAGTGTCTCGAACCAGTCGGCGATTTCACCAAAACCTTCGTCACGCGCGGTCTTCGCCATGCCCGGGTACATGTCAGTGTACTCGTGCGTCTCGCCGGCAATTGCGGCCTTCAGGTTGTCACGGGTGCGGCCGATCGGCAGATCAGTCGCAGGGTCGCCACAGGCTTCCATGTACTCGAGGTGGCCATGGGCATGGCCGGTTTCACCCTCGGCTGTTGAGCGGAACACCGCGGCCACGTCGTTCTGGCCCTCAACGTCGGCCTTGGCTGCGAAATACAGATAACGGCGGTTGGCCTGGGATTCGCCGGCAAACGCTGCTTTGAGGTTGCCATGGGTTTTCGAATTCTTGAGCTGCATAAAAACTCCTTTTAAAACAATAGGTTACGTTAATGCCTTGCACGATGATCATCACATGCTCGGGAACAACCTACGACACAGCGATTTAGTTTTAGACTAAATCTAATCTGTAAATGGAGTGTAATTGCTGGCTGTTTATGCTGTCAACGCAGAATGGCAGCCAAGGCGCCAAAACATCGCGGCCATAGCACAAACTGCCGCTCCCGCAGAAACAGTCACTCAGGCATCAGCCGACGAGTGGTCCTGCGGCTGTTTTTCCGGGGCGGAAGGACGACCTCGTTGTGCATCCTGGCGTCGCAAAAGATAGCGCGACAGCTCGTTTAATGCCTGCTCGTAGACCGCACGCTTGAACTCGATCACGTCCTGGGTTGGCGCCCAATAGTCATGCCAGCGCCAGGCGTCGAACTCCGGCTTCTCTGTGGCGCGCAGGCAAACGTCACAGTCGCGCCCCACCAGCCGCAACAGAAACCAGATCTGTTTCTGGCCACGGTAATTTCCGCGCCACTCCCGGCGCAACCAGCGTTCGGGCACCTCGTAGCGCAACCAGTCGCGGGTGCGGCCGAGGATCTGCACATGCTCGGGCTTGAGGCCGACCTCCTCGTGCAGTTCGCGGTACATCGCGGCTTCAGGGCGCTCGCCGCCCTTGATGCCGCCCTGCGGAAACTGCCAGGAATGCTCGCGGACCCGCTTACCCCAGAACACCTCGTTCTTCGTGTTGCACAGAATGATCCCGACGTTGGGACGATAGCCATCTCTGTCGATCATGGTCATCCCCGTATGCGATAAACATCATTGGAACTGATTTTTTCATAATTCCCCGGGCATTGAAAGTCCGGAAAAAACGCAAATCAGGGCCACGGATTCAGGGATACAGAAACTCGTCATCGAAGCGGTTCATGCGGTGCAGCGCCGCCACAAATTCCGGATATTCAAGGTCATGGGCCAGTTCCAGCTCGGCCGCCCTGGAACGCAATTCCATCCAGCGGAAAGGCGGCGGCCGGTCACGGAAAGCAAGCGCGATGACATTACCCTGCTTGCGCGCCGGCAGACACAGTGTGCCCCCGGGAAAGGCCTCCTCGATGCGTTTGAGCACGGCATTGAACTCGCGGTCACCACCCCACAGATTAACCACCAGCATCCCGCCCGCTTTGAGGCGGTCGTGACAATCGCGGTAAAACGCCGTGGTGGCCAGGGCCTCGACCTGTGATTCGGCGTCATAACCATCAACCATGATCAGGTCGGCAGCAATGTCCTGACGCGCCATGTATTCCGCACCGTCACCGACAATCACCGAGAACCGCCCGTCATCGGCGGGCACCGCAAAACACTGCCGTGCAATCGCCACCACCTGCGGATCGATCTCCAGCACACGGATGCTTGTTTCCGGCAGGCGATGGCGCAGGAACTTCGCCACCGAACCACCACCCAGCCCGACCATCAGCACATCCCGGGGCTGCGGCTGGAAAAGCAGCACCCCCATCATGGCGCGGGTGTAGGAAAGCTCGAGATCGTCAGGTCGCGCGATGCGCATCGCGCTCTGCACGGTGTCGCTGCCGATGTGCAGGGAGCGCACACCGTATTTCTCGCTGACATAAACGGTTTTGGCATCTTCCGCCGGCTTGCGCAGACGCCATCTGGGCACGATTCGCATCAGGGTCAGTCGGAGTGAAACATACGGGGCTGCGGACTCAGGAATGGAACTAGCGTCCTGTAGAATAAGGTTTTTTTCCGCTCTGGAACAGGCATGCGGGTTTCACAATTTTTCATATCGACACTCAAGGAAGCGCCATCCGAAGCCGAAGTCATCAGCCACAAGCTGATGATGCGCGCCGGCCTGATCAAACGCCTGACCAGCGGCGTCTACACTTGGATGCCGCTGGGCCTGCGCGTGCTGCGCAAGGCCGAGCAGATAGTGCGCGAGGAAATGAATCGCGGCGGCGCCATTGAGCTGCTTATGCCTGCGGTGCAACCTGCGGAATTGTGGCAGGAATCCGGTCGCTGGCAGCAGTACGGCCCCGAACTGCTGCGCATCAAGGACCGCCACGACCGTGATTTCTGCTTTGGCCCCACCCACGAGGAGGTGATCAGCGATGTGGTGCGCCGTGAGGTCAAGAGCTACCGCCAGTTGCCGCTGAACCTGTTCCAGATCCAGACCAAGTTCCGCGACGAAATCCGTCCGCGCTTCGGCGTGATGCGCGGCCGCGAGTTCCTGATGAAGGATGCCTACTCCTTCCACACCGGCTACGATGATCTTGTGCGTGAATACCGCAACATGCACGACACCTACAGCCGCATTTTCACGCGACTGGGCCTGAAGTTCCGCGCGGTTGCGGCCGACACCGGCTCGATCGGCGGCACCGGTTCACACGAGTTCCATGTGCTTGCCGACTCCGGCGAGGACGCCATCGCCTACTGCCCCCAATCGGACTACGCGGCCAACGTCGAGTTGGCAGAGGCGGTGGCTCCGGTAAAAAAAAGAAAATCCCCTTCGGAAACTTATCAAAAAGTTTCAACCCCAGGCAAAACCTCCTGCACAGATGTAGCACAGCATTTAGGCATACCCATCGAGAAAGTCGTTAAAACCATCGCAATCATCCGCGAGGATGTTGAAGACTCTCCCATCACAAGCGGCCGATTTGCACTTATCTTCCTCAGGGGCGATCACGAATTAAATAACGTAAAAGCGCAGAAGATAATTGGCCGATTTCGTCTTGCAACCTCGGAAGAAATTGAATCAAGAATGGGCTGCCGCCCAGGTTATATCGGCCCAAAGAACGGTGTGATGTGTTTGTATTTTATTGATAGAACCGTTGCCGAAATGAGTGATTTCGTTTGCGGTGCGAACGAGGCTGGATTTCACTATGTTGGAGCCAACTGGGAACGAGACTACGAATACCCTGGCACCAATTTTGTTTACGACCTGCGCAATGTGCTCAGCGGCGACCCGTCGCCCGACGGCAAAGGCACGCTCGAACTGTGCCGCGGCATTGAGGTCGGACACATTTTCCAGTTACGCAGCAAATATGCCAAAGCGCTGAACCTCAGCTTTCTCGACGAGACTGGAAAATCGCAAATCATCGAGATGGGTTGTTACGGCATCGGCGTCACCCGTGTTGTCGCCGCTGCGATCGAACAGAACCACGATGAGCGCGGCATCATTTTCCCGCCGGCGCTTGCCCCCTTCGAGGTGGCTATCGTGCCCATCGGCTACGCCAAGAGTGAGGCGGTGCGCGAAGCCGCCGACCGCTTGCATGATGCATTGATGGCTGCCGGCATCGACGTGCTGCTCGACAACCGTGACGAACGGCCCGGCGTGATGTTTGCCGACATGGAACTGATCGGCGTACCGCACCGTGTGGTCATCGGCGACCGCGGCCTCAAGGAAGGTGTTGTCGAATACAAGGGCAGGCGCGACAGCGCAGCCCGCAATATCCCCTTGGCTGAAATAGAAAAGTCAATAAAATCAATGGTATGCGGAGACTCCTCGCAACCCTGACCGGCATCGTCCTGCTCAGCCCCCTGGCTGCGCTGGGCGGCGCACAGAAATACGAACCGCTGTCTACCAGCGTCCAGGCGGCACTGCACCAGAGCATCGCCGATCAGGCCACGCCGGTTCTGGCCTTCGACAGCGAACAGGAGGCACGCGCCTGGCTCGCCGCGATGTCTTCGCGTCTGGCCAGACGCATGCCAAACCGGGTCGAACGCGAAGAGTTCCTGCTGACCGTGCACTACGAGGCACGCCGCGCCGGCCTTGACCCGCAGATGGTGCTCGGCCTGATCCAGGTGGAAAGCGCCTTCCGCAAGTACGCGGTATCCATTGCCGGTGCGCGCGGCTTCATGCAGGTGATGCCGTTCTGGATCAAACTCATCGGCGACGCGGATGACAACCTGTTTCACCTGCGCACCAATCTGCGCTTTGGTTGCACCATCCTCCGCCATTACCTGGACATCGAAAACGGCAACCTGTTTCGCGCGCTGGGCCGCTACAACGGCAGCCTGGGCAAGGCCGAATATCCGAACATGGTGCTTCAGGCCTGGCGCAACTGGCAGTACTCACCGCCTCAGGGCAATCGCAACCCGCAATAAGCCGACAGACCATGACCGAAATTCTCGTGCTTTACTACAGCCAACATGGCGCCACCCGCGATCTCGCGCAATGGATCGCCCGCGGCATCGAGCAGGGTGGTGCCGCGGCCCGGCTGCGCACGGTACCGCGGATATCGACCGTCACCGAGGCCGTGGATGCGCCGATTCCCGACAGCGGACCGCCCTATGCCGAATTGCGCGATCTAGAAGAGTGCGCCGGCCTCGCGCTGGGCTCGCCCACCCGCTTTGGCAACATGGCGGCGCCGCTCAAATATTTCATCGATGGCACCTCGGCGCTGTGGTTGAAGGGTTCACTCGCCGGCAAACCTGCGGCCGTCTTCACATCGACCGCCAGCCTGCACGGCGGGCAGGAAACCACGCTGATCTCGATGATGCTGCCGCTGCTGCATCACGGGATGCTGATCGTCGGCCTGCCCTACACCTCGCCTGAACTGCTGACCACCGGCAGCGGCGGTACACCCTACGGCGCCAGTCATCATGCCGGAGCAGCGGATGACCACCCGGTCAACGAACATGAACGCAGGTTGTGTATCGCACTGGGCAAAAGACTCGCGGAAACAGCACTCAAGCTCTCCCGCGCATGAGCACCGGTTCAGTGCGCGCGGCGCGAAACCTGGCAGCAGCGCTGTTGCTGGCGTTGATCGCGCTGTGTGTCGCGTGGGAACTGTGGCTCGCCCCAGTGCGTCCGGGTGGCTCATGGCTGACACTCAAGGTGCTGCCGCTGCTGCTGATCGCGCCCGGGATATTAAGCGGCAGGATATACACCTACCGCCTGTCAACGATGCTGATCCTCGCGTATTTCACCGAGGGCACTGTGCGCGGTTATGCCGATCGCGGCGTCAGCCAGTGGCTGGCCTGGGGAGAAACCGCGCTGGCGCTCGCTTACTTCGCCGCAGCCATCTGGGCGGTGCGCCGGATGCGTGGCGCCGTCCGTCCCGGGGAATGACGCCACCTCCAGCAGTCAAAGCTGCGGGTTGAGCCGCTCGGACTTGGCGTAGAGCTTGTTCAGCGCATTGATGTAGGCCTTGGCGGAAGCGACAACAATGTCGGTATCGGAACCCTGGCCGTTGACGATGCGCCCGTCGCGCGACAGGCGGACCGTGACTTCGCCCTGGGCATCGGTGCCAGTGGTGATCGCGTTGACCGAATACAGCAACAACTCGGCCTGGCTTCCGACCAGCGCTTCGATCGCCTTGAACGCCGCATCGACCGGACCGCTGCCCTGCGCCTCCGAAGGCTGCTCCTTGCTGCCATCGGCCATCACGATGCGGGCATAGGGCGGCTCGCCTGTTTCCGAATGCGCAGTCAGTGAAACAAGGTTGAAGCGCTCGTTTTCGACATGTTCGAGGTTTTCCTCACTGATCAGCGCGTGCAGGTCCTCGTCGAAAATCTCACGCTTTTTGTCAGCCAGTTCCTTGAAACGCTTGAAGGCTGTATTGAGCGCCTCTTCAGACTCGAGCTCCACACCGATCTCCTGCAGCCGGGTTTTGAAGGCGTTGCGGCCGGAAAGCTTGCCCAGCGTCAGGCGGTTGGTGGTCCAGCCCACCGACTCCGCGCTCATGATCTCGTAGGTCTCGCGGTGCTTCAGCACGCCGTCCTGGTGAATGCCGGATTCGTGTGCGAAGGCATTGGCGCCGACGATGGCCTTGTTCGGCTGCACCGGGTAACCGGTGATGCCCGATACCAGTTTGGAAGCCGGCACGATCTGCGGCGCATCAATGTTGGTGTCGCACTGGAAAATGTCCTGACGGGTGCGTACCGCCATGACAATTTCCTCGAGCGAGGCATTGCCCGCCCGTTCGCCGAGACCATTGATCGTGCACTCGACCTGGCGTGCGCCGTTCTGCACCGCCGACAGCGAGTTGGCCACCGCGAGCCCGAGATCGTTATGACAATGCACCGACCAGATCACCTGATCGGAATTCGGGATCCGCTCGCGCAGATTGCGGATCAGGCTGCCGAACTGGTCGGGCAGCGTATAACCGACGGTGTCGGGCACGTTGATCGTGCGCGCACCCGCCTTGATCACCTGTTCGAGAATGCGGCACAGGAAATCAAGATCGGAGCGCCCCGCATCCTCGGCCGAGAATTCGACATTATCCGTGTAATCACGCGCCCACTTGATTGCACGAACCGCCTGTTCGACCACCTGCGACGGCTCCATGCGCAGCTTCTTCTCCATGTGGATGGGTGAAGTCGCGATGAAGGTGTGAATGCGTGGCTGCGCCGCCACCTTTACCGCGTCACCGCAGCGGCGGACATCCTTTTCATTGGCACGTGCCAGACCGCAGATCGTGCTCTCCTTGATCGCGCGGGCAACCGCCTGCACGGACTCGAAATCGCCATCGCTTGCCGCCGGAAACCCGGCTTCGATGACATCGACGCGCATGCGCTCAAGCTGGCGCGCGATGCGCAGCTTGTCATCCTTGGTCATCGACGCGCCGGGGCTCTGCTCGCCGTCACGCATCGTGGTGTCGAATATGATCAGTTTTTCCTTGGCCATGACTCAAACCTCGCACTCTGGGGCCGCTGTTGGCGTGCCCGATGACAGTATCTGCCGGCCGATGTTCCGGTCCGGATGGGGGTGCTGCGAAGGGTGGGGGTGTAGTTAGCGCGCGCGGCCGCGCAGCAGCAGACCCGCCAGCGAAAGCACGCCGGCGGAAGTTTGGAACAGGGCCAAGGCCCCTGTGGTCTGCATTAACTGACACATGATGGATTCAATATATCGGCTTTCCACGCCGGTCGCAAGCCGTGCTCAGGCTCCATCACCATCCGGCGGTGCCGGACGACGCACCACTTTGTCGTATATCCACAGCACATAGCCTGACAGGCCGTACAGCACAAACAGCGCAAACAGCAGCTCTGGAAGGGTGCCCGCAAAGGCGATCAACAACACAAAGCCGAGGGCTATTGCGACCACCGCAGAGAACGGCACGCTCTTGCGCAGATTGATGTCCTTACCGCTGTAAAAGCGCAGGTTGCTGACCATGGTCAGGCCGGCGACAAGGGTAAGCCCCCAGGCCAGCCACTTCACATCCGCGCCGCGCACCTGGTATTCGCTCATCGCCAGCACCAGACCGGCCACCAGCGCCGCCGCCGCGGGGCTGGGCAGGCCCTGGAAAAAACGCTTGTCGACGATGTCGATGTTGGTATTGAAGCGCGCCAGCCGCAGCGCGGCGCAGGCGCAGTAAACAAAAGCGGCGATCCAGCCAAGCTTGGTCGAAAGCCAGGGGCCCAGTATCGGCACGGTCTTCATCGCCGCAAAATCCTTCAGTGCCCATACGTAAACCACGAGCGCCGGCGCCACCCCGAAGGACACCATGTCCGAGAGGCTGTCGAGCTCGGCACCGAAATCACTCTGCGTGCGGGTCAGCCGGGCCACCCGACCGTCGAGTCCGTCGAGCACCAGCGCAACAAAGATGGCAATGGCCGCCTGTTCGAAGCGGCCGCTGACCGCCTGTACCACGGCATAGAACCCGGCAAAAAGGGCAGCCAGGGTAAACATGTTCGGCAGCCAATAGATGCCGCGACGCGCGAAACGCGACTTGATGAACTGCTTGTGTTCCCTGAGTTCGGTCATTGGTGAATGTTAAACCATCCGCCAACCCGCGCTAGGCGAGTTCAGCAAGCACCGTTTCCGTGGCATAAACCTTGTCACCTACCGCGGCACGGGGCACCGCCTGCGGCGGCAGGTAGACGTCTACACGAGAACCAAAGCGGATAAAGCCGTAGCGGTCGCCACGCTTGAATCGGTCGCCGGTTTTCGCGTAACTGAGGATGCGCCGGGCAACCAGACCCGCAACCTGCACGCAGGTGACGTCGTGACCGGATTCCGTGCGCAGGCAGGTCACGGCCCGCTCATTCTCCAGGGAGGCCTTGGCCAGATCGGCATTGAAAAAGCTTCCGGCAAAGTACTCGGTTTTGGTAACCGTGCCATCGACCGGGATGCGGTTCGAGTGGGCGTTGAACACATTCATGAACACGCTGATCTTCAGAGCATCACGGTCAAGATAAGGGTCACGCACTTTTTCCACAGACACAATGCGTCCGTCTGCAGGCGACAGCACTGCGGCGGGCGCTGGCGGAATCAACCGCGGCGGATCACGAAAAAACTGCACCATGAACACCACCACCAGCCACGGAAAAGCCGCCCAGCCGAAACCGGCCCAGGCATGAACGGCGACGGCAACGAACAGCGCGATGGCAATAAACGGCCAACCTTCGCGGGCGATCAGCGGATGCGGATAGTTGTTCATGATTACAATAAAAAAGGCGGCTGGCACGATCCGCGCCCAAGGGTGCGGAGCATTGCTTCAGCCGCCTGGTGAACCGGCATCAGTTCCTGGTCTGATCGACGAGGCGGTTCTTCTTGATCCACGGCATCATGTCGCGCAGCTTGGCGCCGACAGTCTCGACCTGATGAGCCTGGCCGATGCGGCGCAGCGCTTTCAGCGTCGGCGCGCCAGCCTTGTTCTCGAGGATGAATTCCTTGGCGAACTGGCCGGTCTGGATTTCAGCAAGAATCTTGCGCATTTCCGCGCGGGTTTCATCAGTGATGATGCGCGGACCGCGGGTGAAGTCGCCGTATTCTGCGGTGTTCGACACAGAGTAACGCATGTTGGCGATGCCGCCTTCGTAAATCAGGTCGACGATCAACTTCACTTCATGCAGGCATTCGAAATAGGCCATTTCCGGGGCATAACCGGCATCAACCAGGGTTTCAAAGCCGGCCTGGATCAACGCAGACAGACCGCCGCAGAGGACAACCTGCTCGCCAAAAAGATCGGTTTCGCACTCTTCGCGGAAAGTGGTTTCGATGACGCCGGCACGGGCCGCACCAATCGCCGCCGCGTAGGACAGGGCGATGTCGCGGGCCTTTTTGCTCGGATTCTGAAAGACAGCGATCAGGGCCGGCACACCGCCACCCTGGGTATAGGTCGAGCGCACCAGATGGCCGGGGCCTTTCGGGGCGATCATGATCACATCAAGGTCGGCACGCGGCTCGACCTGCTTGAAGTGCACGTTGAAGCCATGGGCAAAAGCCAGCGTCGCGCCTTTTTTCAGGTTGGGCTCGATTTCTTCGCGATAGACATCGGCATGGTGCTCGTCGGGCAACAGGATCATCACCAGATCGGCACCCTTGACCGCATCTGCCACTTCCTTGACCGCGATGCCAGCCTTCTTGGCCTTGTTCCAGGACACGCCATCCTTGCGCAGGCCGACGGTCACTTTCGCGCCGGAATCCTTGAGGTTGTTTGCATGGGCATGGCCCTGCGAACCGTAACCGATGATGGCAACCTGTTTGCGCTTGATAAGCGAGAGATCAGCGTCCTTGTCGTAATAGATTTTCATTTCGTCCTCTGTTGAATCGGGGTTGTGTTTTTTCAGGTGCCTGGTACGGATGCGGCTCAGACCTTGAGCACGCGGTCGCCGCGCCCGATACCGGAGGCACCGGTGCGCACGGTTTCAAGGATCGCCGCGGGGTCAATGGCTTTCAGGAAGGCATCAAGCTTGGAACCCGGACCGGTCAGCTCGATGGTGTAATCCTTGTCGGTAACATCTATGATGCGCCCGCGGAAAATGTCCGCCATGCGTTTCATCTCTTCACGGTCCTTGCCCATCGCGCGAACCTTGACCAGCATCAGCTCGCGCTCGATGTGATCGCCCTCGGACAGGTCAACCACCTTGACCACATCAACCAGCTTGTTGAGCTGCTTGTTGATCTGTTCGATGACCTCGTCGGAACCGGAGGTGACAATGGTCATCCGCGACAGCGTGGCATCCTCGGTCGGCGCCACGGTCAGGGATTCGATGTTGTAGCCGCGGGCGGAAAACAGCCCGGCAACGCGGGACAGTGCGCCGGCCTCGTTCTCGAGCAGGACTGAAATAATGTGTCTCATGGCATCACACCAGGATCATCTCCGACAGGCCCTTGCCGCCGGGCACCATCGGAAACACGTTTTCGGTCTGATCCGTCAGGAAATCCATGAACACCAGTTCTTTCTTGCGCGCAAAGGCTTCCTTCAGTGCGGGCTCGACGTCTGCCGGCTTTTCGATGCGCATGCCGACATGGCCGTAGGCCTCTGCAAGCCGTACGAAATCGGGCAGGGCATCCATGTACGATTCGGAATAACGGTTACCGTGAAAGAACTCCTGCCACTGGCGAACCATTCCCATGTAGCGATTGTTAAGGTTGATCATCTTGATCGGCAACCGGTACTGCTTGCAGGTCGACAGTTCCTGGATGCACATCTGGACCGAGGCCTCGCCGGTGACGCAGGCGACGGTGGCTTTCGGGTGAGCGAGCTGCACGCCCATGGCGTAAGGCAGGCCCACACCCATCGTGCCCAGACCGCCGGAGTTGATCCAGCGCCGGGGCTTGTCGAATTTGTAGAACTGCGCGGCCCACATCTGGTGCTGGCCGACGTCTGAAGTGACAAAGGCTTCGCCCTTGGTCACCTTGTACAGGGTCTCGACCACGAACTGCGGCTTGATGATGGCGCTGGAGCGGTCGTATTTGAGGCAATCGCGGCTGCGCCACTGCCCGATCTGAGTCCACCAGGCCTTGAGCGCGGCCTTGTCCGGGCCGCCACGCGCGGCTTCGATCTGGCGCATCAGTTCCTTCAGCACGTCACGAACATTGCCGACCACCGGAACATCAACCTTCACGCGCTTGGAAATCGATGCTGGATCAATGTCGATGTGAATAATCTGCCGCGGCTCCTCGAAGAAGTGCTTCGGATTGCCGATGACGCGATCATCAAAACGCGCACCAACCGCCAGCAGCACGTCGCAGTGCTGCATGGCCATGTTGGCTTCGTAAGTGCCATGCATGCCAAGCATGCCGAGGTTCTGCGGATCGGTTGCCGGGTAGCCCCCGAGGCCCATGAGGGTGTTGGTGCAGGGATATCCCAGTGCACGCACCAATTGCGCCAATTCCACCGAGGCATCGCCAAGAATGACACCGCCACCGGTGTAGATCATTGGGCGCTTCGCCTCCAACAGCAGTTTTGCAGCCTTTTTGATTTGCCCGGGATGCCCCTTGACCACGGGGTTGTACGAGCGCATCGAGATCGTCTTCGGATACTCAAACTCGGCTTTCAACGCAGTGATGTCCTTGGGGATGTCCACCACTACTGGGCCGGGCCTGCCGGTCGAAGCAATGTAGAAGGCTTTCTTGATCGTGACCGCCAGATCTTTGATGTCCTTGATCAGGAAATTGTGCTTGACGCAAGGACGGGTGATGCCAACGGTATCGCACTCTTGAAAAGCGTCTTCGCCGATAGCATGCGTCGGAACCTGCCCGGTGATGATCACCATCGGAATCGAGTCCATAAAAGCAGTCGCGATACCAGTCACGGCATTGGTAACACCCGGACCCGAAGTCACCAGGGCAACACCGACCTTGTCAGTGGAGCGGGCATAGGCATCAGCCGCGTGTACTGCCGCCTGTTCATGGCGGACCAGCACATGCTTCACCATGTCCTGCTTGAAAAGTTCGTCATAGAGGAAAAGGACCGCACCGCCCGGATACCCGAACACGTGCTCGACGCCCTCCGCCTGAAGACAACGCACTACGATCTCTGCGCCCGACAATTGCATGATTTTTTTACCCGCGCGGACCGAAGGACCGCGATGACCGGGCTGCTTCAAAAAGGAAACCCGAAACATTACCGGTGCACCCCCAGTACGGTCAAGCAAATAATCTGATGAAACAGCAGGATAGCCCTGCGCGCCGGCAACAACTATGCTTGCCTGCATTCGGTGTTTTGCTAAGATGCCGCCGACCTCAAGGCGCAAACAAGCGCTGCCGCCCTTTGGGCGGATGATAAGAAAAGGCAACCCACTGGCCACCTACAAGGAACTCGCCGATTTCCTTGCCGAAGTCGAACGTCGGGCGTTCAAACAAGCGGTTTTTTCCGTTAGGGATGAACACCTTGCGCTGGATATCGTGCAGGAGGCGATGCTCAAGTTGTCGGAAAAATACTCGGCCCGGCCGGCAAACGAGTTTCCGATGCTGTTCCAGCGTATCCTGCAAAACGCGATCCGTGATTTCTTTCGCCGGCAGAAGGTGCGTAACGCCTGGGTCACCCCGCTTGGCAACCTTTTTGGTCCGGATCAGGAAGACGACAGCGACCCCCTTGAAAGCATGGAAATCGACAACGGATCCAAGCTGGCGTCACGCCCTGCGGAGCAGTTGGAGCAAAAGCAAGTACTTGATTTTATTGAAAAATCTATTGAGACCCTACCGGCACGTCAACGCGAGGCATTTATGCTGCGTTACTGGGAGGAACTCGATGTCGCTGAGGCTGCAAAGGTAATGGGTTGCTCGGAGGGAAGCGTGAAAACGCACTGCTCCCGGGCAACGCATGCTTTGGCGACATTGCTCAAGAAACAAGGTATTGAGCTATGACCGCCCCAGAACAGGAAATCGCAAAAAAAATCATCAACAAGCTTGACCTCGGGTCCCGGGATCTCGATCCCGCCACAGTCTTGCGGCTGGCGACTGCCCGTGACCTGGCTCTGGATCGTTACAAGCATCTCCCCTCCGAAAACCTGGTGACTGCCAGCGGGTTGTTTACCCAAGATTCTGGCCGCTCCGGCAACGGCTTGCGTTACATCATGCCCCTGATGGTTCTGCTTCTCGGGCTTGCTGGCATCGTCTATTGGCAGGGCAGCAATGGCGCGGATGGAGAAGTCGCCGACATTGACGCGCGGCTGCTTACCGACGACCTGCCGATCGACGCCTACCTCGATAAAGGCTTCGATTCATGGCTAAAGCGGCAGTCGCACTGATTTGCTGGCTCTGCCTCGCGCTGCCGGCATTCGCCGCCCAATCCTCCAAGCAGGCCATCAAACCGGTTCGGCCGACCTGGACTGAGCTGACCTCGGCACAACAGCAGGTACTGGCCCCGCTAGCCACGGACTGGAGCGAGATGGAGGGATCCCAGCGCAAGAAATGGGTGACCATCGCCAACCGCTATCCGAAAATGAAGTCCGCCGAGCAGGAGCGCCTGCAGCAACGCATGAAAGACTGGGCTGCATTGACGCCTTCGCAGCGCCAGGAGGCCCGTGAACGATATCAGGGCATCAAGAAACTCAACCCAGGCCAGCGACGCGAGGTTGCCAAGCAGTGGGATGCCTATCGCAAAACCCTGGCCCAGCCCAATACCCAATTTGACCCGCCCGTCGGCGAACCACTGAGTTCACCGCCAGGGGCTGCCGCAGCCGTCGAGCGTCAGTGACCCCCCCGACCCCCGGACTTGGCCGGCGCTTGCTCTGCCTGATTTACGAAGTCCTGCTGCTGACCGCCGTTATTCTGCTCTCAGGTGGAATCGCCACCGGCATGGCCGGATTGCTTGGTATTTCCGTGACCCCGTTGCTGACCCAAACCGTCGTACTACTGGTCTGTGGCGGCTATTTTCTCGTGCAATGGATGCGCAATGGTCAAACCCTGCCAATGAAAACCTGGCGTATCCGCATCGAAACCCGGGATGGTCGTTCCCTGGATGCAGGGACATCCCTGCGCCGTCTTTTTTTGGCGTCACTGGGTTATGCCGTTGCCGGCATCACCATTCTGTGGGCATTGTTTGACCGGGATCACCAGTTCCTGCATGACCGCCTTGGCGGCACCCGGTTGGTGTCACTGGCGACCGTAAGGCCAGAACCCGGGGATACCGGTTAACGGCGCTCCTGCAGCCACATCATCGTCAAGGCAAGTCCCATGAACATCAGGGTCGGCGCGATCGCGCTGGCAAAGGGCGGCCAGTCATTGAGCAGGCCGAGGTGCCCAAAGAGCCGGTTCAGGAAATGGAAGCCAAGGCCGATCATGATCCCCGCGAAGACCTTGGCGCCCACGCCGCCCTGACGGTTCTGGAAATAGGCAAAGGGCAGCGCCAGAATCATCATCACCACCACGGCGGCCGGATACAGCATCTTCGTCCACAGCGCGATCTCGTAACGCAGCGCCTTTTGCCGGTTTTCCCTGAGATGCTGCGAGTATGAATACAGACTCCACGCCGACATCTTCTCCGGCTTCACCAAGAGCACATTCAGCAATGAAGGATCGAGTACAGACTGCCATTGCCGGAAGTCATGACGGCTGACGCGGGTGGCCTGCTCCTCGAAATTGGTACTCGCGACATTGACCAGCATCCAGCGGTTGTTACCCTCGTATTCGGCGCCCTCGGCGAAACTCAGCGTGCGCAGGCGGTAGCTGCCGTCAAATTCATAAATACGCACACCGCGCAGCGTGGCCTCGGGTGTCACCTCGAGCACGTTGACGAAGGCAGTGCCGTCCTTGATCCACAGGCCGGAGCGGAACTCCTGGGCAACAATGCCCGAAATCGCCTGTGAGCGCAGCCGCTGCGCAAACTGCTCGGCGGGTGGGGCGACAAACTCTCCGACGGCGAAGGTCGCCGCACCGAAAATTGCCCCCACCATGGCCACCGACTGCACCATTCTCCCCAAGGACACCCCCGATGCACGCATCACGGTGTACTCCGAGCTTGCCACCAGCTGGGCCAACGCAAAAAGGGTGCCGATCAGCGCGGCAATCGGAAACAGCTCATAAACATGGTTCGGCGCCGAGAGTGCGACATGCAGCAGGATATGGCGCAACTGATAGCTGCCGCGGCCCAGATCCTTCATCTGCTCGACAAGATCAAAAAATGCGAATAGCAACAGCAGCGCAATGAATACCAGCGCGGTGGCCATCGCGATTTCACGCGCCACATAACTGCGCAGGGTTCTCATCGCAGCAATCGCCAGAATGAAAACAGTGACAGCCTGCGGTAAAACAGCGCCGCCAACACAAGCGCCATACCGGCATGAACCATCCACATGCCGACGACGACGGATACTCGGCCCTGTGAGATCGCCGCCTGCATGATCGACAGTAAATTGCTGTAGATCATGTAAACCAGGATCGCAACCACGATATTCATCGACCTTCCGGCGCGCGGATTGACAAAGGACAGCGGGATCGCGAGCAGGCAGAGCAAAAGCGCGCTCGCCGGCAGGCCGACGCGCCACGACAATTCGCCGAGATTACGCGGAGTCGGTTCGCGGATCAGCTCCCATGTGGTCATCGTCTTGGTGGTCGGCGCGCGATCCGCGGCATCCGCGGCGCTTTCGATGCGCACCGCATACCGCTCGAACTCGAACACCTTGTACTCGGGTGAACCGGGCTCCCCCTCGTAGCGGCGACCGTTCAGCAGCACCAGGAAACGGTCCCCGTTGGCGGCGGTTTCCTGGAACCCGGACTGCGCCACCATCACGCCTTGCTTGCCGTTCTGGGTGGAACTGACAAACACGTTGGCCACCATGTTGCTCTGGCCCGACACCTCCTCGACCAGATACACGCGGTCTGCACGGCGCGATTCGTGAAAAACGCCCGGTGTCACCTGAGCCACGTCGTCGCGGCTGTCCATCTGCCGGCGGAACTCCTCCGCCTTCTGCACCGCCCAGGGCGAAAGCAGCAGAGAAAGCAGACCCACCGTCAGCACCAGCGGAGCGGCAAAGGAAAGCACCGGGCGTATCCAGCGCGTCAGCCCCTGCCCGCAGGAAAACCACACCACCATCTCGGAATCCCGGTAACTGCGGGTGAGAGTCATCAGCACCGAGATAAACAGTGTCAGCGACAACAGGATTGGCAGATAACCGACCAGCGTGAATCCGAGCAGGGCCACCACGCCGGTGGATGTGATCTGGCCGCCCGCAGCCTGACCCAACAGGCGCACCAGCTGGGTGGTCAGCGATATGCCGAGCAGAACAAGGAAAGTCGCAGCAGCCGATGTCGCCAGTTCGCGCAGCAGGGATGTGCGAAAAATCATGCCGGCGTTTTGCTTTTTGAGGGCAACCCGAAGATAATCAATAAGCCCAATATGACTGTGGTTGCAACCCTTGATGCACGCCGGATACGAACCGCTATCAAGACTCGATGCGACCCGAATCCGAACAATGTCTCCGCTGCCGGCAACCGTCAGACCGACGCCCGTAGCGGAAAAACCCGCCAATCGGCACTTTGCAGAAGGCAACAGCAACGACAAACGCCGACTGCTTGAATGCACAGGAGAAAACACATGGAATTTAGCACAAAAGCCCTGGTTCCCGGACGCAGCAATAGCGACTGCTGCGTAGTCGGTGTATATGCCGGTCGCCGCCTCAGCACGACGGCCGCAACCATCGACAAGCTTTCGGGCGGCTATATCAGCCGAATTCTGGCACGGGGTGACATGGACGGCCGCCCCGGCTCAACCCTGCTGTTACACGATGTGGCCGGCATCAACTGCACCCGTATCCTGCTGGTCGGACTCGGCAACAAGGAAGATTTCACCGAAAAACAATTCCGGCGCGCTGTCGCAGCCGCCATTGAAGCCCTATGCAGCACGGCCGTCACCAACGCCGAGATGCACTTTGCCGAAGTGACCCCGGGCCGCCGTGACATCGAATGGCGTCTGCTGCAGGCCGCGCGTATTGCAGGCGAAACCGCCTACCGTTTTGAGCAGATGAAAAGCGCGCCGCAGTCACCGGCACCATTGCTCCACCATCTCACCTTTGTTGTTGCAAAAGCCGACTTGAAACGGGCCGCACGCGGCCTTGCCCGGGGCGCCGCACTGGCCGCGGGCATCAATTTCGCCCGCGATCTCGGCAACCTGCCGGGCAACGTCTGCACGCCCACCTATCTTGCCGGCGAAGCCCGCAAGCTTTCGCGCAGCCACGGCCTCAAGCTACGCGTGCTGGAACGCGCAGACATGGAAAAACTCGGCATGAACACCCTGCTTTCGGTCGCCGCCGGCAGCAGCCAGCCACCAAAGCTGATCATTCTCGAGCACATGGCCGGCCCGAAAAACCAGAAACCGGTGGTGCTGGTCGGCAAGGGTGTCACTTTCGACACCGGCGGCATTTCACTGAAACCCGCTCCGGAAATGGACGAAATGAAGTTCGACATGAGCGGCGCCGGCAGCGTGCTCGGCACGCTGAAAGCGGTGGCTGAAATGAAGCTGCCGCTGAACGTGGTCGGCATCGTGCCCGCCACCGAAAACATGCCCGGTGGCCGTGCCACCAAGCCGGGCGACATCGTCACCAGCATGTCGGGGCAGACCGTGGAAATCCTCAACACCGACGCCGAAGGCCGGCTGATCCTCTGTGATGCGCTGACCTACGCCGAGCGCTACGAACCGTCGGCGGTCATCGACATCGCGACACTGACTGGCGCCTGCGTCATCGCGCTGGGCCACGTGGTAAGCGGCCTTTTCGCCAACAACCAGCCGCTGGCCGCCGAAGTGCTGGCCGCGGGCGAAACCTCGGGCGACCGCGCCTGGCACCTGCCGCTGCACGATGAATACCAGGAGCAGTTGCGCAGCAATTTCGCCGACTTTGCCAACATCGGCGGCCGGCCGGCCGGTGCCGTGACAGCGGCCTGCTTCCTGTCGCGCTTCACCAAAAAATACAAATGGGCGCACCTTGATGTCGCCGGCACCGCATGGAAATCCGGGAAGGACAAGGGCTCGACAGGCCGTCCGGTGCCGCTGCTCACGGAATTCCTGCTCAACCGCGCCGGCAAACGCTGAGCCGGTGACGCGGGCATCACGCAGATCAAGCGATGACGCAAATCGATTTTTACACCCAGGTCGATGACCGGCTGCATACCGCCTGCCGCCTCATCTCGAAAGCCCGCAGCCGCGGTCTGAAGGTGACTGTTTACTGCCCGGATCATGAAACGGCCGGCCGGCTCGACCGCCTGCTGTGGAGCCACCCCCCCACCGGATTCCTGCCGCACTGCGGTCGTGATCACCGGCTGGCCGTCGTCACGCCGGTGATCATCGACGCAGCCATGGACGAACCACTGCACGATGAGCTGCTGATCAATCTGCACACCGAATGGCCGGCCCCCTTCAGCCGCTTCCAGCGGCTGGCGGAAATCGTCGGCACCGATGACGATGATCGCGCCCTGGCACGCCAGCGCTACCGTTTCTACCGCGACCGTGGCTACGAAATCCGCACTCACGATCTCTCGGCCGGTACCGGCTGACCACCAGGCTGCGCATGGCTGATCCGACAAACCCTGAACCGGGCAACGACGACATCATCAATCGCGCGGATGCCCTGCTCAACCGGCATCGCCGTCCGGCTAACGCCGAACCCGGCACTCCAGCCCGGGATATCCCGCTGCTGACCGACGTGGTGGTTGAAGGCGAACTGTTGCCGCCTGCCCGTGAGGAGCCCCGGCAGCAGCAACCTGGCGGCGAAATCGTATCCCGCGTGCAGGCGCAGAATATCGAACATGCCGTGCACCTGCGCATCAAGCGCGGACTCAACGACCAGATCGCCAAGGTGATGGAAGAGCGTTACCTGCCCGAAATCGGCGCCGCGCTGGAGCAGGCTCTGGGCAAAGTCAGCAGCGAGCTGCAATCTGGCATCGCCGAGCTGGTGAAGGCGACCGTTACAGCAACCCTGCAGGAGCAACTGCGGCAGATCGCGCCGCCAGCCGGTGGCGGGACCTCCGGTATAATCACCTCCTCTTCCGCAGCACCTAGCATCCCTGCAGCATCAGCCACAGCAGCAGCATCCCCCCCAGTCATGGAACTCCCGAAAAGCTTCGAACCGGCGGCGATCGAATCGCGCTGGTATCCGCAATGGGAACAAGGCGGTAATTTCAAGGCCGGCCTCGATCCCGCAAAGTCCGCCGCCTACTGCATCCAGCTGCCGCCGCCCAACGTCACCGGCGTGCTGCACATGGGCCACGCCTTCAACCAGACCATCATGGACGGGCTCACGCGTTACCACCGGATGAACGGCTTGAACACGTTATGGCAGCCCGGAACCGACCACGCCGGCATCGCCACCGAGATGGTGGTGACCCGCCAGCTCGAGCAGCAGGGCCTGTCGCGCAATACGCTGGGCCGCGACGAGTTCATCAAAAAAGTCTGGCAGTGGAAGGAACAGTCCGGCTCGACCATCACCCGGCAGATGCGCCGGCTCGGCGCCTCCTGCGACTGGTCGCGCGAACGCTTCACGATGGACGAACCGCTTGCCAAGCTGGTCAGCCACACCTTCGTCAAACTCTACCGCGACGGCCTGATCTATCGCGGCGTGCGCCTGTCGAACTGGGACCCGGTGCTGAAGACGGTGATCTCCGACCTTGAAGTGCAGGCCGAGGAGGAAGACGGCAGGCTGTGGCAGATCCGCTACCCGCTAGCCGATGGCAGCGGTCACCTTACCGTCGCCACCACGCGCCCCGAGACCCTGCTTGGCGACGCCGCGGTTGCCGTGCACCCCGAGGACGAACGCTACAGCAGCATCGTCGGCCGCCAGGTCATCCTGCCGCTGACCGGTCGCACCATCCCGGTGATCGCCGACGAGTATGTCGACAAGGCTTTCGGCACCGGCTGCGTGAAAATCACTCCGGCACACGACTTCAATGACTATCAGGTCGGCCAGCGTCACAACCTGCCGCAGCTCAACATCTTCACGCTAGACGCTGCGATCAACGACAACGCGCCGGAAAAATACCGCGGCCTTGACCGCTACGCCGCGCGCGAGCGCATCGTTGCCGACCTCAAGGCCCAGGGCCTGCTTGAATCAGAAAAACCGCACCGCATGGTGGTACCGCGCGGCGACCGTACCGGCGTTGTGATTGAACCGATGCTGACCAGCCAGTGGTTCGTCAAAATGGAACCGCTGGCGAAACTGGGTCTTGATGCCGTGGCCTCAGGCGAGGTCCGGTTGTTCCCGGAGCAGTGGATCAACACCTACAACCACTGGCTCAACAACATCCAGGACTGGTGCATTTCGCGCCAGTTGTGGTGGGGCCACCGCGTGCCGGCGTGGCACGATGATGCCGGCAACATCTATGTCGCCCACGACGAAGCCGAGGCGCGGGAACTGGCCGGCGGCAAAGCGCTGACCCAGGATCCGGATGTACTTGACACCTGGTTCTCCTCGCAGCTGTGGTGTTTCTCGACGCTGGACTGGACGCCGGAGTGGCCGCAGAAATCCAATCCGGCCCTCGACCTCTACCTGCCGTCGTCAGTGCTGGTCACCGGTTTCGACATCATCTTCTTCTGGGTCGCGCGCATGGTGATGATCACCAAGTACATGACGGGCAAGGTGCCGTTCCGCCACGTCTACGTACACGGCCTGGTGCGCGATGCCGAGGGCCAGAAGATGTCGAAATCCAAGGGCAACACGCTGGATCCGCTGGACCTGATCGACGGCATCGGCCTCGAAGCGCTGGTCGCCAAACGCACCGCCGGCCTGATGAATCCGAAACAGGCTGAGGCCATCGCCAAGCGCACCCGCACCGAATTCCCGGACGGCATCCCGGCCTACGGCACCGACGCGCTGCGCTTCACCTTTGCCAGCCTCGCCAGCCTCGGCCGCGACATCAAGTTCGACCAGAAACGCTGCGAAGGCTACCGCAACTTCTGCAACAAGCTGTGGAACGCCACGCGCTATGTACTGATGAATTGCGAAGGCCACGACACCGGCCTCGGTGCCAATGCCGCAGTCGAGCTGTCCATCGCCGACCGCTGGATGGTGAGCCGACTGCAACGCGCCGAAGCCGAAGCACAGCAAGCCTATGCCGACTACCGCTTCGACAACCTGGCGCGCACCCTCTACGAACTGACCTGGGACGAATACTGCGACTGGTATGTCGAACTGGCCAAGGTGCAGCTCTCCTCGGGCAGTGAAGCCGCGCAGCGCGGCACCCGCCGCACGCTGGTGCGCGTCCTCGAAACCATCCTTCGCCTTGCCCACCCCGTGATCCCCTTCATCACCGAGGAACTGTGGCAGAAAGTCGGCCCGCTTGCCGGCAAAACCGGCACCAGCATCATGCTGCAGAAATACCCGGTGCCCGAGCCCGCAAAAATCGACGTGGCCGCCGAAGCCGACATCGACCTGCTCAAGCAGCTCACCTCGGCCTGCCGCACGCTGCGCGGCGAGATGAACATCGCGCCCTCGCAGAAGCTGCCGCTGCTGGTGCAGGGTGATGCCGCGCGTGTGCGCGCCTGGGCCCCGTACCTGACCGCGCTGGCGCGGCTGTCCGAGGTCATGGTGGTCGCGGAACTGCCGCAGGCCGACGCGCCGGTATCGATCGTCGGCGACTTCAAGCTGATGCTCAAAGTCGAGATCGATGTTGCCGCCGAACGCGAGCGCCTTGCGAAGGAAATCACCAGGCTCGAGACCGAAACGACAAAGGCGCAAGCCAAACTCGCCAACGAAAGTTTTGTCGCCAAGGCACCACCGCTGGTGGTTGCCCAGGAAAAGGAGCGCCTTGCGCGCTTTTCCAGCACCCTGGAACAGATGCGCGCCCAGCTCGCCAAGTACGGCAGCTAGCCGGCCACGCCGCCGCATCGATGGATTTCAGCCATTCGCTGCGCGCGCTGCGCCATCGCAATTACCGGCTGTTTTTCTGCGGCCAGACGCTGTCGATCATCGGCAACTGGGTGCAGCAGATCGCGATGGCCTGGCTGGTCTATCGCCTTACAGAATCACCCTGGTTGCTCGGCGTCACCGGTTTCGCCGGGCAGATCGCCATTCTGGTGCTGGCACCCTTCGCCGGCCTCTGGGCGGACCGCTTCGACCGCTACAAACTGCTGCTGCTGACCCAGGCGCTGTCGGCACTGCCGCCGCTGGTGCTAGCCGTACTCGCCTATACCGGGCTGATTGAAATCTGGCATGTGGTGTCGATGGCCCTGCTCGCCGGGATCATCAACGCCATCGACACCCCGATCCGGCTCACCTTCACCACCGAAATGGTGTCGCGCGAAGACGTGCCCAGCGCCATCGCAATGAACGCGCTGATGCAGAACGCCGGCCGCATGATCGGCCCCACCGTCGCCGGGGGGCTCCTTGCGATCTCGACCGAGGCCTTCTGTTTTGTCGTCAACGCGGTGAGCAAGGGCATCATTGTCGGCACCGTGCTGATGATGAGCATCACGCCGCGAGTCATCACACCATCGACCTCATCACCGTGGCAGCAACTCCGCGAAGGCATCGCCTATGCCTGGAACCTGCTGCCCGCGCGCTGGCTGCTGCCGATGGTGGCGACCATCAGCTTCATGGTCACACCATACCAGACCCTGATGCCGATTTTTGCCGCCGAGGTGTTCGAGGGTGGCGCCAGCCTCCTCGGTTTCCTGATGGCCGCGGCGGGCTGCGGCGGCGTGATCGGCATGCTCGCGCTCGCCTCGCGCAAGGACGTACGCGGTCTGACGCGCTGGATCAGCTTCGCTTCGCTCGCGGCGGGCATCAGCGTCACCGTGTTCGCACTGTCTCCATGGTTGCCGCTGTCCCTGCTCGCCATCGCTGTCACCGGCTTCGGCATCGTTGTCAACGGCATGTCGGTGAGCACCATGCTGCAGACCATCGTTGATGACCGCATGCGCGGGCGGGTGATGGGCCTGTTCTCGATGGCCTTCCTCGGCATGTATCCGCTGGGCAGCCTGGCCGGAGGCGCACTGGCCGAACGCATCGGCGCACCGGCGACCATGGCCATCGGCGGCGGTTTCTGCACGGTTGCCGCTATGCTGCTGTGGCGGCGGATGCCGGCCTTGCGCAAACACTTGCGCCTGCTTTACGAAAAACTTGATTTATTCAATAAAAACAATTAGTTAAAACATAAGCATGGATGCACTGACATGGGCGTTGGCCGCAGGCCTGGGCTGGACCAGCGGCATCCGCCTGTATGCCACGATATTTTTTATGGGGCTGCTGCAATACAGCGGTCAGCACACGCTGCCGGCCAGCCTCGCCGTGCTCGCTCACCCTTGGGTGATCGGCATTTCCGGATTGCTTTTCATCACTGAATTTCTCGCCGACAAGGTGCCGGGTTTTGACAGCCTTTGGGATGCCGTGCACACCTTCATCCGCATTCCTGGCGGAGCGTTGCTCGCTGCCGCGGCCGTGGTCGATGCCGATCCCGGACTTGCGGTGGCGGCAGGGTTGCTCGGCGGCACACTGGCTGCGGGTGCACATCTGACCAAGGCCGGCAGCCGCGCGCTGCTCAACCTGTCGCCGGAGCCGGTCAGCAACTGGCTGGCTTCACTGACCGAAGATGTACTGTCGATCAGCGCCCTGTGGGCGATGCTCAAGTTCCCGCTGCTGCTGCTAGGCATGGTCGGAATCATGGCGCTGGTCTGCCTGCTGCTGTTGCCGCAGCTATGGCGCGGCATCCGGCGAGTGCTTTCCTGGCGCAGCAGTTGAGGTTGCTGCCGGTATTCTGAAAAAACCGCACGGCAGACTTTTTTACTTCTTCTTCATCAGGAACGTGAATTCCTTGTCACCGGTCTCGGAGGACAGCAGGTCGTTGCCGGTCTGCCGGGCAAAGGCCTGAAAATCCTTCACCGAACCGGGATCGGTGGTCATGATGCGCAGCAACTGGCCGGAGGACATGTCCGCCAGTGCTTTTTTGGTGCGCAGGATAGGCAGCGGACAATTAAGTCCGCGGGCATCGAGTTCCTTGTCAAACTGCATCAGCTTGTCCTCGCTGTGGATGGCACGGGTTTGAAAACGCCCGGTTGCCGGGATGCGGATTTTAATACGAAGCGAGACTGCAGTTTCAGGCCGATGATCCTGACACTTTAATCCCGCCCCGGCCCCTTAAAACACGCTGATCTTGCTGTCAGTCAGCAGTTGGGACAGGCGCAGGTTCGCCGCTGAGAGGCGGTCCACCAGCAGTTCCAGAAAGGCGCCATTAAAATGATGCCGGCACAGCTCTGAAGCCCGGGGCAGAGTTTCGGCACGGATCTCGATCAGCATCGCATCAGTGGCAGCCACCACGCTTGCCGAACGCTGGAACTTCTGCTTTCCGAGGTAGGCCATTTCGCCAAAACATTCGCCGGATACCAGCCTGTTAAGCGGCCGGTCCTGCTTGCGCACCTCGACCTCGCCCTCTGCGATGATGAAAAAAGAGGAGCCGATATCACCTTCCTGAATGACCTGACTGCCCTGCTTCACCGGCTGCCAGCGGGCAAGACGCAGCACCTCCCACAGCTCGACGTCACCAAAGGCGGAAAAAAATGCGAGCCGGCGCAGGGTGTCAAATTTCTCGGCCTCGGGCACTGCTTCGCTGCCGCGCGCCCGGGTGCCGCCCAGCGCCTCCACCAGGTCCCCGGCCAATTCGCTCCAGGTCTGGTAGCGATCGGTGGTGGCCTTGGCCAGCATGCGCAGCACGATGGTGTCGATCGCCGGCGGAACTTCCGTGCGCAGCCGGCTCGGCGGAGAGGGCTCGACGTTGATGATCTGGTAGATGATGCTGTAGTTGTTGGTGCCGATGAACGGCAACCGTGCGGTAAGCAGCTGGTAGAACACCACGCCCAGGGAAAAAATATCGGTCTGGTAACTCAACTGCTGCTCGCGCACCTGCTCCGGCGACATGTACGCGGGTGAGCCGATGCCGGTGATCTGCGTGGACTCGCTGGAGGTGTTCAGCGCCGCGCCAAAATCCGAAATCTTGATGTCGACTTCACCGGCAAGCAGGATGTTCGCCGGCTTGATGTCCCGGTGGATGACCCCTTCCCGAGCGGCGTAATCCAGCGCCCGCGCGCATTTGTAGATGATCTCCAGCACCCTGGCCAGCGGCAGCAGCTGGTCGATCTGCGTGTAGCGTTCGAGCGTTGAGCCGTCGATGTATTCCATCACGATGTAACTCGCCGAGGGTTCGGCGACGGCATCGTAGATGGCCACGATGTGGGGATGTGACAGCCTGCCGGCGAGGGAAGCCTCGGTCACGAACAGCTTGCGGTAACGCCGGCCATACTCATCGTCGCCCAGAGCCTCGGGATTGACCGCCTTCAACGCCACCTCCCGGTTCTGGAAGGAATCGAAGGCCTTGTAGACCACGCTGGTCGCACCGCGGCCCAGCTCGCGGATCAGCTCGTACTTGCCGATCCGGCGCTCAGCCTGCGGGCCGGCTTCCATCGTGAACTGGGGAAGATCGCTCATCGAGGGCACGTTAACACCAAAGCAATGGCGGGCGGCAGCCTACTTTTTCCTGTCTTGCTCCAATTGTTGCCGCCGCAGTTCCCGCAGCCTGGCTTCGACCGCGGACAGCTGAAAAAAATCACCCTTGCCGGTTTTGATCGCGATCTCGAACTGCTGGACAGCGGCCCCCAGCGCGCCGCTGCGGGCGTAAGCCTCGCCCAGGGCACGATGATGCAGCAGCGGATTGTCCAGTACCGCATAGGCTTGGGCCTGCAGACGGTACAGCCGGACTTCGTCAGGGTCTCCCGACCTCAGGCGGGGCTCGATCAGTTGCAAGGCTTCGGCGGGCTGCCTGGCCCGCAGCAGTTCCTCGACATGTCCCAGCAGCAACGCACGCTGCTCGGGGTAGAGCTTGCGCGCCTGCTCAAAACAGGCCAGCGCCTGCCGCGGCTCATCTGCTGCCACATGAACACGGCAGGCGAGATGCTCGATCATCGGGTGCCGGGTCTTGCGCAAGGCCGGCAGCTCGATCCTTGCGCGGGAAAAATCACGAATGCGCAGCAGGCTTGCCACCAGACCGTAACGCGCCGCGGCTTCGGACAGGAATTTTCGATCCTTGAGTCCGATCTCAAAAAATGCCAGTGCGTCACGCGGCACATCCTGCTCGACACGCAGTTTGGCACGCACCAGATGGAATTCAAGACTATCCGCGACCTGGCGGTAAGGCATGCGCTCAACACGGTTCTGGATATCGCCAATACGTTCGAAGGTCAGCGGGTGGGTGCGCAGATACGAAGGGGCGCCACCCTCGTAAATTCGCGTCGCACGCTGCAGCCGCTCAAAGAACATGCCCATGCCCCGCGGATCGAATCCGGCGGCCTCCAGTATCTGGACACCGACACGATCAGCCTCGCGTTCATTTTCGCGGGTGAAGTTAAGCTGGGACTGGACCACCCCGGCCTGGCCGAAAGCCAGAGCCGCCTCCGCGATCTGTGAATTTGAACGCGAGGCGAGGATCGCCACCGCCAGTGCGGCCAGCGACACCAACTGGCTCTGCGACTGCTGACCGATCATGCGTGCGATGTGGCGCTGGGTGACGTGGGCGATTTCGTGGGCCAGCACCCCTGCCACCTCGGATTCGCTCTGCGCGGCAAGCAGCAGGCCGGTATGAATACCGATGAAACCGCCGGGCAACGCAAAAGCGTTGATCTGCGGATCGCGAATCACAAAAAACTCGAATTCCTGGCGTGGCGAATCACTGCGCGCCACCAGGCGCCCGCCCAGGGTATTCGCGTAATCGCGGATTTCTGGGTCGTCGAGGTAGGCCGGATCCCGGCGCGCCTCGAACATGATGCGTTCACCCAGCCGGCGCTCGTCAGCCGGGGATATTGTGGCCGCCGAAACATCCCCCAGGTCGGGCAGGGCCTGGGCAAGTACACGCGGCACTGCCATCAACAGGACAAGCGTCAATAGGCGCAGAAACATGGTGCTATGATAAATCCAGGCGTCCGAGGTTCCCAATGAAAAAACAGTCTGTTACACGCAACCCGAAAAAGAACCTGCTAACCCATTTCGACGCAAGTGGCGCCGCATGGATGGTCAATGTCGCGGACAAGGCGCCGACCAGGCGCCTGGCACGTGCATCCGGGCGCATCGTGATGCAAGCCGCCACCCTGCGCCTGATCACCAGCGGCACCGCCAAAAAAGGCGATGTGCTGGGAATCGCCCGTATCGCCGGCATCCAGGCCGCCAAACAGACCTCAGCACTCATACCCCTGTGCCACCCGCTGGCGCTGACCCGGGTCGAGGTCGATTTCAAAATCCTGCCCCGCACGCGCGCAGTGGAATGCACCGCCACCGTTGAAACCCTCGGCCGTACCGGCGTTGAAATGGAGGCGCTCAGCGCGGTCAGCATCGCACTGCTCACCATCTACGACATGTGCAAGGCTGTCGATCGCGGCATGCGCATCGAATCGATGGGATTGCTGGAGAAACGCGGCGGCAAATCGGGAGTCTGGCTCGCCGAATAGTCATGTTCAATCGGGTATCCAGCCGTGAATCCAGAAGCGGGGCAACAGCCGCGGATTGGGGCCCTGCGGATAAACCTTTTCGTGCGCCTCCAGCCTCTCCTGCAGATGCGGCACTTCCGGGGCCACACATAACAGCACGACGGCAACCAATGCGGAAAACAAATACCTGAACGCGATTGACCGGCCCGGTGCCACAGCAGGCCGGGGTGCCACCAAGGACCAGGCCCAGCCAGCAAGCAACACCAGCAGCAACTGGCTGATCGGCATCACCAGAACACCGTCAACCATGGCCTGGGCCGCGGCACCGGTCAGTGCGGCCAGCAAAGCCACCGACACGGTGGCGGCCGCCGTATCCGGCGGTCGATGAATACGCACCCAAGCGGCAAAACGCAAACCGGCAACCGCAAAAAACACCGTCAACAGCAGCGCTGCGGGAATACCCCACTCCACCATCCATTGCAGCACGGCGTTATGCGGATGCGCGGCGATCTCGGTCAGGCGCTGCGCAAAGTGCATGGGGCCCAGCCCGAACCAGGGATGGACGGAAATCCAGTCCACCGACAGCCCCCAGAGCAGCTCTCGCCCCCTTAACGAAACCAGGTCAGCACCACGATGCAGGTACAGGGCGGGCTTGCTCAGCAACTCCGGCAGTCCCAGCACAAACAACACATACATCAGCAGTCCGGCGATAAAACCCAGCAGCTGCAGCTTCAGCCACGAGGTGGCTGCCCCGCGCGCAAAAAGACAGGCGGTTATCACACCGATCGTCATCGCCACCCAACTGCCTCGTGTGCCAGAGGCTATGGCCAGCATCCACCAGGCCACCGGCACCAACATCCATAAAGCACGCTGCCCAGATGACTTGCCCCACCATAAAGCCGGCAGCACCAAAAATGGCAACAGCAACGTCTGCACATGCCCGAAAAAGCGGACATTGGAAAATCCTGGAAACAGCTCCTGCACATCAAAGGCCAGACCGTAATCCGTGCCGATACTGAACATCAACACGTAGGCGAGCAGCGACTTCAGCGCATAAAACAGCCCTGCCGTGTAGAAAATGACCACGGTAAGACGTCTCAAGGCCACCGGATCGCGGCGAAATTCCGCGGCAACCACAGCAGCAACCATCAACAACACCATGGTCATCGCCCACTCGAGCAACGCCCAGCGAGGCCATGCGGACAGCAGCACAGACACCAGCCCGAGAGCAAAAGCACTGGCCGGCATCCAGGCCCAGGACCACGAGAAACTCAGGCGCCAGTCCGCATCGGCGGCGCTGGCACGGAGTCCCGGCACGGCAATCAGCAGCAACGCCAGCAGTTGCAACAGCCGGTGTGAGTCATGCCAACTGGGGGCATTGAAGGGATCAACCGTCAGCGCCAACAACAAAAAAAGTACCAACACCGTTATTGTCGGCACTCCACGCAAAACAGTCATGGCGCGCATCAGCAGCCCTGCACCGGCATCCGACATTCAAGACACCCTTGATGAATGCGAAAAAAAACCCCGGTTGCCCGGGGTTTTCTTGAAACAGCAGCGATGGATCAGGTGCCCACGCCGGTCCGCGACTTGTTGCAGCCGCCACCGTTGGTGTAACCCCATGCCACTGCCGATCCGGTCAGGTTGGGAGAGATCAACACCGTGCAGCTGGAAACACCAGCAGTTCCGGTAATCAAAATGCCGGTTGCGTCGTAAGACAGCGCAGAAATGTTGCCAGCGGCTGCGGGCAGCGTCAGTGCACCCGTCGCGCTCCGCACTTCATCCGTCGTGTCGCACTCGGCGATTACACCAGCGTTGTTCTGCAGGCATTCGGCAATCGCCGTCTTGAAGGCCTGGACACGGGCCAGATTGTCCTGCCACTTGGCGCGAGTGATGTAGTCCTGATATTGCGGAATCGCAATCGCGGCCAAAATGCCAATGATCGCCACGACGATCATCAGTTCGATCAGCGTAAAGCCCTTTTGCAGATTTTTCATGTGATACCCCCGAAAAGTTGAAAGACGGTATTGCCGGGCAATGCCCGCGCCACCGATAGAAGCAAATGCTGTGCCAATCGGACCTTAAAATCCTTGGCGCAACTTGCTTGATGATGGTAATTATATGATTATATTGATTTTAAATTGAAGCCATGATGCGGTCTTCAACTTCATGTGATTTTCATCACACATCAATCAAGCCTGAAAAAACCCTTATGTCCTTTTCTTCGTTCCACATGATTTCTTCGACCCATGAAATGTCATGTAGTGACAAAATCCGTCAATCACTCCTTCCTGATTGAAGTCGTAACTGGAGTGACTCCTGAATTTCGTTGATCACGTTATCCCATGTGCCACGTTCCCGCTGCCGGAACAGGCGCACTGACGGATACCAAGGCATGGTGTCGTGCTCCAAGCCGTAACGCCACTCAGGAATCCGTGGTGTCATTACCCATGCCGGGCGCCCCAGCGCACCGGTCAAATGCACCGCTGATGTACAGACTGATATCACCAGATCCAGCGCACTAACCAGCGCCGCCGTCTCGTCATAGTCTCCGTCGATGGCTTCCGGCCAATCGGTGATTCTGATTTTTTGTGCCGAAGCCAGCTCCGCGATCTCGGAGGCCCTGTCTCCATACTGGAGGTTGATCCAAAACACACCGGACAAGGACAGCACAGGCAGCAATTGGGTCAAATTCAGCGACCGCCGCGAACGCCGTGTAACGGCTACGCCACCACGCCAGGAAAGTCCGACTTTGAGACCAGGACCCAGGGCTTCAAGCCTTTGCCGCCAGTAACTGACGCGAACGGGATCCGCTTTCAAATATCCCTGATGCGCAGGAAAATCCTGCAACCCGTTGCGGAAATGACGCGGCAAACTCCCGGCGTAGCTATAGACATCGACTGGCACCCCTGGATCGGTACGCTCCCGGGTTTCCATATCTCTTAGTGGGTGGATAGTTGCGTTCGGAAACGAGCGGGTAAAGAGGCGCTCCAGTCGCGGCTCACACTCGATATGACATTGCCCTGATTGCTTCAGCAGATCCGGGTAACAGGCAGCGTACATGATCTCATCACCCAGACCCTGTTCGCGCATGACCAGAATAGTCCGCCCCTGGAGCGCAGTGCCGTTCCAGCGCGGTTCGCATGACCGCCAGACCTTGAACCGGTTAATGTGAAGGCGCTGCTCGAAATCCTGCCAACCCTCGCGAAAACGCCAGCGCATCAGATTGATCAGGCCAATGTTATAACGTGCCGAAACAGAACCCGGATCGAGTTTAAGGGCACGGCGGTGCGCGGCCAATGCCTCTTCGTGACGCCCAAGTTCGGACAAAGCATTGCCGAGGGTCAAATACGGTGCCGGGCTGTCACTGCGCAGGAGCAAGGCTTTCCTCGCAGTCGCTTCAGCCGCTTTGAGATCGTCCACACCGTATTGCGCCAGGGCAAGACAGCATAGTGTCTGGATATTTTCACCGTTTTCGATAATCGCGCGCTCTGCCAATGGGAGCATTTCTCGGTGGCGCCCTACGCGATCCAGCCCCAGGCACAGCCTGATCAGCAGATCCTGGCGTTCAGGGGCAAACTCCATTGCCGCAAACAATTCGGCCAGTGCTTCGCGATCGCGCCCCACAGCCTGCAACACATCAGCCAGCACTTCCCTGAATCGTGGTTCGGCAGGATTCGCCATCACTGCAGCGCGGGCATGTTTTTCCGCTGCCTGGTGATCGCCGGCCTCCAAGCGGATGGTTGCCAGATCTCCGCTGGCATCCGCAAGTCCCGGATCAATTTCCAGTGCTTCTCTCAGGTGAGTTTCTGCATCGGCATGGCGCTTCAGGGCCATCAGGGAACGCCCGCAAAGGTGGTGAACCTGAGCGCTTTTAGGATGAACAGCGAGAACGGACTTGCAGGCGGCAACCGCCTGATCAAAGTGGTTGGCATTGAATGCTTCGACAGCAGGGCCGAGACCGGACAATGCCTGCCGCTCACGCTTGGTGCGTGCTGCCACGGCTGGCGCCTGCAACAGGCCAGACAGCAAATTTTTCAATATGCGCATGAATATATTCCCGAAATCAGGCTAAAGAGTGATTTGAATACCGCCCGAGGGATATAGAGCTACACCTGGAGCAACAGGCTTGGTATTCTCACATTTTACACATGCGAATTTTTATCCCGCATACAGGAAGGAATCATGGGTCTTTTCGGTTCGGTTTCCGGGAAACAAGTGGACGAGTTCGCTCAAGGGCTCGTCGATACGATCATGACTTTGCGGCCGCCTAAGGATAAGGTTTCTCCCGGAAGTCCGGGGGTTTCCCTAAAGACCCTCGAGCAACGCGTTGATGCGCTGTTTGCAACCGCAACCGCCTTCCGCAAGCAGCACAAACTCGGGCTCTACAAAAAAGCGCGCCTCGCCAACAGTTTTCGCTGGGCGATGAAGGAACGTGGTTACGAAGACAGCTTCATCGAGATGATCACCGAGAAACTGGTGGTCGCAGTTTCGCGCAAGGACTGAACACAGCACATTACGCGCAGCCTGCCCGGGGCTTGGCAGGGATCCATCTGAAAATAAGTTAAGTTACTGATTTAAAATAATATTTTACGCGACCGGAGGCGCCCTGTAACCCGGGATCCCGGTGACATCAACCGCGTCAATCTGCTCCGGCGACATGAATTCACGGGCATAACGCTCGTAGACTTTTTCCCAGATGAACACATCGAACAGATCCGGATCGATGTGGCCGTTGAGTTTGAACTTGCCGAGGATGGTCAGTGACTCAGTCAGGGTCTTGCCCTTCTTGTAAGGACGGTCCTTCGCGGTCAGCGCCTCGAAAATGTCGGCAATGCCCATGCAACGCGCCTGCACCGACATCTGTTCGCGGGTGAGGCCGCGCGGATAACCCTTGCCGTCCATGCGCTCGTGGTGGCCGCCGGCATATTCGGCCACGTTGCGCAGATGTTTGGGCCAGGGCAGCGACTCGAGCATCTGGATCGTGACTTCGATATGGTGGTTGATGATCTGGCGCTCGGATGCGGTGAGCGTGCCGGCGCGTATGGTCAGGTTTTCGATTTCATCAATGCTCAGGAAGTCGTGCATCCCGCCATCGGGGCCGCGCCAGCGGTAACGCACGGCGATGTCACGCACCCTGGCCATGTCGGCATCGTTCATCGCCTCGCCGCCGACATTCGCGCGGCGCAGGAACTCGCGGTCGTCATCGAGCCCTTCGAGCAGCTTGTTCAACTCGGCCGCATCCATCCCGCCGCGCAGCGCGGTGATCTCGGCGTCGCGCCTGACCACCTCGAAACGGGTGTCGATCAGGTCGATGCGGTCATAGATGGTCTGCAGCTTGGTCGCCTTGTCGACCACGTGTACCGGCGTGGTGACCTTGCCGCAGTCGTGCAGCAGGCCGGCGATGCGCAATTCATAGCGGTCACGGTCGCTCATCGTGAAATCGCTGAGCGGGCCGATCCGGCAATTGTTGACCGCCTCGGCCAGCATCATGGTCAGCGTCGGCACCCGCTCGCAATGCCCGCCGGTGTACGGCGACTTGTCGTCGATCGCCGCGTTGATCATCTGGATGAAGGATTCAAACAGCGTTTCCAGGTGATTGATCAGCAGCCGGTTGGTCAGCGCGATCGCCGCCTGCGATGCCAGTGACTCGGCCAGTTGCTGGTCTTCGTCGGAGAAGGGGATGACCTTGCCGGTGGAGCGGTCCTTGGCATTGAGCAACTGCAGCACACCGATGATTTCCTCCTCGTGGTTCTTCATCGGCACGGTGAGGAAGGACGTTGAGCGATAGCCGGTCTTCTGGTCGAATTTTTTGGTGCCGGAAAAATCGAAGCCGGCCTCGGTGTAGGCATCTGCGACATTGACCGAACGGTCGTGGTGCACTGCGTAGGCAGCGACCATGCTGTGCACGGGGCTGCCGTCCTGCTCGTAGAGGTTGACCGGATAGAAGGGAATGTCGACGCCGCTGGTGCCACCCATCGCGATGCCCAGCGAGTCGTTGCGCATGATCTCGAAGCGCAGCGTCTGCTCCTCGGTCATCCGGTACAGGGTGCCGCCATCGGCGTTGGTGATGGTTTTGGCGGCGACCAGGATCGCCTCGAGCAGGCGGTTGATGTCGCGCTCCCGCGACAGCGCGACGCCGATGCGCAGCAGCTCGGCCAGGCGGTGCGGCAGGTCACCCTGCGCTGGCGGTGTCTGCATCTGGTTCATCTTGTCCGGGAACTTGGCGGGCTGAAATGAGCGGGCTGAAAGGAGCAGGCTTAACCAAGCGGACTTACTTGATACAGACCGCACGCACCTGCTTCATGTCGGTGATGCCCATCAGCACCTTCTCGATGCCGTCCTGCTTCAGGGTGCGCATGCCGTCCTCGAGTGCGGTTGCCACCATCTCGGCCACCCGCGCGTGCTCCTGGATGTTCTTTTTCAGGGCGTCGGTGCCGACCAGCAATTCATGCAGGCCGACCCGCCCCTTGTAGCCGCTGCCGCCGCAGACCTCGCAGCCCACAGGGTCGTGGATCACCAGCTTGCCGTTTTCGTTGCCGTAGTTGGCGATCCAGTCTTCGAGCAGTTTTTCCTCTGCCGCCTTCGGATCCTTTTTCCAGGTCACGGTGTTGCGCAACTCAAGCGCAAATTCGGTGATCAACGCCTGGATCTCTTCCGTTGTCGCCTCATGCGGTTTCTTGCATTTGCCGCACAGGCGTTTCGCCAGACGCTGGGCCAGGATGCCGAGCAGGGCGTCAGCGAAGTTGAACGGGTCCATGCCCATGTCGAGCAGACGGATGATTGATTCCGGGGCACTGTTGGTGTGCAGGGTGGCGAACACCAGGTGACCGGTCAGCGAGGCTTCAATGCCGGTGCCGGTGGTTTCCTTGTCGCGCATCTCGCCAACCATGATGATGTCCGGATCCGCGCGCAGGAAGGCCTTCATCGCCACCGCAAAGGTCATCCCCGCCTTGGGATTCATCTGCACCTGACGCAGGCCTTTCTGCGTGATCTCGACCGGGTCTTCCGCGGTCCAGATCTTGGTGTCCGAAGTGTTGAGATAACCCAGCACCGAGTGCAGCGTCGTGGTTTTTCCAGAACCGGTCGGACCGCAGACAAAAAACAGGCCGTACGGTTTGGACACCACCGACTTCAGCGTCTCGTTGTTGTATTTGGTCAGACCCAGCTTGTCGAGCGGAATCGGCTCGCCGGCCGCCAGAATACGCATCACGATGTCTTCGACCCCGCCGGCCGAGGGGATGGTTGCCACCCGCAGTTCGATGTCGAGCGGGCCGAACTTCTTAAACTTGATCTTGCCGTCCTGGGGCTTGCGGCGCTCGGAAATGTCGAGGTCGCACATGATTTTCAGTCGCGCGACGATCGCGCTGCGATAACTCGCCGGGATCTGGATGTAGGGCTGGAGTGAGCCGTCCCTGCGAAAGCGGATTTCGGTCTTGGCCTTTCCCGGATAGGGCTCGATGTGGATGTCCGAAGCACCCTGCTGGTAGGCGTCGATGATGATCTTGTTGACCAGCTTGACCAGCTCGTTGTCGGCCGCCGCAGAAGCCACATCGTCGCCACCAACTTCGATTTCGGTATCGTCATCGAGCGTGCCGAGCAGGTCGTCGATGTTGCCCGAATCTTCGAGCCCGGCGTTGCCGCCAAAAAGCTGGTCCAGCGTATTGGTGAACTCCTTGTTGGTGGTCACCCGGTAAACGATCTTGCTCTTCGGGTAGACGTTGGTGACCATGCGCGAGGCCTTGACCCGCTCCGGATCCAGCGTCAGCACGATGATGCCTTCCTTCGAGTCCTCCAGCGGAATCCACTGGTTGGTCTGGCAGAACTCGCGATTCATGTTCTTCATCAGGTCCGGCTGCTTGATGCGGTCCTGCTTGAAGGTCTCGTACGGCACGCCGAAATAGCCGGCGAGCCCTTCGCCGATGGCCGGGAGCTTGACCTGGAACTCGTCGGTGAGCACGACCTCGATGTCGAGGTTCTTGCGCCGCGCGGAACGCTGCGCAAGCTCCAGCTCCTCGGCCGAGATCACCGCGTTGGTGACCAGCGCGTCGTACTTGCTGCGGACCTGCATCATCGGGCCCTGGCGCTGGCGGAAGGCGATGGCCAGAGTCTCGGTGAGCGATTGCACGCCCTCCTCCATCATCGGCGGGAAGGGGGTGCTGGCCTTGTTGTTGATGATCTGCACCACGCCGATCAGGTCGCGGCTCTTGGCCTCGATCACCGGGGCCACCAGCATCTGCTTGGTGCGGTAGCCGGTCTTGGCGTCGACCGCCTTCAGGAAATTGAGCTGTGCGCTGTACGACTTCAGCTCGGCATCGTCATACACGTCGCGGATGTTGACGATGCGCTTGTTGGTGGCGACAAAACCGGCGATCGACTGCTCGTTGATCGGCAGCTTGATGTCCTTGAAGGAATTGAGCCCGGTCTTCACCTTCGAAATGATCGATCCCTTGTCCTCTGACAGCAGGTAGATTGTCAGGCGGTCGGCGTTGAACAGGTTGCACAACTCCTGCGACAGCTCGAGGATGATCTCGTCGATGTTCTTGGTCGCATGAATCTTGTTGGTGACGGCCTGCAGCTTTTGCTGGAAACCCAGCTTTTCGGCCAGGTTGTCCGCCGCGACCGGCTTGCTCTGGAGAACTGTGCTCATCGTGACCTCGCTAATCCTGAATCACTGCGCCTGTATCACCACGACCCTGATGAATCACCACGGCCGCCACCGGGAACAAGCCCGCACCGCAACGCCGGCACTGTAATGATAGTTTCCGTCATTACTGTGCTGAAGTGTGTCATACAAACGCCCGCAGCTGACGCTTGTTGCAGCCCGCCAGCGCACCGGCACCAAACTCTGCAAAATCACACAAGTTATTGTTTTTAAACAATAATTTATTTACTTGGTGTCGAATTTATAAACCCCGATCCAGTCCGCGCCCGGAGGCTCACGGCGGAACTGGGCAATACGTTCGATGAAAACCTCGTAGAGCACCCGCGGCGCGGCCTTCTGCAGATTGAGAAGCTGCAGTTCCGCCTTGTCCCATTCCTGCCCGCGGTAATAACGCAATGCCTGGTTCCACAGCTTGATCTCGTCGAGCAGCTTCGGATCAACGTCGCTCTCCAGCCCCAGTGGCTCGTAAATCGTGATCGGCTCGTCCTTGCCCTTGACCTGCACCAGGTCGATCTCGCGCAGCACGATGCCGCGGATGCGCTCCTTGGTCGCCTGCCCGATCAGGATCGCCGAGCCATACTGCTTGGTGATGCCCTCCAGCCGCGACCCCAGGTTCACCGCGTCACCCATCACCGTGTACGCCTTGCGGATCTGCGAGCCCATGTCACCAACACGCATGGTGCCCGAGTTGACACCGATGCCGATCGCAAACGGCGGCCAGTTCCTGGCGTGGAATTTCTCGTTGAGCACCTGCGCCTGCTTCATCATGTCCAGCGCGGCGAGCACTGCATCCTGGGCATGGTCCTTGTTAGCCACCGGCGCGCCCCAGAACGCCATGATCGCATCACCGATGTATTTGTCGAGCGTGCCGCGGTGGCCCTCGCGGATCACCAGGCTCATCGTGGTCAGGTAATCATTGATGTAGACCGACAGGTCCTCCGGCGACAGACTCTCCGAAATCGTGGTGAAGCCGCGCACGTCGGAAAACAGCACCGACAGCTCCTCGGCCCGCGGTGCCATGTTGAACTGCTCGGGATTACGCGCCATTTCCTCGACCAGTTCGGGCGGCACGTACTGGCCGAACAGCCCGGCAATCAGCCGGCTGCCGCGAGCCTCGACAAAAAAGCCGTAGGCCATGTTGAAGGTGAACAGCACCAGGATCAGCACCAGACCCGAGGCCAGCGGCAGCACCAGGTTGCCGTAATGGAACACCGACAGGTTGACCGCGATCACCGAAATCAGTGCGATCGCAGAGAACAGCATCGACTTGAACGGCGACAGCAGCGGCAGCAGCAGGGTCACGCCAACGCCGGCAAGCAGCAACAGCACAAACTCAGCGCCGACAACATAGGGAGGACGCTGCTTGATGTTGCGGTCAAGAATGCCGGCAATCAGGTTGGCGTGGATCTCGACCCCGGGATAGACCGGATCCACCGGGGTTGCCCGCAGATCCAGCAGCCCCGGCGCCGTGGTACCGACCAGCACGATCTTGCCGCGCAAGGCATTGACCGGCACCTTTTCATTGAGCACATCGACCAGTGAGAAATAGCGGAAACTGCCCTTGCCGCCACGGTACGGCACGAGCGCCGCCGCCTGGTCATCCACCGGAATTTCGAAGGGCCCCGATTTCACCCACTCAAGGCCGCTGTAACCTGAGCTGCCTCCGTCATTCGATACCACTGGAGTGATCGGCGGATTGCCATGCACCGCGCGCACCATCGCCAGCGACAGCGGCTCATAGTAGGCATTGTTGAACTCGACCAGCATCGGCACCCGGCGGAAGATGCCGTCGGGATCGGGCAGCGGATTGAAGTGCCCCGCGCTTTGCGCCGCCTTCTGCAGACGGTCAAGATTCGCGGTGTAGCCGGTCCATGAGGTCACGCCGACCTTGCGGTTGCCAAAAGTGCCTGCGGGCAGCACCGGCGGCGGCAGCATGCCCTTCTGGCTTGCCGCCTCGTCACCGAGGAACACATAACCCATCACCACTGGCCGGCCCTTCATCTTGCGCGCGAAAATGTCATCGTATTCAAGTTGCGGCCGCACCCGCTCGAGCACCGACTGGAACTGCGGCACCTCGCGCAACTCGCGCTGGCCGAGGCGTTCGAGCACGCGAATGCCCGAGGACTCGTCACGCTCGGCAAACACCACGTCGAAGCCGAGCACGGCAATGCCGTAGGTATCGAACAGCTTGTCGAGCATCAGCGCCATGCGGTCGCGCGGCCATGGCCAGCGGCCTTCGCCGCCCTTTTCGCGCTCAAGCAGGCTTTTTTCGTCGATATCGAGAATGACGATGCGCGGATCCACCGTCTGCGGCATGGTCAGCCGTAACCGGGTGTCATAGACGATTGCTTCGAGATTGTCGAGCAGCGGAAGGCGGAACAAATAAATCGCGTGCATCAGGAACACCGCCGTGATGGCGATGCCGATGACGATGCGATTCAGATTTTTTTTCACCCTGTATATTCCGCCTGGGTTTTAGTGCACGGATTTTTCAGCACACGATGACCGCGTGTACAGCCCCTGAAAGCCGGGACCGCCTTGAGGTGTTGCACGCCGCGATGCCATGCCGCTCCGACCATGAACCGGTGGCACCATCACTTCTTGATGAAGAACTCCATCTTCACACCGGCGAGCTCGATCACATCATGGTCCCGCAGCGGCTGCGCCTGGGCATCGAGGGTCTTGCCATTGACGACCGGAAACTTGGCGCCTTCGACGTGGGTGATGAAATAGCCCTGGGGGCGGCGGGTGATCACCGCGACCTGCACGCCTGGCTTGCCCAGTGTGGTCAGGTTTTTCACCAAATCAAGCTCGCGGCCCGCGCTCGGCCCGCTCAGAATCTGCACCGCAGCCAGTGGCTGGCCCTCCCCGGGCTTCGCTGCGGCCGCCGCCACAGCGGGGGCAGCAGCAGGAACCGCCGCCGGCGCGAGACCCGGCACCAAAGGCTTCGGGGTCGGCGGCGGCATCGAGGGTTTGGCGGCGGCTGGCGCCGGCGCGGCCGCCGGGGCCGCAGCGGGTTTCGCGGCAGCCTTGGCCGACGGACGCAGGATCATCGTCTTTTCGAAGTCCTCGGCAGGTGCCCCCTGGGCCGGAGCACCAGCGACGTACTTGAGCTTGTACTTGCCGATTTCGATCACATCGTTGTTCTGCAGGATGTGTTTCTTGATCGGCTGGCCGTTGACCAGGGTGCCGTTGGTCGAACCCATGTCCTCAAGGAAGGAGTCGTTGAGGATGGTCACGATGCAGGCGTGCTCGCCGCTGACCGCCAGGTTCTCGATCTGGATTTCGTTGGACGGCTTGCGGCCGATCATGATGCGCTCCTTGTCGAGCGGCACCTCGCGCACCAGCGTATTGTCGAGAGTAAGTATCAGCTTCGCCATAATGTCTTCCCCGTCACTGCTCCGTCACTTATCTGAACCAGGACTTCAACCGGTCCACCAACCCGGCCCGGGCCGGAAAACTTCTCAGCACCCGAACCAGAATAACTGAAACATTGTCCTTGCCGCCATTGTCGTTGGCTTGCTGCACCAATTGCTGCGCCGCCAGCGGAAGGTTGGCCTGCAGCGAGGCCAGCGTTAGCTCGATGTCCTCGTCGGTGACCATGTCGTTCAGGCCGTCCGAACAAATCAGGAAAATATCACCGGGTTCGACCGGATAGCTGTGGACCTCCGGATCAACCTCGGAGTCAATGCCCACGGCGCGGGTCACCAGGTTCTTGTTCTGCGAGTGGCGGGCCTGCTCCCTGGTGATCAGGCCGCTGTCGATCTGCTCCTGCAGCAGCGAATGGTCCTTGGTCACCAGCTCAAGCTTGCTCGAGCGCATGCGGTAAAGCCGCGAATCACCGACATGTCCGACAATGATGTGGTTGTCGTGCCACAGTGCCACCACCAGCGTGGTGCCCATGCCGGCATACTGCGGCTGGCTCTGCGAGGCCTGGAAAATCGCGTTGTTGGCGCGCATCGACTGCTCGCCGACCAGCTTTTCGCCGGCGGAAATATCCAGCCCGTCGCCGATCGCGACGAGCGCCTTCCTGGTCTCCGCGCTGATCATTGCCACCGCGATGCCGCTCGCCACCTCGCCGGCGTTGTAACCCCCCATACCGTCGGCCAGCACGGCCAGACCGGCGCTGGCGTCGGCGGCGATGCTGTCCTCGTTGTGCGAACGCACCATCCCGGAATGGGTGGCGGTCGCGATTTCGAGCGTGTTGGTCAAATCAGCCATGACAGCCCTCAGGATACCGCAGCCGGCGGTTTTGCCGGTGGTGAAAGCGTTCCGAGGCAAAGGCGGATCGCCTTGGCCATCTGTTCGCCGGAGTGGTAGCGCTGTTCAGGGTCCTTGGCCAGCGCCTTGTTGATCACCGCCGCGACGCAGGCAGGCAGCGCCGGGTTGACCGTGCGGATGTCAGGATGCGGATCATTGGCTATCTTGAACATCAGCTGCGCCATCGACTCGCCCTGGAAGGGCAGACTGCCGCAGAGCATCTGATAGAGCGTGACGCCCAGCGAGAACAGGTCGGAACGGCCCTCGACCTTTTTGCCGGCAAGCTGCTCGGGGGACATGTACGACGGGGTACCAAGCACCATCCCGGTCTTGGTCTTCGATGAATCAGTGACTCGGGCGATTCCGAAGTCGGTGACCTTGGGTGTGTCGCTCTCGGGCTCGTACATGATGTTCGCCGGCTTGATGTCGCGGTGAACCACATTCTGCTGGTGGGCATAACCCAGCGCTTCGGCAACACGCGCCACGATCGACAACACCTGCGGCACCGGCAGCAAGGCATCCTTCTTGGTATACGGAGCGAGGTCGCGGCCCTTCAGGAACTCCATCGCGATGTAGGCGAGGTCGTGCTCTTCGCCGGCGTCGTAGATGGTGACGATATTCGGGTGGGTCAGCCGGCCGGCAGTCTCGGCCTCGCGGAAAAATCGTTCCTTCACCTCCGTCAGCTCGTCGCCCTCGAACTCCTGCGACAGCGCCATGGTCTTGATCGCCACCACGCGGCCGATTTTCGGATCCTTGCCGAGATAAACCACGCCCATCGCACCCTTGCCCAGCTCCTTCTCGACCTGGTAGCGGCCGAGCATGGGTTTTTCCATGCCGCCGCCAGCGAGCATCACGGTGCCACCGGGATGCCCCTGTGCCCCGCCGAGGATCACCGTCTCCGACAGCGCCTTGGCGCGGGTCAATCGCTGCTCGAGGTCGCGGAATTTGGGGTTGTGCCCGGCCATGTACTGAAACACCGACTCGGCCTTGTTGAACTGGCGCTTGCGCTCGAAATCCAGCGCCAGGCTGTAGAGGTTTTCCATCACCGGATCATTGAGCGGACACTGGCGGAACTTGTCCCAGGCCAGATCAAGCTGGCCCTGCGCCTGATAGGCAATACCCAGCATGCGGTTCGATTCGGCGGACTCGGCGTCGGATTTTTCCTTGCCACGCTCGGTGACCAGGAAACGCTTGGTGGTGAGCGCGGCATAACCCACCGCGAGCAGCACGATCGAGCCCATGAACTGGATCCAGACCAGTTGCGTGGTCATCAGGCCGAAATGGGTCCCCAGCAAGATCAGACCGATACCGAGGCTCACCACGGCGGCCAGACCGGCTTTCATCCGCGGCAGCAGCAGGATCAGGTAAAGGGCCACCAGCAGGAACACGCCGAGCTGGACCCAGATGCCCCAGGACGGCACCACAAAAAAATGCTCGCCGAGTATGCTCGATACTGCGTGGGCCAGCGTCATCACCGGCGCCATCGCAGGCGACACCGGCGTCACCTGCGCGGTGCCCAGCCCTGCGGCAGTGGCACCGATCAGCACGATCTTGTCCTGGAATTTGGATGCCGGCACTTTGCCGCTGATCACATCGAAAAAGGAATCCACCTGGAATGGCGGCCTGCCGTCGCGGTCGGCATAGAAAAAGGTGTGCATGCGCAGTTCAGGATCGGTCAGCACGCGCAGTTTCCCGAGTTGCAGGGCCTCGCCCCAGGCCGGTTTGATGTCGGTCACACCAAGGTTGAGGCTGCGTGCGGCGATCTGCACCGAAAGTGCCGGAAACACCTTGTCGTAGTAACGCACCAGCAGCGGCTCGGCACGCACCGCGCCATCGACGTCGATGTCGGCATTGAGATGGCCGATACCCGGCTTGGCCGCGCCCAGCTCGGCAATCGGAACCAGCGGAAAAACACCGGGGGGGGGCAGTATCGGCGCGGCAACCAGCGGCATTGCATTGGCGGCAACATAGTCGGGCAGCGGCTTGTCGGGATTGCCCTGGGGCTCGGCCAGTTGCTGGAATACCATCGGCAGCACCACGTTGCCGGCCTGACCGATGCTGCCGGCAAGCTTGCGGTCGGCGTTGAGCGTCTGTTCAGCCTCATTCAGCACGGCGCCGATTTTGCCCAGCAGTTCATCGGACGGGCCGGGTTTGGCCGACTCCGGCGCCTCCTTGTGCAGCGCCAACAACTTGTCGATGTAAGCAAGACCGGGATCGCGCTGGGGCTCGAAGAAAAACGCGGTGTTGGCGATCACCCGCGCCTTGGCGCCGGCGAGCAGGTCGATCATGCGAGCATGAACATCACGCGACCATGGCCAGCGTCCGATGTTGGCGATGCTGGTATCGTCGATAATGATGACCGCGATGCGGTCGGATGGCGCACGCGAGGTCGCCTGGACGCCGAGGTCGTAGGCCTTGCGTTCCAGGCTCTGGATCAGGTCTCCACGCATGGCCAGCAGCATGATGAACGCCACGATCAGCCCGAGGAACCAGTCGGCCTTCCAAAAGCTCAGCTTTTTCATGCCCAGTACGCCCGGTTCCCCTTGTTTCCGCTGCCGATTGGCCTGGTGCGTCTTGCGCGGTCAGGACACCGCCTCTTTTCGGGAATTTTACGATATCCAACCCGAAAAAATCTGTTTTTTTAAGGACTTAGTGGCAAAGTTCACAGGACAACCTGAACATCGCCGACGACCGGTCAAAAAATCATGACCAGCGCGGATCGGTGCCCTGCCGGCTGCGGTGGCGTTAGCGGAAACGGCAACAAAGATTACCTAAATATTATTTAAAAACAAATAGTTAAATAAAAAAGCCACGCGTTTGCGTGGCCTTGATACCGTGGTTTGAATGGAATCAGGTGCCGAGCAAGGCCCCCTTGGCGAGACCGTTGGCCCGGGCAAAGTCGCCTCCCGAGAGTTTCTTGCCGTCTTCGCCGCGGGCGCGCAACACCTCGATGAATCCACCCTGTGCGGTGACCTTGAAACTGCCATCACTGACTTCAGCCACTTCACCGACCTTGCCGACGACATCGGCAAAACGGCGGAACAGGTGCTTGCGCGAATCAAAAATCTGGACCTTCTTGCCATTCAGCGTGGTCCACGCCCCCGGTGCCGGGTTGGTGCCGCGGATCAGGTTGTAGACAAAATCGACGTGATTGGCCCAGTTGATGTGGCATTCGCCGGCGCGGCACCAGCCCTCATAACTCGCCTGCGCCTCGTCCTGCACAATCTCGCTGTGCTTGCCGGCATAAACCAGGTCGGCGGCCTCGAGCATCGCCTTCACGCCCATCGGGAACAGCTTGTTGAAATAAACCTCGCCGATGGTCTCGTCAGGACCGATATCGCAGGTCTTCTGCAGGATCACCGGGCCTTCGTCGAGGCCCTCGTTGGGACGGAAAATGGTCAGGCCGGTTTTGGTATCACCGCGGATGATCGGCCAGTTGATGGACGACGGGCCACGATATTTCGGCAGCACTGAAGGGTGATACTGGATCATGCCCAGGCGCGGCAGATGGACAAACGTATCCGGCGCGAACTGCAGCACATAGGCCATCACGCCGATGTCGACGTTCAGTGACTTCAGCGCATCGTGCGCCTCCGGCACGCGCAGCGACGGAAACTGGAACACCTTGAGGCCGTGCGCCTCGGCCGCGGTGCGCAGCGGATCGGCTTTGGCGCCGGGTTTCTCAGGCGCACAGAACACGCCGGCGACTTCATCCTTGCGCGCCAGAAATGCTTCCAGCACTTCCTTGCCGAAATCCTGCTGACCGATGATTGCGATTTTCATTTTGAGCCTCTGCCAGAATTATTTTTTCTTGGGCGGCGCGCTGAATGCACCCGCCACCTTCAGTTTCTCGACCTGCCCGGCATCGTAGCCCAGCACGTCCTTCAGCACCTCATCGGTATGCTCGCCCAACAGCGGCGAACGCTTGATCACCGCGGGGGAGGCCGAGAGCTTGATCGGCATGCCGACGTTGAACCATTTGCCGCGCTGAGGATGGTCAAGCTCGACATACATGTCGCGGCCACGCACATGTTCGTCGTTGGCAAGATCCTCGGTCGACATGATCGGACCGCAGGGCACGTCGAGGGGATTGAGGATGGCCATGAATTCGCGCTTGGTGAACTTCTCCGCGAACTTGTTGATCAGCGTCCACATCAGTTGCTGGTTCTTGCGGCGCTCGCCGATGGTGGCAAAACGCACGTCGGTGTCGAGGTCGGGGATGCCGACATCGGCGCCAATACGTTTCGCCAGCGCATCCCACACCGCCTCCTGCACTACGATGTAGAGCCAGTCGTTGGCGCCATGCGGCTTGCAGTGGATGGCGTTGCCGAGCTGGCCGCCGCCGGAATCATTGCCGGCACGCGGCGTCTCCCCCATGCCCTTGTAGGTCGGCACCGAATACTCGGGCATGTCGCCGCGGGTCAGTCGCTGGTGGTCGCGGAACTTGACGCGGCACAGGTTCATCACGCCGTCCATCATCGCCACTTCGACATACTGCCCCTGGCCGGTGCGGTTGGCCTGGTGCAGCGCGGCGAGCAGGCCGATCGCGAGGTGGAGGCCGGTGCCGGAGTCGCCGATCTGCGCGCCGGTGACAAAAGGCGGGCCGTCGGGCACACCGGTGGTGCTCATCGCGCCGCCCATTGCCTGGGCAACGTTTTCATAGGCCTTGAATTCGGCGTAGGGACCTGAGGAACCGAAACCCTTGATCGAACCGACGACGATCTTCGGGTTGATCTCGTGGATTTTTTCCCAGGTGAAGCCGAGGCGCTCGAGTACGCCGGGGCCGAAATTCTCCATCATGATGTCGCACTTTTTCAGCAGATCGACAAACACCGACTTGCCTTCCGCGCTTTTCATGTTGACGGTGATCGAGCGCTTGTTGCAGTTGAGCATCGTGAAGTACAGGCTGTCCGCATTGGGCACGTCGCGCAGCTGGCCGCGTGTCGCGTCACCCTGCGGCGGCTCGAACTTGATCACATCGGCGCCCATCCATGCCAGCAGCTGCGAACAGGTCGGCCCCGCCTGGACGTGAGTCATGTCGAGAATACGAACACCCTTCAAAGCTTCCATGCTGATCTCCAAGATATCGAGGCCGGGACGGCCGGGACGCCACGTTGCCACCGGTTTGTTCCGGCGGTTTCTTGTTGTGCAACCCCATTGGGCAAAGCATAACCCACCACTACGTCTGCCACTGCAACGTGGGGCAATTACTATAGGCAATGGTTCACGCAGCAGCCTTGACCGCAGTCAAGATTTGGTTGCAAAAATTCTCCTTGATTTACAATCAGTTATAAAATCGTCAGCGCCCTCCACGCATCCACCGCGACAACCATGACCCAGCTCGCGCTCCATCCACAATCCAGAATCATCCGCGTCCAACTGCGGCAGAATCTGGTGCTTAAAAACCTGGGTGCCGCGCAGTGGCAGGAATTCGAGCCGCTGCTGGAAATCATCGACTATGCCAAGGGCGAGACGCTGGAACTGCAGGGCACGCACTCGATGGAGCAATACTTTGTCATCGACGGCATCCTCAAACGCACGGTATCCAACGCCCAGGGCAAGGAAATGATCCTGCGCTTTGCCGCGGAGAGCGATATCGACACCAGCTACGCCGCATGGCGCCTGAAAACCCCGATGCCCTATTCGATCCGTGCAGTGACCAAGGTCCGTGCTGCAAAACTGTCGATGCTGCAGTGGGCGGCTTTTCTTGAGCGCCATCCGAAAATCAAGGGTGAATTCGAACTTGAAGTCATGCGCCTGATGAGCGAGGTGATGGGACATACCATCACCCTGCATCTGCTCAATGCACCGGGACGTGTGCAGCGCTTCATGCGCAAACACATCAATATCAGCGATCGTCTGCCGAAAAAGGAGCTGGCCTCCTACCTCAATCTGTCCCCGGAAACCCTGAGCCGCCTGAAACGGCGCGGCAAGATCTGAAGATCGGTGCCGGCGCTGATTGATGCACCGCAATACCGCACTTACAGCGCGGACCAGCAGCCAGCAGCCCGCTAAAATTGACCGGGGTCAAGAGCGTTTTTTATACGCTCCCCTAAGATGCAATGGATTCCATCAGAGCCGTTACCAAGGCGGCCTGGCCAAGGGGCATCGGGTGGCTGACGCACAGGCTGCCGGCAATTACCCATCCGTAAACGATTTCCACTGATTCACTGACTCAGAACCGCATCGCGAAAGCTTCCAACATGACGACCGACACCCAATCACAGTCACTCAGCGACGGCATTGACATCCTGATCGAGGCCCTCAAGCTCAACGGCATCAGCAACCTCTATGGCCTGCCCGGTATCCCGATCACCGACCTTACCCGCCGCGCCCAGGCTGCCGGCCTGCGCATGATCTCTTTTCGCCATGAGCAGAACGCAGGCAATGCCGCGTCGATCGCCGGCTTCCTGACCCGGAAACCGGGCATCTGCCTCACAGTTTCGGCCCCGGGCTTCCTTAATGGCCTTACCGCGCTGACCAACGCAACCACCAACTGCTTCCCGATGATCCTGATCAGCGGCTCGAGCGAGCGCGAGATTGTTGATCTGCAGCAAGGTGACTACGAGGAGATGGACCAGCTTGCCATCGCCAAACCGCTGTGCAAAGCCGCGTTCCGCGTGCTGCACATCGAGGATATCGGCATCGGCATCGCGCGCGCCATCCGCGCCGCGGTATCCGGCCGCCCTGGTGGCGTGTACCTCGACTTGCCGGCAAAGGTATTCGCGCAGACCATCGATGCAACGGCGGGCAAAGCCTCGCTGATCAAGGTGGTGGATCCCGCGCCGCGCCAGATTCCGGCGCCGGAAGCAGTACAACGTGCCTTGCGCCTGCTCGCCAGCGCCAAGCGCCCGCTGATCATCCTCGGCAAGGGCGCGGCCTACGCACAGGCCGACACCGAAGTTCGCGCACTGATCGAAAAAACCAAGATTCCCTACCTGCCGATGTCGATGGCCAAGGGCCTGTTACCCGACACCCATGAGCAATCGGCGGCCGCGGCACGCTCCTACGTGCTGCCCGAAGCCGATGTGGTGGTGCTGGTCGGCGCGCGCCTGAACTGGCTGCTGTCGCATGGCAAAGGCAAGACCTGGGGCGGCAAGGATGCCAAGGCCTGGGGCGGCCAGAAATACATCCAGATCGACATCTCGCCGCAGGAAGCTGACAGCAATGTGCCGATCGACGCGCCGCTGGTCGGCGACGTTGGTTCCTGCGTATCAGCCCTGCTCGACGGCATCAGTGCCGCCGGTGCGGGCTGGCCGCAGCCCTCAGCCGACTGGCTGGGCGCGATCTCCGAGCGCAAGGGCAAGAACATCGCCAAGATGGCGGAAACGCTGGCCAAGAACCCGAGCCCGATGAACTTCCACAGCGCGCTGAACGTGGTGCGCGACATCGTCAAGGCCAACCCGGATGCGATGCTGGTCAACGAAGGCGCCAACGCGCTCGACTTCACGCGCAGCATCGTGGACATGTACAAGCCGCGCAAGCGCATCGACGTCGGCACCTGGGGCGTAATGGGCATCGGCATGGGCTTCGCCGTCGCCGCCGCCGTGGAAACCAACCTGCCGGTGATTGCGATCGAAGGTGACAGCGCCTTCGGTTTCTCCGGCATGGAAGTGGAGACCATCTGCCGCTACAAGCTGCCGGTGTGCATTGTCGTGTTCAACAACAACGGCGTCTACAAGGGCACCGATGTCAACCCGACCGGCGGCCCTGACGTCGCCCCCACGGTGTTCGTCAAGGGCGCGCGCTACGACATGCTGATGCAGGCCTTTGGCGGTGTCGGCGTCAATGCCACGACGCCGGACGAACTGCGCAAGGCGATGGAAGAAGCCGTGCGTTCCGGCAAGCCGACGCTGATCAACGCGGTGATCGACGAAACCGCCGGCACCGAAAGCGGCCGCATCACCAGCCTCAATCCTAAAAGCGCCAAGAAGTAACGGGCGCGGGCGCAAAAAAAACCGCGGCATTTCTGCCGCGGTTTTTTTGCGCCCGCGTGGTGGCGGGTTGCGGTCAATCTCAACCAGCGGCCTTGAGTCGCGCCTTGAGCTTGCCGAACAGCGGCCAGACCAGCAGCAGCAGGCCAAGTCCCATGATGCTGCCGACCAGTCCGTTCGAGAAAAACACGCCGAGGCTGCCCTGGGAAATCAGCATCGACTGGCGGAACGCGTCCTCGGCCTGGTCACCCAGCACCAGGGCCAGCACCAGCGGCGCCAGCGGGTAGGCCAGCTTCTTGAAGGCATATCCGAGCACGCCGAATATCAGCATCATCCAGATGTCGAGCATGGCATTGTTGACGGTATAGGCGCCGATCGCGCAGATCACGATGATCACCGGCGCGATGATCGAGAACGGGATGCGCAGGATCGCGGCGAACAGCGGCACGCAGGTGAGCACGATGATCAGGCCGACGATGTTGCCCAGATACATGCTGGCGATCAGGCCCCAGACGAAATCCTTCTGCTCGACGAACAGCAGCGGCCCCGGCTGCAGGCCCCAGATCAGCAGGCCGCCGAGCAGCACCGCCGCGGTCGGCGAACCGGGAATGCCCAGCGACAGCATCGGCAGCAGCGCCGCGGTGCCGGCGGCATGGGCCGCGGTTTCCGGCGCCACCACACCCTCGGCCTGGCCGGTGCCGAACTTGGCGCCGTCGGGTGACATGCGCTTGGCCACGCCATAGGCCATGAACGAGGCCGGCGTCGCGCCGCCGGGGGTAATGCCCATCCAGCAGCCGATCAGGCAGCTGCGCAGCGAGGTCACCCAGAACCTGGGCAGCTTCTTCCAGGTTTCGACGACGATGCGGGTGTTGATCCTGGCGTCGCGGCCGGAGAAGGACAGCCCCTCCTCCATCGACAGCAGGATTTCGCCGATGCCGAACAGCCCGATCACCGCAATCAGGAAGTCAAAGCCGCGCATCATCTCGTGCCAGCCGAAAGTCAGCCGCAACTGGCCGGTGACGGTGTCGATGCCGACCGCCGCCAGCGCGAAACCGAGCATCATCGCGGCGAGGATCTTGAAGGCGGGCTCCTTGCCCATGCCGATAAAACTGCAGAAGGTCAGGAAAAACACCGAGAAAAATTCAGGCGGGCCGAACTTCAGCGCGAATTTCGCCACCAGCGGCGCGAGGAAGGTGATCATCACCACCGCGAAAAAGGCGCCGATGAACGACGAGGTGAACGCCGTCGTCAGCGCCTCACCGGCGCGTCCCTGCTGCGCCATAGGATAACCGTCGAAGGTGGTCGCCACCGACCAAGGTTCGCCCGGAATGTTGAACAGGATGGAGGTCATGGCCCCGCCGAACAGCGCCCCCCAGTAAATGCAGGAGAGCATGATCACCGCCGAGGTTGGCGGCATGCTGAAGGTGAGCGGCAGCAGGATCGCGATGCCGTTGGCCCCGCCCAGCCCCGGCAGCACGCCGATGAGCACGCCGAGGACGATGCCGATCACCATCAGCATCAGATTGAACGGGGTCAGCGCAATGGAAAACCCGTGAAACAGGGCATTGATTTCGTCCAAGATACCGTCCCTTCAGATCACTTGTCGTTGTGCCTGCGATCCAGCCTGCGCGGCACTCACAGCCCGATCAGGGGCAGCGGATTGAATTCGCCCTTGAAAAGCGGCACCTTGAACCAGATCTCGAACATCGTGTAAGTCAGCGCGCTGACGGCGCAACCGAGCAGCACGCCCTTGATCCAGCTGTAATTGCCCATGAACACCATGAACAGGGCGATGTAGGCGGCGGAGGCGGCGTAGATGCCGATCAGCTGGATGCCGAGCACATAAAGCGCCACGGGTATCAGCACCTGCATGATCTGGCGCAGGGCTCCCCACTCGACAAACAGCTTGTCGTCGCCCTTTTGGCGCAGCACACCGGTCACGGTGACAGCTGCGCCGATGCAGATCAGCAAGCCGATATAAAACGGGAAATAGCCCGCCTCGGGGCCGTCTGCGCCCCATTTCGCACCCAGCCGCACGCTGTCATAAATGACCATGCCGCCGATGGTCGCGAGAAAGGCCGCGACCACCAGCTCGGCGCTGCGCATCGAAATGCCGCCGGAGGACCCGCCTGAGATTTTTTCTTCGCTCATGATTCCAGTCTCGGATTGCAATGACGGCCAGCGCCGTCCTGCCGGCTCCGGCACCCCCCTGACGGAAATGCCGGAGTGGCCGGGGATCAGGGCTTGGCGAGGAAGCCCGCTTCCTTCATCAGGTCGCGATGCAGCACTTCCGCCTTGCTGACCCAGTCGGCATAGGCCTTGCCGGTGAGGAAAGTCTGGTTGAACGCGCCGTCTTCCATGAATTTCTTCCACTCGGGCGTGGCGCGCACCTTGTTGAAGAGGTCGACATAGAAGTTGACGGCCTCCGGCGGCACGCCGGCGGGCATGAAGATGCCGCGCAGCATCACGTACTCGGTGGACACGCCGGCCTCCCTGCAGGTCGGGATGTCGAACCACGACTGGGTATCGGTGACCCGCGTCTTGTACGGCATCCGCTCGTCGTCAAACACACACAGCGCGCGCAGCTTGCCCGCGCGCCAGTTGGCGACCGCCTCAATCGGATTGTTGACGGTGGCGTTGACATGCTTGCCCACCAGCTGGGTGGCCACCGCGCCGCCGCCCTTGAACGGGATGTAGGTGAACTTGACGCCGGCGGCCTTTTCGATCGCCACTGTCAGTATCTGGTCTTCCTGCTTGGCGCCGGTGCCGCCCATCTTGAAGGTGTTGGGCGGCGCTTTTTTCACCGCGTCGAGGAATTCTTTCGCGGTCTTGTAGGGATCTTCGGCGTTGACCCAGAGCACGAAATTGTCGAGGGCCAGCATCGACACCGGAGTCATGTCCTTCCAGTTGAAGGGCACGCCGGTCGCCATCGGGGTGGTGAACAGGTTGGACAAGGTGATGATGATCTTGTGCGGATCACCCTTGGCGGCCTTGACCTCGAGGAAACCCTCGGCGCCGGCGCCACCGGACTTGTTGACCGGAATCAGCGGCTGCTTCATCAGGTTGTGCTTGGCAACGATGCCCTGGATCAGGCGCGCCATCTGGTCCGCACCACCGCCGGTGCCGGCCGGGATGATGAATTCCACGGGCTTGCTGGGCTCCCAGGCGGCAACCGGCGCAGCCATGATGGCCGCGAACAGTGCAACCACTGCACCCGAAAACAATCGCTGAATCTTCATGACACTCCTCCTATCGATGGGTGACGACGGTGCCGGGAAGTTCTCCGGCGAATTGCCGGGCCCGGCTTTTGTAATTGATCTTTGATGCCATTCTTGAGCAATTGCGGTGCTGGAACAATTGACCGCAATCAAGAATCGAGTATATCCCTCGCGCGCATTGCGGGCTGCGATTGTGGCTCAAGAGCAAGAAGCCGCAGATCGCAACCCGCCGCAATCAACAGTCCGACGCGAATCAGGCCTGGCGCAGAAAAAATATCAATTAAATCAATAACTTGATAAATCAAAGAGCAAGGCGGCACCCGAAGGCACCGCCCCTGATCAGCGGATCAAGGTGATCGGAACCTGCGTCAGATGCAGGACCTTGGTCGCCACCGAGCCCAGCACCAGGCCTGACACTGCGCCAAGACCGCGGCAGCCCATCACGATACGGTCGCAGCCCTGCGATTTGACGTAGGCCGCGATCACATCGGCGGGTTCGCCGACACTGATATGCGGGGTGTACGGGATTTTCGCCGCATCCAGTTTCGCCCGCGCCGGAGCCAGCGCCTTCTCACCCTCTTCCTTGTAGTACTGATTCAGCGAATCCGCGCTGATGAACATTTTCACGTTCACACCGCCGAGCGTCATCTGCGCGTTGAGCAGATGCAGCTCCATCGGCACCTTGTGCAGCGCACTCTCCTTGACCAGGAAATCGATCACACGCGCCGAGTTTTCCGAACCATCCACCGCCACCAGCAACTTTGCCATTTTGTATGCTCCTTCAGTCTTTTTTGGCTTCCTGGCCAGCGGCCAGGTCAACCGGTGCCGCTTCTTCCGCCTTGTTTCCGCCAGCTGCTTTTTTTCGGGCGGTCATGACCTTGCCGACGATCACCACCAGCGCGGCGCCCGCCACCGGCGCAACATATTTGAGCCACGGGGCATTGGCCAGCATCCAGTCCTTGACCACGACGTCATGCACGAACATGTCACCCGCGATCCAGCCAAGCAGCGCGGCACCACCGACGATCACTATCGGGTAGCGATCCATCAGCATCAGCACCAGCTTGCTGCCGTAGACGATGATCGGAACACTGACCAGCAGGCCGAACACCACCAGGCCGATGCTGTCCTTGGCCGCGCCGGCAATCGCGATCACGTTGTCGAGGCTCATCACCGCGTCGGCGACGATGATGGTCTTTACCGCGCCGAAGAGGTTGCTGCTGGCATCAATTTCATGTCCGCCTTCATCCTGGGGCGCCATCAGTTTGAGACCGATCCACAGCAGCAGTATCGCGCCGACTATCTTCAGGTAGGCGATCTGCAGCAACTGCAGCGCGAAGAAGATCAGCACCACGCGCAGCGCGATCGCGCCGAACACACCCCAGAAAATGGCCAGCTTGCGCTGCGCCTCCGGCAGCCGCCGTGATGCCAGCGCGATCACCACGGCGTTGTCGCCGCCGAGCACGATGTCGATGGCGATGATCTGTACTACGGCGACCCAGAATGCAGGAGAGGAAATGTCCATGATTGACTTCCGTGAAATTAAATTCTTTTTTAGTTCGGAAAAACGCCGGCAAAACGGCGCGATGAAAAAGCAGGACTGGCGCAGTTTATAGGACTCGCCGGGAAAGACAAAACCGGGGTAGCTGCCGTTGCCGGAAATTTCATCATCAGCGTGCCGCGGCCGGTGCGGTCACCGGGGCCGGGTTGGCGGGCAAAATCCTGCTTTTCTCATGCGGCTCCCAGCCGAGCAGGGCAAGCATCACAAAAAAACCGATCACGTATGCAACGGGCACATGCCAGCCGTAGCGCAGCCACAACCCGACCGAGCGCGCCTCCGGATACATGTTGGACAGCGCCACTCCGGCGCTGGAACCAAACCAGATCATCGAGCCGCCGAAACCGACGGCAAAGGCCAGCACGCCCCAATCGTAACCACCCTGCTTCAATGCCAGAGCGGTCAGCGGAATGTTGTCGAACACCGACGAGATGAAGCCCAGGCCAAACGCCGACCCCCAGGAAGCCGGTGGCAGTTTTTCCACCGGCATCATCGAGGCGCAAAGAACCAGCGAGAGCAGGAACACGCTGCCCTTGGCGGCCTCGGGCACCAGCTCCCACTGCGGCTTGCGCCAGGGCACACAGGCAAGGATCACCACCCATACCGCGACGCCGATGAAGGGAAAGGCATGTGAAAGATGGCTGAACCTGAGGTTGATGGTGACATTGGTGATGATCGCCGCCGCGAGGATCAGCACGACAATCAACACCCGCGACCAGTCCACCGGCGCGTGCCCGCCGCTGTCGCGGCAGATCGGCGCGTAACGGTGCTGCTGCAGCGCGGCCGGAATACCGCAGATGACCAGGGCCACAGCCGCAGCGACATAGGCATGCAGCACATCAAGCGGGCTGACGCCGTCGAGCCACATCATTGTCGTCGTGGTGTCTCCGACCACGCTGCCGGCGCCGCCGGCATTTGAAGCCGCGACAATCCCTGCGAGATAGCCGATGTGCACCTTGCGCCTGAACAGTGTCGCCGCCAGCGTACCGCCGATCAGCGCCGCGGCGATGTTGTCGAGAAAACCCGACATCACCCACACCATCACCAGCAGCGCGAAAGCCCCCTTCCAGCCTTCGGGCAGGAACTTCGGCAGAACCAGCGGCAGATGGCTGCGCTCGAAATGGTTCGACAGGATCGCAAAGCCGACCAGCAGGCATAGCAGGTTGGTGATGATCACCCACTCATGGGCGAGGTGGGCGAGCAGTCCGCCGATGCCGTCGCCGGTCTTGAATCCGGTGAACCCCGTCTTGTAGAGCGCGATGACCGCCAGCCCGGTCAAGGCCACGCGCAGAGTGTGTTTGTGGAACAGGGCGACACCCAGCAGTGTCAGCGCGAACAGGATGAAATCGACAGGGATGCCGAACACCGCCGGTGCCTGTGACGCAGCCGCGGCGTGACCTGCTCGACAGGCCATCAGCAGGCCGGTGGCAGCCGCAAGCGTGTTGATACCGCGCGCGGGACGGCTCACAGGGTGAACGGGCATCAGATGCTTTGTGGCGTGGCGCCCCGGCGGCAGCTGCCTGCCGGGGCGGGGCTGCTCAGAACAGCCCGACCACCTTGCCATCGTCGGTGAGGTCGATTTTCTCCGAGGACGGCACTTTCGGCAGCCCCGGCATGGTCATGATGTCACCGCAGATCATCACGATGAATTCCGCGCCGGCAGCCAGCCGCACTTCGCGGACATTCACCATGTGCCCGCTCGGCGCGCCGCGCACGCTGGCATCGGTCGAGAACGAGGACTGGGTCTTCGCCACGCATACCGGGTAGTGGCCGTAGCCGCCCTCCTGCAGCTCCTTGATGCGGTTGCGCACCTTGGAATCCGCGGAAATATCCGCCGCACCATAAACCTTGGTCGCGATCTTTTTCATCTTGTCCCACAACGGATCGCTGTCTTCGTAGACGAAGGTCGGGTTCGACTTCTGCTCGCACATGTCGACGACGATCTTCGCCAGCTCGGCAGCACCCTTGCCGCCTTCACCCCAGTGGTTGGCGACCACGACCCTGGCGCCGAGCTTGGTGATGCGATCGGTGAGCAGATCCATTTCCGCCTTGGTGTCGGCGGTGAAGCGGTTGACCGAGACCACGCAGGGAATGTTGTAGACGTTTTTGACGTTGTGCACATGGCGCTCAAGGTTGACCAGGCCTTTTTCCAGCGCCCCCAGGTTTTCCTTGTTGAGGTCCTCCTTGCCGACGCCGCCGTGGTGTTTCAGCGCACGCACGGTGGCAACAATCACCGCGGCGGCAGGTTTCAGGCCGGCCTTGCGGCACTTGATGTCGAGGAACTTCTCGGCACCGAGATCGGCGCCGAAACCGGCTTCAGTCACCACGTAATCCACCAGTTTCAGCGCAGTCTTGGTGGCGATCACCGAGTTGCAGCCGTGGGCGATGTTGGCAAACGGACCACCATGGATGAACGCGGCATTGTTTTCCAGCGTCTGCACCAGGTTCGGCGCCAACTGGTCCTTCAGCAACACGGTCATCGCGCCATGCGCTTTCAGGTCGCGCGCGCGCAGCGGCTTGTTGTCTCGGGTGTAGCCGAAAACGATGTTGCCGAGGCGTTCCTTCAGGTCCTTCAGCGAAGTCGCAAGGCAGAAAATCGCCATCACTTCCGAGGCGACTACGATATCGAAGCCGTCCTCACGCGGGTAGCCGTTGGCGGTGCCGCCGAGGGACACCACGATGTCGCGCAGTGCGCGGTCGTTCATGTCCATCACCCGCTTCCAGGTGATGCGGCGCGGGTCGATGCCGAGTTCATTGCCGTGCGAAATGTGGTTGTCGATCATCGCGGCAAGCAGGTTGTTCGCCAGCGCGATCGCGCCGAAGTCGCCGGTGAAGTGCAGGTTGATGTCTTCCATCGGCACCACCTGGGCGTAACCGCCGCCGGCAGCACCACCCTTGACGCCGAACACCGGACCCAGCGAGGGCTCGCGCAGGCAGATCATCGCCTTCTTGCCGATGTGGTTCAGCGCGTCGCCAAGGCCGACCGTGGTCGTGGTCTTGCCTTCGCCCGCGGGCGTCGGGTTGATCGCGGTGACGAGGATCAGCTTGCCGTCTTTTTTGTCCTTCAGACTGTCGACGTATTCGAGAGAGACCTTGGCCTTGTAGTGGCCGTAGGGCACGAGGTGCGCTTCCGGGATGCCCAGCTTCTGCGCGATCTTGTTGACGCGCTCCATTTTTGCCGCCTGGGCAATTTCGATGTCCGACAGTGCCATGTTGATTCCTCTCCTGAACGGTGAATAGTTATTGATGCCCGCAACGCGGGTGTTGTCCTGCAGCAGTCCTGAAACTGTCAAACCGCGGAAAGTTTCGCCAGCACCTGCCCGCCGCCGTAACTCGAGCGCGGCGTCAGCTCCCCGCCTTTCATCACCTTGACCGCGCAATACTTGAATTCCGGAATCTTGCCGTAGGGATCCAGCGCGGCGTTGGTCAGCAGGTTGGCCGCGGCTTCGTAATAGCAGAACGGGATGAACACCGAGCCGCGCGGCGTGCCGTCGTCGGCGCGCGCATGCAGCGAAATGATGCCGCGGCGCGAGGCGACGGTGACCACATCACCACCGCGGGCACCTATGGCGTCGAGGTCGAGCGGATGCATCGACACCGTCGGCTCGGGCTCGATGGCGTCAAGTACGCCGGCACGGCGCGTCATCGCGCCAGTGTGCCAGTGCTCGAGCTGGCGGCCGGTGATCAGTACGAAGGCATATTCGTGGTCGGGACGCTCGTTGGCGGGAATGACGTCGGCCGGCACAAATTTCGCCCGACCGGTAGGCGTAGGAAATTTATCAATAAAAACAATGGGTTGACCAGGATCACCCTCTTCCAAGCAGGGGTAGGTGACGCTGCTCTCCGCCTCCAGCCGCTCCCAGGTGATGCCGGCAATCGAGTTCATCGCCAGGCGCATCTCGTTGAACACATCCTTCGGTCCGGCGTAGTTCCAGTCAAGACCGAGGCGGCGCGCCAGCTCCTGGATGATCCACAGGTCAGGCTTCGCCTCCCCCGGCGCATCCACCGCCTTGCGGCCGAGCTGCACCATGCGGTCGGTGTTGGTGACGGTGCCATCCTTTTCCGGCCACACCGTGGCGGGCAGGATCACATCGGCGTGGTAACAGGTTTCGGTCAGGAAAATTTCCTGAACCACCAGCCAGTCGAGCTTGGCCAGCGCCTCGCGCGCGTGGTTGGCATCCGGGTCCGACATCGCCGGGTTTTCACCCATCACATACATGCCGCGGATGTCGCCATCGAGAATCGCATGCACGATCTCGACCACGGTCAGGCCGGGTTTCGGATCCAGCTTGGTGTTCCACAGTTTTTCAAACCGCGCCAGCGCCTCGGGATTGTCGACGCGCTGATAGTCCGGGAACACCATCGGGATCAGCCCCGAGTCGGAAGCCCCCTGCACATTGTTCTGGCCGCGCAGCGGATGCAGCCCCGAACCCGGCTTGCCGATCTGGCCGGTCATCAGGCACAGCGCGATCAGGCAGCGCGCATTGTCGGTGCCGTGGATATGCTGGGAGATACCCATGCCCCACAGAATCATCGAGGCTTTCGAGGTCGCGTAAAGCCGCGCCACAGCCTTGATGGTGTCGGCGGGAATGCCGCAAACCGGCGCCATCACTTCGGGGCTGTAGCCTTCGACGTTCTTTTTCAAGTCTTCGTAACCGATGGTGCGTGACTTGATGAAGTCTTCGTCGACCAGCCCTTCGTGGACGATGACATGCATCATTGCGTTGAGCAGCGCAACGTCGGTGTCGGGTTTGAACTGCAGCGAATACTCGGCGTGGCGCGACAGTTCGTTGAGTCGCGGGTCGGCATAGATCAGCTTGGCGCCGTTTTTCACCGCATTCTTGATCCACGTCGCCGCAACCGGATGGTTGGACAGCGGGTTGGCACCGATCAGGAAAATCACTTCGGCGCGCGCCACGTCATTCACCTGGTTCGACACCGCACCGGAACTCACCGCCTCCATCAGCGCGGCGACACTCGATGCATGGCACAGCCGCGTGCAATGATCGACGTTGTTGGAGCCGAAACCGGTGCGCACCAGTTTCTGGAACAGATAGGCCTCTTCGTTGCTGCCCTTGGCCGAGCCAAAACCGGCGAGCGACTTGTTGCCATGCCGGTCACGGATTTCCTTGAGCTTGCCCGCGGCGAGGTCCAGCGCCTCTTCCCAGCTTGCTTCACGGAAGTGCTCCAGCGGATTCGCCGGGTCCATCGTGAAATCGGCATGCTTTGGAACCCCGGGCTTGCGGATCAGCGGCTTGGTCAGGCGCTGCGGATGGTGGGCGTAATCAAAGCCGTAGCGGCCCTTCACGCACAGCCGGCCGTGATTGGACGGACCGTCGCGGCCATCGACCGAGACGATTTTATTGTCCTTGACGTTGTAGGTGAGCTGGCAGCCGACGCCGCAGTACGGGCACACCGAGTGCACCTGCCTGTCCGGCTTGACCAGGCCGGCCTCGCGCGCCGGCATCAGCGCGCCGGTCGGACAGGCCTGCACACACTCGCCGCAGGCGACACAGGTCGATTCACCCATCGGGTCGCCAAGATCAAACACGATGGCCGAATGCTCTCCCCGGAAAGCATAACCGATGACGTCATTGACCTGCTCTTCGCGGCAGGCACGCACGCAGCGTGTGCACTGGATACAGGAATCAAGATTGACCGCGATGCCGTGGTGCGACAGATCGGCCGCCGGCTGGTGGCGCCGCGCGAACCGCGGCTTGCCGACCTGCAGCCTGCCCGCCCAGTGATCGAGTTCGGAATTGTTGGTGTGACGGTGCTCCGGCATATCCGACAACAGCAGCTCCATCACCATTTTCTGCGATGCCACCGCCCGCGCACTGTCGGTGGTGACTTCCATGCCCGGCGACGGATTGCGGCAGCACGATGCCGCAAGCACACGTTCGCCCTTGACCTCGACCACACAGGCGCGGCAGTTGCCGTCGGGGCGCATTCCTTCCTTGTAGCAAAGGTGGGGGATCTCGACGCCGTGGCGCTTCGCGGCCTGGATGATGGTTTCGCCGGCCTCGGCAACGACGCTGCTGCCGTTCAGCTTGAACTCGACAGGCATCGCCGACAGTTCGTCCTTGCTCATTGCGGTCATGGCTGTGACTCCGAAGCTGTGCGGCAAGCCCGCACTACCCGACTTCCTTGGGAAAATACTTCATTACCGTGCGGATCGGGTTCGGCGCCGCCTGACCCAGTCCGCAGATCGAGGCGTCGGCCATCGCACCCGACAGTTCCTCGAGCAGGCCTCGATCCCACTGTTTTGCATCCATCAACTGCCGCGCCTTCGCCGTACCGACGCGGCAGGGCGTGCACTGGCCGCAGGATTCCTCGGCGAAAAACTTCATCACGTTGCTCGCTGCACCACGCGCGCTGTCACGATCCGAAAAAATGATCACCGCCGCCGAGCCGATGAAACAGCCGTACGGATTCAGTGTGTCGAAATCGAGTGGAATGTCGCCCATCGCCGCCGGCAGGATGCCGCCCGAGGCCCCACCCGGCAGATAGCCGTAGAACTGGTGACCGGGCAGCATGCCGCCGCAATACTCCTCGATCAGTTCCTTCACCGTGATGCCGGCCGGTGCGAGGTGTACGCCGGGTTTCTTCACGCGGCCCGACACCGAAAACGAACGCAGGCCCTTGCGGCCGTTGCGGCCGTGGCCGGCAAACCACCCGGCGCCCTTCTGCACGATGTCGCGCACCCAGTACAGGGTTTCCATGTTGTGCTCGAGTGTCGGATGACCGAAGAGCCCGACCTGCGCCACATACGGCGGGCGTAGCCGCGGCATCCCGCGCTTGCCTTCGATCGATTCGATCATCGCGGATTCTTCGCCGCAAATGTAGGCACCGGCGCCGCGGCGCAGGAACATCGGCGGCAAGGGGCAGGGTGGATCGGCCTGCAGCGCCTTGATCTCTTTTTCAAGTATCGCGCGGATTCCGGCGTACTCGTCGCGCAGATAGATGTAAACCTCGGAAATCTGAGCCGCCCAGGCCGCGACCACCACGCCTTCAAGAAAACGGTGCGGATCACGTTCGAGGTAATGACGGTCCTTGAAGGTGCCGGGTTCGCCCTCATCGATGTTCACCGCCATCAGTCGCGGGCCTTTTTCGCCGCGCACGATCCGCCACTTTCGACCGGTAGGAAAACCCGCGCCGCCGAGCCCGCGCAGGCCGGAATTTTCCATGGTCTTGATCAGCGACTCGGCATCGCGCGTGCCATTAAAGCATTCGATCGCGAGGTCGTAGCCGCCGGTTCTGCGGTATTCGCTGTAGTTCACATACTTGCCGGTCGCACACTGCGTTTTTTTCGCAGCGACCAGCGGCTTGACCTTGTCGATGCTGGCCTGCGCCACAGGATTCTGCCCGACCACGGCCACCGGAGCCTGATCACAACGACCGACGCAAGGCGCCGGGATCACCCGCACGCCATTACCCAGCACCTTCTTCAGATCCTGGATCAGCGCATTCGCGCCGGACAGTTCGCAGGACAGGGAATCACAGACCCGCACGGTCAGCGCCGGCGGCGGGGTCTGCCCCTCCTTCACCACGTCGAAGTGGTGGTAGAAAGTTGCGACCTCATAAACTTCGGTCATCGCCAGCTTCATTTCACGCGCCAGCGCGACGATGTGCGCAGCCGGAATGTGGCCGTAACGGTCCTGGATCAGATGCAGATTCTCGATCAGCAGGTCGCGGCGGCGGGGATCAATGCCGGTTTTGCGCTGCGCAGCCGCAAGCAGAGCCTGGACTTCACCCAGCGCTCCGGACTCGACACTGCGGCCTTTCATGGCGCCGCGCGCGCGCTTGCCGCGTTTAACGATGCCGCCTTCCAAAATGACTCCTCCCGGGGCAGTCACGGCCGGACCCTTCAGGGCCCGGCCGCGTTGTGTACAGCGGTTTTACTTCAGCACCGACTTGAGCAGCTTGCCCATCTCCGCCGGATTTTTCGTGGTACGGATGCCGCACTCTTCCATCACCGACAGCTTTTCATCGGCCGTGCCCTTGCCGCCGGAAATGATCGCGCCGGCGTGGCCCATGCGTTTGCCCGGAGGCGCGGTGACGCCGGCGATGAAGCCGACCACCGGTTTTTTCATGTTGGCCTTGATCCAGCGCGCACATTCTTCCTCGTTCGAGCCGCCGATCTCCCCGACCATGATCACCGCCTCCGTCTGCGGGTCGTCGTTGAACATCTTCATCACGTCAATGTGCTTCAGGCCGTTCACCGGGTCGCCGCCGATGCCGACACAGGATGACTGGCCCAGGCCCAGCTCCATCAGCTGGCCGACCGCTTCATAGGTCAGCGTGCCGGAACGTGACACCACGCCGATCGGTCCCTTTTTATGGATGTGGCCTGGCATGATGCCGATCTTGATCTCGTCGGGCGTGATCACGCCGGGGCAGTTCGGCCCGATCAGGATGGTCTTGCTCCTGTTCTGCTCCATCTTGTATTTCAGGCGCACCATGTCACGCACCGGAATGCCTTCGGTGATGCAGATCACCAGCTCCAGTTGCGCGTCCACCGCCTCCTCGATCGCCGCGGCGGCAAAGGGCGGCGGCACGTAGATCACCGACACGTTGGCGCCGGTGGCATCCTTCGCTTCGCGCACCGTGTTGAAGATCGGGATGCCTTCGTAGCTCTGGCCGCCTTTTTTCGGGGTGACGCCGGCAACATAGCAATTCTGGCCGTTGGCGTATTCCTTGCCGGTCTTGGTGTGGAACATGCCGGTCTTGCCGGTGATGCCCTGGGTCATCACCCGCGAGTTTTTATCGATCAGGATGGACATATCAGTTCTTTCCCTTCGCAGCCGCAACGACCTTTTGCGCGGCGTCTGCCATGTTGTTGCCGGAAATGATCGGCAGTCCCGACTCCGCGAGGATCTTCTTGCCGAGTTCGACGTTGGTGCCTTCGAGGCGCACCACCAGCGGTACACTGAGGCTGACCTGGCGCGCAGCTGCAACCACGCCCTGCGCGATCACGTCGCATTTCATGATGCCGCCGAAGATGTTGACCAGGATCGCCTTCAGCTGCGGGTTGCGCAGCATGATCTTGAACGCTTCGGTGACCTTTTCCGCGGTGGCGCTGCCGCCGACGTCGAGGAAGTTGGCGGGGGCGCCGCCATAGAGCTTGATGATGTCCATCGACGCCATCGCAAGACCGGCACCGTTGACCAGGCAGCCGATGTTGCCATCAAGCTGGATGTAATTGAGGTCGTGCTTCGAGGCCTCGACCTCTGCCGGATCCTCTTCATCGAGGTCGCGCAGCGCAACGATGTCGGGATGACGGAACAGCGCATTGTTGTCGAAATCGATCTTGGCATCCAGCGCGATCACCTTGCCGTCGCCGGTCAGAATCATCGGGTTGATTTCGGCCAGCGACGCGTCGGTGTCGTCAAATGCCTTGTACAACGCCTGCAGGATCGTCCGCGCCTGGGGCACTGAAGCATCGGGCACACCGATCTTGCGCGCGACATCGTCGGCATCGGCATCAGCGAGGCCCTTGACCGGGTCGATCACCACCTTGTGGATTTTCTCGGGGGTGTGCTCGGCGACTTCCTCGATGTCCATGCCGCCTTCGCTCGACGCCATCAGCACCGCGCGCTGGGTGCCGCGGTCGATCACCAGGCCGACATAGAGTTCTTTCTTGATGTCCGCGCCTTCTTCAACCAGCAGGCGCCGCACCTTCTGTCCTTCTGGCCCGGTCTGGTGGGTCTTAAGCTGCATGCCGAGGATTGCCGAAGCATGGTTTTTAACTTCGGCCGCGGATTTCGCGACCTTGACGCCGCCACCCTTGCCGCGACCACCGGCATGGATCTGCGCCTTGACGACCCAGACCTTGCCGCCGAGTTTTTCGGCCGCCGCGACAGCTTCGTCAACAGTGAAACAGGGTATGCCCCGTGGCGTGGTGACGCCGTATTTGCGCAGCAGCTCTTTCGCCTGATATTCGTGGATTTTCATGTTCCGTTCCGCGTGGTTAGCGCAATTGGATGGGTGGCGTCACCGGCCCCCGCAGGGACGCCAATCTATTACAGCGAACTGCGCAGCGGCCTTGACCGCAGTCAATAAACTCACGATTGGGTTCTGCTGAAACGCGAGTCGCGAGGGCGGACTGTCTGAAGCCGGCGGTCCGGATACAAAGGGCCTGAGACAGGGGCCGCAAACAGGTATCTGAGCAGGACCAGAAACAGCCGGTAGCAGAGCTTGTGCCGCCCTGATCGGCCCTGTGGCGGTTGAAAACACCACCGGAATCCACCGGGTCAGGCTGCTGCAAATTGCTGTGCTGCAAGTATAGCAAAGCCCCCCCTTCAAAGCCCGCCTTGAACTTCGCGACAAAACCGTGGCTGGCTTGCCGGCAGTCATCCGGCGGGAAATACTGGGTCCCGGGAAATCCTGCCGGCGCAATCGTTCCGCCATCGACATCGATTGACCGGGAGCCTTTCAGCTCTCAATGAAAAGGGTTAGGATGTTGCCCCGCAGCAATCAGGCAAAAAAAAAGCGCAACCCCTGAGGGTTGCGCTGAAGTTCCACCAAAGGAGGAGGTTTTGGAGGAGATGTGCCGATGTCTGTAGAGACACCCAACACGGTTCCCATTCTGCCACCACACCCCGCCCAGTCAAGCAATTTTGCTGCTCTGCAAAATACATTTTATCTTGGCTGTGTTGAGAAAAACTAAATCGAAATCCTCGCTTCCCCGACAACCGTGAAACAGTTCACAACTCAACTCTCCACCACCCGGATTTGACCGCCGCGAATCCCGCTTAACGTGGTACACCAACCGGGCTGCATCAGGCCGGAACGGCGATGCGGCCCGCAACAAGCCCACCCGGAGGACACCTTGGCAAGCCAGACCCTGATGTTTACCGGTGACGTCAATCTGATGAATGTCACCGATCCCGCGCGGCCTTTCGCCCGCGTCATTGATACCCTGCACAGCGCCGACCTGCTGTTCGGCAATGTCGAATGCTGCTTCTACCAGCCCGACGGAGCACGCTCGCTGGGCGACGAAGGTTTTTACGCGACACCCGCCGCCGGACAGGCGCTGAAGCTTGCCGGTTATGACGCGATCGGCAATGCCAACAACGTCAACTATGGCGATGCTGCGATCCGCTCGTCACTCGCGGAATTGCGCAAGCTGGGCATTCCCAGCACCGGCGCCGGACTGAACCGCAGCGAGGCACGCGCGCCGGTGATCGTAGAGAACAACGGCCTGCGCTACGGCTTCCTGCAGCGCACCTCCGTTTACTGGCCGACCAACCACGAAGCCGGTGAGCACAGCAGCGGCGTCGCCGCGCTGCGCGGCCACACCGCCTATCAGTTGCCGCTGCACAAGACACGCGTCGAAATGCCGCCGGCCAACCGGCCCGGCGTGCCGCCGATCGTCGTCACCTGGACCGATGCCAAATACCTCGCCGAATACCTCGCCGAAATCCGCGCGTTGCGCGAAAAGGTGGATGTGCTGGTGGCCTCGCAGCACTGGGGACTGCACGAGGAAGTGCTCGACTACATGCCGGAGATCGCGCATGCGGTGATCGATGCCGGTGCCGATGTGGTGATCGGCCACGGCCCGCACTACTCCCTGCCCGTTGAACTTTACAAGGGCAAGCCGGTGTTCTACGGCCTCGGCAGCTTTTCCTTCCACACCGGCCATGGCGGCCGCAAACACGGCGACTGGGTGGGCATGCTGGCGCGGGTGGAGATGGACGGCCGCGACTGCAAACGCGCCGCCTTCGAGTTCGTGCGCCACAACGACGCCAACGAAACGGTGATCTGCGAGCTGGGCAAAGAACAGGTCACGCTGGAGGCCCTGCGCGCGCGCAGCGCCGCCTTCAACACCAGCATCGAGGCCGAAGGCAACCAGGGCGTATTGCGTGCGAAGTGAGCACTATCTCGCACGCAATAAACCCATAAGCAATTGTTTTTAAACAGATATTTATACGCCGCCCAGTACCCCTGCTTACGGCCCCTCTTCTGCCGGCGTGCGCAGTTTGCGCGCCGGATAGACCTTGGCCGGATGCTGCAGCAGCGCCGCCTCATCAACATCGACACCGAGACCCGGCGCGGTGGGCAATTCGATGTAGCCGTTTTTCGGCTTCAGCTGGTTCGGCGAAATCTTGTCGCAGAAATCAACGAAGGGCAGGAAGTATTCGGTGATGATGAAGTTGGGCATCGTCGCCGAGGCATGTACGGTGGACGCCAGCGCCACCAGCGTCGAGTTGTAGTTGTGCGGTGACACGGCGACCAGGAAAGGCTCGGCCATCGCAGCGATTTCCTTCAGCTCAAGAATCCCGCCGACACAGGCGACGTCGGGATTGAGGATGTCGGCGGAACGTTTTTCGAGCAGCGGCCGGAAACCGGTCTTGGTGTAGGTCGCCTCGCCGATCACCATCGGCACACCGATTTCGCGCCGGATCAGCGCCAGCTCCTCCGGGAATTCGGCCTGGCAGGACTCTTCCATCCAGTAGAGGTCAAACTCGGCCAGTTGCTTGTCGAGGCGGATCGCGTGCATCGGCGCGAGCCGGCGGTGCTGCTCGATCAGCAGGTCGACATCCGGGCCGACCGCATCACGGATGGCTTTCACGACGCGCACCGCGCGCCGCTCATGTTCTTTTGGAATCCAGGTGCGCCATGGCGCCGGCAAAGGATCGAATTTCATCGCGGTGAAGCCCTGCTTCACCACTTTCTCGGCGGCCCGCGCATAATCATCGGGCTCCTTCATGCCGTAGCTCCAGCCGTTGGCATAGACGCGGATCTTGTCGCGGTATTTGCCGCCGAGCAGGTTGTACACCGGCTGCTTCGCCGCCTTGCCGACGATGTCCCACATCGCCTGCTCGATGCCGCTCACCGCGCAGAACAGCTCCACCGAACCACGGCGCGCGGCGTAATCATCAAACGCAAATTGCGTGAAGTGTTTGATGTCAAAAGGACTGCGGCCAGTCATGTATGGCCCCAGCGCATTGAGTTGCGCCATCACCGCGGTATCGCGGTCGTACTGCGAATAAGCTTCGCCCCAGCCATGAATTCCGGCATCGGTTTCGACCTTGACGAAGATCAGGTTCTTGCGCCAGCCGGGATGGACGGCATAACTTTTGACTGCGGTGATTTTCATGGGGCCTCCGGAAAATAATGAGCTGCAATACGTGCGGTGCAGAGCGCCCGAATCTAGGCGGCGGCGGTGAACACTGTCAAGAAACCGGGACGGCATTCCATCATGCGACCGCACGGCACCGGTTTCACATCATGCGCGGCGCCAGTTGCAGCAGTTGACCGATACGCTCCGAGCTCTTGAGGCCGCTGCCGGTGAGTACCAGCACCGTGGTCTCGTCGCTGCGGATCACACCCGAGGCCAGCCACTGCGTCAGCGCGGCAGCGGCCGAAGCACAGGTCGGCTCTACGTAAAGACCGATCCGCGCCAGCGCAGCGAGCGCGCTGACGATCTCCTCTTCACTCACCGCGGCGATCGCACCCGCGCTGCGACGCACCGCCTGCACCACTTCGCGCAGCCGCGTCGGCTGTGACGAGGCGATGCCTTCGGCCACGGTGGGTTTCACTTCCACCGCAACCGGCGCTTCACCGCCGGATTTCCAGGTGGCGTAACAGGGCGCGCAGTTCGCCGCCTGTACGCCGAAAATGCGCGGGCGTTTTGTGATCTCGCCGTTGCGCAGCAGCTCATCGAAACCGCGGTCGAGACCGAGGATGTTGCTGCCGTAGCCGAGTGGCGCGATCACGTTATCGGGTGCGCGAAAACCGAGCTGCTCCCACAATTCGTAAGCAAGTGTCTTCGTGCCCTCGACAAAAAACGGCTGCCAGTTGTGGCTGGCGTAAAAGATCTCGCTGCTCATCGCCAGCGCGGCATCGGCGACATCCTGGCGCGAGCCGCGCACGGTCACCACGTCGGCGCCGCCGGCGGCAATCTGCGCGATCTTCGGATAGGACGCGGTTTCCGGCACCAGGATGCGGCAGCGCATGCCCGCGGCGGCGGCATAGGCCGACAGCGACGCGCCGGCGTTGCCGGAAGAATCTTCAAGCACATGATCAATGCCGCGGCTTTTCAGGTAACTCACCATCACCGTCATGCCGCGGTCCTTGAACGAGCCGGTGGGCATCATGAATTCGAGCTTGAAGTTCACCTGTGCGCCTTGCCAGGCACGCTCGAGCAGCGGCGTGCCGCCCTCACCCAGCGTCACCGCATGGCGGGCATCGACACCGATCGCCGCCGCGTAACGCCACAGCGAGCGTTCGGTCGTGATGATTTCGCTGCGGCGCATGCCTTCTGCCGGCGACAGGTTGAGATAGGCGCCACCATCACCACACCAGCGGGCGTGGTCGACGGAGTATTCAGCGGCACTCGAGGAGTCGATGTAATTCATTGATTTTATTAAAATTTTTAAAGTCTTGGTGGGTCGCAATCATAAAAAACGGGCAGGCGCATCAAGCGCCTGCCCGTTGATTTTATCGTGCAGCAGCAGCGTCCCGGTCTGCACCGGGTGCTGCGGCGTGATCAGCCGGCTTTCTTGGCTTTCTTTTTGCCCTTGGCTTTTTTCTTGCTTTCACCCTTGGCTTTTTTCGGCGCGTCGGCCTTGGCTTCGGGCGCCGGCTTCGCAGTTTCAGCTTTCGCGGGTGCCGCGGGTTGTGCCGGCGCCGCAGGTGCCGCGCCCTGGGCCAGCGCACTGCCGCTGACCGTTGCAAACATGGCCGCAAACGCTGCCGCCAATACCGTCGTCATCTGCTTGTTCATCTGGGGTTCCTCCCGATTGATCGTGGTTGTTCGCGCCACGGACCGTGGCACTTGCATCCTTTAACGCGATGGCGAAGCGGCGGTTGACCGCAGGGCCGGTGTTAACATCGCCGCCATCCACAGAGGGGAGAAAACACATGGATCTCGCAATCAAGGGTAAACGCGCGCTGATCACCGGCGGTTCACGCGGCATTGGTTTCGGCGCGGCGCAGGCGCTGGCCGCCGAGGGTTGCCACCTGCACCTCGCGGCGCGCAGCGCGGCCGACCTCGCCGCGGCGCGTGACAAGCTGGCCGGCCATGGCGTCGAAGTGTATTGCCACGCGGCAGACCTGTCCGAGGCGGCGAATGCGGTGGCGCTGGCGCGTGAATGCGGCGATGTCGATTTCCTGATCAACAACGCCGGCTCGATTCCGCAGGGCACGCTCGACAGCGTCGATGACGTCACCTGGAAAAAATCCTGGGACCTCAAGGTCTTCGGCTTCATCGACATCACCCGCGAAATCTACGCCGGCATGCGCAGCCGCAAAAGCGGCGTGATCATCAACATCATCGGCGCCGCCGGCGAACGGCCGGTGGCGAGCTACATCGCCGGCAGCATGGGCAATGCCGCGCTGATGGCGATGACCCGCGCGCTGGGCGCGGAAAGCCCGGAACACGGCGTACGTGTGGTCGGCATCAACCCCGGCGGCACCGCCACCGACCGCGCGGTGAAACGGCTGCGCGAGCGCGCCGGTAAGGAACTCGGCAACGCCGACCGCTGGCCGGAACTGGTGAAAAAATCGCCGTTCGGCCGCATGGCCACGGTGGAGGAGCTGGGGTCACTGACGGCCTTCCTGTGTTCGCCGCTGTCGGGCTACACCACCGGCACCATCATCACCGTCGATGGCGGCGCGAGCAGCCGCCGCGCCTGAAACAGGGTTTTTATTTGACTGCGGGTTTCACCGTGGCATCCACGGCGCGCAGCGACGCCTCGTAAGCCTTTTCCGCGGCCTGAAGTTTCGCGCGCGCGGCGACACGTGCTTTTTCCGCGGCATCGAGATCGCTCTTGCGCGCCGCGGCCTCCTTCTGTGCCGCGGCGCTCGCCTCGCGTGCATTGAGCACATCCTGCTCGGCGAGCTTCTCGTCGTAGCGCGCCTGCTGCAACTCGCGATAGGCCGTGCCCGCCCTGAACTGGCCCTGCTGCAGGGCCTGGCCGCGTTCCTCGACCGGCGCCGCTTCGGCGGCCAGCAAGGGCTGCACACTGCCGCAAAGCAGCGCACCGCCGATACACCAGGCTGCGGCTGTGAAACGCATCAGGGCAGCAGCACCGTCGAGCCGGTGGTCTTGCGCGACTCGAGGTCGCGGTGCGCCTGCGCCGCCTCGCGCAGCGGATAACGCTGGTTGATGGTGATTTTCACCGCACCTTTTTTCACCACCGCGAACAGCTCGCGCGCAGCGGTAAGCAGATCCTCGCGATTGCTCGTGTAGTTGACCAGTGTCGGCCGGGTGAGGAACAGCGACCCCTTTTGCGCGAGGATGCCGATATTCACCGGCGCCACCGCACCCGAGGCATTGCCGAAGCTCGCCAGCAGGCCCAGCGGCGCAAGACAGTCCAGCGACTCCATGAAGGTGTCCTTGCCGACGCCGTCATAAACCACCGGCACGCCCTTGCCCTTGGTGATGGCCTTGACGCGCTCGGAGAGTTTTTCGCGGGACATCACCACCACATGCTTGCAGCCGACTTTTTTTGCCAGTGCCACTTTCTCGTCGCTGCCGACGGTGCCGATCACCGTCGCACCGAGATGCTTCGCCCACTGGCAGAGGATCTGGCCAACACCACCCGCAGCGGCATGAACCACAACGGTGTCGCCCTTCTTCACGCGATAGGTGCGGCGGCACAGGTACCAGGCGGTCATGCCCTTCAACATCATCGCCGCCGCGGTTTCATCCTTGATGCCGGCAAGAATCTTCACCAGCCGCGCCACCGGGCGGATCAGCACTTCGGCATAGGCGCCGATCGGCTGGGCGTAGGCGACGCGATCACCGACCTTGAACTCCTTCACCTTCGGACCCACCGCCTCGACCACGCCGGCACCCTCGGAACCGAGGGTCAGTGGCAGCGGCATCGGATAGAGGCCGGAGCGGTGATAGGTGTCGATGAAATTCAGGCCGATGGCCGTGTTGCGCACCCGCACCTCGCCAGGTCCGGGTGCTGCTACGGTGACCTCCTCCCAGCGCAGTTGCTCGGGGCCGCCGTTCTGGTGAATGCGTATCGCATGGGGCATGGCTGTTGCTCCTCTCGGTGTGTGGTGCAGTGCCTTTATTCGGCCTTGATGCCCGCGTCGCGGACCACTTTCGACCACTTCGCGGTTTCGGCACGGATGAACTTGGCGTAGGCGGCGGAGTTCATGTACAGCACCTCTGCACCCTGGGAGTCGAACTTTTTCTGCATCTCCGGATTGTCCACCACCTTTTTCACCGCGGCTTCCAGCGTGCGCACCATCGCCGGCGTGACGCCGGCCGGCGCGAGGATGCCCCACCAGTTATTTGCCTCATAGCCAGGCACGGTTTCGGCGACCGTCGGTGTGTTGGGGAAGGCATTGTTGCGCTTGGCGCTGCCCACGGCGAGCAGGCGCAGGCGGTTACCCTGCACATGCGGCACCAGCTGCAGCAGCGAGCCCATGGTGATCAGCGTGTTGCCGGCGATCACGTCGGTCATCGCCGGGCCGCCGCCCTTGAACGGCACGTGGATCAGGCTGATCCCGGCCTGCAGGCGAAACAGTTCGGTGCTCAGGTGCTGGAAGCTGCCGATGCCGGCGGTGGCGTAGGTCAGCGAGCCCGGCTTGGCCTTGGCCATGTCGATCAATTCCCTGGTGGTCTTCGCCGGCATTTTCGGATTCACCGTCAGCGCGCTGGGGCCGGTGCCGATCAGCGCGATCGGGGTGAAGGATTTTTCCGGGTCGAAGCGCACCTGCGCCTTGTATATCGAGGGGTTGTAGGCGAAGGCCACCGAGGCAATGAGCAGGGTATGCCCGTCTGGCAGCGAGTTGGCGGCAATCTCGGAACCGATGATGCCGCCGGCGCCGCCGCGGTTGTCGATCACCACCTGCTGGCCGAGGATCGGCGCCATGTCGTTGGCGACGAGGCGGCCGACGATGTCATTGCTGCCGCCTGGCGGGAAGGGCACGATCACGCGGATCGGCTTGGTCGGCGCCCAGTTCGCCTGCGCCAGCACGGCAAACGGCATTGCTGCCGCAATGGCCAGAACACCGGTCAGTGCCGGCTTCATGATGCGATTAAACATGCTTCATACCTCCAGAAAATAATCAATAAAAACAAATACTTGGATATCACCGCCGATACTGGCCGTTATTTCGCGACGTCATCCAGCGCGCGGCGCAATTCACCGGTCACCCGGCCCGCCTCGGCGAGGATGAACGCGATCTCGCTGTTGGTGGTGATAAAACGGGCACCGCTGCGGATGTAGGCCATCTGCCGCGGCAGGTGGCGGTCGCCACCGACACCGGCGATTTTCCCATGCCGCAGCGTGGTTGCGATCACCTTGTTGATGATCGCAGCCGCCTCGGCATCGCCGAACTGCCCCGGCTTGCCCATCGCAGTGAGCAGGTCATTGATGCCGATGTGGATCACGTCGACACCTTCGACCGCGGCAATGGCCTCAATGTTCTCGACACCGGCCGGTGTTTCGATCATGCAGGCCACCAGCGTGTTTTCCTGCAGCGCCGGCACCACCTCCGACACCGGCAGGGTGCGGTAGTCGAATATGGGGTAACCGCCGACCACGGAACGACGGCCGATCGGCGGGTACTTGGCGCGTGATACCGCGCGCCGCGCCTCGTCGGCAGTGTTGATGTCGGGGAACACGATGCCGGTGACGCCGTTGTCGAGCAGCACCGACACATCGGGGTCATCGCAGCTGCGCACCCTCACCAGCGGCGCAATGCCGCAGCCGAGCGCGGCCTGCGCGATGTGGCCGATGGTCTCGCGGTTGAACAGCGAATGCTGGGCATCGACGAACAGGAAGTCATGGCCGCTGGTCTTGGCGATACGCGCGATGTCGCCGGAACGCGCGAGGCGGACGTTCATGCCGAGCGCGACGCGACCGGCGCGCATCATGGTTTTCAGCGGATTCTCTGCGGTGACGGGCATCACGGCTCCTGGACTGGTGCCGGACGCGGCTGCGTTACGGCAATGGCTGGTGGGTCGTGTTGGACTCGAACCAACGACCAAGGGATTATGAGTCCCCTGCTCTAACCGACTGAGCTAACGACCCGGCAACAAAAATGGTGGTGACGGCTGCAACGGGCGAGCCGGCAATGACCGGCGAACCGCACTGGAGCTGGAAGGCATTTTATCATTGCGCCCCCTTGAACCGCCCCTGCGATTTACTGCGGCGGCAGCGTCAGGCCGCAAATGCAACGGCCGCAGACTGTGCAGTCCGCGGCCGTGCCTGAAACCCCCGATACCGGCGTTTGCCGCCGCGCGTTTGCCCGATCAGCGTTATTTTTTGGCGGCGGGCTCGACCGAGACCGCAACCGCCTCGGTGTAGGTGACATCAACCCTGTCACCGGTTTTCAGCGTCTTGATGAACTCGCGCATCTGCGGGCTTTGCACCGCGACCACATTGGCATTGCCCTGGGGCCCGGTGAAGGTCACGATGTTGTTCTTCAGGTCCACCGAATCAATGGTGACCGTGGCCTTGATTTCGCGAGTGCCCTTGACGCCGGGGGCCTCGCCAGCCTTGGCGCGGGCGACGTCTTCCTTGACCGCGACACCGGATGACGAGCCGGCTTTTTTCAGTTCCGCAGCCAGCGCCTGGGTATATTCGACGACCACGGAATCACCCGCCTTGATTTCCTTCAGGCGCTTCACTTCGGGGCCGGCTTCAACCGTGATCGACTTGCCGTCCTTGCCTTGCAGCGTGATCAGGCGCTTGTCGTAATCCACCGACTTGACGCTGGCAGTCAGCTTTGCGGTTTCCTTGACAACTGCTTTTTGCTGAGGCTTTTCCGCAGCAACCGCGGGCAGGGCCACCACACCACCGACCACCGCGCTGGCGACGAACAGGACCATGGCTTTGTTCATGAGTACTCTCCTTGATCAAACGATGAATGTTGCGCGGGATTGGGTGCAGGCCTGCGCGGCTTCTGTCAGTGCAGCATTGGGTGCAATGCCGGCGGGCCGGATGTTAACGCAATCACCCCTGCCCCGATACCGGCGCATCAGGGCTCCAGCCGGGTCAGCTTGTTGCCCTGGACGCCCAGCCCCACCATCAGGCCCTGCTGCGAGAAGATGTAGGCATACATGTCCTTGTTGATGGTGGGGGTCGTGTTTTTTCGCCAATGCCGGAAGCCGTACCTGCCGGTCTCCCCTCGCAACTGCTGGCGCGCAGTCCGGATGTGATTGCCGCGGATCAGCCTCACCGCCGGTGGCAGCGATGTTTCCAGCGACCTGATCGTACTGAAAAACATGAACAACCCGGTGTGGGACCGGGTGCCAACCTGATCGCGCCGCTGTACCAGGGTGGCGCGCCTTCAGCGAGGTCGAAGGTGCGCTGGCGGCCGAGCGGGTGCTGCGCGAGCGCAATGCCCTGCTGATGGAAGCCGTTCGCGACCAACAGCAGGCCCTCGAGTTGTCACAGGTGCAGTTTCGAGTGGGCAGCATCGACTTGCGCGCGGTGGGGCAGCGCAGGCTGGCCCTGCTCTCGGCCCGCACCGCGCTGTTGCGCGTGCAGAGCGAACAAGGGGCGCAACGCACCAACCTTCACCTCGCCCTCGGCGGCGATTTCGGGCCGTCGCAGCCGGACCCGCTGGCCTCGCGCTGAATCTGCTCAACGGTCGATGCTGTCCGGTGATGTAGCGGCGCCGGCACGGGCCTGCTGTTCGTGGACCCAGGCGTCAATCAGCGTATACCCCACCGCGAGCACGACAGGTCCGACAAAGATCCCGACCAGGCCGAATGCAAACAATCCGCCGATGACACCGGCGAAGATCAGCAGCAGCGGCAGATCCGCGCCCTGGCGGATCAGGAAGGGCCGGATCACGTTGTCGATGGTGCCGACAAAAATTGTCCACACCAGAAGAAAAGTACCCCAGCCCGTGTTGTCGCCCCAGAACAGCCAGACCACCGCGGGCACCAGCACCAACACCGGTCCGATCTGGGCGATGCACAGCATGAACATCACCGCGGTCAGCACCGTAGCGAAGGGGATCCCGGCCACGGCCAGACCGATGCCACCCAGCAGGGACTGCACCAGCGCGGTGACCACCACCCCCAGCGCAACCCCCCTGATCGCCTGGCCCGCCAGCCTGACCGCGGCCTCACCGCGGGCAGGCGCGAGCCTGATGCTGAAGCGGATCATCCAGCGCCCCCAGGCCTCGCCGTCGGCGTAGAGCACGGCAGCCAGCGCCACCGTCAGCAGGAACTGCATGAACACGACCCCGAAACTGCCGACCTCGGCCAGAAACCATTTGGCGATTTGCCCGACATAGGGTTCGGCGCGCAGTGCCATCGCGCGGGCGCCCTCGGCGGCCAGCGTCGTCCACAGCTGCGCCGCGGGTTCACCGATCAGCGGCAGCGAGCGCAGCCATTGCGGCGGCGAGGGCAGCTGGAAGTTGGCGAGGCCGCGCGCCCAGCCGATGATGTCATCGGCATGGCCGACAATCGTGGTGATCGCCAGGGTCAGCGGCACCACGAACACCAGCAGCAGCGCGAGAGACATCACCAGCACGGCCAGGGCGCGTCGCCGCCAAAGGCGGTCCTGGACGCGCAGCATCAGCGGCCAGGTGGCGACAACGATCATCGTCGCCCAGATCAGCGGCGCCAAAAAGGGACGCATGATCCAGAAAGACGCAAAAAGCAATCCGCCGATGAACAGCACGGCAAATGTTGTCCGTGCCAGGTCGCTGCGTACTACGTTCATGCCTGTCTCCGCTTTATCCGGGAATTGCCGCTGATGATACGCAGCGCAGGAGTCTAACCCGCGGCGATTGGCGCAAGCGAGTCCTTGTCCGGTTTGCCATGATGTCCGTTAATCAGTACGCTCACGATGATGGCCGCGATCTTCACCGCATGCGCTGTTTCAATCGCCAACCCCGCAACCCCGGCTCCACTGCGGTTTCCGGCACTTCCCACCCGGACCGCTGCCTTCAGGAAGCGGCAGTGGTGAGCCGGGTCCTCAAAATCGCCGGTCTGATCGCGCTGGCGATGCTGGTGCTGGCCTCGGCAATCTGGTCGGGCCTGACCCTTCTCTATACCGTGCCGCAGAACGGCCTGCACATCGTGCTTGCAACCGGCGCCGCAATGGCTTCCGCGGTGGTGCTGGCAGCCCTTTTTTCGGGCCGCCTGCGCTGGCGCGCACTCGCCGTGCAGGCGCTGGTGTTCACGGCGGTGATGTCATGGTGGACACAGATCGCCCCCTCCAATGAGCGGCCCTGGCAGACCGATGTTTCGGTGCTGCCCTACGCGACCATCGAGGGTGACATGGTCACTGTGCACAACGTGCGAAACTTTGATTACCGCAGCGAGACCGATTTCACACCGGCCTGGTATGACAAGCGTCTCGATCTGCGCAAGCTCGAGGGCGTGGATCTGGTGGCGGTTTACTGGATGGGGCCGGCGATCGCCCACATTTTTCTGAGCTTTGCCTTCACCAGTGGCGATCATCTCGCGGTGTCGATAGAGACCCGCAAGGAGCAAGGCGAGGACTATTCGACGCTGAAGGGTTTTTTCCGCCGCTATGAGCTGTACTATGTGGTGGCCGACGAGCGTGACGTGATCCGCCTGCGCACCAATTACCGGCAAAACCCGCCTGAGGATGTGTATGTCTACCGGCTGCAGGGGCGCAGCCTGGAGGGCGCGCGCCATATTTTTATTGATTATATCAATAAAATCAATAGCTTAAAAGCAATGCCGGAATTCTACAACACACTCACCACCAACTGCACGACCAACATCTGGTTTCACTCCCGGGTGAACCCCGATCATCTGCCGTTCAGCTGGAAGATTCTGGCCAGCGGTTACGTTCCGCAATACCTCCATGAATCGGGCTTGCTGGACCGCAGCCTGCCGTTCGCGGAATTGCAGCGCCGGTCCCACGTCAACCCGAGGGCGCAGGCCGCGGCCGATGCCCCTGATTTTTCGCGCCGCATCCGTGCTGAAGCAGATGCGGCGCACCCTTCCCAACCCTGACCCACCTCAGCGCTTCACTGGAGTAAACATGCCATCGATCCTTGCCATGGCGCTGCGCCTGGCGTTAATCGCGCCGATGATTTTTTCTGCCTCCCAAATAAACCAGGCCGCTGCGGCAGAAGCCGCGGCAAGCGGCACCAAGAAGCGCCCGAAAATCTGTCTCGTGCTTTCCGGTGGGGGTGCCCGCGGCGCGGCGCATGTCGGGGTGATCAAGGTGCTGGAGGAACTTCGCGTGCCGGTGGATTGTATTGCCGGCACCAGCATGGGTGCCCTCGTCGGCGCCAGCTATGCCAGCGGCAGTTCGGTGGCGGAGATGGAGCAGATACTCCAGGAAATCAACACCGAACTGCTGTTCAAGGACAACCCGCCGCGGGAAGAACGGCCGGTGCGGCGCAAGCAGGAGGACTACAAACCGTTCTTCGGCCCCGAGTTTGGTGCCACCACCGGACTGCGCCTGCCCAAGGGCATCGTCACCGGAGTGCAGTTGGAGACCGTGTTGCGGCGGCTGGCAAAGACCAAGGGCTACCACCAGTTTGACCGCCTTCCCATACCCTACCGTGCCGTGGCCACCGACCTCGTGACCGGCAAGGAAGTGGTCTTCCATGATGGCGAACTGGCCAACGTGATGCGCGCAAGCATGTCGGTTCCCGGCGCTGTCGCTCCGGCTGAATTCGGCGGCATGATGCTGGTCGACGGCATGCTGACCAGCAATCTGCCGGTGGATGCTGCCCGCAAAATGGGTGCGGATGTGATCATCGCCGTGAATGTGGGCACACCCCTGCTCAAACGCGAGGAATTGACTTCGCTGCTGGGTGTGACCAGCCAGATGCTCAACATACTGACCGAGCAGAATGTGCAGGCATCGATCGCCTCGCTCAAATCCACCGACATCCTGATCTCGCCGGACCTGGGCGATTACTCCACCGGGGCATTCGATCATCTGCCGAAAATCGCGCCGCTCGGCGAGGCCGCGGCGCGAGGCGCAGCCGCGCGGCTCGCGCAACTGGCACTGCCCCCTGCCGAATATGCCGAGCTGCGCCGGCGCCAGCAGGTCGCGGTGGCGCCGGATCTGCGCCCTGTCGATGAAATCCGCTTCGGCACACTGCGGCGCGTCAATCCCGATTACGCGCTGGCCGCCTTCGACACCGAGGCCGGCAAGACCATCAATCAGCAGACGCTGGACCGCGACCTGCGCCGCCTTTACGGCACCGGGCACTTCGAGCAAGTCAACTACAGCATCCTGGAGGAACCCAGCCGGCGTGTGCTCGCGGTTGACGCCGTTGAAAAATCCTGGGGTCCCGACTACCTGCGCTTTGGCCTCGGGTTGTCCACCGACTTCAGCGGCGATGCCTTTTTCAACCTGCTCGTGAGTTACCGCAAGACCTGGCTCAATTCGCTGGGCGCGGAATGGCGCACCGATTTCCAGGTGGGACGCACCACCAGCCTGAACAGCGAGTTCTACCAGCCCCTTGATGCCAGCGGACAGTTTTTTGTCGCACCTCAAATCAAGCTGGAACGCCGGTCGACATCGATATACAACGGCGACACCCGGCTCGCGCGCTACGATTTCAGGACCAACGAAATAGGAATCGACATCGGCACACAATTCCGCCGCTATGGCGAGATCCGCCTCGGCGTGCTCGCCGGCAAGATCGTTCCCTCGCTCGATACCGGTCCGGCATTCCTCTCCCCTGGCGGCATCGACATCAATACCGCCGGCTACCGGCTGCGCATGTTCTTCGACCGCCTGGACAGCGCCATATTCCCGCGTAGCGGGTGGAGCAGTTCCGCGAAAATATTTGACTCCAACACCGGGCTCGGCGCCGATGCCAATTACACCCGCTGGGAATTTGACGCCACGGGAGCGAAGTCGTTCGGCAACAACACCATCAATCTGGCATTGAAGGGCGGCGGCAGAATCGGCGACAACCCGCTGCCTGTTTATGACCAGTTCCAGTGGGGCGGCTTCATGCAGATGTCGGGGTACAAGACCGGTCAGCTCTATGGCGAAAGACTCGCCTTCGGCCGCGCCATGTATTACCAGCAGTTGACCCGCCAGACTCTGCTGGAAGGCGCCTACTGGGGTTTTTCAATGGAGACTGCCCGCATCGGCAAACCCCTGCTCCCGGCGGCCAGCGGCGGCTGGCTGAACTCGATTGGCCTGTTCATTGCTGCTGACACACCGCTGGGGCCGACCTATCTCGGCTACGGCCACACCGCAGACGGAAACAAAAGCATTTACTTTTACCTGGGCAAACCGTTCTAGGACCTGGCAGGCCCCGGGTCCACAAAAGGAAAAGCCCGGGTTCACCGGGCTTTTCCGCCGATCAAACGTCCTGCAGGCCCGCGCTCAGCTCTCGTTGTCGAGGAAACTGCGCAGCCGCTCGGAACGCGAGGGATGACGCAGCTTTCTCAGCGCCTTCGCCTCAATCTGGCGAATGCGTTCGCGCGTCACATCAAACTGCTTGCCGACCTCTTCCAGCGTGTGGTCGGTGTTCATCTCGATGCCGAAGCGCATGCGCAGCACCTTGGCCTCGCGCGGGGTGAGCGTGTCCAGAACGTCGCCGGTGACATCGCGCAGGCTGCCGTAAACCGCGGCATCGCTGGGTGCCATGGTCGACTGGTCCTCGATGAAATCGCCGAGGTGGGAGTCATCGTCGTCGCCGATCGGTGTCTCCATTGAAATCGGCTCTTTCGAGATCTTCAGGATCTTGCGGATCTTCTCTTCCGGCATCTCCATCTTCTCGGCCAGCGTCGCCGGATCCGGCTCGGAACCGGTTTCCTGCAGGATCTGCCGCGAGATGCGGTTCATCTTGTTGATGGTCTCGATCATGTGCACCGGAATGCGGATGGTGCGCGCCTGGTCGGCGATGGAACGCGTGATCGCCTGGCGGATCCACCACGTCGCATAGGTCGAGAACTTGTAGCCGCGGCGGTATTCGAACTTGTCCACCGCCTTCATCAGGCCGATGTTGCCTTCCTGGATCAGGTCGAGGA